>R11__coassemble_27313_pt1 | contig 1513 bp, 2 predicted proteins | sample R11__metabat2_low_PE_066 | metagenome-assembled genome bin R11 | reverse complement strand
GCCTCATCATCACCAAGCGCTTCGGCCTGGACGGCGAGCCTCCCGAGACGCTCGAGGAAGTCGGCCAGGAGCTCGGCGTCACCCGCGAACGCGTCCGTCAGATCGAGGCAAAGGCCCTGCGCCGCCTGCGCCACCCGGCGCACTCTAAGCAGCTGATGGGGTATCTGGCGTCGTAAGACGTCAGCCCCACGGTTCAAGCCCCTTCCTGCGAGCAGCCTTCACAGGGGGGGCTTGACAAACCAAAAAACCTATGCTTTAATGCGCCTCACCAAAATTGAATAGAGAACGACATAGCCCAATTGTAGCGGATGAACCTAAACACAACTCATGAACTCGGAATCAAAGCGGATGAAGCAGAATGAACGGAGAAAGAACCGTCTATGGCCGTAAGTTTGCATTGCGCAGCAGCATGAGATGATAAGGGTCCTTGCCGCTGGGCGATTTGTCGTCCTCGGGAAAGGAAGCAAAAAATGAAAGAAAACTGCACGGAGCTGGTATTCATCCTTGACATGAGCGGATCCATGGCCTCGGTCACGGAGGCGACGATTGCGGGGTTCAACAAGGTCATCGAGGAGCAGAAGAAGACGCCCGGCGAGAAGCTCGTCACGACCGTCCTCTTCAATCACGATCTGCACGAGCTCTACACCCGCCGGCCGATTGCCGACGTGGAGCCTCTGACGAAGGAGGAATACGAAGCGCGGGGGACGACTGCTCTGCTCGACGCCATGGGCCTGACGCTCAATGAGATCAGCGCCTGCCAGATCGCGGACGAGGACGACCGCCCGGAGCACACGCTCTTCTTCATCACCACGGACGGCAAGGAAAATGCCAGCCGCCACAGTTCCGAGGAGACGGTGCGGCGGGATATCAGCCTCTACCAGGAGCGCTGGGACTGGAAGTTCATCTTCCTCGCGGCCGACCTGGACGCTCTCGAGACGGCCCGCCGCGTCGGGATCCGCCGGGAGACGCGGGCCCGCTACTGCCGGGATATCCAGGGCGAAGACTTGAAGTATGACGCCGTGAACCGCTACATCACCAATACCGTCTTCCGCATGTGCACCGACGACTGCTTCCTCGAGCTTGAAGCAGACGCCGATGCCCGTTCCTAAAACAAAAAAATAAAAGACAGGAGAATCTGAAAATGGAAAATCTTACTACCGTACAGCTCACCGAAGCCCAGATCGACGAGATCGCCCGCCGCGCGGCGAAATACGCCGTCCGGGAGGAGGGCACCCTGCTCCTCAAGTGCCTCCGCGCCTTCGGCCACACCGGCGCGAAGAATGTCGCGGAGAATATCGAGGAGATCGTAAGAAAGGCGCTCAGCTGAGCGCCTTGTACACCCTGCACAATTTCCCACCCCCGAATTTGTGCAAAGCGTAGAAAGTAAATCCGCATTTGAAAACCGACGGCAGGGAAGTGTATAATGATTCCCGTAGTCGTCAGAAGCAGGAACGGATCCGGAAAAGGCAGGTCATTATGGGCAGATATCTCCGCGGGCAGACCGTATATTTCA
>R11__coassemble_26928_pt1 | contig 1528 bp, 2 predicted proteins | sample R11__metabat2_low_PE_066 | metagenome-assembled genome bin R11 | reverse complement strand
GAACTTCTCGAGCGCCCCGGCGCGCTGCGAAAGGAGATCTTCGCCAAGGAGGCCAAGGCCTACGAATTGCGGTCTTTGGCTGAAAAATGTACCGCGATGCTCTCCCCCACCCCCGGCGGCGGCCACAACGACCGCAAGCTGGAGGACCTCGTCGTAAAGGCGGCGGATCTGGAGGCGGAGGTGAAGCAGCTGGAAGCCGAGCTCGACGCCGCCGTCCTCGCCGTGACACAGGTCCTCGCCGAGATGGAGGACGCCGCGGCGATCCGGATGCTGCAGCTGAGATATCTGGAGCTCCGGCCGATCTCCGCCCTCTCGGAAGAAACGCATTTCTCTCCGCGCCAGGTCCGGCGGCTGCTTCTCGCGGCCGAAGCGGATTTTGCCGCCGCTTTCGAAAGATGTCCGCCAATGCCCTGCTCCGCCCCGCCTTGTCCTATTCCCGCCCCTCTTCCTCTGTGATATGATTACACTGGAAAAATTGAAAACCGCATCGCTCGAGCAGCCTCCCGGCTGCCCGGGCATTTTTTATGCTCAAAAGGAGGACATATGCCGGAATTTCACGTAAACCAGGACCCCGAAGCACATTACACCGTCTATCAGATCCTTTTTCCCGACGGGAAGCGGTATATCGGGTATACGGGCCGCTCGCTGCGAAGACGCATGCGCACCGGTTACTACGATAACACAGCGATGTATGCCGAAATTCAGCGCATTGGAAAAGAGAAGCTCCGCATGGAGCCGCTCTGTGAGAAGCTGACGAAAGAAGGCGCCTGGCTGTTGGAGGACAAGTTCATCGAGCTCTATCAGACTCGTGACCCCCGCTACGGCTATAACTGTTACACCGGCGGCCCACAGCATGGCGCAAAGCCGAACAAAGAATGGCTCCGCGCTGCCCGCGAGCGTGCACTCGCTAATGCGAAAAATCCGAATTGCAGTTTTGGAAAAGGCGTCAATCGTCAGCGTGTCCCAGTCCGCTGTGTCGAGACGGGAGAAGAATTTCCTTCGATCCGCGCCGCTGCCCGCAGCGTCTCCGTATATTGGACTGCCATTCATCGATGCTGCCATCACATCCTGCCGTCTTGTGCCGGCTGCCACTGGGAGATTATCGAAGAGGAGGAAAAGACCGCATGAGAGAATTTATCCAACTCGACCCGCCGGAGCCAAAGACGATCGTAACCTGCGGCCGCTGCAGCGTCGACATCTACGACGCGGAGGAATATGTCGTCGTCTACGAGGGCGAAATTTACTGCGAGGACTGCTTTCTGGAAGAGATGCTGCAGAAGGATCATATCCACGATGTGCAGGATCCGGAGCAACTCGCAGATGCCTTCGGCGCCGTCTACATCGAGGCCGGGGAGGCGAAGAAGTACGTATGAGTTCCGTCAAACCGAAGAGCGAATACGTTCTGAACTTCACGAATCTCCAGGGCGGACTGAATATCTATGATCCGGAATACATGCTCGCTTCCAATGAGACGCCGGAGATGGTCAATCTTTTATGGAAGAACGGCATGCTCTGTTCCCGCAAAGGG
>R11__coassemble_23029_pt1 | contig 1710 bp, 1 predicted proteins | sample R11__metabat2_low_PE_066 | metagenome-assembled genome bin R11 | reverse complement strand
CTCAACTCCGCCGCCGCCAGGCGCGCCGAGCTGCAGCCCCTCGGCAAATATACCGTCACGATGGAAAAAAATTCTCCCGCCCTTCTCTCCTCTCCCGCCCCCGCGGCGTGAAACGGACCAGGCGCGGGCAAGACAGGAGATCTCTTTTATGGTCATTTCCAAAATTGAGCTCGGCGAGATGCGCATCCCGCTCCGCACGCCGTTCAAGACGGCGCTCCGCACGGTGGAGTCCGTGCACGACATCATCGTCCGCGTCACGGGGGACGACGGCACCTGCGGCTACGGCGAGGCCCCGGCCACGGCCGTCATCACCGGAGACACGCTCGGCAGCATCCGCTGCGCGGTGGAGGACTTCATCGCCCCCGCCATTCTCGGCATGGACGTTGAGGACCTCGACGGCATCTCCCGCCGCATCCGGCAGAGCATGGTGAAGAACACCTCCGCCAAGGCCGCCGTCGACATCGCCGTCTACGATCTCTACGCCCGCTCCCTGGGCCGCCCGCTCTATAAGCTCCTCGGCGGGAACGCCGCCCGGGTGGAGACGGACCTCACGATCTCCGTCAACCCCGTGGACGAGATGGTGCGCGATTCGCTCGACGCCGTCCGCCGCGGCTTCCGCTGCCTGAAGATCAAGGTCGGCAAGGAGGGCCTCAAGGACGTGGAGCGCATTGCGGCCATCCGCATTCTGGACGCCCGCGCCGCCGATCTCATCAACATCAAGCTCATGAAGACGGGCGGCATCTCCGAGGCGCTCAAGATCTGTGCCGTCGCCGAGACCTTCGGCGCCGAGTGCATGGTCGGGTGCATGCTCGAGAGCAAGATCTCCGTCTCCGCCGCGGCCCACCTCGCCGCCGCCAAGGGCGTCATCACCCGGGCGGACCTCGACGGGCCGGACCTCTGCCTGGAGGACCCCTACACCGGCGGCCCGCTCTACCGGGACGGCGTCATCGAAATGCAGAGCGCCCCCGGCCTCGGCATCACGGGCGTCCCCTGCTTTGAGGCGTGAGGGCGGCGATGGAACGCTTTGCTCTCTCCCGCCTCCCCCTTGCGGGGCTCTATGAGGCCCCGCGGGAGGCCGACGGGGACAGGACCCTTCTCGCCGACGAGCTCCCCTACGGCACGCCCGTCCGCCTGCTCGAGCGGCAGGGGGACTGTTTCCGCGTGCTGACGTTTTACGGTTATCTTGGCTTCGTGCGCGCCTCCGCGCTTTTGGCGCTCTCTTCCGCGGAAGAGGACGCGCTCTTCTCCGCGCTCCGCCTCGTAGTCCGCCCCGCGGCGGACGTGCTCGCCCTCCCCTCGGTGCACGGCGCCGTGCGCCTCACGGTCCCCGGCGGCAGCCTGCTGCCCTTCGTGCGGGAGGCGGAAAACGGCTGGAGCGAGGTGCGCCTCCTCTCCGGGGAGGCGGGCTATGTCCCTTCCGCGTTTCTGGAAAAGCCCCGTTTCGCCCTCCCCTTCCTCTCCGTCCCCGCGCGCGAGGCGGAGGCCCTTGCGGCGAAGGCCGCCCTTCGGGAGGCGGGCACAAAGGGCGGTTCGGGCTTTGACCTGCCGCGCCATCTCGCCGCCTTCTTCGGCGGCAGCGAGGAGGCCTTCCGCGCCTGCCTCGTCTCCTCGGCCTGCGCCTTCCTGCGCGCGCCCTACCGCTGGGGCGGGCGGCGCCCCGGGGGCCCGCCCGGCAGGGGGGGGGCGCGGGGGCGGGGGGGGAGGGGGGGG
>R11__coassemble_15928_pt1 | contig 2234 bp, 5 predicted proteins | sample R11__metabat2_low_PE_066 | metagenome-assembled genome bin R11 | reverse complement strand
AGTTTGAATCCTGGGAAGGCCCCGGCGCCGTCCGCCTGCCCGAAAGCCGGATCTATCCCGACCGCGAAAGCGCCGAGCTCGTCGTCAAACGGAAGAAGGAAGCCTACCACGAAGAGGAGCGGCAGAAGAAAGCCCGGGAGTACCGGGAGAAACACAAGTGGGCGCATCCGGGGGATGACTGGGATTGAACTTTTTTAAGAAGAGGCAAAAGCCGAAATACAAGGAATATGATCTCTCGGTTTGGGAGCCCTATCTCCGCTGCAGCATTTGTACCGGAGAGCAGACCGCGTGCATGCGGAACAGGGAATCCGGGCGCAGGGAAGAGATCATGCTGATCCGCAATCGTCAGGATCTGGAAAATTTCTGCAGGAACTATCATGTGGAGCCCGAGAAGATCCGGAAGGAATACTAATAATTCCCTTCAAGGGATAAGCGGAACATATGAAACAGGGGAGACGCCCTCAAAAGAGCGTCTCCCGATTTTTTTAGCTGTAACTCCCGGTCTTCTGCGCCATCTGCCACACCCAGTAATCCTCCGGCGTCCACCCCATGGCCGCGAGCTGGTCATCCGTCGGCACGATCCCTGCGTTAATGAGTGCCTTCGCCGAATCGGCATACCTCTGATTGACGGTGTTCCGATAATCCGCCGTCGTCGCTCCGGAGCCGTCGACGCCGTAGAGCTCCGCGGCCTTCAGCTGCGTGTCCGTGAGATATTCGCTCGCTTCGAGCTGGAACTCGTTCTGCCATTCGCCGAGCTTGGCGTTGAATTCGTCGATTCCGACGTTTGTTTCCTGCGCCCACTGCTGCAGATCGTTCAGCTCGCTGAGATACTTGTTGCTGATTTCCGTGAGCTTGTCGGCCTTTTCGTATTCGCCCTGGGCCTGCAGGTCCGCGATCTGCCGGCTGGTGTCGGTCAGAAGCTTGGTCTCGGCAGAGTTCACGCTCTGCCGGTTGACGGCGGCCGTGTTTTGGATCGCGCCGTACTGCGCCTGGCCGATTCCGCCCTTGTCACCGCGTGCTTCCGCATAGAGTGCCTGGTTATCGAGTGCCCGCTGCTCGTCGGCATCCACCTGGTTGCGCTGCGTCTGATAATTGGCCTTGCTGTCTTCGAGATTCCGCGTGAGCTCCTTCACGGCGGTCGTTGTGCCGTAATCGATCGCTTTGGCGGCCTGCGCCTGCTCCTGCGCCTGCTGCGTCTTCAGGGCGGCGATCTGACGCGTGATGTCTATGTTGCTGACCGGGGTGACATTGCCCGATGGAACCGAAGCCTTTGCGCTTCCCACGAGCCCCGCGGCCGCGGCTGCGGCCTGCGCGTTTGCCAGCTCTTCGGCGGTATTTCCTGCGGAGGGTACACCATTCGCGACAGCACTGTAAAACGTCGAGTCATACCCCGCCGTACCTCCCGTGGAAGACGTGCCCGTAGAAGTTCCGGACCCCGAGCTGCTTCCGGAGCTCGTCCTTGTCGTTGTCCCCGACGAGCTCCCCGACCCACTCGTAGTCGTTGACGTGCTCGTCGTAGGTTTTGTCGTAGATGTCCCCGAGATCCCCGCCACGGCGGTGTTTCCGGGTACGGTAGCTTTTGCCATACATTACTTCTCCTCGCCGCTTGCGTCTACAAGGCCTTCGCCAATGATGTAGGCAATCACCGTAGCCCCGGACATGATCAGTCCGCTGACGGTCTCCGCGGTTCCCGCATCTCCGCGCGTCGCAATGATCATGCTGGACACAAACGCCGCCACCGCCAGCCAGAACTTCCGGCTCGTAAGCTTGCGGATGAATTCTTCTTTCGTCATGTTTTGTTCCTTTCCAGTCTTTCGATCCGTTCCGTCAGTTCCCGGATCTGCTCTTCCACCACCGGCATCCTTCGTGCAAAGTTATTGTGCTGCTTGACCTCTTCCGTGAGATGTTTGATCTCATTCTGAGTAACGGCAGTACTTTTGCTGTTCGAGAGGATCACTCCGAACACGGTGACCGCGGAAGTAATGAGTGCAACTACGATCGCTTCTGTCATACTTCGATCTCCTCCAAGAGCTTCAGAATGTCTTTGAGATACAGTGCAATCAAACAAGCCTTTGCCTGTACTTCCGAACTGATCATTGTCTTCGGCAGCACTCCAACCGTCTCCTCCTCGGCCCGCAGGCCGGCGCCCTCTATGAGGGAGCTGTCGCCTTCGGCGACTGAGGGAGTCCCCGCCGTGGCGGCATCGGATCCCCCATGATAAAGCTCATAGACCC
>R11__coassemble_14500_pt1 | contig 2398 bp, 2 predicted proteins | sample R11__metabat2_low_PE_066 | metagenome-assembled genome bin R11 | reverse complement strand
GGCTTGGTGTGAGAAGCGTATTCTACCTTCACATGCAGGATCTTGTAAGAGGCGACAAGACGCCGGAGGAAGTGGCCAAAGAGCTGGATGCGGATGCGAATGCAGCGATCGAGGAAGGATATACGAACAGCAGCCTTCATGAGTAAATTCGGTCCCGGCCCGGCGCTATGGCACGACGGTCTCCGTCCTCTGCAAAGAATAAGCAGGGAAGAAAGCAATAAAACCAGCACGGGAGGCGCTCAAAAAAAGAGCGCCTCCCGATTCGCTTATCCGAAAGTGTTGAACAGGACGACCAGCAGAATGAATACCAAAAGGCCGATGATGCACCAGAACCGGAAATTCTCATACCAGTCCGGATTCCCGGCCGGGCCCTTCCTGCGTCCCGTGCGCGGCGGGGGAGGAGGCGCATCGGGATCTCTTCTGCGCGTATAACCGGTATCCGGCGGAACGGATCCGATATGCCGCGTGTTCCCCAGAGGGCTCGTGAAGCTCTCGCCGGTCCTGTGCCCCGTGGCGTCATAGTGGATCGTTGTGCCGCTTGGCGCCCGGAAGCTCTCTCCGGTCTTGTGGCCGCTGCTGTCATAGTGGACCTGTGTGCCGGTCGGCGTATTCCAGCCGGTTCCGGTCCTGTGCCCTTTTTCGTCATAGCTCACGGAGCCGTAAGCCGTCGGCCAGGTCTCGCCGGTCTTATGCCCCTTGGCGTCATAATGGACGGTCTGCCCCCAAACACCCTGACGGCTGCGGCCGGGCTTTTCCGGAAGGTTCTTTTTCATCCGATGGCTCCTTTCCCATTGTATACGCTCCATTATACACCGCCCCGCTGCCGAAAGCAAATCAACGGTGCAAAGCAAAGAAACAGCAGGAGCAGAGACCTCTCCTGCTGACAGGAGACGCCTTTAAGAAAATTATTATCACATTGACGCAACATAAAGAAAAGCGCCATTGACTGCTTTGCAAATCTGTTTCTAATTTGTGAGGTGAATCACCATTATGGAAAAGCTGCTTTCAATTTATTACGAGTCAATTCCTGCTTTTCTGCAAGAGGTTGCGGCAACGCAGATCGTGCAGCGGATCCGGGATGTTGGAATGAACTGCGGCTGCGAGTACACATCCTTTCCCCGTTTTGTGAAAGCGAGCGATCCTTCGCAAAAGCTTTCGGCGAACATGGGGATTCGTGAACCGTACTCCCGATACGATCACAGTCTTGGCGTGGCGCTCATCGTCTGGCACTTTACGCAGGACAAAGCGCAGGCGATCGCCGGCCTGCTGCATGATATCGCCACGCCGACCTTTGCGCATTCGGTCGACTTTCTGCACGGGGATTACCTGAAGCAGGAATCGACAGAATCCGGTACGGAAGAGATGATCAAAGGTTCCGGGGAGCTCTGCGCGATCCTGCGCACTCATGGCATTGCAGCGGATGAGGTGACCGACTATCACCGCTATCCGATCGCGGACAACGAATCGCCCAGGTTATCCGCTGACCGGCTGGAGTATACGCTCGGCAATGGCGTAAATTACGGATTCTGCACAGTTGAGGAAGCCAAACGGATGTATTGCGATCTGATCGCAGATTCCAATGAAGACGGCATCGATGAGCTTTGTTTCCGCCATAAGGATGTTGCAGAGGAATTCGGCCTCATGGCGCTGAACTGTTCGCGGGTCTATGTGTCTGCCGAAGACCGGTATGCCATGCAGATCCTTTCCGAAGTGTTGAGAGAAGCGATCCAATCCGGAGAATTGATGGAAAGCGATCTCTTCACGACCGAGACTCAGGTCATCCGCAAACTGGCCGCCCGGCCCTTGTGGCAGGAGTTCCGAAAGCTGCATCGGCTCGAGCGATCCGAAGAGCCAACGGACCGACACGGGTGGCGGCAGATCCATGCCAAGAAACGCTGCATCGATCCTCTGATTGCCGGCGAAGGCCGCCTTCACAGTGTGTCGAAAGAGTTTTCCGATGAATTACGCGGATTCCTTAGCGAAAGCCAGAACGAATGGATAAGAGGTGTATCGTAACGGCATCTTGAAATGCATACGAGAAAGAACCGTACAGCAGAAGGCTTGGAACGGACGTGTAAGGAAAAAATCGGAGCAAGTCTTGATTTCGCTGCAGATTAAGGTATAATCAGCTTTGAAAAAACCGGAACGACCGTGAAAAGAGGAGGGGCCCATGCTTAACAAATTTTTAAACATGATCCTGTATATGGGGCTTGAGAAAGAGCAGTACAGCACCGTCCAGCGCGAGATCGACAGCAGCAATAGAGGCAATGTCGTCGTGTTTTCCGGCATCGGCGCTGCCTTTTTCCTGGCGCTGACCGTGATCGCCGCCCTGCCCGGCAGCACGATGCGGCCCAATATCGGTATTTACGGGACCGCGGCCGTCCTCATGGTCCTGGTC
>R11__coassemble_11709_pt1 | contig 2830 bp, 2 predicted proteins | sample R11__metabat2_low_PE_066 | metagenome-assembled genome bin R11 | reverse complement strand
AGAGCTTGTCTTTCCCAAGCTCCGGGCAGAGCGCATCCCCGACCTCGCGGCCTAAGGGATCGTTTTCCTCGGCCTCAATCGGAAGACGAAGCACTTCAACGGAGGTTTCGGTCTGCTGAATCTGCGCCAAAAGGTCCTCTTCGTGCCAACGAGTCATGATGAGAACCACTTTTCCTTTGGCAGCCAAACGGGATTTCAGCGAGGCTTGCCACTCGGACCATACGCGATTCCGATACGTCGGCGAATCGGCTTCCTGCTGGTTCTTGACCGGGTCATCGATGATAATGAGATTGGCCGGGTTGCCCGTAATGCCGGACATGATGCCGCGGGAAATTAATCTGCCTCCGGACTCCAGCTCGAACTCGCTCGTTCGGTCAATGCCTCCGATGCCGATGTTGAAGAGGGTTCGTCCGCAACGCTTGATCTTGTCTTTGTTTTTTCTGCAGAACCGCTCCGCAAACTCGGAATCGTAGGAGGCCATGATGATGTTGTGGGTTGGATGCTGGCCGAGGTACCAGGAGGGCAAGCTTTCGGAAACGCAGGCCGATTTGCCATGCTGAGGAGGCGCCGAAATGGCGAGAATGTCGTAGGCATGGCCGGTATCGCGCGTCAGAAACTCCTGCACTTTCGCGGCGATGTACTCGGCCATTTTTGTGCGCTTCCAGGAATCTCCGTGAACGTAGGCGAGATAATGGGAATAATAACGCCGGGCCAGCTCTCTTCGGGCCAGCTCGGCTTTGACTTCATTCTTCATTTTTGCTCAGCTCCTTGAGCGTAATTCCTGCCAGCTTCATCAGCATGGCATCGCTAAGATTCTCGATTCCGATCGAGCTTGTCTCTTCGGGTTGCTCTTCTTAGCCGTTGAGCTCCTTGAGAAATTTCGCCGCGGACGGATCACCTTTGGAAGCTTTCTGGATCAGACCAAAGACGACCAGCGCAGCGCCGGTCCTTTTTATGCCCATTTGCGTCAGCGCATCGGAGGCGTTGTCTTCCTCCGGCATGAGGGAAGAGAGCATTTCGCGGGTGAGCGCCGTCATCGTGACGGGTTCGGTTTTCTTTTTTGGCATTATTAATAACTCCTTGCAGCCGATAGATATTTCAAAACTTTTATGCTATACTGAAAGAAATGTTGACGCACTGCAGACAAGGGGACAATGATCATGGCAGATACGAAGAACGAACAAGACGTAGAGATGCTTTCTCCTGCACCTGACTTTGAAAAGGTTTTTTCGGATGTCAGCAGTATTATTATCACGGGTCGAAATTCCGCTTACAGTGCCACAAATGCGGCTATGGTGAGAACATATTGGAAAATTGGCGAAAGGATCGTGGAAGAAGAACAGCGGGGGAAGGCTCATGCACAATATGGGGAGAAGTTGATCCATCGGCTTTCTTCAAAATTAACGGCGTCTTTTGGAAAAGGCTTTTCTGAACGGAGCCTTCGAAATATTCGCGCATTCTATCTGGAGTTTCCGGATCAGGGAATTTGGCAGACATGTCTGCCAAATCTGACCTGGTCTCATTTTACCTGCCTGCTGCGCGTGGATGATGAGAATGCAAGGCTCTGGTATCTGAAAGAAGCTGCACAGGAAAATTGGAGCGTACGCGTATTGGATCGGAATATTGCGACCCAATATTATTATCGGCTTCTGCAAGCTCCGAATAAGAATCAGATGATAGAAGAGATGCAGAAAAACGCCGAAAAATTGCAGACTCCGGATTCGTTGATAAAGAATCCGGTCATTGCGGAATTCCTTGGGTTCCGAACAGAAGATGCCTTTTCTGAGACTGCTTTGGAAAGCGCGATCCTTTCTCATATCCGTGATTTTCTGATGGAGATGGGAAGAGGCTTTGCCTTCGTTGGCCGCCAGCAGCACATCATTACGGATACGGAAGACTATTATATTGATCTTGTGTTTTACAACATCGAGCTTCGCTGTTATGTGCTGATCGATTTAAAGATGGGGAAAATTACACATCAGGATGTTGGGCAGATCGATATGTATGTCCGGATGTACGATGAATTGAAGCGAAAAGACGGAGACAACCCGACCATCGGCATTCTGCTCTGCTCTGAAACAAGCGACGATATTGCAAGATATTCTGTATTGCACGACAACGATCACTTGTTTATGACCAAGTACCTGACTTACCTGCCGTCAAAAGAAAGACTAAAGGAAGAAATTGAAAAGCAGAAAATGATCTATCACCTGCAGCATCCGTCCAAAGAACTCGATATTCCCCCGGATAATTGAACAATTTCCGAAAACCGGCCCGATGCGGCCGGTTTCTTTTTATCGGAGTCTCCCTTGCAGGTTATAGAATATTTGAGCCCCAATGATCTCGAGGTCTTCGTTGACGTTGGCGTTAACCAACAGCATGGTAAAATGCAAAACTCTCCGACACATCGGCCTTCTCCGGAAAACTGCCGGACAAAATTCCTCGCCCCGCAGGCCGGCGCCCTCTTTGAGGGAGCTGGCGCCGAAGGCGACTGAGGGAGTCTCCCGTCCTACGTTCAGCGGCGTGAGATCGATTCTTGCCTCATAGTCTGTGCGGTAGATGAGTTCCGTGACCGACTCCTTCTCGGATCCAAGAATGACGATCACAGAATTCACATTTTTCCTGCTGTCATAGCTCCCAAAGTTCATGACCGCGAACCGGTACATCTTGTCGATCGGCTCCCCATAATCGTTGAGCTCTTCCGTGAGCATGGTGATCTGTCCTTCTGCATTGAGCGAGAAGTCGCCGCAATAAGCAATGGCATGCGTATTGCGGAGATAGAACCAGCTCGGCGTGCGATAATTTGAAACGGTGTAGTCCCATACCCAGG
>R11__coassemble_8849_pt1 | contig 3525 bp, 3 predicted proteins | sample R11__metabat2_low_PE_066 | metagenome-assembled genome bin R11 | reverse complement strand
CGTTTAAACGCTCGAGAACCACGGCCGCCTCCTCCCGAGTCTCGCGAAGGTTGGCTGCACAGGAATAGAAGTAGACCCCAACCCGGAGACCGGCTGCTTTGGCGGCGTTCAGATAGGTGGAATAAAGCTTGTCCTTATACAGGGCTCCGGTTCCCCAACCGCGGCCGCCGATCCGAATCAGAGCAAAATCGACACCGGCTCGTTTGACTGCCGTCCAGTTGACAGTGCTGTTATAGAAGCTGACATCAATGCCGACCGAGGAGGCACAACGCCCGTTTTCATCAAAATAATAAATTTTCCCATCTATATATCGAAGGCCGGTCGCCTTCGATCCGTCCGGCAAAAGATAGAAGCGTTCCTCGCCTTCGACCGTCCATCGGTCTTCTTCCCGTGGTTCGATTGGTTCCGCCGTGAGTTCAGCGGGAGCTTCCTCAGTTTGCGGTTTGATCTCCTCCACAATTTCAGAGGCATCCGTCAGGATTGTCTGCCCGTCCGAACGGCTATCAAGCTCCAAACGAGGAGCGGAGGGAAAAATCAGCGAGAGCAGCGGCACAAGCAAAAAAAGCGCCATAAAGATTGCAAGACAGGGGATTCCGATCAAAAGCAGCTTCTCATTGTTTCGGTTAAAGATCTTTAAGAGAATTTTTTTCATAGCAGGCTTATCGTATCACGCTTTGGCAGTCAAACGCAAGAGAATTCGGGAAAATATTCATCTCTTGTTAACACAAGAGAGAAGATCTGTGCTATAATGAGCCTAAATTAAATTACAGGAGGAATTCAGCATGAGCATTATCGGAACGGTCGCCAAGCTTGGCGTTGCGGCTGCCGGCGCCTTTGCAGCAGTCAAGGTATCCAAGAAATATAAAGAGAACAATCCGGCCGGCGTGACCGACAGCAAGGAAAAGTACGAAGCCATCAAGCAGGCGGCAACGGAAGCCTATCAGGACGTCGCAGCAGCGGCAAAAGAAAAGGCACCGGGTGTAAAGAGCACCGTCGATTCCTATGCCCAGAAGGCCGCTGACTTTGCCAAGGAAAATGCCCCGATGCTGCAGCATGCGGCCGAGGATCTCTATGGGAAGGCCAAGGAGGCAGCTCCCGGCGTCTGTGAAAAGGCAGAAGAGCTTTACGGTAAAGCTAAGGAAGCTGCTCCCGGCGTGCAGGCCAAAGCGGAGGAGCTCTACGGCAAAGCAAAAGAAGCGGCTCCCGGTGTCTTTGAAAAGGCAGAGGAGGTAGCCGAGAAGGCGAAGGACTATATTGAAGGTCTTGACAAGCCCGTATCGGATGCCGATGTGATTCCGGATGAGCCGGTCGACGGGGAAGTCGTCGAGTTCGAAGAACCGAAGGAATAAGACAATAGGTTTCTATCAGGCAGCGTGTTCCGCCCGGAACACGCTGTTTTTTCGGAAGGGGGGAAAGATTGATCGCCGGGTGATCTTCATCATCCGGCGATCGTTGGAAAATAGAGAGAAAAGAGAGGAAAGAGAAAATATCAGATAAGTGGCTTCCTTATCTGTTTGATAAGATAATGGACAAATATGAACTGCCAATAAAGAACAAATGAAATTTCTATGAAAAAAATGTGAACGATTTGAAAGGAACCCTTTGATTTTATCGAAGGATTGTGTATAATAGCACGAAAATCATACAGGAGAAGAAGAATGAATGCTATTGTAACCGTAATCGGCAAAGACAGAGTCGGCATTATCGCAAAGGTCTGTATTCAGCTTGCCGAGCTGAAGATCAATGTCCTCGATATTTCCCAGACCATTATGCAGGGCAATTTCACAATGATCATGGCGGTCGATCTTGCGCAGGCGACGGCTTCTTTTTCGGAGATCTCCAAGGCTCTTGCTCAGCTTGGGCGCGAAATGGAGCTTTCCATCCGCATTCAGCGGGAGGAGATCTTCAATGCCATGCACACGATCTGACCGGAGCACACTGCCATGATGAATCAGAAGGATATCATCTCGACCATTGAGATGATCGACCAGCAGCATCTGGATATTCGTACAGTTACGATGGGGATCTCCCTTCTCAGCTGCTGCGATGAAAATGCAAAAAAAGCCTGCAGCAAGATCTATGACAAGATCTGCCGCTATGCCGGAAATCTGGTAAGCTCCTGCGAGGAGATTGAGGCGGAATTCGGGATCCCCATTGTCAATAAACGTATTTCCGTTACCCCTATCGCCCTTGTTGCCGGAGCTTCGGATGCGGAGGACTATGCCTGTTTTGCACATGCGCTTGACCGTGCCGCCAAGGCATGCGGGGTCAACTTTATCGGGGGATTTTCTGCCCTCGTACAGAAGGGCTTTACGGAGGCAGACCGCAAACTCATCCGCTCGATTCCGCACGCGCTTGCTGAAACGGAGCTTGTCTGCTCCTCCGTCAACGTCGGCAGCACAAAAGCCGGAATCAACATGGACGCTGTAGCTCTCATGGGACAGATCGTGAAAGAGACTGCTGAGCTTACGGCGGACCGGGACGCGATTGGATGCGCAAAGCTTGTTGTTTTCTGTAATTCTGTAGAAGACAATCCGTTTATGGCCGGCGCTTTCCACGGGATCGGAGAAGCGGAAAAAGTGATTAACGTAGGTGTTTCCGGTCCGGGTGTAGTATATCATGCCCTTCAGGGCTGCAAGGGGGAGCCGTTTGACGTCGTTGCAGAGACGATCAAGAAAACGGCTTTCCGTATCACGCGTATGGGGCAGCTCGTTGCTTCTGAGGCCAGCCGTCGGCTCGACACGCCTTTTGGAATCGTCGATCTCTCTCTTGCTCCGACGCCTGCCGTTGGTGACTCCGTTGCCCGCATTCTGGAAGAAATGGGGCTCGAGACCTGCGGCACACACGGCACTACGGCTGCGCTTGCGCTTTTGAATGACGCCGTAAAAAAAGGCGGCGTGATGGCGAGCTCTTCGGTCGGAGGGCTTTCCGGCGCATTTATTCCGGTTTCCGAGGACGAGGGAATGATCGCAGCCGCAGAGCAGGGGACGCTATGCCTCGACAAGCTTGAAGCAATGACCTGTGTATGCTCCGTCGGGCTCGATATGATTGCCGTTCCAGGCGACACCTCGGCGGAAACGATCGCTGCCGTTATTGCAGATGAGGCCGCTATCGGCATGGTCAACAGTAAAACGACTGCCGTCCGCTTGCTTCCGGTTCCGGGAAAGAAGGTCGGCGACCGGATCGAGTTGGGCGGTCTGCTTGGCAGCGCGCCGGTCATGCCGCTGCATGCGGAATCCGCCTCGGCCTTTATTGCCCGTGGTGGTCGTATTCCTGCACCGCTCCAGAGTCTCAAAAACTGACATCCACTGCCGAATTTGGGCAAAACAGCCAAATTCGGCAGCGTCTTTTTGACGAAATTTGGCAAAATCTGTGAAGCCTGCGAATAGATTTCTTCAAAAAAAATGCTAAAATAGGCTGCGTAATCAGAAAGGGGTTGGAGAGTTTGATCCACACCATTTACGAGTTCCCGCTCCGTGCGTTCGGTGCTCCGCAGTCGAAGGATCCGGAAGATTGGCTGAACAA
>R11__coassemble_8564_pt1 | contig 3608 bp, 6 predicted proteins | sample R11__metabat2_low_PE_066 | metagenome-assembled genome bin R11 | reverse complement strand
AAAATAAGAGGGAATAGTGAAAAAATAGTGAAATTTTAGTGGAAGAATAACAGTAGAAATGGGGACGTTCTCCATGATCCTCTTTTTTCTTTCAAAATCGGACCGGCCGGAACTTGTGAGTTGAAGAAATTCCCCGGATGGCTTATAATGGAGCCGTCCGGGGAAAACGGTATTTGATATCTGTGTACAGACAGAAAGGAGAATGACATGTCCGCATTACAGAAACAAGCAATTGGACTGCTGTCCGAGCTTTCGGATGATGAGCTGGAATTTATTATTCAGATGATCACAAAGTTTATGAGCCCCGCGGCGGCTGCGGATAAAGAGACGGCAGAAGGACATAAATACAAGCTGGGAATGTTTCAGGGGCTGGAGTGGTGTTCCCCTGACTATGATCTTGACGAAGATAATGGGGAGATCGCAAAGCTTTTTGAGGGAATCGCATGAAGATCCTGCTGGATACGCATATTATCCTGTGGTCCCTGACCAGCCTTGAGAAGCTGCCTGTAGAAATGGGGACGTTCCCCACGATCCGCTTTTTCCTTCCAAAATTGGATCAGACGGAACTTGTGAGTGGAAGAAATTCCCCGGCCGGCTTATCAGGCAGCCGTCCGAGGAAAATTGAAATCATGGACTGTTCTCATTTAAAATTTGCTCGATGTTGCGGCCGCCGTAAAGAACGTGAAAGATCACGACTTCCTCGGACGCTTCCTTTGGCAGGTAAAAAATGAGAAACTTGCCGGCACCGGCCTTGCGCAAGCCTCTGGAATGCCACGGCTCTTTTTCATAGAGGGCATATCGCATCGGCATATATTCCAAAGAATGAACGGTTTCCAAAATGCGCAGGACTTGCCTGCGAGCCGCACCCGGATCCAAAAGCGTATCGGCAATATAGCTGTAGATGTCACGGATGTCTTTTGCCGCCTCCGGAGTGATGATAATTTCCCATGAGTTCACAGGGAGATCTCCTTGCGCAGCTGATCCTCAAATTCGGCGAACGATAGTCCCTTCCCGGCAGCATAAGATTGGGCAGCACGGTCCATGAGAAGGTTGAATTCGTCATCACTTAAGGCATCATAGGCGATCGGCCGGGCTTTGGGGATGGAAAGCTCAAACGGAATGCCGTTATGAATTACGATCTGTTTCAGGAAAAGATTCATAGCAGTAGCCATAGAAAGCCCAAGCTCATCCAGGACAGCTTCCGCCTGTTCCTTGAGAGCGGGGTCCACTCTTGTATTGACGCTGGCGCTTTTTTGCATGATAAGATCATCCTTTCTTGAATTGCTATTCTATAGCATACCGCAGATGTGAGAAAAATGCAAGCATATTGCACACAAACCGGCAACAGAAATCGGACCGGCCGGAACTTGTGAGTTGAAGAAATTCCCCGGATGGCTTATAAGAAAGCCGTCCGGGGAAAGAGGCCGCAGCGCTCGCGGATCCGGCCGGCGAGGGCGATGCATGGCTTGCAAGATGAAGAAAATCTGCTATAATAAGAATCAAGATTTATTTGTTGAATGCAGGAAGGTGGAGCTATGCCGGAGATAACGAGATTTTACGGAATCGTCATAAAGATGTTCTTTAAACCGAAAGAGCACGAGCCAAGCCATATTCATGCCCTGTACGGCGAACATATCGGCATTTTCAATATTAAAACCTTTGAGATGACAGAGGGAGACCTTCCGCGGAAAGCACAGGAAATGGTAACAGAATGGCTGAAGCTGTACAATAAAGAGCTGCAGGAAATGTGGGACAGCCAGAATCTGGGAAAGCTTCCGCCGCTGGAATAAGAAAGGAGAGGCAGAATATGATTCCGAGGATCCGATCGCTTCAGCCCGGAGAGAACTATACGTTGAAGGTCGTCTTTGACGACGGGAAAAAAGTGGAATACGATGTAAAAGAAGACATTCGGGAGATTCCAAGCTTTTCTGTCCTGGTGGATGTAACCGGCCTGTTTCAACAGGTTCAGCTCGATATGAGCCGCACCTGCGTTTATTGGAACGAGGATGTGGATCTGGCCAGCGATACGATCTATGAATACGGAAAAACGGTCTGATCAAATCAGTTTCAGCTTTGCAGAAGCCTTCCCCGGCCGGCTGATCCGAAAGCCGTCCGGGGAATTTTATGCGCATTTTTCCTTCGGGCCGAGGAACTCCCAGTGCCGGCCGGCGGAGCGGCGGTGGGCGTCCTTGCAGGCGCGGAGGATGCCGCCCCAGTCGACGCCGCTCGCCCGGGCCGCGGCGGCGATCGTCGGGAATTCCTCCCCGGTCTCCACGCACCTCACCGGTACGGCGTGCCGGTTTCCGCCCTTGGCAAAGGCGCAGGATGGATCGGCGGCGCGCCGCGTGGAGATCTCCCGCGTCCGCTCCCGCATGGAGTCGGCCGCCTTCGCACCGGTGCGGCTGCCGCCGGTGAAGGAATTGCAGCCGAAGCGCGCATCGCGCGTGCGGTAGAGCTCGATGAAGAGATCCTCAAGGCGCCAGGCGCCCTCCTGCGTGAGCTTTTCGCAGATCGGCTCGAGCCGGAGATTCTTCTTCCCGACGCGCTCCGTCTCCCGCCGCATCTCGGGGTTGTTCGAATAGCCGGTGTGGCGCCGTTGGGCGAGCGTGTGCCCGGTGCAGCCGATATACCGCCGCCCGTCCGAGAGAAAGATCTGATAGACCGTAAAATGCGCCTCCGGCGCCTGATGCACGTGAAATTCCGCCATAGCGATCACCTCCGGTTCGCCATCTGATACGCCCACGCATCCTGCGGCGTCCAGCCGACGGCATTCAGCTGCCGCTCGGAAGGAGTAATGCCGGCCGAGATGAGAGCTTTGGCCGCGTCCAGTTCCGTATCCGTCAAATATTGCGCCGCATCGAGATCATATTCCTGCTCCCATTCCTGTAGCTTGGCGTTGAACTCTTCGACCCCGATATTCTGCTCCTGCGCCCACTGCTGCAGATCGTTTAATTCCTGCAGATAAGACTTGCCGATCTCAGCGATCTTGTCTGCTTTTTCATATTCGCCTTTTGCCTGTAAATCGGCGATCTGTCTGGATGTATCCGTTAAGAGCTTCGTTTCTGCAGAGTTTATGGACTGCCGTTCTGCGGATGCCGTATTCTGAATGCTCCCATACTGCGCCTGCCCGATGCCGCCCTTGTCGCCGCGTGCCTCGGCATACAGCGCCTGGTTATCTAACGCTCTTGCCTCATCTGCATCCGTCTGGTTTCGCTGCGTCTGATACAGTGCCTTGGAATCCTCGAGATTCCGCGTGAGCTCCTTGACGGCAGACGTTGTGCCATAGTCAATGGAAGCTGCCGCATTTGCTTTATCTGCTGCTTCCTGCGTCTTGAGCGCTGCGACCTGACGAGTCACATCGATCGTATTTACGGGCGTCGTCTTTGCTTTGGAGACATACCCCTGCGAGGCATTGACAATGCCCGCAAGAGCGGCTGCCGTCTGTGCCTCGTCCAGTGTGGAGACGGGATCGGAAGAAGAGGAAGAAGCGGTCTTCGTAGAACCGGAAGAAGAACCGGAAGAGCTTGTGGCCTTGCTTGCGGTGGAATTGGTTCCCGAAAGGGAAGTGGTTGCTTTCGTCGTTGAAGTTCCGGTAATGCCGGCAACGG
>R11__coassemble_7948_pt1 | contig 3827 bp, 5 predicted proteins | sample R11__metabat2_low_PE_066 | metagenome-assembled genome bin R11 | reverse complement strand
GTTCAAGGTCTATTATCAGCCGAAGCATGACGCCGCGACGGGCAGGCTCATCGGCGCCGAGGCGCTGATCCGCTGGATCCACCCGCAGTACGGCTTCATGTCGCCGGCGGACTTTATCCCGGTGTTTGAAAAGAACGGCTTTATCACGATGGCGGACTATTACGTCTGGAAACGGACCTGCGCCAATCTCCGCCGCTGGGCGGACGAGGGGATCCCCGTCGTGCCGATCTCCGTCAATTCCTCGCGGCGCAACTTTGAAAACGCCGATTATCTCTCCCTCCTGCGGGAGTCGATCGAGAACGAGGAGATCGAGCCGGAGTTTCTGCACATCGAGATCACGGAGTCTCTTTTCATCAACAATCTTGCGCCCATCGTGGAGCGCCTGAAGCAGTTCCGCGAGGCGGGGATCCAGGTGGAGATGGACGACTTCGGCACCGGCTATTCCTCCCTCAACGCGCTGGGCTCTCTGCCGCTCGATGTGCTGAAGCTGGACATGTCCTTCATGCGGCAGGCGCATGACGAGCGAAGGATCCAGGTCCTCAAGGCGTCGATTGCCCTGGCCAAGTCGCTCGGGCTGAAGACCATTGCCGAAGGCGTCGAGACCGAGGAGCAGCTGGAGCTTCTCCGTTCGCTGGGCTGCGACGCCATCCAGGGTTATTACTTCTCCAAGCCTCTCCCGGAAGACGAGTTTGAGGCCTATATGAAGAAATGCGCAGAGGAATAATAAAAGCTGCCGGATCCTTTTTGAGATCCGGCCGCCTCCTGCGCGCCGTCGCGCCCTGGGCGGTCCCGGGCGGGTGCATCGCGCTCGGCGCGCTCACCGTCGCGCTCGGGCGGCATCGGGCCGCGTTTACGCTTGTCGGCAGCGCCGTCGCCTTCGCGGGCGTGCTCCTGCCGCTCGCCGCGCCGAAGCTCTGCCGGAAGGTGAGCGAGCGCCTGAAGGAGGACGCGGACATTCTGGAATATCTCGCGGGGCGGGATCAGTATCCCATGATGCTCGACGATGTCCCCCTTGCTTCCCAAAAGGAGGACGAAGAATGATCGTTTTAGTGGATATGGACGACGTGCTCGAGCTGCTCGTGGACGCCGTCGTGAAGCATGTCAATGATATATACGGCACGCATGCCAGGGCGGAGGACGTGAAGGAATGGGACCTCTCCAAGGCTTTCCCGACGTTGACGCACGAGCAGGTCTACGCAACGGTGGACGATGCGGAGCTCTGGGATCTCGTGCAGCCCATGCCGGGCGCCGCGGAGGCGCTGCAGAAGATCATGGCGGACGGAGACGAGCTCTATATCGTCACGGCCTCGGAGCTCGGAAACCTCAAGAAGAAAATGCAGGACGTGCTCTTTAAATACTACCCCTTCCTGGACTGGTTCCAGGTGATCATCACGCACAAAAAGCAGCTGATTTGCGGCGATGTCCTGGTGGACGACGGGCCGCATAATCTGACGGGCGGCCCTTACCGCAAGATCCTCTTCGACGCCGGGCACAACCGGAGCTTCGACGAAAAAAGCGTGGGCGCCGTGCGCGTACACAGCTGGGAGGAATGCTACCGCGAGCTCTGCCGCATCCGGCGGGAGATCGAAGAAAATTAAATATAAAAAAAAGAGATCCCTTTCGTTTTCCTCGGCGGAGAACGAAGGGGATCTTTGCGTTTTGGGCTTACTCCTTGCCCTGCTCCTTGAGATAGTCTCGCAGATATAGGATCGCCTGGCGGTAGCCCTCGAAGCCGAGGCCCATGTAGGTCCTGATGCAGGCCATGCCGGCATAGGAGATCTGGCGGAAGCTCTCGCGCTGGCTGACGTCGGAAATGTGCACCTCCACGGCCGGCAGCGCGACGGCCTTGAGCGCGTCGAGAATGGCGACGCTCGTATGCGTGTAGGCGGCGGGGTTGATGACGATGCCGTCAAAATTCCAGTAGGCCTCCTGGATCTTGTCGACGATCGCCCCTTCGCTGTTGGACTGGAACAGCTCGCACTCCACGCCCGCCTCCTTGCAGGAATAGCGGATATAGTCCTGCAGCGCGGCAAAATTCTTGCTGCCGTAGACCTCGGGCTCGCGGATGCCGAGCATGTTGATATTGGGCCCGTTGATGATAAGGATTCTCATTGCATTGCCTCCATGATCTGTTGAAGCGTTTCTTCCAGGGTGCCGTTGTTGTCGATGGAAACATCGGCAAAGCGCTCATAGAGCGGCCGGCGCTTTTCGTAAAGGACGGAGAGGTCCGTGCTCTGGGAGATGGGGCGCCCGTCCGTCGGGAGCCGGCGGAAGTCCCGCCGGAGCCAGAAGATCGTGCCGTTCTGGTGGAGGAGGGGATAATTCTCCTCCCGCGTGACGACGCCGCCTCCGGTGGAGAGGATCCGGCCGCCGAGCTTTCCGGCCTCGGCCGTGCACTCCGTCTCGAGCTTGCGGAAGCCCTCCTCGCCGCTCTCGGCGAAGATCTCCGGAATGCTCTTGCCGGCTTTTTCCACAATGCGCGCGTCGATGTCGATCGTCTCGCGGCCGAGCTTCTCGCTCAGAAGCTGCGCGACGGTGCTCTTGCCGCTGCCCGGCATGCCGATGATGACGATGTTCTCCATCTCGCGCCGCAGCATGCGCTCGATGCGGTCGATCTCCGCGTCAGGGATCTCGCAGCCGATAAACCGCTCGCAGGAGCGCTTCGCCTGGGCGACGAGCATATAGAGCCCCGTCGCATAGGGAATCTCGAGCGCTTCCGCCTGCAGGGCGAGGGCCGTGCGGGAGGGATTGTAGACCACGTCCAGCACGCCCGTGAGACGCGGGAAGCGGGCGAGGTCGACGAGGCATTCGCCGTTGTGCGGATACATGCCGACCGGCGTCGTGTTGACGAGGATCTGCGCGTCTCCGTGGAGCGCGGGGAGATTTTCATAGTTGACCTCGCCGCTGCGGGAGACGACGGCGATCTCCGAAGCGCCCCGGGAGCGCAGCACGGCCACGGCCATGACCGAGGCGCCGCCCGTCCCGAGGACGATGCATTTTTTGCCTTCCACGGTGATGCCGGCCTTTTCCATCATTTTCCCGAAGCCGAAGGCGTCCGTGTTGTCGCCGAAGAGCGTGCCGTCCTCCCGGCGGACGATCGTGTTCACGGCGCCGATGGCGCGGGCCGTGTCCGAAAGCTCGTCGAGGAAGGGGATGACGGTCTTTTTGTAGGGGATCGTGACGTTGAGGCCTTGGAAGATGCCGCTTTTCAGGAAGGCCTCGACCTCCTCGGGTTCCCTTTCAAAAAGCTCGTAGCGGTAGTCGGCCAGCTGGGCGTGGATTTGGGGAGAATAGCTGTGCCCGAGCGTGCGGCCGAGCAGGCCGCAGGTAATTTCCTTGTTCATTTCAGATCACCTCACTGTAAGAGCCGAGATAGGTGAACTGGTCCGTTGTGGCGGAGAGCTCTCCCATCAGCTGAATAAAGTTCGGGGAATAGACCGGGACGTCCAGGTCAAAATAGAACATGAATTCAAAATTCTTGTCCGGAATGGGGCGGCTTTCCAGCTTGTTGAGGTTGATGCCGAGGGCATAGAAGCGGGAGAGCAGCTTGTAGAGCGAGCCGGGCTCGTGCGGGAGGACCAGCATGAGGCTCGTGCGGTCCGCGCCCGGGAGGATCTGCAGATCCTTCGAGATGACGATGAAGCGCGTGAAGTTGTTGCCCTTGTCCTGCACGGAGCTCTGCAGGCACTGCAGACCGTAGAGGCGGGCGCAGGAGGAGGATCAGCGGGCGGCGACATCGTGCCGCCCGGACTGCGCGACCGTCTTCGCGGCGACGGCCGTGGTGGCGCCCGGCGAGCTCGTCGCGGCGGGGGCGGTGCCGGGGGGGG
>R11__coassemble_5036_pt1 | contig 5416 bp, 4 predicted proteins | sample R11__metabat2_low_PE_066 | metagenome-assembled genome bin R11 | reverse complement strand
CTTTATTGCCGAGCTTGGGATCGATCCGGAGCTGAAGGGGCTGCATATCTCCGGCATGGGCGGCATCGAGACCTGGCGGGACGCCGCCGAGTTTCTGCTTCTGGGCGCCGGCTCCCTGCAGATCACGACGGCCGTCATGAAGTACGGCTACCGGATCATTGAAGACCTGAAGAGCGGCCTTGCGCTCTATATGAAAGAGATGGGCTTTGCCTCCGTCGGCGAGATGGTCGGCCTCGGGCTGGACTCCATCTATGCCTCAACGGACGCGCTGGAGCGCGATACGGTCATTTATCCCCGCTTTATCCGGGAGCGCTGCCTCGGCTGCGGGAGATGCGTGATCTCCTGCTCGGACGGCGGGCACCAGGCGCTTTCTCAGGGAGAGGACGGACGCGTTATCCTCCATGGAGCCAAATGCGTCGGCTGCCATCTCTGCATCCTCGTCTGCCCGCAGAAAGCCATTGTGCGGGGGCGTAAAGGGGTTCCTCTATAAAAACAGTACTCAAAAAAAGAAAACGCCTATTGCCTCGTTAAACGGAAATGGGCTTTCTCTGTATTCGCCTTATTCGCTCGTGTCGAGCTCCTGCCGGTGCAGCATCTCCAGGAAGGTCTCTTTCGGCACGGGGCGGGAGAAGTAATATCCCTGGATGGCGTCGCACCCCGCAAATTTCAGGAACATGAACTGCTCCAGCGTCTCTACGCCTTCGGCGACCGTGATCTTGCCGGCTTCCTTTGCGAAGGCGATCGTGTGCTTGACGAGGGATTCGCCGCTCGGTGTCCCGATGAAGTCAATGAGCGATTTGTCCAGCTTGATGGCCTCAAAGGGAACCGTCAGCATGCTGGCAAGCGAGGAGTAGCCGGAGCCGAAATCGTCCAGATGCAGAGGGAAGCCCGCGCCTACCAGCCCGTCTGCGATCTCCTTGATCGACTGCATCCTTACGGCTGCGCTTTCTGTAATTTCGATCGGCACGAGCGCCGGGCGGACGCCTTCCGCTGCGGCGATCCCGGCCAGCTCCTGTCCGAGCTCGGCACCAAAGATGCTGGCGCGGCTGAGATTGACGGAGATCGGGATCTCGCCGGAAAAGCCGGCGTCCCGAAGCTTTTTCTGGAAGCGGCAGACCTTGCGGAACATGGCCTCGTCGAGCTGGCGTATCTTGCCGGTCTTTTCCAAAACGGGAATGAATTCTCCGGGGGACAGCAGGACTCCGTCCGGCCGCTGCCAGCGCACCAAAGCCTCGGCGCCGACCATACGGCGCGTCTGCACATCGTATTTCGGCTGGAACCATACGTGGAATTCGCCGTTTTCCAGCGCATCGTCAAACTGCCGCTCGATCCGCTCCTCCCGCAGCATCCGCGCGAGGATGTCGTCGCTGTACTCGATATAGTCCTGCTTCGAGCTGCCTTCGATGGCGACGACGGCATAGCGCGTCTTCTCATAGATGTCTTCCAGCGAGAGCTCCCGCGGGACGCGGACAAAAATGGAGAAGCGCAGCTTGAATTCCTTATATTCCGCCTGTTCGTAGACGGCCTTGTGAAAACCGTCCACCTTGGCCTTGCGGATCTCCTTCGGGTCGTATTTCGTAAGGGAGCAGAAATAACCCTCCCCCAGATAGGCCAGGCACATCGTGTCGTCCTTATACTGCAGGAGGATCCTGCCGACAAGGGCAAGCAGGCGCTCGGCGGCCTCGGGGCCGAACTGATGGCGGTAAGCCGTCAGGCCGTCGATGCGGGAGATGGTAAAGTCAAAGGCTTCTTCCGGATACTGCTTCAGGATCTCTTCGCCGTGAAAGAAGAAGGCCTCTTTGGTATAAAGCCCCGTGAGCGAATCCCGCTCGACCTCCGCCACGCGCTCCTGCAGCTGCTTGACCTCTTCCTTGATCGCCAGGGCGTCCGCGATCTCGCGGAAGTTGTCCGTATTGTAAAAGACAAGCGCATGCATCGGGTTGACGCCGTTTTCATTCAGTTCAACGGCGTCTACGACCTCGCTCACATGGCGGATCGGATCCATATAGACCTTCGGGCCCTTGATGCCGTTGGCAATGGGGCAGGGAGGGCAGGGCGCGTCCAGCCCCATGAGGCAGGATTAGCTCTTGTCGCCAAGCTTGAGCGTGGGATAGAGCTTGGCAGCCGTGTCGTTCACGAGGATCAGATTGTAATCTTCATCAATGATGTAGCAACCGGAAGAAAGCTTGCACACCGCGTTTCACCTCGGATGAAAATTTCACTAATTTCCTGCCCCATTATAAACCTTTTCATTGGTGAAAATCAACAGAAATTCGGACAGATCAGGAAGAAAAAATTTCCTGCTTCAGCCGCAGGCCGAGAAGGAACCTTCCGGCGGAGGTCTTCTTCCTTCCATAGCCGCGATTTTCAAGCGCCGTGTAGAAATCGCCGGGCTTTCGGGGAAATTCCCCAAACCGTTCGCAGTAGGCGCGGTAGGAGGTATAGAGCTCGCCGGACTTCTGGCGGTATTCCGGGGAGAGCTCGCATTCCTCTTCGAGAAAGGCGGACAGCCAGTCGTTTGCTTCGCGGTAATCCGCGATCGCCTTTTGGACGGCATGAGGCATTTCCGGTTTAAAATTCATCCGGATCACGGCCTGAGCTCCTTCCATGACCCATTTGAGGATCGCGGGCCCCGCTTCCTGCTCCAGATATTCGGAATAGTTCTTGATATCGCTTTGCCCCGTGATCTTTGCCTGGAAGGGGATGACGATCAGGCGGCGCCAGGTCCCGTCGTCGAGCGCGCCGACGCGGGGAAGATAGTTCGTATAAAGCACGAGCGTGTGGCTGGGGCGGAAGTAGAAGGGCTTGAGATATTTCTTCTCGGCAAAGATCTCATCCGTAGAGCTGAGATGCTTGACGACGGAGGAGTTCAGCCTCTGCCCGTCCTCCAGCTCGGAAGCGATCACGAGGCGCTTTCCCTTCAGTTCGGCAAGCTCCGGCATGACGTTTCGCTTGCATCCGGCGGTCAGCGCGTCGGCCGAGAGCTTGCCGCCGTAGGAGCCGAGAATACGGAAGATCGTGTTCCAGAAGGTGCTCTTGCCGTTGCTCCCGTCTCCATAGGCGATGATCGCCGCCTCAAGATTCACGCTTCCAATCGCGGCCAGCCCGGCGATCTGCTGGACGTATCGGATCAGCGCCTCGTCTCCGCAGAAGAAAAGCTCGAGCGCCTTTTGCCAGATCTCTGCGCCGCGATCTCCGGGGTCTACGGCAGTGACGCAGGTGAGCCGGTCCTTCGGGGAATGCTCCCGGGGAGCGCCGGGGCCCAGGCGAAGGTCGTAGGTGTAAGAGGGCGTATTCAGCAGGTAAGGGTCTGCGTCAAAATCCGAGATATCGCAGAGAAGGCCGGCCCGTGAGGCGTCGAGCGTGTGGAGAACGTTGCGCATGTTTTCCCGCTCGACCGCAAATTTCTCGTAGGAAACGGCGTCTGCCATGCGGTAGGCCCAGCTTCGGGCATCCGCAGGAGACAGGTCGTCAATGCATTGGAGCACGGCCTTCAGGCTGAAGGCTTCTCCCTTTTTAAGCAGGCCGTATTCCTCCAGCCGGGCGCGGGCGGCGGCAGCCTGCTCTTTGGCGTTTTTCTGCTGCAGCCGAAGAAACTCTGCCAGGACCCTTACGGCATAATAGTTGCCGCTTTTCCACAGCGTCCCGTTATACCAGAGAAGATCCGTATTCTCCGTATAGGCGAGCACGTCTCTGCATTCCTGCACGAAGACCTTTGCTTCGCCGAGATCCGTAAAATTCTCCGGAGCGAGAGAAGCCCCTTCGGCGAAGGGATCGTTATAGCTTTCGGGCGGCACGTAGTCGGGGGAAGACGCGATCTTTTCCGTATAAAATTTCAGGGCGCTTTTCCAGATGGAGGCAAGCTCCGGCTGGGACAGGGGAGGATTGCAGCAGGCCGCTTCCTGAGAAAAGAGCGTTTCGGCCGGTTCCCCGCAGCCGCAGCGCTTCAGCACGCGGACGGCGAATTGGTGGAGCGTGGCATTGCGCTCTCCCTCCGGGATCTCGGAGCCAAGTCTTCTATGAGGTTTCAAGGCTGCTGCGGGGGCGGGAGCGGCCCAGAATTCCGGCGGGAGATGATCGGCCAGCGTCTTTTCGCCGGGGTAGTATTCCACCTGAGGAACCTCCGTGCCGAAGAAGAAGCGTCCGGCATCCAGTGCCTGCGGGTCTGCAAACGGAAAAACGGACTCATACAGAGCGCGCTTCCTCCGGGCATATTCGCCGGCGTCGGTGCAGCGCGGACCGCGAAAGGCGAAATGAAACCGGGGGCGGGGAGCGCAGCCATCCTTTTCCGTCATGTTGTGCCGGCTGTAATGAACGAGCATCTCACACTCCGGAAAGCGGGAGCGGACGGCCTCCGGCGTGATCCAGTCCGCCGGATCGTCGGAATGGGTGTTGTCTACGTCAAAGGCATAGATATCGGAAGATACGAAGTTTTCGATCTTTCTGCGGCCGTCGGCATATTCGGCAGCCACATAGTCATATTCCGCCGCTTTGCGGAAAGCTTCCGCGCTGTCGACGGCGATCCGGGCGGGGTAGGAAGTGTTGAATTGGTTGCCGCGGACGGAAGGGGCATATCGGAGCTCAAACATGCTTACACCTCATATTCTTCCGCACAGACGACCGTGTCGATTACGCGGTCGCGCCACTCCACCAGGGGATGCGTAATGAGCACGAGCTCCAGCTTTTCCTTGGTTTTGGTGTCGAGCAAAAGCCTGCGTTCGGCGCTCTCTCCTTCTGCCACCCCCAGCTGAATGAGCCACTTGCCGTGCTCCTGCTTTGCGGCGAAGTCGGCCCAGCGGTAGCTGCCCAGGCCCGGCAGGTCCGGGAAAAGATCCGGGATGTCTTCCCGCCAGAGATACATTCCGCTGAGATAGCCGCGCTCCGGCCGGTCCGTCAGCTCGGGGATGCGCCAGTCTGTGCCGGCCTTGAGCGCGCTGCGGAGCTTCCCGCGGCGGATCCACTGCCGAACGGTTACCGGCTCCACCGAATAACGCTTGCCGTATTCTTCGGGCGTCAGCAGCTTGCAGCAGGTCTTATAGAGCGTATACTGTGTTTCGCCCTCCGGCACGTAGCGGGTGCTTCCGTCCTGCTGCTCCATGGGAGAGAGCTTCACAAGAATAAGCTCGATGCCGTCTGCGGCAACGGAAAAGCCGTAGCTCCATCCCTCCGGCAGCGGCTGCGGCAGATCGAGCGTGCGCAAATCGGAGAAAAAGCGGGCGAGAAGCTCCTCCAGCGCCTTTTTGAATTCGGCGGACATTTCTTCGCTGCTGTCCCGGCGATGCGTCCAGGCGGCGTATTGAAAGACCTCCTGCAGAAGCGCGTCCTTTGTCTTCAGCGCCTGTCCGGCGCGGTTGGTTTGTTGGTTCTGATCCATTAGAATGATCCTCCTTCTATTTATTCTGATTCTATTGTATTC
>R11__coassemble_4972_pt1 | contig 5467 bp, 3 predicted proteins | sample R11__metabat2_low_PE_066 | metagenome-assembled genome bin R11 | reverse complement strand
GTCAATGTTTCCGCTTCGGCAGCAGCTCTTACGGACGGCATGACGGTCACGTCTGAGGATTCCGGCCAGTGGATGAGCTATACGGCGCCGGTTTCCGGCAGCTATACCTTCGTCCTGACGCCGTCGGATTACACGATATACGTTCCGGATGCAGACAGCTATATGGTCCCCGTACAGGAAGCAATGACGCTGAAAAAGGGCCAGGTGGCCTATCTCCTCCTGTCAGGCAGCCAGTCTAGCGGAGAAGCCGTCTTCTCTGTGAATATCGACATTCCGGCCTATCAGCTTTCGGATTATGAGCTGCCGCTGCTGAAGTAAGAGAAAAAAGAAAAAACAGAATACCTGCAGTCCGGTCCTCCGGGCTGCGGGTATTTGCTGGAAAAGAACACCCCCGTAAAGGTCATTTCCTGCCACTGCAGAAAGATCATGATCTATCAAAATATGACGCCGCCTGCCTTCCTGGAGCCTTACAACCCTGCCATGGCCGAGGACTGCCGGGAGGGGTGCGGCAGATAAAGGGCCAGAAGAGGCAGGAATGTTTGTTTTTCTTGTGAAGCCGTATCTGCGCTGTTTGAAAAATATTTCAAAGGATTCAATGCAAATGTACGCTGAATGAGGGAGGGTAATAAGATGAAAAAGCTTGCCTTTGTGATTCCATGGTACGGGGAAACGATCTCCGGCGGAGCCGAGGCAGAGCTGCGGGATCTGGTACATCATCTGGCTGCGGAAGGAGTCGAACTGGAGGTCCTTACCACCTGCGTCTACTCCTTTTCTTCTCCCTGGAATGAAAATTACTATTCGGCCGGCCTTACCTGTGAGAGCGGGATCCCCGTCCGCCGCTTCAAAGTGCGCAAGCCGGATCCGGAAAAATTCAACCGGATCAATCGTAAATGTATGGCCGGAGAAAAGATCTCCTTTGAGGAAGAAGAGATCTTTCTAAATGAAATGGTAAACAGCCCAAAGCTGTATCAATATATCCGCAGGCATCAGAAGGAATATTCTCTCTTTATTTTTATTCCGTATATGTTTGGCCCGACCTATTTTGGAGTACAACAGTGCCCGGAAAAGTCGGTGCTGATCCCCTGCTTCCATGATGAATCCTATTTTTATTTTCGCCATTTTCAGACCGCCTATGAGAAGGTTGCCGGCATGATATTCAATGCGCTCCCGGAAAAACTCCTGGCGGAACAGGCGATGGATCTTTCTGCCGTACATAAGACGGTCATGGGGATCGGGTTGGACACAGATCTGTCCGGGAACGCCGAAAGATTCCGCAGACAACATGGGATCCGGGAGCCGTTTCTGCTCTATGCCGGCCGAAAGGATGCCGGGAAAAATGTGGATGTTCTTCTCCGGTATTTTTCCTGCTTCAAGCGGCAGCTGCGATCGGATCTGAAGCTCGTGCTGATTGGCGGAGGCAATATTTCGATCCCGGGCGAGGTCGCAGACGATGTGATCGATCTCGGTTTCCTTCCGGCGCAGGACAAATACGATGCCTGCGCAGCGGCAGAGCTTCTCTGTCAGCCGTCTCCCCATGAAAGCTTTTCCCTGGTAATTATGGAGAGCTGGCTCTGCGGCCGGCCGGTCCTGGTGAGCGGGGAATGCCCGGTAACAAAAAATTTCGTGCAGGAAGCGAATGGGGGACTCTATTTTTCTTCGTATGGCGAGTTTGCCTGCTGCGTCAATTATCTTCTGAACCATAAAGAAACAGCGGCCGCTATGGGAGCAAACGGAAGAGAATATGTGCGGCAAAATTTTGCCTGGTCTGTCATTATGGATCGGTATCGAACGTTCTTTAAGGAGCTCACGGAAAATGCAGAAAGCTAAGATCTTATTCGTCGTCCAGCGTTACGGGCTGGAAGTAAATGGCGGGGCCGAGGCCGAGTGCCGCATGTATGCGGAAAGGCTGGTGCCGTTTTACGATGTCGAAGTGCTGACGACCTGCGCAGAAGATTATACGACCTGGCGCAACACTTACCCCGCCGGCGTCACGGAGATCAACGGCGTCCGAGTGCGGCGATTCCGGAGCGAAAAGGAGCGTCATCCCGATTTCTCCGCGCTGTGTGCAGAGGTTCAAAATCCGGATGCGGTCAATGATGAAATGGAGCAGCGGTGGATCGATGCGCAGGGGCCGTTTTGCCCGAAACTGCTCCAGTATCTGGCCGAGCATGCGGAGGAGTATAAAGCGGTCCTCTTCATGACGTATCTTTACTATACGGCCTGCAGAGGGCTCCTTGCCCCGTTCCATACGCCGAAGATCCTCATCCCTACGGCACACGACGAGTGGCCGATCTATCTGAAGCATTATCAGAAGGTCTTTGCCGCAGCGGACCGGTTCATCTACAATGCTCCGGCCGAAAAGGCATTTGTGGAGCAGCATTTTCCGGTTGCGGCCGGCAAGCCGTCGGTCATTGTCGGGGCGGGCGTGGAGGCGCCGGCAGGCGAGCTGCCGGACATTCGGGAGCGGTTTAATCTCAAGGCTCCGTATATCTGTTACTGCGGCCGGATCGATGAAGCAAAAGGCTGCAAGGCCCTTTTTGAATATTTTAACTTTTATAAGCAGCGCCATGCCTCCTCTCTGCAGCTCGTGCTGACCGGGAAGGCGGCAATGGCGATCCCGGAGCGGGAGGATATCGTTGCGCTCGGCTTCGTCTCGGATGAAGAAAAGCTGGCAGTGATGCAGGGCGCGGAAGCATTTGTGCTCGCGTCGGAATTTGAAAGCCTTTCGATCGTAGTTCTGGAGAGCCTGATGATGGGAACGCCGGTGTTGGTGAACGGAAAGTGCCAGGTTCTGAAGGATCACTGCACTTTAAGCAATGCCGGGCTGTATTTTGAGGATTATTATACCTTTGAGGCCTCCCTGAATTATCTTCTTTCGCATCCGAATGAGACTGCCCGGATGGCGGAGAACGGAAGAAAGTACGTGGAAGAAAATTACAGATGGGATAAAATCGTGAAAGATATTTGCCGATTGATTGATTAATCAGCTGTCCCGGAGAAGAAACCGGCAACAAAAGCCTAAAAAAAGAATATTACGAGGGTTTAGGAGAGAGAATAATGAAAGAGATAATATTGAAAGAGATAAATAAAAAGAGTTTTCATATAGAGTGGGGTCTTTTTCTTCTCTTTCTCATTGGTACATTGATTCATTTTCATCTTGCTGATTTTTCAAAATGCCTGACTACTTATGTGGATGAACAGAGATACTATACAATTGCTAAGAGTATATTTAATGACGGTGAGATCGCAATTCGGGGGATATCAAAAGACTTTCAGAAAATAGCTTATGCATTAGTGCTTACACCTTTTTTTTATATACAAAATGTTCGGACTCGAATCCGTTGCATAGCGCTGCTCAACAGCTGCTTAATGATGTCATCAATTTTTCCGGCGTGGTTAATTGCAAAGGAACTTGACCTTAACAAGCGTGTACGTTATCTAATCGTTGGTATAATTTCCATATGGCCGGATCTTATGCTTTCAGCAACATTTATGGCTGAAACCTTATATTGGCCGGTATTTGTAACGTCGGTATACTTTTGGCTGAAAGCACAAAAAACAGGAAAGATAAAATATATAGTAGGGAACGGCATCATAACATATATTGGATATCTGACAAAAGAAATCTTTTTAGCCGTATTTTTAGCGTATATTTTTTCGGAATTTATTTTTCCGGTTCTAGATCATGCAGCAGAATTCAAGCAAACCGGCAGAAATCTTCGAAGGAATGCAGCGTCGGCTTATAATAGGAAGAATTTTTCCAATCTGTTTCTCTATGTTATCGTGTTCGTTTCCTGCCACATTGCCTTGAAGGCGACGTTATTTAGAGGCATGGGTAATTCGTACGACCAGCAAGGGATAGAAGCGATTCTCTCGGCATATAATTTTATGTATATGCTTTATGCTTTCATATATTATTTGGTTTCCGTACTGGTGGCATATTTTATCGTGCCGATCATAATGCCGATATTGTTTTTTGATAAGCTGCGGGAAGATGCAAAGAAGCTGTATACATTCGCAATATTATTCCTGGGAACAGCCTCTGCTACGATTGCCTATACGATCTCCGTGAGAGAAGACCTGGGAAGAGTTGCTCCGCGGCTGCATTTCAGATATTTTGGCCCGATCGTTGTAATTATACTTTGCGTATGTGCGAAAACGCTTTTTGAACTGAAGAAGGAGGATCTTTTCAGGCGCCGGAAAAAAATCTTTTTGAGCTTTATTTTTTCTACTGCAGCCATCCTTGTATATTTTAGAGGTACGACGATAGGATGTCCGGTTGATCAGTATGTGGTTGGAGCTTATCAGGCATTTGTTGAGCGGATAGGTGACCTGTTGCCTCCGGACGGAATGAAGAAGGTATTTTATCTCGGCGCAATGATTGCCAATGCCGCGATTTTTATTTGGGCAATGCTCTGCTATAAAGCATTGTATAAAAGCAGAAAGATCTTAGGAATTTTTCTGGTCACCACGGTATCTGCGGCTTCCTTGGCGAACGATTACAGCGCCTATCAGCTTATTTATCCTCAATACCATTTAGAAGAAGGGGCAGTTGAGGAAGCAGAGAAAATAAATGATTTTGTAAAGACAATAGACGCGGATAAAAATGTGGTCTATTTTGTCGACAGCGATTCAATAAATTTGCCGAGCAGAGTATTGGACACCTATCTCGACAGAACGAAAAACTTATATTATGTAGACGGCGATACATTGACCGATATACCATGCGGAGAAACAGCCACCGTTTCCGATTTGACGCTAAGAGAGAACATTTGGGAAACTGCTTATGATTCGGTTAGCTCCATTGATTATATTATTGTAGAGAGCACATTCTTGAATAAAGGCTTTGATATCTCAAACATGAGCGAAATCACGGAAATCGCAGGAAATTATTTCGATGTTTTTGAAAATCAAAACCCGGAATTTATCGGGCGTGAGGTCGATAAAGATTTGATCTTGCAGGATGACCTGGAAATCAACTTTACGGGCGATGAGTATAATGCGTTGTGTTATGTCGCTAATGGCATCAGCGGAAAGGAAGACGGTTTTTCCTGGACGGACGGAGATGTGGTACAAGTTCGAATTCCCTGCTCGAAACATGAGGGAGAAGCGACGGTTCAAATTGAAATTGTAGGTACGTTTAATGGCGAAAAATCGTATTCTATCAGCAATAATGGCTTTGAATACACTTCCGGTACAATAAACGGAAGCGGGGCGATTAAATTTACAGCTGAAATATCAAATGGAGAACTGTCCTTTGATATGAATTGTTTGGATGCAGAGCAGATCAGTCAGGTGTTTGTGGAGAGTACTGATCAGAGGAAGGTAGCTTTTCAAATCAGAAAAATAGCGGTCAATATTAATTGAGGAGTATTTACAAGACAAATTATGGAAAAAATTGCCGTGCTGATCCCCTGCTACAATGAGGAAAAGACCGTCGCCAAGGTGGTCGCCGACTTCCGGCGCG
>R11__coassemble_3743_pt1 | contig 6787 bp, 6 predicted proteins | sample R11__metabat2_low_PE_066 | metagenome-assembled genome bin R11 | reverse complement strand
GAGCCGATCCCGCGAGACGGGAGGCACCGGGCTGGGCCTCGCGATCGTGAAGCATATCGCGGAGATCCACAATGCGGACATCCGACTGGAAAGTGAACCGGGGAAGGGAACCACAGTCTCGGTCTGCTTCTAAAGCAAAACGCCTTGACGCGGCGGCGGGAATGAAGTAAACTAAGAGACGAATCAAAATCTGCTTTTCGGCAGGGAATTCAGGAGAATAATATTATGAATATTGCTCTTATCAACGAAAACAGCCAGGCAGCAAAAATTGCCGCCATCGAGGCGGCGCAGAAGAAGGTCGTTGAGCCCATGGGGCATACCGTGGACAATTACGGTATGTTTTCCGCGAGTGACGAGGTCTCGCTGACCTATGTCCAGTGCGGCATTCTCGCGGCCATCCTGCTCAACAGCAGAGCGGCGGATTATGTCATTACCGGCTGCGGCACGGGCGAAGGCGCCATGCTTGCCTGCAACAGCTTCCCCGGCGTCATCTGCGGCCATGTGGAAGACCCCGTCGACGCCTACACCTTTGCCCAGGTCAATGACGGAAACTGCGTTGCCATGCCGTTTGCCAAGGGCTGCGGCTGGGGCATGGAGCTGAACTGGGAATATGTTTTCGAGAAGCTCTTCGGCTTCGGCAGCGGCAAGGGTTATCCGGCGGACCGCGTCGTCCCCGAGCAGAACAACAAAAAGATCCTGGACTGCGTGCGTGAGCTCACGATGAACGATCTGATTGCCTCCCTCAAGGCCATCGACGCCATGGGTCCGAAGGACGGCATTACGGCTAATGAAAAGCTCGTCACCCGCGCAGTCAACCACCCCGGCTTCAAAAAGCTCTTCTTTGAAAACTGCAAGTGTGACACGATGAAGGCCTACATCGCGGAGCTTTGCAGCCCTGCGGAATAAAACAGCGAGCAGAATCGGCAGATAAGAGCTCCGGATACCGGCGATCTTATCTGCTCTTTTATTTTTGCGGAAGGAAGGGGAAAATGCCATGTTTCTCAGCGAGCTGAAACGCCTTGCGCAGGAGGAGCCGGACAAGACGGCTCTGGTCGACCGCGGAGGAGAGCGCCGTACATCCCGCCGGGAGCTCGACCTCCTGGCGGACCGCATTGCCGCCCGCCTCGCAAAAACCGGGGAGCCCCGCGGAAGCTTTATCGTTCTTTGCATGGGGCGGCAGATGGAATACGTTGCTGCCTATCTGGGCATTTTGCGCGCAGGCTATGCCGTGATCCCGACTGTGCCGGACTATCCGGAGGAGCGGATCGCCTATATCGTCCGGGAATCGAAAGCGCCTCTCGTCCTGCGGGAGGACTTCCTGGAGGGAATCGAGACGGAGCCTCCGCTTTCGGAAGCCCGGACGCCTGCCGCAGAGGAGATCGCCGCGATGATCTATACCTCCGGCTCGACGGGGACGCCCAAGGGCGTACTCTTTGACATGCGCGCCCTGAATGACGGCGTCGAGCGTACGGCGCTCTTCTATGAGGGCATCTCCCATCCCGTTGCGGCTTCCTCCGCCGCCTTTTCCTTCGTGATGTTCGTGACGGATGTGCTGCAGCCTCTTACGGTGGGTGCGGAGGTCCATCTGCTGGACGAGGAAACGCGCCGCGACGTGCGGCGCATGCAGGAATATTACGAGGAGAACGGCATCACCTGCGGCGTCATCAACCCGGGCATGCTTCGCCTCTTCGGTCACACCTCTGCACTGAAGCGGGTCTTCGCCGGAGGGCAGGTCGTCAGCCGGATCTTCTCCGAAGAACACGAGACGGTGTGCATGTACGGCCTGACGGAGGCGGTGGGCTGCATTTCCGCCTTCCGGATCGACCGCCCCTATCCGGCCACACCCATCGGAAAATGTGTGCCCGGGATCGAGGCCGAGCTTGTAGACGAGGACGGCCGTCCGGTCCCGGACGGGCAGGACGGCGAGATCGCGGTGACCGGCTATCTTGCCCGGGGCTACTACGGGCGGGCGGAGGAAACGGCCCGGGCCTTCCGCTTTTTGCCGGACGGGCGCGTCCGCTTTCTGACCGGCGATATCGCATACCGCAATGAAAACGGAGACCTGGTCTACCGCAACCGCAAGGACTATATGGTCAAGATCAACGGGCAGCGCGTGGAGCCGGCCGAAATCGAGACGGCGGCCACGGCCCTGGAGGGCGTTGAAGAGTGCGTCGTCAAGGCCTTTGAGGAGAACGGGAAGAATTATCTCTGCGCCTACACCGTGACCTCCCGGGGCGTCAAGGCGGAGGACATCCGCCGCGCGCTCCGCAAAAAGCTGCCCGAATACATGGTGCCGGCCTACTTCGTGGAGATGCGCCGCATCCCGACCAACATCAACGGAAAGCCGGACCGCTCCCGGCTGCTCCCGCCGAAGCGGAAGGACCGCCGCTCCGATTATGCGGCGCCGCAGGGGGAGATGGAGGAAAAGATCTGCCGGGCGCTGGCCGGCATTCTCAAGCTGCCCCGCATCGGGCGGGACGACCGCTTCTTTGACCTTGGGGCGGACTCCCTGACGCTGATGGAGCTCCTGGTGGCGCTTGATGCGCCCGGGCTGACCGCGGCTGACCTCGTGGAGTGTTCCTCGCCCCGCACCCTTGCCGAGCGCCTCGCGCATCTTCAGAAGGCGGAAACGGCCGACGACGCGGAGTGCCGCACGGGCGAATATCCGCTGACGTCTTATCAGCAGCATTACTTTAATTACATGCAAGCCTCGCCCGGCATTCTCCTGGGCAATGTGCCCGTCCGAATCACCTTCCCCAAGGGGAAATATGCTCCGGAGCAGATCTGCGACACCGTCTTCCGGGTCCTGCAGAGCCACCCGGCCTACGGAACCGTTCTCCGCCGGGCGGAGGACGGCAGCATTCTCCAGCGCAGCGATGCCTCCGTTATCACTTTTCCCGAGATTTTTGCGCTTTCGCAGGAAGAACTCGACCGGCTGCTGCCGGAGCTCGTGAAGCCCTTTGATCTGCTTTCCGGCCCCCTCTACCGCTGCGCGATCTATTCGACCGAAGCGGGGGAGACGGTCTTCCTGGACACGCACCATATTATTTCCGACAAGACTTCCGCGGATCTTGTGACGGGGGATATCCTCCGCACGCTGAAGGGGGAGAAGTGTGAAGAGGACCGATATTATTCCTATCTTGCCTCGCTTTCCGCTCTCACAGCGGACCGGGAAGAGGCGGCGGCCTTTTACGGCGCCTTTGAGATCCATCCCCGCTTTGATTTCAACGAGCCCGGCATTGCCTCCGAAACCGTCACTGCCGAAAGTGCGATGACGGTCGCAGAGTTCCGCGAGCACTTTTCCTCGCCGGAGGTCTCGGTGGCCAATCTGCTGATTGCCGTTTCGCTGCGGGCCATGGCGGAGTACAACGGAAATCCGTGCGCCGCCGTCGGCACAATCTACTCCGGCCGCACCTCGCGGGAGAAGGCATCCATGGCGGGGCTGCTGATCTCGGAGATCCCCGTCGCTCTGGATGTATCGGAATGCCCGAGCAACACGGCGCTGGCTCTGGCCGTCCGCGAGAAGCTCTATGCCGGCACGCGCCTTGCCGACCTCTCGCCGGGCACGCTGCACAATCGCCCCGTGACCGACGACCTGCTGACGGTCAACTATATCCCGTACGGCGGCCAGTCTCCGGCGGAGCTCAATGGAGCGGAATGTGCCGCCGTTCCTTACCGGGCCGGCGCCAAGTCCTGCCTCTTCTATGTGATTCTGGACGAGCATGGCCCGGATCGGCCGGTCCGCTTCGATTTCCATTATAATTCCACAGTCTACCGCCGGGAGAGCGCCCTGCGCTTCGTCCGCCTCTTCTTCCGCCATCTGGGGCTGGAGAACTATACCGTTCGATAAAAGGAGGAGAAACAGAATGAGAGAGCTCGGCCTCGAGGGAGCGGAGCTCGTTGGAAAGGGCTTCTTTTCCAACGTTTACCGCCTGAACGACGAGCAGATCGTCAAGGTCTTTATCCGTGACCCTGCCCCGGAGGTCGTGAACGCGGAGTGGCGCAAGGCACGGTATGCCTCCCTGATGGGAGCGCCTGCCGCCGTGACCTACGATGTGGTCCGCGTGGAGGGCAAATACGGCCTCGTGCTGGAAAACTTTCCGGGCGGCACGCTGGGCAGCCATGTGCGGAAGGATCCGGTCAACCGGGACGCCTATATCCGGGAATTTATCCGCACGCTTCGTGCCTTCAACAACACCGAGGTCCCGGCCAATTACTGCGCTCAGCTGCCGGACGCCAGGGCCCTGAGCCTGCGCCTTGCGGAGAAGCTGAAAAGCCGCCTCACTCCGGAGGAATATGCAGAGCTTTCCGCCCTTCTGAGGGCGCTTCCGGAGGAGAAGCATCTGATCCATGGGGATATCCATCTGGACAATATGCTCTATGACGGCCGTCAGGCCATCGTCATCGACATGGACACGCTGGCCGTCGGCCCCGTGATCCTGGAGCTGGCCGGCCTCTACAGCGCCTACGTCGGCTTCAACGAATACGAGCCGGGCGACTCCCTGCGCTTTCATCATCTCTCCACACCAACGGCAGCCGCAATCTTTTACAGCACCTACAAGGAGTATTACGGGAACTTGGCGGAAGAGGAGCAGGAGAAAACATGGGCCGAGCTACGGAAGCTGGCCTACTTCCACATGATGGTCTGGGCCGGCGAAAACGCGCCGGAAGACGAGAGCATGTTTGAATTCTTCCGCGGAAGGTTTGACGGCGTTAATCGTCCAATGTTATGATAATATAAGATCCTCATTCTCAAAATCCAGCAAGAGTTAAAATTGATATGGATACCACAGAAGCTTACAAAGAATTTATACGGAAAAACCGCTTGCGGCAGAATCGCAATATTAATTTCATTATGCAGCAATGCGTGTTGGTTGGCCCGCTGATTGCGCTTGGGATCCGCCTGGGTGCTTTTCCTTACATCAGCTATCGAAGCTGCCTGAGCGTCTCGCTGCTGCTGATCGCGCTTGCTTTGCTGGACACGCTCATGGTAAAACGTTTCAGCAATTTCGAGCGTACGACCTACTTTGGCCTTGCGGGACTGGAGGTGGCGCTCCTGTTTATGTCACAGCTCCACATGGGAATCTACATTACGCTGTTTCTCGTGCCGTTTATCAGCCTCATTTACTGCGACCGGAGAGTGTATGTCATTACATCGTTCCATTGTCTGTTCGGCACTCTGCTTATGACCGGGCTTTCCGCCCCTTTTCAGGCGTCCCTCCGAAACGACCTGGACGCTTTTCACTGGTTTCTCGGACAGGCAGGCGGCTATCTCATTGAGTATAGCGTGATGTTTCTGTGCGGGCTTGCGCTGAATCGGATGGTGTGCTCCCATTTCCGGGAGCTGTATGATACCCGGGTGGAGGCGGATGTGGAAAAGGACCTTCGCGAGCAGCTCTCCATCGTCTCGAATACAGACGCGCTCACGGAGATCGCGAACCGGCATGCTTTTATGACCGCGCTTGCCGGGCTCACCTCCGGATTCCCGTCCAACGAGATCACCGTCGTTCAGATGGATGTGGATGGACTCAAACAGGTCAACGATACCCTCGGGCACGCGGCAGGGGATGCCTTCCTCCGTTCCGCCGCGGAATGCATTACAGAGGTCTTTTCTCCCTACGGGCGATGCTTCCGCATTGGAGGGGATGAATTTGCTGCACTTCTCCACAGCGCGCATCCCGATGCTGAGACTCTCACAGCCGCGCTCGAGGCCGCCTGCACCGGGCGTACCGACCTGCCGGAAGGCGTGATGCTGTCGATTTCGTGCGGCTTTGCGTCCTCTGATAAGTATCCGGAATATGATCTGAACACGCTCTTGAAGCGTGCCGACGAGGAAATGTATGCCCAAAAGCGGAAACATCACGCCTGCATGGAATGCGGTCGGCGAAGGACGGAATGAAAGAAAAAAAGAAAGGAAAAAACATGCAGCTTTATCATGGCTCTCCGGCCGATTTGGCCGGGCGGAGCGAACGAGAGAAAAGAACTTATGCTTTCCTGGATCGGCTGGGCATTGAATTTGACCGGACCGACCATCCGGACCAGCCGGCGACCACCATGGAGGTCTGCGCGGTCGTAGACCGGATCTTAGGAGTGCACATCTGCAAGAATCTGTTTCTCTGCAACCGGCAGAAGACGGAATTTTATCTGCTCATTATGCCCGGAGACAAGCCGTTCAAGACGAAGGAACTCTCCGGGCAGATGGGCATCAGCCGCCTGTCTTTTGCGGACGAGGAATATATGGAACGCCTTCTCGACGTTCACCCGGGAAGCGTCTCCGTGCTGGGGCTCATCAACGATAAGGAGCATCGCGTGCACCTTGTCATCGATGAGGATGTGCTGAAAGAGGAAATGTTCGGCTGCCATCCATGCGAGAATACCAGCTCGCTCCGCTTTGCGACCCGGGACCTGACCGAAAAGATCCTCCCGTCGCTCGGCATAACGCCGATCCTTGTTCAGCTGAAGGGAACGGATGCTAACGCATAAGGAGGCAGCTTATGTCGAAAATCTATCTGGATAAGGAATATACGCTCACCGCGAAGGAGATCGATGGCATTGCCTCGGAAATCCGGGAAGCGGGGGAGAAAGCGAAGATCCCGGAAAAATATATGGTGCAGCTGCAGTATTTTGTGGAGGAACTCCTGCTGAATACCCGCAGCGCTCTCGGCGAGGAGCAGAAGATCGCAATCGTGATGGAAGCTTCCTTTTTTTAGCAGTCGCTTTCCGTTATCATCCCGGGGGATCACTATAATCCCACCGAAGACCGGCTCAACTCGGACAGCTATATCAG
>R11__coassemble_3422_pt1 | contig 7259 bp, 8 predicted proteins | sample R11__metabat2_low_PE_066 | metagenome-assembled genome bin R11 | reverse complement strand
CATAAGAATGATGACTCATAGGAAACCTCCGTACAGGGTTTTCAAAAACTCGTCTGCCTATATATTAAACTATTTTAAATATCCCGTCAAGAGTTTTTGAAAAACCGAAGAAAAGATTTCTTGAAGCGCAGCTTTTCTTATAGTATAATAGTGTAAAAAAAGGAGAAGCGAATATGGAGAAGGAAAGCGGTTTTCGGATGCCGACCTATATGGAGATCCCGGACGTCGGGCTCTATCTGGAGCAGATGACAAAATTCGTCTCGGAATGCCTGAGCCCGCTGGAATGCGTCAGCATTACGGGCTCGATGATCAGCAATTATGTAAAAAAGGGCCTTGTGCGCAATCCGGTCAAGAAGCAGTATTACCGGGATCAGATCGCGGATGTGCTGTTCATCGCTGTGACGAAGACGGTGCTTTCACTCGAGCAGGTGCAGCTGCTGCTCCAAAAGCAGAGGGAATCGGAGAGCAAAGAAGCGTATGAATGCTTCTGCCGGCTCCTGGAGCACGCACTCAGCGGAGAGCAGGGGAGCCCGGAAGAAAAAGAGGAGCTGCTGCAAATGGTGCTGACGGCGTTTGCCCAGAAGCTTGCGCTCGACCGCGCCTTCGCGCAGCAGAAGGGATAAAAAATAAGCGCGGCCTTTGGGCTGCACAATAAATTTATTCTAATACAGCCGTGCCTCGCCGTCAACCGGGAATATGTACGGAAAGCAATTCTTGTCAGTTGTGCACAAAAATGAATTGTGTATTTTGTACAAATTGCCACTTGAAATAAGTGAAGAAAAGGAGTATATTTTAGTCACAACAGAGATAACAAATCCTTCACATAAGGAATGAGCCGCAAGGTCAGATCTTCTGAAAATATCCGGTGCTAAAAGAGATCCTTTCTTACAAGGAAACAGATGCGTTAAGGTGAAGCCCCAGGAAAATTGAATATTGAAAACCGGATCCGGCAGGATCCCACATAGAAAACCTTAACAAATACAGATCCTCGGTCAAACCGAAAAGCAGAACGGAAATGAGTTTCAGAAAGAAGCGGCGGGGAGCTTAAGAAAGAGAGGTCAAAAGATGTTAGATACTAAGAATTCACAGAAATAACCCTCAGTTTTTGCAGGTGAAAGATGCAGAAGCTGAGGGTTATTTCTTTTTTATATTTTCCGGCATTCACTGCTTTCCGGTAGTACCAAAGCCGCCGCGCGCCTCACCGTCCTCGTGGGGGAGGACTTCTTCAAAGACGATCTCCGGCTGATGCTTCAGGATGCGGAACTGGGCGATCCGGTCATTGATCTGAATCTCCGTGTCCCGGGTGGCGAGCATGGGGACGCGCCAGACGTCGGAAGAGGAATGCTTGCCGTAGGTCTCATCGATCACTCCCATGGAGTTGGTCTGGATGAGGCCGTAATTTTTATAAGTCGAGCTTCTTGGCACGACGAGCGCCTCGTAACCGTCCGGCAGGCAGATGCTGATGCCCAGACTGATGAGGCGAAATTCGCCCTTTTTCATGACGACATGCTCGGCCGAGCGAAGGTCGATCCAGTCAGACTTTCCGCCGATATAACGCAGCTTTTCGATCTCATCGGAGAGATAAGTGATCCGAATGGTTTCAGACATAAAGCGAAGGCTCCTTTTCTCAAGATCCGGGGAGCCATTATAATATGGAGAGGAAATGAAGTCAAGGCGGAGCCTTTTTCGGTTCCTTTAAAAATCTCGCATAATATTAATTTAGCGAGATTTTAAGCTGAAAGAAAAGGATTGTTTTTAGAGGGAAAATGCGCTAACATAAAGACAGAATTTTAAATCATGAAGAAAGGCTTAGCATCCGATATGAAAAAATTGACATCGATCTTTCTGTTTTTTGCCGTTACGCTCCTCCTGCTTGCCGGCTGCGGCAAGACGGAGACTCCTGCCGTAACGCCGACGCCTTCGCCCTCTCCGGCCGTCCCAAGCGACACGGTCGATGCCGCCTCCGTCGTCGGCACCTGGACGTTGGATCTGGACCGCAATGAACTGAAGGACGTCTACGCCAAATTCTCCTCCACGATCGAGACCTCCGGCAGCGAAATGACTCTCGGGGCAGACGGAAGCTTCTCCTTCTTCCTGGGCGACAGCTTCGGCGGCGAAGGAACCTATACGCTCACGGAAAATCTCCTCACGGCAACCTATACCGACACCAAGGGCAGCGAAAATACGATGTCGTTTATGCTATTTAATAATGTAGGCGGGATCAACATGTGCATGAGCTACAGCGGCGTCACCGTGTGGTGGATGAAGGGCGAAAACCCGGTGAAATAAATCAAAAAACAAAGGAAGGGCGACCGCAGCTGCCCTTCCTTTGTTCTTCATAATACGGAGCGAAGAACCTCCAGATCCTCGTCAGTCGTCGACCAGCTGGTGGCAAAACGGACAACCGTGTGGCGCTCATCCGGCTTTTCCCAAAAACTGAAGGAGACTTTCGCCCGGATCTGCTCCAGTTTGCTGTCTTCCAGGATGAGAAACTGCTGGTTGGTAGGAGATTCCAGATAGTATCTGTAGCCCTTCTCACGGAAGATCTCCTTCATTTTTTCCGCCATTCGGATCGCGTGCTCGCTGATGCGCCAATAGAGCCCGTCCGTGAAGAGCGCATCGAACTGCACGCCGAGCAGCCGCCCCTTGGCGAGGAGCGCGCCGCGCTGCTTTACCATGGTCAAAAAGTGCTTCGGCATGTTGCCGTGCGGGAAAACGACGGCTTCTCCGCACAGTGCTCCGACCTTGGTCCCTCCGATATAGAACACATCGCACAGAGCGGCAAGCTCCTGCAGCGTCACGTCGCACTCCGGGCTGCACAGGCCATAGCCGAGCCGCGCTCCGTCCGCAAAAAGAGGGAGATCATACTGCCGGCAGACGGCGCTGAGTGCCTGCAGCTCGGCCTTGGAATAAAGCGTGCCGTACTCCGTCGGAAAGGAAATGTAGACCATGCCGGGGATGACCATATGCTCATATGTCTCGTCTGCATAGAACTTTTCCAGATAAGCGCGCAGCGTATCCGCAGAGAGCTTCCCGTCCTTCCCCGGAAGAGCAAGCACCTTGTGGCCGGTGGATTCGATCGCTCCCGCCTCGTGGATGTTTACATGCCCGGTCTCTGTGGAGATCGCGCCTTCATAGGGCCGGAGCATGGAGCTGATGATGATCTGATTGGTCTGCGTTCCGCCGACGAGGAAGAATACTTCTGCGTCTTCTCTGCCGCAGGCTTCCCGGATTTTTCGTGCCGCGCTTTCGCAGTACGGATCGCTCCCGTAGCCCGGAAGCTGTTCCAAATTGGTTTCGGCCAGGCGTTGAAGGATCGCCGGATGTGCGCCGGCTACATAGTCACTGGCAAAGGATACCATTGCTGCACCTCTCTAAAAGAAACGATTTTCAAAATTTGTATTGGATTTTATCATATTCTGTATTATAATCAAAGCACTTTTTGGAAAAGACAGGAGAGAAACATGAACAAAATCGTAAAGCTTGTACCCGGCATCGCTTCCGCGCTCGTGATCGCGGTCATAGCCTGGTACCTCGCAAAGATCCCCGTTGGCGTCGTCAATGCGGACGGAAGCGTCAATACGGTTGGCAGCTATATCGGCTCTTCCGTGATCGCGCTGTTTATCGGCATGCTGATCAACCACTTTATCGGCGCCAATCCCAAGCTTGCCCCGGGGCTGAAGTTCACCTCGAAGAAGATCCTGAAGTTTGCCATTATCCTCCTCGGCGCCTCCATGACCATCTCCACCGTGCTGAAGGTCGGCAGCGTTTCCCTGGAGGTCATGTTCTTCACGCTCCTCACCTGCTTCGGCGGCGGATACTTTATCGGCCGGGCACTCGGGCTGGACTGGAAGCTCAGCAACCTCATCAGTGCCGGAACCGGGATCTGCGGCGGCTCCGCCATTGCGGCCATTGCCCCGGTCATCGACGCGAAGGATTCCGACATTGCCTATGCCATGAGCGCGACCTTCCTTTTTGATATGGCTATGATCGTCCTCTTCCCTCTTATGGGCAAGTGGATGGGACTTTCCGACCAGGTCTACGGGCTCTGGTCCGGCACGGCCGTGAATGACACCTCAAGTGTGGTTGCGGCCGGCTATGCCTTTTCCGAGACGGCCGGCGACTTTGCCACGATGGTAAAGCTCACGCGTACACTGGTCATTATTCCCACAGTCATCGTCTTTGCCCTCATCGAGGTCCACATCAAGAAAAAGGAAGCCGCAGCCGCGGGCCTGACCTCCGATGCAAAGGCCAACGTCAGCTTCACGAAGCTCTTCCCCTGGTTTATCCTCGGCTTTGTGCTTCTCGCGATCGTGAATTCTGCCGGCGTGATCCCGGCCTCGATCTCCTCCGGAGCCAAGCACTTCAGCAAGTTCCTCATGGTGGCTGCGCTCGCCGCCATCGGCCTGAGCACTTCCTTCAAAGAAATGGCCAAGAGCGGCATCCGCCCCATGATCCACGGGTTTATCATTTCCGCCCTCGTCGTGATCGTTGCGATCGCAGTGGAATATTTCATCGGCTTCGATATGATTACAGCCGTCGGCTCTTCCGTCGCCTGAACGCGGAACATCTAAAAGTGCCTTCCCGGTCCGGGAGGGCACTCTTTTTGGCTTTATTTCCCTTTTTCTTCCCGATCCGCCCGCCGGATGCAGAGAACGTAAAACAGGATCGCAAGCAGCTGGGACAGCGTGGAAATGATCACAAGATAAAGCGGTTCGACATCATAAAGCGCGCCGAGAAGCCAGCTGCCGAGGAACCAGGCAATGCCGAAGCCGGTCTCAAATATGCCGAAGCCGGTGCTGCGCATGGCGCGGGGAATGATCCGGCTGACGGCCGCCTTCATGATGCTCTCCTGCGCTCCCATGCCGATCCCCCAGAGGAGGATCCCGACCGCGATCGATACCGCGCTGTCCGAGAGGAAAATAAAGCAGGAGAAAAAGGCGCTGCAGAGCGTAGAGAGGATCAGCGCTTTCAGCCCGATCTTGTCAAACAGAGCGCCAAAGAACAGCGCGGCGAAGGCGTCGACGGCCATCGCTCCGGCATAGAGAAGGCTGAGCGAAGCATCCGGGAAGGCCTGCGTTTTTGCGGCATGGAGCGTGATCAGCGTAAAGTCGGCAAAGCCGAAAGCAAAAAGGCAGATCGCGATCATATACAGCAGAAAGGACTTCTGAAACCGGAATTCCTTCTTTTCCTCCTCCGCCTTCTCGAACATCTCCGGATCCGGGTACTTGATCCGGGAAAACAGGACCAGAGCGATCGTGATCAAGGCAGGGATGCCGAGGATGGCAAAGCAGAGCCGATAGGTGGAAAAAAGGCTGCTTGTGCCCTTGACGGAGGCGATCACAAAGAGGATCACCGGCCCCAGAAAGGCGCCCAGCTGATCCAAAAATTCCTGATAGGCAAAGCCCTTCCCTGTTCCGACCTCGCTTGCCGCGAAGCTGACAAGCGTATTCTTAGCCGGCTTTTTGACCGCCTTGCCGATCCGCTCCAAGATCACCAGACAGCAGGCAATGACCCAGCCGTTCTGCGGCACCAGCGCCAGCGCCGGAATGGCGAGAACCTGCAGCGCATAGCCTGCGATCACAAGCGTCCAGTATTTTTTCGTTTTGTCCGCAAGAAAGCCCGAGAGCAGCCGCAGCGAATAGCCGCACAGTTCCCCGACCCCGGACACAAAGCCGATCGTTGCCGCTGACGCGCCTGCGAGGTTCAGGTATTCTCCGAGAATGCTTCTTCCTCCCTCGTGAGTCATGTCGGAGAACAGGCTCACGATCCCCATCAGGACAATAAACGCCACCGCACCTCGTATCCGGGTGCGGTTTTTTCTCTTTTCCATAGCAGATCCTCTCTGAATAAGGAATTTTCCCTGTGGCAATCTGCGCAAGACTATGATATGATTGCAAAAAGCCAAAAGGAGAGAAAAGCTTATGCTCAATACAATAGCCGCTGTCAATGGCGCTGTCAATAATTTTATCTGGGGCGTCCCGGCGATGATCTGCATCATTAGAGTCGGGCTGCTTTTAAGCGTCCGCACCGGGTTTATTCAGGTGCGCCGATTCGGCGCGGCTATGCGGAGCACGCTCGGGAAACTGTTCCATAAGGGAAAAGCAAACGGAGAGCTGACCGACGGGCGCTGAAGGCATGATTTTGCAAAGAAAACAATTGCGCAATCTTATTCGTTATGATAATATTATCAAGACATTTCAGCCATGCTGAGATAAAATAAAAAAGGAGAAAACACATGAAAAAGCTTCTCGCCATGCTTCTCGCGGTCCTGATGGTCCTTTCCGTATGCTCGGTTGCTTTTGCTGAAGAGCTGGAAGGCTTCAAGGGCGACTATCTCATGGGCACCGGCTCCGCAACCGGCAACTACTACAACTTCGGCAGCGCTGTCACCACCGTCGTCAACAAGGTCACCGGCGCTTACATCACCGTCAACGCCACCGGCGGCTCCACGGAGAATGCCCGTCTGCTCGGCTCCGGCGAAAACGAGTTCGCTATGATCCAGTCTGACGTTTACAGCTATGCCCACGAAGGCATCGAGCTCTTCGACGGCAATGCCATCACGAACTTCCAGGCCGTCACCGCCTGCTACCCGGAAATGGTTCAGATTATCGTGCGCAAGGATTCCGGTATTGAGTAGTTTGATTAGATGGCATGCTATATGGTCTGGTTTGGTGCCGTCGGCAGCGGTTACGAAGTGGCAGCCCGCCAGATCCTCGGCGTCTACGGCATGAGCTATGACGACATTGAAGAGACCTTTGCTGACCAGGCTACCGCGAAGAACGGCATCCAGGACGGCACCTTCGACGCCATGTTCCTCTGCTCCGGCTACCCCAACAGCAACATGGTCGAGCTCTCCCTCACCGGCAAGATCGAGCAGGTCTCCATCGATGACGAGCATATGGCTCTCCTCCTCGAGAAGTACCCGTTCTACTCCGAGTTCACGCCGGAGACCGATGAATACAACCTTGGCCACCCGGTAACTTCCGTTGCCGTCAAGTGCATGCTCGTCTGCGCCGATACCTTCACGGAAGACGAGATATACACTCTCACCAAGGCCATCTATTAGAATCTCCACGAGATAAAGGAGATCAACGCCAAGTCCAACAACATGAGCCTGGAAGACGCTCTCTCCGGTATCCCCAGCGACCTGCATCCCGGTGCTGCCAAGTACTATGAGGAGATGGTCCTCGAGATCCCCGATTATCTCAAGTAATCTCTTTCAATGAAGGGCGGGGCTTTAAGCATCGCATTGTTTT
>R11__coassemble_3264_pt1 | contig 7541 bp, 5 predicted proteins | sample R11__metabat2_low_PE_066 | metagenome-assembled genome bin R11 | reverse complement strand
GGCGTCGGCCGCCGCCCTGCGCTCCATGCCCTTTTCCTCCACGGCTACGCTCTCTCCGCTGCGCAGCGTGAGCGTGATGGCGGTCTCCTGAGCGCAGGGCTCTGCCTGCGCTTCGGAGGGCTCCTCCGTTGAAGTGAACTGAGGTGAATTGACTTGAGGTGAATTGACCTGACTTGATATTGTCTGCCCGGGCATGCTCGGGCAGGCTTCGGCTTTTTCATAGCGGGCCGTGGCGGCGCGGGCGGCATGCTCCCGGCGCGACCGGGCCTTTTTCTGCTCCTCGTCAAACTTCTGGGAATAGAAATCGTCCTTGATCATGACGAGCTTGCAGAAGAACCGCGCGTCTCCCTCCAGCGCGATCTCCTCTCCCGCGGAGGCATAGCGGATCAGCGCGCGGCAGAGCTTCCCGAAGTCCTCGTCCGAGAGCAGCTCCATCGTCTCGAGATATTCGAGCGGCAGAGGAACGTAATCCCGCCCCGTCATGCCGCGCCTCCTTCCTCTTCCTCGAGCCGGGCGTCGAGCTCCGCGATCGCCTTGTCGTGAAGGCGGCGGATGTGCGTCCGGCTGAAGGCCAGCTCGCTGCCGAGCTCGGTGATGTTCTTTCCGTGCAGATAAAAGCCGAGCAGGACATGCTGCTCATAGGGATCCTCCAGAGAAGCCACGAGCGCCGTGATCTCCTGTGCCGCCTCCGGCACACGCAGGCGCAGCGCCTCGATCTCCTCTTCCAGCGCGGCGAGTCGCAGCACATTTTTCTCCAGCAGCGATTCCAGGTGCGCCGAGCGCCCTCCGCCGGAGGGCCCGTAGGAGGCGGTGCACTGCTCCGCCGCGGTGCGGAGCAGAGCGAGAGAGAGCTGTTTGTCCTCCAAAAGGCGGCAGCTCTCCCTCAGCGACCGGAGAATGGGAAGAGCCTTGGATTCACGCATAGCGCAGCACCTCGCCTTCGCTTTCAAATTCCCTCTCCAGCCGCTCCAGGAGCCGGGAGCCGGGGAAGGCGGTATAGCGCAGGATCTCCTCTCCGAGGAAGAATTCCTCCGCCTCCTCCCGCATCCGGAGCGCCTTCGGATTCCGCGGGTTCCACTGCAGCATCCGGCGCGCCTCGCGGTAATCCTCCGCCGCCCGGACGACGACGGCAATGGCGACGGACTCTTCCGGATAATTCGGCCCCATCTTGTCCTCGCTGGCCGTGATCACGGGCACTTTCGGCCGACGTCGGCCGAGCCGGTCCTTCTTTTCCAGCGCCTTTACGGCGAAAAACGCCGTCGGGTCTGCATATCGTTCCCGGTTGAAAAATGAGATTCCCATATTTCTCCTCCGTTTCTCTTCTGTCTTTTTTGCTGAGTATATCTTATCACACCGAACCCCGGACCTGTGCGAACCTGAGCGGACATCGGTGGACATCTTTTCCGAAAAAACAAAACAGCCGGGAGAAGCTCTGATCTTTCGTCAGATCTTCTCCCGGCTGCACTCATGGGCGCTGCACGGAACAAGCGCGTTATTTTCTTTTTCAGCTCGCGATCGCCGGGCCGGCCTCAAACAGCAACCGGGCCTGCACCAGCTCCTCGCGGGGGATCTTTACTGCGGGATAAGCTTCCTGCGGCGCGCGGAACAGGGCTTCCAGCACCCGGTCCATCGTTGCGCACACGACCTCTCCGCCCTTGCTCTTGAACTCCAGCATCGGCACGCCGCCCTCTCCGTCCTTCCGGAGAAACAGCACATAGCCGTTCACGCAGACCTTCCCGCCCGCCGGGGCGCCGTCATACGCGAGATAAAGCTGGGCAAATGAACAATACGGAAACTGCGGCTTCTTCTCTCCGCGCCTTTTCTGCCGCGGAAACCGGAACACCGCCTCTCCGGACTCCATCCTCAGCCTTCGGCAAAGCACCCGCCCGTCCACATCGACCGGGCCCTCGTCCTGCAGCTGAACCGTTTCCTCCGGAGGAATAATCTCTTCTTCGTTACGGGATGTGCTCACAGATCGTCTCCTATTCTCCCGCAGCTCCTTGTCAGCGCGGCTATCATAGCATGGAATCGGTGTTTTGTAAAGACAAAATTTGAAGAGGATTTAACAGGTACAAATGTTCGGGCGATAAAGAAAGGATTGAAATATGCGAAACGATTGCTGTATAATACAACAAAAAAAGATCAAAAGGAGAATTTCAAATGGAAAAAGAAATGACGGCCTATCGCCTCTGGTGCGAGAAGGCGGTTGCCGATGAGGATGTGGTCAAGACGCTGCGCGCCATCGAAGGGCAGGATGCCGCGATCGAGGACGCGTTTTACCGCGATCTCGCCTTCGGCACCGGCGGCCTGCGCGGCGTCATCGGCGCGGGGACGAACCGGATGAACGTCTATACGGTCGCCCGGGCCTCGCAGGGCCTCGCGGACTATGTGTGCGCCCGCTTCCCGGAAGGGGAGCGCGCCATCGCCGTGAGCTACGATTCCCGCATCAAGTCGGATCTTTTTGCCAATGTTGCCTCCGGCGTATTCGCCGCGAACGGCATCCGGGTCTATATCTACAAGGAGCTGATGCCGACGCCGTGCCTTTCCTACGCCGTCCGCGCCCTGCGCTGCTCCGCCGGCATTATGATCACGGCCTCCCACAACCCTGCCAAATATAACGGCTACAAGGTCTATGGCGCGGACGGCTGCCAGATCACGACCGAGGCCGCCGCGGAGATCCTCAACGCGATCAACGCGGTGCCGTATTTTGCCCAGGAGATCGTCTCCGATGCGATCGCCCTGGACGCAGTCTCCTATGTCCCGGACGCGGTCTATGACGCGTTCACGGAGGAAGTGAAAAAGCAGTCTCTCCTCGGCGATTTCCGGGCCGACCGGGACGTCGCCATCGTCTATTCCCCCCTCAACGGCACCGGCCTCAAGCCCGTGACGCGCGCGCTGCGGGAGGCGGGCTTTACGAACATCACGGTCGTCAAAGAGCAGGAGCTGCCGAACGGCAATTTCCCGACCTGCCCTTATCCCAACCCCGAGATCCGCGAAGCGATGGCGCTGGCAATGGAATATGCGGTCCGGCATCATGCGGATCTTGTTCTGGCCACGGACCCGGACTGTGACCGCGTCGGCATTGCCGTGAAGAACGGGGAGAATTATCAGCTTCTGACCGGAAACGAGGTCGGCCTCCTGCTGCTCGACTATGTCTGCTCCCGCCGCATCGCGCTCGGGAGAATGCCGGCCGACCCCGTCTTCGTCAAGACCATTGTGACGATGGACCTCGCCGAGCGCATCGCCGCAAAATACGGCGTGCGCACCGTGAACGTGCTGACGGGCTTCAAGTTCATCGGCGAGCAGATCGGCCTTCTGGAGAAGCAGGGCAAGGAGGAGAGCTATATCCTCGGCTTTGAGGAGAGCTACGGGTATCTCTCCGGCTCCTATGTCCGCGACAAGGACGCCGTGGACGGGGCCTTCCTGATCTGCGAGATGTTCGCCTATTACAAGACTCTCGGCGTCAGCCTCATCGAAAAGCTGCAGGAGCTCTATGCCGAGTTCGGTTACTGCCTTAACACGCTCCATTCCTATGAATTCGAAGGCTCGGCCGGCTTTGCGAAGATGCAGAGCCTTATGGCCGCCTTCCGCTCCCTTCCGGAGGCCGTCGGCGGAAAGAAGGTCCTCCGCTGCCTGGACTATGCCGAGGGGCTGGACGGCCTGCCGAAGTCGGACGTGCTGAAGTTCCTCCTGGAGGGCAACTGCTCCGTCGTCATCCGCCCCTCCGGCACGGAGCCGAAGCTCAAGACCTATATCTCCGTCTCCGCCCCGACAGAGCCGGAGGCAAGAGCTTTGGAGGCCGTGATCGCGGCCGATCTCGAAAGCCGCCTGAAGGCGGAATAACCGATAGAAAAACGTATGCAGCCTGCTCTTGCGGAGCAGGCTGCGTTTGTGTTATAATATAAGTTGACATAAAATATCATCAAAGGAAGCCTCTCCATGAAAATAAACGGAAACAAGCATATCTTCCTGTGGCTCCTCCTCGCTCTCCTCCTGACGCTGCCGCTCTCCGCCTCGGCGGAGGAGGCGCAGGTCTGCGAGACGCTGGAATGGGGCGCCGTCAACCCGCTGTATCCCGGCGTGTTTACCGAGGCGGACATTCCGGCCCTCCCGGCCTCCCCGGCGACGCAGGGGGTGGAGCCCTATGCCTATTCGCCCGCGCCCTCGGAGTGCATCGACTATACCGAGCTCGGCGCGGAGATCCGGAAGGCGCTCATTAACCGCGAGGGGAGCTTCTCCGTGAACGTCACCTGCCCCGCCTCCGTCGGAGACAATTTGACGTCGGATACGCTGATGGGATGGTTCTATAGCGGCCTCGCGCACACGGGGGACCCGGTCGCGGGGGATTATCTCGCCTATCAGTACGGGGCAGTTTCCGCCGGTGTGGACGGCTGGCACACCTCGACGACGTATTATTACACCTTCACCTGCTCGGTTACGTATTTTGACACGGCCGCGCAGGAAACAGAGCTCGAGCCGCTTGTTTCGGCGGCCGTCGAATCGGCCCTCTCCGGCCTGGGGGACGCCGCCACGCAGAACGAGAAGATCTCCGCCATTTATCAGTACGTCACCTCCCACGTCACCTACGACAACGTGCACGACTCCTCCTATCTTCTCGAATATACCGCCTATGCCGCCCTCAAAAACGGCACGGCGGTCTGCCAGGGCTATGCGAACCTGCTTTACCGCATGCTCCTGACGGCCGGCGTCGACACGCGCACGGTCGGCAGCGAGACGATGTGCCACGCGTGGAACGTCGTCCAGGCGGGGGATAACCTCTGGTATTCCGTCGACTCCACCTGGGACGCCGGCGTCTCCCCCTCGAGCTATCGCTATTATCTCCGCGGCACGTCCTACTGGCTCTCGAACCACACCTACAAAAACTACAGCGAGATCGGCACGCTCCGCCCGGAGAACTCCGCCAATGTCAATACGGTCTACGATATGCCGGCGGAGGACTATTCCGGCGCCCTCGCCGTGAAATACGTCACCTCCGGGGCTTATGAGGTCTGCACGGTCAAGAGCGGCGAGACGCTCACGCTCACGGAGAACATTCCGGGAAATGAGTACCGCATCGTCGTCGAAGCCGGCGGCACGCTGATCATCCCCTCCTCCGCCTCCGTCGTGAGCTATGGCGCCATCGTCGCCGAAGGCAGCGTCGTGGTGGAGGGCACGCTGACGAACTATAATCTCCTGCAGGTCGACGCCGGCGGCAGCCTGACCGTCTCCGGCACGCTCAAGAACTGCATCGGCTCGAGCTCCACGGCTTATGGCGAGATCCAGATCTATAACGGGACGCTGGACGTCTCCGGCACGCTCACGAACGAGAATTCGATCGAGGTGCTCGCGGGCAGCGTCAGCGTGAGCGGCACGCTCACGAATTCCGGCGAGGCCGTCTTCAATACCCCCTTCACGCTCACGGGCAAGCTGACGAACTCCGCCTCCGGCGAGCTGAATTCGGACGCCGGCTTTGCCCTCACCTCCACGGGGACCTTCAATAACTCCGGCTACGCCTTTTTCTGCGGCGGCACGCAGACCTTCACGTCCGGCACATTTACCAACCGGGGCTATCTTTACGTGATGAGCAGCGTCGAGACCGACCCGATCTCGCATGATACGCTCACGGTTGCCCTCGCGTGCTCGACGTCGCGCTGCTATGACAAGTCCGTCATCAAGTACGATCCCGACTCCACGATCCAGGGCCTTGCCGCGCGCTATATTGAGGACGAGGTCCTGGAGGCCGCCTGGCACGACGCGTCCGTCTGCCTCGAGGCCGTCCGCCGCGGCAGCGCGATCACGGACGATACGCTCGGGCGCATTGAGGACGTGACGGCGTCCGACCTGAGCGCCTATGCGCTCTCCCAAAGCGGCGCTCTCCCGGAGGGCGTCGAATACCGCGGCATGACGCTTGAGCTCGACGCGGATGACTGGACCGTCACGGCCCGCCTCGTCTTCCTCCTCTCCTACGGCACCGAGGATGCCGTCTTCACGCTGGACGGTTCCGCCGTCACGCCTGAGGAGCAGGACGGCTATTCCGTCGTCGTCCTCCCCGCCTGCGAGGCCGCCGAGCTGGGGACGGAGCATACGCTGACGGTCTCCTGCGGCGGCACGGCGTGCACGCTGAGCTTTTCGCCCCTGAGCTACGCCGTCACGGCCTATGCCGCGGGCGGAGACCTGCTCCGCATGGCGCAGGCGCTCTACTGCCTGGAGGCGTGCGCATGAAAAAACGCTTCTTCCTCCTCCTGTCCCTCTTCGCCCTGCTGCTCTCCGTCGGCGCCTTCGCCGACGGGACGAAGACCTATTCCAAGACCCAGTCCGGCATCACCTTCACGGTGACGTATCCGAGCAGCATCCAATGCGGAGAGGAGACGGTCTTTCAACTGGCCTCCTCCGGCGGCAGCAGCAACTGCCAGTATCGGATCTACGGCCTCTATACCTATGACGGGACGGAGAACGTCAATGTCTATGATATTTCCGCGTATGGGCACAGCGATTTTTCGACCGATACAAGCTGGCCGTTTACCTTCTATGCCTCCGGCACCTACTATATCCGCTTCTGCGTGATGGATCTGGGAGTGTCGCCCTCGATCTATTTCACCACGGATCCGATCAAGCTCGTCATCGACGACCCCGACTATCCCTCCGTGGACGTGATCGCGGACCGGGTGGCGGCGGAGTGTCTGGCGGCCGGGTGCTCGACGGACTATGAAAAGGCCCTCTGGCTCAACGACTGGATCACGGACCACTGCGACTATGACTATACGTATTCCTACTGCTCCGCCGAAGGCGCCCTCGCCCGCGGCTCCGGCACCTGCGAGGCGCACCACCGGGCCTACGTCATGCTCTTGAACCGCGTCGGCGTGGAGACGCAGCGTGTGCAGAGCTCCTCCCACGTCTGGACGGGCGTGAAGATGGAGGGCAAATGGTATCAGATCGACACGACGTGGAACGACGCCGAGCCCGATCAGGTGCCTTCTTACCTCACGGCCGACGATATACAGCATTTCTACTTCGGCCTGACGGACGAGATCATCTCCGGCGCCTCGCAGGGCACGCATACGCATACGCCCGTCTCCGGCGCGGAGTCCGTCTCGCTCGACGAGAATTACTTTATTGTGACCAAGCGCATCTGCGCCTGGTCGGACGAGTACAAAACGGAGATCCAACAGCATCTCGCCGCGGGGGATACGGAGTTTACGATCAATATCTCAAACTCCTCCTGGGCGAACAACTATAAAAACGTGATCTACCCCATCGTGGCCTATCAGCTCTCGGAAAACGAGGACTGGGGCGCGTATTCGCTGCAGTGCTCCTACGCGAGCGACGTCCTCTCCTTTACGGCCGAATCGCGGGATCTGGAGCGGGCGGAGGAGCTTTACTTCTCCGGCCAAAGCATCGACCTCTCGTCGCTCGGCGGGGACTATTCCTCCGTCACGGCCGCGTCGCTCTCCTCCTATGCGCCCGTCTTCTCCGGCCCGCTGCCGGCAGGGCTCGAGGATGAGGGCATGACGCTCACGCTGCAGGGCCCGGAGGCCGCGCTC
>R11__coassemble_2590_pt1 | contig 8833 bp, 16 predicted proteins | sample R11__metabat2_low_PE_066 | metagenome-assembled genome bin R11 | reverse complement strand
GGAGATGCCGGGAAAGCGCTACGACATCGGAGACGCGGAATCGTACCGGAGGGTGGAGGAGGAGTTTCGCGGGAGAAAATTCTGAATTTGCCGGGAGCGGCAGCTGAGCTTTGAAAAGATCCCACTTCCGCAGGCAAGCGGGAGTGGGAGAAAAAATGGATATCGAGTTAACGTAATATAAATTACAGAATGAATTTACGCACGAATGCAGCTTGACAACCGGGAAAAAACTGATATGATAGGAGGCAGTGGGAAATCCCACCATTCGATGACGCGAAAGGAGCAGAAGAGATGGAAACAGTTCGCAGTTATGATGTACATTTGGATGCCAAGAACCGGATCACGCTGAGAGGTGCCGGATATGCCAATTATAACGTTCGTATGTATGAAAACGGCTGTATTATTCTGGAACCTCGGATCATGACAGCACCGGATACGATCTCGGCCCGGACTTTGGCGGAAATGGATCAGGCCGTTGCAAATTTCCGGAGCGGAACCGTTTCAGCAGCAATCGATCTCCAGGACTTTGACTGAGGACGGCAGATGAGTTTTGCCATCCGCATGGGAATCCCGGAGATGGAAGCTTTGTGGAATGATCTCCGCGCAAAGTATCATTCCGGGACGATGAAGAAAAAAGAAGAACTGCTTTACAAAAAATGGGGAAACGCACTCAAAAAACTCTCGGAAGATCCGTTTTATCCCGGTCTCCAGACGCATGAGATCCCGGAACTGTCAAAGCGCTACGGGATGAAGATCTGGCAGTCTTATCTTGAAAACAAGACGAGCGGAGCGATGCGGATGTACTGGGTGTATGGCCCAGGCCAGAAGGATATTACGGTCATTGGTCTGGAGCCCCATCCGGAAGATAAAAAGAACGGCGCCTACGATAGGATCAAGCTTTCGGAGATATAGACAATTGACGGCGGACATCGCCCGCATCCCCGAAGCCCTCGCCGCCCGGCTGCCGAGCTTTGAAAAGATCCCACTTCCGCAGGCAAGCGGGAGTGGGAGAAAAAATGGATATCGAGTTAACGTAATATAAATAACAGAATAAATGTACCGCGTGCAGCCTTGAAATGTTTCTTGAAATTTCTCGGCTGTTGTGGCATACTGTGGGAAAGGAAACAAGGAAACCTTGTTTTAAGGGAGGCATGATTATGGCAACATCAGCAGTACGGATGCCGGAACAGAAACGCGTATCGATCACTTCCAAAAGGCAGTTTACGATTCCTCAGAAATTTTTTACCGAATTGGGATTTGACCGTGAAGCAATATGCACTGCGGTAAACGGTAAACTGGTGCTTGAGCCGGTCAGAGCGGTTTCCGGAGGAGAATTTGCGGAGCAGATCCTGGCGGATCTCATTGCGGAAGGTCTGAACGGCAATGAACTTCTTTCTGAATTCAAAGCGCGGCAGGCAAGGGTTCGCCCGGCAGTTGAGGCGATGCTTGCCGACGCAAAAAACGCGGCATATGGCAAGGGCGAGTACGCAACCTATGAGGATATTTTCGGGGCGGAGGATCTATGATGGCACAGCTGAGGATCCTTCCTCCGGCGGCGAAATATTTTAAAAAACTGAAGGATAAAAGATTAAAGAAACTGTTTCAGGAAGCCATTGATGAGATCCTGGCCAATCCGGAGACAGCGGCGGAAAAGACCGGCGATCTGCGCGGAGTCCGGAGTTATGATATCTACTATGATCGAATCAACTATGAGTTGGCCTATACGATCGAATATGTCAGGCGAGAGAACAGCGATGAGACCGATGTTGTGGTCGTCATCCTGGCCGGAACCAGAGAAAATTTTTACGAAGAATTGAAACGCTATCTAAAATAAAAGCGTATAAGGCGACACCGGCAACTTGCAATAAACGAACGTTACGAAGCTTATGAAAGGAAAAGCCGCAGGAGCCGAAGAGGAACCACGCGGTGCCGCCCTTCTATATCTACCGCGCGGCGGACATCGCCCGCATCCCCGAAGCCCTCGCCGCCGGCTGCGGCACGGACGCCCCCGGCTCCTTCGCCGCGTGGCTGAGCGCGCAGACGGAGGTCTATGCCTGGGAGATGCCGGGAAAGCGCTACGACATCGGAGACGCGGAATCGTACCGGAGGGTGGAGGAGGAGTTTCGCGGGAGAAAATTCTGAATTTGCCGGGAGCGGCAGCTGAGCTTTGAAAAGATCCCACTTCCGCAGGCAAGCGGGAGTGGGAGAAAAAATGGATATTCGGTTAACGTAACATAAATTACGGAATGCATAAAAAGCGCCTCTCCCTGTCAACGCTGAGGGGGAAGGCCGTGGCTTGCAAGATGAAGAAAATCTGCTATAATAGAACTCAAATAGATTTGGGGAAAATGGTATGATCGATATAAACGAATTAAAAGCACTTTGCAAGGAAAGCAGCATTGCGGTCACAAAGCATGCGAAAGATCGGATGATGGAGAGAAAGATCGGCATTTCGGATGTTGTGAGCGCAATACAGAATGGTGAGATCATTAAGCAGTATGAAGATGACAAGCCATTGCCGAGTTACCTGATTCTTGGACCAACGGCCGATGGAGGAAAATGTCATGCGGTCGTGAGCCATGACGGCGAGTTTATATATTTGATCACAGCGTACTATCCGGACAGAAAAATATGGAATGAAGATTTAAAATCGAGAAAGGAGACCAACTGATATGATTTGTATGGAATGCGGCGCACGGGCGGAGAAAGGGTTTACAACGGATGTGACGGATCTCGGTTCCTGCCTGATCATTATCCGGAATGTGCCGTGCTATAAGTGCACAGAGTGCAATGAGGTTATTTATACAGGCGATGTGGTGAAACGCCTGGAAGAGATCGTAGCTGCGGCAAAGCAAATGATGCAGGAGATCTCCATCATTGATTATGCAAAGGCAGCGTAAATTCTGAATTTGCCAAAATCAACGTCAGATCGCCGATTCCTCACGTCGTATTGGGGACGTTCCCCATGATCCTCGCCGCGTGCGGCGTCGAGGCCTTCGCCGTCGTCTCCAACCACAAGTTCGCTGCGCGGCGGACATCGCCCGCATCCCCGAAGCCCTCGCCGCCGGCTGCGGCACAGACGCCCCCGGCTCCTTCGCCGCCTGGCTGAGCGCGCAGACGCCGGTCTACGCCCGGGATATGCCGGGGAAGCGGCGCAGAACAGAGTTGAAGAAATTCCCCGGATGGCTTATAATGGAGCCGGACGGGGAATGAATTATTCGGAGAAAGGCGACGAGAACATGAATCATGTAGCTGTTTTGAGCAATGACAGAGACATCGTAAAGTTTACATGCGGGGATATTGTAATTCGCTATAAAGGACCTTACAGTCTGGAATATTTTTCAAAGATCAATAAATATGATAACGGTTATATTGAGGTTATGTGCAAGTTTACCCATGCGCCCCAGCCAATCGAGGATTATATCGATCTGGAAGAGATCGCGGAGGAACTGTATATGGATCCGGCCTTTCTGAGAGAAGTCAAGGAAGTGAGGTGCGAGCATGTCTGAACAGGAATTGGAGAGAATTGCAAACGCAGCCGATCTGATTATTGCGGGATACGCGTTTACGCGGTCGGAGGATCGCGTCCGGGTGCTGAATCTGAATAATACAAAAGAGGCCTGTGTGCTCTCGGAAGACGGAGAGATGCTTTCCAGCAATATGAGCGATGTACGGCAGGCACTGGTACAGGCTTATTATCAGAAGAATAGACAGTTTATGGAGAATGACCGTGCCTAAGTATTTTGAATATAAGGTTTTTGGATATTACCTGTATTTCACATCGAAATGCACGGTAGAAGCGATGCATACGCATGCGAGCGATCGAAAGCTCACGGAAGCAGGGTCGGCGAAGTTCTTTGTCGAAAGCAACGGAGACTCCATCCTGGAAAAACAGGGAGTGCTGACCAATCGCGATGTCCTAAGAATCCAAAAGTTTATCAAAGAAAATTACCTTACGATGTTTGAAACCTGGAGCGAATATTCCGAGAACGGATATTACGGAGTTTAAATAACGGGTTAGCCGGCTCCTTCGCCGCGTGGCTGAGCGCGCAGACGGCGGTCTGCGCCCGGGAGATGCCGGGAAAGCGCTACGACATCGGAGACGCGGAATCGTACCGGAGGGTGCAGGAGGAAGGAAAGATGGCGCGGAAGCCAAGGGTTTTGTCGAGCACGGGAATTTATCATGTAATGCTGCGCGGGAATAACCGGCAGCCGATCTCTTATTGCCTCTTGATGATAAAAACTTACAAAAAGAAAAAGTTTCTGAACATCAACACCAAAAACTTGATGTTATGCGGAGCTTGTGGTATCCTAACGCCGGAGGTGATATCATGCGAAAATCACAGGAAGGCCTAAAAAACAGGGACTTGTATCTGAACAAGCTGATCTCGTTCCGGGATACGGAACCGGTCAAGGTCATTACCGGGATCCGCAGATCCGGAAAATCAAGCCTGATGAAATTGATGATCCGGCACCTGAAGGAACAGGGCATACAGGATTCGCAGATCGTCATCATGAATTTTGAGTCTATGGCTTTCCGCGGCATGGATGCTGCCGGAGTTTATCAGTACGTAGCAGACCGCGTTCTTCCGGATCGGAAGATGTATCTGTTCTTTGATGAGATACAAAGAGTTCCTGACTGGCAGGATGCGGTCAATTCCTTTCGGGTCGATTTTGATTCGGACATCTATGTGACCGGTTCCAATGCATATCTTTTATCTTCTGAAATTTCAACGTATCTTGCAGGAAGGTATGTTGAGATCCGGATGCTGCCTCTTTCTTTCCGGGAATTCCTTGACTTTAACGGATACTCGGTAAAAGAATATGAGACGCCGGCGGGAAGAAAGAAAATGCGGGTCGTGGATCCGGCCGGGAACATCGATGAACTTGACGATCTCCTGGAGACCTATCTGCTGTTTGGCGGCATGCCGGGAATCGCGGATGCCGGCCTTGAGCAGGATAAAGTTTTTACGGTGCTTGACGGAATATACTCTACGATCGTCGTTCGAGATATCCTGGAACGGGAGCGCAGGAGAGGGCAGCGCCAGATCACCGATGCAGAGCTTCTCCGCAAGATCATTATGTTCCTGGCAGATAACATAGGCAGTAATATTTCCCTTACCTCGATCGGCAACACGCTGGTAAGCGAAAACCTGCTGGAAGACCGCACAAGAAACGGGAAGCCTGCGGTACAGACCATACAGGCCTATGTCGGCGCGCTGCTTGAGTCGTATGTTTTCTATGAGATCAAGAGATTCGATATCAAGGGCAAGGACTACCTGAAAACGCTCGGAAAGTACTATATCGTTGACCTCGGTCTGCGCAACTGTCTTCTGGGGAACCGAGGAACCGATACCGGGCATGCATTGGAGAATCTTGTTTACTTTGAACTTCTGCGCCGCGGTTTTGATGTGGCGATCGGAAAGATCGGAACGAAGGAAATTGATTTTATCGCAACAAAGACCTCCGAGAAAAAGTATATCCAGGTCACAGAACAGATGGAAGCGGACACGACAAGAGAACGGGAACTTGAGCCTCTCAGAATGGTGAAAGACAATCATGAGAAGATCGTTGTCGTGAGGCATGGAAGTTCAGGGGAAACCGAGGATGGAATTAAGATCTTAAATATCTGTGATTTTCTGCTGAGCTGAAGAGGGAAGAATCGGGGACGTTCCTGGCCCGAGCCAGAAGGATATTACGGTCATTGGTCTGGAGCCCCATCCGGAAGATAAAAAGAACGGCGCCTACGATAGGATCAAGCTTTCGGAGATATAAACAATTGACGCCGGACATCGCCCGCATCCCCGAAGCCCTCGCCGCCCGGGAGATGCCGGGAAAGCGGCGCAGAACAGAGTTGAAGAAATTCCCCGGATGGCTTATCAGGAAGCCGGCCGGGGAATTGTCAGAACAGATCGGAATGAGTTCCGGTCCGGGAGAGAAAAAGGATCAGTTCCTCTCCGTCAATGCGGTAGACAAGAAGCCAATCCGGCAGGATATGGCATTCTCGAAATCCGGCATAATTCCCGGCCAGTTCGTGATCGCGATTTTTAGAGGGCAAGGGTTCCTGTTTTGCCAAGATCTGCACGGTCTGATCGAGCAGCGCGAGATCATAGCCTCTTCGTGATGCAAGACGAAGGTCCTTCCGGAATTGATTCGAAAGAACGATGTCAAGCATCGGCAAGAACCTCTGCCATCGCCTCGCGGAAGGAGGCGTATTTTTTATAGCTTTCCGGATGCTGTTTCATCTCATAGTATTCGTTCAAAGCGGCAGCCGTCTCCGGATTTTCGCGGCTGACAGCGAAGGGAAGCCCCTGCACACGCAGCGATTGCTTCAAAAAAATGGTAACGGCGGTGGACAGATCCATTCCCAGATCTTTAAACAGCGCAGCACTTTCCGATTTCAGATCGGCATCCAGGCTGATATTTGTACTTACTTTTGCCATGAAAATTACCTCCTTTTATTTTCTCAAGATTACCATGCCGGATCGAAAAAGTCAACAATTACACACATAATATGCACATGATGTGCGCATGTGTCTGCCAGGCGGCGGACATCGCCCGCATCCCCGAAGCCCTCGCCGTCCGGGAGATGCCGGGAAAGCGGCGCAGAACAGAGTTGAAGAAATTCCCCGGATGGCTTATAATGGAGCCGTCCGGGGAATCCGGTTTTAGCGGTAGTTGACAGATGAGGTAAGAGATATGACAATCAATGAGATCATATTTATGCAGTTAAGAATCGTTCGGCTTTTCAGCGAAAGATTTTTCTTAAAAGTGAGCGAAGTAAATCATATCTTCTGTGAGCACGGGATATACGAACTGATTCAGGAAGGATACGGCGCCTACCACTGCGGTGGAGATGAGATCGTTTATGAGGATGTACTCGAGATCTTGAAAAGGGAGGGAGCCTTGGCATGATCCTGCAGCCGGAGATGGTTCTGTATCATGGTTCGTATACAGAGATCGAGAGCATTGATTTAAGAAAGTGCGATGAGGCAAAGGATTTCGGCCGAGGATTCTATCTGACGTCTTCCCAAAAGCAGGCGGCTGCGTTTATTAAAACGGCACTGGCCAAAGCAAAGCGAAACGGGCGCATTCCTGCGGAGCAGACGCACGGCTTTGTAACGGAATATCAGTTCTGCTTCGACCCAAATATTCGTTACTACGAATTCGAAGAGACCAATAAGGACTGGCTTTACTACATTGCCGTAAATCGAAGAAGCATGTTGGCGAAAAACTTGAAACCTCTGCTGAGCAGAGACTTTGACCGGTATGAGATACTGGCGGGGAAAATCGCGAATGACGATACAAACGTCACTCTGAATACCTTCCTGGCCGGAGTCTACGGAGAAGTTGACAGCAGCATGGCATTTGAGACGGTTACACACTTGTTGAAGCCGGAACGGCTGCAGGATCAGTTTTGCTTTAAAACCGAACGCGCGATCCGGACACTGAAAAAATTGGGAGCGGAACGATATGAAATCTCCTAAAATCGATTTTTCCATCGATCTTCTGATCTGCATGGCGATCAAGGATCTTTCTGCACAGGAGCAGATCAGTGAAGCCGAAGCAAGAAATCGCCTCCTGGCTTCCCGTGCAGTGCAGCTGGTCTATGATCCATCCAATCAGCTTTGGACAGAAGGCCCGGATGCTCTGCTTGAGTTGTATCGGGAAATCGGTTGACGTCCCCCCTCCTATGAGGAAAAGCCGCGGACACCCCCGGTTCCTTCGCCGCCCAGGAGATGCCGGGAAAGCGGCGCAGAACAGAGTTGAAGAAATTCCCCGGAGGGCTTATAATGGAGCCGGCCGGGGAATTTCCCGGATACAGAAAAAGCAACAAGAGGACGGCAGCAATGAAAAACCGAGTTGAACTAAATGGGAAGACCATTCTCGTGACGGGGGCCGGCGGGTTTATCGGGGCTTATCTCTGCCGGGAGCTGCTGCGGCGCTTTCCGGAGGCGAAGATCGTCGGGTTCGACAATCTGAACGACTATTACGAGGTCAGCCTGAAGGAGCACCGCCTGCGGGAACTCGGGAAGGCGGCGGACGGCATCGTGCGCGGCGATGTGGCGAACGGCTTTGCGGCCGGGAACTTCACCTTCGTCCGCGGCGACCTCGCGGACAAGGCTCCGGTGGAGCAGGTGTTCGAAAAATACCGCTTCGGCGTTGTCGTGAATCTCGCCGCCCAGGCGGGCGTGCGGTATTCCATCGACCATCCGGACGCGTATATCGAGTCCAACCTCATCGGGTTTTACAACATTCTCGAGGCGTGCCGGCGGTATCCGCCGGAGCATCTGGTGTACGCCTCCAGCAGCAGCGTCTACGGCGGGAACAAAAAGGTGCCCTTCTCGACGGAGGACAAGACGGATACGCCCGTCTCCCTCTATGCGGCGACGAAGAAATCCAACGAGCTGCTCGCGCACGCGTACGCCAAGCTCTACAACATCCCCTCCACGGGCCTGCGCTTCTTTACCGTCTACGGCCCGGCGGGGCGGCCGGATATGTTCTATTATTCCGCCACGCGCCGCCTCTGCAGGGGGGAGAAGATTCAGATCTTCAATTACGGCAACTGCAAGCGGGACTTCACGTATATCGACGATATCGTCGAGGGGATCGTCCGCGTGATGCAGGGGGCGCCGGAGAAGCGGGACGGGGAGGACGGGCTGCCCCTGCCGCCGTACACCGTCTACAATATCGGCGGGGGAACGCCGGAGGATCTGCTCGCCTATGTCTCAACGCTGCAGGAGGAGCTCGTGCGCGCGGAGGTGCTGCCTTCAGGGTATGACTTCGAAGGGCACCGGGAGCTTGTCGGCATGCAGCCGGGCGACGTGCCCGT
>R11__coassemble_2003_pt1 | contig 10641 bp, 8 predicted proteins | sample R11__metabat2_low_PE_066 | metagenome-assembled genome bin R11 | reverse complement strand
GACGACTCTCTGCTTCATCCCGCCGGAGAACTGGTGGGGATAGTCCTTCTTCCGGCTGTGAAAAATTCCGACCATGGAGAGGACCTCTTCCACCCGCTTCTCGATATCGGCCTTACTGAGCTTGCCGTCATTGTGGACCTGGAGCGATTCCGCGATCTGCTCGCCGACGGTCAGCACGGGGTTTAAGGCCGTCATCGGATCCTGGAAGATCATGGAGATCATCTCTCCACGCAGGAGCTGAAGCTCCTTTGCGTCCATCTCCAGGATGTTCTTTCCGCCGAAAAAGATCTTCCCGGCATTGATCCGAGCGGTACGCTCGGGCAGGAGGCGCAGGATAGAAAGCGCCGTCGTCGTCTTGCCGGCGCCGGTCTCTCCGACGAGGCCGAGCGTCTCTCCTCGCTTCAGCTCGAAGCTGATGGAGTTGACGGCATGAACGGTCTCGAGGTCGGTCTTATAATCGATCTGCAGGTCTTCGACCTTCAGCAATTCATCCACGATTCTTTCCTCCTTAGTCCTTCAGCTTGGGGTCAAGCGCATCGCGCAGCCCGTCGCCGGAGAGGTTGAAGCACAGGGCCGAAAGCACAATGAAAAGACCCGGGATATACAGCAGATGCGGCGCCGTGAACATATAGGTCTCCGCATCGGAGAGCATGGCGCCCCATTCGGGTGCCGGCGGCTGGACGCCCATCCCGAGGAAGGACAGCCCCGCGGCCGAGAGGATCATGGCCGCCACATTCATCGTCGCCGTTACAATAATCGGCCCCATGGAGTTGGGGATGATATACTTCAGAATAATTCGCATATCCGAGGCGCCCTGGCTCTTGGCAGCCTCGATATAGTCCTCCTTTGCCACGCCCAGGACGACCGAACGCACCATGCGCGTGATGGAGGGAACGCAGGAGACCGTGATGGCAATGAGCAGGTTCTTCAGACTGGCGCCCAGCGCCGCGACCACGGCCAGGCTGAGGAGGATCGGAGGGACGTTCATAATGACGTCCGTCAGGCGCATGATCACGTTGTCCACCCAATGCCCGTAATAGGCCGACACGGCGCCGAGGAAGCCGCCGATGAGCATGGAGAAGACCGTCGTCACGATGCCGATGGCAAGTGAATAGCGCGAGCCGTGCACGATGCGGGCAAACACATCGCGGCCGAGCTCGTCGGTGCCGAAAATATGCTCCGCACTCGGGCTCTGCAGGCGGTGCGGAATGTCCTGCGTCACGGCCTTGGAATAAGGCACGATGACATTGGCGAAAATGGCGATCAGAATAATGATCGTGAGGATCACAAGACCGAGCATGGCCGTCTTGCTTTTCCGGTAACGGCGCCAGATCTCTTTGGCCTGGCTGTTCTTTTTATATTTCTTTCCGTTCGGGACGGAGGGAGCTGCAGCTGTCATTTTCCTTTCCTCCTCTCAGGACTTGTACATGGCCTTGATGCGCGGATCGATATACGCATAGAGAATATCGACAACGAGCATCACGATGCAGAAGAGCGCCGCGAGGAACAGCGTCGCCGCGAGGACGACCGGCGTATCCTTCTGCCGGATTGCCGTCACAATCAGCATCCCGAGCCCCGGCATGCCGAACACCGTCTCCACGATCACGGCGCCGCCCAGAGAGGCACCAAAGCCCATGCCCATGGATGTCACCACCGGCAGAAGCGCATTGCGGAGGGCGTGCTTCCAGATCACCTTCCGCTCGGGGACGCCCTTGCTGCGGGCCGTGCGGATATAATCCTGGCGGATCGACTCAAGCATGGTAGAGCGCGTCAGGCGCATGTCGCTTGCGGCATTGCCGAGGGCGAGCGTGATCGTCGGGAGGACATAGCCCTTCCAGTCGTCCACGCCGCTGAAGGGCAGCCAGCCGAGATGCAGCGCGAAGATGATCATAAGGATCAGCCCGAGCCAGAAGCCGGGCATGGCGGAGAAGAACATGGCAAGCGTCGTCAGCAGGTTGTCCACCCAGCTGTACTGCTTGACGGCCGAAACGATCCCGAGCGCAATGCCGATCCCGCAGCCGACGACCGTCGAGGTGATGGCCAGCTTGAGCGTGCACGGAAAGCGGGCCATGATGGAATTAAAGACCGGCAGGCCGTTCTGGTAGGAGGTGCCGAAGTCAAAATGCAGCACGATCCCCTTGATATAGTTGAAGAACTGCTGCACGAACGGCAGGTCTGCCCCCAGCTTGTGGTTCAGGGCGGCGATATCCTCCGGTTTGGCCGTAATGCCCAGCATGAGTTCCGCCGGGGTGCCCGGCGTCAGGTACATGATGGCATAGACGAGAAGGATGGCGCCGAAGAGGACCGGAATCGTCAGCAGGATGCGCTTGATTACATATTTGTACATAATGATTACCCCGGAAATTTGCTTTAAATTATCATCGCTTTAAATAGGCGAATTGAGAATAACACAGCTATCCGCAAAAATCAATCGGCAATTCTGTCAATTGAAGCTTGCAAAGTTGCATTTGTTTTGCTAATATATCACTTGTTTGTTTCAGCGATTTAAAGCAAATATATTTTGGAGGCCAAATCCCTATGGATAATTCAGCGCGCTGGCCGTATCCCTCCGAAGTCGGAGAAATGGAACGGCTGGAAGCGGACGTGCTCGTTCTCGGCGGAGGCATCTCCGGCTGCATGGCCGCGATCTCCGCTGCCCGGAAGGGGCAAAAAGTCATTCTCGTGGAAAAGGGAGCCACCCGCCGCAGCGGCGCCGGCGGTTCCGGCTGCGACCACTGGGAATCCGCCGCGACGAATCCCTGCTCCGGCGTGACGCCCGAGGAGCTCGTCTCCGCCATGCTCGACGACAACGACGGCTACAACAACGCGATCTCCCACTATATCGAGTGCCGCGAGGGCTGGGACCATCTGCAGGAGATCGAGAAAATGGGCGGCAAGATCCGCGACACAGAGGATGAATTTGCCGGGGCCGAGTTCCGCGACGAGCGGACCAAGCTCATGTTCGCCTACGATTATAAAAATAAGCTCACGATCCGCATCTGGGGCACAACGTTCAAGCCCGCCATGGCAAAGGAATGCCGCAAGCTCGGCGTCGAGATCGTTGACCGCGTGATGGTGACCTCTCTCCTGACCGAAGGCGGGCGCAACGGCGCAAGGTGCATCGGCGCCACCGGCATCCACACAAGAACTGGAAAATTCTATGTCTTCACTGGCAAGGCCGTCGTGATGGCGATGTCCCGCCCGGCCCGCGTCTGGCTCTTCTCCTCGGCGCATCCGGGCCTGTGCGAGTTCCGCCCGCTGCAGTGCATCGGAGACGGGCATGCCATGGGCTGGCGGATCGGTGCGGAATTCAACATGATGGAAAAATCCGTACGCGCGGAGTTTTCCTCCGCCGGCCGCTCCTTCCCGCCCTACAGCGCCGGCAACAACCACAACACCTGGTACCCCGCCTCCCTGGTCGACGCCGAAGGCAAAGAGATTCCCTATGCTGACCGGGACGGCAACCTGCTCTCCACGGTCAGTGAGCGCTTTCAGCCGGCCAAGGGGCAGCATTACTTCCTCAAGGGCGGCAACATCGAGCAGGCCAAATATGAATACGACGGCCCCGAAACGCTCCCCTACGACAAGCTGAACAAAATGGGCTACAAGCTTCCCTTCTATGCCGATCTCTCCACGATGCCGGAGCTGGAGCGCAAGGTCATCTGGGGCATGATGGTCGGGCAGGAGGGCAAGACGAACGTCCCGGTCTACGGCAACTTCACGAAGGCCGGCTTTGATCCGACGAAGCACGTTCTGCAGTGCTACGGCGTCGGGTGGACGAGCGCGGAATTTCTCCCGCAGGAGCGCCAGCTCTTCGGCATGCCCGGCGGCTATATGAACGACTGGAACCTCATGACGAACATTCCCGGCCTCTTCGTCTGCGGGGATGCGCTCTTCTCCTCCAACTGCTACGGGCACGCCGCCTCCACCGGCTCCTACGCCGGGCGGAAGGCCGCCGCTTACGCCTCCGCGCACGCCTCCCCGCCTCCCGCGGACGAGGCGCAGATCGCCGCCGAAAAAGAGCGCGTCTATCGTCCGCTCTCCGCCGATCCGGTCAACGGGATCAGCTGGAAGGAGCTCAACGAGGCCATCGCCAAGGCCATGCAGAACTACTGCGGTGAGGTCAAGCGCGACGAGCTGCTGCTCTCCGGCGTGGAGCTGCTCTCCCATTACGAAAAGGACATTGCGCCCTTCGCCTACGCGGCCAATCCGCACGAGCTGATGCGCCTGCTGGAGGTCTTCGATATCCTCACGGTCGCGCAGATCATCCTTCAGGCCTGCCTCGCCCGGCACCAGACCTGCGAAAAGCTGGAGTTTTACCGCAGCGACGACGACGGGCAGGAGAAGGCCCCCTTCATCTGCATCCGGCAGGACGGCAAAAGCGTGCTCCGCCGCGAGGTTCCCCTGAACTATGCCGGCGACGTCCGCTCGCAGTATGAGGAATACAATCAGGATTATATGGTGGAAAAGATCGAGGAGGGAAATCCATGAACGAATATCCGGAATTTTCCTTCCGCACGACCCCTCCGGCGGTCCCCCTTCGTTTTGACGAGGAGCTCTGCATCGGCTGCGGGCAGTGCATGGAAGCCTGCATGATCGACGTTATGACGCCCGGCGAGCGCGGCTGCCACCCGGTCGTCTCCTTCCCGGACGAGTGCTGGTACTGCGGCTGCTGCGTCATGGAATGCCCGACGGACGCCATCAGCCTCCATCACCCGCTGATGAACCAGACGCGCTGGGTAGAAAAAGCAAGCCTCCTCAAATCCGGGGCTGAGAAAGGAAGCAGCAATGGCTGACTATGAACTTTTAAAGGAGCTGACGCAGGCCTGGGGCGTCTCCGGGCGGGAAAAGGCCGTCCGCTCCATCATCCTCCGCGAGATCCGCGATCTCGCCGACGAGGCGTATGTTGACAATATCGGCAACATCATCGCCCTCAAGAAGGGCTCTGCCGGTCCGCTCGGCAAAAAGATCATGCTCTCTGCGCATATGGACGAGATCGGATTGCAGGTCAAGAAGATCGAAGAGGACGGGCGCATCCGCGCCTGCCATGTCGGCTGGGTCTGGACGGCCGCGCTTTATAACGACCAGGTCGTCTTCCAGAACGGCACAGTCGGCGTCGTCGGCTGCTGCGGCAACATCGAAGAGGCCAAGAACGATGCCGGCAAGCTCTATATCGACATTGGCTGCACCTCCAAGGCGGAGACGGAAAAGCACGTCAGGTGCGGCGATTACGCCGGCTTTATCGGCCCTTATTACGAGCTGCAGAACGGCCGCATCTCCGCCAAGACCTTTGACGACCGCGCCGGCTGCTTCCTTCTTATCGAAGCCCTGAAGCGCAATGCCGGCACCGGGCCGAACGACGTCTACTATGTCTTCTCCGTGCAGGAGGAGGTCGGCTGCCGCGGCGCCGTAGCTGCGGCGGCGCAGGTCAAGCCGGACATCGGCATCTCGGTCGACGTCACGCCGGACCACTTCTATCCCTGCGACCTGGAGGGCTGCAACGCCGTCGGCGAGGGCGTCAGCGTGACGCTGGGCGACCCGAGCGCCATGCTGGACGAATATCTCGTGGACGAGATGCTCGCCTGCTGCGAGGAAAACAGCATTCCCTATCAGCGCGGCGTCATGGACCGCGGCGGCACCGACGCGAGCAGCATGAACCTCTCCAACCAGGGCGTCCGCGTGGCCGGCATTGCGCTTGTCGACCGCTATCCCCACAGCAAGTGCTCCGTCATCGCCAAGCAGGACGTGGAGGCCGCCATCGACCTCATCGACCATTACACTCACCGCACCTTTGATTTTTCCCGCTGCGACTGAATATTGAATATCTTTTGAAGATATTGAATATAATAAAATAAGGAGAAAAACCATGAAAAAGTTCCTCGCGATCCTTCTTTCCCTCGCAATGGTCTTTTCCTTCGCCGCCGTTTCTGCCTCTGCAGAGGCGAAGGACTCCATCGTCATCGCCGTCGACACCGACTACGAGACGCTCCACCCCGTGAACACCACCACCACCATTGAGACCAACCTCGTCAACCAGATCTACGACACCCTCGCGCTTGACGACCCCGAGGATCCGACCGGCGACATGATCCCCCGCATCGCGGAAAGCTGGGAGATCAGCGAAGACGGCTGCTGCTACACCTTCCATCTCCGTCAGGGCGTCCTCTTCCACAACGGCACCGAGCTGACGGCGGAAGACATCGGCTTCAGCCTGGATCTCTGCGCCGCCTCCGAATACCAGGGCACGATGGTCGACGGTATGGACCACTGGGAGATCGTTGACGACTACACCATCAACGTCTACACCTCCGGCCCCTACGCTCCCTTCCTCCGCAGCGTCGTCGATGTTCCCATCGGCTGCAAGAGCTACTATGAATCCGTGGACGAGAACACCTTCGCCCAGTCCCCGGTCGGCTGCGGCCCGTATGTCTTTGTCGACCACAACGAAGGAACCACGATCACGCTTGCCGCATTTGAAGACTACTACGGCGGCTGCCCCGAGATCAAGAACGTGACCATCAAGGTCATCTCTGACGTTGCCTCCATGTCCATCGGCCTTCAGGGCCACCAGATCGACTTCGCCGAGGTCGACCCCTCCGTCTATTCCACGCTGCAGAAGGCAAAGGGCGTCGTTCTGGAAAACGTTGACACCTCCACCTTCGGCTTCATCACCATGAACACCGAGGTCGAACCCTTCAACAACGTTCTCGTCCGCCAGGCCATCAACTACGCCGTTGACCGCGAGTCCATCATTATTGCTACGCAGGAAGGCCTCGCCGTTGCCAACTCCAACCTCCTGACGCCCGACCGCGAGGGCTACTCCGAGTCCCAGAAGCAGTACACCTACGATCCTGAAATGGCCAAGTCCCTCCTCGCCGAGGCCGGCTATCCCGACGGCTTTGACGCCGGCAAGATGATCATCCGTGAAAGCTACAAGCTTCTCGCTCAGGTCGTTCAGGCCAACCTGGAGGCGGTCGGCATCACGACGACGATCGAAGTGCTTGAGGCCAACGCTTATTACGATCAGCTTCTCTCCGGCAACTTCACCGTCTCCTGCCTCCAGATGACGCTGGAAGGCGACACGCAGCAGGTCTCCCTCGCTCTGGAGAGCGACTACATCGGCATGGCAAACAATGCCCGCTGGTCCGACGAGCGCGTGGAAGAGCTCTTCAATGAGGCCGTTGAGACCGTCGATGAAGACGCCCGCATCGCGATCTACGAGGAGATCTTCTCCATCGTTCAGGACGAGGCCGTCTACTGCGTCTGCTACAACCCCGTCATGGTCTTTGCTTATCAGGAAGGCCTGAACCCGGGCACGATCCCCTTCGAGGGCTTCTACTACATTCAGGACTTCTCCTGGGAAGCCTGATTTTCCCCGCGCCTGTGATAAAAACAAAGGGCTCCGGAAATTTCTGGAGTCCTTTCTATTATCCGCACGATCAGCGATATCCGAAGAAGCCGGGGCCGAAGTTGTTTTCCAGGCCGCGATACTGCGTTGCCGTGCAGGCGGGAAGCGAAAGAGAGGCTCCCTCCCGTGTGTGCGTGGCGGCGAAGTCCGCGTCCGTGCGGTTGAAGAAATAGTAGGAAACGGGGTCGGAATCGTCCCACGTGAGGTCTGCGTTGTAGTACTCCCCTCCGAGCTTGACGATGTTCCAGGCGTGGCTGCCCTCGGAGGTCCCGGTGCAGTAATAGGTCGGGATGCCCATGCGGCACATCAGATACTGGAAGGCGCGCGCATATCCCGCGCAGACCGACCTTCCGAGCACCAGAGCGCTGTAGGCGCTCTGGGAAAAGGCCGCCTCTGAATCATACTCCGTTTTTTGGAGCAGGGCGTCATGCACGTATTTTTCCCGTTCATACTCCGTGCCGAAGCGCAAGGCCGCATTCAGGATCTCGTCCGCGCCCGCGTCAAAGGCACTGCGCGCTGCGGGGATCTCGTCCTTTGTCAAATTGAACTGCAGCGTCACCTGGAGGCAGACGCCCGTGACGAGATAGGTGTATCCGTACGAGGTCTCGACCCAGAAGAGCTCGGGATGGTCGTAGAAAAAGGCGTCCAGCGCCCGTTCCACCTCTTCGGCATTGGCGTTCTGCGAGAGGAGAAACGTCGTCTCATATTGGGCGGCATTGGCGTAGGCCTGGCGGTAGACTGCCTTTTCGTTCTCCGCCAGGAAGGCGTAATAGGGATAATAATCGGTATCGAACTCATAGCCCTCGCCGGTGATGCCGCTGCCGAGAAGGGAGCGGATCTGGGATTCCTCGATGACCTTCCCCTCTCCCGTAAGCGCGATGAGGCCGTTGAGCGTACCGGAGACCTTGCTGGCCGCCGCATTTGTGAGGCTCTTCACGTCGCCGAGAAGCTCCTCCTTATGCTCCACCATGCCGCCGACGCCGATGCCGAGCAGAGCGGCTCCTGCCGCAAGCGCAAGCAGCGCGAAAAGGACCGCAAAAAATTTCTTCATTCTTCCGCCGCCCTCGTGACGCGGAGCACGGCGTCCCGGAGACAGGCGGCCGTATCCGAGGCGATCATGGAGATAGCGCCGTTCTTCTCCTCGGCGATCTCCCCGGCCAGCCCGTTGAGAAAGGCGGCCGATGCCGCGGCCTCCGCAAGCTCTCCCGGATGCGCGGCGCAGAGCGCCGTGACGATGCCGGAGAGCACGTCTCCGCTCCCCGCCGTTGCCATGCCCGGGCAGCCGGTCGATGTGATCCAGACTCTCTCGCCGTCGGTGACGACCGTCGAGGGCCCTTCAGCAAGAGAATGGCGCCGTTTTCCTTCGCAAACTGCCGGGCGAGCTGGATGGGCGAGGCGTTGATCTCTTCGATGCTCTTCCCGCACAGGCGGGAAAATTCCTTCAAATGCGGCGTCAGAACGCAGCGGCAGGCGGCCGTCCGCAGCGCCTCCGGGCCGATGCGGGCAAGAGCATTGAGCCCGTCGGCGTCGAGAAGGAGCGTTCCCGTATATTCCGAGAGCAGGAAGCGCAGCGCCTTTTCCGTCTCGCTGCCGCTCCCGACGCCCATGCCGAAGGCGGCCGCCCTGCAGCCGCGGATCAGTTCGCGAAACTCGCTCTCCTCAAACCGTATGCTTCCGTCCTCCTCGCTGAGCGGGAAGAGCGTGCTCTCCAGAATCGAGGGCAGAATCGCGCTGCAGAGGCTCTTTGGGACCGCCAGCTTGACCACGCCCGCCCCCGCGCGCATCGCGCAGTTGGAGAGATTCGCGAGGCGGATGGCCCCGCTGTAGCGGAGGGATCCGCCGACGAGGGCGAGATAGCCGTAGTCCCCCTTGTTGGAAAAGTTCTTCCGCGTCCCCAGAAGCTGCCGGACGTCCTCCGTCTCCCAAAGCCGATACGGCTCCTCGAGCGGCTCGATGCCGATGTCGAGGTTGAGCTTGGCTTTCATGGCGTCCTTGGCCATGCCGAGGAAGTGCCCCGGCTTCCAGGACCCGATGCTCACGGTGAGATCCGAGCGGACAAAGACAGTTCCGAGGCCGCTGTCTCCGTTCAGGCCGCTGTTGATGTCGGCCGAAACGACGAAGGCCCCGCTGCGGTTGATCGCCTCGATGACGGCCTTCGCGAGCCCCTCCGGCGCGCGGTTGTAGCCGGTGCCGAACAGGCAGTCGGCGATCGAGCCGAAGGACGAGAAGTCCGTCTCCTCCGTGCAGAGCTCCGTCTCGATCCCTTCGGCGCGGCAAAGAGAAAAGTAATACGCCCCGTCCTCGGAGAATTTCTCCTTCAGCAGGAAGAGCTTCACCGGGAGGCCGGCCTTATGGAGAAGCCGGGAGAGCACATAGCCGTCTCCCCCGTTGTTGCCGCTCCCGCAGACGACGGCGACCGGGGCGCGCCACGGCGTACTTTGGAAGATTCCCTCCCCGGCCCGCGCCATCAGCTCCCGCGAGGGGACCGCGCCTCTGCAGGCTGCTTCATCGCTCCGCCGCATGTTTTCGACGGACAGGATCCTCTGCATTTTCCTCACCTTCTTTTCGAACTATTGTACCACAGCTTTTCTTTTCCCACAACGGCGGAAATTGCCGCCATTTTCCTGTTGACATTCTCGGGAACTGTGGTATACTTTAGCACTGTAAAGCTTTTAAGCATCAAAGCAGGAGTTTTGCCATGAAAATGATCCTTACCGCATCTTATTTTTATTATTACTTTACCGGGCGTTCCGGTAAGGCTGTTTTGTGATGCGGTAAAGCGGACGAGGAAAAGCCCGGCGCCACAGGATAGCCTGCGGCGCCCTTTTTATTTTGTAAATTCTTTTTGGAGGATCTTGATATGATCGTTATTCTCAAACACGGAGCGAGCAAGGAAAAGCGCGAGCAGCTGATGAACTGGCTGAAGAACCAGGGCGTTGACATTCATCTTTCCGAGGGCGAATTCCAGACCGTTCTCGGCCTCGTGGGAGACACCTCCCGCATCGACAAGGATCTGGTCGCAAGCCTCGACATCGTAGACTCAGTCAAGCCGGTCACGGATCCGTTCAAGCGCTGCAACCGCAAGTTCCACCCGGACGATACCGTGGTCACGGTGGGAGACGTCCGCATCGGCGGCGGGAACTTCGTCATGATCGCAGGTCCCTGCTCGGTGGAGAACGAGGATCAGATCGTTGCCATCGCAAAGGCCGTCAAGCAGACCGGCGCCAACATGC
>R11__coassemble_1864_pt1 | contig 11207 bp, 9 predicted proteins | sample R11__metabat2_low_PE_066 | metagenome-assembled genome bin R11 | reverse complement strand
AAACATTACCAGAAATGCTCCGTCTGCAACTATCAGACGACGCCGGAGGCATGCAGCTTAACCTACACTCACAACGAGAATACGCAGACTCACAATGTGGCCTGCACGGTGTGCAGTTACACGCAGACAAACGTGGGCTGCACCTACGGCAACTGGGCATCGGATTATAATGGCCAGCACAGCCGGACATGTAATTACTGCAATTATACGTATGTGCAGGATTGCACCTACGGCAGCTACGTGCCTGACGACGCAGCAAACCATGCCCATTACTGCACGATGTGCAACTATAAGGAAACAGCCGCTCACAATGTTGTAACAGATACAGCTGTACCCGCCACCTGCACCACATCCGGCCTGACCGAGGGCAGCCACTGCTCTGTGTGCAATGCCGTGCTTACTGCACAGGAGACGATCTCCGCAACTGGCCACAGCCTGTCCTATCCCTACATAGACAGTGCCATCCACCGGGAAGCGTGCTCCAAATGCAGCTATACGGCCGACGTTCCGCATACCACTGTGACGGATGCAGCAAAGGACGCCACCTGCACCGAGACCGGCCTGACCGAGGGCAGCCACTGCTCTTTGTGCGGGGCCACGATCGTTGCGCAGGAGGTGATCCCGAGGACGTATCACGATTGGAAGATTGTAGACACGCAACAAAACGAGAAAGGCGAAATCGTAATTACCTATCAATGCACGATTTGCTATACAGTAAAAACCGAATGAGAATTGCAGACACCGGTAAAATCCCGCCGGAGCCGAAATCAAAACCAAAAAATCACAGCGGGGCGGTCCGATCGGGCCGTCCCGCTGCGTGTTTTGTATGGAGCTTTCCGTTGCCGCCGGTCTTATTGGCGGATCGAGCTGATCTCGTCATGTACGGCTTTGTCCCCGTTTATGTAATACATCTCAATTTCGTTTTTAATGATTAGGACCGCCTCCTGGTGGAAGAACGTGCACAGATCCCTTGCCAGCTCTTTCACCGTTGCTTCGTCTATATCATATAACGTAATATGCAGCGAGTGCTCGATCGACAGTTCTCCGTTTTTATGGATATATCCGCCGTCGATACAGTTGTACGAAAACGATATTTTGTATGCTTTGCAGATATTTTTCAGTACGGAAATATATTTTTCCGAATCAAACAGCTGCGTACGCGTCTGCTCGTCGCTGAGACCTACATAAATCTGATATCCAATCATAATTCTAATATTCCCGCCTTAAAATCATGAAAGAAAGGCTGTCCAAACAGACAGACCCTTGATTTTTCTGAATTTAATTTTTCAGCAGCCGATAATATTCCATCAGGCTTCTCCGATAAACCGGGTCGGCAGCGGCCTTCTGTGCATCGCTGATCCGCCCGTCAGAGAAAAGCCGATTCATCAAAACCGCCATACTTTCCTCGCCTTGCTGCATACCCTGCTGCATACCCTGAAGTATGCCTTGCTGCATGCCCTGTTGGTAATTCTTTGTTGCGATTGTCTGTCCCATTCCGCTCATGGCCTTCACTCCCTCCAAAACCTTCGGGTTTCTGCTTACGTCTACATAACCGGAGATCTTCTCGATGTTGCTCGTAAAGATACCGGTCAGATAATCAAAGATCTCCGCCTTGCCCTCATCGTTTCCCCGGCGGATCAGGATCACCTGCATCAGGTCATAGTCCCGGTCCGGCTCGTCCGTTGTGCCGATCACGTCCTGTTTCGTCAGCGCATAGGACGTCACCGTATTCTGCAGCTCCTTCGGGATGCTTTCATTGCAGATCCAGATGCTGTAGGCCTTCTGGATGTCCGAATAATTCGTCTTCTCCGTCAGCACGCCCAGCTGCGAGCTGATCTCGCGGGCCGCATAGTAGATCCCGCGCTTGACGATCGGGTAGCGCGGATTGGACGGCGTATAGTCATTCTGCACTTCGATGTCGATATGCAGATAGAACCGGATCCCCTGACTCGTGAGCTTCGGGTTGACGGCGCGGAATCTTGCGTCATAACGGATCAGCTTTTCGCTGACGGAGGTCATTTCCGTCGGCAGCCCGGCCGCCATAACGGAAACATCGTCGACCGGATCATCCTTAATGCTGCTCTCGTCGATGCAGGCGATGATCTCATCGACCGTACAGTCCTTATATTCCGGCACAACGGCCTTCAGGACCGGAGCGATGATCTCTTTGTTCAGGAAGAGCAGCCTGCAGGCTTCGTCATACTTGGCCCCAAGCACTTCCGCTGCCTGCAGTTCGATCTCTGTTTTTAATTCCATTCGGCAGCACATCCCTTTCTGTCTTTCTGGTTTTATTATATTGGTTTCGTAAGGGAAAATCAAGGAGAATCTACTGATTTTAGATTCATATGGCTTTTCCCCCGACTGCACAACAGAAGGCCTAGATGCGGGCAGATATTGAGCGCTCAACCTTGACCATTCGCCCTCCGTCACACACATGACTTTACGGAGGATAAAATGAATCTGACGCATCGGTATCCGCTGCCCTCCGCCTCTTGCCATTTTCTCCCGGATGTCGTATAATTCTCGCATGTTTTATGCGCAAAGGAGACTCGAATGAAGACGAAATATCAACTGTCCGCCTCCGGGCTGAAGATCGTCGCGATGGTCGCCATGCTGATCGACCACCTGACGGCGGTCCTGTATCCGCCTCTTTTCCTGCTGGTGACCGGCGAGGCTTTGGCAAACCCGTATTCTTCCGTGCTCTATACGCTCGGGCGCTGCCTCGGGCGGATCGCCTATCCGCTCTTTGCCTTTATGATTTCCGAGGGAGCACGCTACAGCCGGGACCGGAAGAAATATGCGCTCCGCCTCCTCGCGATCGCCGTGATCAGCATCCCCTTCCATAATCTCGCGTGCTGCGGCGGGTTCTGGAAATTTGACGAGCTGAACACGATCTTCGGCCTGTTCGCAGGCCTCGTCGCCATCCTGTGGATCGACAAGATCAATGCCGAGGGCGAAGGCCGGACCCTGCGCAAGATCGCGGTCCTTCTCCTGCTGTCCGTGCTGTGCACGGTATGCCGGGTGGAATATTACGCCTGCAGCGTTCTGCTGATCCCGGCCTTCTATTACGCCAAGGACAAAAAGCAGCAGCTGGCCCTGGGCGCGCTTGCCTTTGTTCTGGGGACGTTCCAGTATCTCTTCTGTTACCACCTGCTCTTTGCCGGAGCCGGGGAGACCGTGGCGGAATGCATCTTCTCCGCCTGCCGCACGCTGCGCATCGAGCTGTGGGGTCTGCTCGCCCTCCTGCCGATTTGGCTCTATAACGGCAGCAAGGGGATGAAACTGCCGCGGTATCTGTTCTATGCCTTTTATCCGGCCCATCTCCTGGTGATCGGGCTGATCGCGCTTGCGCTGCAGGGGTGACGCTCGTCCTCATGGATGTGCGCTAGCCATGCCTTTGGCGGAGCTGCTCCAGTGCGCACACTGGAACTGAAAGACTCCCCGCTGCAGCTATTTTAGCTCCGGCTATCCGCATACTTCCCGCAGCACAGGCAGAAAATAACAAATTTGGACATAAGTCCGCCTCGATCGTGTTCTTGACTTTTTATGTGGAATGGAATAAAATACAAATATAAAAGGGCACCGGTAGTAAACGGTCTAGCCCAACATATCAGCTATCTGTAAAGATAACCGTCGCTGGTCCAGAGCGGCGGTTATCGCTTTGTTATACGCAATGTAATCGTCAAACCAAAAAGATGGAATGTCAATGTAATCGGCATATAACCACCTCCTCTCGGAGATGTAGCTAGACCGCCCACGTTCTCGGTGCCCTGCTGCCTTTCGGCAGCAAGGTTATTTTATCATAGGAATGGATTGCTGTCAAAGTATTCCTTCGCTCGTTCCAACCTTCTGCTGTGCACGGCTGACGCACGTCCTCATGGATGTGCGCTAGCCATGCAACGCAGAAGGTGTCAGCGAAGCTGACGGATGAGGTGAGCCTCGGCCCGCAGGCCGGGGGTCAACCACAAGAAGACAAACAAATGCAACATTTATGAGGGGGCCGGCTCAAAAAGGAAGGTTTTGAGACTGATTCTTAAAAAGCCTTATTCAAGCTGAAGGTGGAGGCTAATGGAGAGTCTGTAGAGAACTCTTTATAGGGCGTTTTTTTGAGGAAAAATCCCTATAAGGAAAGTTAACGGCAGACCTGCCACCGGCCTCCACCCCGGCCAATTTTTCGGAAGTAAAACATGCAATCCAATCCGCACGATTACCAGCAATACTGCATCGACTATATCAAGTCTCACTCCTTCGCATCGCCGTCGCTGTCGAGACGGATAAGCAGAGAAAAGTGACCCTGCTACAGGAGCAATTGAGCCGCCCTTGTTCCGTCCCTGTTCCTCCCTATATCCTCTATCGATCCTCTATTCACTGTGATATGATTACACTGGAAAAGGAGCTCAAACTTTTTACGATCTGCAAGGGAAACTAAGATAGAAAAAGACCGCCAAATTTTCTTGGCAGTCTTTTGATGAATTCTTATTGGCTTAGGCCTGCTTTCGGCTGTTTCTGCGGTTTCGCTGCGCTGCGGCAGCATAGAAGGCCTTCATCATGGCAGGAGACATTTCCGGGCAGTCCTCATCGTATTCGATCGGCTTCTTTGCCGCCTCCCGGATCCGAAGGATCTGCTCTTCCGTGAGCTGCTGACCTTCATTTAGAGTATAGGTAACTGTCATAATAAAGTCTCCTTTCTGCAGCGTTCGCAATTCGGGCCGAGATCAGCCGAATACGCTCCTTGCGTTCGGTAAAAACCACAAACAAGATATCTTCCACCTTACCGATGGCAATGTAGCGGTCTTCGTCCGTACTATGCTCAAAATCATACATTTCAAGATAGTTCGCGTCTTCAAAGACATGCGCAGCATCCTCAAACGCAATGCCGTGTTTCTGCCGATTCAGCGCATCCTTTTCATCGTCCCATTCGTACAGGATTCCCGTCACATTGTCACTTCCTTTTCAATCAGAGTATATCATTTTGCAAGTTCAATGTAAAGCGTCGACCTCCGCAGCCTGCAATTCCTCCCGCTCTGTCCAACCCGGTTATTCTTCTCCCTCCGGCGGCAGATAAGGATCATACGGGCCGCCGGCGGAGGCGCTTGGGGCCGGGGCGCTCTCGTGGCCCTCGTGCTCTTCGTGCTCGGTCGCGAAGCCGCAGGCGTCTGCGCCGCAGCCGAGCTCGATGTCATTTCCGCCGAAGGCGCCGCAGGCCTCGGCGCCGCAGACGCCGATGATGGAAGCGCCGTGCGCCCCGCAGGCGTCGGCCGCACAGGCAAAGGCGCCGCAGAGCGTATTGAGGGCGCAGGCGGCCGCGGCGCAGGCCTCTCCGGCGCAAAGCGCGTGGGCCGTACACAGGTCGCCGCCGCAGGCATGGAGAAGCTCGGCCGCCCCGTGGCAGGCGCTGACGCCGTCCGCCGCGGCGGCGCAGGCATCCGCCACGCAGGCGACGGCTCCGCAGGCGCCCGCTCCGTCAATGTTGGCCGTGCAGTTGTCGGCGCCGCAGGCGGCGGCACCGCAGGCGGCGGCACTGCAGTGGCCCGTTGCCTCCGCATGGGCGCCGCAGGCGTGGCCCTGGCAGAGGGCGGCGCCGAGGGCCTGTCCGCCGCAGGCCTGCCCGGAGCAGGCGTGGGCGCCGGAGGCGGCAGCCGAGCAGGCAAAGCCGGCACAGGCGCTCGCGCCCATTGCGGCCGCCGCGCAGGCATGTCCGCCGCAGGCGCTGGCTCCGGCGGCCGCCGCGCAGGCGTCTCCGCCGCAGGCGCCGAGGGAAGCGGCAGCCGCACAGGCGGAGACGATCAGCACGATCGACAGCCCGCCCGAGATCTGCTTCAGGTCACGGGTGTTCAGCTCGTCGGAAATAAAGTCCGGCAGGACGAAGGCCCCCTGATAGCCCGAGTCCTTTTCAATAAACTTCAGGTTCAGCCCCTCCGGCAGCTCGCGCCCGGCGAGCCCCGACAGGGCGGAGCGCGCGTCGTTCAGCAGCTCCTGACGGAATTCGGCATCCACCATGGAGCGTTTCATGGCCTCCTGATAGAGGTCCTCCAGCTGTTGCTGTGTCCATTCCATAAGCGTCTCTCCTTCACGTAATGTATCTATTTTATTCCTTTTGTTTTCTTAACGCAAGCGCAGATAACCGCGCAGATAAAGATTCTGCAGCAGGCGGTAGGCGGCCTCTCTCGCCTCGCCCGTCAGGCCGAGCCCTTCCGCGGTCTCGGCAAAGGAGCGCCCGGCAGCATACCCGACGAGGGTCCGCACGCCGATGCCGTCCTCCACGCGGCTGATCCGCCCGCCGCCGCGAAAGCACAGCCGCCCTTCCCCGTCCGGCTCGACGGCGATGTTTCGGTTCCAGGCAAGGGGCAGCTCCTCCGGCAGCGGATAGCGGGCCCACTGCGCCGTCAGTTCCTCAAGCGCCCGGCGAAATTCCTCCGCCGAGGCGAAGGGCCGCACGGCGCGCACGCGGTACCCCAGGGGGAACTCCCCGTCCGGGAGCTCCGGCTCGACAAAGCGGATCTCCTTTCGCGGCAGGCTGACGAGAAAGCCCGCTATGCAGCAGATGCTGTAGCGCAGGCGCTTTTCCTCCGCGATGCCGCGGCACGCCTTCGCCCGCCCGGAGTCTGAGATGCGGCTGACGGACTCGGGGTTGTTCGCGAGGATCTCCACGTCCTCCAGCTCCTCCGCCGTGAAGGCCTCCATAAGGCGCTCGAACTGCGCCCGGGAGCGGACCGAGACGCGGACGGCGGCATTTTCCCGCAGCCTTTGGCGTCCGGCCAGACGGAGCAGGGCGCGGAAGCGCTCCGGCTCCCGCTCGGCCGCGGCCGTCGTCGTCTGCGGAAGCTCGCCGAAGATCTCCTCCGCTTTGCGGAGGAATTTTTCATAGTCCGGATGGTCCAGAGGCTCGGTGGCAAAATACAGCGGGCAGGCGCCCGCGGCCGGGCCGATGAAGTCCTTCGCCGCCGCCAGGACCTCCTCCCAGAGGCGGGCGTTCTCCGCGTTCCAGGCAAAGCTCCCGCGATAGGGCGGCGCGCCGAAGCCGCAGAAGGAGCACTGCACGCGGCAGCCCTCCGTCAGCTCGAAGGCGAGGGGAAAATAGCGGATGGAGGAATGGCGCTCGATCTCCGCGCTCTCCATGCGGCAGCGGTTGCGCACGAGCTCGCCGAAAAAGCAGAGCTCCCGGCTATTAAACCGGCTCTCCGCCGCGGCGGCGCGGACATAGTCCTCCTGCCGCCGCAGGCGGCGGAGATATTCCTCCCAAAGCGGATTGTCCTCCGCCCGCTCCCCGTATACGGCCGCGCGGACGGCCTCCCGCAGGAGCCTCTCCCCGCCCCCGTCGAGCGCGGCGCGGTAGGAGGGGTCCACGGAATAGCGCGCGAGCGAGCGCCGGAAGGCCGCGTAATCAGGCGCCGGCATGGGTCTGCGCCCCGGCCGCCCGCTTCTTTTCCTCAAAGTGCAGCTCCAGCAGATCCTCGAGGTTGCCCTTGAAATAGGTGCAGGGGCTGTGCTTGCATTCGCAGTGCAGGTTCTTCTGACGGATGCGGTTGCAGCCGCCGTTGCAGACCGGGAGATAATAGCAGGCCTTGCACTCCGGATCGTCCAGATACGAGCAGCCGACCATGCTCTCGGCGAGCAGCGGCATGTTCCAGTTGTCAAAGCGGTCGATGTGCCCGACGACCATCTCGGGCATGCCCACGTCGTCCCAGCACTTGTAGAGCTCGCCGTCCGGGCCGACGACGAAGCCGTTCTTCTTCGTCATGACGCAGCCCTCGCTGACCTTGCGCGGGAACAGCGCGAGCGGATTGATCCCGTATTCGCTCACCATGCGGCGGACGAACTCGCCCTGCGCCTCGGGCTCGAAGAAGCAGCTCGCGTCCGGATGGTCGTCCCCCTTGACGAAGCCGGGATAGACCGTGATCCGCTTTCCGAAGTCCGCCGGGAACATCGTGCGGATCGTGTTGTAAACATCCGGGAACTCGTCCTCGTTGCGGGAGTCGACGTTGACGCGGACGTGGATCATGCCGCGGAAGTCCGTCTTCAGGATCTTGCCGATGTTCTCCAGGATGCGGTCATAGGTCGGGGCGCCGTCCTTGCGGTAACGGCGGGCGTCGTGCGTCTCCCGGCGCCCGTCGAGCGTGATCTGCAGGTAACCGATGCCGAGCTCGTTGAGGCGGCTGATCTTCTCGTCGTCGAAGAGATAGCCGTTCGTTATCATGGAGGCGCTGTAGCGCTTGCCCATTTGTTTGATGGCCCGGTCGATGCTGAGGATGCGGTCAAAGGCGAGGAGCGGCTCGCCGCCGTACCAGGTGATGTAGAGCTGAGGCGCCCGGTAGCGGGCGATGAAATCGATCAGCTTTTTCTCCACCTCCTCCGACATGGGCTTGCCGGTGCGGTTGCCCTCGAAGCAGTAGCTGCAGTCAAAATTGCAGGCGCGCGTGATGGCGATGGTCAGGGAGAGCGAGGAGCCCGAGTAGAGCGCGGTGAGCGCGTTCATCTTGAGGATGTTGTAAAAATCGTCGTCCTGCCGGTCCTCCACGAGGAAGCCGAGGGAGCGCAGCGTCATATAGAGCATCGGGTTGCGGGAGAAGTCGTGCCCCTCGGGGTCGGAGGCGATGCTCCGGATCTCCTCGAGGAGGCTCTCCTCCACCTGCATGAAGTTCTTCGAGGCGCTGTTGTAGAGGAGCCAGCCGTTGCGGCGGGACTCGAACAATTTATTGTATCTGGACCATTTCATTTGTTTTCCCCCAAAAGCTGCTTGTCCGCCAGCATGCGGAAGATCCCGTTTTTCGCCATCAGCTCCTCATAGGTGCCCTCCTCGGCGATCGTGCCCCGGTTGAGCACCAGGATGCGGTCGCAGTGGATGACCGTGGAGAGGCGGTGGGCGATGACGACGCGGGTGATGTTTCGTTTCTGAATGCTGTCCGTGACGATCTTCTGCGTCACGTTGTCGAGAGAGCTGGTCGCCTCGTCGAGGAAGAGGATCTTCGGGTCGCCCAGCAGGGCGCGCGCCAGGAGCACGCGCTGCTTCTGCCCGCCGGAGAGCGTGTGCGCGTCCTCGCTCACGGGCGTCATCAGCCCGAGCGGCATGGCCTTGATGTCCTCAATGAGGCCGACCTCCTCGAGCACGCGGACGACGTCCTCCTCCGTGCACGCCGTGTTGGACATGACGATGTTCGTATAGATGGAGCCGAGGAACAGCCCGTCCTCCTGCAGAACGACGCCGAAGTGCCGCCGCAGCTCCGGCCGGCTCAGGCGGCGCAGCGGGATCCCGTCATAGAAGACCGAGCCCCTCTGCGGCTCCTCGAAGCCGAGCATCAGGCGGAGCAGGCTGGATTTTCCGCAGCCGGTGGCGCCGACGATGCCGACGTATTCCCCGGGGCGGATGTGGAGATTCAGGTTCTGAAGGACCGGATCTCCCCCCTCGTAGGCGAAGCTCAGGTTCTGCACGGTGATGTCGCCGGTCAGGTCCGTCACGATCTCGCCGTCGGCGCAGCGCTCGGGCGGCGTGCGGAGCACCTCGGCGGAATTGCGCAGCGTCGGGATCATGCCGTAGATCTGCGCGATCCCGCCCGCCACGGCGTTCATCGCCCCGCTGTAGCAGGCGTAGAGCGTCGTGAAGCCGATGAACTTGCCGGTGGAAAGGCCGGAGATGTCGTGGACGATGTCATAATAGATGATGACGGTGGAGAGCGCCGCGAGCGCGATGCCGGCCGCCTCCGAAATGCGTGCGCTGATGCCGGAGAGATATTCCGCCTCGGCGCAGCCCTCCGCCTTCTCCATGTATTCGTCCAGGACGGCGTCCTCCGCCCCCATGGCGCGCACGGTGTCGATGCCGGAGAAGACCTGATAGAGGAAGGACTTCGTCCTTCCCAAGAGGCGGGACTGCTTCTCCCGCTCGCCGGAGAAGAGCTGGTTGACGCCCGCCGTAAGCACCATGCTCACCAGCGCGAAGACGAAGCCCACCCGCGCGAGGATCGGGGAATAGCCCCGCATCGCGGAATAATACATCCAGGAAAAGACGAACTGCAGCAGGATCGTCGAGACCGTGTTATAGAGCACGAAGTAGCTCCCCGCGGCGTTTCCCGCGCGGTAGGCCAGCTCGCCCGCGTCGTGGCTGCGGTAAAACTTTTCCGGCAGGTGGAAGAGCCTTGTGAAGACCGCCGCCTCCAGCGCATATTTCAGCCGGCTGTTCTGCCGGAAGGAGGCGATGTTCCGGGAGACGGAGAAGAGCAGGCAGCCCGCGGAGAAGCCCACGAGCATCATCCCGTAGTCGAGCAGATTCGTCACGCTGCCGTTGGGAATGATCTTGTCGTAGATCGCCACGTTGAGCCGGCTGACCGCCACGCTCACGCGCGTCACGAAATACATGGCGAGCAGCGTGATGAGCAGGTCGCCCGCGGAAAATTCCTTCCGGGCAAAGCGGAAGATCGCGCGCAGGTCGGCCCTGTCCTCGTTGAGCGGCCGGTGCAGGCAGTAGGCCGTCCGGCGCAGGGAGCGCGCGAGGCTTTTTTTCACCCGGCCGGACTCCCGCGTCCGCGGGTCGTAATAGTGCTTCCGGTGGAAGGCGTCCGGATAGAGGACGACGGGGTGCCCGTCCTCCTCGGCAAAGCAGATGAGAGGAGGGATCTCCTTTCGCTCGAAGTTCTCCTCCAGCTCCACCTCCCGGCAGAGAAAGCCCGAGCAGCGGGCAATGTCCGCCACCGTCGGCCTGCCGCCGGAAAGGCGGTTCACGTCCTCCTCCGAAGCGATCTCGATGCCGAGGCGCTCGCAGAGGCAGCTCATGCCGCGGTAGAGCTCGCCGGCGTCCGCGCCTTTTTTTCCTTGCGCCGGGTTTGCCTGCCCCGGCTGAAATTCATAGCTGTTCATCATTCAACACTCTGCCAACGTCTTGTAGATTCCGCCCGAGGCCAGAAGCGCTTCATGCGTGCCCGCCTCGGCAAGCCTCCCGTGGTCGAGCACCAGGATCAGATCGCAGTCGCGCACCGTGCTCAGGCGGTGGGCAATGAGGATCGTCGTGCAGCCCCGGCTCCGGATATTTTCCATGACCTTCTGCTCCGAGACGGCGTCGAGCGCCGAGGTCGCCTCGTCGAGCAGGAGGACCGCCGGCTTTTTCAGCAGAGCGCGCGCGATCTCCAGCTTCTGCCGCTCGCCGCCGGAAATGTTGGCCCCGCCCTCCTCGAGGCGGCAGTCCAGCCCGCCCGGCAGCCGGGCGATGAGCCCCAGGG
>R11__coassemble_1692_pt1 | contig 11998 bp, 11 predicted proteins | sample R11__metabat2_low_PE_066 | metagenome-assembled genome bin R11 | reverse complement strand
ATACGCTGCCACACGCCTTCCGCGCTTTGGCCGGCCGCGCTCCCGCTCCGGACCATGTAGACCAGGTCGGCGTTCAGATAGGGCTCGGAATAGCTCATCGCTTCCTTGCGCTCCTCCGAGATGAAGAGATTGCTGGCGATGAGGTCGTACTTTCCGCCGGCCAGCCCCGCCAGGAGCCCGGCGAAGTCGGCCGTTTCAAATACGATCTTCGCGTTCAGCCGCAGCGCCACGATCCGCGCCAGCTCCACGTCCGCCCCGACGAGGCGGTCGTTGTCGTAATAGGTATAGGGCTTGAGCTGGCCGAAGGTCCCGACGTGCAGCGTATATTCCGGTGTCTCCGCCTCTGGGATCTCCCGGTAGGCCGTGGAGGCGTCGTCCAGCCAGCGGTCCATGATCTCTTCCATTTCGCCGTTCGCGTTCATTTCCCGCACGATCCTGTCGACCTTCTCCTGAAAGTCCGGGATCGTGCAGCTATTCGACATGGCGAGCGCCACCTGCTGCGCCTGAAAGACCTCCCCGAGCACAGTGATCCCCTCCGGGTTGGCCTCGAGCGCATTGGACGCCATGATATTGTCCGTGATGTAGACGTCGATCTTCCCCGTGCGCAGTGCCTCGATGCCGTCCACGTCCGCATAAAACGCGGTTTCGGCAGACGGAAACCGCTCCGCGATCTCCTCGTCGATCCCGAGCGACGCATCGTACCCGATCGTGACGCCCGTGCGGTCAATGTCCGCCTCCGACGCGATCGTCACTCCCGCCGAAGCGGAGTCTGCCCACCCGCTGCACCCGAGCACCAGAAGCATCACCAGCAGCGCGGCTGCCGTTCTCCTTCTCATATTTTTCGCCTCTCTCACCGTCTTTGCCCTGATTTTATCAAATAGCAAGACCTGCGTCAAGACAGGGCGCGAAAAAGCGGAGCTCCGAATTGGGAGCTCCGCTTGGATTCATTGCTTGGGAAGATTCAGTTCTTTCAGCTCGGCCACCGGAAGCCCGATGCAGCGGGAGACCATCTCCAGAGACAATCCTTCGCGAAGCATCGCACGGGCGTTGTTGTATTTTTCCTGCTGTATGCCCTGCTGCAGACCCTGCTGCATTCCTTGCTGCATACCCTGAAGTATGCCTTGCTGCATTCCGTTGCCATAGCCGCTGCCATAGCCTCTGCCATAGCCTCGCTCTTCTGCCCGGTCCAGCACATCACACATATTCGTAATTTCTCCTTTCTGCACCTCTTCGGGGAAATCTTCAAAACGATGATCCTTCGTCAGCGCAGCCATCAGCTGCAGCACCTCGTTCACATGGCGGATCGTATCCCGGGTCGGAACATAGTCCCGGCTCATCCGCTTCTGCACAAAGTAATCCGCGACGATCCGGAAATCGCTGTGAAAGTTTTTCACCTGCTCCGGAGTCAGCCACGCGATCTCAAAGAGATTCACATGATAATCATTGACATACGGCCGCATTTCCTCCGGAATGCACATGCCCTCCAGCAGGCTCAGCGGCTTGTCCCAGTGCTCTTCTCCGAAATACAGCACCAGGGTCACGACCGGATAGCGCTCCTTCCGATCCTGCAGCAGCTGGGCGCGGTAAGCGGCTCCGTCATAGCCGATCACACGAAACGGCATATCGACGTCGATATCCGTCTGATTCTCCAGACCGTAAAGCGCGATGCGCACATCGCACTTCTTCCAGTATTTGGCAACATCGCGTTCCTGCTCGTGAAGATATCCGTCGATCTTATAGATCGACCGGGCAGTTTCCTGCTCCAGTTCGTCCTCCTTCACAAGCTCTCTGCCCTGGAACAGCAGGCCGTTGACGATATCCGCGAAAACATCATTGTACGCTTCCAGCGTTTTCTCCGTCATATCCTTCTCGCCCACTGCCTCACCTCCGGCTGCGCTTTTCTGATTTCATTATAAAGATGCTCTTTCGGAAAATCAAGGAGATTCTATGAACTTTAGACACGTTTGACTTTTTCGCCCAAGTGCGCAGCAAAATTTGTCTTGCTTGCTGCACACCTCATCCGTCATCGGCTTTGCCGCTGACACCTTCTCGATCACTTCCGGTGAATCCGCCTCATCATATTCCAGCAGCTCATAACAGGCGATGTAGAAATAATTGTATGTTGAAATAAACTCAAAGCGGTTTTTCGGCGTTTTATCCAATTTTCAGCATTGAAATTTGTGCAGATTCACGAATTTTCTTTGGCTCCGTCTTCTGCAGCGCATCAGCCGAACGAGTTGTAATTTTCGTTGATCAGATTCATGGCCTTATAGAACTTATGGCCATAGACAAAGGGGCCGACGAAAATGAGCGCGCCAAGGACGCCCCAGCCCCAGAAGGTTCCGGCGGAGAAGGTATAGTCGATCCCGCGCCGGGAAAGTTCGTTTCCCATCCGGTTGCACAGCTGATGCGTCCAGACAATGGGAAAGATCCACAGGGTGATCGGGCCGAGCAGAAGGTTGGCCAGGAGGAAATGCATGGTGTGTTTTCCGTCGTGCTTGGACGCCACCTCGTTGATCTCTTCGCTGATGTTGGAATGCACGACCAGCGCATAGATCCCGAGCGTGATGAGGCTGAGGAGGATCGTTTTCAGCAGGCTCCGGTTGGTTCTCAGCTGCCGGGCCGGGGCCATTTCATTTCGGTTATAAGGCACAGAAGGCGCTGCGGGAGCGGTACCTTCCGCTTTGGCTCCGCATTCTTTGCAAAAGCTGTCCGTATCTTGCATCTGCGCGCCGCAGGAAGAGCAGTATTTCATATGAGTCATTCTCCTTTTGATAAATTTGATCCGCCGGCTTCAGGAATCGTTCATGCAAAGCATGCAGATCCCTGCGACAGGATTTACGAAAAGCAGCGTACAGATCTTAAAGCCGGTACCGATAGGTTCCCCGGATTCCAGCTTTTTGAACGCGCTGACTGTCATCGGAATGCACCAGGCAAGCGGGATGAGCGCCCAGCCGAGAGAGATGCAGCCCAGGATCATAAAGACTTTGATCACAGTCGCAAGCGTTTCGTCCGGCCGCTTCGTACGGGCCGGATAGGAATTGCAGGTGGGATTGAGTGCATATGGATCTGACGTATCGGCAGCCGTCGGAGAGCCGCAGCCGGGGCAAAACTTGGCGTCCTCCGGGATGCTGCTGCCGCATTTGGAACAGTACATGATCCGTTCCCTCCTTTTTTATGATGAAAATGATGCGCGTTTTATTTTTCCGCAGCCGTATTCTGCAGTGGCTCCACGCCATATTCTTCCAGATAGCTGTTGATGGAATAAATATCATGGTTTGCATGGAGGATCTGCACAATGAGAAGCGCATCGCGCTGGATCCGGGGATACAGCGCCGAGAACCCGTAAAGCTGCAGCGCCTGCTGGGTCTCGTCCAGATCCAGATGGCTTCCGATGCAGAGGCGGAGGATGATGTCCCGCTGCTTCGTATGCTTCTCTCCGGAGATCAGCTTGTAGCCGTAGCTCTCCGAAATATCCGCCACATTGAAAACTTCCTGCTGCGTCAGTCCTTTTCTTTTGATCGCATTTCGCATATAATAAGCAAAAGGATTCTCATCCGTGATCATGCTGTCCCTGTTTTCCTCAAGGAAGTGATCAATGTCCTTCGGCGATGTTTTCCGCAGGATCGACGTCAAGGTTCCGGTGGTTTTTTCCATGTTATTCCTCTTTTGTTGAAATTGGAGTTGGACTATGAAAATATCGGAAGAAAATCGGCTCGCATATTATAAAGAACTGGCGCCGCTGCGCTCCGGCGTCACTTTGGTGCAGCACACGGTCTCCGGGCAGATCTTTGTGAAGAAGCGGCTCTCGGTCTTTAATGCGTCCGTGTTTGCCCGGCTGAAGGAGCATCCCGTGGAAGGCATTCCGCGGATCATCGAAGCAATTCCGGTTGGAGAGCAGCTGATTGTCATCGAAGAGTATATCAGCGGCTATACCTTGACGACCTGGATTTCCTCCCACTGGCTGCATGAGGAAACGCAGATCTGTGGCCTGATGCTGCAGCTCTGCCGCATCGTGGAGCGCCTCCACGGGGCCGACCCGGTCATTATCCACCGGGATATCAAGCCTTCGAATGTAATCGTCACCTACGACGGCTCTGTCCGCCTTCTGGATATGAACGCCGCGAAATACTACGACCCGGAGGAGACGCAGGACACACAGCTCATCGGAACGGTCGGCTACGCCGCCCCGGAGCAGTACGGCTTCGGCGCTTCCGGCATGCAGACGGATATCTATTCCATCGGCATTCTCCTGCAGGAAATGCTGCAGTCTGCCGGGCTTGCCTCCTCTGCCCTGTCTCAAATCGCCGAAAAATGCACCCGCCTGGACCCGAAGGACCGCTATCCGGCAATCGGAGAGCTGATCTCCGATCTCGCGGCCTTCTCTGCACATCCGGAGCCTTCGGCAGCCCGGGCAGAACCCGCATCGTTTCTGCCGCCCGGCTTCCGTACCGGGAATCCGATGCATATGGCGCTCGCCGTCTGCGGATATGCCGTGATCGGGCTGTTCGGCTGCACGTATACCGCTCCGACCGGGGCCGCCTGGATGAATCGGCTTGCCTTTCTCGCCGCTTTTTTCCTCTCAGTCTTTTTTACCTGCAATTATCGGAATTCCTGGCACCTGCTTGGCATCGACCGTGTGAAGAGCCCGATTGGCAAGACGCTTCTGATCTTACTGGCCGATGTTGGGATCGTGGCCGCGTGTCTGTTTCTTCTCATTTTTGTGGAAAGTCGCGGTTAAAACGCTCTTCGGAAATGATTATAGCAAATCGTTGGCGTCTTTGTTACCACTATTCAGGGGGAATTTAAGAAAAAGCGGTCAAATAATACAGGAGCAGCCTGCTTTCGGCTGCTCCTGTATTTGCTTTCTATGCCTGATTTTTTGCCGAGCGTCGGCGGGATCACGGTGTCCCCGCCTCGGGGATCTCCCCGTGCGCAATGAATCCATATCCGGACCCATCGGCAGGCTTTTCAGCTTATTTGAATATCAGAACGGGTAATCAGATCATCCAGATGGGAACAATGTAATTGTCCCTGTCAACGGCGGAAAGCTCCGGCTTCATGCACAGGATGGCGCCTTTCCCTCTCGGCGTTGTCGAGCGGTCAAGAAGGTGGAAAACTCCTGTCAGCTCCGTGCCGGGATTTGCGGTCTTTTTAATTTCGATCGGATCGAGCAGACCGTCATGCTCCAGAACGATATCGATCTCCTTCGCGTCCTTATCGCGATAGTAATACATAAACGGCTCAAGTCCGCTGTTCAGATAAGTCTTGCGTATCTCGGATACAACATAGTTTTCGAGAATCGCACCGTTCATTGCGCCGCTTTCCAGAGTTTCGGGACTGCTCCATTTGGTCAGGTAACTGACAAGCCCGGTATCATAGAAATACAGCTTCGGGGTTTTGACAAGCCGCTTGAGCATATTGTTGGAATAGGGATGAAGGTAGAAAATGATGCCGAGTGTCTCCAAAATGCCTAGCCAGTCCTTCGCCTGCTTTTGATTGATATCGGCGTCCGCAGCGATATCCGAAACATTCAACATCTGCGAGCATCTGGCGGCCACGGCCGTGATAAACCGCAGGAATTTCAGAGAATCGATGGAATCGGAGAGCTCCCGGATGTCTCTTTCAATATAAGTGGACAGATAGCTACTGTAAAAGATCCGGCTGCTGCTGTTTTGACCGCTGACAAGCGCAGGCATGGAGCCGCGAAAAATTCTGCCGAAGACAGCTTCCGTATCGACAGAGACTCTTCCAATGCCTCTGTCAGATAAAGCTTCAAGATCTATTTGAAACGGCTTTGCGCTTCCGCCGTATATTTCTGACTGGGACAGTGAGGAAAGTGACAGTACTGCCATGCGCCCGGCGAGCGACTCCCGCACACCATGCATCAGCTTGAAGATCTGCGAGCCGGTAAGCCAGAAATCTCCGGGGTTATGGGTCTTGTCCACGTGAATTTTTATGTATGTGAAGAGCTCCGGAGCATACTGAACCTCGTCAATCAGAACGGGCGGCTTATGCAGCTGCAGAAACAGTTCCGGATCCGTCTTTGCAAGATTTCTCTCGCTCAGATCGTCCAGTGATACATATCTTCGCTCCGAGCCCTCCATCAGCTTTTGCAGCATGGTGGTTTTGCCGACCTGCCTCGGACCGGTTACCAGCACAACGGGATATTCCTTGGAGACAGCTGTTACGACCTGCTCCAGATGCCTTGTTATATAGTTCATGTCGGCGCTCTCTTTCGGCTGATTTGGAATTCGATTAAATAATAGCCGAAAACCGGAAAGACGTCAATAATCGTTTCGGCTGATTTGGAACGAAATGAAAAATCAGCCGAAAAGATTCCGCAACCTCGGCATTGTCATGGCACTCGTGCCGGGCGTCGGCGGGATCACGGCGTCCCCGTTTCTTCGTCTACGCCGATATCTTCTTCCAGGCGGTACTCGTTCCCGTCCTTCGGGTTCGTAAGGAACTCGTCCAGCTGCTGAAAGGCAATGGCCCGCCTGGTTGCCCGCTCCTTGCGTTCCGGGTCGTCGGCAAAGTTCATTGCCGTATTGAGCGCGTCCATCTGCGCGCTGAAGATGCACGTCGACAGCAGCTCGATCTCATTGTTCCGGATATCCGTCAGATCAAAGCTTCCGGTCTTTTCGTTCCAGATATATTTCATTTCTCTTCCTCCCTAAGCGGCCGATCCGGCAGACACGGCATCTTTGCCGATGATCTTGAGAAGCGGCGGCACCCTTTTTCAGCTTACCTCTTTCAACCGTTCCATATTATAATAATGCTGGGAATTGCCGTCAAGAACAAAGTGGAACCGGCGGCATTCCTGCAGTTTCGGCCGCACGCGAAGAAATTTGCAGGAACGCTTGTAATTTGAAAAGATCCGCGCTATGATGCCTCCATCCTATAGAAAGAGATGATCCCATGAAAAAGCTTTTGATCCTCGGCCTGACTTTGCTGTTGATGCTTTCGATGAGCCATGCGTATGCGGAAGAGGCTCATGATCTGCAGACCGGGCTGGAGCCCGGCACGGATACGCTGGCGCTCGACATCGGGCTCCACTATGACGGCAGCACGCTGGATTCCCCGGTCAGTACGGAGAAGATCACGGCGCTGCTGGAAGCGGTCCGGCCGTTTGCCGACACCCTGCGGTTTTATTCCTCCACCGGCTCGGACGGGGATGCCGCCCGCATCGCCCACAGCATGGGCTTTCAGGTCATCGTGTCCGCCTGGATCAGCGGAGACGACGCAGCGGACCGGGCGGAAATGGATGCGCTGATCGAAATGGCCAACGACGGGACCGTCTGTCTGGCGCTGGTGGGCAATGAGACCCAGCTGTGGGATTTCTGCTCCATGGACACGCTGCTGGCGGACATCGCTTATGTCCGGGAGGGGATCACCGCATCGGTGCCCGTCAGCACCTCCGAAAGCCTGCAGATCGTGAAGGACAGCCCGGAGCTGATCGCCGCCTGTGACGTGCTGTGCGTCCACTGTTATCCCTTCTGGGAGGACACGGACATCCATGGCCTGATCGCCCAGTATGCGCAGCTGAAAGCGGCAGCCGGCGGCAAGGAGTGCCTCATTCTGGAGACGGGCTTTGCCACGGAGGGCAGGAGCAACGCGGGCGAAGCGGCAGCCGCCGATTACTTTGAGGCGGTACGCAGCTGGTCCCTGAGCAGCAACGTCTTCGTGGTGTATTTTGAGGGCTGCGATGAGAGCGCCAAGGAAGCCGGCATCGAGGCAGAAAGCGGCGCCCATTTCGGTTTTCTGGACGGAGATCTGCAGCTAAAGCCTTCCTACGCCGCGACGGACTTCTTCCGCGGCAAGGGGTACGGCTCCGACCGCCCCGCTGTTTTACAGGGTGGTTGATGCCAGATACTTATATGCCGGAAGAACCTCGATTTTTACACCGTCTTTTTCGATTACGGTTTCTTCTTCCTTGGTTATAATGAAAAATCTGTGCGCTGCGTCAAAAATATGTGCCAGCTTCACAAGATTGCCAATTTCTCTGTCCGCTGCGTTTCCTGCGATGGAATAGGCCACCTGTATTGCTGTTTTTTCTTCCTCAATGTAGAAGTCTACATCGATCCCGGTTTGCGTAGATTTCAGATAATACAATCCGTCCGGATGCCGCCGGGCAAGTTCCGTTGCGACAACATTTTCCAATAGGGAGGAATTTTTATCTGTAAGGAACAGGTTTAACAGGCCGTTATCCGTAAAATAGTACTTCGGCGAGCTTTCTCTGTCGACAAATTTCGTAAAGAAATTTTGCACGGAAAATATCAGGTATGCATCCATTGCATATCCGACATAGTCAATTACGGAATCTTTGCTGATACTGATGCCTATCGCTTTGACTGTATTATGGAGCTTTGTATAGGAAATATCGTTTCTTACGGCTTCTGCTATTTTCTTGATCAGAATCTTTGCGGCGTTTTCGTTTCTCAACTTATTCCTTGTGACAATGTCACCCAGAAGAACCTTTTGATAAACGCTTGATACATCCTCCTTCTTGAATTGATAAAGTCTCGCTTCAGGGAAACCGCCATCCGTATAGTATTCCTCAAATGCCCTACGAATTTCGGCGTCAACCTTAGTTTTATAAAAAACGTCTGTCCCGTGCGGTATATTCCGTGCATCCAGGTATTCGGAAAAACAATACGGGGTTATATATTTCGTGAGATATCTTCCACCCAACGTGCTTGAAATTTCATTGCTAAGCATTTTTGCGTTGCTGCCGGTGATATATACCTGTTCCTTGGAATCAGCAAGCCTTCTGGCAAATTTCTCCCAGCCGGGAATATTCTGTATTTCGTCAAAGAAGTATATTCCTTTTTCCGAACTCAGTTCTGCCTGAACCGATACGATATCGTTAAAGTCTTCCAGGCGAAATTCCGTAAGTCGTTCGTCCTCAAAATTGACATAAACGATCCTGCTCCAATCGATGCCGTCACTGACAAATTTTCTGCAGATGCTGTACAAGAGTGTGGATTTACCTGCTCTGCGCAATCCGGTCAGTACATAATTGGCGTTCGGATCAAAAGTATAGTTTCTCGGTACGATATCAGCATTCCGGATGATTTCATGCTGATCGTATATCACACGTTTCAATAATTCATGGTTCATAACTTCGCCTCCTATGCCGGTAGTTCAAGGTCAGTATACACTCGTATTTTAATTTTGTCGAGTATAGTCGACAGAATTATTGAAATTTTGTCGACTATACTCTGCATGCAATCATAAACGAAAAGCCGGACGCGGAGTGGTAGAAATTGGACACGGCTTATCGAATGAATCCCGTTTTGTTGAGAAGGGGCTTTTGCATTTTATGATGTCTGTTTATCTTCAGGGGCTGACATTGGGGCTTGCCTATGTGGCACCGATCGGCATGCAGAACCTGTTTGTTATCAACAGCGCTCTCCGTCAGAAATTTCAAAGGGCGCTCGCCACCGCTCTGATCGTCACCTTCTGGGATGTTTCTCTCGGGCTTGCCTGCTTCCTCGGCGTGGGTGCCCTGATGGAAGCGCTGCCGTGGCTGCAGAAAGTGGTCCTCGGCGCCGGAGGTCTGCTTGTGATATACATCGGTGCGGGGCTCGTACGCTCAAAAGCGGACCTGAGCGGCGGGCAAGACGTGAATCAGCCGCTTTGTAAGATCGTCGGCTCTGCTTTTATTGTTACCTGGCTGAATCCTCAGGCGCTGATCGACGGCACGATGATGCTGGGTGCCTTCCGCGCCGCCCTCCCCGCAGGAGGAGATCCTTACTTCATTACCGGCTTTGCGTCGGCCAGTTTTATCTGGTTTAACTGTCTTGCGATCGCCGTGCATCTGCTGGGAAGCAGGATCAGCAGCCGGATCCTTACCTGGCTGAACCGCATCTGCGGAACTGTGATCCTTCTTTACGGTATAAAGCTGCTGTACAGCTTGTTCCAACTGCTCCCGAGCTAAAAATTCCGCATTGCGGACCCGGCCTCAAGGCGCAAAAGTAAAATTCTCGTCAATTTGATTATGTTAAGTTTATTGTGATTTCTTGATTATGTAGTATAGAATATGAAAAGCAGAGTCCCGACATCAATTAAAGCACAGTTCGTTTACGGTTGGACCGATAACGGACTGTGCTTTTTTTCTTATTCTGATTATTCCTTTTTCGGGATCACGGTTCCTTGCTAAAGTGCGCTTCGATGTTCCGCGCGTTGATCGCAATTGCGGAGAAGAGAAGAAGCGCAGCGCCGATATAGAGATTGACTCGGCCCATATCGACTGCCGGATTGCTCTCCATGATATAACGGACCGAAGCTCCGTTCAGGCTGATGAGCCCAGTGATGCAGGCGGTTGCGCCCGCAACCATCAGCAGGCACACGGCCCTTGCAATTTTGCATACATTTGTATTGTTCATAACGATACCTCCTTATGGATTGGAAAAAGAGCTGTCAGCTCTTTTCGGTCGGGCAGCCGGGAATGGCTGCAGTACTGCGCCGCGCGCTGAAATCATTTACATAAGATATTTAACTTAATCTCTCGCGACGTTGACTGTATTGTACCCGAAACGCCCGGAGAAAAAAAGCCGGATCCTGCCCAAAAATAGCAGAATTCGGCAAGCGAAAATTGCAGGAAAATCGCTGTTATGCGCCATATTTTGCCGGTGAAATATTAAAATGCCGCCATGGAATGGTAAAATTCGGCAATCAGGCCGGCGCTTCAAAAGTGGAAAATAGTAAATTTCGGCGTGCGAAGATTGTGAGGCTCCGTTTTAGCCCCGCAATTTTTAATAGCTGCTGCTCTTCTGTGCCATCTGCCGCACTTAGTAATCCTCCGGCATCCACCCATGGCGCTGAGCCGGCAGGCCTTACCAGGTACGCAGGGAGGAGGGCAGGTGTTACAGGAATTTAAAACTATACGTAAATCGTATAATTATTCGCTAGTCAGAAGTATTTGTTTTATTTTAATTCCCGCGCTATACTGCAGACAGTTCCAAGGGGGAACGAAAATAAATCAAAACGAAAGGATGCGACGATCATGCTGAAAGCCGATTTTCCCCTGACCGATCTTTATTCCGATACCGTTGAGGACTGAGCGATGAAGCTGCTGCTCAACGAGATCATCGCCTATTTCCGCTCCCATAAAGAGCTCTATTTTTTCGATGTGAGGTCGATATGAAAAAGAGAATCCACGATGCCGGCCGGCAGAGCCCCGACATCAATTAAAGCACAGTTCGTTTACGGCGGTACCGATAACGGACTGTGCTTTAACTTTGACCGGCTGAACTTTTTTGTAAAAGGGCACATATTTTGATACAATTCTATGCCCAGGGTCAAATGCAGAATCGGAGTCGAATTGAAATGACCGGGTCAGGTCATCCGTTGATTTTCCAATATCCGCTCTTATTTGATCCTATACGGGTAATCAGTCCTTTTCCCTTCAGCGCAGCCAATGTCCTAGTTATTGTTCGCTGCGACTTTCCGGTTTTTTCAATTAGCATCGCATTTGTAAGATTTGGATCGTCGCGAAGCAATTCAAGGACCGAATGCCCGAGTTCGCTTATCCGGTCATTTATCTGGTCACCTTTTTGGCCGGATAATGGCCACGTATTTCGATCAATTCTTGAAAATTCCATTGTGAAATCGGTATCTGAATTTGTATATGAAATGGATACACCTGATGAATTGCAAAGCTTATAGATGTTGCGAATACCTGGAACCGAAAGTTTCTACATCTTTGCAAAGGTACAGAACTCTTGCGATTGTTTCATTTCTGAGAAAGGAATGAATATCCCGCTCTACAAAATCTATCGGCTCAAACTCATTTGCAAAAGAACCGGGATTTACAATTGAAATACGGAACGCCGGTGCGCCTCTTATAAAAAGCAAGTAATTTCCCGTAGATGCATAATTGCCGGAGATGCATTTGTATCTCCGGCTTTTTGCATTTCGGTTTCTACCTCACAAATTAGAAACAGATTTGCAAGGCAGGCAATGGCGCTTGTCTTTATGTTGCGTCAAGTTT
>R11__coassemble_1680_pt1 | contig 12046 bp, 8 predicted proteins | sample R11__metabat2_low_PE_066 | metagenome-assembled genome bin R11 | reverse complement strand
CCGCAGCTGGCCGTGAGCTGGAGGAGGCTGCATGATATCGGAAAGAGCGGGGCGCTGTGGTTTCTCAATTTTATCCCGCTCGTCGGGCAGATCATCCTGCTGGTCTTCTTCTGCCGCGAGGGCGAGCATGGCCCCAATGCCTACGGGGAGGATCCGAAGGGGTATTTCGAAGGCCATTACAGGGAAGCCGGCTTTTCCGGCGCGCAGCGCAGCGCTCCGGCCTATTGCCGGGAATGCGGGGCAAAGCTGGAAGGCGCCCCGAAGTTCTGCCCCAACTGCGGGAGACGGATCGAATGACGCAGCGGCAGAGCAATATCGCGCTTTAAAAGGGGAAAAGAAACCATGAAGACGCCAAACAGCAACGATGAAATCAAAAAACAGGTCATAGAGGCCATCACCGGCGATTATATGCTGATCTGCCTGGTTGACCTGGCCGAAGATACTTACGAGGTGATACAGCGTTCCGCTTCTCCGGGATACGAGATGATCGTCGATGGAATCTATTCCCGCTTCAGCGAAGAATATAACCGGAAATATGTAGACGAAGCTTTTCAGGATATCCGGGGGAAGACCGGAAGCATCGCTTTTCTGTCCCGGGCGCTGCATGACGATCCTTTTGTCAGCTGCGACTTTCTGATGAAAGACGGGCAGGCCAGGCGCACGGTCTTTAAACGCTTCGAAACGGACGGCGAAAGAGTAACCAAAGCGATCCTCTATTCCTATCGGCTTGACCGTGCCCGCACAGGCCGGCTGATCGAGCGCCGCAGACTGGAGACGGAGTACAGCATCATAGACGGACTGTGCTCGGATTACAGCATGATAAGCACGATCGATACCGCCACCGGCCGCTTTCACATTTATAAGTATAAGCCGTTCCTTGAAAGCATCCGTCTCTATGGCGACGAGGAGTCATACAATGACACGATGCGCTTTTTTAAGGAAAATTATGTGCTGAAAGAGGATTGGGCTTCTCTTGAAAAGGAAGCCACGCTGGAGACGATCCTGGAAAAGATAAATGCAGGCGGATCGGCGGACATCGTCTGCAGGACAGTTCCACAGTTTCACGGAGGGCAGCTGCCGGGATATGCCCGCTTCCGCTTCTGCAGGGTGACGAACGATCCGGAGCGGATCGTATTCGGAGCCCGGGATATCACGGAGAATGTTTACACGGAGTTTGAACGCAGGAAGGAACTGGAACAGGCTCTGAATGATGCGCAGGAAGCAAATCAGGCCAGAAGCGAATTCCTCTTTCGCATGTCCCATGAATTGCATACCCCGCTGAATGTCATTCTCGGGTTCCTGGATCTGGCGGAAAAATATCCCGGGGATATCCGCCGGCAGGAAGAATATCTTGGCCACATTCGAAGATCCGGAAAGCGCCTGCTTGAACTGACCGATGAAATGCTTGACGCTGCGGTATCCGAGGGCGATAAAGAGAAGGCCTTCATCCTCCGGGAAGGCCAAAAGAAGGAAGAAAAGGCCGTTCTCGAACAGATCTCGCTGGTAGGGCGCCGCATCCTTTTGGCGGAGGACAACGAACTGAACGCCGAGATCACCATGGAGCTCCTTGCGGATGAAGATATCCTGTGCGAGCATGCGGAAGACGGGGCCGTTTGTCTGCAGATGCTTGAAGATCACGACGCGGATCACTATGACCTGATCCTGATGGATATACAGATGCCGAATCTGAACGGCTACGAAGCGGCAAGGGCGATCCGCGCTTTGCCGGATGCCGACAAGGCCCGAATTCCCATTCTGGCTCTCTCGGCGAACTATCTTCCTTCCGATCGGACGAATGCCCTGGATGCCGGCATGGATGACCTCGTGGCCAAACCGATCGATGTAGCGGAACTGTTGAAAAAGCTCAGGAAAGCGTTGAGGGATTGACTATGCTTAGAGTTTGTGAAGTTAACCGAAAAAAGAATTTCAGGATCCTGGATCACGGCATGAATGTATTTCATGAGGCATTGAAATATGTGCTCCTTGGGGAAAGATATTTTCATGTTCAGAGGGGTGGGGAGCTCTTGTACGATCTGTCCTATGTCGAGAATCAGAGATTTGCCGAGGCAAGCCCGGACTATGTGGATGCGGATCTCTACAGAGACATGCCCCTCTATCCGCCGTATTATTCTTATGATGAAAATGACGGAGAAAAGATCGACTTTGACCTGCTTAAGGGGATGGAAGCCGTATGCTTTGAGAAGGTTTCAGAGTACAGTGTGGCCTTGTCAAGAGCCATACTCGACAACACCGGCGTTAAGGTCATCTTCCGGGACGACAGGATAAGATGGTTCATAGAGGACGAGCGGATCGAAATATCCGGCAGCAGTTATGACGGTCCGTTTATGACGGTGGCAGATGAATTTTATCCTTCCGCATTTTTGCTGGATTATCACACCATGGACGCCATGTCCATGTTCCACAACATGTTTTTCCTGCAGTGGCTTACACCGCTTCCCCTGTCAAAAGTCAAATATATTGAATTTACCATACCTGCCTCAGAGGGGATCGGCAGCATTTTCCTGGCCTATGGAATTGGCAAAGCATATTTTGAAAAGAAATATGGTATGACCGTCACGGTCAAACGAGGTTCGCCGAGATATTCGGATCATATCATGGAGAAATATTTTAATCTCATATTTACTCCTCCGGATTCCGACGAGAGCAATACGGTATATGTTGTCAATTATTATTCCGTGATCTATCTCAAGGCAATGCGGAGAGCGCCGTATCTGGACGAGTCGATACTGAACCGTGACTTTCTGGATGAGATCAGGACATATGCCGAGGCGGTATTTGGGGAGAAAAGAGTCCTGGGACTTTTGCTCAGAGGCTCGGATTATATCACCGCGGCACTCGGCGGAAGCTGCAGACCTGCGTCCATGGAAAGCATCATCGATACAGTGAAGAAATGGAAGGAGGAGTACAAATTCGACAAGCTTTTCCTTGCGACGGAGGACGGCGACATCCTGGACGTCATGGTTGAAAATTTTAGGGGAGATATTCTTGCTGTTTCCCAGGAACGCTACCGCATAAGCGATTTCACGGATGAATTGAGGACGATCAGCGATATCGATATTACAAGGCATCCGGATCCGGAGGACTACGACAATTATACGGAGGATGTGCTGGTCAACTATTTTTATGCCTTGTATCTGCTCTCCAGATGCGACGCGTTCCTATACTCATGCAATTGCTGCGGCATGGTGCTTACAAAAGTTTTCAACCGCGGGAAATTTGAAAGACTGCTTTGCTTGAGTGACGGAAATGAGAGCGTAAAAAAATGAACCGGTATTATAATTGTGATCTGGGGGTGGATTATGAAGGAAAACAGCAATGAGATCCGAAGCTTTGAGAAAAAAGAAAAGAATACCGCAAAGCTCCTTCTGAAAAAAACAATGGTCGTAACGACGTTTTCCATGCTGGTGTCAATCCTCGGCATGATGATTGACGGCATGATAATCGGGCGTTTTCTGGGAGCCGACAGAACGGCCGCTTACGGAATGGTCTCGCCAATTCTGATCATCGCTTCCCTTTTGGGCGGGCTTCTCAGTTCCGGAGCCATCACATACATATCGCAGCAAATGGCAAAGGGAGAGAGAGAGGCTGTGAACCGGCTTTTTTCCGTTGTGGTATTTACAGCTCTTCTGACCAGTGCCGTATTTATTATGATCGTGTGCTGCTTCATGGATCCGATCTCCCGTTTTCTCGGGGCTTCGGGAGATGCAGCTTATCTGACCGGTTATATGGAAGCATACATTATGGGCCTGCTTCCGGCGATCCCGCTGCTTCTGATCATGGAGTTCGTCAACCGGATCGTGCAGCTTGACGGCAATAAGAAGCTTCCGATGATGGGCACCATCGCCATGCTGATCGTAGATGTGGCTCTGGACCTGGCCAATGTATATGTCTTTCAATGGGATATGATGGGAATGGCCCTCGCAACAACGATCAGCTATTACGTATCCCTCTTGATCATCCTCTCTTATTTTTTCAGAAAGAACTGCTCGATCCGACTGGTCTTTCACGACCTGCCCTGGAATAGAATCGGAAGCGTGCTCATAAAGGGGCTGCCGAGTGCCACCAGCAGACTAATGGCGACCCTTCGGGCTCTTTGCCTCAATAAAATTCTGATTGCGGTAGCCGGCAGTATGGCGGTAGCGGCTTTTTCGGTCAATACTTCCGTCGGTAATATTATGAATGCGATCGGAAACGGAGTGGCCGGTGCCTGCATGATGATCGCCGGTTTCTTTATTGCGGACAGAGACAGCAGATCTCTGAAACAACTGCTGGAGAGCTCGCTGAAATACGCATTCTTCCTGTCCTGCGCCGTCAGCACGGTCTTCTTCCTTTTCTCCAACAATGTGGCGCACATTTTCCTCGCGGGAGATCCGGATACAATGGCAGAAGCGGCAAGAGTCATTCGGTATTATGCGGTTTTTGTCCCGGGCTTTGCCGTGGGCTCTGTCTATTACAGCTATCTGCAGGGACTGCAGAATGTCAGATATTCCAGCATTATCTGTGCCCTGAGTACCGGAGGCCTGGTTATTATCTGCGCATTCATTCTGGCACCGATAAAAGGAGCCGTCGGGGTGTGGATGTCATTTCCTCTTTCCGCCTTGCTGACCCTGGCGGTCATATGGGCTGCGGCGTGGATCCACTGCGGGCACATGCCAAAGACATTCCAAGACTTTGCCTTTATTCCGGAGAAGTTGGAGCTCCCGGCTGAGAATTACATAGAGGCGTCGGTGGCGGATCTGGCACAGACCGTAGCATTTTCCGAAAAGGTCCGCGTCTTCTGCCTTTCCAAAAGCGAGGACGATCAAAAAGCGCATCGGTGCGCACTCTGCGTGGAGGAAATTCTCAAGAACACCTTTACTTACGGCTGTGAAAAGATCGCGTCTCCTCAGATCGACATACGGGTGCTTTATTCCGACGACCGTACATTTACCATCCGGATCCGAGACAACTGCAATCCATTTAATCCGCAGGATTATTTTACATCCAATGCCCAGGCAGACGGGACCTTGCATATGGGCATTCGAGCCGTCCTTACAAATGCAAAAAAGATCCATTATACCAGCGTTATGAAACTGAATCAGTTAACCGTAATCTATTGATGAAAGAAAAATGAAAGGGGAAAAAAAGATGGTTGAACACAGAGAAAATACGTATTTTGTCAGCGGCAGGATCAGCGCCGACAATGCGGAGCAATTCAATGAGGCGCTTCAGGAGGCATTTTCCGAATCGGACCCGGTGCTGGATTTTTCAGAGGTTTGTTATATTTCTTCTTCCGGGCTTCGGGTGCTCCTCAAGCTGCGCAAGGAGGTCAACAGTGTTCAGGTGCTCAATGTCAATGATGTCGTTTATGAGATCCTGGACAACTCAGGCTTTACCGAACTTATGACAGTAAAAAAGAAACTTCACGAAATCAGCATCGACCATTGTGAGCAGATCGGAAAAGGGGGAACCGGAACGATCTATAAGATCGAAGGCGACATGATCATCAAGGTCTATAACGCCGGCACATCACTGGATGTGGTCAACGCTGAGCGGGAATGCGCCCGCAATGCCTTTGTAAGCGGAGTTCCGACTGCGATTCCTTTCGAAGTCGTAAAAGTCGGCGACTGCTATGGAACACTTTTTGAATTTATTCACGCCGTCTCTCTCGGCAAGGCTTTTCAGCTTTATCCGGAGCGCTTTGATGAGCTGATTGACAAATATGTTGCCCTCATCCGGAAGCTTCAGAACATCGAAAGCACAGACGGCAAATTTAAAAATATTAAAACGATACAGCATGAACGGCTGGAGAGCCTGCGAGGTCAGCTCGGCGATGAGCGGGTAGATCTGATCGAAGAACTCAATGATGCCATGCCGGATGGCAAAACTCTGATTCACGGCGATCTGCATACCGGAAACATCATGCTTCAGGGGGATGAGCTGGTGGTAATTGACATGGCAGATTTTGCCGTCGGACCGAAAGGGTACGATTTTATGTGTCTCTGCAGAGACCTTTTCATGATGTGCAGGGGTTCCGAAACCGCGTTTGCGGAGCAGACGCTGTCAATGCCGGTCGAGCTGGCACTTAAGGTTTGGGACAGCCTCTCCAAAAAATATCTCGGAATTGCCGACGATGCCGCCCGGAACCGGGTCATCCAAGGGGAATTGCTTGCATGCACAGCAAATTCCATAGCGTCCGCAGCCTGTATGCCTGCTGCATTTCGAGAAAGGGTAATCGACCGCATGAAAAGCATTGTGGACGACACGGTTATGCCGAACAAGGATGCAGTGAAAGCATTTATGAGCAGCCTGTAATGACCAGATCAGATTGGGGCCGCCCCATGGTTTCTTCCGAAGCAATTTCATCTAACGAGGTACTTTATGATCGGAAATGATAAGATCGTCACGCTCTGCGGCAGCGAGGGATACGTGCTGCGCAGCGTCCGGCCGGAGGAAGGGGAGGCGTGCGCGGAAATCGAGCAGATCTGCTTCCCGCCCAACGAGGCCTGCTCGCCTCGGCATATGCGCGAGCGCGTCTCGGGCGCGCCGGAGCTGTTCCTTGTGGCCGAGGACAAAACGACGGGGGAGATCGCAGGCTTTCTCAACGGGATCGCGACGGACGAGGAGCAGTTTCGCGACGAGTTCTTCACCGACGTCTCCCTGCATCGGGAGAGCGGGAAAAACGTCATGCTCCTGGGGCTCGACGTCCTTCCGGAGCACCGCAAAAAGGGCCTTGCCCGGGCGCTGCTGGAGGAATATGCCGCGCGGGAAAAGCGCAAGGGGAGAAAGCGCCTGGTGCTGACGTGCCTGGAGGAAAAGGTGCCGATGTACCGGCATCTCGGGCTGCGCGACCTCGGGGCGTCCGCCTCCGTCTGGGGCGGAGAGGCCTGGCACGAGATGGACCTCGTGCTGTGAGATACAAATCGGATCTGCAGGAGAGGAGAAATAAGGCCTCTTTCGGCGAAAAATTGCGCCGATTTTCTTCGGAATTCTTTACAAGACGGCAACTTTATGATATTATCACCTATCGGAACTGCGGAAAGGCGGCTCCGTGCCCGGGCGGCTGCCCGATCTCTGTGTTTATTATTTTAAGAAAGGGAATATTTCTATGACTTACACAACCGAAGTAAAGAATATGTGCCCCATCGCCAAAGGCGCATATCACGGCCCGGCTCCCATCCCAGAAGAGGGCGCATGGGTCCAGGCCAAGCAGATCCAGGATATTTCCGGCTTCACCCACGGCATCGGCTGGTGCGCTCCGCAGCAGGGCGCCTGCAAGTTGACGCTGAACGTCAAGAACGGCGTCATCGAGGAAGCTCTCGTTGAGACCATCGGCTGCTCCGGCATGACGCACTCCGCCGCCATGGCTTCCGAGATCCTCATCGGCAAGACCATCCTCGAGGCTCTCAACACGGACCTCGTGTGCGACGCCATCAACACCGCCATGCGCGAGCTGTTCCTCCAGATCGTCTACGGCCGCACCCAGTCCGCCTTCTCCGAGGACGGCCTTGCCGTCGGCGCTTCTCTGGAAGACCTCGGCAAGGGCCTCCGCTCCCAGGTCGGCACGATGTTTGCCACCAAGGAGAAGGGCCCGCGTTACCTCGAGCTGGCCGAAGGCTATGTCACCCGCATCGCTCTCAATGCGGACAGCGAGATCGTCGGCTACGAGTTCTGCAACTTCGGCAAGATGATGGACTTCATCAAGAAGGGCAGCACCGCCGAGGAAGCTATGCAGAAGGCAACCGGTCACTACGGCCAGTGGGACACCGCTGCCAAGTACGTCGACCCGCGTCAGGAATAAGAGAAGGAGGAAGAATTCATGGCATTGTTTGAAAATTACGAGAGACGTATCGACAAGATCAACGGCGTCCTCGCCCAGTATGGTCTTTCTTCCGTCGAAGAGTGCAGAGCGCTGTGCCAGGAAAAGGGCTTCGATCCGTATGAGATCGCCCAGGGCATCCAGATGATCTGCTTTGAAAATGTCAAGTGGGCTTACTGCGTTGGCGCCGCCATCGCCATCAAGGCCGGCGCAAAGACGGCTGCCGAAGCCGCCAAGCTCATCGGCGTCGGCCTGCAGGCCTTCTGCCTTGACGGCTCCGTCGCTGAAGACCGCAAGGTCGGCCTTGGCCACGGCAACCTCGGCGCCATGCTCCTCTCCGACGAGACGAAGTGCTTCGCCTTCCTCGCCGGCCACGAGTCCTTTGCCGCCGCCGAAGGCGCCATCGGCATCGTCCGCAACGCCAACAAGGCCCGCAAGGAGCCCCTGCGCGTCATCCTCAACGGCCTCGGCAAGGATGCCGCCCAGATCATCTCCCGCATCAACGGCTTCACCTATGTCCAGACCCAGTTTGATTACTTCACCGGCGAGCTGAACATCGTCCGTGAGATCCGCTACTCCGAGAGCGAGCGCGCCAACGTCCGCTGCTACGGCGCCGACGATGTCCGCGAGGGCGTTGCCATCATGCACAAGGAAGGCGTCGACGTCTCCATCACCGGCAACTCCACCAACCCGACCCGCTTCCAGCACCCGGTCGCCGGCACGTACAAGAAGGAATGCATCGAGCAGGGCAAGAAGTACTTCTCCGTTGCTTCCGGCGGCGGCACCGGCCGTACGCTTCACCCGGACAACATGGCAGCCGGCCCTGCTTCCTACGGCATGACCGACACCATGGGCCGTATGCACTCCGACGCTCAGTTCGCAGGCTCCTCCTCCGTCCCGGCACACGTCGAGATGATGGGCTTCCTCGGCATGGGCAACAACCCGATGGTCGGCGCAACCGTCGCCGTTGCCGTTGCGGTCAACGAAGCGATCAACAAGTAAGGCTTCTCAAAAAGTTTCCCGGGCTCCCGATCTTTTGGATCGGGAGCCTTTTTCTGCCTTGATTTTTCCGCAACGGGCGAATATAATGATAAACGGTAAAATAGAAGAAAAAAGGAACAGCGCATGGATATTGAGATCCTTCTTCATCTGCAGTATTTCCGCGATCTCACGGACAACCTGCTCTCGCCCCTGATGCTTTGGATGAGCAACTTTGCCGTCGGGTTCTGGCCGGTCGCCATGGCCTGCATGGTCTACTGGGTGTTTGACCGGCGCGCGGGGAAGCGCATCCTCGCGGGCTTCGGGCTGGGCGTGCTGGCAAACGGAGTGCTGAAGCTGACCTTCCGCATTACGCGCCCCTGGCTGCGGGACGGGCGCGTGCAGCCGTATGGAGACTCGAAGGTCTCCGCGACGGGCTATTCCTTCCCGAGCGGACACAGCACCTTTGCCACGTCGCTCTTCGGCGGCATGGCCTGGTGGCAGAGAAAGCGGAACACGGTCCTTTCCATGGTGCTGCTCGCCGCCATGCTCCTTACGCTCTTTTCCCGCAACTATCTGGGCGTGCATACGCCGCAGGACGTGCTGATCGGCTCGCTGACGACGATGCTTATGATGTTCTTCGCCTATCAGATCGAGGAGTGGACGGACCGGGACCCGAAGCGGGACCTCTACGTCGTCGCGGGAGGGCTCGTGCTCTGCGCGGTGCTCGCGCTCTATTACCGAAGCATCAACATCCAGGCCGTTTACGATGAGGCGGGGACGCTTTCCGTGGACCCGGTCAAGATGAAGGCGGACTCCTTCGAGGGCATCGGCTTTATTTCCGCCTTTGTCATCTGCCGCTTCTTCGAGCGGCGGTATTTCCACTTTGACACGCGCCTGAACCGGAAGGACCGGTTCATCGTCGGCGTGTTCCTCCTGATCCCGCTGCACTGGTGGTGCACGAACATCTTCACGATCGTGTCCGCCTATGACCGCGGCCTCGCGCGCTTTACGACGCATGCGGGCATCGTCGTCTATGCGCTGATCGTCGCGCCGCTGATCCTGGAAAAGATCCGCCTGCCGCAGTGGATGCGGGAGGAAAACGTCCTGCAGACGGAGGACTGAGCTCCGGCAGGAACGGAACGTTTGAGAAGGAGATGAGTTCGTGAAAAAATGGGGGCAGAAGATCCGCAAGGCGTTTCTCACCGGCGGGCTTTCCCGTGAGGCTCTCGAGAGCATCGAGCCGATGCTGAACGAGAGCAACTATAAGACCTGGCGCGTCATCGCGCCCTGCGCGGCAGTCTACTTTATCCTCATCTTCCTCTCCAGCTTTTCTCTCAAGAGCATTTCCGTCAACGAGGCGACGTATATCGGGATGACGGTCCTCTTCGCGGCGGCCGCCGTCGCGCTCCGCACGAAGGTGACGGCGGAGTCGAGGGCGCTGAAGCCGCTGATCTATATGCTGAACGCGGCACTGCTGCTCTTCTCCATTATGATCGGCGTTGTCGCGTCGCCGGACTATCTCGCGGTGACGTATTTCGTCTTTCTCATTGCGCTCCCGATGGTGACGCTCGGGCCGCCCTGGGTCATGGAGATCCTCCTGACGGGGAGCGGCGTCGTCTTCGGCATTTTGTGCGTGCGCATGAAGTCCGGCGCCCTGCTGCAGATCGAGCTGATCAATCTCGTCTGCTTCTGGGTCGTCTCGCTGTTTCTCAACGCCATGATGGGGAGCAGCCGCCTGCGCGGCGTCTATCTGCAGCATTCCGTTGCCCAGGACAACAGCCGCGACCCTCTGACGCACGTCAACAACCGCGTCGCCTACAACCGCCTCAAGGAGGCGATCGACCGGAAGATCTGGGAGATGTCGGCCTCGCCCTTCGCCGTCGTGGTGTGCGACGTGAACTATCTCAAGATGGTCAACGACTCGGCCGGGCACGAAAAGGGCGACGAATATCTCCTCCGCAACTGCCAGAAGATCTGCCAGATCTACCGGCACAGCCCGGTCTACCGCATCGGCGGAGACGAATTTCTGGTCTATCTGACGGGGCAGGATTATTCCAACCGCGAGGAGCTTCTGAACCTCACGCGGAACATCTGGCTCAGCGAGCAGACGGCGCAGCTCTGGCAGAGCATCAGCTTTGCCGCCGGCATGGCGGAATTCGAGGCTATGAAGGACACCTGCTTTGCCGAGGTCTACCGCCGCGCCAACGACGAGATGCAGCAGTACAAGCGGAGAATGCATGAGGAGCGCTCTTCCAACGAGCGCGCCCTCGAGGCCGGGCTGGAGCTGCAGGACGCTCCGCGGGAGGCGCTGCCCGCCGGAAAGCGGACGATCCTTGTCATTGAGGACAACGCGCTCAACCGCGACATGCTCTGTACGCTCCTGGAGGACCAGTATCTCGTCCTGCAGGCGGAAAACGGGCAGGAGGGCCTGAACATCCTGCGCAAAAACAGCAATATCTCCGTCGTCCTGCTGGACATGGTCATGCCGGTCATGGACGGGACGGAGTTCCTCCAGATCGTCCGCAAGGATCCCTTCCTCAGCCAGATCCCGATCATCATCACGACGGAAGACAATTCGAAAGAGATGGAGGAGCGCTGCCTGACGCTCGGCGCCAAGGATTTTATCCGCAAGCCGTATAACCCCAATGTGCTCATCAGCCGTGTCGGCAATATGATCGCGTTCCGCGAGTCCGCCTCCGTGCTGTCGGCCGTGGAATACGACGAGTTCAGCGGGCTCTATACCCGCCAGGCCTTTTATCATTACGCGGAGTCCGTTCTTTACGGCGATCCGGACGGGAGATACGACCTGATCCTCTTCCTCGTGGACGACTACAAGCTCATCGCGGAGAAGTACGGCGCGCGGATCGCGCTGGCGCTGCTGCAGAATGCCTCGGACTTCTTCAAGAGCTGGAAGCAGGAGGGTCTGCTGCTGGCCCGGCTCGGGCAGGACACCTTCGCCTGCCTCGCCCCCTTCCGGAAGGAGCTGACGGACGACGAGCTCGCCCTGACCTGCAGCAAGCTTCAGGAGCACGCTTCGCTCCCGCAGCTTCCGGTGAGCTTCAAGCTCGGCGTTTACGAGAACGTGCCGCACAACGAGCCGCCCGCGATCCTCTGCGAACGGGCCATGACGGCGCTCGAGACGATCCGCAGCAAGCAGGGGAAGCGCTTTGCGCGCTACGATCAGGCCTTCCGCGACAAGCAGGACCGCATCTTCCGCATCGAGCAGTGCATGCAGGAGGCCTATGA
>R11__coassemble_1650_pt1 | contig 12165 bp, 9 predicted proteins | sample R11__metabat2_low_PE_066 | metagenome-assembled genome bin R11 | reverse complement strand
CCATCAGAAACTGCCGGAGGATCGTGCCGCGGGGGGCGCCGATGGCCTTGCGGAGGCCGATCTCGCGCGTACGCGCCGTCACCGTCACCATCATGATGTGCATGATGCCGATGCCGCCGACGACAAGGGAGATGCCCGCGATGCCGCCGAGCAGGATGGAGAGGATGGAGGTGATGGAGCTCATGGCGTCCTCCATAATATTCGTGGAGGTGACGTCATAGGCGTCTTCGTCCTCTTCAAAACGCTCGTAAAGGATGGCGGTGATCGCCGTCTCGGCATCGTCGACCGAGGAATTCTCGGCCGCGCCGATGGCAAAGGAGGTGATGTCCTCCGTGACCGTCGTCGAGATGCGCATGAGGGAGGTGTACGGAATATAGGCCGTGTAGCTGCCGGACATCATCGACGTCATAAGCGACTCGTCCTCGGAGAGGACGCCGACGATGGTGTACTTCATGCCGTCGAGCGAGATCTCCTCGCCGATGCAGTCCTCATAACCAATGAGGTCCGTCGCAGCGGAATTGTTCAGAATGCAGACGCGCGTATTGTTGTCGACGTCGGAATTCTTGATGAAGCGGCCGAGCGAGAGCGTGAGCCCTTCAATGTCGTAATATTCCGGCGTCACGCCGTAGACCGTGAAGCTGTCGCTGTCGGAGCCGTATTTGCCCGTGCAGCTGCCGGTCGCGTAGGCGGCGATGCTTGCGATGGTGGGCTCCTGCTCCGTCCAGTCCCGCAGATCCTGCAGGGAGATCGGATAGCCCTTGTCGTCCGAGACCGTGACCGTCAGAAGGTCGCTGCCAATCGAGGAGACCGCGTCGGTGACGGACGCCGTCGCCCCGCTCACAAGGCTGACGAGGACGACCAGCGACACAACGCCAATGATAATGCCGAGCATCGTCAGCAGGGAGCGCATTTTGTTCGAGGCAATGCTCCGGAGCGCCATCTTGAAGGATAACATCAGATCTTCACCTCCGAAAGCTTTCCGTCCATGATGTGGATGATGCGCTTGGCCTGCACGGCAACGTCGTTGTCGTGCGTGATAAGCACGATGGTGTTCCCCTGCTCGTGCAGGTCGTGGAACATGTCCATGATCTCGTTCGTGGTGCGGGAGTCGAGGTTGCCGGTCGGCTCGTCGGCCAGGATCAGAGAGGGCTCCGTCGCCAGCGCGCGGGCCACGGCGACGCGCTGCTGCTGTCCGCCGGAGAGCTCCGTCGGGAGGTGCTTGGCGCGCTTCGTGAGGCCGACCTTCTCGAGCGCCGCCGCAACGCGGGCCTTGCGCTCGGAAGCCTTGACGCCGCGGTAAATGAGCGGCAGCTCGATGTTTTCTTCCGCCGAGAGCTTCGCGATCAGATTGAAGTTCTGGAACACGAAGCCGATCTTCTCGTTGCGGACCTTGGCAAGTTCATTTTCCGTATAGTCCTCGATGGGGATGCCGTCGAGAAGGTAGAGCCCGTCGTCGGCAATGTCCAGGCAGCCGATGATGTTCATCAGCGTGCTCTTGCCCGAGCCGCTCGGCCCGATGATGCTGACGAATTCATGCGGATAGATGTGCATCGTCGCATGGTCGAGCGCGTGGACGCGCTCATCACCGATCTGGTATACCTTGGTTACGTCTTTCAGGTCGATCATGCCGCACCTCAGCCTCTTCCGCCGGGCATTCCGCCGCCGCCTCCGCCGAAGCCGCCTCCGCCGCTCGGCATGCCGCCGCCAAAGTTGCCTCCGCTGAAGTCCATGCCGCCGAAGTCGCCGCCCATGCCGCCGAAGTCCATCGTGGCAAAGGCGCTGCTCTCGGTCTCGGTATAGTAGACCGTGTCGCCTTCCTTGAGCCCGGAGGTGATCTCTACGTAGCTGGAGTTGGAGATGCCGGTCTCGACCTCGACGACGCCGCCGAACTGCTTCGTCTCTTCGTCGTAAGAGGTATAGACATAGGAGGTGGAGCTTGTCTGGTGCAGGGCTTCCACCGGGATGATGACCGCGTTGTCCACGCCCTGAATGCGGACGACGACCTTCGCGCTCATGCCGGAGAGCATCTGCTCGTTCTTGTCGAGCGTAATGACGGCCGAGTAGCGCGTGACGCCGCTGGAGCTGGTCGCCGTCTTGTTGATCTCGGTGACGGTGCCGGTGAAGACCTCGTCTCCGATCGAGTTGACGGTAATGGAAGCCGTCTGCCCGAGCTCAAGGGAGAGGATGTTGCTCTCGTCGACGCTGATGGAGATCTCCATGCTCTCGTCCGGGGAGATCGTCACGACGTCCGTGCCGTCCGTGGTGGAAGACGCGGTGGTGGACACCGTCGACGTCGTGCCGTACATGGAATAGGAAGACGTGCCGACGGAGGCCGTGGAGGTGCCGCTGCCGTCGTCATAGTCGACACTGCTGATGGAGCCGTCCATCGGAGAGAGGAGCGCGCCGTCGCGGTAGATCTGCATCAGTTCGAGCAGATCCTCTTCCTTCTCGTTGCGCTCCTTGATGAGGGCCTCGTAGTTGGCGGAGAAGGACGTATTCGTCAGCGAGCAGATCGTGGAGGTGGCGTAGACGTTGCTGTTCTCCTGCACGCTGAAATAGCTGATCGTTCCGCTGATGCCGGTGACGCGGAGGACGCTGTGGATATAGAGCGGCCCGCTGCCGAGCTCGTTGCCGTCCTCGTCGAGCACGGTGACGACTTCGTCCATTTCCGGCCCGTTGTCCGTCACGAGGATGACGGCCGTGCCGGTCGTCACGGTGTCCACGGCTCCGCTGATCTCGGTCTGCTTCTCGTTGCCGCGGATGACGCGCACGCTGTCGCCCGCCGAGAGGGAGCCGGCCGGGATGTCCACGGCCATGTAGCCGTCGAGCGAGATGAGGGCGATGGCGCCGTGCTCATACATGCAGGAGAGCACGTCCTGCCCCTTTTCGCCGTAGATCTTCTTCACGCGGCCCTTGACGCCGGCGGAGATGTAGGAGGAGACGGCGTCGCTCGCCGCGTCCGCGATCTCGTCGTCAAGGTCGTCCAGTTCGTCCTGCACGGAGGCCATGGCCGAGAGAACGGAGGCCATGTCGAGCGTGGCGAGCGTATCGCCCTTGTGAACCTTGTCGCTCGCGGAAACGACGACCTCGTCGATCGTCACGCCGTCCGGGACCGTGATGATCTCCTCGTCGACATTGGCGAGCGTGCCGGAGCCGGAGACGGACGTGCTGATGCTGCCGACGGTGGCGTCATAGCTCACGACGTCGCCCACCGAGCTCGTAAAGCGCTCGTTCACCTGGCGGCGCAGATAGATCACGCCCCCTACGATGCCGACCGCAAGGATCAGGATCACCAGGATGACCGTGCGGATGATCTTGTGCCGTTTCTTTTTCTTCTTCTTTTCGAGAGACTTGAAGAGCGCCTCGTCTCTCCGGGCCTGCTCGGGGTCGACCTCCGCGCTGCTTTCCTTCGCGACGATCTGATCGGCCTGCTCCTGGAGCTGAAGCTCCTGCTCATACGTGTTTTTCTTGTCGCTCATAAACGGATCCTCCGAGGATATTTTTCTACGCGCGGTATCATACCGCATTTCGCTGAAAGAATGCTGAATTCTTTTCCCGCTTCTTTTCAGAAAAAATGAAGGAACTGTAAACTCTTGCAGTTCCTCTCTCTTTTATTTACATAATATAGCTTACGGAAGATTTCTTCCCAACTGCCAGAACGCGACGGCGCTGGCGGCCGCGACATTCAGGGAGTCGACGCCGTGGCTCATCGGAATGCGCACGGTATAGTCACACCCGGCGATGGTGGTCGCCGCGAGCCCGTCCCCCTCCGTGCCGAGAATGACGGCAAGCTTTTCCTCCGCGAGAAGCGCCGGCTCGTCAATGCCGACGGAGTCGTCCCGCAGCGCCATGGCGGCCGTCTTGAAGCCCATCGCGCGCAGGCGCTCCATCCCGCTCCCCGGCCAGTCGGCCGGCTCCTCGCCGAGATAGGTCCAGGGGATCTGGAAGACCGTCCCCATGCTGACGCGGACGCTTCGGCGGTAGAGCGGGTCGCAGCAGGCGGGCGTGAGGAGCACGGCGTCCATATTCAAAGCCGCCGCCGAGCGGAAGATGGCCCCGATATTCGTCGGGTTCATCACGTTTTCCAGAAGGGCGATCCTTCGGGTGCCGGCGCAGAGCTCCTCCGCGCGCTTCAGCGGCTTTCGCCGCATGGCGCAGAGCACGCCCCGCGTCAGGGCAAAGCCGGTCAGATTCGTGAGCACGTCGAGCGTGGACGTGAACACCGGGATCTCCGGCCGGAGCGCGGCGCAGCGGGAGATCACGTCCTTCGCCTGCCCCTCCACATGCTTATGCTCCATCAGGAGAGACACGGGCTCGTAGCCCGCGTCGAGCGCCCGCTCGATCACCTTCGGGCTCTCGGCAATGAACATGCCCTTTTCCGGCTCGCGGTTGTTGACCAGCTGCCGCTCCGTCAGCCTTGCGTAGACGTCCAGCTCCGGCGCCTCAAAATCCGTCAGTTCGATGATATTGGCCATGTTTTCCCCTTCCTTTGTCCGGATCCTTCTGCGGGAATTATAGCACGCTTTTCCGTTTTCTTCCACCCGGGAAGAAAAATTGGAGAAATTGTCACACATTTCAGATTTTGTGACTTGAATCAGAGATGGTACTGTGCTATATTTCAGAAAAGGGTTAAGTAATTAACCAAATTAACGTTTCATTCATTTTTTGAAAGGAGCAAATGTCATGTTATTCCACATTTACGGCAGCACCGCCGGAACCCAGCTGCTGGGCTGGCTGCTCGTCTTCCTCGGGCTCGTTCTGATGAATGAGCTTGCCCGCCGCACCAAGGCCGGCGGATACTTCGTCTTCCTCGCGATCCCCGCCGCTCTGACGGTCTACTTCATCGCGATCGCCATTGGAGCCGCCTCCGGCGCCGAATGGGCCGTCAACAACCCGACGCACGTTTACATGAACGGCTGGTTCCACTATGCCAAGCTCTATGCCGCCACGGCCGGCTGCATCGGCTTCATGTTCCTCAAGTACAAGACCGGCATCGGCAAGAAGGACTGGTTCAAGCCCTTCCCCTTTGTCATCGTCGCCATCAACATTCTCATTGCCGTCTGCTCCGACTTTGAGTCCGCCATCAAGGGCGGCGTCACCGGCGGCTGGTGGTACTCCTCCGAGGGCGTCTGGCTCTACGGCGGCTGGTGGAACTGGCTCAACGGCATCGCCGGCATCCTGAACATCCTCTGCATGACCGGCTGGTGGGGCATCTACTCCTCCAAGAAGAAGGACGATATGCTCTGGCCCGACATGACCTGGGCCTTCATCGTTGCCTACGACATCTGGAACTTCACCTACACCTACCTGAACCTCCCGACCCACTCCTGGTACTGCGGCGTTGCCCTTCTGCTGGCTCCGACCTTTGCCGCCATGTTCTGGAACAAGGGCGGCTGGATCCAGAACCGCGCCAACACGCTCTCCATCTGGTGCATGTTCGCGCAGGTCGTCCCCCTGTTCCAGCTCAGCGAGAAGTTCTCCGTGCTCCCTGTCATCTACGCCTCCCAGTATACCAGCGGCCTCGAGCTCTATGACCTCGCGACCGAGCCCACGATGGGCTCCCCCGTTGCCCAGGGCGTGATGGCGATCGCCGCTCTCGTGGCCAACGTCGTCTGCCTCGCCGCGATCTTCAAGCGCGCCAAGGCCAGAGGCATCAACCCCTACAAGCAGGAAGTCTGGGTCGGCACGCACGACTTCGAGGAAGCCATGGCAAGAGCCGAGTAATATTCTTTTATATAAAAAAGGGCTGCAGAAATGCAGCCTCTTTTTTATGTTTATGCGACAGTGATCGTGATCGCGCCGAGGTCCATCGTCGGGGCGGGCGTCGGCGTCGGAGGGGCCGTCTCCGCGACGGGAGGCGCAGCGTCCGTCTTCCCGCTCCAGCGGTCGATCTGCTCGTTGGCGTTCGCCATGAATTCCTCCGTGGCGGAGGTGATATTGTCCTTTACGCCGAGGAGCGACGTCATGAATTCGCTCTGCAAAAAACCGCGCACCCCGAGATAGAGCAGAAAAGGCACGGCCAGCGTCACCAGCACGACGACGAGGCTCCGCCTTGCCTTTTTCCGCCTCTCCCGCTCCGCCTCCTCGCGCGCATAGCGCTGCTCCTCCAGCGTCTCCTGCATCTGCTCGAGCCCGCGGTCCGCGAGATCGTAGGTCCCCTTGACGGCCTTTTTCCGCAGCTCCTTCAGATTGCCGACGGCATGATAGGCCCCGTAGCGGATGTTATACTGCGCGATCGCCTCGGCCGTGGAAAACTCCCTTCCGCAGCTTTCGCATTCATTCGTCTCCGCCTCCGCACTCACGATGACCTTCGCCCCGCAGCAGGTGCAGATCCCGGGATGCAGCTTCGGCGCCGCGCGCTTTTTCTGCGGCGTCTCGATCGTATATCCGTAGGCCTTGAGAAACGCGGACGCGCTCTCGTAGCCGAGATACTGCTGGAGATAGAGCCCGGCGCTGTCCCAGCGGGCATGGTTCCATGTCTCACAGCGGATCGTGCCTTCGGGATAGGCGTGATAGATCTCGAGGAGGAAGGCGTCGAGCTGCAGGCGGATCTCCTCCGGCTCCTCTCCGGGAAAATACTTGCTCATTTCCCTGCTCCCCTCAGCCGCGCCGCGTCCGCCTGGTCTTGGCCGGCTCCGGATGCGTGACGAGGATGTTCCCCGCATTGACGGCAGGCGTGCGGGAGAGGAGCTGTGCCGTGACGCTGCTGGCCTTCAGGAGGAAGGCGCTGTAGACCGCCGCGAACTTGTCCGGCGGCATGCACGGCTCGCTCGAGAGCCATTCCACGCAGGCGTCGTAGGTCATCTCACAGAGATGCTCGATGAAAAACGCCGGCCACTGCTCCTGCAGGAAAGCGTCCTCATAATCCGGCGCAAAAAGCTTTTTCAGGCAGCCGGTGCAGTAGTCGCGGAAGGAGTTCTGCCCGCGGTACTTGAAGGCGTTGATGTAATACTTCCGGTCGTTATAGAGCGATTCCATGATGCGGGGCATATAATCGAAGGCGCTCCAGCCCTCGTAGTGCGGCGAATTCGTCAGGGCGTCGTGGAAATAGATCCAGTCCACGATCTCGAACTTGTCGCGGAAATAGCGGTAAAAGGTGCGGCGGTTCATGCCCGTCTTCTCGCAGATCTCCGTCACGGTGATGCTGTCGATCGGCTTCTGCCGGATCAGCTCCTTGGTCTGCTCCGCGATGACATTTTTTATGATATCCGCGTGTGCCACGTTTTCTCCCCCTTGCTTGTGCGGCCGTGCCGCGCACATTTTTTTCTTTTTGTGACATTATGACACATTTCTTCGAATTTGTCATGTCTATTTTTTCACTCTTGCGTTATAATATTTTCAGACCGTCGGAGTCTGCCCTAAGCGCTCCGGCAAAGGGGTTTTGTGAGTAAAAAAATTTTAATACAGGGAGGAAGCTGCATACCCATGACCAGAGATGAAAAAATCGCAAAGCTCGGTAAGGAAATTACCGACCGCGCAACCGTTCTCCTCGGCAAGGACAAGATCACGCCCGATGCTCCGGAGTATTGGGGCATCAATTCCGCGCTCAAGTACATCGCCCACCTCTATGACCAGAAGATGTCCGACGACTGCCTCGACATCGCCCTCACGATGAAGAAGCGCGTCCCCCAGACCTTTGCCCAGATGGCGGCGAAGAACCCCCAGTTCGACAAGGAATACCTGGAGAAGGCCCTTAAGGCCATCAGCGAAAGCGGCCTCGTCGAGTATCACTGGGAAAACCTCGACGGCAAGAACCCGACCCACGAGAAGCGCTGGGTCCTCGACATGTTCGTCCCCGGCTCCGCCGAGATCATGATGATCAACCCCGAGCACGGCGACATGTTCCCCGAAACGGCCGACTTCTTTGAGCGCATGGCCTATCTCCCGCTCGCCGGCATCACGGAACTCGCCTCCCGGCGGCGCCGGCATCGGCATGCACGTCGTCCCGGTCGAAAAGGCCATCCCGGCCGAGAGCCAGTCTCTCGACATCGAGCGCCTCTCCCACTGGCTCAAGAAGTATGAAGGCCACATCGGCGTTTCCGTCTGCTCCTGCCGCAAGCAGCAGAGGATCCGCAACGAGGGCTCCGGCGACATCGAGTGCGACTGGTGCATTGGCGTCGGCGACTTTGCCGACTACGCCCGCGAGACCAATCACGGCCGCGACATCACCTACGAAGAGGCCATGGAGATCCTCCAGAAGGCCGAGGACCGCGGCTATGTCCACCAGATCACCAATATCGACGGCGAGAACAAGATCTTCGGCATCTGCAACTGCGCCGTCGGCGTGTGCAACGCACTGCGCACCTCTCAGCTGTTCAATACGCCCAACCTCTCCGCCTCCGCCTACGTCGCCGAGAGCGACGGCGAGAAGTGCGTTGCCTGCGGCAAGTGCGTAGAGACCTGCCCGGCCGGCGCGGTCCGCCTCGGCCAGAAGCTCTGCACGAACGAAGGCCCCATCCAGTATCCGCGCCATGAGCTCCCGGACGACACCAAGTGGGGCGAGGAGCACTGGAACAAGAACTACAAGAACGAGAACGGCGTCATCCAGACCTGGCCCACCGGCACCGCCCCCTGCAAGGCGGCCTGCCCGGCCCACATCGCCATCCAGGGCTACATCAACATGGCTGCCAACGGCCGCTATGCCGACGCGCTCAAGCTCATCAAGAAGGACAACCCGTTCCCGGCCATCTGCGGCAGCATCTGCCGCAAGTACTGCGAGGACGCCTGCACCCGCGGCACGGTCGACGACGCGCTCAGCATCGACGAGATCAAGAAGTTCATCGCCGAGCAGGATATGAAGTCCGAGCACCGCTACATCCCGCCGATGAATTCCTGCACGAGAGAGCACTTCTCCCAGAAGGTCGCCATTATTGGCGCAGGCCCTGCGGGCATGAGCTGCGCCTACTTCCTCGCCATTGAGGGCTATTCCCCGGTCGTCTTCGAGAAGGAAGCCGCTCCCGGTGGCATGCTCGTCAACGGCATCCCCAACTTCCGCGTGGAGAAGGACGTCGTCCGCTCCGAGATCGACGTTCTCAAGGAAATGGGTGTTGAGTTCCGCTGCGGCGTCGAAGTCGGCAAGGACGTCACCATTCAGCAGCTGCGCGAGGAGGGCTTCCAGGCCTTCTATCTCGCCGTCGGCCTCCAGAAGGCGGCCAAGCTGAACATTGAGGGCGAGGATCTGGAGGGCGTCATCGGCGGCCTTGACTTCCTGCGCTCCGTCAACAAGGGCACGACCACGGCCATCAAGGGCGACACGGTCGTTATTGGAGGAGGCAACGCCGCCATCGACGTCGCCCGCACGGCGCTCCGCCTCGGCAACGGCGTTGTCAACATGTACTGCCTCGAGAAGGACGAGGAGATGCCCACGGTTCCCGAAGAGAAGAACTCCGGCCTTTCCGATGGCGTCGTCATCAACAACTCGTGGGCTCCGAAGCGCATCCTCGGCGAGAACGGCAAGGTCACGGGCATCGAGCTGATGCGCTGTGTCTCCGTCCGCAATGCCGAAGGCAAGTTTGCTCCCGTCTATGACGAGAACGAAACCATCACCGTCCCCTGCTCCAACGTCCTCGTGTCCATCGGCCAGCGCTCCGATTACGGCGCCGTCGTTGCCGGCACGAAGGCCGAGACGCCGGACGGCCGCATCGTTGCCCACGATGAGGTCACCTTCCAGACCGCCGAGCCCGACATCTTCGTCGGCGGCGACTGCGCCACCGGCCCGATGTACACGATCGACGCCATTGCGACCGGCCGCGAGGGTGCCGTCTCCATCCACCGCTTCGTCAACAAGGGCCAGTCCCTCACGATCCACCGCAACCTCCGCCAGTTCAAGGAGCTCGACAAGACCAACATCGTCATCCCGCCCGAGAAGATCAAGAAGCCGGCCCGCACGGAGCACGGCATCGACGCCTCCAAGGTCCGCACGATGCAGGACGACCGTCTCACCTTTACCGAGGAGCAGATCAAGGCCGAAGCCTCCCGCTGCCTCGGCTGCGGCCGCAGCGTCGTCGACCCGAACAAGTGCATAGGCTGCGGCATCTGCACCACGAAGTGCGAGTTTGACGCCATCCACCTCAAGCGCACCCGCCCGCAGAACAGCAAGATGATTCCCGCCGAGGACAAGTTCAAGGCCATCGGCCCCTATGCCGCCAAGCGCGAGATCAAGATCCTCAAGAAGAAGATCTCCGGCAAATAATTTTTCAAATCGACAGCAGGCACGGTTCACCCCGTGCCTGTTCTTCCAGGGAAAGGATCCTGTCCTATGCACGAGCTCAGTATCGTCACCTATGTCATCGACCAGATCACGCAGGTCGCCAAGGAGAACGGGCTGACCAAGATCAGCTCCGTCACGCTGGAGTTCGGCGAGGTTTCGGGCGTCGTTCCGGAATTTCTGATTGACTGCTGGAACTGGTACGCCAAGAAGACCCCCCTCATCGAAGGCGCGCAGATGATCTGCGAGACCATCCCCGCCATCACCTGGTGTGATGCCTGCAAGACCACCTATCCCACGCTGCAGTACGGCAAGACCTGCCCCCACTGCGGCAGCGGAAACACCTGGCTCCAACAGGGCCGGGAAATGAACATCAAACAGATCGAGGCGGAATAGCTTCCGCCTCCGTCAAAGAAAGACAGGGACTGTACTTCCGATGAAAGATCTGAAACATCTCATCTATTTTGAAAATCTTCTCCAGGAGGCCAACAATCCGCTCATTGCCGAAGCGCAGGCTGAGGGCGGAGTCTGCGTGGCCTACGTCTGCGAGAACATCCCCGAGCCGCTTCTGAATCTCGGCCCGGCCTTTTCCGTCCGCCTCCGCGCGCCCCGCACCGGCTCCATGGAGGTCGCCACCTACTATATGACGAGCTTCCTCTGCGAATACAGCCGTGCCCTTCTCGAGCGCGCCATTGAAGGCGGCTATCAGTTTGCCGACTGCCTCATTGCCCCCGACGGCTGCACCATGATGAACCGCTGCGTGGAAAACATGGAGCTGCTCCACACGATGGGTCAGAACAAGCCGAAGTTCTTCTATCAGAACATGGAGATCCCGATGAAGGCGGACGACAATGCCCTCAATCTCTATGTCCTCCAGTGCAAAAACCACATTCTCAAGCCCCTGCAGGAAAATTACGGCATCGACGTGTCCGACGCCGCCATCCGCGACGCCGTGAAGGAGCATAACCGCGTCTGCGAGCTCATCCGCGCCATCGGCGACTATCGCAAGGGCGAGCATCCCCGCATCACCGGCTACGAGTTCCACATTCTCACGCTTGCCACCTACATTGCCCCCAAGGCCGCGCTCATCCCCTATCTGGAGGAGACGCTCGAAGAGCTGCAAACGCGCGAGCCGGATCCCGTCTTCCCCTTCCGCGCGCGCGTGGAGGTCGTCGGCTCCGAGGTCGACGATATCGACTTTATCAAGCTCATCGAGGAATGCGGCGCCTACGTCTGCGCCGACCGCTACTGCTGTGGCTCCTTCCCCGGCCGCGACCCCATCGAGCTGACGGAGGACGAGGACGCGCTCACGCAGATCTGCCGGCAGTACATGAACCGCGGCCAGTGCCCGCGTTACATGAACCAGGCCAAGATGCTCGGCCGCCGCTCCTATGTCAGCGACCTTGCGAAGGAATACGGCGCCCAGGGCATCATCTACGAGCAGATCAAATTCTGCGACCCCTGGGCCTATGAAAAAATGGTCGGCTCCCACGTTCTCCGCAACGATTACGGCTATCCCGTCCTTGCGGTCGACCGGCCCTACGCCATCGGCACCTCCGGCCAGATGCGCACGCGCGTCCAGGCCTTCATTGAGAGCATCGAGATCAAAAAGATTCAGGGAGGAGAAGAATAATGGCGGACAAACGGATCGGAACCGAAAATTTCGGCAGCGTCTACAAAGAAGGCAGCCGCGTCCGCACCCGCCGCGAATGGCGCGGCGTCGCGGATACGCTCTATGATTACTCCCGCTGGCTCCACAACTGGATCACGATGTTCCGCGTGGTCCTTGTCAAGCCCCGCAATATCAAGGCCATGTTCCGCTATCGCTGGATGGCGAACTATCTCGCCGTCCCCATGATGGTGGACCGGCACACGCAGGGCCTCCGCGGCGAGCATCTCCGCATCTGCCACACGGAGCAGGACCTTATCATTGAAGACGTCGCCAAGCTGCTCGACAA
>R11__coassemble_1576_pt1 | contig 12576 bp, 12 predicted proteins | sample R11__metabat2_low_PE_066 | metagenome-assembled genome bin R11 | reverse complement strand
AGGTGGTATTCAACCTTGTATGTTTTCTGCCCCGAACGGTCATTTACCACATCCCAGTAGTGGTTCAGGACTCTTTCCTTATCCTCCGGATTCAGAAGGTCTGACCAGGACTCCAGCACATCCGGAAAATCCTGCTGGGATTCATAGTCCAGCATCTCGCGGAATTTCTGACTCCAAAAAAGCATAAACAAAAATTAGCTGCAGGGATTGTGCTTATCAAGCTTATAAACAGTTAACAAAGCGGGATATTCTTGAGCATTTGAGAGGAAATTCATATACTGCTTCGGATGTGATAGGTGTTTATCTATTGCTTCCGGATGGTGCATGCCGTTTTCTTGTTTATGACTTTGATAATCATGAAAAGGGTGCAGAGAAAACAGATTTCGCAAACATGGATGATACATGGATTAAAGATAGCAGGAAAAAGTAACTTTTATGCTGCTTCAGAGCATTCTTATCCTGATAATCCAAATTTTACAATAGGTATATTCTGACGCAAGTGTCACAGAATGGAAGAAATACCGCTTTGAAACAGAGTTCCGGAAAGCTCAATCAAGTCTTTCAATGGGAGGACTTGATTATCCTGGACCCAACGCCGGTAGATATTAATGGAAGTTATGCCGAGAAAAGTATTAATGATATTCTGTTCTGCTTCAGAAAATGCCGCATATGGATTATGTCTTTTTCGATTGTGAAGCAACATAGCCATAAAGAGCTTATCAGCAAATTCACGGTAGCTGGGATCACAAACAATTTTCTCCATATATGGCTCTTGTGTGGCCATGAATTCAAAAAATATGCGGTTGACTTCGATGAATGGTGCGTCCTCCGGGATTTTGTCTATGGCTTTATAGTATTCTTCTGCAAGTTCTGACAGGATATCCTCGTACAAGGCCTCTATGCAGGTGTAATGAAGATAAAAGGTTTTTCGATGGATCATGGCTCTTTCGGCAAGTTCCTTAACCTGGATATCAGATGCGTTCATTTCCAATACCATTTCTTTAAACGCATTTTTTATTGCTGTTCTTGTTTTCAGGGCACGTAAGTCTGTTTTCCGTTCCATTAAAACTACTCCTTAAAATATCCACTTTTTTAAATGTGTGGAGAAATCGTCTTAGATAAATATCTGGAAATTGTATTACATATATACCACTATTATAATGTCCATAGATAGATAAATCAACACGTGGATATAATTGTTCAATAAAAGCTATACAGTAAATGGAGGATAATGCTATGTCAATCTTAAATGAAAATTACACGCTTTCTAATGGCGTACAGATTCCGAAGCTGGGGCTCGGAACATGGTTTATTAATGATAAGCAGGTTGCAGAGGCAGTCAGAAATGCTGTAAAACAGGGGTACCGCCTGATCGATACCGCGCAGGCTTATATGAACGAAGCCGGTGTCGGAGAAGGCGTTCGTACCTGTGGCGTTCCGAGAGAGGAAATCTTTGTTACCAGCAAGATTGCCGCTGAAGCAAAGTCATATGCTGATGCAGAGAAAGCTATCGACGACATACTTGCCAAAACAGGACTTGATTATCTTGACCTTGTAATCATCCACTCACCACAGCCTTGGAGAAAATGGAGAAACAAAAAAGACCGTTTTTTTGAAGAGAACATTCAGGTCTGGAAGGCAATGGAAGAAGCATATAAGGCCGGCAAGCTGAAGGCAATCGGGGTAGCGAACTTCCTTATTGATGACCTGCAGAATATCCTTGACCACTGCGAAATCAAGCCGATGGTCAATCAGGTGCTCTGCCATATCAGTAATACGCCTGCCGAACTGATTGCGTTCTGTGAAAAGAACGGTATCCTTGTAGAAGCCTATGCGCCAATCGCACACGGCAAAATGCTTAAGAATAAGGAAATCAAAGCTATGGCGGATAAATACGGTGTGACGGTGGCGCAGCTTTGTATCCGCTATGATCTGCAGCTTGGAACGGTAGCCCTTCCAAAGACTGCCAATCCGGAACATATGAGGGAAAATACGGTGGCCGATTTTGTAATTAGTGATAAAGACATGAATACGCTCAAAAATGTGGCTCCGATCAAAAGCTATGGAATGATGAAGATCATGCCGGTATTCAGCGGTAAGTAAAAAGGAGGACTTTAGAAATGGCAGAAAAAATCGTACAGACAGCAGGCAGACAGGCTCTCGGTGATTTTGCACCGGAGTTTGCACACTTCAATGATGATGTGCTTTTCGGAGAGAATTGGAACAATGAGGACCTTGACCTCAAAACCAGAAGTCTCATCACAGTAGTGACGCTCATGGCACAGGGATTGACAGACAACTCTCTTAAGTTCCATATTATGAACGCAAAGCAGCACGGTGTTACGCAGAAGGAAATGGCTGCCGCTATTACCCATGTAGCTTTCTATGCCGGGTGGCCGAAAGCCTGGGCGGTGTTCAATATGGCAAAAGAGGTTTATGCAGAGTAAAAATGAGAGAAATAAGGATTACGGATGGTAAGACGATTCTCAGAGCAATGCTGAATGATACAGTCGCCGCAAAAGATTTTGAAAAACGTCTGCCATTCACAGTCAGCGGATATGATAGCGGCATTGATTACTGCTGTATGGTAGCCAGTGGACTGTTCAATCCTATGGAAACACAAGCAGGTTGGAAGAATGGGGACATCAGTCTTGGCGGTGGATGGTTCGCACTGCTTTATAGTGGTGAGGAGCAATCCGAAACTTACAAAAACATGATGATCATCGGCCACATTTTAGATGAAGATATTGAACTGGTAAAAGATATGCCTGAGAGAGTCAACCTTACAGTCTCTAAGGCATGATCGAACGAGGAGGTAAAAGTAAATGAAATATCAGAACAAAGAGAACTTTGACAAAGCCAATATGTTTGGGAGCGGAATCCCGAATGCTATGTTTGCACAATATTTTATTGGGGAAAGCTATCTCAATCCTCTGACAGATTTCCAACACGGGCAGTTTCCGCTGTTCAATGTAACTTTTGAACCTGGCTGCCGCAACAATTGGCATATTCATCATGCCGACAAGGGTGGAGGTCAAATCCTTATCTGTACAGCCGGTGAGGGCTGGTACCAGGAGGAAGGGAAAGATCCACAGGAACTGAAGGAAGGCTCTGTGATTGTAATTCCGCAGGGAGTGAAACACTGGCACGGCGCGAAAAAGGACAGCTGGTTCTCACACATTTCTCTTGAAGTGCCGGCGGAAAACCCGAGCAATGAGTGGCTGGAGCCAGTAACAGATGAAGATTACAATGCACTCGGTTAAAAAATATTTAAACATCGTCAGATTTGTGAGTGGATGAAGCAACGAATATTGTCCGTAAGGATCTGCCGTTGGCAGGTTCTGTAGGTGTCCGGGGAAATTTATCCACTGGGAAAATGCAGGAGGATTGTGGCTACGAAAATGTGTTCGCTTCATTCGGTCAATCGTATACGAACGGTATCTTGATACCCGCTGCCCTGCCGCAAAAAGCCCCAGTTTGCGCAGTATTTCCGCAGTGTGCAAAGGGTCCCTCCGGCCTGCCGTGGCAGATAAAAAGTATTTTTATCATTCTCCTCAAGCTTCTTTCTTACCCCATAAGCCACTGCGCTATATCCACAATATGAATCCCCTCGTTATCATATTCCGAGTTTCGTGTTCTTGCGAGCAGCATCTTGGGATAAGCGTCCTTGATTGCTCTTAAGGGGGCCAGTTCTCTGTCAAGTGTCTCCTTGGCACTGATGTTGTCAGAAACCTGAATATAAATTTTCTCGCTTTGCTTGATAGCGACAAAGTCAATTTCTTTCCTGTATAGGGCACCGGCATAGATTTCATAGCCTCTGCGAAGCAGTTCAATCGCTACAATGTTCTCAAGCACCCGACCATAGTCCATGTTTCTTTTTCCGTGAAAAGCATAACGAAAAGAGTGGTCACACAAATAATATTTATCATGGGACGATAGATATTTTTTTCCTCTTACATCAAATTTCCGGACTTTATAAAAAGCATATGCGTTACAGAGATATTTCATATACGCGGTAACCGTCACATTTGAAGCAGGCGTTTCTCCCCGTGAAATGCTCTCCGTTATACCTCTTGCGGAAGTGATATTGGAAATATTGTCCATTAGAAAATCAGAAACACGCTCGATCAGAGCAGGCTTTCGAATCTTGAATTTCTGAACAATATCTCTCAATATCAGCGTGTTGTATACGTCTCTGATATAGCTCAGCTTCAGAGGCTCATTTTTGTAGACATATGAGCCCGCCATACCGCCTTCGAGTATGTATCTGTCCAACGCTGGCTGGAGGTCTGTAAGCTCAAAGTATTTGCAAAATTCCGTAAAAGAGAAGGGATATACCTCGATACGAAAGGTTCGCCCGGTAAACAGAGTTGCCAGATCACTGCTCAGCAGAAACGCATTGGAACCGGTGATATATATGTCATACTTCTCAGATGTGTGAAAGCCGATGATTGCCTTTTCAAACCCATTGCACATCTGCACTTCATCAATCATCAGGACATTTTCTGTACCGGAGATGAACAACGAGTTTACATGATCATACAGCGCATGATATTCAAGGAACTCTTCATTTTCCGGAAGCATCAGATTCATATGAATGATATTGATATCCGGGTTCTCCGTCTTGAGCTTTGCGGCAAATGCCTCCATCAGCTTTGATTTTCCCGATCGTCGAACGCCTGTGATTACTTTGATGTCAGGGGTTCCCTGAACCTCAGCCAATTCCTCTAAATATGCATCTCTTGAAATAAGTTTCATCTTCCCGCCTCCCAGTGCTATTATACGGCAGCTGTTGAACAGAATCAATTATTTTTCATTTTTGTTCATTAGATTCAGGCCTTATGTGAGATAAATTTTATATCAAATCTATCGTGTAATATGGGGATGGAATTTATCTTCAGGCAATAAGCCGCGAGGCGCAGGGCTTCGCGGCTGTTTTTACCTTATTCATTTGCGTCCTCGTGGCAGCCGTCGGGGTTTTCGTGGATCATAACATGCTTTATTTGAGGGAAGCTGCTCTCAAGGGCGCGGTGAAGGTTTTCGGCAATGGCGTGCGCCTCGATGAGCGTGAGGCTGCCTTCAACGGATATGTCCACATCCACATACACTCTCGAGCCAAATTGTCGGGTGTGGAGGATGTCGATGTGGTGCACGCCCTCCTGCGCCTCAATGAAGCTGCGGAGCTCCGACTCAAGCCGGGGGCTGCCGGAAGTATCGAGCACCTGAACGAGAGCCGTTTCCGCGACATCGTAGGCTACCTTAAGAATAAAGGCACAGATGACAACTCCCGCAAGCGGCTCCATTATGGGGCAGCCGAGCCTTGCCCCGGCAATTCCTATGAGGGCGCCAACGGAGGAAAGAGCATCGGACCTGTGGTGCCATGCATCGGCTTTGAAGGCGGAAGAATCAAGAACCTTTGCATAGTGCATAGTGTAACGGAACATTGCCTCCTTGCAAATAATGGAGACCGCAGCCGCGATTAAAGGCAGCATCGTCGGGGCTGCAATTGACGCATAGCTTCCGCTTATTATCTTGCGCAGACTGCTCCAACCGATGGCGAGACCCGTGACGGCAAGAATGAGCCCGAGCGCAAGCGAGGCAATGCACTCAAACCGCTCATGGCCGTAAGGATGCTTCGCGTCTGCTTTTTTCTCCGATAGGCGCACTCCAACGGCGGCGATGGCAGTTGCGGCAACATCCGAAAACGAATGCACGGCATCGGATATCATTGCAGCAGAGCCGCCGAAAATTCCCGCAAGCAGCTTAAAGGCGGAGAGGAGCACATTTCCGCATATGCCTATTGCTGAGAGCCTTGCAACAATTTCCCGTTCATTCATTAAAAGAACCTCCTTCTGGTTTACATTGCCCGGTGCTCTTTCGTCACGGGAGAAAACCTGAAGGAGGCTTCTTATTTGCGAAATGAAAAAGCACCTGCGGGAAAAAATACTGTCCCACAGATGCAATAAATGCCTATCTGCTGCCTCCGGAGAGGCCCGGCCCATGGCTTCCCGGCTTTTTGCAAAGAAGCGCATCGCCTGCTCAGTTTGTACTGTGTGCAAGCACCATTGCGTGTTTTTGTATGTGCAGTGCAAAGAGTTTATGGAAAAATATCACGGGACGCAAGGGTTAGTCAAGAGCAATTTCCGGAGCTTTGCGGCCTTGCTCTTATCTTTCTCTAAAAGGAACATGTCCGGATGAACGGCCGGACATCCGCTCCGCTCTCCAGATAACGAAGCAATATTTCGGCACAGGCGCGGCTGTCGCTGTCTGCCTTGTGGTGGTCAAGGCAAATGCCGTAATAGTCACATAAGACATTCAGCTTATGGCTCATGCCCGGCAGAAGCCGTCTGCCCATTTGCACCGTGCAAAGATAACGCGCATACGGTTTCCATTCGATCTCATAATCCCTCAGGCATTTTTTCAGCACATTCATATCAAACACGGCATTGTGCGCCACCAGAAGTCCAGCTGACATCGTCGGCTCTATCTGAGTCCAGATCTCGGGGAAGGTCGGCGCATTCCTAACGGTCTCCTCGCTGATTCCCGTAAGCTGTGTATTGAATGGCTCAAAAGGCTGCTCCGGATTTACAAGCGAGTAGAATTCGGCCGTGATTATCCCGTCTTCAATAACCGTGATTCCGATTGCACTCATCCGGTTATTCATGCGGTTCGGCGTTTCAACGTCAAACACTGTAAATCTCGCCATCGTTGAACCCTGCTCGCTCCGTTATTTGCTTGTTCTCTGTTCCTGCCAGATATCCAGCGCTTCCAGTTCGTTGTCTATGTGAACATCGACAGATTCCACCAGATTCTTTCCGGAATAGACGGTCTCATATTCATAGAGGTCGTCAAAGCCGCTGTACTGAGAGGTTTCCGAAATACCGGCGGCATAATAGACTTTGGCAATTCGGGCCCAGTAGATCGCCGCTTCACACATCAGGCAGGGCTGGGCGGAGGTGTACAGGACGCAATCCGTAAGATACATCTGTCCGGTCGCCTGCTCGGCTTCGCGGATCGCGGCCATTTCCCCGTGATCGTAGCTGTTATGATTCTGGCGCATCTCGTTGCTTGTAGCCGCGATGACTTCCCCGTCCTTCACGATAACGGCGCCGATCGGCCCGCCGGAACCGGAAACGACATTTTCTTTTGCAATATCCAACGCCATCTGCATGAAGGCAGGATTATATCCGCCTTCTGCGGCTTCTTCTTCGGAAACCTCACCTGCCAGCCATTCCGGCCGGACCTCGGTTTTCGCTGTTCCTGTAAGGCAGACAACGTTCAGCGCAACGGATGCCGCCAAAAGTACGCACAGCAAGACGATACAGACTCTGACTTTCTTCATTTCCCTGTTCTCCATTCACGAACGCGCTTTGCCTCTGCGTTCTTTCCCTGTACGAATGTAATAAGCGCTTTTATCCTGATACATCAATTTTTCTGCCTCGCTCACCAGTTCCACCGCCTTTTCTCCGGGTCCCTGCGTGCATCCGGCGGCCGCGGAATCGGCGATCTCCCGCCTCATGGCGCTAAACTGCTCATCAAAGATTGCCCGCTCCGTGCAGAGAATCACAAATTCGTCTCCGCTGATGCGGAAAATGCTCTCGAGCAGGAAATAGCCGCGCAGCAACTGGGCAAAGCGGCAGATCATGGCATCGCCGGCCTTGTGGCCCTGCGTATCGTTGGTCTCCTTCAGGCCGTTCAGATCCATAAAGACGACTCCTGCCCATTCTTCTTTTTTCAGAGACTCGAGCTCGGCCTCGTAGGCCCGCCGGTTTTTCAGCCCGGTCAGCGTATCGGTATTGGAGATCTCGTCCAGGAGCGCCGCCTTGACTCTCGCCTCGCTGACTTCGCGGTTCTGCAGCATGATATACAGGAGGACCATTCCTCCCATGAGCCCGGCCTGCCCGCAGGAGACGCCGTAGAAGGCAGACTGCAGGACCGATGCGATCGCCGGCAAAAGGATAAATAAGGTGATTGCCTGTTTTTCATGGCGTTCGGCTTTGGTGAACGGTGCCACGACGGACGGAATCAGCTCGAAGGCATAGACTATGACCCAGTGGATCATTACCAGGCTGCCGCGGTGATAGAGATTCTCGGCATCGATGGTAAAGATCCAGCCGTTCAGAGGGGCGGAGGCGATCAGAGCGCAGTCCAGAACTGCCATGACAGTCACCGGGATCTGAATTCTTTTGTCCGGCTTTCCAATTAGAACCTGAATGCTATATAGGATCCAGAAATATCCAATGCAGACATGGCTGACCAAAAACGCTCCGTTGGAAAGCCAAAGGATCGTTCTCGCACCCGGGAAGGAAGCTCCCCGGAACACGCCGGAAACGAGATCCATTGCCGCCATAAGAATGGTCAGCCCAAGCATGATCTTATAGAATTTGCCCCGTTTGCTCTGATATTCTCCCCTGGGAAGGCTGCCCAAAAGCAGAGCGAGCGTGATGATGCAGATCGCGTTAACTTCGATATAATAAACGATTTCTGACACCCTGCATATCCCCCGCTTTCCGGAACAAAATACTGTTTTTTCTTTTATAACATAAATATGTCCTGCAGGCAAGTTATAAACGGCCGTTTTCGCTCCTCAATTTTTTCTTTTCCTTCTTTGACTCCACTACATGGCGCACTGCCATGACCGGATGGTGAAAGATCATCCTCGGGCCGGACCAGCGCATGACGGTGCGGATCTTTTCCCGCATATCCGGCTTGTAGCAATGCGTCCGGCAGTTGGAGCAGAAGGTCTTGGTTGCCATATGCGGGCAGTGGTCGACCCGTGCATTGGCGTATTCCGCCAGGGCGGCGCACTCCGGGCAAAGGGCGCCATGGCCCGTGCCGTGATTTCCCCGGCAGTACAGGGCGATCATCCGGTTGACGACCTGCTTTTCCTTTTCCCGTTTGTCTTCCAGGTTTTTTGCTTTCATTTCATTCTTCCCTCTTTCCCGTCAGCTGACCCGCCCGTTTTCCACGGAGCATACCGAGTCGGCAATGCACAGCGTCGATTTCCGGTGGCTGACGAGCACAATGGTCTTATCGCCCCGATAATCGCGAAGGGCTTTCAGGATGACGGCCTCGTTCAGGCTGTCAAGATTGCTCGTCGGCTCATCCAGCAGGACGAAGGGGGCATCGTGCAGGAAGGCTCTCGCGATCCCGAGGCGCTGCCGTTCTCCCCCGGAGAGCGTCCCGCCGAGCTCTCCGACGGGGGTCTCATACCCCTGCGGGAGCGTCATAATAAAGTCATGGATAGACGCCTTGCGGCAGGCCTCTTCCACCTGTTCGTGGGTCGCATTCGGATTGGCGATGAGCAGGTTCCGCTCAATGCTGTCATGGAAGAGCTGCGTATCCTGGGTCACGTAGCTTTCATTGTCCCGCAGGGAGGCCGTGTTGATGTCCGGGATCTCTTTCCCGGAGATTCGGACGCTGCCGCTGTCCGCGTCCCAGAAGCGCATCAGAAGCCGAAGAAGCGTGGACTTTCCGCTCCCGCTCCGGCCCGAAATTCCGATGATCTTCCCCTTCGGGAAAGACAGGCTGAGCTCATCGAGGATCTTCTCCGATCCGTAGGAGAAGCTCACCTTGCTGCACTCTGCGCCGTCAAACACGACGTTCTGCCCGTCGGTGACTTCTTCTACGGCAGGCACATCGTCCAGCACATCCAGCACGCGGTTTCCGGCCGCGAAGGTGTTCTGCAGGCCCGTGCCGAGATTGGCCAACGCTGTGACCGGCCCGAAGCTGCTCATAAGCGCGATCACAGCACATACAGCCTCGCGGAAGCCGATCGCTCCGCCCGCGTAAAGTCCGGCGGATGCAAAGAGCATCCCGATGTCGAGGATCAGAATGATTCCGCTCGTAACGGCACCGTTGGTTCCGTCAGCGCCCTTGAGCTTTTTCTCTTTGGCAGAAAGCGCATCCGAATGCCGGTAGATCTCCTCCAGGCGCTTCGGCCCGGCTCCGTATTGAATGCTCTCGGTCACTCCGCGCAGGGAATCCAGCACAAAGGCGTCCAGCGCGGCGAATTCCTTTCGAAAGCCTTCCCCGTACCGGCGGCTGAGACGCGCCGCGATCAGGGGAACCGCGATCCCCACGATGCAGTAAGCCGCAAACGCGATCGCCCCGAGCAGGACATGGCAGGAGCCGATGAGAATCGTCATGACGACCGTAACAACAAAGGCAATGCAGATCGGGCTGATCGTATGGGCGTAAAACACCTCCAGAAGCTCAATGTCCGCCGTAAGCACGGCGATCAGGTCGCCCTTCTCCTTCCCCTCCAGCTTGGCGGGGGCAAGAGTGCGGAGCGCGCCGAAGACCCGGTCTCGGATCAGGGCAAGGAGCTTAAAGGCCAGATAGTGATTCCGGTTCTGCTCGGCATAATGCAGAACGCCGCGGGCAACGGCAAGCAGCGGCAGAAGAATGCAGACGCTCTTAAGCGCTCCGCCGGTCAGCGCATAGCCGCCGAGCAGAGGAATAAAGATCGCGCAGAGATTTCCGACAACACCCAAAATCACCGCCAGCACCATCGTTCCCGTGAGGGGCTTGACCATAACGACAAGGCGTTTCATGACCTCGAAATTGCTGCGTTTCATTCCTTCGCCTCCTTTGTTACGTTCTCCAGGGTCTGCTGCCCGTCCCAGAGCTTCCGGTAGCATCCGCCCTGCGCAAGGAGCTCCTCGTGGGTGCCCTGCTCCCGGACCGTCCCGCCTTCCAGGACATAAATGCAGTCCGCTCCGACGGCGTTTGCCAGGCGGTGCGAAATGAGGATCACCGTCTTTTTCCGGGCCAGAGTGCGGATGAGGCCCATGATATCGTTCTCGCTCTCCACATCGATATTGGACGTAGCCTCGTCAAAAATATAGACCGGGGAATCATGCAGAAGCGCCCTCGCGAGCGCCAGCCTCTGCCGCTGCCCGCCCGACAGGTTGGAGCCTCCCTCGGATAGCGGCAGGTCCAGCCCGCCCTCTCTGCGCAGAAACTCCGCCAGCTTGACCTGCTCCAGGGCGCTCCACAGCTCTTCCTCGGAAGCGTCCGGCTTCCCCATCTGAAGGTTTTCCCGCACCGTGCCCTTGAACAGATGGCTGTCGTGGCTGATCCTTGTGATCTTCTCCATCAAGACGCGCTCGGACACATTGCGGATCTCGCGGCCTCCGAGAGTCACGCTGCCGGTATAGGAGGCATATTTTCCCATCAGGATCGAGGCAATGGTGGATTTCCCGCAGCCCGACTCGCCGACGATTGCCGTAAAGCTGCCGGCGGGAATGCGCATATTGACCCCGTGCAGGATCTCCTTTTCTTCCGTGTACCCGAAATGCACCTCCTGAAGCCCGATCCCGCAGTCCTCCGGGCTTTCCGTCCGGCTGCCGTCCTCCGGCAGATCGAGCAGACGGAAGATCTTGTCCGAGGCCGCCATCCCGTTCATTGCCACGTGGAAGAAGGACCCCAGCCTGCGCATCGGAAGAAAGAAATCCGCCGAGAGCAGGATCACGACAAAGCACCCGATGAAATCGATCCTTCCCGCGTTTTTCTCCAGCAAGGCGAGCGCGATTCCAAGCGCCGCGCCGCCATAGGCAATAATATCCATGACAATGATGGAGTTGAGCTGCATGGAGAGCACCTTCATGGTGACCACGCGAAAATGCTCCGCTTCGCGGTTCATTTCCTCATGCCGCGCCGCGTCGGCCCGGTAGATCTTCAGCGTGGTAAGGCCCTGCAGATTCTCCAGAAAGCTGTCGCCCAGGGCGGCATACTGTCCCCAATATTTGTTCAGCAGCCGTTTGGCGATTTTCTGCACCGCAACGATCGCCATCGGGATGAGCGGAACGCAGACCAGCAAGACCCAGGCGATCTTCCATTCGATCCGCCCGACGATAAAAAACAGCGTAACCGGCGCCAGCAAGGCATAGAAGAACTGCGGCAGATAGCTGCCGAAATAGGTCTCCAGCTGCTCGACGCCCTCGCCCGCCAGCTGAACGACCTCCGCCGTGGGGACATGCTCCGTATAGGAAGCCCCAAGCCGAAGCAGCTTTTCGTAGATCCTCCCCCGCAGCGTCCGCTTTACGCTGCGGGAGGCGCAGAAGGAAGCCGTGGCGGAAAGCTTGGCCGTGACTACGCGAACCGCCGCCGAAAACAGGATCAGCGCCGCCGCTTTCGGGAAGGAGACCGCCTCTCCCGCGGCAAGCGCCCCCAGCAGTCGGGCGACCGTAAACGTCATGAGGACGCTTGCCAGCAACCCGAGCCACTGCAGCAGCACATTTGCCGCAATATACTTTTTGGAATCGGGCACCAGCCCGACCAGTCTTGTTTTGATCATTCCGAAGTCTCCTGTGACCGTAAGTTTAAGGTTAGATTTTGCTAACTTAGCTATTATAACACGCTTTTTCGGAAATGGACAGGCTTTTCATCAAAAAAAACGCTCTGCCCAAAGGGACAGAGCGTGCCGATTGATCGCATTTTACTTCAAGAACGTCCTGCGATACAGGGCAAAGTAATATAGATTCAGCGGAATCGCGGTCAGAACAAAGGCGAAGGCATACAGCAGATAGAGCGACTGCAGCGTTCCGAAATGCGCAAAGACCGTATACAGCC
>R11__coassemble_1409_pt1 | contig 13599 bp, 13 predicted proteins | sample R11__metabat2_low_PE_066 | metagenome-assembled genome bin R11 | reverse complement strand
TGATTATCAGGGGATCAAGATTCTGGATCTGCCGCAGTGGCTGATGGATGCTTAAGGCAGTAAGACAAGCACCAAGTTGGAGATTGCATGATCACATGAAAAGTTTAATCAGAAAATATTATATGACAGTTATTGCCGGTGCAACTGCCGTGACATTTGTAATTTATAAAATCCTTGTATTAAATATTGTATGGACCGGCATAAATATCACAGAAAGCGCAGCGATTGCTGAGGCACTATACTGTTAATTAAACACATTCCCCAATTTGTGAAAAAATTGAATTTGAGGAATTGCACTGTAGCAAATCATGATCCATAAATACTGCTTTTTATTCCCCAACCGTCGGTTGAGCCCGAAAGATTATGTTTTCAACTGCCAGTACGTGTGAAAAAACTTTGCTTTTATATATGCTTGATCCATGAAAGGAGGTGCCCGATATGGATCAGATCAAAATTGGTAAATTTATTGCATCCTGCAGAAAAGAGCAGGGCATGACACAGGCAGCTCTTGCTGAAAAGCTTGGAATCAGTGATCGGGCGGTATCGAAATGGGAGACCGGAAGATCTATGCCGGATTCCGGAATTATGCTTGAGCTTTGTGAACTTCTGAAAATCAATGTGAATGAACTCCTGTCGGGCGAAAGAATCATGGCGGAGATCTATGATAAACGGGCGGAAGAAAATCTTCTGGCAATGAGGCGGGAAGTGGAAGAAAAGAACAGACAGCTGCTCAGAATAGAGTTCTGGATTACGATTCCGACGGTCATAGCCGGGGTAGGCATGGTGCATGTTGCATCCTTTATAGAAATGCCTATGTGGCTAAGAAATGTGATTCTTGCTTTCTCTGTCATAATGATATTTATGGTGGCGTTTATAGCGGTAGGAATTGAGCAGAAAGCCGGTTTTTACGAATGCCGGCATTGTCGTCACAGATATGTTCCGACTTACCGGCAGACCTTCCTTGCTGTGCATAGCGGAAGAACAAGATACATGAAATGTCCGGAATGCGGGAAATGGAGCTGGCAGAGGAAAGTTCTGACAAAAGAGGATTATCCGGGCGAATCAGTATAAACGAATATCCGAAAAGGATCGTTCGAGATGATGCGAACGGTCCTTTTCGTGTCTTTAAGAAAACGCCTTGCGGTTTCAGGGCAGGAAAAATGATCTGTACCATATACTGTTAAATCACAGAAAAAGTAGAATTCTACAGTTTTTTATGTCAGCATATTGATTTGATGGAATAAAAAGAATATAATAAATCGCAGAAAACGTAGAATTCTACAAAAAAGGTGATTACATGATACATAGAGATAAATATTTGCAGCAACTGCTTCAAAACCAAAAGAACGGATTCCCGAAAATCATTACCGGGATCAGACGGTGTGGGAAGTCATATCTGCTGAAAGAAATATACAGACAATATCTTATTGAACAGGGGACTCCCGAAGAATGCATACTCATTGTGGAACTGGACGATGACAGGAATATCAGATATCGGGATCCGATCTATCTGGGCGAATATGTCAGGGATTACTGTGCATCAAAAGAAAGCTGCACAGTATTTTTGGATGAGATTCAAATGGTTTACTCAATCGTAAACCCAAACCTGACGGATGGAAAACATGTGTTAGCTCGGAGAGATGACGCACAAATCATTACATTTGTAGATGTAATTCTTGGCTTGTCTCGGGAAAGAAACATTGATTTATATGTGACCGGTTCCAATTCCAGAATGCTTTCCTCCGATATTATAACGGAATTCAGAGATAAAGCCGTAAATATCCATTTATCTCCTTTGTCATTTGACGAGTTTTATACCTATCACGGAGGATCGAAAATGGAAGCTTTATATGAATATATGCAATACGGAGGTATGCCTCTGGCGGTGCTGAAAAGCGAAGATGACAGAAAAGAGTACTTAAAAGGTCTTTTTGAGACAACCTATTTCAGGGATATTATTGAACGCAATAAATTAAAAAAAAGCAGTTCGCTGGATGAATTATGCAATATAATCAGCACTTCAACGGGCGAATTATTGAACGCTGAAAAAATATCACATACATATACCAGCGTGAAGCACGAAAAAATAGACAAACAGACCGTTGAGAAATATATTGGCTATTTTGGCGATGCCTTTCTTTTGCGTGAAGCCAGAAGATATGATCTGAAGGGACGTGCAGAAATCGGAGCGCTGAGGAAATACTATTTTACAGATACAGGACTGCGAAATGCACGGTTAAATTTTGCTTTTCCGGATGAAGGTCAGATGCTTGAAAATATTGTATACAATGAATTGGCATATCAGGGGTATACTGTGAATGTCGGAACATTTGATTCTATCGAAAAAAACGATGCCGGAACCTCTGTCAGAAAGACGAATGAGGTAGATTTCTTTGCTAGAAAGGGTGTGCGGCAATATTATATACAGGTAACAGCGGATATTTCGAATGCCGGTACAAAGACGAGAGAGTGCAGGCCATATTTTCTGTTAAATGATCAGGTCAGAAAAATTATTGTAGTAGGGAAACCTGTAAATGAATGCCTTGATGAAAGCGGATTTACTATAATAGGTGCAGCCGATTTTTTGCTTAGATTTATAAAATGACAAACGGGCAGAGGAAAGTTCTGACAGACAAGGGATAATTATGCTGAATCAGATAAGATATTTTCAATCCGTTGTGAAAAACAACAGCTTTACCGAAGCCGCGGAGGAATGCCATATTTCCCAGTCGGCCATTTCCCAGCAGATCAAGGCACTGGAGGCGGAACTGGGCGTCCAGCTGCTGCTTCGCAAAAACAGAAAATTTGAGCTGACGGAGGCCGGGGCGTATTTCTACAAAAAGAGCCTGATCCTGATCGCGGATTATGACAGGCTGGTGCAGGACACCGTCCGCGTTTCCCGTTCGGACTCGGCAGAGCTGCGCATCGGCTATCTGAAAAGCTATGGCAGCCTGCAGCTGCAGAATGCGGTGTCTGAGTTTACGGCGAGGTATCCGGATATCCGAGTCACGATCGTTGGGGGCAATCATGAGGATCTGTATGATCTTCTCCGCACGAATCGGCTCGACATCGTGCTGAACGATCAGCGCCGAGCCTTTTCCGACGCCTACGTGAACTGTTCCCTCGCTTATAAAAGCACCTATGCAGAGATTGCCGCAAGAAATCCAATGGCGCACTTGGAGACGATCACCCCATCGGAGCTGAAAAATACGCCCTGCATTCTGGTGGCGGCGAAAGACCAGCAGAAAACAGAGCAGGAGTATTATCGCACAATTATCGGGATCGAGAGCGAGCTGCTCTTTGCTTCAAGCCTGGAAGAAGCCAGGCTGATGACCGTTCAAAACAATGGTTTTATGCCGGCCGACGCAGATTCTCCCGAGTATGGAAATACAACGGTCCGGATCCCTTTGGTCCGAAACGGGAAGCAGCTCAGCACGCATTACTGTGCGTTTTGGAAAGCCGATCGCTGCGGCCGTTATGTGGAGGAATTTGCAGATATCCTAAAGCGGCAATTTTAAAGTTTTTCACATTTCATATAAGATAAACTTATTGAAATAAGCCAAAATCGGAATTGATTTATAAAGTTTATATGATTATGATGAAATAAAATAAGAAGGGGGGAATCTGCAATGAATCCATATTTTAACGAGATCCGCAATAAATTCGGCTTCGGCTGTATGCGTCTGCCCATGTTGGCAAACGGTGAGGTGGATCATGCTCAGTTTTCGGAGATGATCCGTGCGTATTTTGATGCCGGCTTCAATTATTTTGACACAGCCCATGGTTATCTGGGCGGAAAAAGCGAGCTTGCACTGAAAGAATGCCTGACCTCGAAATATCCGAGAGAGAGCTATATCCTTACGGATAAGCTGACCAATTTCTTCTTCCGTTCCGAGGAGGAGATCGACCCGTTCTTCGAAAATCAGCTGAAATGGTGCGGTGTGGACTACTTCGACTTTTACCTGATGCACGCTCAGGGCAGAGAGAATTTTGCTTATTTCAAAAAATTCCATGCCTATGAGCACGCTCTGAAGTTCCTGGAAGCGGGAAAGATCCGCCACTTCGGGATTTCCTTCCATGATACCGCAGAGGTGCTGGAGCAGATCCTGACGGAGTATCCGCAGATCGAGGTCGTCCAGATCCAGTTCAATTATGTAGATTATGAGGATCCGGCAGTTCAGAGCGGAAAGCTGCTGGAGGTCTGCCGGAAATACCGTAAGCCGGTCATCGTTATGGAGCCGGTCAAGGGCGGCAGTCTGGTCCGCCTTCCGGAAGAAGCGCAGAAGGTATTTGACGCCCTTCATGGCGGAAGCAACGCAAGCTATGCCATTCGCTTTGCAGCGGGTTTTGACCAGATGATGATGGTCCTTTCCGGCATGAGCACGCTGGAGCAGCTGCAGGACAATGTCAGCTATATGAAGGATTTCAAACCGCTGAACGAAGAAGAAAGGGAAGCAGTGAAAAAGGTCTGCGGGATCTTCCGGTCAAAGGACATCATTCCCTGCACGGCCTGCCGCTACTGCACCGCGGGCTGCCCGAAGCAGATCGCCATTCCGGACCTCTTTGCCTGCATGAACACCAAGAAGGTCTTCAACGACTGGAACCAGGATTATTATTACAATGTGGTCTATACCGAGCCGGGAAGAAAGGCCTCCGACTGCCTCAAATGCGGCAAATGTGAGAAGGCCTGTCCGCAGCATCTGGAGATTCGAAAGCTGCTGGCGGATGTGGCGCAGATGTTTGAACGGCACTGAGGAGGAAACTTAAAATGGCAAAATTGGTTGCATTCTATTCCAGAGCGAATGAGAACTATTTCGGCGGCACTATGAAGTATGTTCAGGTCGGCAACACCGAAAAGGCGGCGAAGATGATCGCGGAGCTGACCGGAGCTGAGCTGTTCAAGATCGAGCAGAAGGTTCCCTATGCTGCGGATTACTACACCTGCATCGATCAGGCAAAAAAGGATCTGCAGGCGAAGGCAAGGCCGGAGCTTGTATCCCTGCCGGAGAATCTTGACGGATACGATGAGATCTATCTCGGCTACCCGAACTACTGGGGAACGATGCCGATGGCCGTCTATACCTTCCTGGAAGCGTTTGATTTCACCGGGAAAAAGATCCATCCCTTCTGCACCCATGAGGGCAGCGGACTTGCCGGAACAGAGCGGGATATCAAAAAAGCTGCAAAGGGTGCCGAAGTGACAAGGGGACTTGCCATCAACGGCAGCGCTGTGGACAGCGCAAAGCAGAAAATTTCCGAATGGGTGTAAGAACGAAACAGTGAAGTCATTCACGGGCGCAAAAATGAACAGCAGGCAATAAAATGCAGCCTGCCGGCAGTTCCTGTATGGGGGATCTGTCGGCAGGCTGTTATTGATCAGAAGGAAAGATTTATTTCTTGAGCGCGTAGGCCTCTCTGGCCTTGGCGGCGATGCCCTCCGGCGTAATGCCGAAGTATTCGAGCACGGAGGCATAGGTTCCGCTGCGTCCGAAGGTGTCGTTCACGCCGTGGCGGACGACGGGGACGGGGCAGGCGCTGCTCACATATTCGCAGACGGCGGAGCCGAGGCCTCCGATAATGGAGTGCTCCTCCGAGGTGAGGATGCAGCCCGTTTCCTTCGCGGCCTTGAGCACGATCTCCTCATCGAGCGGCTTGATGGTGTGCATGTCGATGACGCGGGCGGAGATGCCCTCTGCGGCGAGGATGTCCGCCGCCTTCACGGCCATCGGGGCGTTGATGCCGGTGGCAATGATCGTGAGGTCGGAGCCGTCTCTCAGCGTGACGCCCTTGCCAAGCTCAAAATGATAACCCTCGATCTCATCCGTGATGATCTCGGTGGCGGGGCGCTCAAGGCGGAGGTAGGCGGGGCCGTTGTAATCGAGCAGAGCCTTCACGGCCTGCTTCATTTCATACCCGTCGCACGGGCAGCAGACGAGCATGCCCGGAATGGAGCGCATCAGCGAAAAGTCCTCGATGCACTGGTGGGTCGCGCCGTCCTCTCCGACGGAGACGCCGCCATGGGAGCCGACGATCACGACGTTCAGCCCGGGGTAGGCGACGGAGTTGCGGATCTGTTCATAGGCGCGGCCGGTGGCAAACATGGCGAAGGAATTCGTGAAGGCCTTGAGTCCGCAGGAGGCGAGGCCGGCCGCGATGGCCGTCATATTGGCCTCTGCGATGCCGCAGTTGAAGAACCGGTCCGGATAGGCGTCCCCGAAGAACTTGCTCATGGTCGATGCCGAGAGGTCGGCGTCGAGAACCACCAGCTGGGGATACTCTTCCGCAAGCGCCAGGAGCGTCTCGCCGTAGGCGTTGCGGGTAGCGATCTTTCCTGCCATATCAGTTGCCCTCCTTTTCCAGCGCCGCAATGGCGGCTTCCAGCTCCGCCTTGGCGACGGCGAACTGCTCGTCGTTCGGGGCCTTGCCGTGCCACCCGGCGACGTTCTCCATGAAGGAAACGCCCTTGCCCTTGACCGTCTTCATGATGATGACGGTGGGGGCGCCCTTCGTCTCGCGGGCGACGCGGAGCGCGTTTTCCAGATGGGCAAAGTCATGCCCGTTGACGGTGATCACGTTCCAGTTGAAGGATTCGAACTTCTTGTCCAGCGGAGCGGACGGCATGACCTCGTCGTTGGAGCCGTCGATTTGAAGGCCGTTGTTGTCGAGAAGCATGCAGAGGTTGTCCAGCTTCCACTTGGCCGCCGCCATGGCGGCCTCCCAGATCTGGCCCTCTTCGATCTCGCCGTCTCCGCAGATGGCGTAGGTGCGGTAATTCTTCCCGTTGACCCGGGCGGCCAGCGCCATGCCGACGGCACAGCTCAGTCCCTGCCCGAGGGAGCCGGTAGACATGTCAACGCCGGGGATGGTGTTCATGTCCGGATGGCCGGACATATGCCCCTTGATGGAGCGGAACAGTTTCAGATCTTCCACGGGGAAATAGCCGCGGAGAGCAAGAACGGCATAAAGTGCAGGGGAGCAATGCCCCTTGGAAAGGACGAAACGGTCGCGGTCTTCCCATTTCGGGTTGGCCGGGTCAACGTTCATCTCCTGAAAATAGAGCATTGTAAGAGCATCAATGCAGCTCAGAGAGCCGCCCGGGTGGCCGGCCTTCGCCTCATGCACGGCATCTATGGCGAGAAGGCGTGCCTTTGCCGCAGTCAGCGGCAGGTTGATCGACGTTTCCATGGGCATCTATCTCCTCAATTCAGTATCGCTCAATAGAATAACTGCAGAAGCCAAAGAAATCAAGAGGAACATCACACAAAAATCAGCATTTCTTTTCCGCAAAAATCGGCAGAGATGAATATTTTATATAAAAATTTGCCCGCCATGCAGTAAATTTCACAGGAACGTGCTATAATCAGGATATCCATTTTCCAAGGAGAGCAAAAATGAAAGAGCTGAAAGAGCGGACGGAAGAATATATCGCGCGTGTGGACGGTCTTCTGGCTGCGCGCAAATTCGGCGAGGGCGTGTTCGGCCTGCCGGATTCGGCGAAGGACAGTCCGTGCCACAAGGAATATTTTGAAGCCGTAAGGACGCACGTTCATGAGCTGGCGGCATCCGGCCCAAGCGAAAAAGATGCGGAGGACGCGGCGGAGTTCCTCCTGCGTGCGCATAAGGAGTATCCGGCGAGTGACCTCGCAGCCTGGATGCTGCTGTCGGTCCAGCAGTTCGCGGGGGAGCTGATGCCCTTTTTGACGAAAGAGAAAAAGAAAGAGCTGGCGTCGTGGTATGAAAGAGAGTATCCCCGCCGCAGCCGCATGCCCGTGCAGGATGAGGTCCTCCGGCTTCTGAGAAAATAAAAAGGAGAAGAGAGATGCAGCTTCAAAGCATTCACCACATTGCGATCATCGTTTCCGATTATGCCCGTTCCCGCGCGTTTTATGTGGACAAGCTCGGCTTTTCGGTCGTGCGGGAAAACTTCCGCCCGGCCAGAAATGACTGGAAGCTGGACCTCCGCGTCAATGAGGACACGGAGCTGGAGATCTTCGGCGTGCAAAACCCGCCGAAGCGGGTCGACCGCCCCGAGGCGGCCGGTCTCCGGCATCTGGCCTTCCGCGTGGAAAAGATCGAGGACACCGTCGCCGAGCTGGCAGCTCTCGGCATCCCCTGCGAGCCGATCCGCGTGGACGAATTTACAAAGAGAAAAATGACCTTCTTCCACGACCCGGACGGGCTCCCTCTGGAGCTCCATGAATAAAAAAGAAAGGGATTCGTTCAATGTCGGTTGTCTGGTGGGATCGCAGCGGAGAGCCGCCCTCTCCGCATGAAGTCCGCGGACCTTACCTGGTCTATACCCATGTCTGCCCGAACGGGAAAGTTTATGTCGGCCTGACGCGCCAGTCGGAGCTGGCCCGTTGGGAAAACGGCCATGCCTATAAGGACAATGCCCCCTTTTATGCGGACATTCAGAAATACGGCTGGGAGAATTTTATTCACCGCATCGAGTTTCGAGACATGTCCGAGCGGGATGCTCTCTACCTGGAGAGCATGCTCATCAGCTTTGAAAACTCCTGCAATCCCGCCTGCGGCTATAACCGGGCCACCTTCGGCACGGCCGGCTGGAATCCGACGGAGGAACAGCGGGAGCATCTCTCGTCCGTCCGCAAGGCCTATGTCTCCGAGCATCCCGAGGCGGTCGAGCGCCTGGCGGAAACGCATCGCGGCGTCCCCCGCCCGGAGAGCACAAAGGAGAAGATCCGCACCGCCCTTGCCGATGTCCCCAAGTCGGAAGAGCACCGCCGGAACATTGCGGAGGGAATTGCCAGACATCGCGAGGTCCGCCCGGTCCGCTGTGTGGAGACCGGAGAGGAATATCGCTCCGCCTGGGATGCCCATCTGCGCACGGACATCGGCGACGCCGGCATTGCCCGCTGCTGCAAAGGCCAGGCAAAAACAGCCGGCGGCTTTCACTGGGAATATGCTTTGCCGAAAGAGGCGGATGACGCAGCACCGGAGCCCCACGAATCAATTACGGAGGAAAGAAAATGACGGAAGAAGAAAAGCTCTTTGCCAGCAAGGCCTTTGCGCCGGGAGATCCGACCCTGGTTGCGCAGAAATTAAAAGCGCACAAGCTCAATCAGGACTATAACGCTCTTTACGAGGACGAGACGGAGGCGCGCGGGCGCATCCTCGCCGAGCTCCTCGGCCACTTGGGGGAGAAGAGCTTCCTTCAGGGGCCCATTACTTTCCACTATGGGATCCATACCTCGATCGGGGCCCGTTGCTTTGTCAATTTTAATTTCACCGTGCAGGACGATGCCCCTGTCACCATCGGGGATGACTGCAACTTCGGCCCCAACGTCACCATCGTCACGCCCTGCCATCCGATGCTCCCGGACGAGCGGCGGAGCTATCTCTGCCCGGACGGGAAGGAGCGCCATCTCTGCTGGGCAAAGCCGGTCACGATTGGGAATGACTGCTGGTTCGGTGCCAACGTCGTGATCTGCCCCGGCGTGAAGATCGGGAACGGTTGCGTAATTGGAGCGGGAAGCGTTGTCACGAAAGATGTTCCGGCGCATTCCTTCGCCGCGGGCACCCCCGCCCGCGTGATCCGGCCGATCACGGAAGCGGACAGCCTGAAGAATAAGCCGGAGCTGTTTTAAGCCCCGAAAGAGACGTATCGCATAAAGAAGCCCGGCGTATGAAAAATACGCCGGGTGCTTTACGATGTGTGCAGCCTTTCAGCTGTTGGCCTTGCGGAGCTTGGAGCGGCGGATGCTCTCCTTGATGGAGGGGCCGGCCGTCTGGATCAGGATGACGATGATCAAAACGAGCCCCTGGAAGGTGTCCTGAATATCAACGCTGAGCCCGGGGATCGAAACGATGATGAAGTTGATCGTCGTGTAGGAAAGTGCGCCGAAAATGACGCCGAGCATGTTTCCTTTGCCGCCTGCCATGCTGACGCCGGCGAGAACGACGGAAGCGATGGCATACATTTCATAGCTTTGCCCGGAGGAAGCCGGTGTGACATTGCCGATCTTGCAGGCCTGCAGGATCGAAGCAACGCCGACCAGAATGCCGATCAGAATGAAGACGGAGATCTTGACCCAGGTGGTGTTGATTCCGGCGAGGCGGGCGCTTCTTTCGTTGGAGCCGACGGCGTAAACGCTTTTGCCGTACTTGGTCTTCTTGGCGATGATGATGAAGAGGATCGCCATGGCGAGGAACACGAAGAAAATGTACGGAATGGAGAACGAACCGAATTTGAGCTTGCCGGTGCCGAACTTCATGCGGAGCAGCTCATACTTGGAATTGGAGCTCATCATGGCAAACTGGCTGGAGGAGGAGCCGCTGATCGAAGGGTCGACCTTGCGCACGACGGAGAGTGTGAGCGAACGGTAGATGAGCATCGTGCCGAGCGTAACGACGAACGGAGGCATTTTTCCGAGCCCGACCAGAAGCCCGTTGATGAGGCCGCAGAGCGCGCCGGAAACGAGAGCTGCGAGGATCATCAATAAAATGGAATTCGTCATATTGAATACGCAGATCGTCACGCCGGTGCAGAGCACGAGAGAGGAGCCGACGGAGAGGTCGATCTGCCCCGTGATAATGATGAAGGCCATGCCAAGCGCGATCGTGCCGACGATGCAGGTGTTCTGGCTGCCGAGAATTGCGGCGATGTGGCTGAATTTAAAGGTGTTTCCGTTTGCCTGGATCGTAAAGGCATAGCCGATCATAATGATCAGCAGAACGAAAATATAGCTGTACTGAGACCAGAATCTGCCGATGGTCTTCCAAACGCTGGTTTCTTTTTTCATTATTTTTGAACCTCCTCTGAAGTTTGAATGGCATTGGTGGAATACATCATGACATCGTGCTCGTTCACTTCGCTGTGAACAAAGGTCTTTACGATCCGGCCTTCATAGAAGACCAGACAGCGGTCGGCGACCTTCTGGATCTCCGGAATTTCCAGCGTGTTGATGATAACGGTCTTCCCTTCCTTGGCAAAGCCGAGGATGAGCTTGTAGATCTCTTCCTTCGCTCCCACATCGACGCCCTGTGTCGGGTTGTCAAAGAGAAGAACATCGGCTCCGGTATTCATCCAGCGCCCGAGGAATACCTTCTGCTGGTTGCCGCCGGAGAGGGAAGTGATGGAGTCTGAGCTCTCGCCGGCCTTGATGTGAAGCGCATCGCGCTGAACGGCGTAGCGTGCGTTCTCCTCTGCCGGACGGATAAACGGATGCTTTTTCTTGGAAATTTCGTGCTCGGCAAGATAGAAATTTTCCATGATGCTCATATCGGGAACGACGGAATTCTCCTTGCGGTTGGAGGGCAGCAGAGCAACGGAATTCTTCATATAGTCGACGATCGAACCGCCGTGGAGTGCCTTCCCGTTGATGCTCATGGTGCCTCCGGTCGTCGGAATGGCTCCGAACATGGCCTGCATCAGTTCCGAGGCGCCGCAGCCGGCGAGCCCGGTAAAGGCGAGGATCTCTCCCTTGCGTGCCTCCAGACAGATATCCTTGAACTCATCTCCGCTGAGATGGTCCAGCTTCAGAACGACCTCTCCCAAAGGACGCTGTTCGTAAACATCCTCGTCCACATACTGCGCGCCGACCATATCGGAGGTGACGGCGTGCGGAGAGGTCTCGCTGATCAGCCCCGAGGAAACAAATTCACCGTTGCGAAGGACGGTATAACGGTCCGAGATTGCAAAGATCTCCGGCATTTTGTGCGAAATAAAGATGAAAGATTTTCCCTTCTGCTTCAGCATGCGCAGGATGCCGAAGAGATGCTCGATCTCGTCGTTCGAGAGCGAGGTGGTCGGCTCGTCGAGGATCAGCAGCTTGGCGTCCGCATAGAGAGCGCGGCAGATCTCCAGCAGCTGCTTTTCACTGGTCTTCAGCTCGGAGACCATGACGTTCGGGTCGATATTGACGCCGAGATCTTCAAAGAGTTGGCGGGTGCGGGCAAGCTGTTCTTTCTGATTGATCAGACCGAGCCGCGTGCGGATCTCGCGGCAGAGGAAAATGTTGTCCGAAACGGAGAGATCGTTGATCACGTTGAGCTCCTGGTGGACAAAGGCGATGCCGGCGGCTTCCATCTGCTGGATCGTCGGCGAGGCATAGGTTTTTCCAAGAAAGGTGATCGTTCCGCTGTCTGCCGGAAGGACTCCGGTGAGGATATTCATCAGCGTGGATTTCCCCGCGCCGTTTTCACCGAGAAGCGCGTGGATCTCTCCTTCCTCTACGGTGAAATGAATGTCCTTCAGAACAACGTTTCCGCCGAATGCCTTGGAAACATGATTCATTTCAAGAATTGTCATGGACGCTGTCTCCCTTTATTAATAGAATGCTGTGAAAATTTATTTGAATGAGGATATGGTGTAATAACTGTATTGGGTGAAACAGAAGCGGCGGATGCAGGAAATTCCTGCATCCGCCGTATGATACTAATCAGGAATTAACGGTCTGCGGTTGTGAAAGGGCAAGCGGATCAGTGACCCTGGAAGCCTTCCGTCTCGGCAGCGTTCGTGCGGTCAACGATGAAGACGGGCTCGTAGGAACCGTCGCCTGCGGAGTAGCTCCAGTTGCCTTCCACATAGTCAACGCCCATCTCGATGACAGACTGCATCATCTTCGGGCTGAAGAAGACGGACATCATGTCGTCGAAGTAGGTGTCGGCAAGTTCGCTCTGCTCGTCGGCATCGGCCATAACATTGTAGAGCTCCTGCATGCCGCCGATAGCGGAAATGTAGCAGTCGAGGCCTTCCAGGTCAGCGAGAGTCTCGGCGGAAGCGCCGGCTTCAAGATAATTCAGGACACCGAAGGTCATCTCGTCGTCCATGGAGTAGATGTAGAGCTTGCCGGTGTTTGCCTTGGCAGCAGCAACGATCTCATCGAACTTCTGCTCGATGTAGCCGTAAGCGCCGTCGGCAGACCAGTTGCAGACGACCGTATAACCGTTGAAGATCGCGTCAAGAGCATCCTGATCCCAGACCTCGGTGGTCTCGAACTCGCCGTTCATAAGATCGGAGTACTTGATCTCACCGCGGAGGAACTGTTCAAAGCCTTCCTGGCGGCGGGAGCAGACCGTGCCGTTATCGCCGTAGAGAACAACGACGGTGTCGCCCGGCTCCATGCCGTTCTTCTGCAGCCAGTAAGCAATGCCGGCGCCGCACTGCCAGTTATCGCCGGAGTAGTTCAGAGCGGCATACTTCTCAGTGGCTTCGATGATACGGTCAAAGGAGATGAAGGGGATGCCTTCTGCGTAGAGGGCTTCCTGGCCGGCCTGTGCGGAATCGTCCAGAGCCATCATGACGACGATCGCGGCGTCGCCGTTTGCGATGATGGTGTTGCACTGGTCGACCTGCTCTTCACCGGAAGATGCGGGGATGTAGACTGCCTTGTAGGTGCCTTCTGCGGTGATCTCATCGCACTTGGCAGATGCGTAGGCGCCGGCCTGGGCGGTCCAGCCATGGTCGGGAGTAGGACCGAGGACATAGATGGTCTTGCCGTCTGCGGACGCGGAGACCGCGCACAGAGCAAAGATCATGCACAGCGCGAGAGCGATTGCGAGAATCTTTTTCATGTGATTTCTAAACTGTACCCCGTAAATCGGACAGCGAAAAGAAGCTAATCTGCTCGCACGTCC
>R11__coassemble_1359_pt1 | contig 13946 bp, 10 predicted proteins | sample R11__metabat2_low_PE_066 | metagenome-assembled genome bin R11 | reverse complement strand
TATCAGGAGGAGGGCTACCGCTGGATCACCATGCTCCGCGCCTGCCGCTTCGGCGGCATTCTGGCCGACGACATGGGCCTCGGCAAGACGCTCCAGGCGCTCGCCTTCCTTCTCTCCGAAAAGGAGCAGGGAAAGAGCGGAGACGCGCTGCGCACGCTCATCGTCTGCCCCGCCTCCCTCGTCTACAACTGGCAGAAGGAGCTTGAGACCTTCACGCCCGCTCTCACCTCCGTCGTCATCGCGGGGACGGCGGGCGCGCGCAAGGCTCTCATGGAAGCGAGCCGGGACACCGACGTGTGGATCACGAGCTACGATCTCCTCAAGCGGGACATCGCACTCTATGAAGGCCTGCCCTTTGCCAACGAGATCATCGACGAGGCCCAGTTCATCAAGAATCAGAACACGCAGGCCGCACAGGCCGTGCGCGTGATCCAAAGCTCCTTCCGCCTCGCGCTCACGGGCACACCCATTGAAAACCGCCTCAGCGAGCTTTGGAGCATCATGGACTATCTGATGCCCGGCTTTCTCGACAGCTATACCCGTTTCCAGAAGGACTACGAGGCGCCCATCGTCACGCAGAAGGACGAGAACGCCATGGCAAGGCTCCGCACGCTCGTGCATCCCTTTATCCTCCGCCGGCTGAAGAAGGACGTGCTCAAGGAGCTGCCGGACAAGCTGGAGGAATCCGTCACCGTGCGGCTCACGGGCGAGCAGCGGAAGCTCTACGACGCCGCCGTCAGCCAGATCCGGCTCGATCTCGACAAGGCAACGCCCGAGGAATTCCGCACCGGCAAGCTGCAGCTGCTCTCGCAGCTCACACGCCTGCGGCAGATCTGCTGCGATCCCTCGCTTCTCTATGAAAACTACAGCGCCGAGAGCGCCAAGCTCGAGGCCTGCCTGCAGCTCATCCGGCAGGCCGTCGACGGCGGGCACAAGCTGCTGCTCTTCTCGCAGTTCACCTCCATGCTGGACATTCTCTGCGCGCGCCTGCGGGACGAAGGGCTTGCCTATCACCGCATCGACGGCAGCACGCCCAAGCAGGACCGCATGGCGCTCGTAGACTCCTTTGCCAACGACGACGTGCCCGTCTTCTGCATCTCGCTCAAGGCCGGGGGCACCGGGCTCAATCTCACGGCCGCCGACATCGTCATCCACTACGACCCCTGGTGGAACCAGGCCGCCCAGAACCAGGCGACCGACCGCACCCACCGCATCGGCCAGACACAGCGCGTCACGGTCTACGAGCTCATCGCCGCCGACACCATCGAGGAGCAGATCCAGACCATCAAGGCCGACAAATCCCGCCTCGCCGAGGACGTTCTCTCCGGCGAGAGCATCAGCTCGTCGATCCTCAACAAGGAGGATCTCCTCGCGCTGCTGGGGTGATTGACTTCTTTTTTCATTCTCTGTATAATGAAGTAAAAAGAGAATCACTGCACGGGGAGGAATCGCGACATGAAAAATCTATATACCATTCCGCAGATACGTTCCATCGTGAATCATTACGCTTCCCGTTACGGGGCTGACCGTGTTTATCTCTTTGGCTCTTATGCCCGCGGCGATATGAATGAAAGCAGCGATATCGATCTGCTCATTGACAAAGGAAGCATTCGCGGGCTGCAATTTGCCGGTCTGCTCTGTGATCTGGAGGATGCCTTCGGCAAGCATGTCGATCTGATCTCTACTGCCGGTGCCGATGCGCATTTTCTAAATACGATTCAGAAAGACGAGGTGCTTCTCTATGAGCGTCCAGGAGCGTGATGCCAGTATCCTTCGGCATATCATTTCATACTGTGAACAGATACAGATGGCAATTGCGCACTTTGGAGATGATTACGCGCTCTTTGAATCCGATCCCGTATTTCGCAATGCCGTCGCTCTCTGTATCCTTCAGATCGGCGAACTTGTCGGGATCCTTTCTGACGAGTTTCGCTCCGCCCATCCCGTATCCCATGGCGTCAGATCAAGCAGATGCGAAATATCGTTGCCCACAAATACGGCAGCTTTGATGCCTCGATCACATGGGACGTTGTCCAAAACGACATTCCAAATCTTCAGGCTTTCTGTACTGACGTGCTGAAATAAATACAAAATCCCCGGGCATCGCGCCAAAAGCGCCGATGTCCGGGGATGATTTTTGTTTTACCCGCCCGTTGCAAGCAGCTGGACGATGCCGAAGAATTCGCGGACGGTATAGTGGATCCCCAGCGGAAGCAGAGCTTTGGCAGGGATGCCGCGGACGTCTTTATGACCCTGCTGCTCACAGATAAGCAGGGCACGGCGGACGTGGAAGCTGCTCGTCACGACGCCGACAGAGGCATTTTCGTCTTCCATGAGGCGGAAGCTGTTGCGGATGTTCTCTTTGGTGTCCTTTGAGTCGGGTTCCAGGAGGATCCGGTCCTCCGAAATGCCGTTTTCCGTGAGGTAGCGCCGGATGCATTCCGCCTCGCTGATGCTCTCGCCGCTGCCCTGCCCGCCGGAGGCAATGCAGAGCGTCTCCGGATTTTCCTGCAGATATTCCAGCGCCCGCTGCATCCGCAGCAGCATCGGGCTCGTCGGGCTCTCTCCGCGTACGGCGGCACCGAGAACGATGATCACATCAAGCCCCGGCTCCGCCTCGAGCGACATGGCGGAGACGATGCTCGCCTCGCCCGCGGCAAAGCACAGCAGCCCCGCCGCCACGAGCCCCGCCCAGGTCCGTCGGACCCAGCAGGGAAAGAAATACCGTTTTCTTTTGTATTCCGCGATCAGCATGCCGGCACGCGCAAAGCAGAATCCGCTCAGCCCCGGCCAGAGCCACAGCCAGGAGACGCCGATATGCGCCCAGGCGATGCAGATGCCGTAATAGACGAGGCTCAGAATGCCGAGCAGCAGAAGGAGCGAGGCACGGATGGGATGGTGTTTCATTTCTTCAGCAAAATCGTCTTGACCTCATATGGCGTAAAGCACAGAGGGATCTCCGCTCCGGCGCTCTGCCACGGGCCCTGCGGACGCTCCATCAGGTCGCTCTCTGTAAATGCAGAGAAGGGGTAACCGGTCTTCAGGCGGCACTTGACCTCTGCGCCGCAGTATTCGTGCAGGCGGACAACTACACTCTCCCCGTCCTCGGCCGTCTTCACGGCATCGAGTGAAACGGAAGACGTATCGAGCGAGAGGAAGCTCTCCCGGTCGATCCTGCCCTGCTGCATTCGGATGGGGTCATTGAGGAAGAAGGCAGCCTGTTCCGTACTGCTGTGGAGCACATCCCCGGTGTGCGGCAGGAGGGAATACGTGAAGCGATGTTCGCCCTGGTCCTGAAGATGGTCCGGATAGGTCGCCGTTTTAATCAGGGTGAGGCGGATGGTGTCCCCCTTGACATCGCAGCCATACTTGCTGTCATTGAGAACACTGACGCCGTAATTGCTGTCGGAGAGGTCGACCCACTTGTGCATAACCGTCTCAAAACGGGCAATGTCCCAGCTGGTGTTCCAGTGATTCGGGCGGCGGACGTTGCCATATTGAATATCAAAGGTGGCAAACGTGGAACGGACACGCACCGGAAATTCCACTTTCAGCAGCTGATGAGTCTCGTGCATATCTACATCCGTTTGGAAATCGATCTGCGGAGAATGCGCGTAGAAGAGGATGTTCTGCCCGATGTGAGATTTTCCATATTTCCATTCACAGCGGAGCACAAAGGCAAGAGGTCCGTTTTCCAGAACCGACATTTGGGTAAGCCGGTCTACCTCATAAGGTTTTTCCGTATAGTAAAGATTGATGTTCCAGGCATCGCAGACCACCGGCTGATCCTCAAAGAAGATCATGCGGTTGGCCTTCCGCCCCTCCGGCAGAACGCTGCGGCTGTTTTTCTTGTCCCAAAGCGCCGTAATGCGGCCGCAGGCATCAAAGGTGACAGAGTAATACGGTGTTTCAAGATGCTCGCCGTTAAAAGCAAAGGGTGTTTCCGTATCAGGCATGAATTTTACGATTGTGAAGCTCTCGATGCTCATCGCAGGCAGACGGCAAAAAACACGCGCCTTATCTTTTCCATGCTGCACCGGAAGCGGAGTGCCGTTGCGGGAGAGCGTCTCTCCTTCGGCCAAAGGCAGCTCTACCAGTCCTTCATAGTCCCAGATGCCGCTGTTGACCAGCGAAATGCCTTCTCCGTTTTCGGAAAGAGCGGCAAAGGAATCCTCGATAACGGCATTTGCAATTTTCTCTGCTTCGGCATACTCCCTGCGTGAATCCTCATAAACCTCGGCAATTGCCGAGCCCGGGATCACGTCATGGAACTGGTTTCGCAGGATGATCTTCCAGCCGGCAAGCAGCCGGTCTCTCGCCTGAGGGGCATTTTCTCCCGAAAGCCCTGCCAGAACGGAGATCCATTCCGCATCCCGGTAAAGATGCTCCATGCGCCGGTTCATAAGCTTGTTATACGCATGGCTCGTATAAGTGCCGCGGTGATTTTCCAGATAAAGTTCTCCGTCCCATTCCGGGAAAAAGTCCTCTGTGTTCTTCACACACTCCCGGAGCCGGTCAAAGTATTCCTTCGCGTGCCCGGTCTTCACCTCAGGCAGGCCGGGAATCACATCGAGCACACGGCGCTGCTGCAGCTCCTCACGGTTCACGCCTCCTCCTCCGTCCCCGTAGCCGTAGGCCAGAAGGAGCTCGCTGGTCAGGCCCTTGTTCTTGTAATTATTCCAGATCCCCTTGACGGAAGACGGCAGCATCTCGCCATTGTAGGTATAATACCACGAACCCTGCTCCTCGGCAGCGGCAGGCGTTGTGATGAAATGGGCAAGGACCTGTGAACCGTCGATGCCCGTCCAGGTAAAGGTATCATAAGGCATCTGGTTGCATTCGTTCCAGCTGATCTTGGTCGTAACAAAGATATCAATGCCGGACTTTTTCAGGATCTGCGGCAGCGCCCAGGAATAGCCAAAGACATCCGGCAGCCAAAGACAGTGCATCTCCTTTCCGAATTCCCAGCGGGCGAATTCGCTGCCGACAAGGAACTGCCTCGTGAGCGATTCTCCGCTCGGGATATTGCAGTCCGCCTCGACCCACATTCCGCCGTCGATCTCCCAGCGGCCCTCCTTGATCCGCTCCCGGATCTGCTCATAGAGCTCCGGGAAGTCCTGCTTGATCCATTCATAGGTCTGCGGCTGGGACATGAGAAAGGTATATTCCGGATAAAGCTCCATCAGGCGCAGCACTGTGGAGAAGGAACGTGCCGCCTTTTCACGGGTGTGTTTATATCGCCAGAGCCAGGCGAGGTCAATGTGCGTGTTTCCCAGCGCCGTTACGCGAACCGGAAGCTTTCCGCCGCAGGCGGCGAGCCCTTTTCGCAGATATTCCGCCGCATCGCGGACAGAGGCATAGAAGGCTTCGTTTCCTTTCTCCCGGCGGTCGACAAGATTCACCGCACGATTGAGCAGCTGCAGCAGGCGTTCATAGAGAGCGTCATTTTTATCCAGAAGAGAGAGGCTCTCCAGGAGCATCTTGCCGGTGTAATAAAGCTCGTCTGTTCCCGCATCGAGAATGGCGGAATATGCCTCGGAAAACCGGTGGTGCTGAACCTGCGGCTCTCCGCCGCCTTCGAGCCCTGCCCAGATGCGGAAGAGAAGCGTTTTCTCCTCCCCGGCCCAGGTCTCGGGGAAATATACCTCGTTATGATGCGTATCTACGCCCTGATAGGGTACACCGTCGACATAGAGGAGCGATTCAAAGCCGCTGCAGTTGCAGCTGCCGGTCTTTCCAAAATCAAATACGCCGACCGGACGGCCGTGTTTTTCTTTTTCAGGGATCCTGCCCCGGCAGCGGCGCCAGAGATAGGTATCTCGTCCGGCCCACTCATCCCCGAGGCAGACCGTTTCCCAGGCAGCATCTTCCCCGGGAAGCGCCGGATTCACCGGCTCGGACGGACAGGGGCAGCTTTCCATGGAGAGCATCGGGAGTATGCCGCGCATACGATAAAGCGAGAGCTCGTCAATGCGGGCTCTCAGCTTGTCTGTTGTAAAGAAGATATCCATTTCTGCATTCAGCCTCGCATCGGGGCAATCTCGACCGGTGCACCCTTTTCAAGACGGGACTGTTCGGCCGCAAGCGCAGCAAGGTGGCTCTCAATGGAAGTATCAAGCGTTGTAATGGTGTTGCCGGGATCCTTGCCTTCCATATAATCGAGGAAGGCGAGCACAAGCCCGCGGTCTCCGCCGCCGTGGCCTTCAAAGTTGTCCGCGATCGTGCCGAGGTCGATGACTTCGGTCTCTTTGCCGAACTCCGTAATACGGATAATATTCTGATCCATATCTCCCCAAAGGTCGCCATGCGTTCCCATGACCTTGACGGTTCTTCCGCCGTGGCTGGTAAAGGCGCTCATCGTCAGGTTCAGCACAGCCCCGCTCTCCATCTGCAGATTGACGATCTGATTGTCGACGACATCATTGTCGCAGGCGAAGACGCATCTTCCGTAAGGGCCGTTCTGAATGCTTTCACGAATCGACTCCTCCGTCGGATATTCAGAGAGAACATCTACCGGCCAGTCCGTATGGCCGGCGAGCACACCGGTGTCGGGATTGGTGAGATAGATCTTCTCACAGTCATAGGGGCAGGAGTCCTTGGCCAGGCAGCCGTCCAAACAGCGCTTCGCCGCACCCTGCGGCGCATTTTCCGGTTTGAAGTACATGAGGCTGCCGAAGGAGGAGACGCGCTCTACGCGGCTTGAGGAGAGCCAGATAAGATAGTCCAGATCATGGCAGCATTTGGCAAGGATCATGGGGCTTGTCTCGTCCTCCCGCCGCCAGTTCCCGCGCACGAAGCTGTGCGCCTGATGCCAGTAGCGCACATTCTCCAGGGCCTGAATATTCACGACTGTGCCAAGACGACCGCTGTCGATTGCCTGTTTGATCGTCTGGAAAAACGGCGTATAGCGCAGCACGTGGCAGACGACGACCTTTCTTCCCTCTTCTTTGGCCACCCGCGTCAGCTCCTGGAGTTCGCTGAGCAGCGGGCTGACCGGTTTTTCGAGCAGCAGATCGTAGCCCTTTCGCAGTGCGGCAATCGCATGGGTCACATGCATGCGGTCCTGCGTGCAGATCATGGCAACGTCCGCAAGCTTCGGCTGTGCAAGCAGCTCCTCGGCACTGTGAAAGCACATATTCTCGGGGATCCCGTGCGCTTCCGCACCCATTCTGAGGCGTTCCTCATGATGGTCTGCAATGGCAACGACCTGCGCCCGATCCTTCAGCGTGAGCAGCTCCATGCCATATGCCGTTCTTCCGCGGCTTCCGAAACCAAGAATCGCAACCGTAAGTTTCTTTTCCATATCGATTTTTCCTCCGTTAAAGTTCTTCTATGATAAACATTCTTGAACTGTAGTCTCCGAAATAGGCGGTATGCTCTTTATAATCCGTGCCCTGAAATACCGGCATAATTGCTGTGCCCCGTCCCTGGAGCAAGGCTCCCGGAGCCGTCAGGGAAAATTCCTCGCTGAGGTGCCCGCCCCCTCTCCGTTCGGTCATGGCAGGATCTGAGACCCGCTGCTGACGCGCCGTTATGCGATAGAGCCGGTCTGTCCGGCAGTCGGGCACACGCAGACGCCGGACGGATGCGCGCGAGAGCGGCGCGCGCTTTTCCAAATAGAGTGCAAGAACCGTTTTTCCGTCTTCGGAAGCGGCCGTCCAGATCACGGTATTGTCTTCCCGAACGCGGGTAAAGCGGCCGCGCTGGAAAATGCTCCGATAGGTCTTGTAAAATTCGATCTGTCGACGGAACATTTCTTTTTCCTCATCGGAAAGTTTCGTCACATCCAGCTCGTAGCCGAAGGCCCCGAAAGCATTGACGTGAAACGCCGTCTCATAATCATAGACTCTTCCCGTGATTCCGTTCGGAATGCGGGAAACATGCGCGCCAAAGCAGCAGGGCGGATAACCATAGCTCGTGCCGGAGAAGATCGAGACGCGGGAAGTGGCATCGGTATTGTCACTGCCCCAGATCTGATTTTCATAGCAGAGCGCCCCCAGATCAAATCGGCTTCCGCCGGAGGAGCAGCCTTCGATGAGCACTTTCGGGAAGCGGGCTGTCAGCCTTTGCAGAAGGCGGTAGTAGCCGAGCGTCCATCGATAACGAAACTCGGGAATATACATATCGGGGGACCAGTCATCTGCAAGATAGCGGTTCATGTCCCATTTTACATAGTCAAATCCGTTTTCTCCAATGAGCCGCTCGAGCTTTTCATAGATAATGTCCACCGCTTTTTTCTGTGTCATATCGAGGAGATACTGGTCACGCCCCGGGCTCGGCTCCCGGCCGGGACAGCGCACCATCAGCTCAGGATGTTCCCGGAAAAGCGCCGTATCCGGGGAGATCATCTCCGGCTCGATCCAGATGCCCGCAAGCATGCCGAGCGAGTGGATATGCTCCGTCACCGGGCGCAGACCGTGCGGGAACTTCTTTGGGTCCGGCTCCCAGGTGCCCATGTCGCCCCTGGCGCACATGCCGCTGCGAAACCAGCCGTCGTCAATGACAAAAAGCTCAATTCCGAGCTTGCACGCGGCATCTGCCTGGCGGGAAAGATTTTCCTCGCTTAAGTCAAAGCCCATACCTTCCCAGCTGTTCAGAAGGATCGGCCGGTCACGCTCGGCCCAGAAGGGTGGGCTGATATAACGGCAGATAAAATCATGCATCTGCTGCGACGCCGCATTTTCTCCCCCGGTGCTATAAAGCAGAACAGCCTCCGGGGAGGCGAAACGATCCCCTACTTTGAGGCGGAAGGAGAAGGAATCCGGATTAAGCCCCGTCACCAGGCGAAGCATGCCGTAAGGCGACACCTCTGCCGCCTCCCGATGGTCTCCGGACCAGAGGAGATTCGTGAGATAGCACTCCTGCCCACTCTCCAGGAGAAACAGCGGGTTGTGCTCTGCCGAGGACACGCCGGCTGTTGACTGCACAGAGAATGTCCCGCCTGTGAGCGGCGTACGATGCACCTGTCTTTCGCGGATCCAGGCTCCGTCAAAGCTCAGCGCTTCAAAGCCGGCATCCTCAAGATCCAGCTGCAGGGAAGCCAGCGCGCGCACGGTCAACGTTTCTCCGCTTCCGTTTTCCACAAGGCTCTGACGGAGGATCACATCACTGTCGGGATAGACCGTGTAGAGGAGCCGAATTCGTACGCCTGTCGGCCGGTCAAGCAGGCAGACTGAGAGCGTTTCCGCTCCGTTTTTTCTCGCATGCGGCAGCTCGGGAGACCATGCGTCCGTCTCCCGTTCCAGGGAATAACCCTCATAGCGAAAATCAAAGACGGTGTTCCCGTTCTCTCCAAGCTCCCCGCGAAAAGCGCATTCTCTCAGGTCGCCTTTTCCGAAGGAAGAAAATTCCAGCGGAAGCAGCGTCGGATACAGTCGTGGAAAGGCATCGGAATCGTTCACGACCGTTGGCAGGCGGAGATCGCTGCAGCTGAGATAGGCCTCTAAATCACCAACAGCGCCGAGTGCGTTTCCGAAATAAAGATGTTCAAGGTGTCCGGAATCGGCCACCCTGAACATATAAGTCGTATGAGGTGTATTCAGGCGGAATACACCGGAAGAGATCTCGATCATCATGTTTCTGCTCTTCCTTTCGCAAAATGCCGTTATCGGACAGAGTCAAGTGCCTGCGCCAGGTCGTTCTTCAGCATGTCCAGATCTTCGAGACCTGCATGCACGCGGATCAGACTGATCCGATCCTCCGGAACTGCTTCGCCCTCCTTGAAACACACAAGGTTCGGTTCAAAGAGGCTCTCGTATCCGCCCCAGCTGACAGCAAGCTTGAAATACCGGAGCGAATTTGTGAGCTTGCGGATCTTCGCCTCGTCCCTTGTTTTGAGACGGAAGGAGAAGAGCCCGCTTCCGCCGCGCATCTGCTCTTTGGCAAGCTCATACTGCGGGAAAGACGGGAGAAGCGGGTAGTTTACACATTCCACATCGTCGCGCGATTCCAGGAATTCCGCAAGCCCCAGCGCATTGCGGTAATGCACCGGCATGCGCAGATGCAGCGTACGCAGGTTGCGAAGGATGAGCCACGCCATAAACGGATCCGGAACCGGTCCCATTGACAGAAACTCCGTATCGAAGATATTCGTCACATCCTCCCGGCTGCCGCAGATCACTCCTGCCACAACATCCGAATTTCCGCCGAAATATTTACTGCAGGAATGCACAGAAATGTCAATGCCGAGGTCGATCGGGTTCTGGTAGATCGGTGTTGCCCAGGTATTGTCGATAATCGTCTTGATGCCGCGTTCCCGCGCCAGCTTTGCGACCTGGGCAAGCGGCTGGAGCGTAAAGGTGAAGGTGGCGGGGCTTTCAAGATAAATTACCTTTGTGTTGTCGCGGATCGCCTGTTCAAAATCCTCAATATTTTCCCCATCGACAAAGGTCACATCCACACCGAAACGACGGAGATAGGTGTCAAACAGATATTTTGCCCAGCCATAGGCACTGCGCACACAGACGGCATGATCTCCTTCCCGGAGGAAACCCATAACAGCACAGGAGATTGCTGCGACACCGGAACTGACGAGCTTGGCCTTTTCCGCATGCTCAAGTGCCGCAATCTTTTCCTCGCAGAGATTAACCGTCGGGTTGTTCCCTCGGGAATAGATAAAATGCTCCGCCTCATTGCTGAGCGCATCTCGAAAATCCTCAAAGCTTTCAAAGCAGAAGATCGAGCTTTGGAAGATGGGAGGAGCGACAGCATGCTCCGGCAGGCTGTGCTCTCCCATATGGTGAAGGATCTCCGTAATTTCCATAGGCTGTGTATCCATAACGCTTTCTCCTTTAACCCTTGACACCGCCATCGGTCAGGCCGGCGACAATATACTTCTGTCCAATGCCGAATACGATCATCGTTGGCAGGAGCGAAACTACGATGCCCGCACTCATCAGATCCCAGCTCACACCGGCTTTTGAGATGAAAGAGTTGAGCGCCACAGGAACCGTATATTTGGATGCCTTGTTGATCATCATGACGGCGATGAAGAGCTCGTTCCAGATATTGACAAAGGCAAAGCAGAAGATCGCCGCAATGCCGGGAAGCGTCAGCGGCAGCACCACGTGGACAATGCTTTGGAAAAGGCTGCAGCCGTCGATCATGGCCGCTTCCTCAAGGCTCACCGGGATTCGGTCAAAGAAGCTGCGGGACATGAGCGTGCAGAAGGCGATGACCGTTGCCACATAGATCACGGCCAGCACAGGGAGGTTGTCCACCATCTTCAGCTTGGAAAAATACATGAAGAGCGGCAGCATGATCATGAAAGACGGGATCGTCTGCGTGAAATACATGAGGATCTCGAGCGCCGCCTTGCCTTTTTTATGGCGGAAACGCGAAAGGGCAAAGCCGCTCATAATGGAGAGGATCATTGCCACAATAGAGGAGGAGAGCGTTACAAAGAGCGAGTTTAAAAAATACTGCCCGAAGTTGCTGTAGGTAAAGAGCTTGCGGTAGGCATCGAGCGTCGGTTCCTTCGGCCAATAGACCAGGGGAAGCGCATAGAGTTCGGTCCCGTTTTTAATGCTTGTCACAAAGATCCAGAACAGCGGGAGCGTTGCAAAGAGGAAGAAGAGCACCAGCAGCAGGATCTTCACGCCAACGCCGGCCGCTTTTTTCGCTTTCTTTCCGTTCATACCGAATCGTCTCCTTTCCGTCTGGTAATGCTGAGATAGAGAATGGCATAGCTTAAAAGCATCAGCATGATCATAACGCCGTAAGCAGAACCCTGGCCGTAGTCAAATTCCTTATAGACCTTGTTGATCATCATGGTGCCGAGGATATGCGTGCTGTTGACCGGACCTCCGTTCGTCATCGCGTAGATCAGATCCGGGAAGTTCACGATCCACATGCTTCTCAGGAGGACCGTGCTGATAATCGTGGGGCGGATGTAGGGAATCGTCACGTGAAAGAGCTGCTGCACACTGTTGCAGCCATCGAGCTTTGCTGCCTCATAGAGCTCCGCCGGAACCGACTGCAGCGCCGCCAGAAGCATGATTCCAAAATACGGGATGCCGTACCAGATATTGGCAATGACCACGCTGTACATGGCGATCTTCGGGTTGGAAAGCCAGCCGATATTTTCATGAATGATCCCGAGCTTCATCAGAAGATCATTCACAACGCCGAACTGACCGTTGAAAAGCCACGTCCAGATAAGGCCGATGGCAAAGCCGCAGAGCGCCCAGGGGTAAAAGACGAATCCGCAGTAAATGCTTCTTCCGCGAAACGGCTTTCTCAGCAGACTTGCGAGGAGAAAGCCCAGAAGGAACTGCCCCGCAAGGGACATCACCGTCCAGCGGACAGTATTCCAAAGGATCTGCCAGAAATCCGTATTTTTATTGAAAATGATCGCCTTGAAGTTTTCAAGACCGTTGAACTTCACATTTTTCAGATTGAAAAGGCTGTAGTTCTGGAAGGCCATAATGCTTCCCTTGCACAGGGGATAAAAGATAAAGAAGCCAATGAAGGCAAGCGCAGGGACGATCATTAAGAGATACCACTTGTCTTTTTTCATGCTTCCTCCTTTCCTTGCAGTGAAAAATAGGAAAAAGGGGGCTACGGGTTCTCCGCAGCCCCCTGAAGGTAACGAATCAGGATCTTGCCGTTTGGGTGAAATTAATAGCCCCAGAAGTCCGCGCAGGTCTGGATGAACTCGTCTGCCGTGGTCTCGCCGAGCAGATAGCTCTGGTAGGCTGCAAGGTGAACCGTGGAGGAATACTCCGTGAATCTCGGATCGGAAAGCGGGAAGGACGTGAAGACCGTGTTCTCGTCGGCCATCTCTTCTGCCCATGCCTTGTAGACCGGAAGATTGAACATCTCGGAGATCTCATATGCGCCGGAGTTTACAGGCAGAGCGCCGTAGAACTCGCAGATCGTGGCATTGACTTCTGCAGAGATCATGTACTTGATGAAGTCAAAAGCTTCCTGCGGGTGCTCGGAATTGGCAGCAACGGCAAGGCCGGCATAGCCATAGTCCAGATAACGTTTGCCGGAATCGCCGACCGGGACAGGGATCGCCGTGTACTGGTCCGGATCCAGAGAGCCGGAGACGGAGCCGACAGCATCCGGATCCTGAAGCAGGAACGGAGTCGTGCCGGAAACGAAGCCGTTGATCTGGTCATTGTAGCCCCAGTTGACGGAGTCGGGCGGGCAGCACTCGGTGAAGAGCTCATAGTACTCTTCGACAGCCTTCTTGCCGCCTTCGGTGAGCATATAGAAGGTGCCGTCTTCCGTGAGGTAGAGGTTATCCGTGCTGATATCGGAGACTTCCGTGACCATCATGATGTCGGAAGACTTGCAGGGGGAACCCGTGCCTCTCAGGGCGAAGGCATACTGGCCGGCAGAAGCATCCGTGATCTGCTTGCAGACATCAAGGAACTCTTCCCACGTGGTCGGCATTTCGGTCACGCCGCACTTCTCCAGGATGTCCGTGCGGACCATCAGAGCCTTGACATAGAGGTACTGAGGAATGAAATAGGTTGCGTCACCAATCGAGGAGCCTGCCAGCAGAGCGGCGTCAACGAGCTCGTCCTTGCCGTCCCACTCGGCGACCATATCGTCCAGAGCGAGGAGGAAGTCATTGTTGATCCAGGAACCGACGGTATTGTCGCGGATCTCAACGATGTCGACTTCCTGGCCGGCGGCCAGCATGGAAGCAACCTTGGTCTCGGCGGATTCATACGGAGGAGATACAAGCTCGATCTCAATGTTCGGATGCTCGGCCTCATAGGCTTCGATCGTCTGCTCCAGAACGAGCGTGCGCTCCGGAGACGTCATCGTCTCTGCGAAGGTAAGGGTGATCTTGTCATTGGCTGCAAAGGCGCCCGTCCCTGCCATAAGGCCGAGAACAAGAACCATTGCGAGGCAGATTGCCAGGAATTTTTTCATGGTACTTCTCCTTTTATTTTATTGCGTTTTATCGCTGTTTTTAAAGTATCACCTGA
>R11__coassemble_942_pt1 | contig 17454 bp, 11 predicted proteins | sample R11__metabat2_low_PE_066 | metagenome-assembled genome bin R11 | reverse complement strand
TCTTCTGCCGCGGCCCGTTCAGAAGCCCCATTTTGTACATCGTATAGAGAAGCTTCCGATGCGAGGGCTTGAAGCCGTCGATCTCCGGGATCGCGCGGGAGACGATGACGCTCATCGCATAGGGCATATAGTTGGTTTCCAGCGTCTCGGTGATCGGCTGCTCAAGCACTTCGGAATGCAGCCCGATGACGTTGGGGTTATCAAATTTTTTCTTTTCCTGTTCCTGCTTTTTCTTTGCCATCGATCAAACTTCCTGCCTTGTTTCTTTCACGTTCTCAGGAGACATCCAGCATGTCAAGATACTGATTGCCGCATTCGGCAATATGCTGCTTGCGGCCTTCGAGGTTGTCTCCGAGCAGAAGCTCAAAGACCTGCGTCATTTTTTCCGCGTCCTCCGGGAGTACTTTGATTAGGCGGCGCGTCTCGGGGTTCATCGTCGTGAGCCACATCATGTCCGGGTCATTTTCGCCGAGACCCTTGCTCCGGTTGATGGTGCACTTTGCTCCGTTCAGACTTTCAACGATATCCGCTTTCTCCCGGTCGGAATATGCAAAATAGGTCTTTTCCTTGCACTGGATCTCATAAAGGGGCGACTCTGCGATATAAACATACCCTTCCCGGATCAGCGTCGGGACAAGGCGGTACAGCATCGTAAGGATCAGTGTACGGATCTGGAAGCCGTCCACGTCCGCATCGGTACAGATAATGACCTTGTTCCAGCGGAGATTGCCGAGATCAAAGGAATTGAGATCCTTTACGTGCCGGTCCGACACCTCAACGCCGCAGCCGAGAACCTTCAGCAGATCTGTAATGATCTCGCTTTTGAAAATACGCACATAGTCCGCCTTCAGGCAGTTGAGGATCTTGCCGCGGACCGGCATGACCCCCTGGAATTCGGCATCGCGGCTCTGCCGGCAGGCGCCTGCGGCGGAGTCGCCTTCCACGATGTAGACCTCGCGGCGGCCGGGATCCTTTGAACGGCAGTCGATAAACTTCTGCACCCGGTTGGCCATGTCGATCTTCTGCTGGAGATTGTTCTTGATATTCTGCCGGGCCTTCTCGGCATGCTCACGGCTTCGCTTGTTAATAAGGACCTGGTCGGCGATCTTGTCCGCTTCCGGCTTGTTTTCGATAAAATAAACTTCCAGCTGACTCTTGAAGAACTCCGTCATCGCCTGCTGAATGAAGCGGTTGTTGATGGCTTTCTTCGTCTGGTTTTCATAAGAAGTCTGCGTGGAAAAGCAATTCGTCACGAGGATAAGACAGTCCTGAACATCCTGCCATTTGATGGCCGTTTCCGACTTGGTATACTTTCCCTGCTGCTTGATATAATTATCGATCGCAGAGGTAAAAGCCAGTCGGGCCGCCTTTTCCGGCGAGCCACCATTTTCCAGCCAGGAGGAATTGTGGTAATACTCCTGCAGCTCCGTCTCCTTGCTGAAGCAGAAGCACGCAGAGATCTTCACCTTATAGTCCGCAAGATCCTCGCGGTCGCGCCCCGTACGCTCGGAGGAGATAAAGTGCGGCAGGGAGATCGGATTTTCTCCGCAGAGCTCCTTCACATAGTCCACGATTCCATCCGGATAGCAGTAATCCGTCGTTTCGAATTCCTTGCCCTTCTGGATGCGCAGGCGGAAGGTGATCCCTGCATTGACGACAGCCTGCCGATGCAGCATATCCTCAAAGTATTCTTTGGGAATATCGATCTCCGTAAAGACTTCGAGATCTGGGCGCCAGCGGATCGTCGTGCCGGTCTCGCTCTTTTTCCGGTCTGTCGGCTCAATAAGGAGCTCCTTGCCCTTTTTCCCGACCGGCTTTCCCTTTTTGAAATGAAGCGTATATTTGTTTCCGTCTCTCCGAACGGTCACATCCATATACTCGGAGGCATACTGCGTGGCGCAGGAGCCAAGGCCGTTTGTGCCGAGCGAAAAACCGTAGTCCCCACCCTCGTTGTTCTTATACTTGCCTCCGGCATAGAGCTCGCAGAAGACGAGCTCCCAGTTCCAGCGCTTTTCTTTTTCGTTCCAATCCATCGGGCAGCCTCGGCCATGGTCTTCCACCTCAATGGATCTGTCCTCAAAATATGTGACCGTAATGAGATTGCCATGCCCCTCGCGGGCCTCATCGATCGAGTTGGAAACGATCTCAAAAGCTGCATGCTCGCAGCCGTCCAGCCCATCCGATCCAAAAATAACAGCCGGCTTCTGCCGCACTCGCTGCTCGTTTTTCAGCAGCTCAATGCTCTCGTTGCCATACTGCGTGTCGTTAGCCATAGATTTCAAATACTCCTGTCACAAAATAAAGCGTAATCCCAACCATTTTATTCGATTATGTATACCATATTTTGTTTTGAATTGCAAGCATAGAAAAAATGCACCTGGCGAAAAGCCGGGTGCAGAAAATCACAGATCTTAGCGATTAGCCAAAAGACGATCCACTGCTGTCTTATAGGCGGTAAATATTGCCTCATCGGCTAGATTGCCGTTAATAAAGACCTAAAATTTGTGCCTGCCGGAGCTTAAACTGAAGTCAGAAAAAATAAACCGACTGACTGATCCCGCTTGAAGTTCGATCGCTTCCCAGGTTTCGGAGGTCTCGTTATCTTTAATCGTAAGGGAGACCGTCCGGTCTTCGTCTGCATTGTTTTCAAGCTCAATGCACGGAATATAACAGCATCCTTCCGGCAATTCGTCCAAAGCCAATCCGTCAATTTCAGCGGGGGATGAATTCACCTCTTCATTTTGGACCTCGTATTCGACCGCCCGAATTGTGCAGCTTATACCGGAAAGAAATTTTTCATCCGATTTTATTTCCGGAGACGCCTCGGAAACGATTGCAGAAATCTCGTCCGGTTCTTTCGATGCTTCCGTAGCAGGAGTTTCAGCAGGATCAAGAACCAGCAAAGTACGAGAAAGCCGGAAAACCCCGATAAGCAAAATCAGAATCGCGGGCAGGAAAGCAATGCGCCGGATAGCGCGATGCTTTTTTGCCGCCTTCTTCTCTTTCATTCCGGTCGGGTCAAAGTAAGCATGGCCATCGGTCAAAATATTATAGATCCGATCAACGTCGGGCCTGCTGTAAGCATGACTGTTCCTGCGAATATCCGCTAAAACAGATTCTGCCGCACTTTCAATAAAAAGAAGCTGATTCTTATGAGCCGTCTGCGCGTTCTCCAGTCCGCAGTCTTGCGGAAAGATGCCATAGACAAAAGATCTGGAATTAAGCACGGTGCGGATCCTCGCATCAAGAATGAATTGCTCTTTATCAAGGATCTTCATTGGATTCGTTTCCGCAATTTCTTCGCCCGTTGAAAGATCAAGGACCGGCCAGAGATTGAATTTGTCGCTCCCGCCGAGGATCCGGTATCGGTCGAAGATCTTGAAGGCATAGATTCCGCTTTCGTGGATCAGGATGATATCAAATTCTGCTTTTTCATCATGATAGCTTACGGTACAGTTTTCCAGGATCTTATAATAACCCGGAAGCTGCTGCAGCCCACGAAGCAGATTCTGCCTGTCGTCAGCTGACATCATTCCTCAATCTGAACCCAGAGCGCAGGACGAACACCGCATTTAAAATAATCAACATTTCTTGTCGCTGTAGAAATCCCGCTGGGAACAACAACCATTGCTTCACTTGAAGTAGAGCCCGGAGAACGAAGCCACCAAAGTGTATGCCCTTGATATCCGATATAAATTTCTTGCGTTTTTGCATACTCTGTTGCTTCGCAAATACGAGCTTCGGTACCGTCAAAATAATCAAGCGCTTCCTCGGCACTCAGGCAGAAAATTCGGTCCGTTGTATTGTGTCCGCTATATGTGTCATATTGGCCTTGTTCTGTGCTATTGTCAACTACCGTTTGTAAAATTCTTTCCTGCTCTTCCTTGGAAAATCCTTCCGTCAGGAAATTATTGTTAAGCCATGACCGCAAGGTGCTTGTTTCCCATGTGACTGAGCCGCGATAATTTAAATATTGGCAGGTATCAAGTGCATATTTGCTGATGAGAAGCGCCGTATTCTCTCCTTCATTAATGTCCAGCACAAGCCACTCGATCGGCTCTTTCCCGTTTCCGGTATCGTTGTCCTGCTCATAGCTGCCAAAGACGACCGTCTTTCCTGCCTTGTATGCAGGAAGCTCGTCGATGATGGTCTGCACTTCATTTACACGGTCAGGAGCATCAGAGAAGTCGCCGAGACCTTCAAAGAGAGCAAGTGCTTCTTCGTAAAGTTCTTCGCTCATAAGGGTCTCTGCCTGTTCATAGATGGCAAGCTTTTCAAGGATCTCTCCGCACTCCTCCGCCTGCTCAGCGCAGTCACTGTAACCGGAAAGCGTTTCAAAGGCCGTCTTTGCTTCGGCATAGCTGCCGGCGTCCTTCAGTGCGAGAGCAGAATCTCTCTGTCCGGCAAGAACGGCTTCCGGTTCTTTTGCTCTCTCGGCTGCATCTCTGAAATCGCCAAGCTGCGTAAAGAGCTCGAACGAGCCGAGATAATCCGCAGAAGCGAGCTTTGCTTCCGCCTCAGCGTAGATGGCAAGTTTTGCAAGGATCTCCTCACAGACCATCTTCCGCTCCTCGCTGTCCTTATAATCCTCCAGTTCAGCAAAGATCTCGACTGCAGCAGCATACTCTTCGGCATTCTGCAGTTCTACAGCGGAACGATACGCAGGTTCCTTTCTGCAGTATTCCGCCTTCTCTGCGCTGTCCTCATAGCCGTTGCACAGGACAAAATAGCGGAGCGCCGTATCGAAATCTTCTTCTGCCAAAGCAGCCTCGCCAAAGGAATACCGGATTGCAGCCGCGCGACGAACACAGTCATCATAATCTCCGAGCTCATCATACAGAGCAAGCGCCGATTCATAATCTTCCGCATTCTCAAATTCTCTTGCCTGTGTGTATCTCGTATCGACGAAATAATCGATGCCATCGGAGCTGAGATAACGATACTGTCCGTTCTGCATGAGAGCCCAGGAAAGGCCGTTCTCATAAAAGTCGCCTACTTCGACATATTTTGCCTCAATTGCAAGCTCACCTGTTTCATTCAAAAAGCCCCAATAGCCGTTCAGGCAAACCGGCGCAAAGCTATTGGAGAAGCTGCGGGCAGATTCGTAAACAGGGGCGATGATATTGCCGTCTGCGTTCACGAAGCCCCAAAGCCCGTTCTCTGCCTCGCAGAGCATCCAGCCGTTGGAAAAAGCTGCCTCCAGCTGCTGACCGCTCAGCGAATCACCAAAGGTCAGATATTCACATGGAATGATTTCTTCGCCGTTTGTGCTCATCAGTCCAAAGCGTACTCCGTCCGAGCCTGACTTTGCAACAATAAAAACTTCATTTTCCGGCATTTCGGAGATGCCGATATAAACGCAGTCTAAAATGGTGGCTCCATCCAGGCTGATCACGCCCTGCTTACCATTCTTCTCTACATGCACAAGGCGCGTATCCGGAATCGTTTCAAAGCGGTCAAACTGAGCCGCAAAGAGGATCTCCCCTGTCTCCGCAGAGGCTAGGCCAAGTTTTCCTGTTCTTTTGTAAAGAATCTGATCCTGAATAAAGGAATATTCAGACCAGGTTGACGGTACCAGAATCTTCCCGTCCTTATCCGCCAGGCCGTAACTGTTCTTTTCACGAAAAGCAATAATGCTATCGGAAACAAAATTCAGTTCCTTCCAGGCACAGGGATAGATCTCCCTGCCGTCAAGATCTGTCAGACCGAGCAATCCGTCCTTTTCAACAAGCAGCCGATCGTCGGAAAGAAGCTCAACGGAATCCCAGGTGGGGTGAATCAGCGTATTGGAACTGAAGTTTACAATACCCCACTCATCCAGGAAGGAGTATGCGGCAGCAGTGGCTGTTAACGGAAACATAGCGGTCTCTTCCGTTTCATCGTTCACGTCCGCATAGTATACCGTACCGGCGAGATATGCTTTTTCTGCTGAATCCTCGTAATCTCCTGCAAAGTAGAAGCAGAGGTAGGCCGTCGTGTAGTCCCCGTCTTCGACTGCCTCCATGGCTGCCTGATAAAACGCTTTTTCTCGCAGAGCGTCTGCCCGTTCTTCACTGTCCATAAAGGAGCCGAGAGAAGTAAAGGCAGAATATGCATCCGCGAAATTTCCGTCCTGTTCGAACTGCTCCGCTGCATTATATTGATCAAGAAGATCCGATTCTTCAGCAGTAAGAGAACGAGCCGATGTTTCGCCTTCGGCAGCTCCGGTATAACTGTCCAAAACCGTCTCTGCTTCACTGCGATCCGCCGCAGCCTCCGCCGTCATCGGAAGAATACCTCCCGAGACAAGCAACAGGGCCAAAAGAGTTGAAAGAAGTACTGTGACTCTCATTTTTAATTCCTCAATCCTATATCAAGATCAATGTTTCAGATTGATCCACATTACGGGACGAACCACACCATAAATACTATACGAGACATTGCCCATATAACCTATACCGCCATTACAACGCACATCAGAGACGACGCCGCTACTGCTACCCGGTGTTCTTAGCCACCACCAGCTATAACCATTCTTATCTATAGAAGCTCCCATATCTTTTGCATATGCCGTTGCTTCACATTGACGGGAAACGTCAGTTTCAAAGTATTGCTCTGATTCCACAGTGGACAGCAGGAAAATATAATCTCTCGTTTCATTCCCTGGATCTGTCTTGTACTTCGGATTGTTATCTGACGACACATCAGTCAGCAGAATAGAACTCTGTTCTTCTTCGTTGAAAGCCGAATTCAGGAAGCTGTCATTCAGCCAGGATCGCAGAGTGCATATTTCCCAAGTCGTTGCGACATGAGTAGTATTATACGGCTGACAATCCAGACCATATTTGCTGATAACTTTTACTTTCTTTTCGTCTTTATCCGTATCCAGCACGATCCACTCGATGGGTTCTGCGCCGTTTGTGAGGTCATTATCCTGCTCATAGCTGCCAAAGAAGAGCGTGTCGCCGACTTCGTAGGTGAAGAGGTTGTCGATAATCTCCTGTACTTCAGCCGCACGAGCTGCAGCGTCTTCAAAATCTCCGAGTTCTGTGAACAGCGCCAGGGCTTCATCATAGTTTTCTTCTGCCAGCAGCGTCTCGGCCTCGGCATAGACGGCCTTATTGGCAAGGATCGTCTGAATTTGAGAAGAATAAGCAGCCGCTTCTTCGTAATCTCCGAGACTGTTAAACAGCTCCAGCGCTGATTCGTAATCTTCCTTTTCAAACAGTACAAGCGCACTGGCATAGGCAGCCCGGTCTGCAAGGATCTTTTCGCACTGCTGCTTTTTCTCGGCGCTGTCCTTATAATCCTCTATGCCTTCCAGAATTGCAATTGCCTCTTCATACTGCTCGCTCTGCATCAATGCTTCCGCTTCGGAATATTTCCCCTCGAGAAGACTTTCCATCTCTGAGGCGCGGGCGGCAGCATCTTCAAAGTCGCCAAGGCTGAGGAAAAGCTCCATAGCACCCGTATAGTCTTCTTCCGCCGCCAACTGTGCAGCCTTTTCGTAGGCCGCACGATTGGCAAGAATGGTATCACATTCCTGCTTCAAAGCAATGCTGTCCTTATAATCTCCGAGAGCCTCAAAAGAAGCAGAGGCAGAGGCATAGTACTCGCCCTCCTTTTGCTGCACTGCCTTCCGATAGGCGGGCTCCTTTTGGCAAATCTCTGCTTTCCGGATTGCATCCTTATAATCGCCGCAGCGCAGATAATCGTTTAATGCATCCTCAAAGTTTTCTTCCGCAAATGCCGCTTCCGCATAAGAATAACGAATCGCGGCAGCCCGGCGGGCGCAGTCATCATAATTGCCGAGCGTATCATAGATTGTGAGAGCAGCATCAAGCTCGCCGTTCGCCTCCAGATCGCGTGCCTGCTCATAGCGGGAGTCCGAGTAATAGGTATCCGCTTCCGAACCGGTCAGATAACGGTATTGCCCGTTCTGCATTTTCCCAAGAGCAAGACCGCTGTCGTTAAAGTCCGTCACGGCAAGATATTTTGCTTCAATTGCCCAAGTACCGTCCGGAAGGAGGAATCCCCATCCGTCTTCCGTTCGGACAGCCGCATAATCATTGATAAAGTCATGCACTTCTGCATAAACGGGAAGGATTTGACTCCCATCCGGCCCGAGATAACCCCAAAGCCCGTTCTTTGTCCGGCAAGCCATTCGCCCGGATGAGAATCCTGCCTGCAGGCTTTTCTCAGCGCCGCTGCAGCCCAGCTGGACATAATCGCAGGAGAAGACTGCATTCCCGTCAATGCCAATCATGCCGTAGAGCACCTGATTGGAAGATTCTTCTGCAACAAGAAATACATTTTCGATCGGCTCGTCAGAGATCCCTGCCCATTTGCACTCCGTGATTACAGTTCCTTCCAGGCTCACGAGTCCGTGCAGACCGTCCTTTTCCACGTGGACAAGATTAGAGGTACCGATCTGCCGAAAATCATCATAGATTGCCGAGAGCAGAATGCTTCCGTCTGCCGCCGAAGCGAGACCGTACTTTGCTTTCTCCGTAAAGATGATCTTGTCTCCGGTCATCTTGTAGGCACTCCAGATCGGCTGAACCGGTATCGTTCCATTCAAATCCAGCAGGCCGAAGAGCCCTTCTGACGTTTCTGCGAGCAAAATGCGATCCGAAATGAGCTCCAGGTGAGCATACTCGCAGGGGAAAATCACAGTTCCATTCAGGTCGGCGAGCCCGTAGGCTCCGCCCAGCTCCGTGAGGAGATACTCGTCCGCAATCAACTCCACAGAGCTCCATGTCGGGTGAATCATAATGCCGGTATCAAAGTTCGCGATGCCCCACTCACCGTAAAAACAATATTTCGCTACAGACTCGGTCAAAGCTTCCATCGCTTCCGCATCCCGGCTTGCCCCGGCAAGATATGCTTTCTCCGCTGCATCCGCATAATCGCCGGCAATCAGCAGATCTTCGCAGGCAGATGCGTATCTTCCTTCACGAATGGCCTGCAGACCGAGCTGATAATAGGCCTCCTGCTTCAGCGCCTCCGCACGGAGCGCGCTGTCCTGATAATCGCCAAGCTCAAAGAATGCGAGGCAGGCATCGACTGTATTTCCTTGCTCCTCCAGCTGCTCCGCTGCAGCATAGGCCTCTTTCTGCTGCCGGTCCTCCTCCGAGGCGGCATAGGCGCGGCCGGATGCAAAGCCGGCAAACAGGAAAACGGCCAGCACTGCGGATAGTATGTTTCTCTTTTTCATATTCTTACTTCCCTTACCTGAGCAGTATTTCTTTTATATTATCATATATCAGGAAGATCCTTTTTGTCAATTAATTGCTGAAAAATAACTTCAGTAAAAAAGGCACCCGGCGAAAAGCCGGGTGCAGAGAGCCAATCGAATTCAATAATTAGCCAAAATATCGTGATGGCCGATATCTACCAGCGCAACGATTTTTTCTTCTTCATGATACCAAATGACACGGATATCCATATTCACGCTGAATTCAAACAGCTCGTCCGTCCCTTGAATTCGTTTTGTCCGTAAAGAGGGATGCATCGGATTTTCAGAAAAGAGATTCAGTTTATTACGGAATTGCTTTTTCTCTTGATCATTCAGGGATCTGTAGTGCTTTCTGAATCGAGCGGAATATACGATCTCCAGACTCATGCATCGCTCTCCAGATCATGGATCAGATCCTCAACACTGGAAAAAGTTTTCTGTTTTCCAGTTCGGATATTCTCTTTCAGTTCTGCGACTTCCTTCTGCAGATCCTCTACGTATTTCTTGGGATATACGGCAACCGGAGTAAGATAAATGACTCCGTCTTTCTCTGAAATATCAAGCTGATCCCCCTCGGAAAGCCCTAATTCAACGACAATTGCCTTTGGAAGTGTAATCTGAGACTTTTTCCGGAGTTCTGCAAGCATGTCAATCACCTCAGCAGTAAGAATTTCTCACTTTCGCACCAATTATAACACATTTTAATCAAGAGTCAACCGGAGAAGAACAGAAAATGCACCCGGCGAAAAGCCGGGTGCAAGAAAAAAATTAAAATGGATTCTTTCGGTTCAGATCGCCTTTGTCTTTTCCCGCAGCCACTCGCATTCTTTTTCATTCAGGCGCGGGCTGAGCTTTTCGTAGACGGCCTCATGGTAGGCGTTGAGCCAGGCGAGTTCTTCCCTGGAAAGCTCCTCCCGGAGGACAGGAACGGTAGAGATGGGCACATACATGAGAGGTTCAAAACCGTAGAAATGCCCGTATTCGCTTTCGCCGCAATCAACGCAGACAAGCTCGTTTTCAATGCGGATGCCCATGACGCCCTCCTCGTAATAGCCGGGCTCATCCGTAATGACCATGCCCGGGACGAACTCTACGAGGTTGTCTTTATTCGTGCGCAGATTCTGCGGTCCTTCGTGGACGGCGCCGACGTGGCTGACGCCGTGTCCGGTTCCGCAGCGATAGTCCAAAAGCTTTCTCCAGAAAGGAGCCCGCGCGATCATATCGATCTGCATCCCCGGCGTACCCTCTTTGAAACGCATCGTGGCAAGGCTGATGTGGCTGCGGAGCGTCAGGGTATACATCTCCTTTTCCTTTTCCGTCAAGGGGCCGAGCGGATAGGTGCGGGTGATGTCGGTCGTGCCGTTATAGTAGGTGCCGCCGCAGTCCACCAGGAGGTAGCCCTGCTTCTCCAAAGCAGCGTCCTTGCCTTCGACGGGAGCATAATGCATCATGGCGGCGTTGGAACCGTAGGCTGCAATGGTCGGGAAGCTTTCCTCAAGGAAAAGGGCGTCGCTGCTGCGATAGCGGTAGAGCATTTTTCCGATGTCCGTCTCCCGCAGAGTCTCCCCTGCGGCAAGCCGCTCCTCAAGCTCGATCTGAAAGCGGACCATGGCGCAGGCGTCGTTGATATGCGCCTCCCGCGTGCAGGAGAGCTCCACATCGTTCTTCACGGCCTTGAGCAGCTGGATGGGATCTTCTCCTTCCTCCACGGTGCAGGCCGGATTTTCCTGCAGGAGATTATAGAAAGAGGCATTGATCGTTTTCTTGTCAACGAGGACCTTTGATTTCTCGGAGATCCCTTTGAGGAATGCGGGCATTGCTTCGTAAGGCTGTACGGAAACGTCATTGAGAGAGAGCTCCGCCTTTACTTCTTCGGGGACGCGGCTGCCGTCGATAAAGAGGACGGCTCCGTCTGACGTAACATAGCAGAAAGCAATGGCATAGGGCGTATAGCCGATGTCATTGGCGCGAAGATTGAGGAGCCAGGCGATGCTGTCGAGCTTCGTGACGACCGCGCCGCTGCAGTCTCCGATCTTTTCCCGGAAGCTCGTCAGCTTCTCGCGCACGCTTTTTCCGGCATATTTCACTTTGAGCATCCAGACCTCCGTTGCAGGAAGTGCCGGGCGGTCTTCCGTCCAGGCCTCGTCGTCACAGAAGGCACTGCGCATCGCGATGTTTTCCTTGTCAAAGGCCTCCTTCAGCTCTTTATATTTGCCGAGCTGCATGTTGGCCGCCGTAAAGCCGACGGTCTTTCCTTCGCCAAGCTTATGAATGAGCCACTCCTCCGGCTTCGGGACACCCTTGACGCCCATATGCATGCTCTGCACAGGCCCGTCCGCAAGCGCGGCATCGGCTGCACCGAAGAACCGCCCGTCGACCCAAAGCGCCGCTTCTTCCTGCGTTACGACAAGCATGGAATTTTCACTGGAAAAGCCGGAAAAGTACTCCCATGCGGTATAGTGGGATGGTGCATATTCGCTGGCATGCGGATCGGAGCTTGGAAGCATATAGGCATCAACGCCTGCGTTTGCCATTGCTGTGCGCAGGGCGGAGAGCCGTTCGTTCATCGTCATTTCTTTTTTGCCTTTCTATTTCAATTCATTTTTACAGCTTGTACTGGCTTTTGCGGAGCGCTTCCTGAATAAGCTTCTGCCCTTCCGGCGAACGGAGCACCTCAAGCACGCTCTGGCGGAAGGCATCGCTCTTCAGGAGAAGATTAAAGACGGCGCCGTCTTCCTTTTCCTTTGCTGCATTCTGCACGGAAAGAGCCTTCTTGGGAGCAGGAGCCGGCCGGAACTCATGGATCGGTTCCTCTTCCATGATATTTCCGCTCAGCCAGTTCGTAGAAGAGCCGGCATCGTCGCTCTCCCCGCGGAGATAAGCCTCTGTCACGCCGAAGAAGGCAGCGATCTTCTTCACCTGCTCCTTTGACGGCGTCACGCGGCCGCTTTCAAATTTATCAAAAGTGCCCTTCGGCCAGCCGAGCTTTGCATTAAGTTCAAAGGCGCTGAGGCCCTTTTCATCCCGCAGCTTTGTCATGCGGGAGGTCATTTTATTGATCATATTTTCCCCTTCTGTCGTTTCAGATAAAAACCGGCTGCATTATAACGCTTTTTCGGTCAAAGCTCAAGCAGGTTTCCGGCCCGGATATGTTCCTTGAGGATCTCATCCGTAAGAGCGTACAGCGTCTCAGAGCCGAGCTTTGTCTTCGCCTGTCGGCCGTAGACCTGCTCTGCCGTCACCTGATGCGCCTTCCAGTCTCCGCCATGATTGCTGTTGTTGAGCATCAGGGGCTGGAGATTGTCCATCGCGCGGGCAAACTTTGCCTCCGGTGTCTCATAGGCTTCAAACTCTTCGAACAAAGCCTGCAGCTCCCGCTTCTGGTCGTCCGGGAGAAGAGAATAGATCCGCTCCTTTGCCGCCTCCTCACGTTCCTTCTGCGTTTTCAAGCCTTCGGCGTCATAAGCATAGGTATCCCCTGCATCGATCTCGACGATGTCATGAATGAGGCACATCAGCATCACCTTTCCGATGTCGACCGGCTCATTGGAATATTCCCGCAAAACATAGGCCATGATGGCCATATGCCAGGCATGCTCCGCATCATTTTCCCTGCGTCCGCCTCCGGAAAGATGTGTCTGACGGAGAATATTTTTTTCCTTGTCGATCTCAAGGCAGAAATTCATCTGCTGCTGCAGCCGCTCTTCCATGTCCTGTTCTCCCTTCCGATTTTGCAGCAATGCTTCCTTTTCCGCACGCGTCATATGCTTGATGTGCCATTCCCGGCTCATGGCCTCTTCCTTTGTAGCAAAGCTTTCATAGTACACAAGCTTTACCGGGCGGCGCGTGCGTGTATACTTGGCTCCCCTGCCCGAATTATGGGCCTGAACACGGTGCAAAAGGTCGTTTGTCCAGCCACAATAATAGCTGCCGTCGGAGCAGAGCAGAAGATAGGTAAAATTTCCTTTTTCCGAAGGTACGTTCATTGCGCCATCTCCGTAAGGCAGTTCCGGATGCCGTCAAGCGTGTCGGAGAAGCGGATACCGCAGCTTTGCGCTTTGGCTGTATTCATCCAGAGATTCTGCCTCTTTTCCCCTTCGATGACCGGGCAGTCTTTCCCGAGCAGACGAAGCGCTTCCTTCTGCAGTACAAGCATCGGGACAGAGCATTCACTGCCAAAGTTATAGGCTCCGCCGGGGAGAGCAAGTGTTTTTCGAATGTTGTCGGCAACCTCCTGCACCCAGGTAAGCCCGCGATACTGCTTTGGCGCCGTCGATACGCCTTCACATGCGCGCATTACGGCGGGGAAGCCATGGCTTCGATCATACATCCATGCCGCCCGCAGAAAAACGGCATCCGGCGAGATCGCCGCAACACGCTGCTCCATTTCAAGCTTCTCCCGGGCATAGACGTTGACCGGACAGGTGCTCTCTTCCGAATACGGGCCTTCCCCGCTGCAGCCGTTATAGACCTGATCCGAGCTGAAGAAAACAAGCTTCGCTTGCGGCGCCGCCTCGGCGATCCAGACCGGAAGAAGGACGTTTGCCCGGTAGGAGCCCTCCGGATCCTTCTCACATTCCGGCATGCTTGAGACAGCCGCCGTGTGAATTACGGCGTCGGCATCTGCAAATTTCCGCTTGATCTCCGCTTCTGTCCCGCGAAGCCCGGGAACCGGAACTGCCTCCGGGATCGCCCGCATGATATAATTTCCAACAAAGCCGTTCGGCCCTGTTACCAGGATCTTCATAGGTTCTGCTCCTTCCAATTGGCATCTTTGATGAAAAAGAGCTGCCCGTAAGCAGCTCTTTTTTCATAAAACGAGCGTATCAGCCTGCGATGGCAGAGAAGCTCTGCAGGATCACGGCAAATACATTGGCGATCTCTTCTGCCGTAGCTTCGGCAGGATAAATGGCATCCGCAGCGTCCGTCAACATCGGGTCGCCGGTGCTCCTGTTGTAGGAAACCGTCATGACATCGGCATCGCCTACGTAGAGATCTGCAGTTCCGGCCGCGGAAAGATCCTCGCCGTCCATCGTCTCCGTCATCTCATGCGTCTCGGAGATGTAGCCAATGCCAAAGGCGCTGAGATCGATGCCGGAATTGCCAAAGGTGGTGGAAGAACCGTCCTCATTTTCGGCAGAAGCGGAATAGCCGTTGAGCGCAGTGAGCGTTTCGCTGCCGGAATTCAAAACGATATAACCGGCTTTTTCCATGTCAAGGCTCATGCCGGCGCCGTAGACATCGAAGACTTCGCTCTCGTTATAATATACGCTGAAATCGAAGGCGTTGAATTGAACACCGCCGTTGCCCTTTGTGAGTTCAAATTCAATCGTAGCCGTCTCTGCCGCGGCATCATCTGTGCTCTCGGCAGTAAGAGAGAGGTAAGCGTCCACATAGACGAGGTCATCGTTGGCATTCGTCCCAAAGCAGACATAAAGCTCGGGACCGTAGGCCTCGATCGCATCACCGGACGGAAGCTCAACGTCTGCAGGGAGCTGTTCGGCCGGAATGGCAGCGATGACAGCGTCATAGATCTTGATGATGCTCTCTGTTCCAAGAGCGAGCTCACTGATGCCGGTAACCGTGTTATCCTCGGAAGCGCAAAAGAGATCCATTCCGCTGAGCAATACGCTGTCCTCAGGAACAAGAGAGGCAAAATGATCGGCATAAATGGCCTTGGCCTCCTCATCGACCAAAACAGCAGGCTCCTCAGGCTGCGTTGAACTGTAGTTGCCAAAGATCTCGGTCATAACAGCAGTGGCAACGCCATCGAGGTCCAGGCCGCTGAGGTCAATGGACGGAACAAGAGATGCCTCACCGTCTTCGCTTTGGATCTTCTCAAGATTGGCGTCAACTGCCGTCTTGGCTTCCGTTGCCTGCTCTTCGTCGAGGACGCCCATTACAACCAGCGCATCGATCATATTGTCGATGGCCCGGTTTGCTTCCCCGCTGCGGAAGCCGAAGGCCTGCCCGTTTACGATCACGTAGACGGCATCCTCTGCGCTTTGGGCGGCCGCCGTAAGAACATCTGTTCCGGCAAGCTTTACGTTAAGGCCCATTTCCTGATCATTGGAATAAGTGCTGAAGGAAAGAGAACTGAGGGTCTGATTCACCGCGGCAGCGGTCTCCTCGTCGCTGTCAAAAAGAGAGGCCGGGTGATTATACTGCTATTCGTACTCCGTATTGGTCTGGCGCCCGTCCGCAAAGGCGGGAACCGAGGTAAGAACCAGGCAGAGGATCAGCACGAATACCATAGCGATCTTCTTCATCGTTTTTCCTCCTGTTGAGATTTGATATCTTATCTTATCTTATCATATTGCTTTCTTTTCCGCAATGAAAAAAATACACCCGGGTCTCCCCGGGTGTAGCGAATTGGAAGTGCAGAGTGATCAGAGCGCTCTGCCGACGTCGTTGCCGCTGCGAATGGCAAGGGCAATGTTGAAGGGAGCGTCGCAGTCGCCGATCGCATAGGTCTCGGCAACAGAAAGGCCTTCAAGCAGATCCTTGTTCGGAAGCATATCGGCCGCATTGACGATGGCATCGCAGGGAACTTCCATATCAACGCCGCCGGCGCCGAAGTGGATCGTGGCCATGCCGTCCTCGACCTTGGTGACGGAACTCTGCGCCCAGGCGCGTACGCCGAGAGAATAGAGAGCCGTCGTCATCATGCGCTTGGCGTGCTGGCTCTGCTGCTTGTCAAAGTCTTCCGCCGCATCCGGAGTTACGATGGTGACGCTCTTCTTGTGGACGGTAAGCCAGAGGGCGGCGTCCCAGGCCTGCGCGTTGGAGCCATAGACGATCACGTTCTCGCCCATATCCTGGAACATAAAATCGTTCATGTCAACGATCGTAGCGCCCGGAATGTCAAGCGTGTCGCGAAGACCGCCGGCTGCAAGAACAACGGCGTCCGGAGCTTCGCTCTCGATGAGCTCCTTCGTCACTTCCGTTCCGGTGACAACGTTCACGCCCGCGATCTCAAGCTGACGGGAAAGGTAATTTTTCAGCTCTGTGAGATTCTCATGCGGGCCCTTGACGATGTTGGCAAAGGTCAGAAGACCGCCAAGATAGCTGTTCTTCTCATAGATGGTAACATCATGGCCGCGGAGAGCCGCAATGCGGGCACACTCCATGCCGGCAGGACCGGCGCCAATTACCATGACCTTCTTCTTGGTCTCGGCTGCAGGAAGCTCATAAGTAGCAGGGCCGTTCTCCGTCATAACGCGCTGCGTAAGCGCATTGACACGGCAGTAGCCGGACATGCGGTTGGCCTCGTTGGAGCCGATGTGGCAATGGAGGCAGCGCGTGCAGGGCGCGATCTCGTCGGCACGGCCTTCCTTGAGCTTGTTGACATATTCAGGGTCAACCGTAAGAGGACGCGTCATCAGGAGGAAGTCGACCTTGCCGTCCTCCAAAGCCTGCTCAAAATAGTCCGGTGCATGGGCGGGATCCTGATAGGTAACAACGCCGCAGGGGATCTTGACGGCCTTCTTGTAGCGGGCACAGAGATCCAGCGTCATGCCGCAGCCGCTCGTTGTTCCGTTGAGCTTGCCCTGCCAGTGTTTTTTGAAGTCATACTGCGTGCCGAAACCGGTCGAGCCTTCCAGGCCGTTGAGGATGAAGTAAAGGTCGGCGCCGAACTGGGCAACATGATGGCCAAGAGGTCCAAGACGGAGGTGCATGGAATCCGCGCCGGCCGCCTCGAAGAGCTTGGCAAATTCGATGCCTTCCTCTTCCGTCGTCGGCTGGGTGTGGGGATTCGTAACGGCCTCGTCCAGCGTCATAAGAGTCGGGTTATTGGTAAGGTTGTCATTTTCCTCAATGCAGTCGATCAGGATCTGGACGTTGAAATCGGAACCGCAGGCATCCTTGATCTTGGTGATGCACTCCGTGACCCAGCGGGCACGGTTTTCGAGGCTGCCGATACCGTATTCGTCCGTGCGGGTGTTGTGGAAACGGGAGAGGAACTGTTCGCCGCGGTTAAATCCGGCAGCGTTGATCTCGATGGCCTTGAAGCCCATCTCCTTGATCCCCTTTGCGATCTCGACGCCGGCATCCTCAGAGGCCTGAACCTCTTCGACCGTCATCTCATTCTCGCCCATGCCGAAAGCAGCCCACTGGTAGCCAAGGCTGGTGCCGTACTTGGCGCATTCTTCCACGAGCTTTTTGCCGAATTCGATCGTCTCGGCCGGAAGGCCGCTGCCGTCGGCCGGAGCTTCGAGAGCCGAGATGCCCTCCAC
>R11__coassemble_870_pt1 | contig 18349 bp, 15 predicted proteins | sample R11__metabat2_low_PE_066 | metagenome-assembled genome bin R11 | reverse complement strand
CTGGCACGCTGCACGCGCCGGGCGCAGAACGGCCTTGCCCGCACCGGCTCCTTTACGGGGACCGGCAGCGGAGACATCGCCCTGATGTTCTCCACTGCCAACCGCATTCCCTACGACGCAGAAGCCGAGCTCTCCGTGACGCTCTTCCCCGAGGGGAAGCTGAACGGGATCTTCCGCGCGGTCACCGAGTGCGTGGAGGAGAGCGTCATCAGCTCGCTTGAGCATGCCGAAGGCGTCACCGGACGCGACGGGAACCGCGCAGAAAGAGCGCCGCTTTAATTAAAAGATTTTATTCGATGACGATGCGCCCGTCTCCCAGCGGATTTTCATACTGTTCGCCGATAACTCCGCCGAGCGTATCCTGCGCATAGGAGCACAGAGTCTGGCTGTCCAGGGGGCCGGCCTCCAGCGTGAATTCGCCATGGAACATCGTGTAGCCGTTGCCGCCGTTGGCAAGAATATAGCTGAGAGAGGCGATGGAATAGGTCTTCTCTTCCTCAAGCGGCTCACCCTGAATGTAGACTTCCTTGACGCGGCGCTCGCCGTCGACGCTTTCAAACATTCCGTTCTCGTCGAGGACGACCGGCGTCGGGATGGAGGTATCGATCGTGTAGCTTATGCCGGAGACCTGGAGGAAACCGCCGAATTCGGCCGGCAGCTGGCTTGCGCTCAGTTCGAGCGCATCGAGGAGCTCCGCTCCCGTGACGTTGCGCACGCAGATCTGGTTGCCAAAGGGGTTGACGTTGATGAGGTCGCCATAGGTAATTTCGCCGGCCGGCAGGTCAACCCGCACGCCGCCGCCGCTGCCAAAGGCCGCGTCCGCAATGCAGGCGGCAAGAACGGCGTCCGCGCAGAAGTCGCCGAGGTTCGTCTCCATTTTGCGCACAAGGCGGGTGCTGCTGTCGTTGGCGTCCGTGATATAGAGAGGATACTCCGCCGTTGCGATGACCTTGGAAAGATCGTCATTCATGTCCTCCTCGATCTCATTGATGAGATCCTTCATGCCGGCATCGTCGACCAGCCGGGAGGTAATGCTGCCGTCCGGAGAAAGGACGGCAACGCCGATCTTGGCGAGCTTGGTCCCCGTCTGGGTCAGAACAGCCTCGTGCCCGTCCTTCCCTGCCACGAGCTCCATGGGCAGCTGCGTATGGGAATGGCCGTCCAGGAAGAGGTCAATGCCCTCCGTCTTTCCGATAAGAACATTGGACTGCAGATCGGCATAGATGTTGTTCCCGGTATTCTCAGGATCAACGCCGATATGGCCGAGGACAATGATCTTCTCGGCGCCTTCGGCCTTTGCCGCGTCGATGCTCATCTGCACGGCCTCGGCCAGACTGTCGCCCGTTGTGTCATAGCAGAAGTCATAGATGAAGTTGCCCTCGTCGTCCTGGAAGAACTTCGGTGTAGAGGAGGTCAGCGTGGTCGGCGTGGTGCAGCCGACAATGCCGAGCTTCCAGCCGCCCGCGTCAAGCATACAGTACCCGTCGAAAACATTGCCTCCGTCCGGCCCGGTCATGTTGCAGCAGACCACGTGCGGGTCCAGGCCTTTGACGAGCTCAAAGAGATTGTCAAGGCCGTAGTCAAACTCATGGTTGCCGACCGTCACGGCATCGTACCCTGCGAGGTTCATAATATCAACGATATACTTGCCCTTGGAAATCGTCCCGATCAGGTCGCCCTGAATGAAGTCGCCGGAGTCAAAAAGCAGGACGTTTTTGCCGAGGGCCTGCAGCTGCGCTTTGGCCGTCATGAGGCTGACATAGCCCAGATGGTCGTCTACGCCGCAGTGGACGTCATTGGTATACAGGATGTAGACCTCCTGCTTTCCGTCTGCTGCTGCTTCCTCAGCAAAGGCAGGTGCAGAGGAAAGGCCGAAAAGCGCACCTCCTGCCGCAGCCGCGGCAGCGCCCTTCAAAAAGTCTCTTCTGGAAATCGCGTTTTTCATAGCATTGTCTCCCCCATTTTATAAAATCAGTCAAGCTTCTCAGAATCCGAAATGCAGGCGTTCTTCGCACAGACTTTATCTTATTATAACAGAAACACACCCAATATGGAACCGCAAATCTTTCGGAAATTCCGCCGTCGGTACCGAAGGGCGGGTGTTATAAGGACTTCCTTATAATCTTATAAGTAACGTTTTCTTCCCTTGACGATTAAAATACGTTATAATATCATCGATATGGTTCGATCCGTTGAAAAACATCGAACCGCCGAATTTGAAAGGAGAGCACATCTATGGCAAAAGAACTGACCCGCCGCGACTTTCTGAAGGGCTCGGCCGCAGGAACGCTCGGGCTCGCAGCATCCGCGCTTTTTGGCGGAGCAACCGTAGCAATGGCCGATGAGGCCGGCATCTATACCCCCGGCACCTACAGCGCAAGCGCAAGAGGCATCAACTCCAACGTTACCATCACCATGACCTTTGACGCGAACTCCATCACCGACGTTACGGCCGACGTATCCGGAGAGACGCAGGGAATCGGCGCCGCCATTGGCGATACCGTTATTGAGCAGATCATGGCCGCGCAGAGCGCCGAGATCGACGGCGTTTCCGGCGCAACCATGACCTCCACGGCAGTCAAGGAAGCCGCTGCCGCCTGCATTGCCCAGGCAAAGGGCGAAACCGTTGAGTTCACGGTGGAAGAAAAGGCCGCCACCGCACGCCCCTTCGGCTATATGTGCGATGAAGACTGGCTTGGCACCGCCCCCGAGATCGACGACTCCATGATTACCGAGACGCATTCGGCCGATGTCGTCGTTATAGGCGGCGGCCATGCCGGAACGCAGGCTGCTCTTGCCGCTGCCCAGAAGGGCGCCAAGGTCGCCGTGATCGAGAAGCACGAAGACGGAAACATCACCTACCGCGGCGACGATATCTGCTCCTACAACTCCAAGCTGCTGGAAAGCTGGGGCTTCGGGCCTTATGATCTTGAGGCGATCGTCAATGAATATGTCCGCCGCGCCAACGGCCGCTGCGACACGGACGTGATCCGCGCCTTCGTTTACAATTCCGGCGAAATGATGGACAACATCGCCTCCCTCGTCCCCGAGACCTCCAACATTCTCGACTACGAAGGCGGCCAGTGCATTGTCCAGATCAGCTATGACAAGAAGGACGGCTCCTACTATCCGCAGGAAGCCGAAGGCTACTACGCCTGGGCCTCCACCTTCCAGACGATCGGCACGGAGAACCCGAACCCGGTCGGCAAGAAGGGCCTGACCGGTGTCAGCCGCCTGACCGAGATCGAGACCTACTGCCGCGATGCCGCCGAGGATCTCGGCGCCGAGTGGTATTGCGGGCACACCTCCCAGCTGATCACAAAGGATGCCGACGGCAAGGTCAACGGCGTTATCGCGACCAACGCAGACGGCAAGTTTGTCAAGTTTGAAGCCGCCAAGGCTGTCATCATTGCAACGGGTGACTTCGGTGCAAACACCGATATGGTCTGGGAGCTCTGCTCCGAGGTTGCAGAATATGCCGAGCGTGTCGGTTCCCCGCGCGAGAGCGTCGGCGGCATGACGGACTGCGACGGCTCCGGCCACAAGCAGGGCTGCTGGGCCGGCGGCATGATCGAGACGCACCCGCGGCCCATCGCGGTCAACTGCCCGATGCTCGGCTTCGGCCCCTGGGGCACTGCTCCCACGATCTGGCTCAACTGCCAGGGCAAGCGCTTCATGAACGAAGGCATGTCCGGCCTGGCACTGGTTCAGTCTCTGCATCAGCCGATGCCGGAGCTCGGCGTCACCTCCAACTTTGCCGTGATGGACAAGAAGTACATGACGGCCATTCAGCTCGCCGGTCTGGACCACGGCGCACCGAACTGGGGCTATCAGGAAGGCATGGATCTCTTCCAGGCCGATATGGAAGCTCTGGATCCCGCTGCCGGCGGCGGCATGGTCACCGGTCTGGAGATCGCCAACAAGTCCTTCCATATGTCCAGCATGGTCTATGTCGGCAACACGCTGGAAGAAGCCCTGAAGAACGCCGGGCTGAGCGATGACGTTATTGCGAACACGGTCGCTTCCATTGAGCGCTACAACGAGCTCTGCGCCGCCGGCGACGACGAGGACTACTGCAAGAGCGCGAAGTACCTCGTTCCCATCGACGAGGCTCCCTTCTATGTGTCCATGCAGTCCACGGCCGGCCTTTACAACTGCGGCCTGAATACGATCACCGGCCTTGTCGTCAACGGCAACATGCAGGTTCTCAATGCGGACCGCTCTCAGGTCATCCCCGGCCTCTACGCCGTCGGCAACTGCATGGGCCAGCGCTTCGGCAATGCCTACAGCTGCCCGTCCGCCGGCAACAACATGGGCAATGCCATGACCACCGGCCGCGTTGCAGGCAAGCACGCAGCCGAGCTTTGATCCTCTCCGCGCATCCGCCTTTTTAACGCATGGCAAGATCCTTGAGTCCTGCGGAGCAGGAACTGCTTGCGCTCTACACCCGAAAGGCCTATGACATCTATCTCACCGGGAACCTGAAGGAAACGGAAGCTCAGGTCCGCCGCATTCAGGAGCTGAATCCGGGAGATGTCAACGCCGTCTTTCTGCGCGGCGCGATCTGCGGCCGGGGCGCGCGTCCCGGCGAAGAGATGAAGTCGATCGGCAAGGCGCTTGAGATCTGGCGTCCGCTCGATTCCGCCCTCACGGGAGAAGCGCATGAGCTGATGGCGAATGCCATGGCAGAAGCTTTTTCCGTCATGACCTATACCCCGGTCGAGCTGGCCGTGCGCCGCTGGAATGTCTATCTTTCCGCCTCGGCGGCAGAAGAGCTGACCGATACGCTGGACGCTCTCCTTGCCCTGGACGACAGCTGCTCCGAATCGAAGGACCCCTCCTACGGCAAATGGATCCATGAACAGTTCAAGAGGAACTATGTATTCTGGCTCGACGAGGTCGTCTCTGTGGACATGGCAGTTCCCGTCGGCGGTGAGAACCGCGTCGTACGGAGCTATAGCCATGTGCTGGATGCCGCCTGCCGCATGGCAGAACGGATCCCGGGGAGCAACCATTCGGAAGTAAGCGTCAAAAACCGGGTGATGGAGACCCGCAGGCGCTACCTCGAGCTGAATCCCTCGATTCCCGCTTCGTAAAAAATAAGCGCTGTCCGGAGCTCTCCGGCAGCGCAGATCCCGGGCTGTGGAAAACAGCCCGGGATCTTTTTTGTTTTTTGGGGGAACTCAGTCCTCCGGCTCGATGGCGACGTCCTGCGATTCCTCGTTCTGGATCTCGCGGAATTCCTCCGCCTCCGCCTGATCCTTCCGGCCCGTGTGGTGGAATTCCGTGACGGGCTGATTGAGCACGACCTGCGGGAAGGGAATGCTGATCTCATACTTGTCGAAGACCAGCTTCAGCGCCCTTCTCAGATCGCGGTCAAGCTGCATGCGGTCGGCCTCGTTGCACTTGGCAACGATCTTGATATTGACGGAATTGTCCCCCAGCTCGCTGACGCCCTTGTAGAAGGGGCCGTCCTTGATGGCGGGCAGGCTGGCGCGGATGTTGTCAAACTCCTCGGCCAGGACCTTCTCCACATAGCAGAGATCCTCGCCGTATTCGATGCTCATATCCACGGCAACGATAGAGAAGTCCTTCGTCATATTCAGCACATCGCCCACGGAGCTGTTGTTGAAGATCTTGATGTTGCCGCCGCCTTCCTTGACCTTGGTCGTCCGGATGCCGATCTCCACGACGGTGCCGCGGAAGCCGTTGATCGTGACGATGTCGCCCACCTGGAACGTCTCTTCAAACACGATCATAAGCCCCGCTAGCATATCCTTGATGAGGCTGTTGGCGCCGAGGCCGACGACCAGGCTCAGGATCCCGGCCGAGGTCAGGAGCACGGAGGTGTCCGCTCCCAGCTGGGCGAGGCAGGCATAGACCAGGCCGATCGCCGTGGCCAGCCGGACAAAGCTGATGATCAGGCGGATGACCGTGTTGCCCCTTGCGCCGACCTTGTCCGTCAGCCAGGACAGCACCCGGCAGATCAGCATGGCGATGACCTCGGCCGCGATGATCAGGATCAGACACTGGGTCACGGCAAAGATGTTGAAGCCCTTGCGCCAGCTGCCCTTCAGGATATAACGCAGCAGCGAATCCTCGCTCAGCGCGGAGTCCGCCGTGAGGAGCACGACGAGGAGCACGACGGCGGCCAGCCCGATGACCACGCGGAAGATCTGCCACACCTTCTGCCCTGCCGTCTTGTCCTGCCAGGAGAGGCCGCGCGTGGAGAAGCGGCTCAGGATGGAGCGCGTGCGGATCTTCCGCCCGTCGCCCCGGTCGACGCGGATGACCGCCGGGCTGCGCCGGTCGGTCTCGGCCGGCTGTGCCCCGGCCTCTTCTTTTCCGGCCCCGATGCTCAAGACCGCCCACAGCAGCAGGAGCCACGCCAGGCAGAACCCGGCCGCCACCAGCGCCACGGGGGCGCTCAGGCTGTTGAGCGTGCTCAGGGGAACGGCCACATAGATGAGATCGTCCCCGTATTCTCCGCTGACGGCATAGTAGGTCTCGCCGTTGATCGTCAGAAGATCCTGGTAGCCGGTGATGAGCTGATCCTCCGTGAGGCCGAAGCTCTCGGCTTCCCAGCCGATCAGTGAGGAATCGGGATAATAGGCAAAGACCTGCTTCTCGCTGTCTACGGCAAAGACAAAGCCGTTGTTGCCCGTCTGGATGGCGGAGAGCACATCGCCGAGGTCCGTGGCCGCCTGCGCGCTTTTGAGAAGCGAGGGCTGAATGCCGATCTGCGCAATGCCGACGGTCTTGTAGTTCTCGTCCTGGATCGCGACGCCGAGATACTGGCAGACGATGCCGTCGTCGCCCGTGCGGGCTTCCTGGACGATCTCCGTGGTGCTTCCGTTCAGGATGCGGCGGAATTCATAGGTCTGATCCGCCTCGTTTTCGCTCAGCGTGAGGCTCCAGAAGGGGTCGCTCGAGGCGACGGCAGTTCCGTCCATGCCAAAAATGCTGATGCGCTCGGCGTCCAGCTTTTCGGCGAGCTCCGCCATGAATTCGCGCGTCAGCTCCTCGCCGTCCATCTCCTCGATGACGCGCCCCAGAAGGTGCGCCTTCTCGAGATAGGATTCGTCAAACTGCTCGTCGATGCGGCTCTTTTCGTCCTCGGCCGCAGCGAGGCTCTGCATCGTCTCGCTGAGCCTGTGGCGGTTCGTCACGCTCTGGCGCGAAAGGGAGAAGAGCGTCATCGCGAAGAACGTCAGCACGCCGACGCACACCACGCCGCCCGCCGCAATGGCAAGCAGGCGCCCGGCCATCGGGCCGCTCTCGCCCTTTCCGCCCTCCTGCGCGGAGAAGAAGGCATAGAGGACCATAGCGGAAGCGGCCAGCAGATAGACCGCGAGCGCGATCCCCGTCGTGATGCTCCGGCTGGCGCTCACCTCCGAGGCCGGCACCGCGCAGACGATATAACCCTCCTCGAGGAGAGCCGTCCGGCAGTAATATTCCGTGCCGTTGACGGCAAGCCAGGCGTCGGTTCCGTCGGCGAGCAGAGCGGCGTCAATGCCGCAGGCGACCGCGCTCTTCCCGACGAGCTCCTCCTCGGGATAATAGAGGAAGGAGTAATCCTGCGGGGAGACGGCGAAGACAAAGCCCTCCTGCCCCACGCGCACGCCCTGCAGCGTGCTCTTCAGAGAGGCCAGCGCCTCGAGCTTCTCCTGCAGGACGGCCGTATCGCGCACGATGACTGCCATATGCTCCTCATCGATCCTCGCCCCGTAATAGCGAAGCGAAATGTCTCCCATGTCAATGGTAAAGGGAACCGCCGTTTCGTCCCCGTTCCAGACGTCTCTCAGCTGATTGTATCGGGCGATGGAATAATCCCGCGGGCTCTCCAGCGCCGAGCAGACGACCTTGCCCTCCCGGTCGATCACCAGGAGGTTGTAAACGTCGATGACCGCGCGGAGCTCCTCCATGTGCGCGTCCGTCAGCTCGAAGTCCGGGACGTTCTCCGCCATGAAGGCGACCGTCTCGGCCTTGGAAATGTTCAGCTCGTCGAAGGCAGCCGTTTCCTCCGCCTGCGTCTCGCGCATCTCCTGCAGAAGCGTCTCCACGGAGGCAAGCTTCTCTTCCGAGATGGCGCTCTGCCGCTTCGTCATGGCAGAGCTCAGATAAAGATTCAGGATCATTGCCAGCAGCCCTGCGCCGACAAGCACGGCCAGAACGGCAATTCCGATGCGGATGCTCTTATTCTTCTTCATTGCTGACCCCCCATTTGACGGCAAGCTCGGTCAAGGTACCCTTTTCTTCCACCGCCGACAGGGCGGAAGAAAGCTTTGCGCCAAGGGCGCTCCCCTTTGCCGAGGCGATGACGTAATTCTCCTCGGAATAGGCCTCGCCGAGATAGGTCCGTTCTTCGTTCATCCAGGGCAGCGTGACGCAGCCGTCGGCGCAGAGCGCGTCCACCTCGCCGGTCTCGAGCGCCGCCTCCATCTCCTCATACGAGGCAAACTCCACGATCTTCAGGAACCTCTCAAGCTCCGCATCGGAGCGGATGAGCCCCTCCTCCTGCAGCCGGGCGGAGAGATTCTCCCGCGCCGTCGTCCCCTCGCGGACGGCGACGGCCGCTCCCTTCAGATCCCGGAGATCTTCAAAAAGGGTGGAACACTCGATCAGAATACGTCCGGCGTCGCGATAATAAGGCGCCGTCAGGTCAAATTTCTCCGCGCGCTCCTCCGTATAGGAAAAGGCGGCGATCAGGCAGTCCACTTCTCCGCTCTCCAGCGCGCTCTCGCGATCCTCGGGGTTGAGCCCGACGAGCTCTGCGCCGCTGTAGCCCATCTCCCGGGCGACGGCTTCGGCCAGATCGTCCTCAAAGCCGTAATAATCGTCCGCCTCCTCGCTGTAGCTGCTGAAGCAGGCGAGATTTTTCCGGACGCCGACCTTCAGATGCTTCCCGTTTGTCGCCGGGCTGCTTCCGCTGCCTCCCGCCCAGACGGCCAGAAGAACGGCCGCCTGGCAGAGCGCCAGGGCAAGTGCCAAAATTCGTTTCATTCTCTGTCTCTCTTTCGTGGTTCGTATTTTCCTGCAGGAAGAAAGCTTTATCGAAAAAATGCCGTTTCCGGCAAGGAAGCGGCATTTTCGCCCGGATCCGAAGATCCGATCGGTCTTTACTTTTCGAGATACTTGTAGACGACGGCCGCCAGAGCACCGCCCGCCAGAGGCCCGACGATGAAGACCCAGAGGCAGGCAAGCGGAGCGCTGTTGCCGGCAAAGGCGGCAATAACGGCAGGCCCGAAGCTTCTCGCGGGATTGACGGAGGTTCCGGTCAGGCCGATGCCGAGGATGTGCACGAGGACGAGCGTGAAGCCGATGACGACGCCGCCGAAGGAGCCGTGTCCGGCCTTCTTGGACGTGACGCCGAGAATGACGAACACGAAGAAGAACGTCAGCACGATCTCCACGAGCAGGCCCGCAACAGCGCTCCCGTTGACGCCGGCAAGACCGTTCGTGCCGAAGCCGCCCGTCTTGTCCTCAACGCCGCCCAGGCCGAAGATGGCGGCCGTGAGCCCGGAGCCGGCCAGAGCGCCGAGGCACTGGGCAGCCACATATCCGATGAAATCCGACGTGCTCATCCCGCCGCTGAGCAGAACGCCCAGAGAGACAGCCGGGTTGATGTGGCAGCCGGAGATATTGCCGACGGCATACGCCATGCCGACGATCGTGAGGCCGAAGGCCAGAGCCGTCAGCAGATAGCCGCAGCCGCTCGCGGCGTCGCAGCCGACCAGCATGGCCGTGCCGCAGCCGACCGTGACCAGCGTCAGCGTGCCGATAAATTCTGCGATATACTTTTTCATTTTCTCGATCTCCTTTCGAACTTTGAAAATGTTCTTCTTTTCTGCAGCCCTTTACTGCAGTTATTCAGTATAACGCTCACGGCATAAAATTTCAAGAGTATGCGGCGCGAAATTGCAGCGGGCAAGCAATGCCTTCAGGTCCTCCGGGAGCTCCGCCGTGCAGCGGATCTGCGCCCCGGTGACGGGCTGGCGAAGGGAAAGAAAGGCAGAGTGCAGCGCCGGGTGCGCCAGTCCTTCCTCCCGCCCTCCGTAAAGCGGATCTCCAAGCAGCGGACAGCCGAGCGCGGCAAAATGCGCGCGGATCTGATGCGTCCGCCCGGTCTGAAGCCGGACGCGGACAACGGCGGCGCTCTCCCCCCGGGCAAGGACCTCATAATCCGTCCTTGCGCTCTGCCCGTCCCCGCTCGGGACGCGGCGGACCGACGAGGCGCTCTCCCGGGCCAGCGGAAGCGTGATGCTCCCCTTCTCCTCGGGCGGGGCTGCGCCGAGAACGGCCAGATATTCCCGCACGAAGTCCTCCGTATGCAGCTGCTGCCGGAGGCGCTCGTGCGCGTATCCGCTCTTGGCCACGGCCATCAGCCCGCTCGTCCCCTTGTCCAGGCGGTTGACGGGGTGAAACGGCCGTCCGCTCCCCCAGTAGGCGGCGAGCATCTGCTCGACCGTCGGCGCGTCCTCCCGCATCTCTCCGTGCACGGCCATGCGGGCGCTCTTCCGGATCACGGCGAGATCCTCGTCCTCGTAGGCGATGTCAGGCAAGACGGCGCAGGGCGGAACCTGCCGCACGAGCGGCGCGTCCTCCACGTCCGCCGTCAGGACCTCCCCCGCGCGCACGCGGTCCACCGTCCGGCAGGGCCTGCCGTCCAGCGCAAGGGCGCCCTCCCGCCGTTTCAGAACGGCAATGAGATGCGCCGGCAGCCGGAGGCGGTATTCCAGAAGGCTCTTCACCGTCCGCCCCGCGAGCTCCTCCGTGATATTCAGCGTAAGGAGACGCATGCGTTCTTCTCGATTTCGTCAAAAAATGCCGAACCTTCGATCTGCTTTCCGTGTTCCATTTCATCTGCTGCGGCTAAAACCGCATCGCGAATCTGCAAACGGAAGGTCCGATCCTCATTGGTATCTCCAGATTCTCGAATTGAGAGGTTCTGCGGCATAATATCACGCTCCTTTTTCTTGGTATAAATATAGCATAATTATGCCTAAGCGCAAAGAGACAAATACGGCAGAACGCTCATTTTCCTCTTTCCCTTTTCCCCGCAGTATGTTAAACTGTAAATAAATCAATTCCGAAAATACAGATCGAAAGGAGCAACTCATGACACACTTCAATCCCTTGCTGCAGAACCAGGACAGTCCCTGCCGGTTTATCACCATTGGAGAGATCATGCTTCGCCTGACGCCTCCGAACTATGAAAAGATCCGCATGGCGTCCAGCTTTGAGGCCAGCTACGGCGGGAGCGAGGCGAATATTGCCCTGGCGCTGGCAAACCTGGGCATTGACTCCACGTTTTTCTCCGTCGTCCCCAACAATTCGCTCGGCAAGAGCGCCGTCCGCTGGCTCCGCTCCAATGATGTCCACTGCACGCCCGTGATTCTCGCGACGCAGGACGAGGTGCCCACGCACCGCCTCGGCACCTATTATCTCGAAGCCGGCTTCGGCATCCGCGCGAGCAAGGTCACGTACGACCGGAAGCACAGCGCCATCACGGAATATGACCTGAGCCGGGTCGATCTTGACCGGCTGCTGGACGGCTTCGAGTGGCTGCATCTCTCCGGCATCACGCCCGCGCTTTCCCAAAGCTGTGCCGACTTTATTCTTGCCTGCCTCAAAAAGGCCAAGGAAAAGGGCATGACCGTCAGCTTTGACGGCAACTTCCGCAGCACGCTCTGGTCCTGGGAGGCCGCGCGGGACTACTGCACGCTGTGCCTGCCCTATGTCGACGTGCTCTTCGGCATCGAGCCCTACCATCTTTGGAAGGACGAGGAAGACCACTCCAAGGGCGACTGGAAGGACGGCATCTCCTTCCAGCCCAGCTACGAGCAGCAGGACGAGGTCTTCTCCCACTTCATCGAGCGCTACCCGAATCTCAAGTGCATCGCCCGCCACGTCCGTTACGCGCATTCGGGCAGCGAGAACAGCCTGAAGGCCTACATGTGGTACGAAGGGCACACCTTCGAGTCCAAGCTTTTCACCTTCACCATTCTCGACCGCGTCGGCGGCGGAGACGCCTTTGCCAGCGGCCTCATCTACGCGATGATGAACGGCTACAAGCCGATGGACATGGTGAACTTCGCCGTCGCCAGCAGCGCTCTGAAGCACACCATCCACGGCGACGCCAACACGACGGACAACGCCGAATCCATCCGCAACCTGATGAACCAGAACTACGACATCAAGCGCTGAGCATCCCAAATACGCCAAAAGGCACCGCCCGCAGCGGTGCCTTTTTCGTTGGGAAGCGCTCTCCCCTATTTCATCACCTTCCGGATCTGCTCTTCCTCCGCCCAGGGGTACTCCTCGCGGATCCGTTCGAAGATCCTGCGGGCGGAATCGGCAGGCTTTTCCCGGTAGCCTTCTTCGATGGCCTCAGGGCCGATCCAGCGCTCGGGCGTGGTGTAGACGGCGATCGGCCAGCCGTATTCTTTGCCGTCCTTCCTGCGCCTGCAGCGGAAGTCGCGCAGGATCAGATAGGCCTTCATCTGCAGATCCGTGAGCACGCCTTCAAAGTTCTTCTCCCCTTCTTTGCCGAACCCGGCCTTTTTGCGGATCTCAAAGGAATAAAGCTCCGCATTCTCCTCGAAGAGATCCGCGATCTTCTTTTCGCGGAAGCTGGCCAGCTCGTCGTCCCAGCGGGCGTCGAAGTCATAGCCGTCTCTCCGGTAATTCGCGAAAGCCGGGAACCAGGCCTTGGACACAAAGCCTGCCTTGCGGTGGAAGAACTTGCCGTAGGCCACTTTTCCGCTCCGTGCGAGGATCTCCCGCCAGACCCAGGGATCCTGCTCCGGATCGCCGGTCCACCAGAAGAGATCCGACACATGCTCCTCCGCGGAAAAACCGGGCACCTCGTTTGCGAACAGCGGCAGGAAGCCTACCTGGTCAATATAGGCGATCAGCTCCTCCGGCGTCCGGATCCGGTAAGGGTCGTCCCAGGCAAGGCCGCGCATGATCCATTCTCCGCCTTCATTTGCCATCTCGGTCTCCTCCCATTAAAAGCCGCCGCCTTCCGCATGGAAGGCAAACGCCTCGCAGGCGCTTTTTCCCGAGGGCAGCTCCTCGGCGAGAACAGAGATCATCCCCTCCTCTTCTCCCGGAGCAAGCCGCAGCCCGATGCGGCGAAGAGGCGTATAGTCCCCGCAGGCGCAGGACGCGTTCGCGCCCGCCTCGCCGAGCGCTTCCAGGACGAGGTCATAGGGCCCGTCCCCCGCCTCCATCCGCTCCGCGCCGCGGATGCGCCCGAAGCGCCCGTCCGCTTCCCGCAGCACGATCCATTTCCACGCCGCCTCAATAAGGCGGCTTTTTTCTTCCGATTCCGTCATATCGTCACGCTTTCCTGTGTAATTTCACTTTCCCGATGAAATAGCCGTCGATTCGTTCAGCTGCCGGATCCGCTTCCGGAAGCCCGCCATCACGAGTGCGCCGCAGGCGATCCAGGAGATCGGTTCCGTCAGGCACACGCCCAGATATCCGATCCACCCGGAGAGCAGGAACGCGCCGGCAAATTTGACGGCCATCTCGATGCTGCTCGCGACCACCGGGATCGTCCGGTCCCCCAGCGCCTGAAGGCTGTTGCGCATGACGAGCAGCACGTTCAGCACCGCATAGAACGGGACATTCCAGTAAAGATATTTCATCGCCACGGCAACGGCCTCCGCGTCGGAGGTGCCGGTCAGCAGGCGGATCAGCTGCGCGCCGAACAGCAGGACGACCAGCAGAACGAACGCGCTCCACGCGCTTCCGAGGAGCAGGCCGGCCCGGATCCCCTGCCCGATCCGCTCCTTTTTCCTCGCGCCGTAATTCTGGCTGACGAAGGTTGCCGACGCCGTGCAGATCGTCCCCAGCGGGAGCATGCAGAGATCGTGGAATTTCCGGGCCGCCGTGTGCCCGGTGATCGTGGCGGTGCCGAAGGAGTTGATGCTGCTCTGCAATATCACGCTGCCGACGTTGGTCAGCACGAGCATCATGGCCATGGAAAAGCCCGTGCTCAAAAGCTCGGACAGGATCGCCGGGTCCGGCGTGAGCCCCCGCAGGTCCGCCCGCAGCAGCGGGCAGCATTTCAGGATATACACCAGCTGGAACAGCACGGAAAAGCCCTGCGCGATGACGGTGGCGTAGGCGGCCCCCTTTACGCCCATGCCCATCGTCCGCACAAACAGGAGGTCGAGCACGACGTTCAGGACCGACGCCAGGATCAGGGCATACAGGGGAATATAGCTGTTTCCGATCGCGCGCAGCATGGAGGAGAGGAGATTATAGGCAAATGTGACGCAGCAGAACAGCAGGATCGCGGAGATATAGCCGTACGACAGCTCCAGGATCTCCTCCGGCGTATTCAGCAGCCCCAGCACCGTGCGCAGGACCAGCCGGCAGGCCAGCGTCAGAACGGCGGCGGCTAGGACCGTGAGCAGGATGGAGAGATTCACCGCCCGGTGAAACCGCTCCTCCTCGTTCCCGCCGAAGTATCGCGCGATGATCACGCAGAAGCCGTTCGACATGCCGTTGATGAAGCCGACGACCAGGCTGTAGATCGCCGACGTCGCCCCGACCGCCGCGAGCGCCTGATCCCCCAGGATATGCCCGATCACAGCCACGTCCACGACGTTATACAGCTGCTGGAACAGGTTGCTGATAAAGATTGGAACCGTAAAGAGCAGCAGCGTGGAGACCACGCTGCCCTCGGTCATATTAAGCGTATTTTTTCTCATGCCTTCAGGCCGTCTCCGGGATGCGGCATACGTCGATCCATTCCCGGCCGCCGGAAAGCGTTTCCAGCTCCTCCGGCGTCAGCTCCACCGTCGCGCTGGACACATCGAAAACGCGCACCCGCTCTCCGTATCCGCGCTCGTCTAAATATGCTTTTGCTTCTTCAAATGCCATTTTCTTTCTCCTGTCCTGCTTATGCCGCCCGGATCGAGCAAAGCATGTTGACAAAGGCATCGGTCATGCTGTCGTCGGAGTCCGGGTAGAGGCTGATGTCCGCGACGCTGCCGTCATCCAGGCTGATCATGATGTCGCAGGTGTCATAGTCGGTGTCGGTGTATATAACGGTGGTAATGCCATTAAGAATCATGACTTCGGCATCCTCGTAGCCGACTTCCACGCACAGAGCGGCAAGCTCGTCCATGTCGGAGACGCCCCACTCGGCGACCGTATCGGCATCCGCGATCACGATGGAGACATAGGCGGTCATGTCCGAATTGGCCATAATGCAGTAGAGGCCGTCGGCAATGTCTTCTTCGGTGAGCTCGAGTTCGACCCAGTCCGTTGGGAGATACATGTCGATCAGCTCGCACAGCTCGACCCAATGGCCGTCATACAGGCTCTCGTCGACCAGATCTGCCGTGAGCTCGGCATAAGCTCCATCGCCGTTTTCCTCCGTCAGAGCCGGTGCGGCGGAAGAGAAGGTGACGGAGGAAAGAGGCTCGGTGGAGTCATGCGAATCGCAGCTGTCCCACAGCTCCTTTACAAGTTCGATCGGAACGGCAAGATTCAGATTCTGCCCCTCGATGTAGGAAGCGGAAGTAATTCCGATCACTTCTCCCTGCGTATTGAACAGGGCCCCTCCGCTGCTTCCGCTCGAAATTGCTGCCGTAAAGAGAATGTATTCCCCGTCGTCTTCGATCGTCCCGGTATACAATCCCTCGGAGACCGTATTCAGCAGCCCCAGCGGACTGCCGATTGCGACGACGCGGGCCCCCTTCCCCACGGAAGACGTCGAAGCCAGCGGCAGCACGTCGATCCCCGTCCTCGCTTTGGTGCGCAGGATCGCGATATCCTTGACCGGATCGGCCGCTACGATATACTGCACATCAAAGTACATCCCGCTCTCCGTGCTTGCCAGGATGGAATATGTATCTTCGATCACATGGTAATTGGTTACGATGATGCCGTCTTCAAACGCGCAAAACCCGCTGCCCGTTGCGATTTCATATCCGTTCCGGTCATAGCAGGTCAGCATCACCACAGACTCCGCCGCCGCTGCGATTGCCTCCTGGTCATTCAGAAAATCCTCCGCCGCAAACGAAGAAGCCGGGCAAAGCAGCAGAAGGGCGATCAGAATCGATAGAACTCTTTTCATATTCGTCTCCTATGTTGTTATGATTTCCAGGATGAATTGATTTTTATTATACACCAACCTGAACATAAAAATCAAACCCTTGTCAGCAGTCTGCAGAAATCTGCACTTGCCGGCAGGGGCTTGCTTTTTGTTTTTGACGGAGCCCGCCGTGGGGCGGGCTCATGGGGGCGGAGGGGGTGCGGCGCGTTTCATGCCTTCTGCTGTGCACGGCTGACGCTCGTCCTCATGGATGTGCGCTAGCCATGCAACGCAGAAGGCGCCCCAGTGCTCACACTGGAGGGGATTAAGTGACAGCCCAAATCTTAAGTGAGACCCCGAATATTTGATTCGGTTGGTCGAACTTATGCAAAGCATCGATTTGGCTGCCGGAACTTATGCGGAGCAGAGGTGCTTACTTTTTTCGCCCGGGTGCACAGCAAAATTCGTCTTGCCTGCTGCACACCTCATCCGTCAGCGGACAAGCCGCTGCCACCTTCCCCATGAGGGGAAGGCTAAGATGCGGGCAGAGATTTTGAAATTTCTTCGCATACTTCACGGAAATGACGATTCACATCGGCATTAGGGAAACGAAGAACTGTTATTCCGGCGCTCTCCATGAGCTTATTGCGTTCCTCGTCATATTCTCTTCCCTCTTCCGTAAAGTGCTGAGAGCCGTCAAGCTCGATCACCAGCTTCGCCGAAGGGATATAAAAATCTGCGATATAACCTTCTATGATCTTCTGTCTCTTTACCGTAACCGGCAACTGTTTCAGAAAATCATACCAGAGATGTTTTTCTTCCGGAGTCATATTCGTGCGGAGCTCTCTGGCATATGGCCGCAGCTCTTTTTTGTACCAGATGTTTTTATTGCTCATAACTTCTTATTTCGCCCGTTCTTAGCCTTCTCCTCATGGAGAAGGTGCCCCAGTGCACACACTGGGGCGGATGAGGTGAGCCTCGGCCCGCAGGCCGGCGCCCTCTTTGAGGGAGCTGTCAGCGAAGCTGACTGAGGGAGTCTCTCGTTGCAGCCGTTTTAAATACTAGGGAACATTTCCCCTTCCCTAAACTGACTTCATATTACGAAAAAGTCCTCCCATGGTGCGCATTTACCGAGGTAAAGAGGCGTGGAAGGATCGGTTATTTTTATTATAGCGCCGGATTCAAAAAAGTCAATTCCAGCAGGAGGAAAAATTTGTTTCGGCCCCTAGAGCCTGTCACCTCATTTTCTAGATACCTGGTCAGGCCTATCCGGGCCTGGCCAGGTTCTAGAATATTCTTATGAGACTCTTAGCAATTTTTTAAACGCCGTTTGGGTTGACGCTTACACATTCCTGCAAAAAGCGGTGGCCGTTGAGTTTGGTCACCGCTTTTTTGATTTTCTATTCTTCCTCGTCCATGAGCACTTCAATATCAACCTTTTCACCATTGATCCATACCTCGAGATTTCCATCGATGAGTCGGAGCGTATACTCATTTGCCCCGAATTCGTTCAGGATTCGAAGAAGATCACTTACGCTGACTGAGAAAGCGCCATACTGGGTTTTGATTACAAGTGTATGAATTCCACTGTTCTGCAGTGCCTGCAGGTTGCTGGTTTGGCCGATGATCTCATCCTTATCTGCGCTGAGAGTCAGCACCGCTTTATCACCAACGATTTCAACATCAATTGAACTTTTTGAGTCTGCTTCATTCTGAGAATTAGCTTCTACAAAAACTACAATCAATTCACGATAATAGGGATATGAGAAGTTTGTGTTCTCTTCAAGCCGACCAGTATTAACCACAGTGAAAGAAAAGTCGCTTAATGCTTCTGAGAGATTATTAACATAAGGATTACTATAATAAAAGGAACCATTTCCTGCATTATCATAAATATCTATATAATTAATCCTATAAACCCCAGTAGCAGTGTATTGACCGATTTTCATCGTACCGTGCAGTTTTCCGTCCTCATAAGTACGCTCTTCAACATCATAATAATAATTCGATGTACCATCAGCTTCGATGACTTCCTTTATGATTTCGACATAATATGTTGCCGAAACCGTAACAAATAGTGAGGATTCCGTTTGTTCATTCTTGAAACCAATAGTTGCGTTTCGTAACCCTGATACATCGTCCATTGCGGAAACAATTATCTCAACTACATCTGGGGTTTCAATGATATTCTTTTCAATAGAAACATCAACTAAAGTAGGAGGGGTACAGTCTGGTGTATCATTTTCTACAGTAAAAGAACAATCCTGGAGGATCTCCGGCATATTATCAGTA
>R11__coassemble_712_pt1 | contig 20685 bp, 18 predicted proteins | sample R11__metabat2_low_PE_066 | metagenome-assembled genome bin R11 | reverse complement strand
CCGGCGGCTGCCTGATCGCCAATCTTTTAGGCGCTCCCTATGTGCTGGACTGGATCTTCGGCACGCTTGCCACGCTGCTCGCCGCTTTTTGGACGAGCCGGATGAAAAACAAGTGGCTCGCACCGCTCCCACCCGTGATCTGCAATGTCGTGATCGTCGGGGCGGAGATCGCCTGGTTCGAGACGGGCTTTACCGCCGGATTCCCGGCTGCCTGGCTCTATAACGGGGCAACGGTCGGCATCGGTGAGCTGATCGCCTGCTATGTGCTCGGCCTGCTGCTGCTCCGCCTGATCCCCCGGATTCCGTATTTCGAGGGGAAGATCCGGCAGCCTGCCTGAGCCCTTTTCAGTAAAAAAGGAGACATCCCTCTATGGAAAACCGCAGCATCTGCCTCATGAACGATTCATTCCCTCCGGCGATCGACGGGGTCGCGAATGCAGTCGTCAACTACGGCACGATCATTGAAAATTCACTCGGAAAGGCAACGGTGGTCACACCGTTCTACCCGGATGCAGACGATTCCCGCTATCCTTTTGAGGTGATCCGCTATCCCAGCCTGGACACGACGAAGCTCGTCGGCTATCGGGCAGGGATCCCGTATTCCCCCGAGGTGATGGGCCGGCTGGAGGCGGGCGGATATGACCTCATACATACCCACTGTCCCATCGCCTCCACGATGCTCGCCCGCGCCCTGCGCGACCGGATCCACGCTCCCGTTGTTTTCACCTACCACACCAAGTTTGATATCGACATTGCCAATGCCGTCCGCAGCAAAATGCTGCAGGAGGAGGCAGCGGCGATCCTTGCGGCAAACATTTCCGCTTGCGATGAGGTGTGGACAGTGAGCCGCGGCGCCGGGGAGAACCTGCGCAAGCTGGGCTATACGGGCGAATTCATCGTTATGCCGAACGGCGTAGACCTGCCGAAGGGCCGCGTGGAGGACGGGCTCATCGCGGAGGTCACGCAGGGGGTGGACCTGCCGGAAAGCGTCCCCGTGTTTCTCTTCGTCGGGAGAATGATGTGGTACAAGGGGCTGAGGATCATCCTCGACGCCCTTGCAAAGCTGAAGGCGGCAGGGAAGGACTTTCGCATGGTCTTTGTCGGAGGAGGCGGCGACCGGGAGGATGTAATGCGCACCTCGTCCGAGCTGCAGCTGGAGGACAAAGTCTTCTTCATAGAACCCATTCATGACCGGGACCGCATCCGCGCCTGGTACTGCCGCGCCGATCTGTTCCTCTTCCCGTCCACCTTCGATACCAACGGCCTCGTCGTCCGCGAGGCGGCCGCCTGCGGTTTGGGCAGCGTTCTTGTGCGGGGCAGCTGCGCCGCGGAGGACGTTACGGAGGACCGAAATGCTTTCCTCATCGAGGAAAATGCCGATGCCATGGCGGAAAAGCTTCTGCAGCTGCTGGACAGGCCGGAAGAGATGCGCCGCATCGGCGAAAACGCTCAGCAGGAGCTCTACATGTCCTGGGAGGAATCCGTAAGGAACGCCTACGAGCGTTACGGCATCGTCATCGAGAATTACCGTTCCGGCCACTGCCCTGCCCACGAAAAGCTGACGGACGAGTTTTTCGGCAGGCTGGCGGGCTCGATGGATGTGCTGCTCGCCGCCGAAAAGCGCCGCGCCGAGCTCGGCTCCGAAGCCCGCCGCCTGAAGACGGAGCTTGAGGAAAAGAAGGACGAGCTGATTTCCGGCGTTGAGGAAAAAAGGAAAAAACTCTCCGAGCTTGCGGAGAGTTTGTATGACCGGTTCCTGTAAGAAGAAAAAACATCAGGTATTCCATTTTTGCAGATAAGATTTGCTGATCTCAGCGGTCTTATCTGTTTTTATTCTGGGCTTCAGACAGCAATGCGTGTGACGGAGGGTGGAAGCCTATTCTCAAAACTCCCTATAGGGCTTTTTTTAACCGAAAAACAGGCTATAGCGAAGTTCCTGATCAACCTTCCACCTTCCGTCACAAATGCCTTAAATCAAGAAATCTCCACATTTAATGACGGATTTTCCTCGTTTGAAAAACTCCCGGACGGAAATTTTATATTAAAGCTGATGGAAAATTTTTAATAAGGCGCTGATATGCAAAAAAATCCGCTCGGGCTTCAAACCCGAACGGATTTTTTTCGTTTCTTAAAAACTTACTCTGCAACGATGGCAGATTCCACGGCGTTCTTGCGGATGCTGTTGATGCCGTTTTTGCAGCCGGACTTGGAGACATAGCCCTCACCGACGAGGATGATCTGGCCGTTGCCGGCTTTTAGACGGAAACGGTATTCGCCCTTCTTGTCCTGGTAAAGCTCAAACTTCGGATTCGGCATGGTCTCGTAGCCTTCCTTGGTCTGATCCTCAAAGTTGGCGATGGGAGCGTTCTTCATGACGCTTTCAATGCCGTTGCGGCAGGCGTCCTCGGAGGAGTAGATCTCGCTCGTGCCGATCACTTCGCCGTTGGCTGCCTTGAGATTGAACATGGGGCCGGTCTTGGCCTGCTTGATCACATACTTGCCCATAAGAAAAAATTCTCCTTCGGAATTCAGTGTAGTTTTAAACAAAAAATATCATAACATGCCCTTCCCGTTTTGACAACGGGGAAAAGAAAGAAAATGCGCTTATCTTCTGCCGCCGGGGCCGCCCTGACCGCCGCGGCCCTGCGGGCCGTTCTTGGAACCGCCCTGCGGACCGTTCTGCTGACCTCTTGGTGAATTGTTAGGTTCGGCGCGGCGGGGAGAAGAGGCCGGCTTTGCGGAAGAGGGAGCGGGATGGCGGGACTCCTGCCGTGCGGGTTCGGTGCGGCGCGGTTCCTGCCTCGGAGGCTCCGCCTTACGAGGGGGCTCCGGTTTGCGCTGCGGTTCCGGCTTCGGGGGAGCGGGACGGCGCTCGGGCTCGGACTTCACGATGCTTGAGAGAATGGAGGCGACCGGATGGGCGCGGAACACGTCCTTTCCGAACTCGGCGCCGTAGGCGCGCATGACGGAGGGGGCAAAGGCCTGGATCATATTTTCTACAACGGCCGGATGGAGCATCATCTCGTCTGCCGTGGCGGCGATGATCTCATTCTTTTTGCTGCCGAGCAGCGTTGTGACAACAGAGGAGGCAAACTTCGGATCCTCCATCGTGGCGGGGTCGTGGGCCTGCATCATCATCTCGTGCAGCTTTTCGGCCGTGCGGGTCTCGCGGGAGGACTTGGAGTCAAGCTGCGTGACCATGTAGGGGATCACATTGCGGGCAACGGCGCGGGTGTCGGTCTTGGTGGCGCGGCGACCGGCGAGCTCCACGTAGCGCTCGAGCGAGCGCTCGTCGAGACAGCGGTCAATGATCTTGTTGAGGACGGCATCATCCATAGGGCAGTTCCTTTCTTTCTCGGTAAAAATTGCAATAAAATTGTGATAAAAATATTATACACGATTCGGGCGCGTTTTCAACCGGAATCTGCATGTTTTTTCTTGACGCGAAAAAATTTTGGGAGCATAATATCTCAAATGTTTTGAAAAGGAGAAATGTAATATGGATATTTCCTCAATCGTTTCCGCGCTTATGAGCGACAGCACGGTCTCTGCCGTAGCAGAGAAGGCCAACGCTTCCAAGACGGATGTTACGAGCGTATTTCAGGCAGTGAGCGGCAGCTCGGATGTGGCTTCCATTGCAAAGCAGGTCCTCGGCGGCAGCACGGCCTCCATCGAATCCGAGATCGCGAAGAAGACGGGTCTTGACAGCAAGATCGTCTCCTCCATCGTCTCTGCAGCCAAGCCCTATATCAAGAAGGCCCTCGGCGGCGAGGGCGCGGACCTCAGCTCCATCGCGGGCATGGTCGGCGGTCTGTTCAACAAGAAGTAAGAGAAAAAAGGAGAGCAAGTGATGGCCACGTATTATAACGAACCCAGCCATACCTTCAGTGAGTATCTTCTTATCCCGGGATACACGTCCGAAGCGTGCATCCCCACCAACGTCTCTCTCTCCACCCCGCTCGTCAAGTACCGCAAGGGCGAGGAACAGCCCGCCATCACGCTGAACATCCCGCTGACGAGCGCTGTCATGCAGTCCGTTTCCAACGATTCTCTCGCGATTGCTTTGGCCAAGGAAGGCGGCCTCAGCTTCATCTTCGGCTCCCAGACGATTGAGAACCAGGCGGAAATGGTGCGCAAGGTCAAGAGCCACAAGGCCGGATTTGTCGTCTCCGCTTCAAATCTCACGCCGGAGAGCACGCTCGCCGATGTGCTCGCGCTTAAGGAACAGAACGGTTTTTCCACCGTTGCCGTGACGGAAGACGGCACGGCAAACGGCAAGCTTCTCGGCATCGTCTCCTCCCGTGACTACCGCACCTCCCGCATGCAGCCGACGGACAAGGTCAAAGACTTCATGACACCGCGGGAAAAGCTCGTCACGGCTCCGCTCGGCACCACACTCAAGGAAGCCAACGACATTATCTGGGAGCACAAGCTCAACAGCCTCCCCATCGTCGACGAGGACGACCGGATGATGTATTTTGTCTTCCGCAAGGATTACACTTCCCACAAAGAGAACCCCCAGGAGCTGCTGGACGCCAACAAGCGTCTCCTCGTCGGTGCCGGCATCAACACGCGTGACTATGCCGAGCGCATCCCCGCCCTGCTCGATGCGGGGGCGGACTGCCTCGTCATTGACTCGTCGGACGGCTATTCCTGCTGGCAGGCGAAGACGATCGCCTGGGTGCGCGAGAATTACGGCGACTCCGTCAAGATCGGCGCAGGCAATGTCGTTGACCGGGAGGGCTTCCTCTTCCTCGCCAAGGCCGGCGCGGACTTCATCAAGGTCGGCATCGGCGGCGGCTCCATCTGCATTACGCGCGAGACGAAAGGCATCGGCCGCGGCCAGGCAACGGCTCTCATCGAGGTCGCCGCTGCACGCGACGAGTACTTTAAGGAGACGGGCATTTACGTTCCCATCTGCTCCGACGGCGGCATCGTACACGATTATCACATGACGCTGGCTCTCGCTATGGGTGCCGACTTCCTGATGCTCGGGCGTTACTTTGCCCGCTTTGACGAAAGCCCCACGCCGAAGATCCTCGTCAACGGTGTCTACATGAAGGAATACTGGGGCGAAGGCTCCAACCGCGCCCGCAACTGGCAGCGCTACGACCTCGGCGGCAGCAGCAAGCTGAGCTTTGAGGAAGGCGTTGACTCCTATGTTTCCTATGCCGGCCCCCTGCATGACAACGTCGAGGGCTCCCTGTACAAGGTCAAGTCCACGATGTGCAATGTCGGCGTGACGAACATCCCGGATCTCCAGCGCGACGCCAAGCTGACGCTCGTCTCCTCCGTCTCCATCGTCGAGGGCGGCTACCACGATGTTACGCTCCGCTCCTCCACACCGAACAAATAAATCCAAAAAACAAAAAAGCTGCCTTCGGGCAGCTTTTTTTATACCGAAACGACGGATACGGTTTCTCTTCCGTAAGCGAGAAACTGCTCCACCGCCTCTTCCGTGATCCGCTCGCCCGGCATCCGGATCGGGACGGCCGGCGGACAGGAGACGGACGGGTCGGCGCAGATGCGGCCGACGGCGTCTTCCACGCGCAGCGTTTCCTGCGGGGCGAGCAGCGCTTCGCGGAGGCGGAGGACCGGTTCCGGCCGGGACAGGGGGAAAACGGGCGCAGTATTGGGCGGACGGACGCCCCCGAGCGCTTTCGTGAGAAGCGTAAGATCGGAATCAGAATTATAGGGCGTCAACATCAGGACGAGATAGTCCCGGTCGGCGTATTCCGGCTCGCCGCCGAAGGAACGCAGGCGCTCCGCGGCGGAGAGACCGTCACAGGAGAGGACGATGCGCAGCGGGTCGGAAGAGAGGAGGCGGCAGCCGCTTTGCTCCAACATCTGCCGCGTCTCCTGCAGCCGGGGCAGAAAGGCGGAAAGGCGCTGCGGGAATTCCTCCGCGAGCACGGCATTGCACCGGTCAAGCGAGGCAAGGATCAGATAGGAAGGGCTCGTTGAGCCAAAGAGGGCGAGCGAGCGGCGGGCGGAGGCAAGCATGGCGTCCGGGCAGCGGGAGGAGAAATGCAGATAGGCTCCGCCCGTCAGGACAGGGAGCGTCTTGTGGGCAGAGTCGCAGCAGAGATCTGCGCCCAGATCCAGCGGATGGCAGGGCTCGGGGAGAAAGTGCAGATAGGCCCCGTGGGCATTGTCGACGGCGAGATAAGTGCCGTGCCGGTGGCAGATCTCCGCGAGCGCGGCGAGATCCTGCCTGCCGCCGAGATAGTCGGGCGAGGTGAGGAAGACGGCAGCGGGCGGCGCCTCGGCTTCCGCGAGAGCCTGCTCCAGCGCCTCGGGCGAGACCGGGCAGGAGCAGAGCGGCGAGGGAGCGGAAGAAAAAAGCCAGTCCACCGGAAGGTCCAGCAGCGCCGCAGCCGTGACGAAGCTTTTGTGCACGTTGCGCGCGGCGAAAATGCGCCGGCTGCAGCCGGGGCGGCGGTACAGCGCGAGGAGATGGAGCATGGCACGGATGCAGAGCGAGGAGCCTTCGGCGGAATAGAAGGTCGCGCGCGAGGAGAAGAGCATTGAGCAGTTCCTTTCGCTTTCCGCCAGAATGCCGGAAGCCTCATAAAGCGAGTCCGCTCCCGCGATCTCCGTGAGATCAAGCGCTTCGCAGCCGAGCAGGGGAGAGCCCTTGTGCCCCGGCATATGGAAGCGCGCGGTGCCGGAGGTGCTGTAGCGGGAGAGAAAGTCCCAGACCGGGGTCGTCATTCCTGCGCTCCCAGCTCGCGGTCCAGATTCATCATGATGGCGCACTCGATGCGTTTCTTGAAGAGCTCGCAGCCGGGCTTGTAGACGCCGCGGATGCTGCCTGTGGCGTGCATGGAGTTGGCTGCACAGCCGCCGGAGCAATAGAGCTTGGCCCAGCAGTCCCGGCAGTCGGGGCGGGAATAGGCGTTGCAGGCACGGAATTCCTCACGCAGCGCTTCGTTCTTCACACCTTCGAAGACGTTGCCGAGAAGATAGCGCTCGTCGCCGACGAACTGATGGCAGGGATAGAGGTCGCCCCAGGGGGTGACGGCCATGTATTCCGTCCCGGAGCCGCAGCCGGAGACGCGCTTGTAGATGCAGGGCCCTTCCTTGAGATCGAGCATGTAGTGATAGAAGGTAATGGGATGCCCCTCACGCTCCCGGCGGAGCATGTCGAAGGCAAGAATTTCGTATTCCTTCTTGACGGTCTCAATGTCCTCCGGCGTCAGGGCGGAGGGAGAGTCCGGCGCACAGACGACGGGCTCCATGCTCAGCTCCGTGAAGCCGAGATCTGCCATGTGGAAAACGTCCTTCGTGAAGTCGGGGTTGAAGTGCGTGAAGGTGCCGCGCATATAATATTTCTGATTGCCGCGCGCCTCCACAAGAGCTTTGAAACGGGGGACGATGCGCTCATAGCTGCCATGCCCCGCCCGGTCGACGCGGAAGCGGTCGTTGACCTCCTTGCGTCCGTCGAGAGAGAGGACAACGTTGTCCATCTCCCGGTTGCAGAAATCGATGACGTCGTCGTCGATAAGCATGCCGTTCGTTGTGAGGGTGAAGCGGAAGTGCTTCTTCGCATCGGCCTCGATGCTGCGCGCGTAGGCAACGAGCTGCTTGACGACGTCAAAGTTCATAAGCGGCTCGCCTCCGAAGAAGTCCACCTCCAGATTGTGTCGCTTGCCGGAATTGGCTACGAGAAAGTCCAGCGCGGCTTTGCCGACCTCAAAGCTCATGAGCGCGCGCTCGCCGTGAAATTCGCCCTGAGAGGCGAAGCAGTAGCTGCAGGCAAGGTTGCAGGAGTGAGCTACATGCAGGCAGAGCGCTTTGATGACGTTTCCGCTGCGTTCCTTAAGTGTCCCGGCAAGATTTTCGTAGGTGTCCGGCGTGAAGAGGCGGCCCTGCTCCTTCAAAAGCGCGATATCGGCAAGGCAGGCGTCGATGTCCTCCGGGGTGACATCCTCCCGGGACGGATATCGGGCGAGGATCTCTCCCCGGATCTCCTCCGGAGAATGGTCGGCATAGAGGCCGATGATGTCATAGGCAACGTCGTCCACGCTGTGGACGGAGCCGCTGCAGGTGTCGAGCACGATATTGTACCCGCCAAGCTTGTACATATGAAGCATAGATTCCGATCCTTCCGAATATGAAACATAGGAAAACGTGCCGCCGGGAGCTCCTGGCGGCACGCTTGCGATTTAAAAATAGCCTGAAAATTACTTGTTCTCTTCGTTCTCGCACTTCTGGTTTGCAACGCCGCAGCTCGTCTTGCAGGCAGACTGGCAGGACGTCTGGCACTCGCCGCAGCCGCCGTGTGCAGCGGATTCGCAAAGAGGACGCGTCTCAAGGGTCTGAATTCTTTTCATAGTTGGCTTCTCCAATTCTTATTTGATCAAGCGGGAACATATTACCACAGAAAGTGGCTTCCGTCAATCACGTTGCCGTCGAAAATTGTTTACACAAAATCCCATTGCGAAGAGGGGAAGGCGTATGCTATAATAAATAAAATTAAAAGAGAAAAGAGCGAGGTGCCCTGAAATGATCTACAAACGCGTGCTGATCAAGATCAGCGGAGAGGCTCTGGCCGGGGAGAAGCACACCGGCTTCGATTTCGATTTTGTCGCGTCCGTTGTCCGCACGGTCAAAAAGGCCGTAGAGGAGGGCGTGCAGGTCGGCATTGTCATTGGCGGGGGAAACTTCTGGCGCGGCGTCAAGGACGGGGCCGGCTATGTGGAGCGTGTGAGTGCGGACCGCATGGGCATGCTCGCCACATGCATGAACTGCCTTGCCGTGGCCGATGTATTCCGCCAGCACGGCGTTAAGGCCTCCGTGCAGACCTCTGTGGATATCCAGGGCGTGGGCGAGCGGTACGATACGCTCAAGAGCATCGCCCTTATGGAGGAAGGAACCGTTGTCCTCTTTGCGGGCGGCACGGGCGCTCCCTTCTTCTCAACCGACACTGCTGCGACGCTCCGCGCCGCCGAGATCCATGCCGATGCGATCCTGCTTGCAAAGAATATTGACGGCGTCTATTCCGCCGATCCGCGGAAGGATCCGTCCGCCGTCCGGTTTGACGAGATCTCCTACGAGGAGGTTCTTGCCCGCCGTCTTCAGGTGATGGACTCCACGGCAACGTCTATGGCCATGGACAACCATATCCCCGTCATCGTCTTCGCTCTGGCCGAGCCGGAGAATATCCTCCGCGTTCTCAGCGGCGAAGCCGTCGGCACGACTGTCAAGTAAAAACTTTCACGATAAAATAAAAAACAGGAGGAACTGTCATGTCTGATTACAAGGAAATCGAAGGAAAAATGAAAAAGACCTGCGAGGCGCTCGAGGCTTCGCTCGCTACGATCCGCGCCGGCCGCGCCAACGCCGCCGTACTTGACCAGATCACGGTCGATTATTACGGCTCCCCCACACCGATCAACCAGGTGGCGTCCATCGCCTCCCCGGATCCCCGCTCTCTGCTGATCCAGCCGTGGGACAAGTCTATCATGAAGGGCATCGAGAAGGCGATCCTTGCCTCCGACCTCGGCATCAATCCGCAGAATGACGGCATCGCCATCCGCCTCGTCTTCCCGCCGCTGACCGAGGAGCGCCGCAAGGATCTCGTCAAGCAGACCAAAAAGTACGGCGAGGAGGCCAAGGTCGCCATCCGCAACATTCGCCGCGACGCCATTGAAAAGTTCAAGAAGCAGCAGAAGGCCTCCGAGATCACGGAGGACGACTACAAGGGCATCGAAAAGGATGTTCAGAAGCTGACGGACGACTATTCCAAGGAGATCGAAAAGATCATGGAAAAGAAGGAAAAGGAACTGACGGCGATCTGATGGCAGAAAAGACGCTCACTCTCGGGGAACGGGCATTGACCGTTCCCCGTCATATTGCAATCACGCTGGACGGCAACGGACGCTGGGCAAAAAAACGCGGCCTCCCGCGCACGGCCGGCCATGCCGCCGGCGCGGAGACCTTTCGGCGCATCGCAACGTACTGCCGGGACATCGGCGTGGATTATCTCACGGTCTATGCCTTTTCCACGGAGAACTGGCGCCGCCCGGAGGATGAGGTGAAGGCCATCATGAAGCTCCTGGACAAATATCTCCATGAGGCCATCGCCACGATGGAAAAGGATCACATCCGCATGAAGATCCTCGGGGACATCTCCGCACTCTCTCCGGAGCTTCGCGCCGAGATCGAGGAGACGAACGCCATCTCGCAGCGCTATGAGGGCTTTCAGGCCAACATCTGCCTGAATTACGGCGGCCGCGCGGAGATCCTTCAGGCGGCGCGCCGCTATGCCGAAGACCTTGCCGCGGGGCGCGCGGAGGAGCTGACGGAGCGCTCCTTCTCCGGCTATATGTATTCCGCCGGCATCCCCGACCCGGATCTGATGATCCGCCCGGGCGGCGAGAAGCGCATTTCCAACTTTCTTCTGTGGCAGTGTGCCTACAGTGAATTTTACTACACGGACATCCTCTGGCCGGATTTCACACCGGAGGAGCTGGATCGGGCGATCGAGGAATTCAATCGCCGGGAGAGAAGATTCGGAGGCGTAAAGTAAGCTTATGACCCGTTCTGTTTCTATTCTGGGCTGCACCGGCTCCATCGGCCGGCAGACCATCGCCGTGGCGGAGCATCTGGATCTCCGCGTTGCGGCGCTCACGGCCAACCGGAAGATCGACCTGCTCGAGGAGCAGGCCCGCCGGCTGAAACCGGAGCTTGTTGCCGTGTTCGACGAGGACGCGGCAAAGCAGTTCCGCATTGCCGTTGCCGACACGCCGATCCGCGTCGTCTCCGGCATGGAGGGACTCATCGAGGCGGCAACACTGCCGGGAAGCGACACCGTTGTGACGGCCGTCTCCGGCTCCGTCGGCTTAAAGCCGACGCTCGCGGCCATCGACGCGAAAAAGAGGATCGCTCTTGCAAACAAGGAAACGCTCGTCTGTGCTGGAACGCTCGTTATGAAGCGCTCGGCCGAGAAGGGGGCAGAGATCGTCCCTGTAGACAGCGAGCATTCCGCCATCTTCCAGTGCCTTATGGGCCGGAAGAAGGGCGAGCTGAGCAAGATCCTGCTCACGGGATCCGGCGGTCCCTTCCGCGGGAAGGCGCGCAGCGAGCTCGAGAACGTGACGCCGCAGCAGGCCGTTGCCCATCCGAACTGGAGCATGGGCGCCAAGATCTCTGTGGACAGCGCAACGATGATGAACAAGGGACTCGAGTTTATCGAGGCGATGCATCTCTTTTCCGTGACCCCGGACGAGATCCGGGTCGTGATCCATCCGCAGAGCGTGATCCATTCGATGGTCGAGCTCGTGGACGGGACCGTCATTGCCCAGCTCGGTGTGCCTGACATGGGGCTGCCGATCCAGCTTGCGCTGACCTATCCCGAACGGAAGGCCTCAATGTTCGAGCGTCTCAACTTCTCAAGGCTGAAGGATCTCACCTTTGAGGATCCGGATTACGAAAAAACGCCCTGCCTTCGCCTTGCCATGGACTGCGCCCGTACCGGCGGTACGGCGGCGTGTGTTATGAGCGCGGCGAACGAGGTGGCCGTGCACAAATTTCTCCGCGGCGAGCTCGGCTACAACCGCATCTACGATGCCGCGGCGGCCGCTGTGGAGCATATCCCGGTCTCTCGCACGGAGGATCTCGACGAGATCATTGCGCTCGACGAAGAGGCAAGAGCATTCGTAAGAGCCAATTTCTAAGAGCTGATTTCAAATTTCAAGAGGTATCATGGTTTTCTATATCATCATCGCGGTCCTGTTTTTCGGCGTCCTGGTCGGTATTCACGAGTTGGGGCATTTCACGGTGGCAAAGCTCTGCGGCATCCGCGTGGAAGAATTTGCCATCGGCATGGGCCCGGCCATCTTCCGCCGGCAGAAGGGGGAGACAACGTATTCCCTTCGATGCGTTCCTTTCGGGGGTTATTGCGCTATGACGGGGGAGGACGGCGAGTCCGAGGATCCGCGCGCTTTTGTCAACCAGAAGCTCTGGAAGCGCCTGCTGGTGCTTGTTGCGGGCGCGGCAATGAACTTTCTGCTTGGCTTCGTTATCGTCTTCATCCTCTATTCCGGGGCTTCGGCCTACTATGCCCCGAAGATCGCTTCCTTCATGGAGGGCTGCCCCTACGAATCCGCCGACGGCCTGCAGGTGGGCGACCGGTTTTATAAGATCGACGGGCACCGCGTTCTTTCCACGTCGGACGTCTCCGAATTCCTCGCAGACGGAACCGTGCACACCATCGTCGTGGAGCGGGACGGAAAAAAGGTGAAGCTTGAGAACTTCGAAATGGAGAAACGGGAATACGACGGATATGACCGCCTGATGTACGGCTTTTCTCTCGGGCTCGATGAGCCGACGTTCTATTATCATGTCCGCCACACCTGGGAGACGACGCTGGATTTCGTCCGCATGGTGTTTGACAGCCTGCATCAGCTCGTCTCGGGCGAGGCCAGTGTCAACGACCTCTCGGGACCCGTCGGCATCGTGGAGCTGATGGCGGAGACGGGCGAGCAGGCGGAATCGACCTCGGATGCGTTCTTTGACATCGCTTACCTCGGCGCCTTCATCGCCGTGAACCTCGCCGTGATGAACCTCCTGCCGATCCCGGCACTCGACGGAGGCCGCGTTTTCCTCCTGCTCGTGACCGGGCTCATCGAGCTCATTACGCGCCGGAAGCTGGATCCCAAATATGAAGGCTATATCCACGCCGCGGGCATGGCGCTTCTGCTGGCGCTGATGGCCTATGTTATGTTCCACGATGTGTTTCGAATCGTAACGGGAGGGTAAGGGCAAATGGAAAAAAGAGACACGACCCGGAAGATCACCGTCCGCTCGCTCGGAATCGGCGGGGGAGCCCCCGTGACCGTGCAGAGCATGTGCAATACCAAGACCTGGGACGTTGAGGCAACGCTTGCCCAGATCCGCGCCTTCCGCGCGGCCGGCTGCGACATTGTCCGTCTGGCGATCCCCGATGTCCGCTCGGCGGAGGCAATCGAAAAGATCCGCGAGGGGACGGATATGCCGCTTGTTGCGGATATCCACTTTGACTATAAGCTTGCGCTGATGGTCGCCGAGCGCGGCATCGACAAGATCCGCATCAACCCGGGCAATATTGGAGGCGAGGAGAACGTGAAGGCTGTTGCCGAGGCGTGCCGGGTACGCAATATCCCCATCCGCATCGGCGTCAACGCCGGCAGCCTCGAGAAGAAGCTTCTTGAGAAGTACGGCCATCCATGCCCCGAGGCCATGGTCGAGAGCGCGCGGAGCCACGCCGAGATGCTGGAGAAGTTCGGCTTCGGAGACATTTGCCTTTCGCTGAAGACGTCCTCCGTCCCTCTTACGATCGCGAGCTATCGCCTCGCCGCCGAGACCTTTGACTATCCGCTCCACGTCGGCGTGACCGAGACGGGAACAGAGTACAACGGCACGATCCAGTCCGCCGTCGGTATCGGGACGCTTCTCTCCGAGGGCATCGGAAATACAATCCGCGTTTCCCTTACGGCCGATCCCGTCCGTGAGGTCAAGGCGGGGCTTGCGATCCTGAAGGCCTGCGGGCTGCGGGAGGGCGGCGTGAAGTTCGTCTCCTGCCCGACCTGCGGAAGAACGGAGATCGACCTCATCTCACTTGCGACCGAGGTGGAAAAGCGCGTCATGACGCTCGATAAGGACATCACCGTGGCCGTAATGGGTTGTGTCGTCAACGGGCCGGGAGAGGCGCGGGAGGCCGATTACGGCATTGCCGGCGGCGTTGACAAAGGGCTCATCTTCAAAAAGGGCGAGATCGTCGGCACCTATCCGTACGACCGCCTCCTCGATGCGCTCCTTGCGCTCATTGAGAGCGACAAATAATCATAACCTGTGAAAAGAATCTTACAGAAGATACAGAGGTAACCGGTGCAGGGAATTCCACTATTAACGATGTTCCCCTTCTGCAGCGAGCGAAGCAGCTTGTGCGGAGGGCTGGACAAGGCAACCGTCTTAAATGCCACCGTCAACGAACACACGCGCAGCATCCGCATGCGTGTGTTTTTTGGCGTTTTGCCGTCGCTGTCCGAGGTCGGAATGCTGGAGGAGCGGATATGCACGGAGTATGGCCTCTCGGAGTGCTCCATTGAGCCGGAATATGCCGCCTCCGGCATTCCGACGGGCTCGGCCTCCGGAGAGGCTCCCGGCCCCGGCATCCCCTCGAACCGCACGAAGACCGAGCAGGGAACGCTTCTCATGGGCCGGGCCATCAAGGGCAAGCCGGTTCCCATGAAGGAGCTGACGCTCGAGTCCGGCCGCGTGACGATCGAAGGGGACGTTGTCGCGGTGACGTCCCGCCAGATCGCAAAAAAGGGCACGGCCATCCTCGCTTTCGACCTCACGGACAAGACAAGCAGTATCCGCGTCTCCCGCTTTCTGCGCGACACAGACGACCAGAGCATCCTCGACGAGATCACGGTCGGCAACCATATCCTTGCCTACGGAGATGTGACCTACTCCAAGTATGACGACGACATGGTGCTCGAGCCGCGCAGCCTCGTCAAAGGAAAGAAGACGATCCGGAAGGACGACGCCGAGGTGAAGCGCGTCGAACTTCATCTCCACACCCGCTTTTCCACGCTCGATGCCCTGACCGACCCGGACAAGGTCGTGGAACGGGCGGCCTACTGGGGCATGCCCGCCATCGCTGTGACGGATCACGGAGGCGCGCAGGCCTTTCCGGACATGTGGAAGGCAGGAAAGAAGCACGGCGTCAAGATCATCTACGGCATGGAGGCCTACTATGTCAACGACCTCGACGGCTCGAGCGCCGTCTCCGGCCGGAGCACGCTTCCGCTGGATACCGAGTATATTGCCTTCGATACGGAGACGACCGGTCTCAACGCCCAGACGGACCGCCTCACGGAGATCGGCGGCTGGCGCTTCAAAAACGGGGAGATCCTTGAGGAGTTTAATACCTTTGTCAATCCAGGCATGCACATTCCGTCCGAGATTACTAAGCTTACCGGTATCCGCGACAGTGATGTTGCCGATGCCCCTTCGGAGGAGGAAGCGCTGCGGCAGTTCATTGCCTTTGCGGGCGACCGGCCGCTCATTGCGCACAATGCCACCTTCGATATGAGCTTCCTCGGCGCGGCTGCCTCGCGGCACGGCATGCGGTATACTCCCGTCGTGCTTGATACGCTCGTCATGGCCCGCGCTCTGCTGCCGGATCTGAAGCGGCACAAGCTCGACGTCGTCTCCGACCGTCTTGATCTTCCGAAGTTCAACCACCACCGTGCGAGCGACGATGCGCTGGTGGTCGCCCGGATCATGGCCAAGTTCATCCCGATGCTGCGCGCTCAGGGCGTGAAGACTATCGACGAGATCTCTCCCGCCTGCCGCTCCCTGCAGAAGGCGGAACAGCAGCGCAGCAACCACATGATCCTCCTCGTCAAGAACAAGAAGGGACTCAAAAACCTCTATGAGCTGATCTCGGCCTCCTTCCTCAAATATTACCACCGCACGCCCATCGTGCCGAAGAGCCTGCTGGTCCGCTACCGCGAGGGGCTGCTCGTCGGTTCTGCCTGCGAGGCGGGCGAACTCTATCGCGCCGTGGAGCGCGGCGAGAGCGATGAAAAGCTTGAGAAGATCGCCGCGGACTATGACTATCTCGAGATCCAGCCTCTCGGAAACAACGGCTTCCTCCTCGCCACCGGGCGTGCCGCGAACGAGAAGGTCCTGCAGGACTGGAACCGGCGGATCGTTGCGCTCGGCAAGCGGCTCGGCAAGCCGGTTGTCGCGGCATCGGACGTGCATTTTCTCGACCCCGAGGACGAGCAGTACCGCCGCATCCTGCTGGCGTCCAAGAAGTTCGCCGACGCCGACCGGGAGTGCCCCATCTATTTGCGCACGACGAACGAGATGCTCAGCGAGTTCCTTTATCTCGGGGAAGAGACGGCGAAGGAGGTCGTCATCGATGCGCCCCGCGCCATCGCGGACCAGGTCGATGAGATCGAGCTTTTGCCGAAGGACCTCTTCCCGCCGAAGATCGAGCACTCCGCCGAACAGCTGCGGGATCTCGTCTATGAAAAGATGCACCGCATCTACGGCGAGAATCCCCCCTATATTTTTAATTTTAGGGTGTACACCGAGATCTATACGATCCTGGATCACCATTACGACGTTATCTACATGTCCGCACAGAAGCTCGTGCAGAATTCCCTGGAGCACGGTTATCTCGTCGGCAGCCGGGGAAGCGTCGGCTCGTCGATCGTGGCATTTATGTCCGGCATTACGGAGGTCAACTCCCTGCCGCCCCACTATGTCTGCCCGAAGTGCACCCACAGCGAATTTATCACGGACGGCTCCTATGGCTGCGGCGCCGACATGCCGGAAAAAGACTGCCCCGAATGCGGCACTCCCATGACGCGCGACGGGTTTGATATCCCCTTCGAGACCTTCCTTGGCTTCCCGGGCAATGAAAAGACGCCGGATATCGACCTGAACTTCTCAGGCGAATACCAGAGCAAGGCGCATAAATATACCGAAGTTCTCTTCGGTTCGGATCATGTCTTCCGTGCCGGAACCATCGGCACGCTCGCCGAGAAGACGGCCTACGGCTATGTAAAAAAGTATCTCGAGGAGCGGGACATGCATGTGACCAAGGCGGAGGAGAACCGCCTTGCTCTCGGCCTCGTCGGCATCAAGCGGACGACCGGGCAGCACCCGGGCGGCCTCGTTGTCGTGCCGCAGGACATGGACGTGACGGATTTCTGCCCTGTCCAGCACCCGGCGGACGACCCTGATTCCGACATCATCACGACGCATTTTGAATACCACTGTATGGAAGCCAACCTCCTCAAGCTCGACGAGCTCGGTCACGATGACCCGACGATGATCCGCATGATGGAGGATATGACGGGCGTCGACGCCAAGAAGATCTCCCTTTCCGACCCTGAGACGATGTCCATCTACATTTCTCCCGCCGCCCTCGGCCTGCCGGAGGATGACCCCATCATCGGCAAGACCGGCACCATCGGCGTTCCCGAATTCGGCACCCCCTTTACCCGGCAGATGCTGGTGGACACGCAGCCGAAGGGCTTCGACACGCTCATCCGCCTCTCCGGCTTTTCCCACGGGACGGATGTCTGGGCCGGCAACATCCGCGATCTCATTACGGGAGGGATCGCGAGCGTCAACGAGACGATCGGCTGCCGCGACGATATTATGATCTATCTTATTGCCAAGGGCATGCAGCCGTCGCTTGCGTTCAAAACGATGGAGGCTGTCCGAAAGGGCAAGGTGAAGAAGTCCGGTTCCTTCCCCGGCGATGCCGAGGAGCAGATGCGCAGCATGGGCGTGCCGGACTGGTGGATCGAATCGGCCCGCAAGATCGCTTACCTTTTCCCGAAGGCGCATGCCGTGGCCTATGTCATGATGGCGTTCCGCATCGCCTGGTTCAAGGTGCATGAGCCGCTCGCCTTTTACAGCGCCTATTTCTATCGCCGCAGCCAGAAGGGCGGCTTTGACGCCACTCTGATGTGCGGGGGGACGGACGATGTCCGCCGGAAGATCGCCGAATTTCGCCGCAAACCCACGCTCACGGCCAACGAGGAGGATCTTATGACGACAATGGAGGCCGTTTATGAATTCAACATGCGCGGGCTTGAGTTCGCCCCCATGGATCTTTACCGCTCCCACGCCACGAAGTTCCTTATCACGGAGGACAAGAAGCTCCTGCCGCCCTTCGTGGCCGTGCCCGGGCTCGGCGGCTCAGCGGCGGAGGATCTGATGCACGTGAAGGATCTCGGAAGAAAATTCATCTCGGTCGAAGAGCTCTCTGCGGCCTGCCCGAAGGTCTCCTCCAGCCACTTGGAGATGCTGAAACAGCTGGGCGCCCTCGGTGACATGCCGGAGACGAGCCAGATCAACTTCTTCGACATGTTCGGGGGTTAAAGAAAAGCAAGAAAAAGGAGAGATATTCCTATGACGATCACCTGGCTTACTTATCTTATCGTCTGCCCGCTGGTCTTCCTCGGAGGGGTCATTGACGCCATTGGCGGAGGGGGCGGGCTGATCACGCTCCCGGCCTTCGTGCTTGCCGGCATCCCGGTCCACAATGCCATCGCCACCAACAAGATCTCTTCCTTCTGCGGTACAAGCGTTGCCGTGGCGAGATATTATAAAAACGGGCTCATCAATCTCAAGCTTGGCCTTCCCACGGTCGCCGCGACGCTCGTCGGGGCCTCCATCGGGGCGCATCTCTCGATGCTTACGGACGAGAAGATCATGAATGTGCTTCTTTTCATCATCCTGCCGCTCACGGCCTTCGTTGTCTTCAACAAAAAGCTCTTCCACGACAACCCGGAGACCGAGGAACTGCAGATCGACCTGCGCATGATCGCAATCGGTTGTCTGCTCGCCTTCGTCATCGGCATGTATGACGGCTTTTACGGCCCCGGGACAGGTACCTTTCTGCTGATCGGCTTTACGGTCTTCGCCAAACTCAGCATCCGCAGAGCCAACGGCCAGGCGAAGCTCATCAATCTCACATCGAACTTCTCCTCGCTGGTGGTCTTTCTTCTGAACGGACAGGCCGTCGTCACGCTGGGTCTGGCGGCCGCGGTGTGCAATATGGCCGGCAACTACATCGGCTCCGGCCTTGCCCTCACCAAAGGCAGCCGGATCACCAAGCCCGTGATCCTCATCGTTTTGACGCTGCTGTTCCTGAAGATCCTGGGCGTGTACTGAGAAATATCTCTGTCCCTCCGGCGGCATTTATGCTATAATGGAATTGTCCCAAAGTTTTGGAGTGAACGAACGCAAGAAGTCAGGACATGCCAATCGAAAAAAGGAGGGCAAGACTATGGCAAACAAATATACCGGAACGCAGACCGAGAAAAATCTGGCGGCAGCCTTTGCAGGCGAGTCGGAAGCGAGAAATAAATATACGTATTTTGCCTCAAAGGCGAAGAAGGACGGCTTTGAGCAGATCTCCGCGCTTTTCCTGAAGACGGCGGACAACGAAAAAGAGCATGCCAAGATGTGGTACAAGGAGCTCTTCGGCATCGGGACGACGGCCGAAAACCTCGGCGCTGCAGCCGACGGCGAGAACTACGAGTGGACGGATATGTACAAGGGCTTTGCCGAGACGGCAGAGCAGGAAGGCTTCCCGGAGCTTGCGGCAAAATTCCGCATGGTCGCAGAGATCGAGAAGCATCACGAGGAGCGTTACCGCGCCCTTCTCCGCAATGTGGAGATGCAGGAGGTCTTCGCCAAGAGTGAGGTAAAGGTTTGGGAATGCCGGAATTGCGGGCATATTGTCGTCGGCGAAAAGGCTCCCGAGATCTGCCCCGTCTGCGCCCACCCGCAGGCTTATTTCGAAGTGCACGCGGAGAATTACTGAGGAAAACTCAAATGATGTATCCCTTTATTACTTTGGATGATCAGGCGGAGATCGTTCATTCGGAGAAAAAAACGGATGGAACGGTAAAAGTATATGTAGAAAAGCCGGATGAAAAGGACTGCTTTCATCATATGACCTGCTTCCTTCCGGGGTATCGGATCGAGGACGTTTTTGGCTTTACGGAGATGGAAGTAGAGCATTATATGGATGTAATTCGGTCTATGGCGCACCTGATCCTTGAATTTTCCGAGGAAGGCGGATTTGAGAATGCCTCAGGTCTTTAAACTCGGGTCATACTGGGTATATTTTTGGACAAATGAAGGACGTCCGTTAGAACCGATTCATGTGCATATTTCGCAGGGAAACCCCACGGAAAATGCAACCAGGGTGTGGATCACACGAACAGGAAATTGCCTTTTAGCAAATAACAATTCGCGGATTCCGACCAATATTCTGCGCAATATGATGCGAATGATTGAAGCAAGAAGCTCGGAAGTAATTCAAAAATGAACCGATTACTTCGGCGAACCGGAGTTTTACGTCTGATATAAAAAAGGAAACCGTCTTGAGACACGTGCTCAAGGCGGTTTTTGACTAAAAAAGCAATAAAAGGGGCGCATGGCCCTGCTCAAGACCATGCGCCGAAAGGAGAAAAAAGAAGAACATGAAAAAGAGGTCTGGCTGGTCCTCTTGCTTCATGGCCTTATTTTAGCAGGAATACTTAAATCGGTACTGAAAAAGGTGTGAACGGATTGTTAAGGATGAACGTAAAAACGGAGCGCCGGATACGGCGCCCCGCGGGAAGAAGAGACTTTAAGAAAGACAATGAATCGTTTATTAAAAGAGAAAGAGACGGCAGAGAGGTGGCAAGCCTTTCTGACCGGGGTGAGTTATGTGAACCGCGGATACAGCTCCTGCAAAAGAAAGTCTCTTCTTCGGTGAAGCTGTCCCTCGTAACAGCTTCAGTTTCAGTATAACAGACGGGAGATGAAATTCAATGGTCAAAAAGGCGGAATTATTTACGAAAGCGACACAAATACAGGATGTGAAGGAATGAGCAACATCAGCTGAAATATTGTTTCCAAGTGTGGCATACATTGTTGTTTATGAAATAGATATGCACAAAATTGCAAAAACATGGATTATATAATATAAAATAAACATATGGTACAAAAATGTTCACGAAATAGAATAAATCATCAAATTGACGGTCCGGAAACAGAGCTGCATGTGTTGAAAAAGAGAAAGAGTTCGATTATAATCACAAACAGAAAAACCAATTGATTTGGAGGAACAGCTTCATGCGACCGGGAAGAAACTGTCTATGTCGGATA
>R11__coassemble_596_pt1 | contig 23060 bp, 17 predicted proteins | sample R11__metabat2_low_PE_066 | metagenome-assembled genome bin R11 | reverse complement strand
CTGTTCCCTCCAGGGAACAGGTGATGTGGTATAATGCGAGCATAGGAAAGAGAAAGGAAGCAACAGAAATGAAATTTCTTCATATTTCGGATCTGCATTTGGGAAAGATCCTTCATAATCTTTCGCTTGTAGAAGGCGGGGATCAAAGCTTTTGGCTGGAGCAGCTGCTCCATTTTGTAGATACAGATCGGCCGGATGCGGTTCTGATCTCAGGCGATGTTTATGACCGCGGGGTTCCGCCAAAGGAAGCTACGCTCCTTTTGGACCGGATGCTGACGGAACTGGCGGGAAAGCGTGATCTTCCCGTCCTGATGATCGCAGGAAATCACGATGGGGGTGAACGCCTGAATTTCGGGGCAGATCTGCTCCGCAATGTGTATCTTTCCGGTCTTGTTTCAAAGGAACTGAAGCATGTGACGTTTGAGGATGAATACGGTCCGGTCACCTTCTGGCTGATGCCATATATCTTCCCCGCGGCAGTAAGAGAGCTTCTAGGCGTTGGACAGGAGGAGATCCCCGATTACGATGCGGCAGCGAGGGCGCTTCTTGCTGAGCAGAGGATCGATTTCGGTGAGCGGAATGTTCTTCTTACGCATCAGTTCATCGTCAACGGGAAGCAGTCTCCGATTTCAAGCGATTCCGAATCCACCGTTGGCGGAGTCGGCGCGATCGACTACCATGCCTTTGACGGCTTTGATTATGTGGCGCTTGGGCACATCCACGGAGCGCAGGCGATCGGGAGAGACAGCGTCCGATATGCCGGAGCGCCGCTCTGCTATCATTTCAGCGAAATCGGGCAAAAGAAGGGCATTCTTTCCGTTTCATTAGGCCGAAAGGGAAGCGAGCCGGAGATCCGCCTGGAAGAGCTGCCGGTTTTGCACGGGATGAGGAATATCTCAGGCGCGTTTGAAGATATTGTTAAGCAGGAGAGCGTATCGGACAATAGAAACGAATATGTTCGGGTCGTTTTAACGGATGAAGAGCCGGTATATGATGCGGCGGATACGCTGCGCAGTATATTCGAGGCCCACGGGACGAGGATGCTTGATCTTGCCTTTGAGCCGCAAAAGAAGAGGCAGGAAAAAGAGCAGGGCGCGCCGGAGGCACGCCGGAACAAACCGATCTGGGAGCTTTTTGAAGATTATTATTACGATCAGAAAGGACAGTTCCTTTCCGAGAAAGACAGCATCCTGATCCGTACGCTTTCCGGGGAGATCCTGAACGATGCGGACAAACAGGACAGTCAGATCGCAGATGATATCGTAAAGCTGGTGTATCAGCAGGAGGAGAACGCATGAGACCGCTCTATCTTTCCATGACGGCATTCGGCCCGTATCAGGGCACCGAGACCGTGGATTTTACCAAATTTCATTCGGATATCTATCTCATTACCGGAGATACCGGCGCGGGAAAAACAACGATCTTTGACGGCATCATGTTTGCGCTGTTTGGGGAGGCAAGCAGCAAACCAAGTGACAGAGAGACCGAAAAGGGCTCTGTCCGCGACAAGACGATGTTCCACTGCGATTTCGTCTCCAAAAGCCAAAAGACAGAAGTGCTGTTTCGCTTCGAATCAGATGGTAAAAAGTATCAGGTCGTGAGAACGATCAGCTATTCGAAGACCCGCGGACAGGAGAATGTGTATGGAGATCCGAAATTCAAAGCAGAACTGACCGGTGACGGAATCCGACCGATTGAAAAATCCGAAAACGTGACGGAAGCGATTAAACAGATCTTGAATCTGGATGCAACGCAGTTTCGGCAGATCGTCATGTTGGCCCAGGGACAATTCCGTGCGTTCATGGAATCCCACGATACTGATCGCAAGGAGATCCTTGGAAAAATTTTTGACAGCTCCAGCTATGTCCGCGTGATGCAGCTGCTGAAAATGGCTGAGACGAAGATCAATTCCGATGTACAGAATCAGAACAGCCGCATTATGGCTGCACTGAGCCCGGCCGCCTTTCCTTTGACCGAAGAGATGACGGAAGAGGAACGCGCACGTTTTTCTGTCAATCACCCTGAGCTGCTGCAGAATGTGGAAGAACTGATCAAGGAAGAGACCCTTCAGGAAGCCCAACTGAGGCAGGAGGAAAAGACGCTTTCGGACGAATGCCAAAATCTTCGGGATCGCAAGGGCATAGCCGAAGAGCACAACCGTGCGTTGGATAATCTGGACGCGGAACACCGGCACAAGGTGGAGCTGGAAGAAAAAGCGAACGAGATCAGGGAAGCCCGCACCCGGCTGGATCGGATGGAAAAGGCTGCCCGTAAGGTTTATCCGAAGGATGCGGCCTGCGCCAAGTCGATCCATGAATATGAAAGAGCCGGTCGGGAAGCGGAGAACGCCGAGAAGGAGCTTCAGCAGGCAAGGGAGAAAAAAACCGAGGCAGATGAGGCCCTTCAGGACAAAGAAAAGCTCGAGGAAGAAAGGCAGCGCCGGAATAACGAGATCGGCGGCATTCAGCAGAGCCTCGGCAGATATGACGAACTGGAGAAGGCCAGTGCAGATCGCTCGGCGGCAAAGAAGAAGGCGGACGAAAACCGTACGCATGCAAAAACGGCAGAAACCGAACGCTGTCAGGCGGAAGCGCAGATCCATACCATTGAGACGGAATTGGAAAAGCTCAAGGACGCGGACGAAACATATGAAATTGCCAAAGAGACCGCCCAGAAAGCGGAGGCCTTCTATGCACAGCTTGACGGCCCGAACGGCCTGCTGAAAAAACAGAAGGCACTGGCGCAAGCCTGTGGCGATCTGCATGCGGCGAAGAGCAGATATCAGTCTGCGCATGCGGAAGCAGAGAGAGCATTGGAACGCAGCCGGGCTCTGCAGGATGCGCTTCGGAGCAATCGCGCCGGCCTGCTTGCAAGGGAGCTGGATCTGAAGCTGGAAACGGCGGATACCGCTGCCTGCCCGGTCTGCGGAGGGGCAGTCTGCCGAAACGACAGGCACAGATTTGCGGTCCTTCCCGACAATGCGCCAACAGAAGAGGAGACGGATGCGGCAAAGCATACAGCCGAGCAAAAAGATGCGGAAGATCGCCACGCCGGCGAAGCCGCTTCCGCAGCGCAGAAGGATTATGAAAATAAAGCGGCCGAAGTGTCCGGCCTCGCGGAGGAACTTCTCACGGATTACGGCCCTTGGACAGAAGAAAGGCTTCTCGATGAGGCGCTTTTTGCTCAGATCTGGGAAAAGAAGGAGGCAGAGAAGCAGGCCGCTCAAAAAACACTGGAAAGTGCTGCAGCCGGGAAGGCTCGGAAGAAGGAACTGGAGGAAGAGCTTCCTTCTGTCAGAGAAAAAAAGAACGCTGCAGAGCGTCAGGCTGAGATGAGCCAAAAGGAAGCTAAAAATGCGGAAGAAAATGCGGAGATTTTTCAAAATACGATTGAAAAACTTACGTCCGAGCTCGCTTACGCCGACCGCACTTCTGCTGAGGCGGCAATTCGGGAAAAGCAGAATGCGGAGAAAGGCGTAAAAGCGAAGATCAAATTCCTGGATGACTGTGCTCAGGAAGCCGCGAATAAACTTGCTGCAGCAGAGGCAACGGCGCAAGAGAAGGACCGGCAGCTCCAATCTGCCGAAGCTGAAAAATGCACGGCAGAGGATCTTTTCTGTAAAATTCTTGCCGAGAACGGCTTCGCTTCCGAAATGGACTATCGCGCTGCTCTGCCGCAGTGCACAGAAGATCTTTACGAGAGCAGGATCGCTTCGCTGCAGAAGCAGATCAATGATTACGACAACGACGTAAAAAATACCGGAGAGCAGATCCGGAAGCAGACCGAGGCCACGAAGGATTACATTCGGGAGGATGTGGATGCTCTTTCCCGGATGCTTGAAAAGAAAGAGCAGGAGAAAGGCGAGCATTCCGAAAAACTGAGAACGGTGAGCATTCACCTGCAGCTGCACAGAAATGCAAAAGATACGATTGTTGCTGCGGAACAGAATCAAAAAAAGGCTGCAGCTGCTTTGCAAAGAGTGCGGAATCTTTCCATAGTCGCCAACGGTTCTAAGGACGGGAGCGGGAAGCATGCATTCGACGGCTACGTGCTCGGGCAGTCCTTTGATGAGGTCCTTGAGCAGGCAACCGGACATCTTGACACGATGTCCGGAGGAAGGTACACTCTGGTGCATGAAAACAGCGGCCGAAGCAAGGCATCGGCGGCAGACTTCGTGATCCAGATCCTCGACAAGAGTACCGGACTTCAGCGCGAGATCGGATCCATTTCCGGGGGAGAAGGTTTCCAGGTCTCTATGGCTCTGGCGCTGGGGCTCTCCGACGTGGCACAGGCCCATGCAACCGGCGGCAAGCGCATTGAATCGCTCTTCGTGGACGAGGGCTTCGGCACGCTGGACGAATCGGCCTTGAGCAACATGCTTCATGCGCTGAAAAATATTTCCGGCAACAACCGTCTTGTCGGAATCATCAGCCATGTGGATGCATTGGAAGAATATATTGCGCAGGATGACCGGCTCCATATAAAAAAGCGCCCCGATGGAAAAGGAAGCTGTATTGAAGCTCAAAACTAAAGAACAACAGAAAGGAGCAACACCATGACCCTCTACACCCCCTATGACTGGAACGGCAACGGCCGGCCCGATTCCGGAGACGAGTACATCGAGTATCAGATCTTTCGTCAGGTGACCGTACAGGACAGCGACGATAGCAGCAGCTACGACTAATAAGACCGACCGGAGTAACATTATGCCGTAATACAGACCCAGAAAGGTCGCCTGGCGGGGCGTTTACCGGACCATCGACGAGATGGTCCGGCCCGAGCTCAGCGAGACGGCGCACCCTTATGCATTTGATTATAAAAATTCTCTCACGCTCATTCGGGATGCCGTTGCCCGCGGGGAAAAGATCACGATCGTCGGAGACTATGACGCCGACGGGATCTGTGCCTCGGCGATCCTCGAAACGGCGCTGCGCGCGCTCGGAGCGGAGCCGACGCTCCGCTTTCCCCTGCGCTTTGCGGAGGGCTACGGGATGTCGCCGGAGATGATCGATGAGATCAATTCCGGCCTCGTGATCACGGTGGACAACGGGATCGCGGCGCTGGACGCCGTGAAGCGGGCCAAAGAGAAGGGACTCACCGTCCTCGTGACGGATCATCATCTGCCGGCTGCGGCGGAGGACGGCAGGCTCCTTCTCCCGGAGGCGGACTGCATTATCGATCCGCACGTGGAGGAGCTCCTGGAGCAGCCCGGCTATGATTACGCGGATTACTGCGGCGCCGGCGTTGCACTGAAGCTGGCCGAGCAGCTGCTGACTGACGCCGAACTGCTGGACCGCTGCTACAGCTTTGCCGCCACGGCAACGGTTGCGGATATCATGCCGATGACCGGGGAAAACCGGGAGATCTACAAAAAGGGCATGCGTGCCATCCTCTCCCGCCGGACGACGGAAGGGCTCTATCAGCTCTACGGAAAATTCGCTCCGCTCTCCGAGGCCCCGGCGGGGCTGGCTGCGTACGAGGTGATCCCGACGGAGAAGATCTCCTTCTACATTGCCCCCTGCATCAATGCGCCCTCCCGCCTGGTCGAGCATGCCGGAAAGGGGCGGTTTTCCTATGTCCGCGAAGGGGGAGACGGAGCAAAGATCGCCTACCGCACACTGACGGAAACGGATGATTTGAAGGCATCGGAATACATCGGCTATCTCGACACCTACAACAGCAGCCGCAAGACCTTTGCGGAGAAGGCGCTGCAGAGCGCCATGGAGCAGATCAAGGCGGATGCTATGGAAGAGGACTGCCCGCTGCTTCTTTACCTGCCGGAGGTCCGCCCCGGTGTGATCGGCCCGGTCGCCGGGCGTGTGGAAAAGCTGACCGGAAAGCCGGCCATCGTCCTGAACGGCACGGAGATCTGCCACGGCTCCGGCCGCAGCCCGGAGAGCGTGCATCTGAAGGCCCTGCTGGACCGCATTTCGGACAAGCTTCTCAATTACGGAGGACACGCGGGCGCCTGCGGCGTTTCTGTGGAAGAGACGCGGATCCCGGAGGTGCGCGCGGCGCTGCAGCAGGCCTTCCGGGAGGCCTATCCGGATTTTACCGTAGACGAGACGCTCTACTACGACACGGAACTGCGCGAAGAGGAGATCCTGCCGGCGATGAAGCTGGTCTCCGCCGTGCTCGCCCCGTTCGGCCCGCAGAACCCGGAGCCGATGTTTCTTTTCCGCGATTTCCGCGCGGAGCGGGTCACAGTCCTCAAGGAAAAGCACCTGAAGCTCTCCAACGGAAGCGTGGACGCCATGCTCTTCAACGCCCCCGAGGAGCTTCTCCGCCGCGTCCGGCCGGGAGAAAGGATCCGCTTTGTCGGGAGGCTGACGTATAACTTCTTTCGGGGAAAGGCGATTCCGCAGATCATGATCGAGGAGTTCTGCTGAAGAGGTTTACGGTGCAGCACCGAGTTGTATTTTTTTACAAGTTGCAAAATGGTTTCGGATGAATTATAGTTATATTCGAAACAGTTAGAATTCTAATTGTTCCAGAGGTTCCTATGAAATTTGAGTATGCAATTATGGATGTCTTTGGCCAGCTGATGAATCTCAACCGGCGCAAGAACACCCATTATATCCAGCAGGACAACCCGACCCCGCTTACCGATATGCAGGCGATCACGCTGCAGTATATTATGGTGGAATCCCGCAAGCACGATGTTTTTGCCAAAGAGCTGGAGACCTTTTTTGACATCAAGCCGTCTTCCGTTTCCAGTCTGATCGGCTATCTCGAATCCGCCGGCTATATTGAGCGGCAGCCGCTGCCGGAGGATCGGCGCATGCTCAAGCTGATCGTGACGGAAAAGGGCCGTGCAGTGGAAGACTGGGTGATGTCCGCCATCCACCGCAGCATTACGGGCGGGCTTTCCGGGTTCACGGAGGACGAGATGAAGACGCTGCTCTCTCTGCTGACTAAGATGCAGCTGAACTTCAAGTCCATCGCCGAGCGGGGAGAACCTTATTTTGCCCCGACGGAGGAGCAGACATATTCCTGGGAGCAGAATCTCTGATCTTTGCTGAGCCGTGACCCGGCTCAGCAGTTTGCCGGAATATTACTTAGAATTCTAAATAACGGCATCGGCTGTTTTAGAATATAAAATTTGACCCAGAAACTGGGAGAAGAGGGGATTTCAAATGGCTCAGATCGCCAGAAGAGACTTTCTGAAGGCCGGAACCGCTGCAATTGCGGGCGCCACGCTTTCTGCCCTCGGCCTCACCTCCATCACCGGAGAGGCTGTCGCGGAAAACACGGTGTTCGTATATACGTGCCCGGTCTGCGGAGAGCAGTTTGCAGACTTTGACACTATGAAAAAGCACTTCGAAAGTGCGCACAAGGAATTGGACATTCCTGCCACGATCACGCTCAACATCAACAATGTGGAGTACGACGTTTTCGTGGAGGATCACTGGACGCTCCGCGAGACCATCTGGAAATGTATCGGCCTCGGCGGCGGCGCCAAGCAGATGTGCGACCGCGGCGGCTGCGGCTCCTGCACGGTCCTGGTGGACGGCGTGCCGGCGCTGGCCTGCTCTATGCTGGCGGTCGAGTGCCAGGGCAAGATGATCGAGACGAGCGAGGGCATTGCGGCCGACCCGACCTACCGCCCGCTGCTCGAGGCCTATGTCCGCAACGATACTGCCCAGTGCGGCTACTGCACGCCGGGCAACTTTACCATCGCGAAGTATATTCTCACAAAGTATGACCTGAATCCCACGGCGGAGCAGATCCGCACGGAAATGTCCGGCAATATCTGCCGCTGTGGCACCTATGCCCGCCACGTCAAGGCAATCCTGGAAGCTGCAGAAGAGATGAGAGGAGGCAACGCATAATGCCCGGTATGGCTCAGTGGACGTTGGAAGGAACCAACGACGATCGCGAAGAATTTAAATATGTCGGCACCTGGGGCCACCCCGGCCGTCAGTCCTGGGATATGACGAGCGGCGCTGCCAAGTATCCGACCGATCTTTATAAGGAAGGCCAGCTCTATGCCATGTGCCTGCGCAGCCCGTACGGCCATGCCATGATCAAGAGCCTCGATATCTCCGAGGCGGAAAAGATCGAAGGAGTCAAACTTATCGTCACCTATGAGGACGAGGAGATCTCCCAGATGCCAAAGTACATCCCGTCCTATTTCCAGTTTGGCCGCAGCCCTCTGCTCGGAAACGAGGCCGAGTTTGAGGGAGACGAGGTCGGCTGCTGCGTCGTCGCCGAGAGCGAAGAGATCTGCAAGAAGGCGCTCGACTATGTCAAGGTTGAATGGGAAGTCCTTCCCTTTATTCTGGACTGCCGCGAGGCGGCCAAGCCCGGCGCTCCCATCCTGCGCCCGGAAATGAACCCGGACAGCAACCTGACCGGCAATACCTTCGGCGCCGCCGTCAAATGGGAAAACGGCGACGTGGAGGAAGGCTTCAAGGAAGCCGACTATATCGAGACGGTGGAATACGGCCGCCCGATGTGGAGCCAGTTCCGCTCGATGCCGGCCGCCTATCTGGCCTATTGGGACGACGATCCCTGGGGCAATCCGGACGGCGAAAAGCTTTGCTATGTCACAAACCACGCCCACTTCCCGACCAATGGCCCGCTGGTTTCCGCGCAGAATGCCATGGGGCTTCATGAGGACAAGCTCCGCGCCCTGTCTCCTTACATGGCTTCCCGTTACTGCGACTTCGTGGAAAAGCGTGGCGCCTCTCTCGCCCCGGTCCTCTCCCGCCGTCTGGGCGGCGTTCCCGTCAGCATGATCTGCACGCGGCGCCAGGCCTTTGACGCGGCTGTTCCGGAGACCTACTTTACGATCAAGATCGGCTTCAAGGAAGACGGCACGCTCTGCGCCGTCCACTGCAAGAACGTCCACCAGTCCGGTGCCCGCGGTGGTTACGGCGACAAGACCCACGGCCATCTCGTCCTGCCCCCGAACGCCCAGGGCTTCAAGTCCACCTCCTGCCCGAACATTTATTCCGAGATGGAATACTATGTGACGAACGGCGCCTGCACGACGGCAGACCCCGGCAAGGACATGTGGGAGCCGGTCAACCAGGTCTTCGCCAAGATCGCCGACACGCTCAACATGGACATCACGGAAGTCATCATGAAGAACGTGATCATCACCCAGCCCTCCCTCGAGGCCTGCATGGAAGCGGGCAAGAAGGAGTTCAAATGGGACGAGAAGTGGCATCTGGCCGGCCAGCGCCGCCTGCCGGACGGACGCTATCACGGCGTATCCGCCCGCGCCTGCTGGTCGATGACCTGGGGCATGATCTCCTATAACATCAACCTCCGCCTCAATGTCGACGGCAAGATCTACATGCCCTATTCCGAGGCCCTGATCGGCACCTACTGGCCGGACGCCGTCCAGCTCGTGATCGCCGAGGAGCTCGGCATGAAGCTGGAGGATGTCATCGTCTATTACTCCGCCAACTATCCCAACTGGCAGAAGGGCGACGCGGCCGACCGCGCCTCCACCTGCACCTGGGCTGCCAAGGAAGCCGCTATCCTTATGAAGAAGCGCATCCTGGACGCCTGCTACTCCTACGTCGGAGCCGCCTCTCCCGAGGAAGCGGATATCGTTGACTCTATGATCGTTCTCAAGGCAGATCCGAGCGTACAGTGCTCGCTCGTCGGTGTCGGCCAGTTCGGCGAGGGATTCTGCGGCAAGCCGAGCGTGCCCTTCCAGAATGACGTCGTCCGCACGATGAACGTCGACTTCTGCGAAGTTGCCGTCGACCCCGAGACCGGCCTTGTCGAGATCCTCGACTATACCTCCGCGCATGACTTCGGCAAGGTGATCCGTCCGTCTTCGGCCATGGGCCAGCTGGAAATGGCCCTCACGATGGCCTCCGGCCGTGCGCTGCGCGAGGAGATCATCTGGGACGAAAATACCGGCGTTCTTCTCAACGGCAACATGTATGACTACAAGATCCCCACTTCGCTCGACCAGCCGGAGATGAACAACGTGGCCGTCGAGACCCGCTGCGGCGGCGGTGCCTACGGTTCCACCGGCGTTGCCCACGCCCACACGAATGCCGGCCTCGTCGGATGCGCCATCCAGAACGCTATCGGCGGAGATTTTATCAAGAAGCAGCCGTTTACGCCGGACAAGGTACTTGCGGCGCTCGGCAAGATTGCAGCTAAGGAGGACTGATTCATGAGACCTTTTACCCATCTTCAGGCTTCTTCCCTTGAGGAAGCGGCGGCTCTTGCCGCAAAGGCCGGCACCATGGTTATTGCCGGAGGAACGGATCTCCTTGGCACGCTCAAGGATGAGTGCCTTCCGTACTATCCTTCGAAGATCGTCGACCTTAAGACCGTCCCCGGCCTGGATACGATCGAGGAAGACGGCGACGCGATCGTCATCGGAGCACTGGTCAAGCTGCAGGCGATCGCCGACAGCGAACTTGTGCAGACCAATGCTCAGGCGCTTGCCGAGGCCTGCGGCCGCGCCGCCTCTCCGACCATCCGCAACATGGGCACCATCGGCGGCAACGTCTGCCAGATGCACCGCTGCTGGTATTTCCGCTGCCCGGACAACCGCTTTGTCTGCTCCCGTAAGGGCGGCAATACCTGCTATGCCCTGAACGGCGACAACCGCTATCACTCCATCTTCGGCATTCAGAATATGTGCCTTGCCGCCAGCTCTCATGACTCCGCTCCCGCTCTCGTTGCCCTCGGCGCCACCATGGTGACGACGGCGCGCGAGATCCCGGCCGAAGAGTTCTTCGTGGCCAACGGCTGCAAGTCCCACACCATGGAGGACGGCGAGCTGCTCAAGGAGATCCGCATTCCGAAAACGGCCAAGAGCCGCTTCGAGAAGTTTGCCCTGCGCAAGTCCATCGACTTCCCGCTGGTCAACTGCGCGGTCGCCGAGGATGCGGACGGTCAGATGCACATCGTGCTCGGCGCCTGCTATCCTGCTCCCAAGCGCATGACGGAAGCGGAAGCCGAGGTCGCCTCCGGCATTACGGAGGCTTCTGCTCAATCCGCCGGCGACGCTGCCGTGGCCAACTGCATGAAGCTTTCGGACAACGAATATAAGATCGAGATCGCCCGTACGCTCGTCAAACGGACGCTTCTCCGCATGGTCGAAGAATAAGCCCTCATGGAAGCTGTGAATCCCTCTTCCCTCCGCCCCTGGAGGGAAGAATATGAGGCGCTGCAGGCCTTTGTGCAGGCGCATGAGACGATCCGCGTCACGCCGACCAGCCTCCGTATCCCGAAAGAGCTGCGGGAAGAATTCTATGCCCGTATCGACCGCATTGAGATTTCTCTGGCCGAACAGATCCTGGGGGAGCGGCTGAAAAGCACGGAAGCGCTTGCCCAAAAGCTCGCTGCCGTTCGGAACGATATCGTGGAGAACAGCAATCTCCGCGCCTACCGGCTCCCCGCCACGCTGGAGAATCTGATCCGGCAGCCGGCGCAGGCCGCCGCCCGGCCGATCCTCGGGCTTGTTCTGGACGCTCTGCAGACGGGGCTCGCCCCCGCAGAGCTGGAGGACCGGGCGTCCCAGTTGCTCTTTCCCTTCCTGCAGGATATGTCCCGCGCAGCCTATGAAACGTGGGCATATCTCACGATCCTCCGTGCATGGAGGCCGAAGACCTTTTACGGCATCGTGACGCAGGATACGATCCGCCTGACCTTCTCGGAGACGGATCAGGTCATCCTCGGCTACCAGGTCACGCACCCGGAGCGCCGCCTGCCGGACCAGATCTTTGAAACGCAGGACGGCCGCGTCCTTGCCGTCAAGCTGGAGGTCGGCCTTGAGCTGGATTATTACGGAGAAAAGGTCTCGCGGGAAAAGGGCTATTCCGCCAACGGAAATACGGCCGACGAGATCGCGCACCGCGTGCTGCTCGCCTATGAGTTTCCTTCCGTTCAAAGCGTGGACGCGCTGGCCGATGGCGGCAGGAGCTTTGTCCGTCCGGTCGGGCTCATGTGCACGTTCCTTCTGCCGCGGGAAATGGAAAACGAATACCTGGCCTCGACCTTTGCGCAGCATCTGCGCTCCGTCCGCTCTCTGCGCCCGGTGCAGCTGCTGACGCTCGACGAGACCGGCGCTTTCCCAACCGCTCTGGCGGAAGACCGCACGATCCCCAAATTTGAGCGCACCGCCATCGCCTACGATTCACAGAAGCTGGAAAACATCGCATCCAAACTATATTTGTAATTTGTAATTAAAGGAGAATACCATGAGCAGGAAAATTTCCCTCCCTATTTTTGCAGCGATCCTAGCCCTGATCCTTCTGGTCGGCGGCTTTGTATTCCTGAATCTCTCCCAGTCCACGGCCATTGCAGAGACCTATGTGGACGAGACCGTGACCGAAGACGGTTGGGGCACGGTGCCCTATATCAGCAACGACACGGCCGTGCGCGGGGAATATACGCCTTACGTGCCTGCGGTAGAAGCTGACACCTATGCCGGCGACCAGATCGAAGGCAACGAGGAAGAAGAGCTGCAGCAGGAGCGTATCGCCGGCGGCGCAGCCGGCGAGGCACACTCCGCCGTGGAAGAGCTCCACGGAATCACCGACTATTCTGAAGGAGATTACGTCCCCGTTTACGGGATCGACTGAAGATCGGACTCGAAAAATACCCGAAGGTGCAAATCGTATCTTCGGGTAATTTTTAAAAGAGCTGCGATATTTAATTGACATTTCAGCTAAACCAGCGTATGATTCTATTGCCCATTGGCAAAAATGAAATTATGAAAGGAAGGATTCCCTATGTCCAACATTTCCCGCAGAGATTTCCTGAAAGGCGCAGTGGCAGGTGTTGCCGGTGTTGCCGCATCCGGCATTATGAATTCGGTCGGTTATGCCGATGAAGCTCCTGCAGAAGAGGAGCAGTACATCACGGCAGAGAGCTATGCCAATGCCAAGTGGAAATTTGAGGTCATGCCCAAAGAATACCCCATTGACGACAGCCTCATCACGAAGACGATCACGAATGATATCATCATTGTCGGCTCCGGTATGTCCGGCCTCTGCACGGCGGTTTCCGCACAGGAAGACGGCGCAGATGTTCGCGTAATTTCCGCCGGTGCCAAAGCGATCAGCCGCGGCGGTTCCAACCATGCCATCGGAACCAAGAAGCAGAAGGAAATGGGCATCAACTATACGCCGGACACCGAGGAAGGCCGCCATGCCGCCAAGGTCGAGAAGCATTCCGCATCCTGCTATATCGACGAACGCAAGTGGTCTACGTGGATCAACAATTCCGGCACCGCGATGGACTGGATGATCGACAAGATGGCTTCCAAGGGCCTGAAAGTCGCTCTTGAGCCGGGTTATGTGGATCCGGACGGTATTCTCACCGTTCCTGCCGGTTCTCACAGCTTCTGGAATGAGAAACAGCCCTTCGGCATGCTCTTCGGCGCTCCTCTCTGCGCGCAGGCCTATGCGGACATCTTCAAGGAGAATGGCGGCGAAATCGACTTCAAGACCCGCGCCCTCTATCTTATCCGCGAAGACAACAACACCGGCCGCGTTTCCGGTCTGGTCGCACAGAACCTGGAGACCGGGGAATACATCCGTTACAATGCCAACAAGGCAGTCGTCCTTGCTACCGGCGATTTCTCCCGCGATCCGGACATGATGGCAAAGTATTCTCCCTGGGCATGGAAGCTTTACAAGAATTCTCTGGATACTTCCGGCAAGGTCAATTATGATGTCGGCCTCGCTTATAACGGCCTCTATGCGGGCGACGGCCACAAGATGGGCCTTTGGGTCGGCGCAGGCTGGCAGAAGACCTACCCCAATGCACCGATGATCAACTGCGGTGCTGCAGGTCCTACGGTCAACTCCATCGACAACTTCTGGGGCATCAACCTCAACAGCGACGGAAAGCGCTATCACAATGAGGTGACCAACTTCTCTTACGGCGCCATTGCCCTGCTCCAGCTGCGCGACCATATCGCCTTCTCTGTCTGGGACAAGAACTATGCATATATTCAGGACAAGTGGGAGACCTTCGGCTGCACCGTCGGTGACGAGACCGGCATCGTCGGCTCCACTCCGGAAGAGATGATCGCCTCCTGGGACGCCAGCGCCGAGGCAGGTTCTTACTGGAAGGCAGATACGATCGAAGAGCTCGTTGACATGATGGGCTTCACCGGCGAGGCTCGCGACAACGCCATTGAATCCATTACCAACTATAACCGCTATGCGGAAAACGGGTGCGATGAGGAATATCATGTCGCGCCCTCTGCTCTCCATCCAATCAATACGCCTCCTTTCTATGCGACACGCACACATTTCGGCTCCGATGCCATGACCTTCCTTTGCGTGACCGGCGGCCTTCGCACCAACGAATATATGCAGGTCTGCCAGGACGACGACACGCCGATCGACGGCCTCTTCAATACCGGAATCATGACCGGCGACTATTATGCAGGCACCTATAACTTTGTCATGCCCGGCCAAAACCTTGGCGGCGTGTGCAACTGCCTGTCCTATGTGCTTGGCAAGCGCCTTGCCGATCCGAACTTCAAGTTCCTTTCCGGCCCGGTACAGCGTATGAGCACGGTAGAGGATGAGTCCATTCAGAATGACGGTTCGGCATTTGCTGCTTTGGATACTTCTGCCTCTGCCTCCTATGCGGACGGCACTTATGAAGGAACCGGCTCCGGCGGTATGGGCGGAGACGTGAAGGTGACCGTTACGATCGAGAACGGCCAGATCACCGGAATCGAGTGCGAGAACAACGAAACACCGGAGATCGGCGGCCAGGCGATTCCGACCATGATCGAGCAGGCAATTGCCAACAACGGCGCATTTGACGCTGTCTCCGGCGCCACGATGAGCTCTACCGCCTTTGCAGCCGCAATGGCAGATGCTTTGGCGAAGGCCGCCATGTAACTCAATCAGCGCCGGCTGCGGTTCTGCGTAAAGAGCGGAAAAGAAAGCAATGGCCGGCAATTTAAAAAAGAGCGCTGCTCACAGCGGGCAGCGCTCTTTTCTTCGTCTCGGGTCTCAGCGTCTCAATCGTCGACGCCGACCATAACAGAGGTCGCCTTGATGACGGCTGTGGCTTCTTCGCCGGGCTTGAGCGCAAGCTCTTCTACGGCATTGCAGGAGATCGTGGCAGAGATGACGTTTCTGCCGGCGATCTCAATCTTTACGATGCTGTTGACGGCGCCCTTCTGAATGTCAACGACCTTGCCGGCAAACTGGTTGCGGGCGGAGAGGGCAAACTTGCCTCGGCCGACCATGACTTCCGTCGCCTTGATGACGGCATAGGCTTCTTTCCCGACGGCGAGGCCGAGCTCTCGGATCGCACTCATCGAGATGGTAGCCGAGAATTTTTCACCGGCGACATCGATGGTGACGATGCCGTTGACGGCGCCTTCCGCAATATTGGTGACGGTGCCTTTAAACTGGTTTCTTGCGCTGAGTTTCATTGTATTTTTCTCCTTAAAAATAGAATCGGAAAGAAAGTGATCGGCAATAAAGCCGGCGATACCCTCGGCGTCGTCAAGCGCAAAGGCCGGAACCGGAGAATCCTCCATCGGCTCGTCGGTTGCGAGAGCAATGAAATGAGAAGGCTCTGCGGGAAAGCCTTTTCCGTTTGCCCGGCGGGAGAGGCCGATCTGCGGATAGGAGCAGCGCTTATAGCCTTCGATAAGGATCAGGTCTGCGCCGCAATGCTGCAGCAGGGCTACGGATCCTTCCAGCGTGAGAGCGCGGGGAAGAAAGAGCGCCGTCCGGTCCGGGCCGTTGACGAGGGAGGCCGCGGCGCCGGCCTCAGAGAAGCGGCTCGAGTCCTTGCCGGCAGTGTCAAAAGTGAGGCCGTGGGCATCGTGCTTGATGACGGCGGCAGAGATGCCCCTTTCCCGGAGCAGCGGGATCAGCTTTTCGATCAGCGTCGTCTTGCCGGAGCCGGAAAAGCCGGCAAAGGCGAGGACGGGAACCTCGGCGAGATCTCTCATCGCTTCAGCCGGAAGGCGCGCAGCTGTGTGCCCGCGGGGACGGGGCCGCTGCCGGCGGGAATGATCGCCTCTACATCGCAGCCGATCATGCTGGAGATGACGATATTGCCCTGGCTCGGATTGATGACCATTTTGACCGTGCCGTCGCTCAGGTCCAACCGGCCGCGGAGAAGGCGGTTGTTCGGGCTGGACTTCGGATAGTCCGTAGCGAGCGTGACGAGGATCTCGTGATTTTCATAGTCGGAGAGGCCGGCGAGCTTCCGCATCGCCGGGAGCGCGATCAGATTGAAGTTGGAGATCGCGGAAGCGGGATTGCCGGAGAGGCCGCAGATCAGCTTGCCGCCTTTGGTGCCGTAGCAGCAGGCCATGCCGGGCTTGACGTCAATTTTGCGGCAGAAGATCTCGGCGCCGAGCTCTGCGAGCGCGGCCGGAACAAGGTCATAGTCTCCGACCGAGACGCCGCCCGTCGTAATGACGGCGTCGCACTCGGAGAGCGCCTTTTCGACGGCGGCGGTAATCGAAGGCAGATCGTCCTTCACATTGCCGTAATAGAGCGGCTCACAGCAGCAATTGTCGCTGATGACGGAGGTAAGGCTGTAGCCGTTGGAATCGTAGATCTTGCCGGGGGCAAGCTCGGTGCCGACGTCGGTCAGCTCACTGCCCGTGGAGAGAATGCCGACCTTCGGGCGGCGATAGACCAGGGGAGCGGGAATGTTCTGGGCGGCGAGGGAGGCAATGACGCCGGCATCGATATAGCTGCCGGCCTTTACGAGGAGCTCGCCCTTCCGGATGTCCTCTCCGGCCTTGATGACGTTGGATCCGGGGGCAATGGGGGAAAAGACCGTGACCTGTTCGGCCGTGAACTTCGTGTATTCAAACGGGACGACGGCATCTGCTCCCGGAGGAACCGGAGCGCCGGTGAGGATCTTGACGGCAGTTCCCTCGGTCACTTCAAAATGCGGTACGCTGCCGGCGGCGATCTCCTCCAGAATGCGAAGCGTGACGGGGGCCTCTGCGGAAGCAGAGGCGGCATCGGCCGAGCGGAAGGAATAGCCGTCATAGGGAGATTTGTCAAACGGGGGAACGTTGTCCCGCGAGATCACGTCCTGCGCGAGAACGCGGCCGTGGGAGAACAGCAGCGGGATCTGCTCTGTGCCGACCGGAGTTACGGCGGCCGTGACGCGGGCGAGAACATCGGAATACGAAGAAACAACAGGCATTGATAACGCCCCTTTCAAACTTTCAGTAGATCTGTGCGAGATCGCCGGCATCGGCACGGAGCAGCTTCAGCTCCCGGGTGATCACGTCGCCGTCCCGTTCCTCCAGAACATTGACGGAGAGCGCAAGCTCCACGGAGCGGCCCATCAGACGGGCGGCATCGGCGGGATGAAACTGGATATAGCCGGCAGAAGAATCATAGAGATAGCGCGTGCCCCGCTTGTCGAAGAGCTTTTTCACAGCGAGAGCATCAGCCCCGAAGGCCTTGGCTGTCTTGAGATAATAATCCTGCTCGGAGAAGAGCATCGTCGGATGGTGCGGAGCGAGAATTTTATTCTGGTGGTACATCTGGCCGAAGTTTTTGTTTTCCAGTGAACAGGTGTGCACGCCAAGCGAAAGCTGCCGGTCGGCCGCAAATTCCAGCAGCCGAAGGGAGACTAGCTCGCTCCCGGCAATCGGCAGACCGCCGGCATACCAGAAGTTATACAGCGTCCGGTACGGCGGATCCTTGAGTTCAAAGCCGCGGGCGCGGAAGGCCTCGGCGTTGTGATAAGGGAAGCAGAGCTCAAGAAGATTGATGCCGCGGACGCCGATGTCGTCCAACTTCAGCAGAAGGGTGCGCATTTCCTCTTCCTTGTCCGGCATGACCGGCATCTCGACCATGACGGCGGGAATATACTTTCGGGCAAGGGCCATGTTTGCGAGCACCTTTTCCTGCAGCGCGGGAGGATCTTCCATTTTATAGCTGAAGCGGATCTCGCCGAGCCCCGCGTCCCGCAGGGAAGCGAGAAGCTCCTCCGTGAGCAGGTCGCCGGAGGTATAGAGCCGGAGGTGCGCCTCCGGGAAGAGCGAGCGGGCGGCGGCGAAGAAGGCAACGGCTTCCTCCGGATGCAGCAGGGGCTCGCCGCCGGTGAGGGCAATATGCGTCAGCACGCTGCCTGAGGCTTTGATCCGCCGCAGCTCGGTCCGAGGGTCGTTTTTTTCGATCCGATGCGCCTCGTAATTGTCCTGGTTCGGGTTGAAGCAGAAAAAGCAATTGCGATGGCAGCGGAAGGAAATATAGGACGTGACCGTCCCGACGCCCTGCTTGCAGGCCTCGCAGGCGGAAGAGATCCAGTTGTAAACAAAGCTCGCGTCGTCGCAGCGTGCCGAGATCTCGGGCCGTTCCTTCAGCCGGGCAATGAGTTCCTTCGTCTCCTGCGCATCGGCAGGATCAGAATGAAACGGCAGCCCGAACTGCTCCACCTGCTCCCGGAAGCCCTCGGCAATGCCGAGATACATCTCTGCATATTCCCGAAAAACAGGTTCCCGGATCCGGCCGATATTCTCTCTGGTGATCTCCTGCAGCATAAAGCACCCTCACAAGCATTGATCGTCAAAGATGTATTTTAACTGAAGAGAAGATAATATGCAATGCCAAACAACAGAAAATTGAAAAAGTTGAGAAGTTAGCCTTGACTAATTACGAATATGTGTACTAAATTTGTCATGGAGTAAATAGAATATGGTTCCGAGCATTGTCCGCCCTCCGGGTGGGCTATGCCGATGAGTAATGCGGGCAACTGCATTGCTTGCCTTGTTTGCGAAGGAACGGATTTGACAGTTTCGGCCGGATTGGCGGAAACTATGAGCCGTATCTTCGCTTTTATTTTTTTAAGTAGGGAAAGATTATGACGGACGAAAACCGCGAAGCGATTGAGATCCTGCTCGCAGACCGCGAGCTGCTCTATTCGCTCTTGCACAAGATGGTAGGAAGAGACCCGGATCAGGAAATGCTGGATGTGCTTTTTTCTCCGGCAGTTTGTGATGCGTTTCGAATCCTGAGCACCGAACCGGGCGATGCCATGGAACAGGCAGCCGGGTTCCTGGAAAATTGGCGCGATGAGAAACGCAGCCAGGAAGCGTTGGATGAGATCCGGGCGGAATATGTGAGGACCTATATCGGACCGGGGAAACTGCCGGCTCCGCCATGGGAATCGGTTTATTTCGGCGAGGATTCGGTGCTCTTTCAGGAATGCACACTGAAAGTTCGGGAAGCATATCGAACCTTTGACTTGTTGCCTGCCGGTTATCCCCATGTGCCGGATGACAGCCTGGCGTTGGAACTTGGGTTCCTGGCTGAGCTTGCCCGTAGAAGCTGCAGCGCCTTTGCAGAAGGAAATAACGAAAAACTGAAAAAAGATCTCACAGGCTCACAGAATTTCCTGACCGGACATCTGCTCGTGTGGATGCCGCGGTATTTGGAACGAATGGATCTTGTGAAAACAAAGCTTTTTTATCCGCAAATGAGTGCTTATTTATTTGAATTTCTGAAGAGGGATCGCGAGATCCTCGATGAAATATTATCTTGCTATAACTAAAAAAGGGGAGGATAGACATGGCAAATTTCATTGAAAATGTCCTGGAGACCAAGGTCAACCGCAGAGATTTTCTGAAGGGAACTGCGGCAGCTTCAATGGCAGTCGCTGGGATCAGCATGACCGGATTCGCAAATGAGAGCGCACTGGCCGATTCTGTCAGCACGGTGGAGCATGCTCCGATCGTTGATCAGGAGGAAGGCGGCAAGTGGATCGCCGCAGCCTGCTGGCACAACTGCGGCGGCCGCTGCATCAACAAGGCTTTGGTCAAGGACGGTGTAGTTCTTCGCCAGAAGACGGACGACAGCCACGAGGATACGCCGGATTATCCGCAGCAGAGAGCCTGCCAGAGAGGCCGCGCTCAGCGCATGCAGGTATTCGGAGCGGACCGCCTGAAGTACCCGATGAAGCGCAAGAACTGGAGCCTGGAGAACCCGAATGGCGACATGCGCGGCGAAGACGAGTGGGAGCGTATTTCCTGGGACGAGGCCTATACGCTTGTTGCGCAGACCACGAAGAAGCTCTATGACCAGTATGGACCGGAGACCTGCTTTGTTGCAGGCGGTACCTATTTCCCGCGCGTTCTGCAGGGCCTGGGTGGATATACTCCACGCTGGGGCCAGGTCTCCTGGGGCGCATGGCCGGATGTTTACGGGACGGTTACGGGCCATTCCGGATATGCATGGAATGCGCCGGATCGTTTCACGCTGCGTAAGCAGAAACTGATGATCTTCTGGGGCTGCAACCCGGCCGTTTCTTCCGCCGGTCTTCCGCAGTATAACTACCTGCAGGCCCACAAGGCGGGCACGGAGTTTATCGTTATTGATCCGCGCTATACGGAAACCGTCCGTCCGCTGGAAGGAAAATGGATCCCCATCCGTCCGGGCACGGATACGGCAATGGTTCTGGGTATGATCCAGCATATCATTGCGAGCAACCTGCACGACAAGGATTATCTGGACAAGTATTGCGTTGGCTTTGACAGCGAACATATGCCGAAGGCAGATCAGCCGGAGTTTACCTACAGCCCGCTCGAGCGTGTTCCCTTTGTGTACACCTCCAAAGAGATCGACCCGGCGGATAACTTCTATGACTACGTTATGGGCGAAGGAAAATGGGCTGAGGAAGGTGCAAAGACACCGGAATGGGCCGAGGCGATTTGCGGTGTCCCTGCCGACACGATTAAAGAACTCGCTGTTAAGTATGCCACCACGAAGCCTGCCTGTATCTATACCGGCGGTGCTCCGGCCCGTATTCACAACGGCGAATGCTTCCCACATGCGCTTCTCGCTCTCGGTTTCGTCTGCGGCCAGATTGGCCGTGATGGAGCAACAATTGCTGCCTGCATGGAGCACTATGGATCCTTCGGCGGCGCAGATCTCGTCAGCCAGGGAGGCGCCGGCGCTTCGACCACGATGCCGAGCAACCCCTTCCCGCAGAAGACGCATGCGCTTAATAACGGAGAGATGTGGACTGCCATCCTCGAAGGTCAGCGTACGGATCATAAAGATGCCGAGACCGGCGAAGTCGTGATGTATCCCGTTGACATCCATATGATCTACCAGGCAAGCGGCGGCGCACTCAACCAGCGCCAGGGCATGACGCAGGGCATCAAGGCTTACAAGAAAGTCGACTTTGCACTGTGCGTCAACTATGTGCTTAATACCTCTGCCAAGTATTCCGACATCGTTCTCCCCTGCACAACGGAGTGGGAACGCCCGGGTGCCTTGAAGAATAACCGCGAGCTGCTCTCCGTTGGCAAGAAGATCACCGAGCCGCTCTTTGAGGCTAAGTCCGACCAGGAAATCGCCATGGGAATTGCCGATAAGATGCATGAGCTCTATCCGGACGAGTTCCCGTACACGGCAGCCGATATTGTCGATATTGACGAGTGGCAGCAGTTCCTTAACAAGCTTGCCGGCTGCAAGTACACCGATACGGACGGCGAAAAGAAAACGCTCCTTACCATTACGCAGGAGGATATTGACCGTTATTCCGCCGAAGCCGGCCATGAGCTGACGCTGGAACCGCAGGAAGGCATCTGCCCGCTGGAGCAGTTTGAGGCAAACGGCGGCTACCAGATCCCCAACCCGGAGGAATACAGCAACTATCCGTTCAAGGCCTATATCGACGATCCGGAAGCGAACCCGCTGAATACGCCTTCCGGAAAGTTCGAGATCCACAGCCAGCTGCTGTCGGAGTACATTGAATGGATCGGTTTCTCTTCCAAGGAGGCTCTTCCGATTTATTCTCATATCACCGAAGGTTATGAAGACGGCATCGCAAACGATCTTCCGTTCCAGTTTATCAACCATCACTATCAGCGCCGTTCTCACCACGTTTTTGACAACCTGACGTGGCTGCGCGAAGCTTTCCCGCAGGAACTGTGGATCAATGCGGATGATGCTGCTGCCTATGACATCAAGACCGGTGATATTGTTCTTGTAGAAGGACTGCACGGCAAGATCGCGCGCCCCGCTTATGTTACGGAACGCATCGCTCCGGGAGTTATTTCTGCAGGCGAGGGTGCATGGGCACAGCTGAACAAAGACGGCATCGATATTGCCGGCGCAGCAAATACGATGACCAGCTGGCTGCCGACCGGACAGGGCCATTCCGGCTATAACTCGGTCAACTGCAAGATTTCCAAGTATGAAGATCAGAGCCAGCTTCCGGACTGCGAGTGGGAGAAGCGGATCATCTTCAAAGAGGAAGCATAAAGAAAGGGGGATAAATTAAGATGGGACAGAAAGCATTTTATTTTGATATGACAACCTGCGTCGGTTGCCATGCCTGCCAGATCGCCTGCCGCGACCGTAATGCCCTTTATAATGTGGGCGAGATCTTCCGCAAAGTGGATACCTATGAGGGCGGCAAATTCCCCAATCCCTGGATGTATCCTCTGTCAATTGCTTGCAATCACTGCGCGAATCCTGCCTGCGTAGCAAATTGCCCGACCGGTGCCATGTACAAGGATGAGGAGACCGGCCTCGTACTGCATGACGATGAACTGTGCATCGGCTGCGGGATGTGTGTTCAGGCCTGCCCGTACGGCGAACCGATCCTCATGGAGAAGGACGGCAAGAAGGTTTCTGCAAAGTGCGATGGCTGCTATACGCTCGTTAAGCAGGGGCTGAACCCGGCCTGCGTCGATGCCTGCGGTATGCGTGCACTTAAGTTTGGAGAACTGACAGATATTATGAAGGAATATCCCGATGCAGTTTCCAATCTCAAATGCCTCCCGGATTCCTCTGAGACAGTTCCTGCACTCTTTATTAACCCGGTAGAGGAAGCCGTGACCGAGGAAATTACTCAGATCTTCTGATCGAAACAAAAACGCAAAACATGCAGAGCGCTGTGCCAAAGCAACGGCACAGCGCTTTTCCTATTCCAAAGACCGGAGATGAAAGGTCTGCCCCCATAGAGGAGTGAAAAAACAAATGTTAGTATTGACTAACATGCATTGACAGATTTATGATGAATGAGGAAAGTTGGCTGCGGGGGCAGCTGTGCTTTTCGGTTCCAAGCTGCATGCCACCCTCCGGGCGGCGGCAGCCGATGAGTAG
>R11__coassemble_542_pt1 | contig 24477 bp, 23 predicted proteins | sample R11__metabat2_low_PE_066 | metagenome-assembled genome bin R11 | reverse complement strand
GCATTTATTCAAATGTAGCTTATCTCTTATCTGACCAGTGTGTATGTACAATCAAAGCCGCCACTTTTGCCGGTTCGGATAAAAGTACATTTCAGGATAGGCGGGAATTTTCAGGTTCTTTGTTTGAACAAATGGAAGAATTATACGCGTATCTTGATATAAGAAATCAGACAAAAGCTATCTTTGAGGGATTGTATCGTACTGATACGAGAGATTATCCGGAAGAAGCCCTTCGCGAGGCTCTTCTGAATTCGCTGGTACACAGGGATTATTCTTTTAGTGCAAGTACACTTGTCAGTGTTCATGATGATCGAATTGAATTTGTTTCTGTAGGTGGACTCCCTGCCGGCATTGAACTTGCAGACATTATGCTTGGGCTTTCTGTGTGCAGAAATCCCAAGCTTGCTGCAGTCTTTTATCGCCTGGAGCTCATTGAAGCCTATGGAACTGGTATGCCTAAAATCATGAATGCTTATGTCGGAAGCGGGCTCGAACCGAAGATCGAAGTGACTGCCAATGCATTCAAGATTACTCTGCCGAATAGAAATGCAGCAGCCGGTGCTGTAACAGCGTCCAATGCCGGAAAAAGTTATGAAACCCGCATCTTGGAGTATATTAAAACAAACGGTCAGGCAGTTCGTAGTGATATTGATGCTCTGTTAGGTGTCAGCCAGGCAACAGCCAGCAGAATTCTTAAGCAAATGCTGAAAAATGGCTTGATCTACCAGGAAGGCAAAGGGCGTACCACACGGTATAAGGCCAAATAATTGCAGAAATCCCTTGCCAAGAGAAATCCCGGCAAGGGATTTTCATAGATCGGATTTTGCCGAATCGCTGAAAAAATAATTGCCAATCCGCCGAAAATAATGTAAGGTACGTGATTGATACCAGAGGCTTAGAGAGGGCATGACTCATATCATTGAATAAGGAATAAGATTATGCTATCAGCGAATGAAAACGGCAGGCTGACATCTGCCTCGATCGACGGCTTTTCCGAAAAGGCGGCGGAGATCTGCAAGGCGGAAGGGATGGATTCCAAGGCGACGGCAAGGATCCGGCTGTCCGTGGAGGAGATCCTTCTGTCCTGGCGGGAGAAATACGGGGAGGAGCAGGAGGTCTCTCTGGGGACGGCTTCTTTCCTGTGGCGCCATACCCTTACGTTAAAATGCAGGAATGCATCCGGCTGCAATCCTTACGAGGAAGGCTCGGAAGCATACGGCCGGCAGTCCATATTAAAGCTTATCGGCCTGCTGCCGGAATATTTTTACGATCATGGCTGCAATCATGTGGTCTTCCGCCTGAAGGGGCGCGAGATGAATCCGCTTGTAAAGCTGCTGACGGTCCTTTTGTTTTCGGCGTTTATCGGCGTGCTTGGCCGGCTTTTGATTCCCGGGGAAATATTGGGCGCATTGAATGAGATCATTCTTACACCGGTCTATCAAAAATTTCTGGATATCCTTGGCTGTATTGCGGGCCCCCTTATTTTCTGTTCCGTGGCATGGGGGATCTACGGCATGGGAGATGCTTCTACCTTGAACCGCCTCGGGAAGGGGCTGGTCGGGCATTTGCTCTGTGCCGTTCTTCTTGCTTCCCTCGGAAGCCTGCTCTTTCTGCCTTTATTTCACTGCAGCTATCTTGGAGAAGCGGCGGATCTCTCTCAGATCGGAGAGATCCTGGAACTGTTTCTTTCCGGAATTCCCGGGAATATTCTGGAGCCGTTCCTGACCGGCAACACGCTTCAGATCATTGTCCTGGGCACGGTCATGGGTCTCTGCCTTCTGTACCTGGGCACCAGGACCCGCGCGGTGGCTCTTGCCATTGAACAGATCAACCTGGTGGTCGGGCTGATGATGGAAATGATCGGAAAGCTGGTGCCGGGCTTTATCGCGGTGGTCGTGGTCACGCTGATCTGGTCGGACGACCTGAAGGTTTTGAGAAGCTCGGGGCGTTTTATTCTGCTCCTGATCCTGGGGCTGGGGCTGGAGATCCTGACGTTTGCCTTGTACACGGCGATCCGCCAGCGGATGAGCCCCCTGACGCTCCTTCGGAAAGCCATGCCGGCCTATCTGGTGGCGCTTGCCACGGCATCCTCGGCGGCCGCCTTTGAGAAAGCGACCGACAGCTGCCAGAACAGCTTCGGCATCAGCGCAAGCCTGACCGGCTTTGGGGTGCCGGTCGGAGTGATCCTGCAAAAATGCGGCTCGACGATCAATAATATGCTGATCATTTTTTATCTGTCGGAAATTTTTTCGGTGGATCTTTCCCTGAGCCGGATCCTGATGGCAGTGCTGGTATCTGCCTTGACGGCCGTTGCCACGCCTCCGGTCCCGGGCGGCGGGACGATCGCTTATATTGCTCTGCTCACGCAGATGGATCTGCCGATGGAAGGCCTGGCGATCGTTTTGGCGATCGATATGCTGGGGGATTTCCTGATCACCTCGTCGGATATCCTGTGCATGCAGCTGGCGCTGGTCAATGTATCGGCAAAATTTAATCTGCTCGACCGCGGGATCCTGCTGGATAAAAGCAAATCCGGATGTTAAATTGAAATAAAAAGTGAGATTCCCGGAAAGCTTCTGCCTTCCGGGAATCTTCTGTGACATGCGTTCTTTTTGCTGCCTGTCAGCGGTCATATTTCTCAATCAGCTGCTGGATCTTGTCCGTCAGTCCGGCGATCTCCTTGTTGGGGGCGCCCTTGTACTTTTCAATGACAGAAAGCAGCCGCATACCGGCATTGACCAGCTTTTCATATACCGTCTTCGCTCTCCTGGCGGAGGCGGTCTTCTTCGTCTGCACCTTGCGGATGGCGGCCTTTTCTATGCATTCGCCGGTGACGAGATCGTAAATATCCCCACTGTAAGGCGCAACGGCGTCATAACCCTGCTGCATGCGCACGGTGTTGGCAAACCCCTCGCAGACGCTGTCCTCACCATGGTTCACAAATACGGTGCCGGGTTTGACGGCGTCCAGCCAGCTCAGCAGCCGGCCGCGGTCCGCATGGCTGCTGAAGGAGTCGATGCGCCGAATGGATGCATGGACCGCGATCTCCTCACCGAATAGCGTGAGCAGCTTTTCGCCGCGGAGCAGCTTGCTGCCCAGCGTCCCTTCCGTCTGAAATCCGACGAAAACGACGGTGCATTCCTCCCGCCACAGATTGTGCTTGAGGTGGTGGCGGATGCGGCCCGCTTCGCACATACCGGAGGCGGAGATGATTACCTTCGGCTGTCTGTCCGCGTTGATGGCCTTGGAGTCGTCGCTCGTCACAGACATGTTCAGCCCCGGAAAATCCAGCGGGTTCACACCGCCCGAAATCAGGCTGCGCGTCTCGTCGTTGTAATATTCTGCGAGCTCCGGGCTGTAAAGGCTGGTCGCCTCCACAGCCAGCGGGCTGTCGATCCACACGGGGAAGTTCCCATGCCCTTTCACAAGGCCCTTCTCCTTGATAATGCGGATCAGGTACAGCAGCTCCTGCGTACGCCCAACGGCAAAAGACGGGATCACAACGTTCCCGCCGCGGTCAAAGGTCTCCTGAAACACCCGGGTCAGCTGCCCGATATAATCCGGCGCCTTGCTGTGCAGCCGGTCGCCGTAGGTGGACTCGATGACGGCATAGTCTGCATGGGGCGGCGTGGTGAATTCCTTCAGAATGGGGCGGCCGGGGTTGCCGACATCTCCGGAAAAGAGAATCGTGCGAGTCTCGCCGTCTTCCGTAATCGTAAACAGGATCGAAGCGCTCCCCAGCAGATGCCCGGCGTCGTAAAAGCACGCCTTTACGCCTTCGCAGACGGTGAATTCCGTGCCGTAGCCGAAGGTCCGGAACAGAGGGATCGTTGCCTCGGCATCCGCCACGGTGTAAAGAGGAACATAGGCTTCGCCGCCGGAGCGCTGCGCTTTGCGGTTGCGCCATTCGGCTTCGGATTCCTGAATGTGCGCCGAGTCGCGCAGCATGATGGCGCACAGGCGCGCCGTTGCCTCCGTGGCGTAGATCGGCCCCCGGAAACCGCCCGCTGTCATCACCGGCAGCTTGCCGGAATGGTCGATGTGGGCATGAGTGACCAGAATGGCATCCAGGGAAGGAGGTGCTACCGGAATCGTGCAGTTTTCATAGATGTCCGCACCCTGCTCCAACCCGCAGTCAACGAGAATATGCTTCCCGCTTACCTGCAGCATGGTGCAGGATCCGGTGACCTCATGGTCTGCTCCGATAAACATGATATTCATGGATTCATTCTCCTTTCGATTCTTAAATACAGCTCATAGACAAGAAAAAGCGCGATCAGGAGGATCGGAACGGCGCCGGCGGCGAAGAAATACAGAACGGTCATCATTGGACTCATTTCTATCATAGCATGTTTTTATAGCGGCCGCCAGGGGGAAAAATATTTGCAATTCCATCCTGCTGCTGATATAGTGAGACCCAAACAGAAAGCAACAGAGAGGAGAAAAGATCATGCCATACGGAGGCGGCCCGGGCGGTCCCGGCGGGCCCGGGGCAAGAGGGCATCTGACGGAAGAGGAAAAGGCGAACCGGCCGAAGGTGACGAAGGGGCTGCTGCTCCGCATTCTCGGCTATATGAAGCCTTACCGCCTGCAGTTCGCGCTGGTATTCGTGACGATCCTGCTCTCGGCGAGCGTCGGGCTCCTTCCCTCGATCATCACGGGAAAGATCGTGGACAAGGCGCTCGTGGACCGGGACATGGCGCAGCTCATCGAGCTCTGCCTCGCGGCGCTCGGCGCGGTGGCCGTGAGCCAGGTGATCAGCGTGCTCGAGAGCTATATCAACTCCTGGATCAGCCAGCGCATCATCTTTGACATGAAAAACGAGATGTACAACCATCTCCAGTTCATGCCGCATGCCTTTTTCACGACCGAAAAGCAGGGCGACGTGATCACCCGCATGAATACGGATATCAGCGGCGTCAGCTCCGTCATCAGCGGGACGCTGACGCAGATCATCAGCAACATCGCCACCGTGGTCACGACGGTCGTCGCCCTCATGGCGATGAGCTGGCGCCTTGCGCTCATCGGCATGCTCGTCATCCCTCTTCTGATCTTCCCCTCCCGCCTCGTGGGCAACAGGCGCTTCAAGCTCGCGACGGAGAGCCAGGCGAAGAGCGACGAGATGAACCAGATCATCAACGAGACGCTCAGCGTCAGCGGCTCGATGCTCGTCAAGCTCTTTACGCGGGAGAAGAAGGAATACGAAAATTTCGTCCGCGTCAACGAGGAGGTCACGCAGCTCTCCCTCAAGGAGGCGAGAAGCGGCAAGTGGTTCTTTGTCTTCGTAGGCATGTTCACGCAGGTGGGCCCGCTGCTCATCTATCTCGCGGGCGGCTGGTTTATGATCCGCGGGCTGGATCCCGCCCTCACCGTCGGCACCATTACGGCCACGGTCGCCCTGATCAACCGGCTCTACCGCCCGGTGGAGAATCTCCTCAACATCAGCGTGGAATTCACGCGCTCCCTCGCCCTTTTCAGCCGCATTTTCGATTATCTGGACCGCCCCATCACGATCCGCTCCCCCGAAAACGGGCAGAAGCCCGACCTTGCCCGCAAGGACATCGTCTATGACCACGTGAGCTTTTCCTACAGCGAGGACAAGCCCCTCCTGACGGACGTCTCCTTCACGGTGCCGGGCGGCAGCATGTATGCGGTGGTCGGCCCCTCCGGCAGCGGCAAGTCGACGGTCGTGAACATGATCCCGCGCCTCTATGACGTCGCGGGCGGCAGCGTGACGATCGGAGGGACCGACGTGCGCGATATGGACCTGACGCATCTCCGCGAGCAGATCGGCGTCGTCACGCAGGACACCTATCTTTTCAACGGCACGATCCTGGACAATCTCCGTTATGCCAAAGAAGACGCGACCATGGAAGAGATCGAGGACGCCTGCCGCAAGGCGAGCATCCATGCGTTCATTATGCGCCAGCCGCAAGGCTACCTCACCGAGGTCGGCAACCGCGGGCTGAAGCTCTCGGGCGGCGAGAAGCAGAGGATCTCGATCGCCCGCGTCATCCTGAAGGATCCGAAGATCCTCATTCTCGACGAGGCGACCTCCGCGCTTGACTCCATCTCCGAAAGCGCCATTCAGGAGGCGCTGGAGACGATGATGGTCGGGCGGACCAGCATCGTCATCGCGCACCGGCTCTCCACGATCCTGAAGGCGGACAAGATCCTCGTCGTCTCCGGCGGCGTCATTGCGGAGCAGGGGACGCACGAGCAGCTGCTCGCGCAGAAGGGCGTATACTACGAGCTCTACGAGACGCAGTTCCGCACGGCGATCTCCTACGAGATCGGCGGGCACGAGCAGGGGCTGGACGTTCAGTCTCTCTCGACGGACTTCAACGTCCGCCGCCTGACGGAAGCGGACATCACGGAGGTCGTCCGGCTTCGCCGCAGCAACCGGAAATATTACAAGTCCATGGATCTTCGCCCGTCGGAGCAGCAGCTGACGGATATTATCAGCGATGTTCCGGAGAGCACCGGCAGCAAGCTCGTCCTCGGCTTCTATGACGGAGAGGACCGCCTCTCCGCCGTTCTGGATCTGATCCTCAGCTGTCCGGAAAAGGACGATGTCTTCATCGGCTGGTTCATGGTGGAGGCGGAGAAGCAGGGGCAGGGCGTCGGGAGCCGCATTTTTGCCGATGCCCGCGCGGCCCTGAGCGCCCAGGGCTACGATTCCCTGCGCGTGGGCGTCTACGAAGAGAACGCGGATGCTTTCTCCTTCTGGGAGAAGCAGGGCTTCCGCCGCACCGGAGAGACGCAGAAGCGGGAGGGGCGCAGCGTCGCCATTCTCGCGCGGGAGATTTAAGCCGCGATCCAAAGCATTTTCCCATTCCGGCGGCCTGCCAAGGATTGAATTGGCAGGCCGCTGATGTTATAATAAAAAGAAACGATCTGTTTGGAAAGGAGAAGCTCCGATGCACTGCTGCTCTGCTCCCGGCCCGGCATCTCCGCGTCCCCTGCGGATCCTCGCGGTGTCCGACGAGGTGTCGCGCAGCCTCTATGACCATTACACGCCGGGCAAGCTGAAGGGCTATGACGTGATCCTTTCCTGCGGGGATCTTTCCAAAAAATATCTCGAGTTCCTCTCCTCGGCGGCCAACTGTCCCGTGCTCTATGTCCGAGGCAATCACGACGACCGCCTGGAGTCCGACCCGCCCGAGGGCTGCGAGTGCATCGACGGAAAGCTCGCGGAATTTGCGGGCCTTCGGATCCTCGGTCTCGGCGGCTCCTACCGCTACCGGGACGGGAGCAATATGTACACCGAGCGCCGGATGCGCCTTCGGATCCTCCGCCTGCAGTGGGCGCTGCACCGGAAGCACGGTTTTGACCTTCTCGTCACGCACGCTCCCATCTATGATTTTGACGATCTCGATTCGCTTTCGCACCGCGGCTTTGCATGCTTCGGCACCCTTCTGGAAAAATATCGTCCGGCCGCCATGCTCCACGGGCACGTTCATCTCAACTATGGCCCGAATCTCCCGCGCATTTCGGATTATCACGGCGTTCCCGTTGTCAATGCCTTTGACCATGTTTCTCTGATCTATGAAAACGGAACCCTCCGTCCGGAGAAGCCCTCCGGCGAGGGAAGAAAATGAGGTCCTTTTATGGCTGTTCTCTTTGACCCGGAGCGAAAGCTCTTTACGCTCCACACCCGGCATACGACCTACCAGATGAAGCTCGGCCCCTGCGGCATCCTGCTCCATCTTTATTACGGCCCCCGCGCGGAAGGGGACATGAGCTATGTCCTCTCCTTCCGCGACCGCGGCTTCAGCGGCAATCCCTACGATGCCGGCGCGGACCGGACTGTTTCGGCCGACGTCCTCCCCCAGGAATATCCCTGCGAGGGCAGCGGAGACTACCGCCCGACGGCCTTCGCGCTCCGCCGCGCCAACGGCGTGAGCGGCTGCGATCTCCGCTATGTGTCCCATGAGATCCACCGCGGCCTTCCCGCACTCTCCGGCCTCCCGGCCGTCCACTGCGCCGAGGAAGAGGGGGAGACGCTCGTCATTACTCTGGAGGATCCGTCCGCCGGGGCGACCGTGCACCTGTCCTACGGCGTCCTGGCGGAGGCCGACGCGATCACGCGCAGCGCGAAGATCGTCAATATCTCCGATGCACCGATCGTCCTGCAGAATGCGGCGAGCTGCGCGCTGGATCTTCCGGGCGGCGCCTGGGATCTGATCCACTTCCACGGTCGGCACGAGGGCGAGCGCGCCCCGGAGCGCGCTCCGATCCGCCATGCCGCCCAGTGCATCGGCAGCCGGCGCGGGATGAGCTCCCATCAGCACAATCCCTTCGTGATCCTTGCCGACGAGAACGCGGGGGAGGACGGGGGGCTCTGCGCCGGAGCCATGCTCCTCTACAGCGGCTCCTTTGCCTGCACGGCGGAGCAGGATCCCTTCGGCCTGACGCGGCTCGTCCTGGGCGTTCAGAGCGAGCAGTTTGACTATGAGCTGCAGCCTTTCGAATCCTTCCAGACCCCGGAGGCCGCCCTGATCCTGACTTCCCGCGGCCTTGCCGACCTTTCGCACCGCTTCCATTCCATGATCCTTCACCATGTCTGCCGCGGGCCCTGGGTCACGCGCCCGCGCCCCGTTCTCATCAACAACTGGGAAGCCACGGGGATGAATTTTGACAAGGAATGCCTCCTGCGGATCGCCCGCCGGGCGGCCGAGCTCGGCGTGGAGATGATGGTCCTGGACGACGGCTGGTTCGGCAGCCGCTCCGACGACAACGCCGGCCTGGGGGACTGGACCGTGAACGAGACCAAGCTCGGCGGCACCATGGGCAGCCTCGCCGGGGAGATCCGCTCCCTCGGCATGAAGTTCGGCCTCTGGATCGAGCCCGAGATGGTGAATGAGGACTCGGATCTTTACCGCGCGCACCCGGACTGGGCCTTCGTGATCCCGGGCAAGGCGCCCGTCCGCAGCCGGAACCAGCTCGTTCTGGATTTCTCGCGCAGCGAGGTGGTGGACGCCGTCTTTGCCCGGCTCTGCACTGTTTTGGACGACTGCCGCCCGGATTATATCAAGATGGATATGAACCGCTCCCTCGCCGACGTCTACACGGCCTCTGCCGGAATGCAGAGCCGCGGCAAGGTGCTCGACGGCTATGTCCGCGGGGTCTACCGCTTCCTGGAGATGCTCCTGCAGCGCTATCCGGCCCTTCTCCTGGAGGGCTGCGCCGGCGGCGGCGGCCGGTTCGACGCCGGCATGCTCTACTATTGCCCGCAGATCTGGTGCTCGGACAATACCGATGCCGTGGACCGCATCCGCATCCAGTACGGGACCTCCTTCGGCTATCCCGTGAGTACGATGGGCGCGCATGTCTCCGCCGTCCCAAACTACGCCACCGGCCGCGTGACGCCGCTGCAGACCCGCGCCGCCGTCGCGATGTCCGGCACCTTCGGCTATGAGCTCGACCTCGATCTGCTCACGGACGGGGAGAAGGAGCAGGTCCGGCAGCAGATCCGCACCTTCAAGAAATATGAGGATCTCATCCGTTTCGGCGACTATTACCGCCTGACCGACGCCGTGCAGGACCATGAGGCGGCCGCCTGGATGTCGGCCGACCCGGACGGGAGCGAGGCGCTCGTGACGATCGTCCGCCTCCTTGCCACCGGCAACAGCCCCGCGCGTTTCATCCGCCTGAAGGGCCTTCTCCCGGACGCAATCTACCGCGACGAGGCCACCGGCGAGACCTACAGCGGCAGCGCCCTGATGCATCTCGGCCTGCCCGTCCCGTATGCCCCGAAGGGGGACTTCCTCTCCGTCCGGATCCATCTGGAGCGGGAGCAGGATCCCAATGAAAAGAAAAGGAGACCGATATGGCAGAATATCTCTTTGATGCGAAAGAAATGAAGGACCGGGCGGTTGCCTGGATCCGCGCGTTTTTTGAAGAAAACGGCCCCGGCTGCAATGCCGTCCTCGGTATTTCCGGAGGAAAGGACAGCTCCGTCTGTGCCGCCCTCTGCGTGGAAGCGCTGGGGAAGGACCGCGTCGTCGGCGTCCTGATGCCGAACGGAGAGCAGGCGGACATTGACATGTCTCTGCTCCTCGTTCACCATCTGGGCATTCCGTATATCATCGTAAATATCAAGGACGCCTATGACGGCACGCTCGCCGCCATCCGCGCCGGGGAGCAGCACGGCATGGCCGTCTCCCTCACCTCGCAGACGACGATCAATCTCGCCCCCCGCCTCCGTATGGCGACGGTCTACGCCGTGAGCCAGAGCATGAACGGGCGCGTCGTCAACACCTGCAACCAGTCGGAGGACTGGGTGGGCTACTCCACGCGTTACGGCGACGCCGCCGGTGACTTCGGCCCCCTCGGCAAGCTGACCGTGCAGGAGGTCAAGGCCATCGGCCGTGAGCTCGGCCTTCCGGAGGTGCTCATCGAGAAGGCCCCGTCGGACGGGCTTTCCGGCAAGACGGATGAGGACAATCTCGGCTTCACCTACGCCATGCTCGACCGCTATCTCCGCGAGGGCGTGATCGAGGACGAGGAGAAGAAGGCCCTCATCGACCGCAAGCGCAAGTGGAACAAATTCAAGCTCGAGATGTATCCGATGTTCGAGCCGGGCCTCCCGGTCCTTGCCGACGATGAATAAAGAACGGAAACAGGCCGCGTCCGCCGAGCCGCTCTGGTTTCGGATCCTTGTGCCGCTGTTCGGAGGTGTAATTATTTTGGGCATTCTCTATGCGCTGTTTGCCTCCCGCGGTGTCTTCAGCCGGCAGACGGCCTCGGCCGACGCGGAGAAGTATATTTTCCATACGGACTTTCTGGTCCTCCCGGAGGACGGCGGGGACGAGGCGGAGATCGCCGTGCATATCTCCTACGATTCCGTCTCCCAGAAGCTGACCGTGACGCCCTCCCCGGAGGAGGAAGACGAAAATACCGTCCGCCTGACGGCGGAAAATTTTGAGCGCCTTCTCGATTCCGCCAGCGGCGTCCCCTGGCAGAATGCGGACGGCACCGAGCTCCGGCTCACTGGCGCCGAGGCCTACGCCTGCGCGCGCGGCGAGAACCCGGACGGCTCCGAGGGCGATGCGGAGGAAAACCAGGCGAAGCTCGTCGCCGCCTTCCTGTCGGACATGCGCACGCATTCCAATGACGCCGTCTTCATGCTGAAGCTGATGAAGGAGGCCTCCTCCTGCCTGGATTCCAATCTCGGCATCAAGACGCTGGCGTCCTTCGGGAAAAACCTTCTGAAGGCGGATTCCCTGACTATCGAGGTGGAAGAATGACCGAATCGAAAGCTCCTTCCAATAATAAAAAGCGTCTCCTCATCGTGGCCATCCTCGGCCTTGCGGCGCTCGCCGTCGTGCTGGCGGACGTCTTCCTCGTGAATTCCTATGCGACCTTTGAGGGCACGCGCATCTATACCGGCCGCACCTTCCCCGCAAGCTCCACGGCGGACGAGGACTCGGTCTATTCCTATCAGACCGGCTCGATCCGCATCTCCGTCCACGAATATGACCGCTCTCCGGCCCATTTCTTCGTGGCGGACGTCTGGCTGAAGGACATCGAGGACTTTCGCTGCGCCTTCGCCAACGGCGTCTACAACGGGCACGACCAGAGCGCCTCCGTCATTGCCGAGGACAACGCCGCGCTCCTCGCCGTGAACTCGGATTTCAACTGGGGCCTCGTCATCCGAAACGGCGTTCTCTGCTCCTCCGAGGCCTGGGATACCCCGATGCTCGCCATGTACCGGAACGGCAGCATGAAGATCATCTATGACCAGCTCTACTCCGACCCCGAGCAGCTCCTCTCCTCCGGCGTCATCAACACCTGGACCTTCGGCCCCGTGCTGGTCGACGGCGGAAAGAACGTCGTGGACGAGGAGGGAGACGTTCTCGAGCCGCGCACGGCCATCGGGTACTACAGCCCCGGGCATTACTGCTTTGTCGTGGTCGACGGCCGGCAGAGCGGTTATTCCTCGGGCATGCTCCTCTCCGACCTGGGCGACCTGATGGCCGAGCTCGGCTGCGAGCTCGCCTACAACTTTGACGGCGGCGCCAGCTCGCAGCTTCTCGTCAATGCCGAGATCATCAACCGCCCGAGCACCAATCCCGCCCGGCTGCAGAAGAACCTGATCGTGATCGCGGAGGCGGACTGACATGAATGCTGCCGAAGCCTCCCGCCATGCGCTCCGCCTTGCCGCGGCCGGGCGGGAGATCGCGGAAAAGAGAAAAGCGGTCGCCCGAAGCGCCTTCCGGCAGGGCTTCCATCTCATGCCGGAGACCGGCTGGATGAACGACCCCAATGGCCTCATTTATTTCCGCGGAAAATATCATTTCTTTTACCAGTTCTATCCCTACGCGCCCCGCTGGGGCAGCATGCACTGGGGCCATGCCGTCTCGGACGATCTGCTGCGCTGGGAGCATCTGCCTCCCGCCCTCGCCCCGAGCGAGGAATATGACGACCATCCCTCCGGCGGCTGCTTCTCCGGCAGCGCCATCGAGCACGGGGGCCGGCTCTATCTTTTCTACACCGGCTGCGCCGACCGCGGCCGCGGTATGGAACAGACGCAGAACCTCGCCTTCAGCGACGATGGGATTCATTTTGAGAAATATTCCGGCAATCCGCTTCTCATGGCGCCGGAGGGCGTCCCGCCGGATTCCTTCCGCGACCCGAAGGTCTGGCGGCAGGGAGACACGTTCTTCCTGATCTGCGGGGCAAGCCGCGCCGGGCGTGCGCAGATCCTGCTCTACCGCTCGGACGACCTGCTGCACTGGGAGTTCTTCCGCGTTCTCTATGAGAGCCGCGGCGAGTGGGGGGACATGTTCGAGTGCCCGGACTTTTTCGAGCTGCAGGGCAGCCATGTCCTCGTTTTCTCCCCGATGGGCTGCGGCGAGCGGAAGAGCGTCTATCTGACCGGCGATTTCGATGCCCGCACCGGGAAGTTCTTCCCGAAGGTCACCGGCGAGCTGGACTGGGGCTTCCAGTATTATGCCCCCGCATCCTTCCTCGCCCCCGACGGCCGGCGGATCCTGGCGGCCTGGGCAAACGGCTGGCAGTGGATGCCCTTCTGGAAAAGCTTCGGCCCCACGGAGCGGGACGGCTGGTGCGGCGCCTTTACGCTCCCGCGGGAGGCCCGCCTGCAGAAGGACGGCACGCTCTCTCTTCTCCCGGTCCGCGAGCTGCAGCAGCTCCGTAAAAATGAGGCAGACCTCGGAGAGGCGGTCCTTTCGGAGGGCGAGTCGCTGCCGCTGCGCCGCGGCTGCCGCTGGGACGCGGAGCTTGCGATCGACCTTTCCTCGCCGGCTTCTTCTGCCGTCTTCACGCTCCGAAGCGCAAACGGGAACCGGACCGTCCTGACGGTCGATCTGCTCCAAAGCGAGCTCCGCCTGGACCTCACGGCGTCGGACGGCAGCAGCTCCGGCGTCGCCCGCGCCCCGCTGGACCTGGCCGGGCAGGACACTCTGCCTCTCCGCCTCTGCTCCGACCGGATCAGCCTCGAGATCTTTGCCGGCGGAGGCCGGAGCAATATTTCCTGCAATGTCTATACCACGGCCGAAAACGAAGAAAATTTCCTCACCGCCGAGGGCGGGGAGCTGAAGCTCCGGGATCTGCGCTGCGCGGATCTGGAGGCGTGAAATGAAACCGCAGAGGGGGATCTGACCCATGGGAAAGCAATATGATGTCGTTGCGCTCGGTGAGCTTCTCATCGACTTTGCCTGCGTCTCTTCGGATGCCGACGGGTATCCGACGCTTGCGGCCCATCCGGGCGGCGCGCCGGCCAATTATCTCGCCGTGCTCGCCAAATATGGAAAGAAGGCGGCCTTTCTCGGCAAGGTCGGCCGGGACACCTTCGGGCAGCTGCTCGCAAAGACGCTGCAGGCGGCCGGTATCGATACCTCCGGCCTCTGCATGGACGAAGATTTCTTCACGACGCTCGCCTTCGTCACCTTTGACCCGGACGGGAACCGGAACTTTTCCTTCGCTCGCAAGCCCGGCGCGGACACGCAGCTGAAGAGCGAAGAGCTGGATCTCGACATGCTGAAGAGCACGCGCGTCTTTCATTTCGGGACGCTTTCCCTGACGGACGAGCCCTCCCGCAGCGCGACGCTTCGGGCCGTGCGCTGCGCGAAGGAGAACGGCGCCCTCATCAGCTATGATCCCAATTACCGCGCGCCGCTCTGGCGGAGCGAGGCGGAGGCCAAGGAGCAGCTCCTGCAGGGGCTGGCGCTTGCCGACGTCGTGAAGATCAGCGACGAGGAGGTGGAGTTCCTCTTCGGCCTCTCTCCGGAGGAGGGCGCCGAGAAGATCCGGCAGGACTTCGGCGCGAAGCTCGTCTTCGTCACGCTCGGCAGCAAGGGCTGCCTTTACAGCAACGCCAACGCCACGGGCATGGTCCCGGGCCTGAGCGGCGTCAAGGCGATCGACACGACGGGCGCCGGAGACATCTTCGGCGGCAGCGCCATGTTTGCCCTTCTGAATTCCGGCAAGGCGCCGGAGGCGCTGAACGCTTCCGAGCTTCAGGGCATCGCCTCCTTCGCCGTCCGGGTATCCGGCCTCTCCGTCACGAAGCAGGGCGGCATCCCGTCGATCCCCGCGCTCGGCGAGGTCCTTGGAAACGCATAGAGACGCAAGATCTCCCCGGCCGCCGGCCGGGGAGATCTTTCTTGCCAAACGGAGAAAATGCTGATATACTGATACAAATTGATACTAATTGATATCAATCAGGAGGCAGCCATGGAGGCAGAGCAGTTTCTTACGATGACCGGAGACAAGCATTTCTTCGATCTGAAAAAAATGCAGTATAAATATTCTCCGTCCGCCGTGCAGGAAATGCTGGAGATCCTGGACCGCACGTCTGCCGCCATTCTGCCGATCCGGGATTTTCACGGCCGGGAGCTGATCTTTCGGGAGGATAAGGCGAAGATCCCGCCGCAATCGGAAAAGCTGCTCCTCGCAGCGCCCGCGTCGGACCGGTTCGGCATGCAGGCGATGGAGGAGGAGATCCACAGCTCTCTCGCCATTGAGAACATCCGCTCCGAGCGGGAGAGCATCCGGAAGATCCTTCGGGGCTATGCGCCGCAGAATGCGGCGGAAGAGAAGATCCTCGGCATGAAGCGCGGCCTGGATCTGATCGCGGACCGGAGCTTTGAGATCTCGGAGGAGAATCTTTTCCGGCTTTACCGGACGGCGGTCGGCAGCTCTCTGGCGGAGGAGGATCAGCTGCTTCCCGGCCGGTGGTATCGGCATGACAAGGTCTATGTCGTGGGCATGCAGGTGGAACACGAGGGGCTGCCGAGCGCGCAGCTTCCCGAATATATGAAGCGCTTCGTCGAATTTATCAATACGCCGGACGGGCTCAATGAGCTCGCCAAGGCGGCGCTGATCCACTTTTACTTTGCCTATCTTCACCCGTATTTCGATGGAAACGGCCGGACGGCCCGCCTGCTGCAGATCTGGTATCTGATTCAGAGAGGCTATCCTGCCGCACTGTTTGTTTCGTTTTCGGAGCATATCAACCGCTCCAGACCGGCCTATTACCGGGCCTACCGGCAGATCGAGGAAAACGAGCGCATCAGCGGGAGGATCGATGCGACGCCCTTTGTGGCCTATTTTTCCGGTCATGTTTACCGGGAGCTGCTCCGCGCACGGCCGGAGGACGGGTTGATGCAGCGCTATCAGGCCGCGCTTGCCGCCGGAGAGATCACGCCGAAGGAGAAGCTGCTTTGGGAATTCGTCCTCTCTTTTTATGGCTCTTCCGCTTTCTCGACCAAGCAGCTGGAGAAGGACCATGGAGACGCCGCCTATGCGACGATCCGCAGCTTCGTCCTGAAATTCTCGGAGCTTGGGCTCCTCCAAAAGGAGACCTACGGCAGCCGCAATCGTTATCGCGTGGTCGGCTTCCCGCCGCTGCGCGAAGAAAAAGGAGGACCTTATGGAGCCGATTGACCGCACCCGCGCCGCAGCGGCGTTTGAACGCTATACTTCCGCCTTTGACCCCTCCGACGAGCGGATCGCGCTGAAGATCTTCCATACCTTCCGCGTCGCGGAGAACTGTGACCGGCTTGCCTCCGCCCTGTGCCTCCCGAAGGAGGACCGGGACGAGGCCTGGCTCATCGGGCTTCTCCATGACATCGGGCGCTTTGAGCAGTGCTCCCGCGCCCGCAGCTTCCTGGACTCCGCCTCCTTTGACCACGCGGAGGAGGGCGTCCGTTATCTCTTTTCCTGCGGACACGTGGCGGACTTCCTGCCGGAGGAGGGAGAGGGGAACACGGAGCTTCTCGACGAGCTTCGCCTCGCGGTAAAGTACCACAACAAGTTTGCCCTTCCGGAGGGCCTTACAGTGCGGGAGCAGCTCTTCTGCCACCTCATCCGGGATGCCGACAAGCTGGATATCTTCCGCGTCAGCACGGTGAACGCCTTCGCCGTCGTTCACGAGTATCCGGAGGAGGCCGTTGCCGCATCGGAGATCTCTCCCGCCGTCGTCGCCTGCTTTGAAGACCGCACCACGCTGGATTACCGCCTCCGCCGCACCCCGGCCGACATTTTCCTCGGCCACATCGCCATGTGCTTCGGCCTTCACTTTCCCGTGAGCCGGGCGCTCGCGCGCGAGCAGGGCTATGTGGCGAAGATGATGGACTTCCGGTTCACCCGCCCCGAGAGCGAAGCGGAATACCGGCGCCTGCGCCGCCTCATGGAGGAGTTTCTTTCCGAAGCTTGACATTTCGCAGCTTCAATGGCATATTTGCTATGAAAAAATAATAGAAAGAAGGATCTTTTTATGACGGAACTGATCGAAGCCCTGATCGCCGCCCCCTCCTGCTATTCCGGCCTGAAGGATGTGGCGCAGGCTTATCTTGACGCGTCCGAAGCGGAAAAGCCCGCCGCTGCCGCGGCTCTCGTGGCCGAGCTTGAAGCGGACGTGATGCCCGTGGACGCCGTGATCGGCTTTTTCTCCTCCGATGCCGGCATCGGCCACTTCGGCGCCGAGACGGCTGCCGCCCTCCTCAAGGGCGCGCAGGAGCATAAGGCCAACGGCGGGAAGTACTGCAACTGCCCGGCCTGCTCCGCCGGCGCCGCCATTCTCGAGCGCAAGGCCGAGCTCTGAGCCATGGAGCGCATCGGAATCATCGCCGCCATGGGCGTGGAGGTCAGCCTGCTGGTCGAGGCCCTTCAGGGCGGCACCGAGGAGACGTTCGGCGGAATGCACTTCTATCTCGGCCGGATCGGCAAGGCCGACATCGTTCTCATGCAGTGCGGCATCGGCAAGGTCTCTGCCGCGGCCGGCACCCAGGCCATGATCACAAAATATCAGCCCTCCCGCATTATCAACACCGGCTGCGCCGGCGCCCTGGCGAAGGACCTGAAGATCGGAGACCTGGTCCTCGCGGAGGAGACGGTCGAATGGGACATGGACACGACGGACCTCGGCGATCCGCGCGGCTATATCCAGGCGCTGGACCGGATCCGCATCCCTGCCGACGTTGAAACGGTCTCTTGGGTCGCCTCGGCGATCCCGGAGGAGTACACGGTGCGCCGCGGCCTCATCGCCTCGGGGGACCAGTTCGTCTCCCGCGATTCCCAGCGCAGGATCATCCTCGACAGCTTCCCGGACGCACTCTGCGCGGAAATGGAAGGCGCCGCCGTCGGGCATGTCTGTGCGCAGAACGGCGTGCCCTTCTGCGTCGTCCGCTGCATGTCCGACACCGCCGACGGCGACAGCGGGGTAGACTATTTCACCTTCTCCCGCCACGCCGCCGAGACCTCCGCCTCCATCCTCATCCGCCTGCTGTCGGAAAAGATGTAAGGCACCGCGTAATGTTCATAGAATCTCCTTGATTTTCCGCCAGTAAACCAATATAATAACAATAGAAAGACAGGAAGGGAGTGCTGCCGAATGGAAGCAGAAACAGAGATCCAGCTGCAGGCGGCAGAAGCGCTTGGGGCCAAGTATGACGAAGCCTGCAGGCTGCTCTTCCTGAACAAGGAGATCATCGCTCCCGTGCTGAAGGCCGTTGTGCCGGAATATAAGGACTGTACGGTCGATGAGATCATCGCCTGCATCGACGAGAGCAGCATTAAGGATGATCCGGTCGACGATGTTTCCGTTATGGCGGCCGGGCTGCCGACGGAAATGACCTCCGTCAGCGAAAAGCTGATCCGTTATGACGCAAGATTCCGCGCCGTCAACCCGAAGCTCACGAGTCAGGGGATCCGGTTCTATCTGCATATCGACATCGAAGTGCAGAATGACTATACGCCGTCCAATCCGCGCTACCCGATCGTCAAGCGCGGGATCTACTATGCGGCCCGCGAGATCAGCTCGCAGCTGGGCGTGCTGACGGAGAAGACGAATTATTCGGACATCCAGAAGGCCTACAGCATCTGGATCTGCAATGAAAGCATCCCGAAGGAGCTGCAGAATACGGTGACGTCCTATGCGCTGACGAAACAGGACGTGATCGGCACAACGGACGAGCCGGACCGGGACTATGACCTGATGCAGGTGATCCTGATCCGCCGGGGAAACGATGAGGGCAAGGCGGAGATCTTTGATTATCTGACCGGTATCTTTACGAGCAACATCGAGAAGATCTCCGGTTATGTAGACGTAAGCAGAAACCCGAAGGTTTTGGAGGGAGTGAAGGCCATGAGCGGAATGGGACAGACGATCGCAACAAAGAATTATCAGCAAGGGATGCTCCAGGGAATGCAGCAGGGCATGCAACAGGGCGAAGAAAGCATGGCCGTCCTGATGAGCCGGCTTTTCTCGGACGGGCGGATCGGCGATGCACAGCGGGCTGCGGCGGATCCGGCGTACCGGAAGAGCCTGATGGAGTATTATCGTCTGCTGAAAAATTAAAGACGGAAAGATCAATGGGCTGCCTCATTTGAGGCAGCCCATTTTCACTTCTTTTATTCCCCGTGTACCTCGTCTTCGACGACATACTCGTTCTTGATCTTCCCGACGAGGGCCTGCAGGGCGTCGATGACGTGGGGGCGGATGTCGCCTCCGACGAGGACGCACATGATGTCGTCCCCGACGGCGAGCTCGCCCTCGTTGAGCCAGGTGCGGACGTAATAGATCCCCGGCATGCGGTACGTCTCCTCGACGGCGGCCTGTACGCCGGCGGCGTGATAGGAAAAGCGCATCCCGGTCACGGGGGCGGCGTTCTCGTCTCCGCCGCGGACTTTTGCCTTCGCCGTCTCGCGGACGGTGCCGTTGTGCACGAGGAACATGCCGCATTTGCCGGCGTTTTCGCTCTGTTTTGCCTCCCGGAGCCAGAGGTCCATGGAGGGTGCTTCCTTTTTGCTCATTTCAGATCCCCCGCGCAGTTGGCCGAGCCTGCGGAGAGCAGCATCTGCATGCCGTGCTCCAGGGCGGGCGCAACGGCAGAGAGATTCTCCGTCGCGGCCTTTTTGCTGCCGGGCAGATTGACGATGAGCGTCCTTCCGCGGATCCCCGCCGCCATGCGGGAGAGGCAGGCGCGCGGCGTGATCTTCAGGCTCTCCGCGATCATCAGCTGGGGGATGCCCGGCGTCTCGCGCTCGATGACGGCCTTGGTCGCCTCGGGGGTAATGTCCCGCGGGGAGAAGCCGGTGCCTCCGGTGGTGACGACGAGGGAGATCTCCTTCTCGTCCGCGCAGCGCTTCAGCTCCGTCTCGATCATGTCCTTCTCGTCCGGCAGGATCGTGCGGTAGACGACGTCGAATCCGTTCTCCTCCAGCATCGCCGCGACGGCGGGGCCGCTGGTGTCCTCGCGCTCGCCGGCGTAGCCCTTGTCGCTGATCGTGAGGACCGCTGCAGAATATGCCATAATTTCAGTCTTCCTTTCGAATATATTCTCCGTGGACGCCGCCCGTCTTGGAGAGCAGGCGGATGTCCGTGATGACCATGTCCTTCTGCACGGCCTTGCACATGTCGTAGACCGTGAGCGCCGCGACGGACGCGGCAGTCAGCGCCTCCATCTCGACGCCGGTCCGCCCGTCGCAGGAGACGGTCGCGCGGATCTCGACGGAGCAGCGCTCCTCGTCGAGCGAGAGCTCCAGATCGATCCCGTTCGTAAGCACGGGGTGGCACATCGGGATCAGGTCCGGCACGCGTTTGGCCCCCATGACGCCCGCGATCTGCGCCACGGTCAGCACATCGCCCTTCTTCATCCCGCCGGTCCGGATGAGGCGGAAGGTCTCCTCGCTCACAAGCACGCGGCTTGCCGCGACGGCGACGCGCTCGGAGACCGGCTTGTCTCCGACGTCGACCATCTTCGCCCGGCCCTGTTCGTTGAAATGCGTAAAATCGGCCATGGGATCAGCCTCCGATCTGATTCATGTTCCGCCCGGCCCTGCTGCGGCTGGTGTAGGAGAGCGGGCCGTGCCACTCGGGCTTGCCGAGGATGGCCGCACGGAACTGCTCCGTCATCCCGGCGAGGTCGAGCCCCTTGACGGGATACTCCGCGTCGGAGTGGAGGCAGGGCTTGAGCTTGCCGTCGGCCGTGAGGCGCAGCCGGTTGCATTCGCCGCAGAAATGGGCGGACACCGGGCTGATGAGCCCGATATTGCCCTGCGCGCCCGGCAGGCGGTACAGGCGGGCGACGCCCTTCGTCCCCTCGCTCTGCAGCTCGGGCAGCGCGTCCGTCACGACAGTATAGGGCACGAAGCATTCCTTCCCGAAGTCTCCGCTGTCGTACATCGGCATCATTTCGATGAACCGGACGTCGACGGGATAGCGCCGCGTGAGCTCCGCGAGCTGCGGGATCTCGTCCGTGTTGAATCCGCCGATGAGCACGGCGTTGATCTTGATCTTCTCATACCCCGCGCCGAGCGCGGCCTCGATGCCCTTCCAAACGGCGGAAAGCTCCCCGATGCGCGTGATGTAGGCAAACTTTTCGGGGTCGAGCGTATCGAGGCTGATGTTCAGCCGGTCCACGCCCGCCTCGCGCAGCGGGGCGGCAAGCTCCGGCAGAAGCGCGCCGTTCGTCGTGATGCAAAGCTCCTTCACGCCGGGCACGTTCTTCACCTCCCGGCAGAGGCTCACGATATTTTTCTTAATAAGGGGCTCGCCTCCGGTGATGCGGATCTTGGAGATGCCGAGCGAGGCCGCGGCCTGCACGGCCTGCACGGTCTCCTCCTGCGTGAGCATCTCCTCGTGGCTCTTCTTGCATACGCCGTCCTCCGGCATGCAGTACCGGCAGCGCATGTTGCACAGCTCCGTGACGGAGATCCGCAGATAGGAGATCTCCCGTTGATAGCGGTCCTGCATCGCTCTTATTTCCCGAACGGGCAGACCGGATAGCGGCACTCGCCGCAGCCGAGGCAGAGCCCGCCCTCGCCGAGCACGACGAAGTCCTTCTTCGTCATCCGCACGCCCGCGGCGACGCGGGGCAGAACGAGGTCGAAGATCGTGGCCTTCGCGTACATGACGCAGCCGGGCAGCCCCATCACGGGCATCCCGTCGTCGTAATAGCCGAGCAGGAACATGGCGCCCGGCAGGACGGGCGCGCCGTAGGTGACGATGTTGGCGCCGGAGGCCTTGATGGCGCCGGGCGTGTTGTCGTCCGGGTCCACGCTCATGCCGCCGGTGCAGAGGATGCAGTCGAGCTCCTTCTCCCGCATGGAGCGGATCGCGGAGACGACGTTCTCCAGCCCGTCTTCGGTATAGACGTGCTCCGTCATCTCCATGCCGTAGGCGGCGAGCTTTGCTTCGATGACGGGCGTGAAGGTGTCCTGGATGCGCCCCTTGGCGACCTCGCTCCCCGTCGTCACGACGCCGACCTTTTTGAGCTTGTACGGCAGCAGCTCGAGGATGGGCGTGTCGCCCGCCGCGGCGTCGACCTCATCGAGCCGGCTCTCCTCGATGACGAGCGGAATGACGCGCGTCCCGCAGAGCTTGTCGCCCTTCTTGACGGGCATGTTGCCCTTGCGCGTCGCGATCATGATCTCGTCGATGGAATTGATGGCGTTGAGCCGCTCGGTGTCGACGCGGAAGAGCCCGTCGATCGCGGCCTTGAGCTCGATCTTGCCCTCCTTGACGGCGCTGCGGTCCATGTTCTCGTTCCGGCACACGCGGCACAGCCGCTCGGCGGCGTCGTTTTCGTGCAGGATGCCCTCCTTGACCTCCCAGACGTAGAGGTTTTCCTTGCCCATCGAGAGCAGCACGGGGATGTCCTCCTCCGTGACGATGTGCCCCTTGGTGAAGCGGGCGCCCTTGAATTCGTCCTTGATGATCTGCGTCATATCGTGACAGAGGACCTGCCCGACGGCGTCCTCCGTGCGGATCAGCATCATTTTCTCTCTTCCCCCGTTTTAGAAAAAATCACTTACGTTTGCGCTCCGGAGCCGCCGTTTACGACGATGATGTTCTCCGGCGCAGTGTCAACTTGTATTATAACAGAATTCGATGCCGCTATCCACTCTTTTTTGGGCAGGACCGAGAGGATCGCTCCCTTTTCCATGGAGGCGATGCGGTCGGCGATGCGGTAGGCCTCCCCGCGGTTGTGCGTCACGAGGATGACGCTCTGCCGGAAATCGCGGATCGCCTGCCTTACCTCGTTCTCCATGTGGAAGCGCAGCTCGCTGTCGAGCGCGGAAAAGGGCTCGTCGAGCAGGAGGATCTCCGGCTCGCTCGCCATGATGCGCGCAAGCGCCGTGCGCTGCTGCTGCCCGCCGGAGAGCTGGGCGGGGCGGTGCTTCTCGAGCCCCTCAAGGTGGAAGGCGCGGACCTTTTCGGCGACGATGCGCCCGCGCTCCTCTTTGCTCCTCCCCTTGAGGGCGACGGCGATGTTCTGCTCCACGGTCAGGTTCGGAAAGAGCGCGTACTGCTGGAAGAGATAGCCGACGCGGCGCTTCTGCGGCGGGAGGTCGATGTGCTTTTCGCTGTCGAAGAGCGTCCTCCCGTTGAGGACGATCTTCCCCTTGTCGGGCCGCAGGATCCCCGCGATGCATTTGAGCGTCATGGATTTGCCGCAGCCGGAGGCGCCGCAGAGGGCGAGCGTCTCGTCCCCGGTCTCGAAGCGGGAGCGCAGCCGGAAGCTGCCGAGGTTCTTTTCAATATCTACGCTCAGCGCCATCTTACTTCACCCTCTCCTTCTTCTCCAGCATGTTGACGGCGAGCAGGACGACGGCGGAAATGGCAATGTTGATCAGCACCCACTTCAGCGCCGTCGCGTCGTCCCCCGTGCGCCAGAGCTGGTAGACCTCGGTGGCAACGGTGGCGGTCTTCCCGGGCGTGTAGCCCGCGACCATGGACGTCGCCCCGTATTCGCCGATGGCGCGGGCGAAGGCGAGCACGGCCCCCGCGATGATGCCCTGCTTGCAGTAGGGCATGCGGATGCGCCAGAAGATATAGGTGTTGGACAGCCCGAGCGTCCTCCCCGCGTCGGCGAGCGTCTCGTCAAAGGACTCGAACGCGCCCCGCGCCGTCCGGTACATCAGCGGAAACACGACGACGACCACCGCGAAGATCGCGCTCCACCAGTGCATCGTGAGCTTCGTGCCGAAGTGCTCCAGCACCCAGAGCCCGATCGGGCGCTTCGGCCCGAGCACGCGCAGAATGAGATACCCGACGACGGTCGGCGGCAGGACGAGCGGCAGCGTGAGGAACACGTCCAGCACGCCCTTGACGAGTTTCGGCAGCCTCGCCACGTAATACGCGAAAAAGATCCCTGCGAAGAAGACGATCACCGCCGAGATCGCGGCGATGCGCAGGGAATTGGTCAGCGGAAACAGATTCATCGGCATTTCCCCCCATCGGACAGAGTCCATCAAAAAAGGCAAAGCAGAAGCTCTGCTTTGCCCTTATCTTACCACAAACGGACCGATTATGCAGCAGGCTCTTCTTCCACCGTGGAGAGCGGAGTGAAGAGAACTTCGGCCAGGCGTGCGGAGGCTTCCTCGCCCTTGAGGTACTCGAGGAAGGCGCGGGCTGCCTCTTCGTTCTGCGTGATGTTCAGAACGGCGGCAGGATAGATGACGCGGCCGCCGGTCATTTCGGCGTCGGCCAGAGCGACAGGCGTGAGGTTGGCGGAGTAGGCGTCGGAAGCATAGATGATGCCGCAGTCGACCGTGCCCTCGGAGACGGCCGTGGTGACTTCCTTGACGTTGGAGCCGTAGGTGATCTTGCCGGCAGCGGCGAGATCCTCTTCGCTCAGGTCATAGTAGGCAAGGATCTTCTGCGTGTACTGGCCGACGGGGACGTCGGAGTTGCCCATGGCGAGCATGATCTCGCAGGAATCGTCGGCGAGCATCTCGGCGAGGTCGTCATAGGAGGCGATCTCCAGCTTGGTGTTGTCGGCGAGGCACAGGGCGCACTTGTTCTCGAGAATGTTGAAGCGGGTGTCTTCAATGACGAAGTCCAGCTTGTCCGTGTTGACGGATTCGTCGGCGGTGATGTCGAGCTGGTTCATCTGCTTCTGGCCGGCGGAAATGAAGATGTCGCAGTCGGCGCCTTCCTGGATCTGGGTCTTCAGGGTGCCGGAGGAATCATAGGTCGCGATGATGGTGACGTTGGGATAG
>R11__coassemble_495_pt1 | contig 25832 bp, 21 predicted proteins | sample R11__metabat2_low_PE_066 | metagenome-assembled genome bin R11 | reverse complement strand
CTGCTTCCGCAGGCCGGCGTTGCGCTTGGCATGTGCGTCACGGCGCAGGAGTTGGCGGGCGACGGCGCGCTCATCCGCAACATTGTGCTCTTTGCCGTTCTTGTCTATGAGCTGGTCGGCCCGCTGATGACCAAGTGGGCGCTGACGAAGGCCGGCGATATCCAGCCGATGTCCGAGGAGGTCAAGAACCGCCGCCAGACCAAGCTCGCTCAGGCCGAGCCGAAGGAATTCCTCCAGATGCGTGAGGAAAAGCGGGCAAAGCGCCATTCCGGAAAGTAAGGCGCAATGCCTTATCAGCTCATTGCCTTTGACCTGGACGGGACGCTGCTGGATTCCGCCAAGCGCATCCGGCCGGAGAGCCTGGCCGCCATCGAAAAGGCTGCCGCCGCCGGAAAGACCGTCGTCCTCGCGACCGGCCGCTGTATTCCGGAGTTCTCCGCTTACCTGGAGCAGCTGAAAAATGTGAAGTACACCATATGTATCAGCGGGGCCGCTGTTTTCGAGACGGCTTCCGGCATACCGGTCTTCTCAAAGGAGATCGAGCCGGAGCTCGTCGAAGAGCTTCTGCGGCGTTCCGAAGGGGAGGACGTGATGGTTCATCTGCTTTCCCGGCGGTCGATCGTTGAAAAGGGCTTCGAGTGCCATATGGCAGACTACAACATGGGCGTCTATCAGGAGATGTTCGACCGCCTGACGGAAAAGCCGGAGGATCTCCGCCGATTTTACCGCGAGCAGCATCCCGTGGTGAACAAGCTGAACTTTTACTGCCGCACGCATGCGCAGCGAAGCCGGCTGGAGGAGCGCCTTTCCGACCTGCCGCTGACGCACTGCTACGCCGAGACACATTCCCTGGAATTTACGCCTCCCGGCGTTTCCAAGGGGAGCGCCCTGCAGCTTCTCTGTGACCGGCTCGGCATCCCGCTTGAGCAGTCGATTGCCGTTGGGGATGCGGAGAATGATCTTGATATCCTCCGCACAGCCGGCCTCGGCATCGCAATGGGTAATGCCTTCGAGATCGTCAACCAGACGGCCAAAGTTACGGTCCGCTCCAACGACGAAGACGGCTGTGCCCAGGCAATTGGGGAATATCTGTTAAAAGAATAAAAGCAAAAAAGATACGCAGCGCTTAAACACTGCGTATCTTTTTTGTTTTCGCTGAAAGCTTTTTACTTGATCTCGATGCGGACGAAGGGCTTTACGTCCTCCACGGCGTCCTTCGCCCCGATGCGGACGTCACCGTTGTCGATATCGATGAGGACATAGCGGTCGTTGCCCATGCCGAGCTCCTTCATGTAGGAGAGCTGGCGGAGGCCGTGGCGGGAGGTCATGCGCTCCTCCATTGCCTTGCGGTCATCACCCTTCATGGCAAAGATCATGTCGACGCAGGCCTGATCAACGGCGAGAATATCGAGAGAGGCAAGAATGCCGACGTCCGGCGTAACAACGGGCTCTGCGCCGAGACCCTCGCAGTCACAGCTGACGGACATGCAGCGCATCACGTTGACAAAGGAAATGTTCTTGCCGAAGTGATCTACGGTTGCCTTGGTGGACTCCGTCATCCGCTCCATGAACTCTTCCTGCACGATGCCCCACTGATTGTCGGGCTCGCTGACGGGGGTGTGGATTTCGCGTTTGCCGATGCGGCCGTCGGCGCAGCCGATGCCGAGGTTCTTGTTCGAGCCGCCGAAGCCGCCGCAGGTGTGGCCCTTGAAATGCGTCAGAGCGAGGAGAGAGTCATAGTTGAGGAGATCCTTGCCGACGTGCATCACGTCGAACCATTTGCCGCCGTTGACCGGCAGCTCGGCAACACCGTTTTCGTCCATAATATCGACGGGAGCAAAGGTCCAGCCGTTGACCTTCAGCGTCTCGCGGTGCTGCTCGGTCGTGTAACGGTCTCCCACGTAATAGGTGTTCGTCTCAACGATCGTGGCGTCGGGCAGATCTTTCTCAAGAAGGTTCTTGACCCAGGAGCGGGGGATGATGTTGGGTCCGTTCTGCTCGCCGGTGTGCAGCTTGACGGCGATCTTGCCGCTGAGGTTGCTGCTGACGCGCTCATAGATCTTCTGCAGGCCTTCCGCAGAGAGGTCGCGCGTGAAGTAGACGATGGATTCATTTCCGGTGCGCTCGGAATAGGGAACGTACTGTTCGCCTTTCGTTCCGGGGATAGGCATAGGAGATTACCTTCTTTCTTTTTTTAATTTGGTTCCATTATAGCAAAAGAAGAAAACGGATGCAATCGGGAAATCGTTCAAAAAAAGTTCACGTTTTATTCTGTTGCGTTCTTCCATTGCCGAGCGTACTTAGCTTCGGATGCACAATGAGGCGCATCGATCCAATCGTAATATATTTTTAATTTAAAAGGAGACTATACTGAATGAAAAAGTTCATCGCCCTTCTCTTCGCTGTCGCTCTGCTGACCTCTCTCGCGGTTCCCTCCGCCTGTGCCATCGGTTTCGGGAAGACCCGGACGCAGGAACAGACCCAGGAGACCATTTCCGCCACGGCCAACGGCTATACCGCTGAGGTCCTTTCCGCCGAGAAGACCAAGGACTATCTCGGGAATGACATCATTATGGTGAAGTACAAGTTCACGAACAACAACTCCGCATCTGCCGCCTTCTGGCAGGCAACGAACCAGACCGTCACTCAGAACGGCCGCAGCCTCTCCCCGGACGGCATCGTCTGCGACGATCCGTATTTCATGAATTCCTACGCCCAGGTCAGCAACGGCCAGTCCGTCATCTGCTCTTATCCTTATCCCTACAACGGGGATGACGATCTCACGGTTACCATCTCCATCTACAATTACTCCTCCGGTACAACTGCCGCCAGCAGCTCCGGAACGATCGCAATCAGCAAGTAAATAGAAAAATTTCTTCCTTCAGGGCTTCCGTAAATAGCGGGGCCCTGATTTTTATCTGCAGATTGACGAAAATCAGAATCCGTGATTAAATGTTAAAACATTTAAATCGGAGGAAAGTGGTATGAGCCATCTGAATCGGCCGCTTGCGGTGGCCTTTTTGTTCTATATCGGAGCCGTAGGCGGATGGGTGCTGGAGTTTTTCTTCCGCAACCTCGTCAGCCACAAGGGCCCGAAGGGGAGATTTTTCATTAATCCCGGCTTCTGCAAGGGCCCGTGGCTGCCGATCTACGGCATCGGGCTTGCAGTGCTTTGCCTGATGTCGGAATTTGTCTATTCCGTTCTGGATCCCTCCATTGCCGCCAGCGTATTGGGAACGGTCATCATCATTCTCGTCATGGGCATGACGATGGTGCTGATTGAGTTCCTCGGCGGGCTGTTTCTGCTCAAGGTCATGAACATGCGCCTGTGGGACTATCGCAGCCGCCCGGGAAATGTCATGGGCCTCATTTGCCCGCTCTTTTCCGTGATCTGGACGGCGATCGCGGCGGTATATTATCTCTTCATTCACCGCGTATCTATGGAAAATCTGCTCTGGTTTTCGCAGCATCTCGACTTTGCCTTCTTCGTCGGGCTTTTCTTCGGCTTTTTCATTCTCGACATGTGGGGCGCCTTTGCGGATGCCGCTCTCATCAAGCGCTTTGCCAATGATCATGAAGTAGTCGTCCTCTACGAGGATCTGAAAGCTCTCCTGCAGCAGAAGCGCATGGAGAGCAACGTCAAGCAGCACTTCTTCCACCAGATCCTTGCCAAGGGCGCGGACCTGGAAGCCAGCCTCGAGGCAGGCCTGGAGGCCATGGAGAGCAAGACCGAGGCTTTTAAAAAGAAGTTCGGAAAATGACACCGGATCTTGTGAGGTGAGCGGATGAAACACAGAATCGTTGAAATCAGCATGGTCAAGGGGATCGGCATTCTCATGGTGATATGCGTGCATCTGCTGTCGATCTCCGGCCTGAAGGCTTTTTGCGGCGTAGGCACAAAGATCGAGCTCTCGCTGATCGCCCCGCTGATGATCCTCTTCTTTCTTGTAGCAGGTTATCTGAATTCGGACCGAAAGGCCTGCGCTCCCCGCGCTTATTTTTCAAAGCGCCTGAAGCATATCTTTGCGTGTTATTATGCTGCGGCCGCCGTGATACTGGCGGTCTATGCCTTTATTTATCTGGGAATTGAGGGAAAAAGCTTCGGCTGGTATATGGACGGCGCGATCGGGATCCTCCTTCAGTTTCAGGCTTTTCATTGGCTGGATCCTTCGGCAACCGGGCTGCATCCGATGTATTATGGTCTCGTCGTCGGCTGGTTCCTTTTCCAGATGACGGTGGCCGATCTGATCTTCGTGCCGATCCTGCATTGCATCAACGGAAAAAAGAATATCTGGAAGCTTGTGCTGGCAGCGGCGTTTCTGGCGCTTGCCGCCGTCTTTTACCGGGCAGACCTTCAGGATCTGAACGAAGCTCCCTTTTCTTGCCGGCTCCTGATCGCATTTGTTCTGCCCAATATTCCGGGTGAGGTAGGGCTTCTGATGTTGGGGGATTATCTGGAATCGATCTCCTATCTGGATTTCGATTCCTATCCGGCGCCGCGTTTGGCGGCAGCGGCAGCGATCAGCTTTGGGATGCTCCTTGCTTTTATCGCGACCGACGATTATTCCTATCGTTTTCCTTTCGGCACCTGGGGCGCGTTCGGACCGTGGAGTTTTTTTACGGGAACGCTGTTCGGCCTTGCGCTGCTTACGCTGCTCGGCGTTCTCTGCCATATCCTGAAGAAGGTTCCGGCACTAAAAAAGACACTGGGATATCTGGGCGATATCTCCATCAGCATCCTGATCACGCATTATTTTGTTGCTTTTCTGACGGCTTATGCCGGCGGCTTTTGGTATGAGCCCATGTCGGGCCCGGCTCCGGAGAAAAGCGCGGCAGAAGCTTTGGGGCAATTTTTCCTGCTGCTTGGAGTGGTTCTCTTTGTATGCTGCTTCCTGCCGATTGCGGTGAAGCGGCTCCGGGAACGGCGCCGGCCGACCTGATTCCCGTGACTTCTATCGCATCCTTTACAGTTCTTTCATCTTTTTTGCCTCCCAATCGGGTATAATCGGTTTCAACACCTTGGAATTTACGGAGGAACCGAAATGACGGAAAAGGAAAGCGGCGCGCTGGTTGCGATTGAAAAAGCGCTGGCAGCGCATATGTCAAGAGACGGACTGCGCGCCTGGGTGGAGCAAAATTCGCTGCCTTACCGGGAGCTTATAAGCTACTACCGCTGTGCGATCATGGAGGTCGAGACGAAGTTTCGCGTGCTCAACGAGGAATTTTCGCTGGGAGACGACAATAACCCGATCGAGACCATCAAGAGCCGGCTGAAGGCGCCGAACAGCATCGTGGAGAAGCTTCTTCGGAACGGATACTCGCTTTCTCTCCAAAGCATTGAGGAGAACATCAACGATATTGCCGGCGTCCGGGTCATCTGCTCCTGCGTGTCTGATATCTATATGCTGGCGGATGCGCTTCTCAAGCAGGACGACGTATTCCTGGTTCAGAAGAAGGACTATATCGCAAACCCCAAGCCGAACGGATACCGCAGCCTCCATCTCATCATTGCAACGCCGATCTACCTCCACAACAGCAAGCGCATGATGAAGGTAGAGGTGCAGCTGAGGACGCTTGCTATGGATCTTTGGGCCTCTTTGGAGCATAAGATCCGCTATAAAAAGACCAATGAGCTTCTGACAGACCGGATCGGAGCGGAACTTCTGGAATGTGCCGAGATCAGCGCCGAACTGGACCGGCGCATGGAACTGATCCGGCAGGAGACGTCCGCCGCAGGCGGGGACGGAACCGCTGTTTAAAAGCTTAAGGCAGATCTCAAATGGGATTTGCCTTATTTTTTACGTTGAAACACAAAGCAATTTCTGTTATACTATAAAATTGAATTTATATGTATGAAAGGAGTCCCCATGGAAGACGTAGATCTGCAATATCTTTTTGATAACTGGGACAAGATGTCGCCCCTGCTGGGAGCAGTGCTTGTCCTCGTAATCGCGCTGCTTGCCATATGCGCCGTGGTCTCCATTGTGATTTCCATCTATCTCAGCATTTCCTATATTCGCTACAACCGCAAGCAGAACTCCGCCGGCATGACGGGCGCCGAGATCGCGCGCTATCTGCTGGACAATAACGGCCTTTTGGACATCGGCGTTACCGCCACGGGCTCCTTCCTGTTTGGCAACTCATACAGCCATTATTTCAAGAAGGTCCGTCTGCGCCGGCTTACGTGGAAAAAGGAATCCGTTTCCTCGCTCGCAATGGCATCGCAGAAGTCCTGCCTCGCCATTCTTGACCGCCAAAATGACCCGGATATGCACACGCGTGTCCGCCTGACACCGTTTATCTACTTCGGGCCGATGTTCTGTATCCCGCTGATCGTCGTCGGCGTGATTCTGGACGCCCTGTTCTTTAACTATAACGGCGTTGTGGCTGTGATCTGCATTCTTGTAGGCGTAGTGGGATACGCGGTCTCCTTCATCATGTCCCTCAGTGTCCTCAAGACGGAGGTCAAGGCACAGAACCTTGCCTATGCCGAGCTGCGGCGGACGAATCTTGCAACCGAGGACGAGCTGCAGGATCTGCAGAAGCTCTTTAAGCTTTATAACATTGAATACGTCAACAACATGATCGTGGCTCTGCTTGAGCTGCTGCTGCGCGTGCTCTCGATTTTCGCAAAGGCACAGGTCGCAAAGAATTCCTCAAGCAAGGACTGAGCGCAGAAGCTTTCCGGTGAACCGGATCGGATTTGATTAAAGAAAGGGGAGAGGCGCATGGGCATGGGCATGGGCGTGAACGTCGTTCTGGCAGCGGTCATTCTGCTGATCGCAATTCTGCTCAGCCGTGTCAGCAGCAGGATCGGCTTGCCCGCGCTGCTTGCGTTTCTTGCCCTCGGCATGGCAGTTGCCGGCTTGAATGATGAGATCAAAGTGATCAGCAATGATCGGTTTGTAAAGAATTTCTGCTCTTTTGCTTTGATCTTCATCATGTTTTACGGCGGGTTCGGCGTTAACTGGAGGAGATCCTCTTCCGTTGCCGTCAAGGCGGGCGTGCTCGCATCGCTTGGCGTCGTCCTCACGGCGGCCTGTGTTTGCCTTTTTGTTCATTTCGCTCTCGGCGTGAAGTGGGTGGCGAGCGCAATGCTTGGCTCGGTGATCTCCTCTACGGACGCGGCATCCGTCTTCGCGATCCTGCGTTCGAAGAAGATGAATCTCAAGTATAACACAGCCTCTCTTCTCGAGATCGAGAGCGGGTCCAATGACCCCGCCGCCAATATGCTCATGCTGATCTCAATCGCGCTTCTGCAGGGCTCCGTTGAAAAAACGTTTGTGGTGGAGCTTTTGGTCAAGCAGGTTCTGCTTGGTGCCGTGTTCGGCGTTTTGATCGGCTGCCTTGCACGGTATCTGATGCGCGTGGTCCGGCCGTCCGCAGACGAGATGGGGGTCATCTTCCTGATCGCCATTGCGATGCTGGCATACGGCCTTGCCGATGTTACGGGAGGCAACGGCTATCTTGCCACTTATCTTGCAGGGATCATTTTGGGCAACAGCCCGCTTGCCAGCAAGCAGGCCAAGGTCCACTTCTTTAACGGCATTACCGGCCTGATGCAGGTGCTGATCTTTTTCCTGCTCGGTTATATCTCTGAGCCTGGAGGAATGCTGCACTGGATCAAGCCCGGGCTTACGGTCAGCGCTTTTCTGATGGGGATTGCCCGCCCGGCCGTCGTTTTCCTGCTGATGCTCCCGCTTGGCTGCACGCTAAAGCAGTGCGCCTTCGTGAGCTGGTGCGGGCTGCGCGGCGCCTCTGCCATCGTCTTTATGCTCATTGCCTCACTGACTACGGCCGGCTCGAACCAAATTGACCAGGGGCTTGTGCAGATCGTGCTCTGGGTCGTCCTGTCCTCAATCCTTGTGCAGGGGTCGCTGATTCCCGTCATGGCAAAACGCTTTGACATGCTGGACAATAAAGACGATGTGATGGAGACATTTTCCGACTATTCCAGCGAGGCCCCGATCGACTTTATCCGCCTGAAGCTTGCGGAGAAGCACCCTTGGGTCAATCGGACTCTGGCGCAGATCCATCTGGAGCAGATCCTTACCGGCTCCCAGGTCGTGCTGATCGTACGGGAAGGAAAGCAGCTGATTCCCCGGGGCGGGACGCGCCTTTTGGCCGGAGACGAGCTGATTATCGGGGGATCCTCCGTGCAGGGCGAGAAGCTCGGCAGCCTCAGCTTTGTCTCAGTGGATAAAAAGAACGAATGGGCTTCCCGCCGCATCCGCGAGATTCCGTGGGGCGCGTCGAATGTGATCGCAATCCAGCGCGAAGGCGGCCTCCTTGTCCCGACGGGGGAAACGGTCATCCGGGCGGGGGACACCGTCGTTCTCAATGAAGTCGAATGAGTTTTTATACATGAAAGGAGAAATTTCATGAAAAAGTGGATATCCCTTTTCCTTGCGGCGCTGATGCTCTTCAGCCTCGGCGCGGCCTCTTTTGCTGAGGACGCCTCCTCGGAGGATGCCGACAAGCAGCTCTCCCTTCTCTTCCAGAGCCTTTCGTCGCTGAAGCAGGATGAGAGCGCCGGCACCTGGTATTACACCGTGACGGACCTCGACCATAACGGCCGCCTCGAGCTCGTCTGCGCGATGCAGAACGATTATTCATCTTCCGTCAAGGTCTATGAGCTTGGCGAGAAGTTTGACACGATCGTCGACTGCACGGTCAACCTCGCCGCCGGTGAGACTTTCCCCGACATTCTGCGGGAAACGGCCGACACCTACCATGACGAGACTAACGACACCTGGTATTATATGTTTACAAACGGAGCTTCCGTCGGAACGCTTGGCTATAATTCCTCCCGCTGCTCCGTCTCGCTGAAAGACTGCACGCTCTCGCACAGCACTTATGCTACCGCGACTGCCCAGGTGATCAACGGCTACACGGCCATCACCTATACCGATGCCAACGGCACCATGATCACCCCGGACGAATACAATGCCGCCGGCGCCAATGCCTTCATCGGCTATGCCGCAAGCAGCACGAATTTTGACTGGTTCCTTATGGCGGATGCGACGACGGTCTCCCGCCTGACAGACAGCTATTCCATTTTCTCCGGCGCCAAGCAGCCCCTCAAGATCGTCACACCCGACGGGCAGGCGGCCTCCTCTTCGTCTCAGACCATCGTGACGCCGGTCGTTACGGCAGCTCCGGCTCCGATCTCCAACTATGTCACGGTCACGAAGAGCCCCACGAATGAATATCACCAGGAAGGGGAGACGGCATGGTTCATCTCCTACGCCGACAATTATCTCTCCCTGGTTTGGACCTTTGTTTCTCCCTATGGCGGGGAATACAGCTACCAGAGCTTTATGCAGCTGTTCCCGGCCTGCTATGTGAGCGGTGTGAACAGCACGACGCTGAGCATCGGCAATGTCTCCACGGACATGAGCGGCTGGAGCGTTTACTGTACCTTCTACGGCAACGGCCAGTCTGCCCGCAGCAATACGGCTTACCTTTATATCACCGTCAAGCCGACTCCGACCTATACCCCGACACCGACGCAGGCCCCCGTTGGCGGCGCAATGAACGGCACAGTGAGCGACTTCCTGATGAGCACGGTGACGATCGCTCTGGATAACGGCACCATGGTCCAGGTTCTAAAGGACATCTGCTATATCACGAACGCCGGAACGCTCTCCGTCGGCGCTCCCTGCACGGTCTACTATACCGGCTCCGCCCCAACGTCCAACACGGTCACAGCCGTGACGGTGGAGGGCCTGATCGGAGATATTACGAGCGAATATGACTATGACTACTACACGGGAGATGTTGACTACGCCGACGACGTGATTACGATCACGGCAGAATCCTGAGAAAAAGGAGACATGATTTCATGAAAGCCAGAAAGCTTCTCTCCCTGGCGCTTGCGGCGGTTCTGCTGCTGAGCCTCGGTTCGGCTGCTTTTGCAGACTCGAATCTTGGAGGCCTCTTCGGCGCGGCGACCGGGAAAACGAGCTCGGATCCCGTGCCGGATCCTTCCGGCCCGAGCGGCTGGACGCTCCTCGTATATATCTGCGGCTCTGATCTGGAAAGCGGAAGCGGCTATGCTTCTTCCGATATTGCAGAGATGATCAAGGGCAATCCCGGAGAGGACGTGACCGTCGTCATTCAGACGGGCGGCGCCTCGGAATGGGACAACAACATGGTCAAGGCCGGCGAGCTTGGACGCTACATCATTGACGACGCGGATCTGACTCTGCTTGAGTCGCTTCCCAATGCCGACATGGGCGAGAGTTCTACGCTCGAGGACTTCGTCACCTGGGGCGTTACGAATTACCCCAATGAGCACATCTGACTCATTCTGTGGAATCACGGCGGCGGGTCTGTTTCCGGCGTCTGCTTTGACGAGACCGAGAGCTACACCGGCCTCACCCTCCGCGCCATTGATACCGCTCTTTCCTCTGCCTCTGCATACATGACGGACAAGTTTGAGTTCATCGGCTTTGACGCCTGCCTGATGGGCACGTTTGAGACGGCCTGCATGCTGGCCCCTTACGCCAAATACATGTACGGCTCCCAGGAGCTGGAGCCGGGCACCGGCTGGAACTATACCCGCCTGATCCGCTATCTCAACAATTATCCCAATGCCAACGGCGCCGACCTTGGCCAGGTCCAGGCGAGCTCTTACCTGACCTACTGCAGGGGCGACGATGACATTACCTTCTCCATCATCGACCTCAGCGCCATCAGCGATGTGGTTTCTGCCGTGGACAAGGCGGCTCAGGAGCTCTATGAGGCCGGCTGCGAGAACGAGGTCGGCCGTGCTGCACGGAAGACGGAGCACTTCGGCTCCAATAACCGTGTGGAAGGCTATACGAACATGATCGACCTTGCGGGATTGATGGACAGCCTTTCATCTCTCGCTCCGAGCGCTGCTGAAGTGCGTGCAGCCGTCGATGCGGCCGTTATTGCCAAGGTCAGCGGAAGCCACCATACGGATGCCTGCGGCCTTTCCGTCTATTATCCTCTGTCCGTCCGCAGCGGCAGCAAGGAGCTCTCCGTTGTGCGCGATATCTGCCCGAGTGCTTATTATCTTGCCCTCTGCACTCAGGTTGCCTATGGCACATCGGACAGCTTCCTCGCCGGGCTTGCCGCCGGCTTCGGCAGCACCGAGCAGGAAACGCCCGTGTCCGGCTCCTGCAGCGACGCCAGCTGCCCCCTCGGCGTCACTTCCGCTGCCATCAACGAGGACGGCATCTACACCGTGACGCTCACGAATATCGATGAGCTCGCCTATGCTTCCTGCATTGTCTACTGGGAGTATTACCTGGACGAGGAAGAGACGCAGTCCTGGAGCTTCTATCTCGGCGAGGACGACGATGCTCTGGTCGACTGGGAGAACGGAACTGTGCAGGATAACTTTGACGGCTCCTGGCTTGCCTTGGGTGACCAGCTCATCCCGGTCGAGCTGATCGCGCAGTACGATACCGAGAGTGTATATACCTGCTCTGTGCTTCTCAACGGCGAAGAGACCAACCTCCGCATCGTTTACGACTGGGAGAAGGGCAGCTTCTCCGTCCCCGGCACCTTTGACGGCATCAACGCGGAAAGCGGCATGGCCGGACGCGGCGAGGAGCCGCTGAAGGATGGCGATGTCCTCGAGATCGTCTACTGGTATCTGGATGAAAATGGCGAGTGGGATACCGTTACGGGCGATCCGATCACGGTCGAGGGCGAGCTCAGCCTCTCTTACGGCCAGCTTCCTGCCGGCGATTATTCCTATGCCTTCAACCTCTATGACGTGCACGGTGCCTCCTGGGGTACGGACTTTGTGCTCTTCGGAGTTCAGGAGGATGGAAGCGTCGTCTACTATGAGACTGAGAGCTGAAAGGGGAGACCGGAATGAAACGTTTGATCGCAATGCTCTGCATTTTTGCGCTTGTCCTGTCCGTTTCCGCTGCCGCATTTGCGGATGTGCAGCGAGATGAGGACGGCTATGCCGTCATCGGAGAGAGCATGATGAACTCCGAGATGGAGAACGGCACGTGGGTGACCTTTTTTAGCATCTTCAAGATGGTGATGCCTTCCGACTGGGTCGATATTGACATCACGGACCGGGATCGGGAGAACGGCCTCTATTACGCCGCCCGTGCTCCGCAGGAGGATGCCACGGTCGAGCTGCTCGTCTATACGCCGGAAGAGATCGCCAGTTTTGGCGCAGAGGACATCTTTGATATCTGCGAGATCTGGAAGGCGGACGGTTACGAGGATGCCCAGATCATGAAGCTCAACGGAGTCTACTGCTGCTTCTACACCAATTCCGACCGCGACGCCTGCCACGTGATGCTTATGTCAAGCGACAATTATATGTTCGATCTCATCTTTGGCCCGATCTCCAATGATGACTATACTTCCATCTACTACAATATGATCTACTCCCTTCAGGGCGTCTCCTGAAAAATCATTCGTTATCCCTTAAATTTTATATATGAAAAGAGGAAAAAACCAAATGAAACGTACCCTTTCCCTGATCCTTGTTCTTGTCCTGACGGCAGCTCTGCTCTGTGCCTGCGAATTCACCTCCACGAGCACGACCAGCACCTCCACCACGGACGCCAACGGCAATACCACGACCACCACCACGACCACCACCAACAACAACGGCCAGACCAGCACCACCACCACGACCGAGACCTCCAATTCCGAGGGCGGCGTTTACCATGAGAACGTGGCAGTCAAGCTCGTCAACGACACCGATTTTGCCATGTCCGAGCTCTATATCTCCAACAACATCAATGACAACTGGGGCGACAACATTCTTTCCGAGCTGGAAGACGGCGTTCTGAATCCGGGTGAATACCTCAACCTGACCATGTCCTATTATGAGAATTACCCCATTTTTGACTTCAAGGCTGTTGACGAGGCAGACGGTTCCTACGTTGAATTCGACGAGATGGATGTCACCGGCGCCACCTCCTCCATGACCATCACCTTCTCCGGCGAAGGTGACAGCTACAAGATCAGCCTCAGCGACAAGGCATAATTGATCCTTACGGTTCCAAATTTCAGAAAGGACAGAAACCCGATGAAAAAACTGGTATCCCTTCTCTGCATCGCCGTTCTCCTGTTATCGCTCTCCGCGGCAGCCTTTGCGGCCGATACCGAGATCGAAGTGATGACGACCTCCATCGAGTCGATCGACCCCGATGTTTATGAAGGTGAATGGATGAAGTTCGGCGATTATTTTGATCTCTATCTCCCAACGGACTGGGCCAAGTGGAAGCTCACGGATGACGATATCGCTGCCGACATGTTCTATCAGACCGGCCCCCGGGATGAATCCGCCTTTGTTTCCATTTACTACAAGGATGCCGATTCTGCCGAGGCACAGGCTTTCGCAAGCGAAGCATCCGCACTTGCCACAGCCGAACAATACGGTTTTGAGCTTCGCGAGTTCCGCTTCAACGATGAGATCTTTGGCTATGGCTATTATGTCGAATCCGTTGACATGTCCTTTGTGATCATCCCGTTTGAGGAAGGGGACGCCTATGCCATTTCCTTCCAGCCGGCTTCGGATGAAGATCTCGCACCTTACTTTGCCAATATTCTCCAGAGCCTCAGCCTCACGGAATCCAACTGAAGCACCAGCCCCAACGCTGCAAGACCGCAGGAAACTGCGGTCTTTTTTATAAAAAGGAGACAAAGATGAGCCGGCAGAAAAAAGAGACTCTGGAGTTCCGCTATTTTTCCTCCCCTGCGGAGGAGAGCGTTCAGGTGCTTCGCATTGAAAAGGACCCTGAGGATGCAGCCCGAGAAAAGAAACGGCATTTTCACAACCTGTTCGAGCTCGGCGTTTGCCGGAAGGGAAGAGGGAAGGTCTCCATTGGAGAGACGGATTATCCCTATAAAGAGAATACCGTGACCGTGCTCCCGCAGCAGGAACCGCACTGCAGCTTTGCCGAGGAGGCGAGCGTGTGGGATTACTTTTATTTCGATCTGCCGGCTGTGCTCGGAGAGCTGTTCCCCGAGAGCCGCATCGAGCAGGAGGAGGCGGCCACCCGCCTTAGCCGGAACGGACTCTGCCTGGGTGAGGAGGCCGGAGGACTCGGCATACTTTTGGGGCAGATCCGGCAGGAGACAGAAGAAAAACGGGCATATCGGCAGCAGAAGGTGCATCTGCTGCTGCAGGCTGCCGTTTTGGAAATGCTGCGGCTGAGGGAAGAGCTTGAGAAGAGCGGCCGCCTGACCCCGGCTCCCTCTGCCGGCAGCTTTTATCGGCTCCGTCCGGCGTTGGAATATATCGAGAAGGAATTCCGATCCGACCTCCACGCGGCGCTTCTGGCAGAGAAATGCAATCTTAGCGAGTCGCAGTTCCGCCGGATCTTTGAGGAACAGATGAGCCTGCCTCCCATGGAGTATGTCAACTGGTTCCGTATTATGGAAGCATGCAGGATCCTCTCCCGAGAAAATGCCACGCTCGACCTCGTAGCCGCACGCTGCGGATTCGACTCGGTGTCTACGTTTTCCCGAAATTTCCGGAAGTACATGGGCACGACTCCGCATCAGTGGAAAAAAAGCGCCCGAAATCCGCATCGAATGCTTGAAAACTATGAAATTTCGCATGTAAAGGTTCAAAAATGACGCATCCTTAACATTATGTAAATTCAACAAAAGCAAAAAATGCTTGTTTTAAAAGGATGTCGAAAATCAATAATGACCGAAAATGCCTGTTTTTTCGTCAAATATAGCAACAAATCACATTCGGATTGTGTTACTATAGCCGCAAGGATGAAAAGACAGGCAATTTTTTTGTTCGTTTTGACGAACGGACCGGAAAACCGCCTGCTCCATCACCAAAAATCTAGAAAAGGAGCAACACCATGAAGAAATCCAGACTCGCAATGATCCTTGTCCTCGCACTTTGCATCTCCATGCTCGTGATCCCCGCATCGGTCGCCTCTGCCGACGATGAGACTCTCACCGTTTACGCATGGGACGCCAACTTCAATATTCCTGCCCTGAAGGCTGCCGAGGCCGCTTTCCAGCAGGTCCACCCCAACTTCACGCTTGAGATCGTGCAGCAGTCCGGCTCCAGCGATGTCGAGCAGGCCGTTACGCTTGCCGCATCCTCCGGCGACTACTCCACGCTCCCCGACATCGTTCTCTTCCAGGATCACTACATCCAGAGCTATGTCATGAACTATCCCGATGCATGGGTCTCCCTTGACGGCGTTGACGTCGACTGGGACAACCTTGGCGCTGAGAAGATCTCCTACTCCACCATCGACGGCGTTCACTACGGCGCTCCGGTCGACAACGGCACGGCTGTCTTCGCATATCGCACCGACGTTCTCGAAGAGTGCGGCTACACGCTCGATGACGTTACGGCTATCAGCTGGGATCGCTGGCTCGAGATCGCCAAGGATGTCAAGGACAAGACCGGTTATGCCCTCCTCTCCATGGACCACTCCGGCGATGACCTCCCCTACATGATGCTCCAGGCCGAAGGCGTTTCCCAGTTCCAGGACGGCATGCCCAACTTCGTTGACAACGAAGCAATGCAGCAGGTCATTGAAGTCATCGTTCAGGGCGCCAAGGACGGCACCATCATTCTTGCCAACTCCTGGTCCGAGTACACCGACCAGACCATCGTCGGCAACCAGGTCGCCGGCGTTATGAACGGCAACTGGATCATCCCGACCATCGAGCAGGTCGCTGACAACGCCGGCAAGTGGGCCATCACCACGCTCCCGACGCTGGCAGGCGGTGTCGAAGGCTATGCAGCCAACGGCGGCTCCTCCCTCTACATCACGGCCAACTGCGACAACGTTGACCTCGCCAAGGAATTCCTTGCTTACACCTTCTGCGGCGGCGAAGGCGCCATTGCTACCTATGACGATGCTCTCCGCAACGGCGGCGTCATCACCACGTGCATCTCCGCCGGCCAGTCTGACGTTTACCAGGAAGGCGTAGAGTACTTCGGCGGTCAGGCCATCTATGCCGACATCGTTGAGATGGGCTCTCATGTCAACGTCATCGAGCAGAGCGATTATCACTACAATGCCCGTACCTATGTCGGCAATGCCATCACCAACATCATCAATGGCGGCGATCTCGTCTCCGAGCTGCAGATGGCTCAGGAGCAGGTTGCTTTCGAAATGGGCTTCTGATTCTGAATCTTGGAATTGCCCCGTCAAGAGAATTGCCGGGGCAATTCTTTTTATCCGAAGTAGAGCAGAAAGGATGTAAACCTTCGTGGAAAAAAAGAGAAACCGTTACGGCTGGAGCTTCCTGATCGTCGCAACTGCGCTCATCACGGTCTTCAGCTTTTACCCGATGATCTCGGCGATGATCACGGCGTTCAAAACGGGTTCCAGCGCCAATATGAAATGGTGCGACCCGCTGATCTATAACTTCCAGCGCATGTTCAAGGACCGTATGTTCCTGACCTCCGTCAAGAACACGTTCTTTTATCTGATCATCCAGGTTCCCGTCATGCTGGTCCTTGCGATCCTGCTGGCGCAGATCCTGAATAACCCCAACCTCAAGTTCCGCGGCCTGTTCCGCACCTGCGTGTTCCTTCCCTGCGCCATCTCTCTCGTTTCCTACTCCCTCATTTTCCGCACGCTGTTCGCGACTCAGGGCCTCATCAACCAGGTCCTCATGAGCCTGCACCTGATCTCCGAGAACATCAACTGGCTCGGCCAGACCGGCACCGCCCGCGGCGTGATCATCTTCGCCCTGATCTGGCGCTGGACCGGCTACAACATGGTGTTCTACCTTGCCGGCCTCCAGAATCTGGACTATTCCGTCTACGAAGCTGCCAAGATCGACGGTGCCAACGGCTGGAAGACCTTTTGGCACATCACGGTTCCGCAGCTGCGCCCGGTCATTATCATGACATTCATCATGTCCATCAACGGCACGCTGCAGCTCTTCGACGAGTCTGTCAACCTCACAAACGGCGGCCCTGCCGGGACGACGATGACGATGTCCCATTATATTTACAATGCCGCTTTCGGCACCGGCACGGCAAACTTCGGTTATACCTCCGCTATGTCGATCCTGGTATTTGTGATGGTCGCAATTCTTGCCGCCATTAACCTGAAGGTGGGTGATTCTCGTGACTGATAAGAAGAAAAAAGGCATGGGCGCCATTCAGCGCCGCCTGATCCCGAGCTATATCTTCCTCATTTTCGTTTCGCTGATCTCTGTTTTCCCGCTCTTCTGGATGCTGACGGCTGCCACCAATACCAGCGTTGCGGTGCAGCAGGGCAAGCTTTGGTTCGGCAGCGAGCTTATCAACAACTTCAAGGCGCTGGTCGATCAGACGCAGCTCTGGTCCTCTTTCGGCAACTCCTTCTTCTACGCCATCGTGCAGACGGTTCTTTGCCTGTTCATCTGCTCCCTCGCCGGCTACGGCTTCGAGCTCTATCATGACAAGGGCAAGGACATGCTCTTTGCCGTTCTTCTGATGGCGATGATGATTCCGAGCGTTGCGACGATGGTTCCGCTGTTCAAGATCATGAGCAAGCTCAAGCTCCTCAACACGGTCTGGGGCTTCGTGCTTCCGAGCCTCGCAACTCCCTTTATGATTATGATGTTCCGCCAGAACTCCCGCAACTTCCCGGTTGAGATCATGAATGCGGCCCGCATTGACGGCCTCTCCGAGATCGGCATCTTCTTCAAGATCTATATGCCGGTCATGAAGTCCACCTATGCCGCTGCCGCCGTTATCTGCTTCATGAACGCCTGGAACTCTTACCTCTGGCCGAAAGTCGTCCTCAACAAGAGCAATGCGCAGACGATGCCGATCCTCATTGCAAACCTTGCCAGCGGCTACACCATTGACTATGGCGTGCTGATGATGGGTGTTCTGTTCTGCTCCCTGCCGACGGTCATTATCTTCTTCATCCTGCAGAAGCAGTTTGCAGAAGGCATTACCGGCGCAGTCAAGTAATACGAGCCAATACAATTTAAGACCCGGCGCTCTCCCAGTTTCTTGAGAGAGCGCCATTGTCACGAAAAGGGGAAAGCCATGATCAAAGAATTTTCTTATGAGCGCGCGGTAAAGGATTGCCGTGTATTTGCGGAAAACCGCCTGGATGCCCATGCGGATTTCGTCGCTTATGCCAACTGCGATGAACTGGAAGCGGGGGAGACGAGCCTGCGCCTTCCGCTCGACGGAATGTGGAAGTTCCATTATTCCAAGAATCTCGCCTCGGCTCCCGAGCGTTTCTATGCCAACGCTGCCTGCACGGACAGCTGGGACGATATCCCGGTTCCGGCGCACATCCAGATGGAGGGCTATGACAAGCCGGCCTATGTCAACACGCAGTATCCCTGGGACGCCACGGATGCCATCGTCCCGGGTGAAGTTCCCGCCTGGTTCAATCCGGTCGCGGACTATGTGACGGAGTTTACCCTTCCCGAACGCTTTGCCGGCATGCAGGTCAACATCTGCTTCGAAGGCGTGGAAAGCGGCTTTGCCGTCTGGCTGAACGGGCAGTATATCGGCTACAGCGAGAGCAGCTTTGACCCGTCGGACTTTGCCCTGACGGCAGCCCTTCAGCCCGGAAAGAACCGCCTCGCGGTCCGCGTATTCAAATGGACTGTCGGCAGTTGGTTCGAGGATCAGGACTTCTATCGTTTCTCCGGCATCTTCCGCAGCGTTTATCTCTATGCTGTCCCCGAGACGGCGATCCTGGATCTTTCCACGGTTCCGGTCCTCACGGAGGACCTTTGCGAAGGCGAGCTCTCCGTGTCGGCCCGCACCTGCGGTGCAGGCCGACTCTTTGCCGAGCTTGTTTATAACGATGTCCTCGTGACCTCCGGCGAAGTGGAGATCACGGGGGAGGAGACGGAGCTTGTGCTTCCCGTCTCGGAGCCGAAGCTTTGGAGTGCAGAGCAGCCCTTCCTTTATCAGCTTTGTCTGACCGTGGAAGACAAAAGCGGAAAGACTACGGAGATGATCCGCCAGAACGTCGGCTTCCGCCGCTTCGAGATGAAGAACGGCCTGATGCTGCTCAACGGCAAGCGCATCGTCTTCAAGGGCGTCGACCGGCATGACTTTTCCTCCGTCTGCGGCCGTGTTCCCAACCGTGAGGAGCTTCTTCTCGATATCCTGACCATGAAGCGCAACAACATCAACGCTATCCGCACTTCGCATTATCCGAATCAGTCCGCGCTCTATGATCTTTGCGATCTCTACGGTCTCTACATGATCGACGAGACCAACATGGAGACGCACGGCACCTGGGATGCCCTGTACCGCAAGGCGAAGGACGAGAGCTATGTGATCCCGAAGGACCACGAAGAATATGCGCCCCTTCTTCTCGACCGCGTCAATTCGATCTATCAGCGCGACAAGAATCATCCTTCCATTCTGATCTGGTCCTGCGGCAACGAGTCCTACGGCGGTAAGGTCATTTATGAGATGAGTCAGCTTTTCCGCCGCCTGGATCCCCACCGCCTGGTGCACTATGAGGGCATCCGTGCCGACCGCAGCTATCCGGACACGAGTGACATGGAGAGCCAGATGTACACGCCGGTTGCTAAGATCGAAGAATTCCTGAAGGAGCATCCGGAGAAGCCCTTTATTCTCTGCGAATATACCCACGCTATGGGCAACTCCTGCGGCGCCATGCACAAATATACCGACCTCAGCGAACGTGAGATGCGCTATCAGGGCGGCTTTATCTGGGACTATGTCGACCAGAGCATTTACCGCAAGAACCGTTACGGGGAATGGTACCAGGCCTATGGCGGAGATCATGGCGAACGGCCGACCGACTATAACTTCAGCGGAAACGGCATCGTCTACGGCGGCGACCGCAGCCCCTCTCCCAAAATGCAGGAGGTCAAGTTCAATTACCAGAACATCTCCGTCCTCTTTGAAGGCCTGAACTTCACGGTCGTCAACAAGCATCTCTTTACGAATACGAGCGCTTACCGCTGCGAGGTGCAGCTTCTCTCCAACGGGGAAGAGCAGCTCTCGGTTCCCTGCGAGGTCGCGGTGAAGCCCCTGGAGAAAGAGACCTACGCTCTGCCGGAGCGGATCTGCCGCAAAATGAAAACGCTGCAGGATGCCGCCCGCAGCCTTAAAAAGCCGATGCCGGAATTTGCCGTGACGGTCCGCTTCCTCCTGAAGGAGGATACGCTTTGGGCGAAGGCCGGGCATGAGATTGCCTTCGGACAGAACATTTGGAAGAGTGAGGAGAAGGCCTATTCGTCTGACGCGGAGCTCACGGTCATCCGCGGGACGCACAACATCGGCGTCCGCGGGCGCCTCTTCTCGGCGCAGTTTGCCGCCGTGAAGCCGGGCCTGACCTCTTATGTCTATAACAACACCGAGATGATCCGGCAGATTCCGGCTCCGAACTTCTGGCGCGCTCCCACGGACAACGATATGGGCTGCGGCATGCCCTTCACGCATGCCCAGTGGAAGATCGCAAGCCTTTACGCCAATGCCTACGGGGCAAACTTCCCGTCTGTGACGGAGAAGGAGCACAGCGTCGTCATCGGCTATGTCTACCATCTGCCGACGGTTCCTGCGGTCGACTGCACGGTGGAGTATGAAGTCTTCGGTGACGGCACCATCCGCACAACGCTTTCCTATCCCGGCGCAGAAGGTCTGCCGGAAATGCCGGAGTTCGGCATGCTCTTCAAGTTGGACGCCGACTTCAATCAGCTGACCTGGTACGGCCTCGGCCCGGCGGAGACCTATGTTGACCGCCGGAAGGGAGCCCGTCTCGGCATCTGGAAGAGCACGGCCGCAGACAGTATGGCCCGCTATCTCCGCCCGCAGGAATGCGGCAACCGCTGCGGCGTCCGATCTGCCAAAGTGACGGACCGCAAGGGGCACGGCATGGAGTTCTTCGGAGACGAGCTTTCCGTGAGCGTCCTGCCCTATACGCCGCATGAAATGGAGAATGCCGCGCATCCGCATGAGCTCCCGCAGGTGCACTATACGGTCGTCCGCGTAGCGGAGCAGCAGATGGGTATCGGCGGAGACGATTCCTGGGGCGCCAAGACGCATCCGGAATACTGCATGCCTTCCAACGTCGCCCGCAAGCTGACGTTCTGTTTCCGCGGAATCTGAGAGAGAAGGAAGTTCATCTTGTGATTTTGGGCTCGGAGTGCTATACTGAGCCCAAATCCGAATCGCGTAAGGAGAGAGCGAAAGATGAATTATGCAGAAGAATCCTTAAAAAGACATTATGAATGGCGCGGCAAGCTGGAAGTGACGCCGAGAGCCCCGGTCGACAGCAGGGAAGCTCTCTCGCTGGCCTATACCCCCGGCGTTGCGCAGCCCTGCCTCGAGATCCAGAAGGATCCGGAGAAGAGCTATCAGCTGACGCGGCGCTGGAATACCGTCGCGGTCATTACGGACGGGACGGCCGTTCTCGGCCTCGGCGATATCGGCCCGGAAGCCGGCATGCCGGTCATGGAAGGGAAGTGCGTCCTCTTCAAGGCCTTCGGCGATGTGGACGCGATTCCTCTCTGCGTCAAGAGCAAGGACGTCGATGAGATCGTCAATACGATCGCCCTCCTGGAGGGTTCCTTCGGAGGCGTCAACCTCGAGGACATTGCGGCTCCCCGCTGCTTTGAGATCGAGCGGAGGCTCAAGGAGCGCTGCTCCATTCCCATCTTCCATGACGATCAGCACGGCACGGCCGTCATCTGCCTCGCCGGGCTGATGAATGCGTTGAAAGTGGTCGGCAAAAAGCTGGAGGACGTCCGCATTGTGGTGAGCGGCGCAGGGGCTGCCGCCATCGCGAGCACGAAGCTTCTGCTTTCGGCCGGCGCGAAGGACATGATTCTCTGTGACCGCTCCGGCGCCATCTATGAAGGCCGCATTGCCGGCATGAACCCCGTCAAGGAGCAGATGGCCGCTGTGACCAATCCCCGCAAGGCAGAGGGCACGCTCGCCGATGTGATCGCGGGAGCGGATGTTTTCATCGGGTTTTCGGCGCCCGGCATGCTCACAACGGACATGGTGAAGACGATGAACCGGGATGCCATTATTTTTGCCTGTGCCAACCCGACCCCGGAGATCTTTCCAGAGGACGCCAAAGCAGGCGGTGCGAAGATCGTCTCCACCGGGCGCAGCGATTATCCCAACCAGATCAACAATGTCCTGGTCTTCCCGGGCATGTTCCGCGGGGCGCTCGACGCCCGCGCCTCGGATATCAACGACGCGATGAAGATCGCTGCGGCGAAGGCGCTTGCCGGCCTCATTTCCGAGGACGAACTGAATGCGGATTATATTATCCCGGCCGCCTTTGACAAGCGCGTCTGCCCGACGATCGCCGCCGCCGTCCGCCGGGCTGCCGTTGAATCCGGAGTGGCAAAGCAGGCCGGAAGAGGGGAATAACACAACGAAAAACTGCAGCTGTTGCGCAACAGCTGCAGCTTTTTCGTCATTTTGCACAAAAAACAACGGAAGTTTTTGGCTATTATAACGAATGACAAAAACTTGATTGTTTCCGAAAAATTAAGTAAAATAGTGCATATCAAAATGTGTGACAAGGGCGCCCTTGTCATTTGCCTGAAGGCAAATGATGAGCCTTGCTTCCGGTTTTAACGGGTGACCGTTGAAATAAAACAATATTTTTCTAGAAAGGAAAAAAGCAAATGAAAAAGATCCTCGCTCTCGCACTGGCACTGTGCATGGTATTCTCCTTCTGCGCAATGTCCGCTTCCGCAGATGATGTCAAGACGTACAAAGTTGGCGTCTCCATCTATCAGTACACCGACAACTTTATGACCCTCTACCGCAACGAGATCCTCAACTACTTTGCATCCCTCGAGACCGACACCGTCAAGTATGAGGTCACCATGCAGGACGGCAAGAACGACATGGCCGAGCAGACCAACCAGATCCGCAACTTCATCACCCAGGGCATGGATGTCATCATCCTCAACCTCGTCCAGACCTCCTCTGCCGATGCTGTTATCGAAGAGATCGTTGCAGCCGGCATCCCCTGCGTTCTGATCAACCGTGAGCCTCTTGCATACGATGCAGACGGCAATACCATCGACGAAGGCTACGAAGGCATCCTCGACAACCCGAACGTTTGCTACGTTGGCTGCGATGCTCGTCAGTCCGGCACCTTCCAGGGCGAGATGGTTCTTGCTCTTGACAACCAGGGCGACATCAATGGCGACGGCAAGGTTTCCTACATCATGATCGAAGGCGACCCTGAAAACATCGATGCTCAGTATCGTACCGAGTTCTCCGTCAAGGCTCTGACCGACGCCGGCGTTGAAGTCGAGTGCCTCGACGATCAGGTCGGTAACTGGGATCAGACCAAGGGCCAGGAGCTCTGCGCAAATGCTCTCACCAAGTACGGCACCAGCGTTGAAGTTGTCTTCTGCAACAACGACGCTATGGCTCTCGGCGCCGCCACCGCGATCCAGACGGCCGGCCGCACCGTTGGCGAAGACATCTATCTCTACGGCGTTGACGCTCTCGAAGAGGCTGTTATGCTCGTCAAGGACGGCGATATGTCCGGTACTGTTCTGAACGATGCCAATGGCCAGGCTCACACGGCAGTTGATGTTGCTGTTCAGCTTCTCAACGGCGAAGAGATCGACAACTACTACTGGGTTGACTATGTCATGGTCGACCAGGCATACGCAGAGGCAAATTATTAATCTGTAATTTCCAAAGCGGAATACCGAAACGGGTTCAAATCGTCCCCGCCGATGGTAAATTTGCGGGTGAGCCGAAAGGCTCACCCGTTTTTAGTTCAATGTTTTTTGCAGCGGCTTTTGCGGAAGGGGAGCCCCTGCAAAAGACATTGAGACCTAGGAACAGGAGGAATGAGAAAATGTCTGAATATGTTCTGGAGATGCGGGACGTGTGCAAATCGTTCCCGGGCGTCAAGGCCCTGGACCATGTACAGCTGCAGCTCCGCCCCGGAAAAGTCCATGCCCTTATGGGCGAAAACGGCGCAGGCAAATCGACGCTCATGAAGTGTATGTTCGGCATCTATAAAATGGATGAAGGACAGATCTACATCGACGGCCAGCCTGTGACGATCAAAGACCCGCTGGATGCTCTGAATAAAGGGATCGCCATGGTGCACCAGGAGCTTCAGCCTATCCCCGCACGCACGATCGGCGAGAACATCTTCCTTGGCCGCTATCCGATGAAGAAGCTTTTCGGCTTCATCCCGATGGTCGACCACAAGAAAATGTATGAAGACACGGCCGTGCTTCTGAAAAAGGTCCGCATGGACTTTGACCCGAAACAGCTCGAGGGCGAGCTGAGCGTTTCCCAGATGCAGAGCGTTGAGATCGCGAAGGCCGTCAGTGCCAACTGCCGCGTTCTGATCCTCGACGAGCCGACCTCCTCCCTGACGGAGAATGAGGTCGAAGCACTCTTCCGCATCATTGCCGATCTGAAGGCCGAAGGCGTTGCCATCGTCTACATCTCCCACAAAATGGACGAGATCCTCCGCATCGGCGATGACATCACGGTCATGCGAGACGGAACCTATGTCGGCACCTGGCCGGCAAAGGAAATGACGACCGATTCCATCATCACGAAGATGGTCGGCCGCGAGCTGACGAACCTCTTCCCGCAGAAGGAAAACACGCCGGGCGAGGTCGTCTTCGAGGTGGAAAACTTTACCTCCATCAATCCCAAGAGCTTCCGCAATATCAGCTTCCAGCTCCGCAAGGGCGAGATCCTCGGCGTCGGCGGTCTGGTCGGCGCACAGCGCACCGAGCTGATGGAAGGCCTCTTCGGCATCCGCTCCCATACCACCGGCAAGATCAAATACAAGGGCAAGGAGCTTCGCATCCGCCGCCCGAAGGACGCCATCGACCAGGGCATTGCGATGCTGACGGAAGACCGCCGCGGCACCGGCATCCTCGGCGTGCTCAGCATTGCGGACAATATCTCCATTGCTTCTTTGGACAAGTACTTCATCTTTGGTGACTGCATCGACGACCGCAAGATCGAAGACCTGGTGCAGGACAACATCAAGAAGATGAACACAAAGACGCCTTCCAGCAAGACGCAGATCAAGTCGCTCTCCGGCGGCAACCAGCAGAAGGTCCTCATCGGCCGCTGGCTCGCAAATGATCCGGATGTCCTCATCCTGGACGAGCCGACCCGCGGTATCGACGTCGGCGCCAAGTACGAGATCTACTGCATTATCAATGACCTTGCCAAGCAGGGGAAGAGCATCATCATGATCTCCTCCGAAATGAGCGAGCTCATCGGTATGTCGGACCGCATCATGGTCATGTGCGACGGGCGCATCACCGGCTATGTGGAAGGTGCGGAAGCAACGCAGGAAAACATTATGGCTCTTGCCACCCAGTTTGAATAATCCATCCGGAGGTTAATAAAAATGGAAAAGAAAGAAAGCTTCGGCAAAAAGCTTGCCGCCCTCGCGAAGGGCAACCCGATCGTCATCCTTCTGATCATTGCAGCAATCATCGTCGGTATCTGGAAAGACAACTTCTTCTCCTGGGCCAACTTCGGCAACCTCATGAGCAATACGGCCGTCCGCTTCATCATTGCTCTCGGCGTCTCCGGATGCCTTATCACCAAGGGCACGGACCTCTCTGCCGGCCGTCAGGTCGGTCTTGCCGCCTGCATCGCAGGCGTCCTCTGCCAGCGCGGTGACTATACCGGCCGTCTCTGGAAGGCCGTTCCCGAGATGAATATCTTCCTCGTCTTCCTCATCGTTGTTGCCATTGGCTTCGTGATCGGCCTTCTGAACGGCCTCATCATCACCAAGCTTCATGTTCCTCCCTTCATCGCGACCCTCGGCACGCAGACCATTATCTACGGCATTGCTCTCGTTATGACGGACGCTCAGCCGATCGGCGGCTTCCAGAAGATCTACACCTCTCTGATC
>R11__coassemble_424_pt1 | contig 27912 bp, 25 predicted proteins | sample R11__metabat2_low_PE_066 | metagenome-assembled genome bin R11 | reverse complement strand
TAGAGCGCATCCTTGGTAAGGATGAGGTCGGCAGTTCGAATCTGCCCAGCAGCTCTTCTTTGAAAATTCAAGTGGATCTTCCGCTTTTTATATATAATTCGCATTTCCCCTTAAAAATCCAAGCCGCTGTGCTTTTTATATATAAATTTTCAATTTTCTTCTGTCGGGTTTCAGACCCGGCTTTTTTGTTGCCCAAAGAGAAAATCTTATGAGGCACTCCGTTGAAATGAGATCCCAACGGAGTGCCCTTTTATTAACGGTACAGATCATCCAGCGTGAACAGATAAAGATCCTTCGGAAGCTCCTGAAGATACCACTCGGTGTATCCACCCAGGGAGAAGAGCAGATAAGCGATGTGCCGATAGTCCGTAGGGATCGCCCTTGTCCGGCGCACCAGGATATCGAAGACTGCCCGATCTGCTTTTTCGTTGCGGAACTTGCATTCACCGGTAAGAAAGACCTTGTTTGCGGCGGAGAGGCCGACGATGTCAACGTCAGCTGGCTGAAGCATTTTCTTGCCGTCCGGGTCGATCGCGTGCTCCATGCCCCACCAGGAGCCGGCATTCGTGAGAAAACAGCCAAATCGGCCGGAGGCGCCTTCGCGCAGCGTGTACAGGATGCACATTTCTTCAAAGATCCGGCCCATATAGCTGTGGATCCGCGGTTTCACGATCTCAGTATAATATTGTGCGCCCATACCGATCTCAATCAGGCTGCAGGCGCCCGGAATAAATTGATACCAGAAGCGGAACATATGGTCCTTCAGAACATACTGCACTTTTTTGCGGTTTTTTTCTTCCGTAATGCAGCACTTTTTCCCGACAAGCCCGACCTGAATCAGCTTTTCCAAAGAATAGAGGACTGTGTTGTCCTTCTCATGGACCTTGTCCGCGATCGTACGCAGGGAGGTCTCGCCGGAGGCAATCTGCTCGATGATGTTATTCAGCAGAGAAATATCCGAAAACTCCTGGCTTAAAAGGTTTCGCGGCTCGTCATAGAGAAAGCCATCGGGGCTGAAAAACAGCCTTTGGATGTTTTCATCCAAAGATCTTGCGGGATCAAAGAGAGAAAGATATTTTGCCACGCCTCCGGTCACCCCGTAACAGATCGCCTTTTCCTCGTTGGTGTAATTGGGAACAAAACGCCCGGAATCCAAATAGTCAAACGGCTCCAGGCGGATCTGTGAGCTCCTTCTGCCAAAAAGAGGGCTCTTTTCACTGAGGACCTTGTCCTGCATAAAGCTGAGGGCCGAACCGCACAGAATGATCAGGAGCTCTTTTTTTGCCCAGTCATTGTCGACATATTTCTGCAGCGTGGAGAGGAGACTTTCGTCCTTCTCCGCCCAGTAAGGGAGCTCATCAATGATGAAGACGGTCTTTTCTTCCGGCAGCATGCGGGTCATGAAATCAAAAAGATCTTCTATGGTGTGAAAAGCGACTGGAGGAAAATCGGGAGCAAGCGAGAGGCGGATCTGTCTGGCCAGCAGTTCCAGATTGCGTGCTGCACCGACCTTTGTCGCAGTATAGTAGATCGCCTTTTTGCCTCGGATAAATTCGGAGATCAGCGTAGACTTTCCGATTCTCCGTCGGCCATAGATCACGGTCATCTGCAGCCCGGGAGAAGTGTACAGGTTTTGGAGAGACGCAAGCTCTTTTTCTCTGCCGTAAAACATAGCCGCCTCCATAGAATAACTCAAAAAATTTTGATTCAAATTTGCTTGAATCAAATATAACCGAATTAAAATGAAATGTCAAGAAAACACCGCGTGTTCGCCTGCGAAAAACGGATGTTTTCGAATGGCGGAAAAATTTCGTGCAAAATTTAGGAATAACGATGGGTAAATGGGCTTTCCCGGGGGAAAATTCTGTGGAATCTGTCACTTGTATTTCCGTAGGCTGCGTGCTAAAATCGGCGATAAATCACAGGTGTGGAGGAAAATTAGACCATGAAGAGTTATCTTTCCATGACAAAGGAAGAACGCGCGGAAGAGATGAGCACTCTGCTGCGGCAGTTCGAAGAGGCCAAGGGGAAGGGCTATAAGCTCGATATGTCCCGCGGCAAGCCGGCTCCGGATCAGCTGGACGAGAGCATGGACATGTTTGACTGCCCGGCTGCCGATATGATCCACTCCCGCAAGGGAACGGATGTCCGCAACTACGGCGAGCTCGCCGGCGTGGACGAGGCGAAGGAAATGTTTGCCGATGTTCTCGGCGTAAAGCCGGAGAATATTATCGTTGGCGGCCAGTCCAGCCTGAACCTGATGTATGACTGCGTGATCCGTGCCCTTGTGCTCGGCGTTTACGGAGGAAGCAAGCCCTGGGGCGCTCAGGGGAAGATCAAGTTCCTCTGCCCGGTGCCGGGGTACGACCGCCACTTCCGCATTACGCAGGAATTCGGCATTGAGATGATCAACATCCCCATGTCTCCGGAAGGCCCGGACATGGAAATGGTAAAGCAGTATGTGGAGAACGACGCTTCGGTCAAGGGCATCTGGTGTGTGCCGAAGTATTCCAACCCTCAGGGGTATACCTACTCGGCCGCGACGGTTGAGGCCTTCGCCGCCCTCAAGCCGGCTGCGGACGACTTCCGCATTTTCTGGGACAACGCCTATATCGTGCACTGCTTCCGCGATACGGACGACGAGCTCGTGAACATCTTCGATGCCTGCAAAAAGTACGGCAGCGAGGACATGGTCTATGAATTCATGTCCACCAGCAAGGTGACCTTCTCCGGTGCCGGCGTGGCCGTGCTTGCCGCGAGCGAGAACAACATCAAGTTCCTCCTCAAGCAGATGGGCACGGCGACCATCGGCTACAACAAGATCAACCAGCTCTGGCACGTCAAATATTTCGGCGGGACGGCCGAAGGAATGCGCAAGCACATGCTCAAGCATGCCGCTCACCTGCGCCCGAAGTTTGACTGCGTTCTGGAAACGCTCGAGGAAGGCCTCGGCGGTCTGGAGATCGGCAAGTGGACGAATCCGAACGGCGGATACTTCGTCAGCTTTGACGGGCTCAACGGAACGGCTAAGCGCTGCGTGGAGCTGTGCGCCGAGGCAGGCGTCAAGCTGACCGGCGCCGGTGCTCCGTTCCCTTACGGCATCGACCCGGACGACAAGGATATCCGCATCGCCCCGTCCTTCCCGAACCTGGAGCAGCTCAAAGCGAGCATGGAGATCTTCTGCATCTGCCAGCGCATTGCAGCGCTCGAAGCTCTCAACAAGTAAGAAAGCAAGACATAAAAAACCGGCGGTTTTGGAAACCGCCGGTTTTTTTGTACGGAAAAGTTATTTTGCAAGCGCAACGGCCGTAAGGGAAGCGACCTTCGCATTGTTGAGAACGAGCTTGATGTTGCTCTCCAGGCTGTCTCCTCCCGTGAGCTCGACGACCTTTGCGAGAAGGAAGGGCGTGGTCTCCTTGCCCTTGATGCCCCGGGCCTTTGCTTCGGCAAGGGCCTGCTCGATGGCGGCGTCAATGATCTCCTTCGGCATGGAGTATTCCTCCGGGATCGGATTCGTGACCAGCATGCCGCCCTTGTAGTCGAGGCCGCGCTGGGCGCGGAACATGGCGGCGAGCTCTTCCGGCGTATCGACGCGGTAATCCACGCAGAAACCGCTCTTGCGGGTATAGAAGGCGGGGAGCTCTTCCGTCCCGTAGCCAATGACGGGGACGCCCTTCGTCTCCAGATATTCGAGCGTCAGCCCAAGGTCCAGGATGCTTTTGGCGCCGGCACAGACGACCATGACAGGGGTCTGGGCGAGCTCTTCCAGGTCGGCGGAGATGTCCATCGTGGTCTCGGCGCCGCGGTGAACGCCGCCGATGCCGCCGGTGGCGAAGATCTTGATACCGGCCATATGGGCGATGATCATCGTTGTGGCGACGGTGGTCGCACCGTCAATGCCGCGGGCAACGATGGCAGGGAGATCGCGGCGGGAGGCCTTGGTCACTTCGCGGCCGGCCTTGCCGAGATGCTCGATCTCTTCTTTGGAAAGCCCGGCCTTCAGGCGCCCGCCGATAATGGCGATCGTCGCGGGAACGGCACCGTTGTCCCGGATGGTCTGCTCCACAAGAAGCGCCGTCTCTACATTTTTCGGATAGGGCATGCCATGGGAGATGATCGTGCTCTCCAGAGCAACGACCGGCTTTCCCTCATCCAGCGCCTGCCGGACTTCGGGAGCAATATCGAGATAGGGATTCATAATTATGATCGGTTCCTTTCGTTTGATTTAGCGGGTCCCCTTGTCATAGGGGATCCCTTCTGCCTTGGGAGCGCGGGAATTCTTGGAGGTAAAGGCGAGGACGATGAGCGAGACGATATACGGCATCATGTTATAGACATTGCCGGGAAGATTGAGCGAGGCAAGGGCAGGGAAGCCGACATAGGTATTGGAAAGGGCGCGGAACAGGCCGAAGAGAAGCGCCGCGAGCGCAATCTTTGTCGGCTTCCACTGGCCGAAGATCATAACGGCAAGAGCGAGGAAGCCGAAGCCGGCAACGCCGTTTTCAAACTTCCAGATCGAAACACCGGCGAGAATGTAGCAGATGCCGCCGAGCCCGCCGAGCGCACCGGAGATCAGCACACCGGCCCAGCGCATCTTGTAGACGCTGATGCCGACCGAGGCGGCCGCCTGCGGATGCTCGCCGCAGGCCATCAGGCGAAGGCCGAAGCGGGTCTTGTACAGCATGACGGTAACGGCAACGATCGCAATCACGGCAACAAGCATGAACCAGTTGAATTCAAAGCTGCCGATGTTGACGATGAACATCTTGCGCCCCGTGACATATTCGATCTCGGAGGAGTGGTTGTCGGGGTCTGCAGCCGTATTGATGGCTTTGACGAAGACGGTTGCGGCAGCTGTGCCGAGAAGGTTCATGGCCGTACCGACGAGCGTCTGGTCTGCCTTGAGATTGATGCAGGCAACGCCGAGCAGCGCAGAATAGATCATGCCGAAGACGACGGCTGCGACCATGACGAGCAGGATCATGACGAAGGCAGAGGAAGTGTTGAGATAGCGCATCATCAGCGCACCGCCGAGCGCCCCCATGACCATAATGCCCTCCAGACCGAGGTTAATGACGCCGGAATGCTCCGAGATGCATCCGCCAAGTGCCACGAGGACGAGAACGGAGGAGAAGATGAGCGTATACTGGATCAGAAGCAGCATTACTGGTTCCCTCCTTTACCGGAAGCTTTCTTTTCTTCGCTGCGGGCGAGCATCCGGTTCATCGTGAGCTTGATAAAGAGGACGAAGCCGCAGAGGTAAATGATGACCGAGGAGATCAGGTCGGAAATCTGGGAGCAGTAGAAATTCGTATTTACGTATTGCCCGCCGTCCGTGATGTGCTGGATGAAGAAGGAGGCAAACACGGAGCCGATCGGATTGAGGCCGCCGAGGAAGGCTGCGGCGATGCCGTTGAAGCCCATGCCCGGAACCGAGGACTGCGTGCACTCCCAGCGCATATAACCCGTCTGATACAGCATGGAGGCGCCAAGCCCGGCGAGACCGCCGGCTATGACCAGCGTGAGGATGATGTTGATGTTCTCCGCCATGCCGGAATAGCGGGCGGCATTCTTGTTGTTGCCGGTGGCCTTCAGCTCATAGCCAAACTTGGTCTTGTTGAGGACGATCTCAACGGCAATCGCGATGATCAGCGCAAGCGGGACGGCAATGGTGATGTATTTGTTGCCGCTGAAGAGATTGTCAAGCCCGCAGTTCGGGAGAAGAGCGGAAGGATTGGTCTTGTCGATATACATCGTATAAGGACTGGCCGTCTCTTTGACGGAGGAGAGGACGGTATTCGTCGTATAGAGCGAGATCCAGTTGAGCATGATGCCGGAGATGACCTCGTTGACATTGCAGTAGGCCTTCAGAAAGCCGACGATGGCACCGAGCACGGCGCCGGCAAAAATTGCAAAGAGCATGCAGGGCAGCCAGCCCCAGCCCCAGGCCAAAGCGGCATAGAGGCAGGCGCAGGCACCGGCGACATACTGCCCGGCCGCGCCGATGTTGAACAGGCCGACCTTGTAGGCGAAGAGAATGCTCAGCGAGCACATGAGCAGCGGCATCGTCTTGGCGAGCGTATTGCCGAACTGCTTGAGCTGTGTTTTCGGCTTGCTCCAGGTGAAGAAGTTCTTGATGACGTTGATGATCGATTCTCCGGCTCCCTCCGGATTGATGAAAAGAAGGACGATATATCCGATCAGGAGGCCGAGAATAATGCAGATCACGGATGCGAGGAAAGCCTGCACACCGGGCCGCTTCAGCAGCTTCTTCATACTTTCACCTCATCTCTCTTGGCACCGGCCATATAGAGGCCGAGCTCTTCCTGTGTCGTCTTTTTGGGGTCAAGCTCGCCGACGATCTCGCCTTCGTACATGACGAGGATCCGGTCCGGAACGTCCATGACCTCGTCGAGCTCAAGCGAGACGAGAAGGACGGCCTTCCCGGCATCCCGCTGCGCGACAAGCTGCTTGTGGACGAACTCGATCGCGCCGACGTCCAGGCCGCGCGTCGGCTGGACGGCGACGAGAAGATCCGGCTGCTTGTCGATCTCGCGGGCGATGATGGCCTTCTGCTGGTTTCCGCCGGACATGGCACGGGCGACCGTTGCGGAGCCCTGCCCAGAGCGGACGTCATACTCCTCGATAAGCCGGTCGGAGAAATCACGGATGTTGTGGCGGCGCAGAAAACCGATCCGGTCCGTGAAGCTGGATTCAAAATAGGTCTGAAGGATGAGATTGTATTCCAGAGAATAGTCAAGCACAAGGCCGTGCTTGTGCCGGTCTTCCGGAATGTGGCTCATGCCGTGAGTGCTGCGGCTGCGGATGGAGGACTTTGTAATATCCTTCCCGTCGAGCCGGATGGAGCCGCCGACCAGAGGCTCAAGCCCCGTGAGTCCGTATACGAACTCGGACTGGCCGTTTCCGTCAATGCCGGCAATGCAGACGATCTCGCCGCGGCGGACATTGAAGGAGACATTCCGGACGGCGTTGTTCTTGTGCGCCTTGGAGGCAACGGTCATTCCGCGGACTTCAAGAAGCACGTCACCCGGCGTGCAGGGCTTCTTTGTTACATGGAAGTTGACGCTGCGGCCGACCATCATCGAGGAGAGCTCCTCCATGGTCGTGTCCTTCGTGTTTACCGTGCCGATGTATTTGCCCTTGCGCAGAACCGTGCAGCGGTCGGCAACGGCCATGATCTCGGCAAGCTTGTGGCTGATGAAGAGAATGCTCTTGCCTTCGGAGGCGAGGTTCTTCATGATGCGCATCAGCTCTTCAATCTCCTGCGGAGTGAGAACGGCCGTCGGCTCGTCGAAGATCAGGATTTCGTTTTCCCGGTAGAGCATCTTGAGGATCTCTGTGCGCTGCTGCATACCGACGGTAATATCCTCGATGCGGGCATCCGGATCGACACGCAGGCCGTACTTCTCGGAAAGAGCGAGGACCTTTTCCCGCGCTTCCTTTTTCTGCAGGAAGCCGAATTTGCAGGGCTCGACCCCCATGATGATGTTGTCAAGCACCGTGAAGCATTCCACCAGCTTGAAGTGCTGATGGACCATGCCGATGCCGAGCGCATTGGCATCGTTGGGGTTGTTGATCTTGACCTCTTTGCCGTCTTTTTTGATGACGCCTCCTTCCGGTTGATAGAGCCCGAAGAGAACGCTCATCAGCGTGGATTTTCCTGCACCGTTTTCGCCCAGGAGCGCGTGGATCTCTCCCTTTTTCAGCTGCAGGGTGATGTCATCGTTTGCGATGATGCCGGGGAATTTCTTCGTGATATGAAGCATTTCAATTGCGTACTGCTCCAAATATGCCCGCCTCCTTCTGCTTTGATCGGATCAGATTGCTTAACACCTTAATAATACACTATTCCAGGGCAGATTACAATTTCAAATGCGAAAAAAAGGCAGGCCCGAAGGCCTGCCTTTGCAGAATGCGGATGAAATTACTTGATGTTGCCCTGATAATCGACCGTAACAGCGGAGACGGCAGGCTCGGCTGCGATGTCGTTGGAGACGGTGATCTCGCCGGCGTTCATAGCAACGACGAGAGCTTCGTAGTCAGCCTCGGTGAAGGAATCGGCAAACTGCGTGGAGCCGGCGATCTGAACATAGTTCTCAGCCGGAACGTCGGAAACAAGGCCGAGGTTGTCAACCTTGCCGCCCTCGAAGGAGCCGTCGGCAATGGCGGTGAGGGAGGAGTTGACCGTAGCGGCGAGACCCTTCATAGCGGAGGTAACCGTGATGCCTTCGCCATAGAGACCGTCGATCGTGGCAGCCTGGTCAACGTCAACGCCGATGACCTTGCCGCCGACCTTGGAAGCAGCTTCGCCGGCAGAGGTGTAGATGCCGCCGCCGCAGGCGAAGACGATCTCCGTGCCGTTTGCATACCAGGTGTCCATGTAGGCGGTGATGTCGGAGTCACCATAGAACTGGTTGCCGTAGACATAGTTGATGGAAACATCGCTCAGACCGAGCTCAGCAGCTGCTGCATCGGCGCCCTGAACGAAGCCGTAGCCGTAACGGATGACAGCGGGAACTGCCATGCCGCCGAGGAAGCCGAGCTTGGTGTAGCCGAGCTTGACCGTGGCATAGCCTGCCATGTAGCCGCAGAGCTCTTCCTGGTAGACGGCGCAGTAGAGGTTTGCAGGCATGTCGGAAGCAAGGTCGCCGATGTCGCTTTCGCTGACGTCAAGAGCAACGAAGATGATGTCATCGTTTTCCGGAGCAACTTCCTGGATGGCGGGGCCGAATGCATAGCCGGGCATTACGATCACGGTGTAGCCGTCATCAATGGCCTTCTCGATGGAAGTGATGCGGTCTTCATCGGAGTCGGATGCGGGCTTGTAGTACTGGAAGTCAACACCGTTGGCTTCGCAGTAGGCCTTGCAGGCCTCATAGGTGGTCTGGTTGAAGGACTGGTCGGTAATGTCGCCATAGTCCGTGATCATTGCGACTGCCATATCGTCTGCGGAAGCAGAGACAGCGCAGAGAGCAAAGACCATGCAAAGTGCGAGAACAAGCGCTAAGAACTTCTTCATGGGTCATCCTCCATTATAAATTTTTTGGAACACTTTTATTATAACGTCCTTATCCGAGGAAATCAAGGAACAATTTGAGCCTCACAGCTTTGCGCGGCGGTGCTCCTCCATGATGACAGCGGCGTCGAGCGCGATCGTGATCATCTGGGAGAAGCCGAGCTGGCGCTCCTCGGCCGAGAGCTCCTCCGGGCGGAAGAGATGGTCGGAGACCGTGCAGATGCAGAGGGCCTTTTTGCCGAGGTAGGCGGCATTGGTATAGAGCCCGGCGGCCTCCATCTCGATGCCGAGAACGCCCATGCGCTTCCATTCGGCGTTCTCTTCGGCGCCTCTCTGGAAGGGGGCATAGAAATTGTCGGAGGAGAGAATGTTGCCGATGTGTGTGTCGATCTGCAGCGCTTTCGCCGCATCGGCGGCGGCTGAGAGCAGCTCAAAGTCGGCGATCGGAGCGTAGGTCCCGACCAGGCCGAAGTTTTTGATATAGGAAGAGGTCGTGCAGGCACCCTGCGCGAGAATGATGTCCTTCAGGCCAAGCTCGTCCTGCAGAGCGCCGGCGGAGCCGACGCGGATGATGTTGTCCACATCGTACATGCTGTAGAGCTCCCAGCTGTAGATCCCGATGGAGGGAATGCCCATGCCGGAGGCCATGACCGTGACGGGAACGTCCTTCCACGTTCCGGTAAAGCCGCGCACGCCGCGGACGTCATTGATCAGAATCGGGTTTTCGAGAAAATGCGTGGCGATAAACTCGGCGCGCTTCGGGTCGCCGGGCATGAGGACCGTCTTGGCGATGTTGTTGATGGTCGCAGAATTATGGGGAGTCGGCATAAGATCAATACCTCCTTTGGAACGATAAACAATGCCGGGGCGTAACTTTAAAATGAATTATAGGAGAGAAAAGGGAAAAAGTCAAATTGAAAGGAAAGGAAAGATATGGTAAGATAGGAAAAAAGACAAGAACAGGAAAAGGGGTTCGGAAAAATGGAAGACGTGATCGTGATCGGGATCGCCGGCGGCACAGGGTCCGGCAAGTCCTCGCTGACCAAGCGCCTGGTGCAGCGGTTTGGAGACGATGTCTCCGTGCTGCACCATGACAGCTATTACAAGGCTCACCATGACATGACCTACGAGGAGCGCTGCAAGCTCAACTACGACCATCCGCGGTCCTTCGACACGGCGCTGCTCGTGCAGGCCGTGCGCGATCTGAAGGAAGGGAAGGAAGTCCGCTGCCCGGTCTATGACTTCACGATCCATGACCGCACGGAGGAGACCGTGCTCATCCGGCCTGCAAAGGTGATCATTGTGGAAGGCATCCTGATCTTCGAGGATCGGGAGCTCTGCTCCGAGCTGGACATCAAGATCTTCGTCGATACGGATGCGGACGTCCGCATCCTGCGGCGCATTATGCGCGACGTCCGCGACCGCGGCCGCAGCCTCGACAGTGTGATCAACCAGTACCTTACGACGGTCAAGCCGATGCACGAGCAGTTCGTCGAGCCGAGCAAGCGCAATGCCGACATCATTATTCCGCAGGGCGGGCACAACCGCGTGGCGCTTGAGATGGTGATGCAGCGCATCAATGCGCATCTCAATATGGCAAGTACGGAAGGATAAGAATACGGATGGCAAAGCTTTACTTTAAATACGGGGCGATGGGCTCCTCCAAGTCGGCCCAGGCGCTGATTACAAAGTTCAATTACGAAGAGCTCGGCATGACGGTCTGGCTGATCAAGCCGTCGATCGATACGAGAGACGGAGCGGATATGGTCCGCAGCCGCATCGGACTGGAGGCACATGCGCAGATCATTACACCGGAGCAGGATCTTGCCGAGGCATATCACGCGGCAGGGAAGCATGACGTCATCATTGCCGACGAGGCCCAGTTTTTTACACCGGAGCAGATCGGGCAGCTGCGCGATCTCGCCGACGACGAGGATCTGCCGGTCCTCTGCTTCGGACTGAGGACGGACTTCCTGACGCATTTCTTTCCCGGGGCGCAGCGCCTGATGGAGCTTGCCGATTCCATCACGGAGATCAAGACGGTCTGCTCCTGCGGAAAGAAGGCGACCGTGAATGCCCGCATCGACGGCGAGGGGCATATCGTGACCGAGGGCGGACAGATTCTGCTCGGCGGGAACGACAGCTATATCGCCATGTGCCACAAATGCTGGAAAAATCGCATTGCCGAGCAGAAAAAGCTTGACAATTAAGTCCGGTTCCTTTATACTATTTGAGCGCTCCGAAGACAGCCGGTTGCAGCAATGCGGAAATCCGGCCGAGGACATCAACAATTTTTGCTTGATTGTTTTTGTGCCTCTGCGTCTTTTTGATGCAGAGGCTTTCTTTATGAGCGATATCATCAACCACGGAGGTGAAACACACTATGCCAAACGCAAAGGTTCTGAGCGAGAAGCAGGCGGTTGTTGCAGCTCTCGTTGAGCGTCTGAATGCGGCTGCTGCAGGCGTGATCGTTGACTACAAGGGCATCACGGTCAGCGAAGACACTGCACTGCGCACGGAGATGCGCAAGGACAACGTCAGCTACACGGTCATCAAGAACACGCTGATGAGAAAGGCGTTCGACCAGATCAATCTGTCCGGTCTCGACGATGCTCTTCAGGGTACTTCTGCTCTTGCTACCGCAGAATCCGATCCCATCGCTCCTTTCCGCATCATCAGTGACTACAGCAAGAAGCTGGGCGACCGCTACAACATCAAGGCTGCTTTCATGGATGGTCAGATCCTCGATGCACAGCAGATCGAAGAGATGGCAACGCTGCCGTCCAAGGATGCTCTGTATTCCAAGGTTCTCGGAACGATGATCGCTCCCATCACCGGCCTGGCCGTATGTCTTGGCCAGATCCTCGAGCAGAAGGGCGGCTCTCTGGAGTCGGCTGCCGAGGAAGCTCCCGCAGAAGCTTGATCTGCACATCAACACAAATTTTTGGAGGAAACTAAAATGAGCGAAAAAATCACCGCTATGATCGAAGAGATCAAGGGCCTGTCCGTTCTTGAACTGGCCGAGCTCGTACATGCACTGGAAGACACCTTCGGCGTTTCCGCAGCCGCTGTTGCTGCCGGCCCGGCTGTTGCCGCTGCCGCTCCGGTCGAAGAGAAGACCGAGTTTGACGTCATCCTCGTTGAGTTTGGCGCAGAGAAGATCAAGGTCATCAAGGAGATCCGCGCGATCACCGGTCTCGGCCTTGCAGAAGCCAAGGCTCTTGTCGAGACTCCGAACGCAAAGGTCAAGGAAGGCATCTCCAAGGACGATGCCGAAGCCCTCAAGGCTCAGCTCGAAGCTGTCGGCGCAAAGGTCGAAGTCAAGTAATTCGAACTTCCGTCAAAAATCCCCGATCCGATTGGATCGGGGATTTTTTTAATTCGGAAGAAGAATGTCGGCGAGGTTCGGGGCGTTCGTTTCTTCGGAGGCAACGGTCAGCGCGCCGGCGCGGGCTGCGAGCAGGGCAGCCTCCTCAAGGCTCATGCCGCAGAGGTCGGTGTAGATAAGGGCGGCCGTTGCGGCGTCTCCGGCGCCGGTCGCGTTGACGGAGACGGTCGGGATCGCGTCAACATGGGCGGTGTGCCCCTGTTCGGCGGCCGTGATGCCGAAAAGCCCGTCGCTGACGAAAACACGTTTGACTCCGGCTTTCACCAGAAGCGAGGCGGCTTCCCCGGCCGTGTAGGCGCCGGTAAGCGTTTCCGCTTCGAGCATGTTCGGCTTGAGCATCCGAAGCGCCGGAAGCACGCTCTTGAGCTTCGGGGCCTTGGCGGCCGATACGGGATCGGCATAGAGCGGGGCGGTCACGTTTGCGGCGAGAAAGGCGATCGACGCCTCCGGAAGATTGGCGTCGAGGATCACGGCGTCATAGGCGTTGATCTCCGGGAGGTGCTTTTCCAGCACCTCGGGCGTGATGGCGGCCGTGATGCCCATGTCCGAGATGGCGACATGCATATCGCCGGTATCGTCCGTGATATAGAGATAGACGGAGGAGCGGAGCTCGGGCAGATGCAGGGAGAGCGAGGCATCGATGCCGACGGCATTGACCTCTCTCTGCAGGAAGGAAGAGAAGGCGTCTCCCCCGAAGGCCGTCAGCATGCTGACGCGGATCCCGAGCAGACGCAGATCGTGGGCAATGTTGCGCCCGACGCCGCCCGGCTTGACGGAGACAGTGCCGGGGTTGGAATCATGCAGGCGAAACATGCCTGCCGGAGCACCCCATATATCAGCATTCACGCCCCCGACAACGAGGGCGTGAAGCTTTTTCGGATCTATTATTTGATGTGCCATATATTGTCAGCGTACTGCTGAACGGCACGGTCTGCGGCGAAGATGCCGGACTGGGCCGTGTTCATAATGGCGAGACGGCCAAGCTCGGAGGGATCCGAGATGCGGGCATAGAGGCGGTCCTGCGTCTCCACATAGGAGCGGAAGTCCGCAATGAGCATATACGGGTCGCCGTTGTAGAGCAGACCGGAAACGAGATCGGAGTAGCTCTTGCCGTCCCGGAAGCCGCGGGAGAAGCGGGTGAGAACGCTGTCGATCTCGGGATCGGCATTGGCCAGATTGGCCGGCACATAGCCGCTGGCACGCAGGCGGGTGATCTCGTCCTCGTGCAGGCCGAAGAGGAACATGTTTTCATCGCCGAGACGCTCATACATTTCGACGTTTGCCCCGTCGAGCGTGCCGATGGTAACGGCACCGTTCATCATGAGCTTCATGCAGCCCGTGCCGGAAGCTTCCTTGCCGGCCGTGGAGATCTGCTCGGAGACCTGGGCGGCAGGGACGATCGCTTCGGCGGCGGAGACGCGGTAATTTTCAACAAAGTAGATCTGGAGCTTGTCCTTGCAGACGGGATCGTTGTTGATATCGTCCTGCATGGAGAGGAGCAGCTCGATGATGCGCTTGGCCGTCTTGTAGCCGGCGGCGGCCTTGGCGCCGAAGACGAAGGTCCTGGGCACAAAGTCCATATTCGGGTCGGCATGGAGCTGAAGCTGGAGGCGGGCAATGCTCATCGCACAGAGCAGCTGGCGCTTATACTCGTGCAGACGCTTGATCTGAACGTCCATAATGGTGTCCGGATTGAGGACGACGCCGTCATTGCGCTTGGCAAAGGCCATGAACTTGCGGCGGTTTTCCGCCTTGATCTCAAGGACGCGGGCACGGACGGAAGCGTCGTCTGCAAAGTCGGCAAGGCGAATGAGCTGTTCGGCGTCCTTCAGGTAGGCATCGGAGCCGAGAAGCTCGCAGATGAGGCCGTGGAGGCCGGGGTTGATCTGGGCGAGCCAGCGGCGGTGGTCAATGCCGTTCGTGACATAGGTGAAGCGGTCCGGGCGGATCTCGGAGATGTCGCGGAAGAGATCGTCACGGATAATGTCGCCGTGCAGGCGGGAAACGCCGTTGACCTTGTAGCAGGCGGCAAGGCACATGTTGGCCATGAAGACCTGGTTGTCATGAATGATCAGGTTGCGGCCGACCTTCTCGCCGGAACCGAACTTCTCCGTGAGGTAGATGGCCCAGCGCTTGTTGATCTCGCACATGATCTCCCAGATACGCGGCAGGAGATTGGCCACGAGATCCTGCGGCCAGCGCTCAAGCGCCTCGCTCATGACGGTGTGGTTGGTATAGGCGACGGACTTCGTGACGATGTCCCATGCCTCGTCCCAGCCGAGCTTGTACTGATCCATAAAGATGCGCATGAGCTCGGGGATGACGACGGTCGGGTGCGTGTCGTTGATCTGGATGACGTGATGCTCCGCAAAGTTGCGGACATCGCCCCAGCGGGCAACATGCTTGCGGACGATATCCTGCGTGGAGGCGGAGACGAAGAAATACTGCTGCTTGAGGCGGAGCGTCTTGCCCTCGATGTGCTCATCGGCAGGATAGAGGATCTTCGTGATGACCTCGGACATCGTGCGGTTTTCCAGAGACTGGACATATTTGCCCTCGGAGAAAAGATACATATCCAGCGAGTTGAGAGACTGCGCGTCCCACAGGCGGAGCGAGTTGAACTGCTTGCCCTCATAGCCGGCGATCAGCATGTCGCGCGGCACGGCGTTGACGGCCGTATAGCCGGTGTGGACAGCCTGGTAGGTCCCGTCATTGGCCCAGTGCGGCTCGACGCGGCCGCCGAAACGGACCTCAACGGTGTCTTCATAGCGGGGTATGAGCCAGCTGTCCATCGCAGTGCGCCAGTTGTCGGAGACTTCGATCTGTTTGCCGTCCACGAATTTCTGGCGGAAGATGCCGAGCTCATAGCAGATGGAGTAGCCCGTGCCCTGCAGGCCGAGAGAGGCAATGGAGTCAAGGTAGCAGGCAGCAAGACGGCCGAGACCGCCGTTGCCGAGGCAGGCGTCCGGCTCTGCTTCAAAGATGTCGGAGGCGTTGCGGCCGAGGTCTTCCAGAGCGCCGACAAGCGCGTCGCCCAGGCCGAGATTGAAGGCGTTCTTCATCAGGCTGCGGCCCATGAGGAACTCCATGGACATATAATGAACCTCTTTCTCGTGAGCAACGGGGCTCTCAACCGCCAGGAAACGGCTCATGAGCTCGCGGATCACGATCGCGGAGGCCTGGAAGATCTGATCGTCTGTGGCGTTGGCGCTGGTTACACTGAAGGTGGCGCAAAGCTTGTCTTCAATGGCGCTGCGCATTTCGTCGCGGGAAATCTGATTCATCATAGAAAAGGTGTTCTCCTTATATAGAATAAAGCATGCCGGCCGAAGCGGTCGGCAAATGCGGGGGAAGCAAAAAGAAAGATCAGCCGTTAAAGCGGTTCATGGTCTGCTCTGCGCCGTTTTCTATATAGCAGACAACGGCGTCGGCTGCACGCTCCGCTGCGGAGCGGATGGCATCGGCATCCTGATCCCGGAACACGGAAAGGACCCAGTCCTTCACGTCGTAATCCGGATGCGGCGGCATGCCCACGCCGAGACGGATGCGGGGAAAGTTCTCCGTGCCGAGGGCGGAAATGATGCTCTTCAGGCCATTGTGCCCGCCGGCAGATCCCTTCGGCTTGACGCGGATCCTGCCGACCGGGAGGCTCATCTCATCGGAGACGACGATCACGCATTCGGGGGGGACCCTGTAAAAATCGGCAGCCGGTCTCACGGCATCGCCGGAGAGATTCATAAAGGTCTGCGGCTTGAGCAGCAGGACCTTTTCACCTGCGATCTCGCAGGTGGCGGAAAGCGAACGGAAGCGCACCTTGTTGATCGAAACGCCGAGCTTCTTTTCCAGCGCTTCCGAGGCGATAAAGCCGGCGTTGTGCCGGGTAAAGCTGTACCGGGGCCCCGGGTTGCCGAGAAAAACGACGATCCGGGACACACCGGAGGAACGTGGAAAGAGCATCAGATGTTCGTGACCGAGAAGAGGGAGCGCTCCTCGTGGATCCTGCGGATGCTTTCCGCAAAGACGGGAGCTGCGGAGAGATAGGAGATCTTGTCGATCATCGGCTTTCCAACGGGGTAGGGGATCGTGTCGAGGAAGACGAGCTCGTTGATGGGGCTTGCTTCGATACGTTCAAGAGCCGGGCCGGAGAGAACGCCGTGCGTGGCGCAGGCGTAGACCTCCTGCGCTCCTCCGACTTCGACGAGGGCCTTCGCAGCGCCGCAGAGGGAGCCGGCGGTATCGACGATATCGTCGAGCATGATGCAGTGCTTTCCTTCCACATTTCCGATGATATTCATGACCTCGGACTGGTTGGCGCGTTCGCGGCGCTTGTCCACAATGGCAAGGCCGAGGCCGAGCTTCATGGCGAAGTTGCGCGCACGGGCGACAGAGCCGACGTCCGGGGAGACAACGATGTAATTTTCCGGATCGGAGCGGAGCTTGTTGCGGTAGTACTTGACAAAGATATTGCCGCCGGCAAGATTGTCGACCGGGATATCAAAGAAGCCCTGGATCTGCGCGGCGTGAAGATCCATGGTCAGGACACGGTCCGCACCGGCAGCGGTGATGAGGTTGGCGACGAGCTTTGCAGAGATCGGATCGCGGCTCTTGGCCTTGCGGTCCTGCCGTGCGTAGCCGTAATAAGGAATGACGGCCGTGATGCGGCCGGCAGAAGCACGGCGCATGGCGTCGATCATAATGAGGAGCTCCATGAGATTGTCATTCACATGGTTGCAGGTAGACTGGATAATGAAAACATCGCTTCCGCGCACGGCCTCGCCGACCGAGACGGAGCATTCGCCGTCGGCAAACTGGGTGACAGTGGCGTTGCCCAGATCCATAAAAAGATTAGAGCAGATGCCGTTTGCCAGATCGCGATTCGAGTTGCCGCAGAAAATCTTGATCTCCTGAGAATGCGTTGACATGCCTCTTTATCCTCCTGTTAACATTTACAGATCATTTTAACACGCTTGTTCACATTATAAGCTCGAGCATTATAGCACGTTTCTTATAAAAAGAAAAGAAAAAATCATTATTCAAAGCGGAAGAAAAAACAGAGCAAAATGCATTTACAAGCGGCGCAATTTTGTGTATAATATCAAAATGTCTGAAAATATGCAGATAAAACGGAAAAGCGAACGAAAGCAGGATAACGCATGCTGGAATTTGAAGAATACAAGAGCAAGCTGAACAATATCCGCCCTCAGCTGGAGGCTCTGCAGGACGCGCTGAAGCTGGAAGCCGGCAAAAAGGAGATCGAAGAGCTGGAAAAGGCCAGCGAGATGCCCGGGTTCTGGAATGATGTGGAAAAGAGCCAGAAGGTGCAGAAGCGCCTGAAGACGCTCAAAAGCAAGGCGGAGAACTATGCCGCCCTCTGCTCCAAGTGGGACGATATGCTCGCCATTTGCGAGATGGCGCTCGAAGAAGGAGACGATTCTCTCCTTGAGGAGCTGCAGGAGGAGTACGACGCGTTTGAGAAAACGCTCGAGTCCACCCGGCTCAGCACGCTGCTGACCGGAGAATACGACGCCAATAACGCCATCCTGACCTTCCACGCAGGCGCCGGCGGCACCGAGGCACAGGACTGGGCCTCCATGCTCTACCGCATGTACAACATGTGGGCGGACCGGCACGGCTACAAGGTCAAGCTGATGGATTATCTGGACGGAGACGAGGCCGGGCTCAAGAGCGCGACCATTATGGTCGAGGGCGAGAATGCCTACGGCTTTCTCAAGAGCGAAAACGGGATCCACCGCCTGGTGCGTGTCTCCCCGTTTGACGCCGCCGGACGGCGGCACACCTCCTTCGCGGCCCTCGAGGTCATGCCCGAGATCACGGAGGACAGCGAGATCGAGCTGAGAGACGAGGACATCAAAATGGATGTTTACCGTTCCTCCGGCGCCGGCGGGCAGAAGGTCAACAAGACGTCCTCCGCCGTCCGCCTGACGCATATCCCGACGGGCATCGTCGTGGCCAGCCAGGTCGAGCGAAGCCACTTCCAGAATCTGGAGAACTGCCGCAACATGCTCCGCGCCAAGCTTGCCGAGATCAAGGAGCGCGAGCATCTGGAAAAGATCAGCGACATCAAGGGCGTTCAGATGAAGATCGAGTGGGGCAGCCAGATCCGCTCCTACGTCTTCATGCCCTATCAGCTCGTCAAGGATCACCGCACCGAGTATGAAAACGGCAACATCGACAATGTCATGAACGGCGATCTCGACGGCTTTATCAACGCCTACCTCTCCATGAAGGCAGCCGAAAAAGCGTAATAAAATTTTTGTTATAAAAGGAAGAAACAAACATGAGCGCATCTACCGAAAAGAAGGTCCGCCAGGCCCAGCGCGAAGCGGGCACGGACAAGAAGACCCAGGCCGCCCTGGAGGAGGCCAAGAAAAAGAGCCAGTCCAAGCTGAGATGGACGCTCGCCGGCATCGGCATCGCCCTGCTCGTCATCCTCGTCCTCGTGCTCAACTCCACCGCCCTTTATACGAAGACGACGGCTCTCACGATCGGCGACAAGAGCTACAGCCCCTCGGAAGTCACCTATGCCTATGCCAACCAGTATCAGAGCTTCGTCAGCCAGTACGGCAGCTATGCCAGCCTTTTCGGCCTTGACACGAGCAACGGCATCTCCGGCCTTGCCAATCAGACCTGCACGATGATGGAAAACGGCACCTGGAAGGATTACTTCATGCAGCAGGCCATCGAGACCCTCAAGCAGACCGATGCTCTGGAGGCCTATGCCAAGGAGAACGGCATTGAGCTGGATGAAGACGAGATCGCCGAGGTCAACGACAGCTATGCCTCCCTGGAGGAGACGGCCGTCAGCTACGGCTACAAGAACGCCGACGCTCTCATCGCCGCCAACTACGGCCGCGGCAACAACGTTGCCACCGCTACGGCAGAGAGCCTCCGCGCCTCCCTTGCCAGCAAGGTATACAACCAGGTATCCGATGAGATCGAAGCCGCTATTACGGACGAGGAAGTGAAGGAAGAGTATCCCACCGTCGCCGTCCGCCACATCCTCATCAAGGCAGCTGCCGATGAAAACGGCGAGTATACCGACGAGGCCAAGGCAGAGGCTCAGGCCAAGGCCGAAGCCCTTCTTGCCCAGTGGGCCGGCACGGCAACGGATGAGCAGATGGCTCTCATTGCCGAGCTTGCCGTGAACACGGTCGCCGAGACCGAAGAGACCGAGGAAGCCGCCGAGACGGAAGAGACGGCCGAAGCGGAAGAACCCGCCGAGACCGAAGAACCCGCTGAGGCTGAGCCTGCGGCAGAAGAGCCTGCGGAGGAACCCACGGCCGAGGAGATGCTGGAAGAAGCAGCCGAGGAGATCGCGGAAGAAGCGGAAGTTATCGCAGAGGAAGTGGAAGCCGCGGTCGAAGAGATCGTTGACCTCACGCCGTACGGCACGGAGGAATACTTCGCAGAGCTTGCCGATACCTATTCCGAGGATACCGGCTCCAACACGAACGGCGGCCTCTATGACAGCGTGATGGAAGGCCAGATGGTCGACGAGTTCGACGCCTGGTGCTTCGACGAAGCCCGCCAGAGCGGCGACACCGGCATCGTCTATGGCGAGAGCAGCAGCTATGCCGGCTACCATGTGATGTACTTCGTCGGCGAAGGCGATCCTGCCAACAACACCACCGGCCGCAGCTATATCGCCAGCGAAAAGCTCAGCGCCTGGATGGAAGGCCTTACGGAGAACATGGAAGTCTCCTACAAGTTCTTCAACCGCCTCGCCGGAAAGCTCGGCTGATCCATTCCCAAATCAAAAGGCTGCCATGTTCCCGCATGGCAGCCTTTTTCTTAAAAGGAGAAAAACAGGAGGATCCGGATGAAAGAGAAAGAAGTTCTGCCTGAAGCCCTGCCCGAGGCAGAAGGAACAAGGTCATACCCGCTGGAATGCTATGACAACCGCGAGCTGAGCTGGCTGAAGTTCAACGCGCGCGTGCTCGAGGAGGCGAACGACGAGCGAAATCCCTTCTGCGAGAGGCTCTCGTTCCTCAGCATTTTCCAGAGCAATCTGGACGAGTTCTTCATGGTCCGTGTGGGGACGCTGTATGACCAGCGCAAGACGCCCATCCGCGACAACAAGACGCGCATGACGGCAAAGGAACAGCTGGGCGAGGTGCTCGCCGAGGTGCGCTCTCTCCTCAAGAGCAAGGACCGCAGCTATAAGGCGCTCATGAAGCAGCTCAAGCTTATGCGCATTGAGGTCCTGCGCTTTGAGGCGCTTTCCGACAAGGAAAAGCGCGCGATGGAGCGGTATTTCCTCTCGGAAGTCCTGCCACTGCTCTCTCCGCAGATCGTTGCGCCCAAGCAGCCGTTTCCGTTTTTGAACAATCGGGAGATCTATGCCGTTGCGAGCCTGAAGGGAAAAAACGGGGAAAAGGTGCTCGGCATCGTCCCCTGCAGCAATCCAGTCTTGCGGCGCATCGTGCCGGTCTCTCCGTCTTCCGGGCGGTATATCCTGATGGAGGAGCTGATCGTACACTTCTGCGGGAGGATCTTTGAGCGCTATTCGCTCCTCAGCAGCTCCCTCATCCGCATCGTGCGCAATGCCGACATTTCCATCGACGATCCCTCCGGCGATACGGAAGGCCGGAAGAAGGATTACCGCAAGGCCATGGAGAAAATGATCCAGACCCGCAAGCGCCTCTGCCCCATCAAGCTCGAATATGCCGGGCTCCTGGATGCCGAGGTGATCGGGCAGCTCTGCCGGTATCTGAAGCTGCCGCGCAAGCATGCCTTCTACTCCGCCTCGCCTCTCGATCTCAGCTTCCTCTATTCCGTCTCCGACCTGCTCGGCGAGAATACGGCGCTCTTCTATCCCCGCCGCCGCCCGCAGGAGACGCCGGCCCTTACGGAGGAGCGCCGCGTGACGGACCAACTGCGGGAGAAGGATGTGCTTCTTGCTTTTCCCTATGAGAGCATTCGCCCCTTCCTCCGTCTGCTCAACGAGGCGGCACGCGATCCGGAGGTGATCTCCATCAAGATCACGCTCTACCGCGTTGCCAAAAACAGCCAGATCACGGATGCCCTCATCCGCGCGGCGGAAAACGGAAAGGAAGTCCTCGTCCTGATGGAGCTGCGCGCCCGGTTTGACGAGGAGAACAACGTAGAGCATTCCCGCGACCTCGAAAACGCGGGCTGCCGCCTGATCTACGGGCTGGACAACATCAAAGTGCACTCCAAGCTCTGCCTCATCACCTACAAACGGGGCGACGGCGTGGAGTACATCACCCAGATCGGCACCGGAAACTATAACGAAAAAACGGCCCGCCTTTACACGGACTACAGCCTCATGACCTCCGGCCGAAGCATCGGCGAGGAAGGGGCGGCAGTATTCCAGGCGCTCTCCCTCGGGGAGACGGTGCAGGAGGCCGATACGCTCCTGGTTGCGCCGAACTGCCTGCAGAACCGCATCTGCGACAAGATCGACCGCGAGATCGCGCGCGCAAAGGCAGGAGAGCCGGCCTTCCTCGGCTTCAAGCTCAATTCGCTGACGGACAAGGTCCTGATCGACAAGCTCATCGAGGCCTCGCAGGCGGGCGTGAAGATCCGGCTTCTGGTGCGCGGCATCTGCTGCCTCGTCTCCGGCATCCCGGGGTTCACGGAAAATATCGAGGTCGGCAGCATCGTCGGGCGCTATCTCGAGCACGGCAGAGTCTATATCTTCGGCGCAGAGGGGCAGGAAGAGGTCTATATCTCCTCGGCCGACCTGATGACGCGCAATACGCTCCACCGCGTGGAGGTCGGCGTTCCGCTGCTGGATGCGTCGATCCGCACGCGCATGGTGCAGATCTTCCAAACCATGTGGAAGGACAACGTCAAGCTCCGCCGCCAGCAGGAAAACGGGATCTATGCCTATGCGGAGGAGGGAGAGCGCGCTCCCTTCAACGTGCGGGAGTTCTTCGCCGAGGAGAGCTACCGTGCCTGCGGCCTGCCGCTCCCTGAGGAGCGGGGAGGCGCTGCTGCGGAGGCCATACAGACGGATGCTCCCGAGCCGCTTCCGGAAGCTCCCGCGGAGCCGGAAGAACCGGAGAGCATGGAACCGCGGCAGCCGGAACCGGAGCAGACGCAACCCGAGCCGGAAAAGACTTCGTTCTTACGCAGGCTCTTCCACTGGCTGCAGAAATAAAACAGAGAGAAACAGCCCGAAGGTTTTGCCTTCGGGCTGTCTGCATAAAAAAGCTTATTTGTTTACGGGGAGATCGAATCCGTCGCCGAAGCAGACGCCGAGCATGCGGGCCTCCGCGATGATGTCGGAATCGGGCGGAACGGTCTTGAGCTTGCCGGCGACCTCGGAGAGCGGGATGCTTGTGATGACATGGTTCTGGATCGCGACCATCTTCCCGAATTCGCCGATGTCGAAGAGGTGCGCGCCGTAGGTGCCGAGGCGGGAGGAGAGCACGCGGTCATAGGCATTGGGCGCGCCGCCGCGCTGCATGTGCCCGGGGACGGTCACGCGGCATTCGATCCCGGTCGCTTCCTTGACCTGGTCGGCGATCTCATAGGAGATGGAGGGATAGACCTTGATCATGTCGGCCACACGGCGCTTGTATTCCTTTTTGGTCATGCCGGCGTCCTCGACCGTCTTTGCGCCTTCGGCAACGGCAATGATGGTGAAGCCGCGGCCGCGCTTGTTGCGCTGGCGGATGGCGTCAATGATATATTCGATCTGATACGGGATCTCCGGAATGAGAATGACGTCGGCGCCGCCTGCCAGGCCCGCATTGAGCGTGAGCCAGCCGGCGTTGTGCCCCATGATCTCTACGATGAAGACGCGGTTGTGCGAGGCGGCCGTCGTGTGGATGCAGTCGAGCGCGTTGGTGGCGATGTCAATGGCGCTCTGGAAGCCGAAGGTGGTGTCAGTCCCGTAAAGGTCGTTGTCGATGGTCTTCGGCATGCCGATGACGTTCAGCCCTTCCTCGGAGAGCAGGTTCGCCGTCTTCTGGCTGCCGTTGCCGCCGAGGACATAAAGGCAGTCCAGCCGGAGGCGGCGGTAGGTCGTCTTCATGGCCTCCACCTTGTCCAGGCCGTTTTCGTCCGGGACGCGCATGAGCTTGAAGGGCTGGCGGCTCGTGCCGATAATGGTTCCGCCCTTGGTGAGAATGCCGGAGAAGTCCTGCGGAGTCAGGCGGACATAGTCCTCATACATGAGGCCCTTGTAGCCGTCCAGAAAGCCGATGATCTCCACTTCATCCCCGTACATGTGATAGAGTGCCTTGGCGATGCCGCGCATGGTTGCGTTGAGCGCCTGGCAGTCTCCGCCGCTGGTGAGCAGGCCGACGCGTTTCATTGCTGATTCCTCCTGTTTTTCGTATTTTTTGTTTCAGAATAAGCTCATTATATGCCATCTGCGCGGAAACTTCAATCCAAATCCTTGCCTTGCAGGAAAATTTGATTATAATAGTAGAGAAAAATACGGAAAGGCACAGAAGAAATGAATTATTGCATGGACTGCGGCGCAAAGCTGATCCTGCGCGACCATCACGGCGAAGGGGAGATGCCCTTCTGTCCCTCCTGCGGCAAGTTTTGGCATCCGGTGTTCAACACGGCTGTCATCAATATCGTCGTCGACCGCACGGCGGAAAAGATCCTGCTCATCCGGCAGTACGGCCGGGAGTGGAACATCCTGGTGGCGGGATATGTGGAAAAAGGCGAGGGCGCCGAGGACGCCGCCGCGAGGGAGATCCGGGAGGAAACGGGCCTCGAGGTGACGCGCGTCCGCTTCAACCGCAGCCGCTATTTTGAAAAGTCGAATTCCCTCATGCTGAACTTCACCTGCGACGTGAAGGACGCCTCCGCTCTGCACACTAATGAGGAAGTGGATTCCTGCGCGTGGTATTCCTTCGAAGAGGCCCGCGCCGCCATCAAACCCGGCAGCCTCGCGAAGGAATTTCTGGAGGCGTGGCTGGAGGAAGAGGGGAAAGGGTAAATGTCAGAGAAAATAGGTTGATTTCTAGCTAGAAAATGATATACTTTCCGATAAGGGGTGATGATAATGACGATCGATACGAATACAATTATATCTGCAACCGAAGCAAACCAGAATTTCTCCAGGGTTACCCGGATCGCAGAAAAGAATGGGCAGGCTGTGATCTTCAAAAATAACCGCCCCAAATATGTTCTGATTGATATCGACAGCTCTCCGGTGATCGATATGACGGACGACGAAAAAATCGATGTGATCGCAGCCCGCATTCTGAAAAAATACCGGCCTGCTTTTCTCGAACTGGCGAAATGATCAAAGAAGTCAGTGGAGTCCACGCTGGACCTGCTGTGACGGAACAGCACATTGCCAAAATAAAAAGCTACGCTGCCGAAGGATAATGTTCATATAATCTCCTTGATTTTCCCCTGAAGCATCGATTATAATATTCTCAGAGAGATCCCGGAGGTGAGGAATAACGGAACTGACATTTGAAGAAAAGAAGAAGCGTGTTGCCGGGTTTGTGCCGATCGATGACGTCTTCTTTGAATGCCTGAGCGAGCAGCCGGGCGTCTGCCAGGAGATGCTCCGCGTGATTCTGCAGGATCCGGAACTCTTCGTGAAGGAAGTCATCCCGCAGCGCAGCGAGCGGAACCCGTTCGGACGTTCGGTACGGTTGGACTGCCTCTGTATTCTGGGCGACGGAAGTCTGGTAAACATCGAGATCCAGCGCTCGGACAATGACGACCATATCCGGAGAACGAGATTCAATGCCGCTTCGATCACCGTTCACGCCTCCGAGCCGGGCAGCCGGTTTGCGGATGTGGCGGAAGTGTATGTGATCTATATTTCGCAGTTTGATCTCTTCAAAGAAGACAAGACGCTTTATCATGTGGACAAGATCCTGCGGGAGACCGGGACGCGGATCGACGACGGAGAGCATATCATCTTTGTCAACACGGCCGTAAATGACGGCTCGGATATTGCGGGACTGATGAACTGTATGCTGCAGGAAGAAGTAACGGACGAACGGTTCCCGTGCCTTGCGGCAGGGATACGAAATCTCAAAGAGACCGAAGGAGGTACAACAAGTATGTGCAAGCTGATGGATAAATATATCGAAGAAGCAAAAGAACCTCTGCTGCGCCAGATGGAGATGAAAGATCGTCAGATGGAGGAAGACCACCGTCAGATGGAGGAAGATCGCCGCAAGATCGAAGAGCTGACGGCAAAGCTGGCAGCGCTAACCTGCTGAACAAAACAAATCGGTTGCCCGAAAAGCCGGACAGCCGGTTTTTAATAACATATTGGACATAGGTGGAGGATGGAGCTTCCAGAATAAACTTCCTATAGGGATTTTTTATCCGAAAAAATGCTCTATAGAGAGTTCTCTGCTGACCTTCCATCCTCCTCTACCTCTTTCTTTATGCGTCAAACTAAAACGGCTTGATTTAGGGCATTTGACATATTTGACGGGAAAAATTGCATTATAAGCTGAATTTTTGAAAAAAGGGAAAAATAGAGAATATATATACGCGCACGCATATATGTTGTAATAGGGTTTGCCGTGTCAAATGCGTCAGACGGGGCGGCGAACGAAGCGCAGGTTCACAGGGACCTGCTTTTGTGGTATACTCAAAAACAGAAGAACATTTATCCCCCACCCTGCAGCAGAAAGAAAATGATAAAATACCGCCGAAGGTGGGGGATAAATCATAACGCAGCCGCTCGGCTGCGCAAATAACCGAAAGAACAGCAGGAGGAGAGAGAAATATGGCAGAACTGGAGACCGTCACCCGTGAGATCGAGCTGAAACCCGGCGCCGTCTTCCCCTTCGGCGCAGAAAAGGTCTGGTGGCGCGTGTTGGAGATCGATTGGAAGGCCGGAACAATGCTGGTGATCGCGGACAAAGAGATCTGCAAGAGGGAATACAATACAAAGCACAAGCCGTCACCTGGGAGACCTGCACGCTGCGCAAATGGCTGAACGGAGCATATTGGAAGAAGACCTTCAACGCGCAGGAACGGGAGGCAATTCTTGAACGTACGATCAACACACTGGACAACATGAAATACGGCACCAAGGGCGGCAATGACACGCAGGACAAGCTTTTTCTCCTGAGCCTGGATGAGGCGCGGAAGTACTTCAAGAGCGATGCCGAGCGTGCCACGGTTTTGCGGTGGTGGCTTCGGTCGCCCGGCAGCGACCAGCGCGACGCTGCCTGCGTCAGCCTCGTCGGGTCCGTCAGTGACGGCGGCCCCAGCGTGTTCCTCGGCGATGGAGCCATTCGGCCGGCTTTTTACATCAATCTAAGCTCAGAATTCTTTCAATCGATCCTCTCCGAATCCTTTAAGATCACTCTTGTGTGTGGAGTGATTCGTCTCAACGATACGCTGGCAGCAATGAAATACGCCGAGTCGCGCGGGCTATCGACAGATGATATTCAAGATCATATCTTGTTTGCCGGCATGGATCCCGGCGGCAGCAAGTCCTGGCCCGTTTCCGGAAAGACCTACACCGCCTCCATTGGCAGCGACCTGTCTCTCGTTCTGCAGGACGAGACTGGAAAAACAGTAAAGACGATCGCGAGAAAGAACGCAGACCCGGATCAGTACAAGAAAGCATCTGCAGAGCTCGCCGAGCTGAAGCGCGGGCTTGACCCTGCGGCAAAACGGTGGACCGAGCGGCTGTTTGCGGATTTCCTCTCCGGGAAAGCGCAGCCGGTCGACGTTTGGTGGCAAAGCATTCAAAATAACCCCGTTCTGCTTCGCCTCTCCTGCCTTCTCGTCTGGGAGCAGGAAGGCAGAAGCTTCCTCCCCAAGGACGACGGCAAAGCTTATGATGTATACGACATGGAGCTTCCGTTCACGGACGCGCCCGTCCACCTGGCGCACCCGAAAGAGCTGGATATGGCCGATCGGGAGGCGTGGCAGTTTTATTTTCTCGTGAATCGTCTCCGCCAGCCTTTTGAGCAGCTCTGGGAGCCCGTGATCGAGAATGAGGCCATCGCGCCCGGCCGCTACGAAGGCAGTCCGATCCCGCTGCGGGCCTTGATGGCCTGGGCGAAGGATGACAATAAAAGACTGGAAAGCGAAGGCTTCTCGGCAGATCTCCGTTTCGCGGAGAGCGGGCAGGATTGGCAGGACAATCTCTTTGAGCTCACGAACCTACGCGTGACCTCGCGCACCCAGCAGACGGATCATATCCTAGCTCTCCTGGACAAAGAGGCAATGGCCGAGCGGATCCGGAGAGATGATGAGACGGCAGCCGACAAATTCGAAGAGTTTACACTTGCCCAAATTATGGACTTTCTTCGAATTGCAGAAGAAAACTCCTGTGAGAAGCTCCTGCCGATCCTGAATGAGCGCAGAGACGACCTCTCCGGAGGACTGGAAATAATGGAGAAGTTTACGCTGGAGCTGATGTAGAGGACAGCTGTTATTGGAAATGCTGGATTTTCCACTGAAGTATCGATTATAATATTCTCAAAGAGATCCTGCGGGAGACCGGGACGCGGATCGACGACGGAGAGCATATCATCTTTGT
>R11__coassemble_361_pt1 | contig 31282 bp, 22 predicted proteins | sample R11__metabat2_low_PE_066 | metagenome-assembled genome bin R11 | reverse complement strand
GAGCCGGATCCTCTGAAGGAAAAGACGGCCGTCTTCGAGCCGGTCACGGATGCTCCCGCGAAAAAAGCAAAAAAGCCGGAAAAAGCGCCGGCCCCGGTGCCGGACGAGGCGCCGAAGAAAAAAAAGGCCCGCCGCGCCGCCGCGCCGAAGCGCGAGGAAAAAGAAGAAAAGCCCGCTCCGGAAAAGAAGCAGCCGAAGAAGCCTCTGAAGGAGCCGAAGCCCCCGAAGGAAAAGAAGCCGAAGCGGGAGCGTATCCCGCTTGCCGACCGGCTCCCCCGCGGCCTTGTCAAGACCGTGAGCATCCTTCTCGTGATGGCCATGCTCGCCTTCGTCCTGGATGTGGTCAATCCCTCCGCCGGCTCCGCGGCCTCCACCCGCTCCTCCTCCCGCTCGGCCGACATTGCCTCCTCCGTCAACGCCTACGCCACCGAGCTCACGCGTGACGCCGCTCTCCGCGCCGCCACGGAGCTCAGCGAGATCGTCCCCGAGGAGATCCTCCCCGCGTCGAAGACGGTCTACAAGATCGCCGAGGACGCCGTGGTCGCCCCCGAGGCGCTCGCGATGAACTTCGGCAAGGTCCCCGTGAGCGAGGCCTCCGAGATCCTCCCCGTCATTGAGCAGGCCCGCGCCTACGGCCTCCTCGGCGAGGACGAAACCGTCGCCTTCGACCCGAACGCCGAGTTCAACACCGGCTCCTATTATCAGGACATTCAGTACTATCTCGACGAGACGCTCCTCGTCATCGCCTGGAAGGAGATCATTGACGGCAACACCTGCACCTTCTGCGAGGTCAAGATGCAGGACGGCTCCCAGTTCCGCCGCAAGCTCGCCGGCGACACGTTCGGCTCCGATATCCTCGAGTACACCACCACCATGCACGAGGAGACCAACGCCGTCGTCTCCATGAATGCCGACTATTACCGCTTCCGCGACATGGGCATCGTCGTCTACAACCGCGAGCTCTACCGCTTCAACGAGGGCGAATACCTCCTCCGCTACGGCCAGATGCTCCGCAAGTACAACTGCATCGACACGCTTTTCGTCACCTCGAACGGAGATTTTCTCTTCTGGCACCTCTACGATGAGACGACGCCCGAGGCCATGCAGCAGTTCATCGACGAGAACGACATTCTCTTCTCCATCGCCTTCGGCCCCATCCTCGTGGAGAACGGCGAGCTGAACACGAGCTACTTCGAAGAGGAGTGGTACCCCATCGGCGAGATCAACACCGGCTACTCCCGCGCCGGCATCGGCCAGCTCGGCGAGCACCATTATCTCTACATGTCCCTCAACCATTCCGACGAAAAGTCCGCCCGCTGGAAAATGGAGGAGTTCGCGCAGCACTTCTATGAAAAGGGCGTCATTAACGCCTACGCGCTCGACGGCGGGCAGACGAGCGAGATCGTCTTCCAGGGCGGCGAGGCCTACAACCATGTCGACCATGTCAACGGCACGAGCTCCCGCCAGGTCAGCGATATGATCTACTTCGCCTCGGCCATCAACGGAGAGGAGGTCACGCAATGACAAATTCCGTCGCCATCTATTTCAACAAGATCGTCGTCACCTGGCCCTCGCTGCTCATCTTCCTCGGCATCCTCGCCTGCATCACCATGACGCTCACGCTCTGGAAGCCGAAGAACCGCAGTTCCGCCGGGCTCTGGCTCTTCTTCCTGCTCGCCCTCGTCCTCGGCTTCTTCTTCAGCCGCGGCCTGCACTGGTATTTCAACAAGGAGACCTATGTCTCCTCCTTCGGCGCCGGAGACTTTGCCTCCTTCCGCAAGGCCTTTACGGACTTCTCCATCGGCAGCTACAGCCTGCCCGGCGTCATGATCGGCGTGCTTCTCGCCGCCGGCATCGTCTCCCTTCTGGGCTATGTCTCGAAGCCCGGCCGCCTGCTGGACTTTGCCGCCCCCGGGCTCCTGCTGCTCGTCGCGCTCATCCGCCTCAGCTCCTTCTTCAACTCCAGCTGCCGCGGCAAGCGGCCCGTCACGCTCTCCCTTCTGCAGCGCCTCCCCTTCTGCGTGGCCGTGACGGATGCCGCCGGCAACGTCTCCTACCGCCTCGCGGTCTTCTTCCTCGAGTTTCTCCTGCTGATGATCGCCTTCTTCGTCGTGCTCGCCTTCTTCCTGCGCAAGCGCAACGCCGAGCTCTACGAGCCCTGCGGCCTGACGGGCCACGTCTGGCGCCGCTATCTGCTTTATTATTCCTGCATTGAGATCCTGATGGACTCCCTCCGTACGGACAAGCCCCTCATGCACTTCTCCTATCTCACCTCGCTCAATGCCTATTCCGCCTTCATCAGCTTCGCCCAGGTGACGTCCGCCTTCTTCCTCGCCTATGTTTTTATCTACTATGTGGTCTCCTCCGCGCGGGTAAACCGCTTCCGCTGGAAGCACCTTCTCTCCATTCTCGTCTTCGTCGTCTCTCTCGTCGGCGTCGGGTTCTTCGGAGAGTACAGCATCCAGCGCTACGGCTCCACGGTCACGGGCTACATCAGCATGATCGTCTCTCTCATCGCCGTCATCGTCAACGTGAAGCTCCTCTACCGCTCCTGCGAGCCGCAGGAGGATCTTTACGACTGAAAAAAAGCAAAAAAGGACCGCAGCCGATTCGGGCTGCGGTCTTTTTGTTTTGCGGAAGTTCAGATCAATACTTGCCGAGGGAGCCGGAGTTCTCGTCGTTCGGGGCGTACTCGGTGCGCCCGCCGGGCAGAACGGCATTGAGCACGATGCCGACGATGGAGGCAACGGCGAGGCCGGAGAGGCTCACGCTGCCGAGGGCGATGGCGCCCGCGTCGCTGTAGCTCACGCCGATGGCCAGGCCGATGATGAGCGCGGCAATGATGACGTTGCGGCTCTGCTGGAAGTCCGTGTGGTTCTCGACCATGTTGCGGATGCCGATGGCGGAGATCATGCCGTAGAGGATCAGGCTCACGCCTCCGATGGTGGCGGAGGGCATGGCCGTGATGAGGGCGGCGAACTTCGGGCAGAAGGAGAGGATGATGGCATAGAGGGCCGCGAGGCGGATGACCTTCGGGTCGTAGACCTTCGTCAGCGCGAGCACGCCGGTGTTCTCGCCGTAGGTCGTGTTGGCCGGGGCTCCGAAGAGGGCCGCGATGGCCGTGCCGACGCCGTCTCCAATGAGCGTGCGGTGCAGGCCCGGATCCTCAATGAAGTTCTTGCCGACCGTGCTTCCGATCGCGCTGATGTCGCCGACGTGCTCCATCATCGTGGCCACGGCGATCGGCACGATCGTCAGGATCGCGGAGACCAGCAGCCCCTTGTCCACGCTGCCCGCGGAGAACAGCCCGAACACGGTGTCCTGCATCTGGAACGGCAGACCGAACCAGGCCGCCTCCTTCACGCCGCTGAAGTCCACGTTGCCCGTCACGGCCGCGACGAGGTAGGACGCCAGCACGCCGATGAGGATCGGGATGATCTTGATCATGCCCTTGCCCCAGATGTTGCACACGATCACGACCGCGATCGCGACGAGGGCGATGCCCCAGTTCGTCACGCAGTTGTTGATCGCGGAGGGGGCGAGGTTCATGCCGATGGCAATGATGATCGGCCCGGTGACGACCGGCGGGAAGAACTTCATGACCTTCTTGCTGCCGAACACCTTGCACACGAGGGCGAGGATGAGATACAGCAGCCCTGCGCACGCGATGCCGACGCTGGCATACACGAGAGCCTCTCTCTCCGTATATCCTGCCGCCACGCCGGCCGCCTTCACGGCCGCATAGCCGCCGAGGAACGCGAACGAGGAGCCGAGGAAGACGGGGACCTTTCTCCCGGTGACGAGATGCATAAAGAGCGTTGAGATGCCGGCGAAGAGGAGCGTTGCCGAGACGCTCAGCCCCGTGATGATCGGCACGAGGACGGTCGCCCCGAACATGGCGAACATGTGCTGCAGGCCGAGGACGAGCATTTTCCCCGTACCAAGGGTTTTTGCGTCATAGATCGCTTCGTTTGACTTTTCCATGATTTTCTCCTTTCAAAAATTCCGCCGCATAGTATATCCTGTGCGGCGGAATTTTGCAAGAAAAGTTTTCCTTTTCTATGATATGAAATTCAAATCGTTTCTATTCGCCGCCTCCGGGTACGGCCGTGCAGAAATACAGGATGTCGCTCACGGCCTTCTCCCACCCGAACTGCACGGGGCTCACGAGCGCCCCGTTCACGACGGTCGTGCAGGTCTGCCCGCCGTCGAGCGTGTAGGCCTTGCGGCAGCCCTTCGCGAGCATCGCGTCCGCCGCCTGGCGGAGCGTGGCGTAATGATAATATTCCCCGGTGCCGCAGTTGAGGTTCATCGTGAGATAGTGCCTCTCTCCGAACATGCCGAGCGCGGCGCGGGCGTAGGTGTCCCGGATCTCGCCCCAGAGATAGTCGTCCGGGGTCACGTCCTGCCCCTCGTCGATGAGCACGGGGCCGAAGCAGAGCGAAAAGAGAATGTCGTTTTCGTCCACGAAGCGCTGCGCCTCCTCCTGCGAGGAAAACTGATTCCGGTAGGAAAAGAGCAGGTCGCCCGAGGCGGTGACGTAGCAGGTGTCGCAGGTCGACGGGTCAAACCGCCGGATCTGCCTCTGATAGACGACGATCCCGCAGTTTCTCGCGTGGTTGTAGAAGTCTCCCCCCACGGCGAGCACGGCGTTCGTCTGCGCGGCGAATTCGCTCGCGGTGCAGAAGTTCATGTCCCCGTAGCTGTCCCCCGCGATCTTTCTCCGGATCTGGGAGCCGTCCGCGGTGAAGATCTCCGCAAACGTCCCCACCATTCCCGCCTCTTCCTCCTGCCACTGGATCATCAGCAGGCTCTCGTCGAGATAATAGCGGATGAGCGTCCCCGGGATGAAGTCGATCTCTTCGCTGAAAACGGGCGTCTCGTCTCCGATGAGGCGCTGCGCCCGCCGGTCCGCGAGAAGCGCGGAGACCGCTGCCGGGTCTCCGGTGCTGCCGAAGCTGCTCTGCAGCGGTTCCGGGCCCGCGGTAGCGGTCTCGTCGATGGGCTGAATTTTCGGAATATAGGTGAGCGCGGCCGCGGCCGTCTCCTTCATCTGCGCCACGCGCGCATCGAGGCTCTGCTGCAGCCCGGCGGGATTCGTGACGTGCCAGGCCCGGTCAAAATAGCTCAGCCGGAGCTGCGCCTGCACGGTCACGCTGCTCTGCTCCTTTGCCTGCGCGCTCGCCTCTCCGAGCGCCGCCCAGAACAGATCGTCCAGCACGTCCTGCCGCACGCTCTCGTCCTCGTTGTAGACGTCGCTTCCGGCAGAGGCGGCCTCCACGCGCTCCTTCAGCAGCTCCTGCATCCGGCTCTGCACGAGCGGCGCCATCGCCGAAAGGCTCGGGCACGTGATGTAGACGTTCACGGCGGCCTCCGTCCCCTCGATCGCGGCGGGGTCCATCTGCCAGCTCCAGCTCCCCTGCAGGAGGCTGCAGAGCAGCTTCGCCTCGTCGCCTGCGGGCGGCCGGTCGATATACAGGCTTCCGCCGTCCGCGGTGATGAGGCACTTCTGCCCCGTCTCGTCCACGTCGATCCCCTGCATATAGCTCACGACGACGCTCTCCGGCGGCTCCGCGTTCTTCATCCCGTAGGTCGGGAAGAGCCGGCTGAAGAGAGAGCCCGAGGCTTCCGTGCTTTCGGCGGCCTCGGCCGAGGCCTGCGTGCCGCCGGCGCGCACGGCGAGAAACGACAGACAGAAGATCAGCACGAGGAGGCATACGCCTCCCGTGATGCCGCAGGAGAGGAAGACCCGGTTTCTGCGTTTGTTCATGTGTTTGGGAAAAGGCCGCTCAGAAGTCGGCGTTGCCGGTCGTGCGCGGGTGGAGCTCCACGTCGCGGATGTTGCTCACGCCCGTGAGATACATGACGAGCCGCTCAAACCCGAGCCCGTAGCCCGCGTGCCGGCAGGAGCCGTAGCGCCGCAGGTCGAGGTACCACCAGTAGTCCTCCTCCTTGAGCCCGAGCTCCTTCATGCGCGCCGTCAGCACGTCGAGGCGCTCCTCGCGCTGGCTTCCTCCGATGATCTCGCCGATGCCCGGCACGAGGCAGTCCGCCGCCGCGACGGTCTTCCCGTCGTCGTTGAGGCGCATGTAGAAGGCCTTGATCTCCTTGGGGTAGTTCTTGACGAAGATGGGCTTTTTGAAGACCTCCTCCGTCAGATACCGCTCGTGCTCCGTCTGCAGGTCGGTCCCCCATTCGACGGGGTAGTCGAACTCTTTTCCGCTCTTCTGCAATATCTCGACGGCCTCGCTGTAGTCGATGCGGCCGAACTCGTTGTCCGCCACGTTGCGCAGCCGGTCGATGAGCCCCTTGTCGACGAATTTGTTGAAGAACTCCATTTCCTGCGGGCAGTGCTCGAACACATAGTTGATCACGTACTTTACCATTTCCTCGGCGTTTTCCATATCATCCTCGAGGTCGGCAAAGGCCATCTCCGGCTCGATCATCCAGAACTCCGCCGCGTGCCGCTGCGTGTAGGAGACCTCCGCGCGGAAGGTCGGCCCGAAGGTATAGACGTCGCCGAAGGCCATCGCGAAGTTCTCGCAGTTGAGCTGCCCGGAGACGGTGAGATTCGTCGCCTTTCCGAAGAAGTCCTTGCTGTCGTCGACGGTCCCGTCCTCCTTCCGCGGGAGATTGTTGAGGTCGAGCGTCGTCACGCGGAACATCTCGCCCGCGCCCTCGCAGTCCGATCCCGTGATGATCGGCGTGTGGACGTAGACGAAGCCCTTGCTCCGGAAGAATTCGTGAATGGCCTGTGCGGCCGCCGCGCGCACGCGGAAGGTCGCGGAGAAAAGATTCGTCCGCGGGCGGAGATGCTGGATCGTCCGCAGAAATTCCACGCTGTGGCGCTTCTTCTGCAGCGGGTAGTCCGGTGTGGACACGCCTTCCACCTCGATGCTCTCGGCCTTCATCTCGAAGGGCTGCGGCGCCTCCGGCGTCAGCCGGATCGTTCCGCGGCAGACGAGCGCCGCGCCGACGTTCTGCTTGGCGATCTCCTCGTAATTTTCCAGGCTCTCCCGTTCCAGTACGACCTGCAGCGGCTTGAAGCAGCTGCCGTCGTTGAGTTCAATAAATCCGAAGTTTTTCAGATCCCGCACCGTGCGGACCCAGCCGCACACCGTGATGCTCTTTCCCTCGAATGCCGCGGCGTCCTCCCAGAGGCCCGCGATTCTCTGACGCTTCATCTCGTTCGTTCTCCTTACTTTTCACAATTGCATTGCCGGAATATCAAAACGGATCTATTATACGCGCTCTTTCTCTCTTTTTCAATCAGAAGATCAGCTGCACGGGGCACTTGAAGTTGCGCAGCACGACGTCCTCGTGCATGCCGCCGTCCTCCCCGTCCCTCGTCCAGGCGACGGGCCTGTCGAAAATAAACCGCGCCTTTTTCGTGTGCAGGATGATGAGCTTGTCGCTGTCGAAGCGGCGGGAGAGCACCGCGGAGGCAAGCTCCGCGAATTTTTCCACGCTTCCCGGGTCCTTCACGAGCACGAGCTCGGACATGCCGTCCCCCAGATGCACCATGTTCTCCGGCAGCCGCACAATCCCCGCGACGGACGTGGAGTTGCTCATGCTCCCGTAGACGAGATCCGGCTCGTCGAGCACGCCGACGTCCGTCTCCACGCGCACGTGATATTTTTCAATGTTCGGCAGCTCCGCCGCGCCCTGCAGGACGTAGGCGAGATGTCCCAGTGCCTTCTTCTGGCTCTGCGGCGTCGCGTAGCTCACGGCCGTGAACGCACCGAAGGCCGCGATGTAGGCGAAATAGGCGTCCTCGCCGAAGCCGCCGACGTCGAAGGGGTGCCCCTCGCCCTCCAGAATGAGCCGGCAGGCGCCGAGCGTGTCGTTCTTCGGGATCTCCAGCGTCGTCGCGACGTCGTTCGCCGTTCCCATCGGGATGTAGCCGACGGGAGGGGGCGCTTCCACGCCCATCAGCCCCGAGAGGACCTCGCTGAGTGTCCCGTCTCCCCCGATGCAGGCGACGGTGTCGTAATTTCCGGCGTATTCCCGGGCGTACCGCGTCGCGTCCCCGCGCCCCTCGGTATAGTAGAGCGTGGTCTCGTACCCGCCCTTGGCGAGCAGCTGCATGGCCTCCGGGAAGTTCACGGTATAGGCGCCCCGCCCCGCGGCGGGATTGATGATCAGCATAAGTTTCTTTTTCATATGCGTGGCCCCATTTTTTATTTTGGATGATTGGATTAAAAAAAGGGGCGCAGAACACTGCGCCCCTTTTGATGTTGCAAGCAAGTTATGCCATCTGATTGAGCTTGATGGTCATCGCAGACTTTTTGTGTGCTGCGTTGTTCTTATGCAGCAGACCCTTGCCGGCTGCATGATCGACCGTCTTGACTGCAACTTTATAGGCTTCGGCTGCCTTCACGCTATCGCCTTCGGCAACAGCAGCGTCAAACTTCTTCATCATGGTCTTGAGTTCCGTCTTTTCAGCGCGGTTCTTTGCGCGGAGCTCCTTGGACTTCTCGTCTCTTTTTGCAGCAGATTTAATATTGGCCATGGATCGATTGCACCTCCTCCTAAAAAATTGCGCTCTTTATCCGATCGCGTTTGTGAATTATAGCAAATATGTAAACCAAATGCAAGTCTTTTTTGCAAAAAAATTTTTCTTTTTTTCCTTGTGGCCTTTCTTTGATTCGGCCACAAAATCTTGTAGTTTTTCGATGTTTCACGTGAAACATTTTCGCGATGTTTCACGTGAAACATTTGCATTCCTTCCCTTCTGCTGTTATAATGCACGGGAACAAAAAGGAGAAACGATCGATGGCAAAAATCATTGCAATTGCAAACCAGAAGGGCGGCGTCGGCAAAACGACCACCGCCGTCAACCTGACGGCCGCGCTCACGCGCCTCGGCAAGCGCGTTCTTTTGGCGGACTGCGATCCCCAGGGCAACGCGACCTCGGGCATGGGCGTCAGCAAGAAGACCGTCCCCGGCACCTACGAGCTCCTCATTCAGGATGCCGACGTCTTTTCCTGCATTCAGCATACGGATTTTGGGGACGTGATCCCCGCCGGGCGCTCGCTCGCCGCGGCCTCCGTGGAGCTTGCCGGCCTCGAGAACCGGGAAAAAATTCTCCGCACGGCGCTCCAGAAGCTCTATACGGACTATGACTATATTTTTTTGGACTGTCCCCCCTCCCTCGAGCTTCTCACGCTCAACGCCCTCGTGGCGGCGGACAGCGTCCTCATCCCGATGCAGTGCGAATACTATGCGCTCGAAGGCATTGCCGACCTCATGAACAGCATCCGCCGCTGCAAGAAGAATCTCAATCCCCGCCTGGAGATTGAGGGCATTCTTCTCACAATGTATGACTCCCGCGCCAACCTCACGGTGCAGGTGGCAAACGAGCTGCGCAACTATCTTCCGCAGAAGGTCTATGACACGGTCATCCCCCGTGCCGTCCGCCTCTCCGAGGCCCCGAGCCACGGGCTTCCCGGGGTCGACTATGACAAGGCCAACCGCGGCTCCCGCGCCTACGGAGCGCTCGCGGAGGAATTCATCGCAAAGACAAAAACCGGAAAAGCATAAAGCATAAGGAGACATCATGCCGCCCAAAGAAAAAGAAAAACGAGGCCTCGGCGCCGGGCTCAGCGTCCTCTTCGGGGACGATCTCGAGGACGAGAAGGAGAACCTCTCCGTTCTCCCCATCGGCAAGGTCGAGCCCCGGCAGGAGCAGCCGCGAAACTATTTTGACGAGGAGGCCCTGCAGGCCCTGGCCGATTCCATCGCGACCCACGGCATCATTCAGCCCATCACGGTCCGTCCCCTGCCGAACGGCCAGTATCAGATCATTGCCGGCGAGCGCCGCTGGCGCGCCTCCCGCCTCGCGGGCCTCTCCGAGGTCCCCGTCCGCGTTTTAGAAGCGGACGACCGCACGACGGCCGAGCTGGCCCTCGTGGAGAATCTGCAGCGCGAGGATCTCAATCCCATGGAAGAGGCGAAGGGCTACAAGGCCCTCATGGAGGAATACGGTCTCACCCAGGAGGAGACGGCCCGCAGCGTCGGCCGCTCCCGCCCGGCCATTACGAACGCCATGCGCCTTCTCAATCTCTCCCCCGCCGTGATCCCGCTCGTGGAAAAAGGCGCCCTCTCCGCCGGCCACGCCCGCGCCCTTCTTCCCATTTCCGATCCCGCCCGCCAGAAGCAGGCGGCCGACGAGATCATCGCGAAGAGCTATTCCGTCCGCCGTGCCGAGTCCCTGGCCGCCCGCATTGCGAAGGAGGCCGCCGCTCCCGAAGCCCCCGAAGCGCCCGCCCCCTCCGGCGTGCAGATTGATTACGCCAAAGAGATCTCGGACGAGCTCTCGAAGCTCCTCGGCCGCCGGGTCCGCCTGCAGGAGGGCCGCAAGGGCGGAAAGCTCGAGCTTGAGTATTATTCCGCGGACGACCGCGAGGCCCTGATCGAAGCCCTGAAGCGTCTCAGCTGAAGCAGAAACGAAAAAAATAAGATTAAGATAAAAGAGGAAACGAATCATGCTTGATATCAAATTTGTCCGTGAAAATCCCGAAGCCGTCAAGGAAAACATCAGAAAGAAGTTCCAGGACTTCAAGCTCCCGCTCGTGGACGAGGTCGTTGCGCTCGATGCCGAGAACCGCGCCGCCATCAAGGAGGCGAGCGACCTCCGCGCCGACCGCAACCGGCTCTCCAAGCAGGTCGGCATGCTGATGGGCCAGGCGAAGAAGGATCCCTCCAAGCTTGCGGAGGCCGAGAAGGTCAAGGCCCTCGTCAAAGCCAATGCCGACCGCCTCGCGGAGCTCGAAGCGCGCGAGGAGGAGCTCGCCGCACGTATCCACACCATCATGCTCTCGATCCCGAACATCATCGACCCCTCCGTCCCCATCGGCCCGGACGACAGCGCCAACGTCGAGGTCCAGCGCTTCGGCGAGCCTCTCGTCCCGGATTTTGAGATCCCGTACCACACGCAGATCATGGAGCGCCTCAACGGCGTGGACATGGACGCCGCCGGCCGCGTCTCCGGCAACGGTTTCTATTACCTGATGGGCGACGTCGCCCGCCTCCACTCCGCCGTCCTCGCCTACGCGCGTGACTTCATGATCAACAAAGGCTTTATTTACTGCATTCCCCCCTTCATGATCCATGGCAACGTCGTCGAAGGCGTCATGAGCCAGACGGACATGGAAGCCATGATGTACAAGATTGAAGGCGAGGACCTCTACCTCATCGGCACCTCCGAACACTCCATGATCGGCAAGTTCATCGACCAGATCATCCCCGAGGAGACGCTCCCCCAGACGCTCACGAGCTATTCCCCCTGCTTCCGCAAGGAAAAGGGCGCCCACGGCATCGAGGAGCGCGGCGTCTACCGCATCCACCAGTTTGAAAAGCAGGAGATGATCGTCGTCTGCAAGCCGGAGGATTCCATGGCCTGGTATGAAAAGATGTGGCGCTTCTCCGTCGAGCTCTTCCGCAGCATGGACATCCCCGTCCGCCAGCTCGAGTGCTGTTCCGGCGACCTCGCGGACCTCAAGGTCAAGTCCTGCGATATCGAAGCCTGGTCTCCGCGCCAGCAGAAGTATTTTGAGGTCTGCTCCTGCTCCAACCTCGGCGACGCCCAGGCCCGCCGCCTGAAGATGCGCGTCAAGGGAGAGGACGGCAAGATGTACCTCCCGCACACGCTCAACAATACCGTCGTCGCGCCTCCCCGCATGCTCATCGCCTTCCTGGAAAATCACCTCCAGGCGGACGGCTCCGTCACCATCCCCGAGGTCCTTCAGCCCTACATGGGCGGCACGAAGGTCCTCACGCCGAAGGCCTGAGCTCCTTCTCCGCTCCTTTCCCGTTTTCCCCGGCTCCGGACGCGTTCCGGAGCCGTTTTTTTTGCGCTTCTTTCTACTTTATTATAATTAAAGTATTGCAAACTTTTTTCCTTTTTGTTATACTTAAACGATAATAGGCACATTATGCGGCAGGTGGTTTTTTATGAATTCCTATCAGGAGCTGTGGGACGCGGTTCTGAAAATTTTATCCTCCGACCTCACGCCGACGGCGATCCAGACCTGGTTCTCGGACTGCCGCCCGGTAGACTGGACGGGCGGCAAGCTGGTCCTCTCCGTGAAGAACGAGTTCACGCGCAAGATCATCGAGCAGCGCTTTTCCGAAAAGATCAAAGCCGCCCTCCGCGAGCTGTTTTCGGAGGACGTCGACGTGCTTCTCCTCGCGGGAGACGAGGAGGTCCTCAATTATAACGAGACCAAGTCCGGCGGGGACGGGGACTTTCTCCCCGAGATGGAGGACTATACGTTTGACCGCTTCATCGTCGGCAATTCCAACAAGTTTGCCCACGCCGCGGCCATGGCCGTCGCCGAAAAGCCGGGCGGCCAGGGCTACAATCCCCTCTTCATTTACGGCAACTCCGGCCTCGGCAAGACGCATCTCCTCTATGCCATCGGCCAGCGCATCCACACCGCCGACCCCACCAAAAAGATTTCCTACATCAAGGGAGACGATTTCACCAACCGCCTGGTCCATTCCATCCAGCAGCACAAGATGCAGGACTTCCGCGACGAGTTCCGCAATGTCGACCTTCTTCTGGTGGACGATATTCAGTTCATCGCCGGCAAGCAGCAGACGCAGGAGGAGTTCTTCCACACCTTCAATTCCATCTACGAAGCCGGCAATCAGATCGTCGTCACGTCGGACCGCCCTCCCATCGAGATGTCCCTCCTGGACGACCGTCTCCGCACGCGCTTTGAATGGGGCCTGATGGCGGACATTCAGCCCCCCGACCTTGAGACGCGCATGGCCATCGTCTCAAACAAGGCCCGCCGTCTCGGCCTGATGCTCTCTCCGGAGGCGGTGGAATTCATCGCCGCGCAGGTCAAGTCCAACATCCGCCAGCTCGAGGGCGTCATCAAGAAGCTCACGGCCTACAAGGAGATCTTAAACGAGGTCATCACGACGGACTCGGTGCGCCGCGCCATCAAAGACGTCATCCGCACGGAGGAGACGACGCCCGCCCGCATCCTTTTCGAGACCTCCGCCTACTATTCCGTCTCCGAGGAGGAGATCCGCGGGCAGAACCGCGCCCGCCTCGTCGCGGAGGCGCGCCAGGTCGCGATGTACCTCATGCGCAATCTCACGCAGCTCTCCCTCTCCGAGATCGGCGATCAGTTTGAAGGCCGCAACCATTCCACGGTCCTCTCCTCCATCCGCAAGATCGAGGATTCCATCAAGTCCGACGCCTCCATGGCCGCCAAGATCCGGGACATTTCCTCCAACATCAACTCCCAGTAGTTTTCCACATTTTGCTGTTCAAACCGCTCCCTTCTCCGGTCGAAATTTTTTTCCCCTCCTTTTTCCCTTCCGTTTCCTCCCGTTTTTCCACAGGTTCCCTCCTCTGCTTTTTCCCTGTTTTAAAGCATTTTTCCCGCTTTTCCACAATTTTTGCTCTCTAATACTGTTATTACTAAAAATATTATTTATATATTCCTCTCAAACGATCTTTCTCAAGGAGAATCTGCCATGAAATTTACATGCGAGAAATCCGTTCTGCAGGAGGCCGGCATCGTCGCCTCCCGCGCCGTCGCCTCCAAAAGCCCGATCGCCGCGCTCGAGGGCATCCTCTTCGAGGCGGGGGTCGCCCTGAAGCTCACGGGCTTTGACCTCAAGGAGGCCATCTACACCTCCATCGAGGCCGACGTCGCCGAGCCGGGCTCCATGATCCTCAATGCCCGCTTCTTCAACGAGCTGATCCGCCGCCTGCCGGACGGTCTCGTCACCTTCACGTGCGACGAGAAGCTCAATGTCAATGTCCGCTGCGGCCGCTCCGAGTTCAGCATCATCGGCCTCGACACGTCGGACTATCCCGAGATGCCCTCCTTCAACGGCACGAGCACCTTCACCATCCCGCAGAACCTCCTCAAAAACATGATCTCCCGCTCCATCTTTGCCGTCGCGAAGGATGAGATCCGCCCCGTCTACACCGGCGCCCAGTTCGAGCTCCAGGGCAGCGAGCTGACCGTCGTCGCGGTCGACGGCTACCGTCTCGCCCGCCGCGTCGAGCACATTGAGAACAAAAACACGGAGAACACGGCCTTCGTCGTCCCCGGCTTTGCCCTGAGCGACGTTGAGAAGATCTGCGCCGACACGGACGAGCCCTGCTATCTCTCCATCGGCGGCAAGCACATCTCCTTCACGGTCGGCAGCACGGTCGTCGTGACGCGCCGCCTCGAGGGCGATTTCCTCAACCACCGCAAGTCCGTTCCCGTGAATTTCCGCACGGTCGTCGGCATTGACCGCGGCGAGCTCATCTCGGTCATTGACCGCGTCTCCCTCGTCCTGAACGACAAGAACAACAACCCCGTTCGCATGACCTTTGACGACGGCCGCATCCACTGCGTCTGCTCCGCCTCCACCGGCAAGGCGGAGGACACCTGCTCCTGCAACGGTGACGGCGAAGGCATCGAGATCGGCTTCAACGACCGCTATCTCCTCGACGCCCTCAAGGCCTGCGAAAAGGACGAGCTTCAGCTCTGCCTCAATACCTCCTCCTCCCCCTGCGTCATCCGCGCGTCCGACGGCTCGGAGAGCTTCACCTACATGATCCTCCCCGTCCGCCTGCACGCCTGAGAGATCAAAAAAAGGAACCTTTACCTATGGAAGAGATCACCATCCGAACGGACTTTATCAAGCTTGACGCGCTCTTGAAATACGCCTCCCTCGTCGCGAGCGGCGGCGAGGCGAAGCTGCTCATTTCCGACGGGCAGGTCCTCGTCAACGGCGAGGTCTGCACGATGCGCGGCAAAAAGCTCCGCTCCGGCGACGTCGTAGAGCTTGCGCATCAGAAGCTCCGCGTTCTTCATGAAGATTGACCGCCTCGCCCTCACGGGCTTTCGCAATTACGAGTTTGAATCGATCGAATTCGCGCCGGGCACGAATGTCATCTCCGGCAGCAACGCCCAGGGGAAGACGAATCTTCTTGAGTCCGTCTATCTCCTCTCCTGCGGCCGCAGCTTCCGCACGCGTTTCGACAAGGAGCTTGTAAACTTCGCCTATTCCTCCTCCGAGATCCTGGCGGACCTCACGAGCCGCGGCCGGGAGCAGACGGTGAAGATCGCCCTCCGCCCCGGCAGCGCGAAGAAGATCCTCGTCAACGGCGTCAAAAAGTCGGCCTCCGAGCTCGCCGAGACGCTGAACGTCGTCCTCTTCTGCCCCGACGACCTGGATCTCATCAAGGACGGGGCCGCGGTCCGCCGCCGCCTGCTCGATCAGGCCATCGGCCAGATCCGCCCGCAGTACGAAGCGATTCTCTCCGAGTTCAACCGCCTCTACGAGCAGAAAACGCGTATTTTGAAGGACTGGCGCGAAAAACCCTCCCTTCTCGACCCGCTCGACGAATTCTCGGACGGGCTCTGCCGCTGCTCGGCCAAGCTCATCCGCTATCGCGCCGCCTATACGCTCCGCCTGCAGGAGGCGGCGGCGCCGATCCACCGGGAGCTCTCCGCCTCGGACGAACAGCTCTCGGTGGAATATAAGACCGTCGGCACCGTGCAGGACCCCCTCGCCTCCGAAAAGGAGATCTATTACGCCCTCTGCGACCATCAGGAGTCGCACCGCCGCGCCGAGATCGAATCCGGCCTCTGCCTTACGGGCGCGCACAAGGACGATCTGGACATCTCCATCAACGGCGCCTCCGCCCGGAGCTTTGCCTCCCAGGGCCAGACGCGCACGGCCGCCCTCTCCCTCAAGCTCGCGGAGCGGGAGCTTCTCTTTGCCGAGACGGGCGAATATCCCGTCCTCCTGCTCGACGATGTTCTCTCCGAGCTTGACGCCGCCCGCCAGGAGTTCGTCCTCAACCGCATCGGCGGCGGACAGACGCTCATCACCTGCTGCGAGGACGAGGGCATCTCCCACCGCACCGGCGGCAAGGTCCTCTTCATCGAGAAGGGCCGGGTGCGCGCATGATCTTCGAGCTCGGCAAGAACAAATTTATCAACTCCCCCGACGTTGTCGGCGTTTTTGATCTGGACATCACCTCGCAGTCGCACCTCACGCGCGCGTTTCTGCGCGCCTCGGAGGAGCGCGGCGCGGTGGACAATGCCTCCGAGGACCTGCCGAAGTCCTTCGTTCTCGATGCCTCCGGCCGCCTCACGCTCGTCCAGAGCTCGTCCGCAACGCTCGCCAGACATATGGAAGTACTGAAATAAAAGGAAGCACAGAAAGCTATGGCAGACATTACCGAAAAAGTGACCCAGGAATACGACGCGTCCCAGATCCAGGTGCTCGAAGGCCTCGAGGCCGTCCGCAAGCGCCCGGGCATGTACATCGGCTCCACGTCCTCCTCCGGCCTTCATCATCTGGTCTACGAGATCGTGGACAACTCCATCGACGAGGCCCTCGCCGGCTACTGCACGGACATTGACGTCACCATCGAAGAGAACGACATCATCCGCGTGAGCGACAACGGCCGCGGCATTCCGGTGGACATCCAGGAGCAGACGGGCAGATCCGCCCTCGAGGTCGTCTATACGGTCCTCCACGCCGGCGGCAAGTTCGGCGGCGGGGGCTACAAGGTCTCCGGCGGCCTGCACGGCGTCGGCGCCAGCGTCGTCAACGCCCTCTCCGAGTGGCTGGAGGTGCAGGTGCACCGCGGCGGAAAGATCTATCAGATGCGCTTCTCCCGCGGCGCCATCACGCAGGACATTACCGTCGTCGGCACCACGGACCATACCGGCACCACGGTCCGCTTCAAGCCGGACCCCGAGATGTTCGACGATACGCGCTATGACTATGAGATCCTCCACACGCGCATGCGCGAGCAGGCCTTTTTAAACGCCGGATTGCGCATCACGATCTCCGACGTCCGGCCCGACCGCGAGGAGCCGGACCGGGAGTGCCGGGACGTTCTCTGCTACGAAGGCGGCATCCGGGAATATGTCTCCTACCTCAACCGCAACAAGACCCCCGTGCATGAGGACATTCTCTATTTCTCGGGCAAGGACGAGAAGAACGGCGCCGTCGCCGAGATCGCCCTGCAGTATAACGACGGCTACAACGAGACCGTTGTTTCCTTCGCCAACGACATCCACACGCCCGAAGGCGGCATGCACGAGACGGGCTTCCGCACCGCGCTCACGCGCGTTATCAACGCCTACGGCCAGAAGAACAAGCTCATCAAGGACACCGACAAGGTCTCCGGCGACGATGTCCGCGAGGGCGTCTCCGCCGTCATCTCCGTCAAGCTCCCCGAAGCCCAGTTCGAGGGCCAGACCAAGCAGAAGCTCGGCAACGCCTACATCCGCACCCTGGTCGACAATATCGTCTCCGACCAGATGGCGACGTATCTCGAGGAGCATCCCTCCGTCGCCAAGACGATCCTCGACAAGGCCATGATGGCCAACCGCGCCCGCGAGGCGGCGCGCAAGGCCAAGGAATCCGTCCGCCGCAAGACCGGCCTCGAGTCCGGCCAGATGCCCGACAAGCTGCAGGACTGCAACGAGCGCGACCCCTCCCTCTGCGAGATCTACATCGTCGAGGGCGACAGCGCCGCGGGCTCCGCCATCCAGGGCCGCGATTCCCGCTTCCAGGCCATCCTCGCCATGTGGGGCAAGATGCTCAACGTGGAGAAGGCCCGCATCGACAAGATCTACGGCAACGACAAGCTCCAGCCCCTCATCACCGCCCTCGGCACCGGCATCGGGGACGAGTTCAATCTCGACCGCCTGCGCTATCACAAGATCATCATCATGTCCGATGCCGATGTCGACGGCGCCCACATCCGCACGCTCCTTCTGACGTTCTTCTTCCGCCACATGCGCCCGCTCATTGAAAACGGCTACGTCTATTCCGCCGTTCCCCCCCTCTACAAGCTCACGCGCGGCAAGCAGCAGCGCGTCGCCTATTCCGACGAGCAGCGCGACCGCGTCTCCGCCGAGATGCGCGGGGACAATCCCAACGTCAAGATCGACATCTCCCGCTTCAAGGGCCTCGGCGAAATGGACCCCCACGAGCTCTGGGAGACGACGATGGACCCCGAGCAGCGCTCCCTGCGCCGCATCACGCTCGGCGACGCCGTCATGGCCGACCAGATCTTCACGCTTCTCATGGGCGAGGAGGTCGAGCCCCGGCGCGACTGGATCGAGGCCAACGCCCGCCACGTCGTCAATCTGGACAAATAAGGGAAAGGAGAAGCGAAACAGCAAGCTATGGCACACAAGAGAGATTACAAGCCCGAAGACATTCTCTTCCCGAATCAGGTCATCACGGAGTCCGAGCTCGTCGGCGAGATGCAGAAGAGCTATATCGACTATGCGATGTCCGTCATCGTCTCCCGCGCCCTTCCCGACGCGCGGGACGGGCTCAAGCCGGTCCACCGCCGCATCCTCTACACCATGCATGAGGACGGCCTCACGGCCGACAAGGCCTTCAAAAAATCCGCCACCTGCGTCGGCGACGTTCTCGGCAAATATCACCCCCACGGCGACGCCTCCGTCTACGACGCCATGGTCCGTCTCGCGCAGGACTTTTCCATGCGCTACATGCTGGTCGACGGGCACGGCAACTTCGGCTCCGTCGACGGCGACCCTCCGGCCGCCTACCGTTACACCGAAGCCCGACTTTCGAAGATCTCTGCCGAGATGCTCCGCGACATCGAGAAGGACACGGTCGACTGGGACCCGAACTTTGACGAATCCCGCCGCGAGCCCCGCGTCCTCCCCTCCCGCTTCCCGAACCTCCTCGTGAACGGCTCGAGCGGCATCGCCGTCGGCATGGCGACGAACATCCCGCCCCACAACCTCACGGAGGTCATCAACGCCTGCGTCTGCGTTCTCGATAACCCCGACGCCGACCTCAACGACCTCATGGCCTGCGTCCAGGGGCCGGACTTCCCGACGAAGGGCATCATCATGGGCCGCAGCGGCATCCGCCAGGCCTACGCCACCGGCCGCGGCAAGATCACGGTCCGCGCCCGCACGGAGTTTGAGGAATACGGGCGCGACAAGCGCACGCGCATCATCGTCACGGAGCTGCCCTATCAGGTCAACAAGCGCCAGCTCATCAAGAACATGGCCGAGCAGGTGCGCGACAAGCGCCTCGAGGGCATTTCCGACATCCGCGACGAGACGGACCGCAACGGCATGCGCATCGTCATCGAGCTCAAGAAGGACGCCAACCCCGGCGTCGTCCTCAACCGCCTCTTCGCGCAGACGGCGCTCCAGTCCGGCTTCTCCATCAACATGCTCGCCCTCGTCAATGACCAGTCCCAGCCGAAGGTGCTCTCCCTGCGCGAGATGCTCGACGAATATCTCGCCTTCCAGGAGCAGGTCCTGACGCGGCGCACGCGCTACGATCTCAAGAAGGCGCAGGAGCGGGCCCATCTGCTCGAAGGCCTCCTCATCGCGCAGGACAATATCGACGAGGTCGTCCGCATCATCCGCTCCAGCTACGACGACGCGAAGGAGAACCTCATGCAGCGCTTCTCGCTCGACGATGTCCAGGCCCAGTATGTCCTGGACATGCGCCTTAAGGCACTCCAGGGGCTCGACCGGGAGAAGCTCAGCGAGGAATATCAGTCCCTCGAGGAGAAGATCCGCTATTATGAAGATCTCCTCGCCGACCCCGTCAAGATCAAAGCCCTCCTCAAGGAGGAGCTCATCGCCATCCGCGACAAGTACGGCGACAAGCGCCTCACGGAGATCCGGGACGTCGTCGAGGACATTCTCGACGAGGACCTCATCCAGGAGGAGCTCTCCGTCTTCACGCTCTCCCGCGGCGGCTACATCAAGCGCATGCCCGTCTCCGAATACCGCGCCCAGGGCCGCGGCGGCAAGGGCGTCCGCGCCATGTCCACCAAGGAGGAGGACTCCGTCGACACGGTCTTCACGGCCTCCACGCACGACAATATCCTCTTCTTCATGAACTCCGGCCGCGCCTTCGTCAAGAAGGGCTACGCGATCCCGGCCTCCTCCCGCGCCGCCCGCGGCACGAATCTCGTCAACATTCTTCCCATTGAAGCCGGCGAGAACGCCGAGCGCGTCAGCGCCATGATCTGCGGCCGCAGCGCCTCGGAGGACCAATATCTCGTCTTCGTCACGAAAAACGGCACGGTCAAGCGCATGGAGCAGAGCTCCCTCAAGAACATCCGCGCCAGCGGCATCCGCGCCATCACGCTCGACGAGGGGGACGAGCTCATCTCCGTCCTCCAGACCACCGGCTCCGACACCGTGCTCATTGCCACGAAGGACGGCTGCTGCAACGGCTTCCCGGAGACGGACGCCCGCTCCATGGGCCGCACGGCCGTCGGCGTCCGCGGCATCCGGCTCCGCGAGGGGGACGCCGTCGTCGGCGCCTGCTGCTCCTCGCAGGGCTCCGAGCTCCTCACGGTCACGGAAAAGGGCTTCGGCAAGCGGACGGACCTGGAGGAATACCGCATCACGCACCGCGGCGGCATGGGCGTGAAGAACTATAACGTCTCGGAGAAGACGGGCTCCGTCGTCGGCATCGAGGCCGTCTCCGGAGACGAGGATCTTCTCGTCATCGCCAACGACGGCACCATCATCCGCTTCCCCGTCGCCTCCGTCCGCAAGACGGGGCGCAGCGCGGCAGGCGTGCGCATCATGTCGCTCGCTCCGGGCGCCTCCGTCATCTCCCTTGCGAAGACGGAGCGGGAAGCCCCTTCGGAAGACGCCGAAGCGCCCGCCTTTGAACCCGAGCTTCCGGACGATGCAGACTAAGAAAACCGTCTCCATCTATACCGACGGGGCCTGCAGCGGCAATCCCGGCCCCGGCGGCTGGGCGGCCGTCCTCTGCTGCAAGGGCGCCGAAAAGGAGATCTCGGGCGGCGAGAAGGAGACGACGAACAACCGCATGGAGCTCCTCGCCGTCATCTCCGCCCTCGAGTGCCTCCGCGAGCCCTGCCGCGTCGACCTCTATTCGGACTCCCGCTATGTCGTCGACGGCCTGGAAAAGGGCTGGGCGGCGTCCTGGAAGCGCCGCGGCTGGGTCAAGAGCAACAAGGAGCCCGCCCTGAACCCCGACCTGTGGGACCGTCTCCTGCTCCTGACGGCCCAGCACGAGATGACCTGTCACTGGGTCAAGGGCCACGCCGAAAACGAAAAAAACAACCGCTGCGACACGCTTGCCGTGCAGCAGCGGGACCGGTATGCTTCCCTTTAAGCAAAGCGCAAAAAAGGCTCCGGCAGCCGCCGGAGCCTTTCGTATGGCTTTTTTTACCGCACGAGGATCGAGCTCTTCCCGTAGAACGTGCAGCAGTCCTCGTTCTGATAATCCTCCATGCTGTCGCTCAGGTCCGAGAAATAGAGGAGCAGGGGCTGCTCTGTGTAGGGCGCGAATTCGCACTCGCGGACGGCGTCGTCCTCCAGGACGCTCTGCCGCTCCAGCGCCTCGGCGTAATACGTTTCGGCCTCTCCGTTCCGCAGGCTCGAGAGCGCGATCACGGCCGTGAGCCCCTTCCCCTGCACCTTCACGGCGCCCGCGAGCAGCGCCAGGGCGCAGAGCCCGCAGGCAAGCGCCGGCAGCGGTGAGACGGCGTCCCCCTCGCTCCGCTTTTTCCCGACGAGCTCATTCAGCGCCCCGCACCACCAGAAGAGGTTGAACACGCTCAGGAGCAGAAACGCGTAATAGAGGATGTTCACGAGCCGCTCCGGCCCGAGGATGCCCATGGCGTAGATCTGCGGCGTGAACATCGAGGCGTGCAGCAGAAAGCTCAGCGCCGTCACGGCGAGCGGCAGGCGGAACCGGCAGCGGCAGCCCCGTGCCGCGCTCCAGGCAAACGGCAGCAGCGCCGCCATCACGGCGAGATACCGCCCGTCGAGCGCCCAAGTGACGCACTGCTCTGCGCACATTTTGACCGACAGCAGCACGGCGCTCACGGCGCCCGGATGCTCCGGCACCTCCGCCTGCCTTACGGCGTTTCCCGGCGCGAGCACGCTCAGCGCGAACGCGGCGAGCAGCACGCACCCCGGCAGCGCGAAGCGCTTCCACCGCCCGTCCCTTCGGAGCAGCAGCGCAAAGAGCAGCAGCGCGAGCGAGACGCAGGCGAACAGCGCCGTCACGTAGTTCCCGCCCCCGAGCAGGATCCCGAAGAAGCACAGCAGCGCGACGCGCCCCCCTCCGCCCTTCTGCAGCAGCGAAATGCCGCAGGCAAAGGCGAAGAGCAGCATCCCGAAGGTAAAGGTATAGTAGATCCCCCCGTTATACCAGTAAAAGCCCTGCAGCGCTCCGGGCAGCGCCTGCGTGCAGCCGATGCCGGCCGCCGCGGCGAAGAGCAGCGCCGTTGCCTTCCGGCAGGAAAAAACATCGTGATAAAGCCGCACGGAGAAGCAGAAGATCCCGCCGAGAAGCCCTCCGAGCGTGATCCAGGCCGTCGCCCGGTAGGCGGCGAGCCCGAAGATCCCGGGCTGAAACGCCATCAGCACGATGGCGGCGAAGGTCCCCTGCCAGCTGGTGTAGACCTTTCCGGCCTTTTCCGCGGCGCCGCGCAGGGCCCCGAGGAGCCCCTCGCCCGTCTGCAGCGCGCGGTAGGTCTCGCAGCTGAAGCTGAAGTCGTCCGCCGAGGGCACGTCGTATTCGGCGATCTTCAGCATCGGCACGAGCAGCGCGATCAGCGCGAGGACGGCCAGCACGGCGGCCAGGCGCGTAACGTCCTTCCGGGAAAAGAGCCCCCTGCCCCATGCCGCGATGCTCCGGTCCTCCTCCTCGTCGATCGCGGCCGTCACGGCCGCCATCTGCGCCATCAGGAACACCGGGTACCACGGGAACCATCCCTCGATGGCCGTCTGCATCATGAGGAGCTCCCCGAAGATGAGGATCCGGAAGATCCCGGCGAGCTCCCGATCGCGGCTCTCCTTCAGCGCCTTCGCCGTCCGCGTGAGCACGAGCCCCGCCGCGGCGAGCGTCACGAGCCCGCCCTCCTGCAGCGTCTGCAGCACGGCGTTGTGCGCGTGGTAGTTGAGCGAGGTGTTCGGCCGGTAGAAGAACTCCGCCTCCGTCCCGAGCCCGTGCCCGAAGAGCGGCTTCTGCAGCGCCAGCGTGAGCGAGCCGTTCCATATGATGAACCTTACCAGCATCGACGCCTCGATGGCGATCACGCCCGCGAGCAGCCCCTCGAAGCCCTCCCAGTGGAAGTATCCGTACGCGCACAGCATCAATACGGCGAAAAACGCCGCCGCGAGCGCGGAGAAGACGTTCAGCGAGAGCCGTTCCGCGGCTTTCCGCACGCGCGGGAAGATCAGATACAGCGCGATCGGCACGCACCCCAGCATGGCCGAGGCGCAGTGGATGAGCGCGAGGTTGGCGAAGAACAGCAGCAGATAGAGCGCCGTGCGCGCCCGCGCCCCGCCGAGGTGCCGGTCGAGCAGCGCGCAGAGCAGCGCGAAGAACATCGGATACCCCGTGAGATTGTCCGGCGCGATGAGATATTCCGCCTGCCAGGTGCCGATGGCGAAATAGAGCTGCGGCCACAGGGCAAAGGCGAGGTTCAAGCCGAGCAGCACGATATAGAGCAGCGTTGCCGCGGCCGTGAAGCGCCTTGCCCCGCGCCTTGAGGCGCAGGCCATCGTCGCGAAGAGCAGCATCGCGAGGGGATACTGCATCGTGTTCCCGATGCGAAAGCTCGCCCCTCCCTCGCCAAAGAGCGTCGTCAGCGCCGTGCAGAGATAAAAGAGCAGGATCGCCGGCAGCACGCCCGCGTGAAATCTCCCGCGCCGCGCGATGAGCCACACGGCGAAGGCCGCCGGGATGAAGTATTTCATCGCCGCCTGCGTGCGGAGATAGAGCGCCATGAAAATGTCCCAGAACCGGTATCCCGTGCCGTAGAGCGTATAGAAATGCATGCTCTCGATGCACCGGTCCATCGTCAGCAGGGCCGCGAGGATGAGCGCCGTGAGCGCAAGCTCGGTGAGGACGTTCTTCGCCGTATATTTTTTCGTTTTCGTTTCCATGCCCCTTGCGTCTCCCGTCGTTTTTTGTAACAGCCTATTATATTCGTTTTTTGGCATTTGCGCAACCGAATGCCGTTTCCAATTTCAGAAAGAAAGGTAAAACCGATGAGAATTTTTTTTATTGACTATGAAAACGTGAGCTTTGCCGGCATGCGCGGCATCAGCGGCATCGCCCCGGACGACAAGGTCTATCTTTTCTATACCGTGAATTCCAACAAGATGGACTTTGACCTCTATCAGGAGCTCTCCGGCATCCAGGCCCAGGTGGAGATGATCCGCGTTGTCACGGGCAACAACAGCCTTGACTTCCAGCTCTGCACCTTCCTCGGCTCCCTCACGCCCTCGCATGCGAAGGACGCCTTCATCATCGTCAGCAAGGACAAGGGCTATTCCTCCGTCGTCTCCTTCTGGCAGGAGCGCGGCTTCAACATCAAGCAGGTCAACAACATGGAGCTCGAGGACGATTCCGCCATGCTCCAGGACCTGAAGGAAAAGCTCCCCCAGTACGAACAGGACCTCCCCGAGATCGTCGCCATGATCAAGAAATACAAGACCAAACAGGGCCTCAACAACGCCCTCTGCAAGCTCTACGGCAACGACAAGACCGCCGCCATCAACAAAGCCATCAAGGTCCACATCAAGGACAAGAAGAGCCACTGAGAAAATTTTTACTGAATAAAAATTCAGTGAATTATTTTTCAGTATACCGGTTCCGCAACAAAAAAGACTTGTTTCGGTTATGAAGCTCAATTATAATAGGAATAGAGAAAGGAGTGTGAAAGCGTTGGGTGTCAACCGGGAATACAAGGACCGGCTCTTCCGCCTGCTCTTCGGGCAGGAGGAGAACAAGGAGAATATGCTCTCCCTATATAACGCATTGAATCATACCGCATATACCGACCCGAAGGATCTCACGATCACGACGATCGACGATGTGATCTATGTCGGGATGAAGAACGATGTCTCCTTTATCCTGGCCGATTCCATCAGCCTCTGGGAGCAGCAGAGCAGCTATAACCCGAACATGCCGCTGCGCGGCTTCCTGTATTTCGGGAAGCTCTATAACAGCTACGTGGAGCGCAACCGGCTGAACCTATACGGCAGCGAGCTGCTCCGCATTCCTTCTCCGAAATACGTCGTGCTCTACAACGGCACAGTCGAGCAGCCGGCGGAGAAGAAGCTGAAGCTTTCCGACGCATTTGTTCATTCCGATGGAACCGGAGAATTTGAGTGGACGGCGACGATGGTCAACATCAACCCGGGAAAGAACGAGGAACTGCTTTCCTCCTGCCCGGCTCTGGGCGATTATATGACGCTGATCAATGAGATCCGGGAGAATCGCACCAAAGGCGAGGACGTGGAAGACGCGATCGACCATGCGGTTGTGAGCTGCATTGAAAACAACGTATTAAAAGATTTTTTACTGAAGCACAGAACGGAGGTGCTGGACGTGTGCTTGACCGAATTTAACCGTGAGATCTACGAAGAAGGCATCCGTGCAGAAGGCCGGGCAGAAGAAAGGGCTCGTTATGCAGAGGAGCGTGCTCACTATGCCGCGGAGAAATCCCAGCTGAACGGTTTTATCTTTGCCTTTAAGGCTAAACTTTAATAACTGCAGACCGTCAACTCTAAAAAGTTATTAAGCCATTCTCTCGTCTCCGCCCCCTCGGGGGGCGGACTTCTTTGATTATAACACCCGTTGAATACGAACAGAAAAGAACGAATATTATGATCGTTACCTATGAATTAGATCCCAGTCAGGAGCTGACCGAGGAAGAAAAGGAAGAAATTCGGAAAGCATGTGAAAGAGAGCCGGTACCGGATGAGGACTGCCCGGAGCTTTCCGAGTCAATGCTGAAATCGCTGAAGGCAGCCGTAAGAAATCGCAACCGCGCAGCGAGAATAAAGGAAGCATAATATAAGAGTAACTCCGCCCCCTCCGGGGGCGGCTTTTTTGCGCCCTTTCTACTATATATATTATTCTCCCTCCGCCCGTCCCACAAAATGTAACTGAAATGTAACTATAAAATTGTTGCATTTTGCCCCCGATGAGCGTACTTTTATAGTGTATAAACAGATGATTAACGTGGGCCACTTTGCCCGGTTGAAAAATTTGTGGAAAAAGGTCGAAAATTTTGAGCCTTTTTTTGATCCCAAACCCTCTTTTTAAGTAGAGGGGAAGGTATGCACGTCCCCGGAAGTTCCAAATCTGTAAGTAAGTCATTCGAAAGGATGGGTAAACATATGAACGAAGCTACGAAACTCAATCTCAAACGCGGCCTCGCTGCGCTGCTTGCCGTGCTGATGATCCTCAGCCTCGGCATCATCGCGAGGGATTCCTCCCTCAAGGCCGATGAAGAGGCCCCGGCCACGGAGGCCGTTCCCGAGCAGGCCGACGCCGTCGAGCCCCCGGTGACGACGGACCCGGTCGAAGTGGTCCAGGAAGTCGTGATCGAAACGCCGGCCGAAGAGCCGGCCCCAGCTGAGGAAGCCGCTCCCGCTGAGGAAGCCGCTCCTGCCGAAGAGGCTGCTCCCGCCGAGGAAGCTGCTCCTGCGGAAGAAGCCGCTCCCGCCGAAGAGGCTGCTCCTGCCGAGGAAGCCGCTCCCGCCGAGGAGTCCGCTCCGGCCGTAGACGAAGCGGCCGTCGAAGAAGCCCAGGCGGAGGCCGAAGAGGCCAAGGCCGAGGAAGCCGCCGCAGCGGAAGCCGCCGACGCGGCTGCCGAAGAGGCAGAGGCCGCCGGCTTTGACGTCGAGGAAGCCTACAAGCACTACATGGAGCTCGAGACCGAGGAAGAGCGCCAGGCTTATCTTGATTCCCTCTCCGCCGAGAACCGCGAGATCCTTGTGAAGTACATCGAGGCCAAGCTTGCCGAGGCCGCCGCAGCGGAAGCTGCCGCAGCCGCCGAGCAGAAGGCCGAGGAAGCCGCCGCTCCCGCTGAGGCCGTTGAAGAGGCCGTCGAGGAAGCTCCGGTCTACGCCGGCGAGGAGACCGCCGAGGTCGCCGAGACCTGGGCCGGCCGCGAGACGAGCACCCCGCGTACGGTTACTGTCAACATCTCCGCGGACAACGGTTACACCGAGACGCTTACTTATTCCGAGAACAACTCCGTCATCAAGTTCGCGCTTGACCTTGCCGGCTATGAGGTCCTCGGCATCGACACCGACGGCGGTCACCTCTCCGGCTCCAACGGCTCCTACGCCGTTGACATGTATGACTGCAACGAAGCCGTCGTCACCGTCCTCCTGAAGAGCACGGCCGTCGAAGCCCCCGAGGCCGAGGAAGCGGAAGACGTCGAGGCCGTGGAAGAGGTCGAGGAAGTCGAAGCGATCGAAGAAGTCGAAGAAGCCGAAGCAGTGGAGGAAGTCGAAGACGAAGAGATCGTCGAAGACGCTGAAGCTGTTGAAGAGGAAGAAGTTGTAGAAGAAGCTGCCGAAGCGACCGAAGCGACCGAAGAGGAAGAGGCCGAAGAAGAGGCCCGCGTTTATGACTATGAGCGCGATGAAGACGGCAACCTGATCCTGGACGAGAACGGCGACCCGATCGCCGTCACCGCCGAGGGCGAAGACATCCCGACCGGTTACCTCCGCGATGAGGACGGCAACCTGGTCCTCGATGAGAACGGCAACCCGATCCCGACGGCAACGGTTCCGGCCGGCTCCGTCCTGATCAACAAGGAGACCGAAGCTCAGCGTTCCCTCTACATGTACATGGTCTATCCCAACGGCGGCGACACCGCCTACCTGGGTGACACGGTCACTCTGATCTGCGTAGCCACGGGCTATGACGATGTTGACTACACGCTCCAGTGGCAGTACTCCGCGGACGACGCCATGTGGTTCCCGGTCAGCGGCGAAACGAGCGAGACCATGGCCGTCACGGTCACGTCTACCAACTACGCCTACTACTGGCGCTGCCATCTCGAGATCATCGAGCCTGCAGAACCTCAGGAATGATCAACCCGATACAAAACATTAACACGGAACGGAGCCATCTCCGTTCCGTGAGAGCGACTCTGAAAATGGAAACATGAGGAGGAAGAAACCATGAAAAATACATTCCGCAGGTTCCTGGCAATGTTCCTGTCTGTGATGATGCTCGTGAGCAACTTCTCAGGCACGATCTCCTTCGCGGACGACACGAACTCCAGTCAGATCAACGTAACGTTGACGACGGATAACGAGTCCGAGACTAAGAACGTAACCCTTACGGTCGGTCAGACCGCAGGCGCTACGATTAGCGACATATACTGTGGCACAGTATGGAGTGGTTGGAGTTCAACAACTTATAATGTTGGCCAATCCACAACGGATTCTTCGGTTGCCAAGGTAGAGTGGACCGAATCTCCGTCTAACGGAACCGGGTCCGGCACGTTCAAGATCACTGCTAATGCGGCCGGGTCTGCTACTGTAACGCTGACCTACGCTACGCATACACAAAAAGGAAATGGGCGGAACGCCAGTTATGAATACACCCAGCACACCCTTACCTATTACGTCACCGTCAAGGAAGCCTGGTCTCTGGGCGAGGATGGCCTGACGGTAACGCCTGCATCGGTTACCCTCGCAAAGGGCAACTCGCAGACTCTTACGGATGATGTTGACTTTACCGTCGAGCCCGAGGAGTATTCCGTCGTTTATACCTCGAGCGACAATGATGTTGTAACCGTTAAGGACAACGTGATCACGGCAGCCGGCGTTGGCACGGCGAAGATCACGGCCGAGCTGTATGTCGATGGCAAAGACACCAATACATTCAAGACGGTCAACGTGACGGTCACTGCCGCGGAGCCTCCTGAGGTCTCCCCGAACGCCCTCTCTCTCGTTGTCGGCGAGACGGGCAGCATTACGGCTACGGAATCCGTTACCTATTCCTCTCTGGATACCTCCATTGCCACGGTTGACGCAAACGGCACGGTCACCGCAGTCGCGGCTGGCACGACCATCGTCGCGGTGACGAATGAAGCCGGCGGCACGGCTTACGTTGTCGTCAATGTCAATGACTTTGACATCATCGCCGAGCCTTCCTCCATCGAAGTTGCAGTCGGCGACGAAGGCGTCAACACCCCGTCGATCGTTGCCACCGGCAAGTACACGGTCGGGGCAGCTTCTTCGGATGAGAGCATCGCCACGGTCGTCTGGTCCAACGGCGTCGCCACGGTCACCGGCGTTGCCGAAGGCACTGCGGTCATCACCCTGACGCTCAAGGATGCCGAAGGCACTGAGAGGGATTTCGCTACCTTCGACGTGACTGTCGTTCCTTCCGGCGAGTACTATACCGTTACCCTCAAGGACGATGAAGGCACGACGATTGAAACCGTGCTCGTGGAGATTTCGGAGGAAGGTACAGCAACGTACACCCTTCCCGAAGCCGAAGTGTATGAAGGCTACACCTTCGCAGGCTGGACTGATGGCACGAATACTTACAAAGAAAAAGCAGAAGTCACGATCACGGATGACGTGACCTTCACCGAGACCTACAAGCAGGACAGCTATACGGTCAAGTTTGAAACGCAGTTTGGCACCGCTCCTGCTGACCAGACGATCGCCTCCGGCAACTCTGCCGTGAAGCCGGAATTTGAGTATGCATACGGCTATGAAATGACGACCGCCGCCTCCGACGGCAAGTATTACCGCTTCCTCGGCTGGTACAACGGCGATGAGGAATATAACTTCAACGATGCCGTTACGGGCGACCTGACCCTCACGGCCAAGTGGGAAGTTGTCACCTGCACGATTTCCTTCTATGCTGCAACCGGCGTGAAGGCCACTTATAAGGTCGACAAGGGCAGCTCCTGGACCGGAACTGCCCCGACGATCTCTGCAAGCAGCACGGCTCCGACCGGAGTTGACAAAGAAACCTATGTGACGGATGCCGGCTACTTCGCGAAAGATGAAAACGGAGATGTTGTTTCTCAAACGAAAACCCAGTGGCTCTACTTCCATTACTTTGTCCGCGCTCTGACGTCCCTCAATACTACGGCAACTCAGGTAAAGAGTGGTGCTTCTGTCACGGTCAGCAATGTTGTGGAAGACGTTGTCTTCAACGCTCTCTATGCACCTGTCACCGGCACCGGTAAGTTCGACGGCCAGGGCCGTGTTGCTTATCTTACCATTGACATCATCAATGAAGTGACCGGCAAGCATGTCGGTACGCAGACGATGGCCTGCGTAGTTGTTCCGGCCTACGGCAACAAGGATCTGATCCCCGCATACGGCTCTTCCTATACTTCTTCCGTTAATTCCGGAACGGCCAAGTTCGGTACGATCGACCTGACCAATCAGTACAGTGATACGATTACGGTGGATGGTGTCACCTATAAGGTAGATAAGGATAAATCCACCTCGACGGTCAATGCCGTCTGGCTGTGCGACTCCTCGACCTCCCACGTTTACGGCGGCGACTGCGGCGGCGGTTCCTGGGTTGGAACGGGTACGGTCTATGTCTACGCTGAGCAGACGGCCGCAGCCGGCAACGCTCTCCTCACGGTCAACTATTACCTCAACGGCGAGAAGCTCTCCTCCGAGCAGACCAATGTTGCGAAGGATTCGAAGCTCTCCGCAGCTTCCTATGTCGGCAAGTATACCGACAAGTACGGCTTCGTCAGCCTTGACTGGGCGAACGGCGGCGAGCAGGTCGAAGCTAAAGAAGGCGAGACCTATGTCCTCAATATCTACTACAAGTCCGGCCCGTACACGCTGACGATCTACTATCAGTATGAAGACGGGACGATGGCCGCTGATACTTATACAAATGAAGAAATGTATAAGGGCAACAAGTATAATGTCGAATCTCCTGCAATCGACGGTTATACTGCCACCCTGACCAAGGTCTCCGGCACGATGGGCACCAGCGATGCCACGTATACGGTTGTTTATAAGCAGGACAAGGCTGCTTATACTGTGAACTATTACCTCAAGGGCACGGAGACGCCGGTTGCTGACAGCGTTGGGACCACGGCCACGATCGGCTCCATCGTCAACATCCCTGCCCCGAGCTTCTATGACGCATATACTTCCGCTCAGCCAGTTTCTTCCAATCCTTCCACGATTGAGATTCAGAAGACCGGCAATGTCGTCAATCTCTATTATACCATTCCTCTCACCATCACTGCCGGCTCTGACAGCAAGGAATATGATGGCAATCCTCTGACCTGCAGCACTTATGAGGTCAGCGGACTCGTCAACGGCGATAAGGCAGCTGACGTCATTTCGAACGTTCAGATGACCGACGATAGCACCATCACCAATGTGGGTGAGACTGCGAATAAGATTTCCTCCTTTGAAGTTGATAATACAAAGTATCCGTATTATACGTGCAGCACTGCGGACGGCAAGCTGACGATTAC
>R11__coassemble_271_pt1 | contig 36957 bp, 28 predicted proteins | sample R11__metabat2_low_PE_066 | metagenome-assembled genome bin R11 | reverse complement strand
CGACCCAGCTGTCCCGGTACATCTCCGCATAGCCTCCGCAGGCAAACAGAGCCGCGGGATCTTCCGCCCCGGGCAGCCGCTCCCGCATCCGGGTAATTACTTCTCCGGTATGCTCCGCGCTGAGATGGGCCGACACAGCCTTGAGCCAGAAGAGAACGTCGTCCTGGCTCGTCAGCAGATAAACCGCCGTCTCGACGTCGTCCGGCACATAGGGGGCAAAGTTCTTTTCCAGTTTCTTTGCCTCACAGTAGACGGAAGGTGGCAGGCGCAGTTTTGGGCAGTTGGAAAATGCCTCCTTATGGATCTTCACCTTCCCCTTCCATGTGATCTCGCACAGCTCCGGGCAGGAATGAAAAGCATTCTCACCGATCTCTTTCACATAGGCCGGAAGCTCTATCGTCTTCAGATTGCGGTTTGCACCGGTCACAACTCCAGCCTTGATCCGGAGGGCAGGATCACATTGCTTCATTTTCCTTTGCCCTTCCAAATCAACGGAGATCAGGGATTGAAAGATATTCGAGTTCAGATTGATATGAAAAGCCGGCCGAATGCCACCATAGCCGCGGTACACGAGGCCGTCGTCATCGACGGACCCGACGAAGTCGTCGCGCACGTAGTCGCCGTAGTCATCGACGGACCCGTCGAAGTAGACGTTCGCAGCGTAGTTCTGGTAGAAGCCAGGCGACCGAAGCCACCACCAAGAATCCGCGGCCCGGTCGGCGTCGCTCTTGAAGTACTTCTGTACTTCGTCCAGGCTCAGCAAGAAAAGCTTGTCCCAGGTGTCATTGCCGCCCTTGGTGCTGTATATTGCATTGTCCGGATTTTGGAGCTCCGTCTCGAGAATCGCTTCCTGCTCCTCCGCCGTGAACGTCTTTCCCAGGTATTCCCCATTCAGCCACTGCCGAATCGTGCTTTTTTCCCAGGTAATATTTTCGTACTTATCGTGATATGCTTTATCGCATACGGTCTCCTCCGAGATCAGCAGGGCCTGTTCCCCTTCGATGGCAAGGATCCGCCAGTCGTTGTTCCCATATCGGATCACGCTGCCTTCCTGCACCGGAACGCACACTTTTCCATACAATGCCGTGCCGTCCGGAAGAACGGTCTCTTTTACCGAAGGCTCTGCTCCGTCCGCTGTTTTCCTCAAGGCAGCGACCGCCGGCTCTGCGCAGATCTGCTCCGCCGCCTCTCCGCACTTCTTTTCCCGCAGAATGCCGCACAGCTTCTCCACCATCTTCCCCGTCAGGAGAGGCGCAAAGCGAATCGTAAAGTCAGTTACTGCCGCAGCCTGCTTTTTTGAGACCTTTTTCATTCCGCCGAGCAGTTCGGTCATCGCGCGCAGGATCTCCGCGGCATTGCCCGCATTCACCTGCTTTGGAAGCACTTCTTTCCAGGTCTTCCCGCTTTGATACAAGTACACCCAGGCGAGTGCCTCGGCATCTGCACCGTCCAAATGCTCGGCAAAGGACGCGCAGAGCTTGCCGGTCGTGCGGAACACTTCCGGGGTATAAACAAGATCCTTACAGGGCTTCCAAGAGTCTCCAAAGGCATCCATGCCGTAGCTCACGGCATGAGAAGCGATACGGAATTTTTTCAGCTTGCTGCACCCGGAAAACGCCTCGGCATCGATCTTCTTCAGGGATGCAGGAAGGGAGATCTCTTCCAGCGGCATATCCCGGAACAGGCCCTCCGGGATCTCCGTAACTCCCTCCGGAACTTCCAGCTTGCGAACGTTTCTTGCAACTCGCTTCAAAATTCCATTCTTGATCATCATCTCCGGCACCCGGATCGTTTGGATCTTAGATTTTGGATTGGAAGAGATAAAGGATTGGAAGAATATAGAGCTTAGATTGATATTAAAAGCCGGCCGAATACCATAGCCGAGGTACACGAAGTCGCCGTTGCCACGGACGGACCCGTCGTCGAAGACGCCTGCAGCGCAGCTCTGGTCGCCGCCGGGCGACCGAAGCCACCACCAGCGGCGCGTGGCCCGGTCGGCATCGCTCTTGAAATACTTCTGCACCTCGTCCAGGCTCAGCAGGAAAAGCTTGTCCTTGGTGTCATTTCCGCCCTTGGTGTTCCTGTTCCATCTCGCATTGTCCGGATTCTTGACATCCGTTTCCCGGATTGCTTCCCGCTCTTCGGCTGTGAACTCCGTTTCCAGGAATTCTCCGTTCAGCCATTTGCGGAGGCCGCAGGTCTCCCATGTCACGGCTGTCCAAGTACTGTGATATGCTCTTTGACAGACTTCTTTCTCTGCGAGCACAAGCGCCGTCTGCGCAGCCTCGTCGATATCCAGGATCTGCCAGAAGTGCTTCCCCATCGGGAACCAGGCGCCGGGCTTCAGTTCGAGTTCAACGGTTGCGGGTTCAAGGTCTGCCACTGTTAGTTTCTCCTTCCTTCTGCAATGCCCGGTTAAATGATGTGGTTTTTGAATTGAGCGTTTTTACGATCTGCTGTCCGTTTTTGGCGAGCTCTCGCAGGTCGGATGTGTGCAGAGACTGGTTCATCAGCGCATGGATCAGGCAATTGCGGCTGTCCTTCCAGTCCAGCACCGATTGGATCAGCTCCTCCGAAAAGTATTTCCTTGCGAGTCCGTTCTTGTCTTCTGTCAGCTTGAGCAGAAGCGTACACTTTTTGTAGATGGAATAGTTCTTTTTCGGATTCCACTTTCCGGCATGCCGAAGCGCAGATTCCAGACGGTCTTCGAGAATGGCATATTCGATAAAGATCGCCTCCAGGTAAAACTCGGCCTTCATTGCCTTGGTCAGGCGGCTCATCTGCTCCCGATAGTTCTCATATTTTTCCTGGTTGGATGCTATATTTTCCATTTTTCTTTCCCTTCTCTCGTTTTTACAGGATCCGGTGTCCGCCTCCCGTGTCGATATGATACGTCCCCGCCGTAGTCTCCCGGCCGGTCAGGGTGCGGAAGGCCTGTTGGTAGGCGCTGAGCTGGGCGCGGTATTTTTCGTCGAGGTCATCCGGGTCGGCGCTCGTCTTGTAGTCTACGATATGCCATGCTCCGTTTTTGCAGTAGACCAGGTCCATGATGCCGTGCCAGACCGTCTCTCCCTCGCGGCAGCAGAAGGGGAGCTCGCAGAAGACTTCCTCCGCGGAGAGGACCTCGCTCAGGATGTCCTGCGGGACCTTGCCTTTCTGCGGATCGCCGCCCGCGCGCATCCGTTCGGCGGTTCTTTGGAGCAGAAGGCGGTATTCTTCCCCCTTTTCCTCCGGCGGCAGATATTCGGAGACGATCGCCTCCGCCGTCTCTTCCGCGTCGGCCCGGTTGCGGGAGGAGACCAGGATCTCCATCATGCGGTGCACCATGGTTCCGACCAGAGCCGCGTCCTTCCGGGCGGGAAGATGCGTCTCCTCTGCTTTTGTTTCCTCCGTCAGATCCGCTTCTTCCGCCTCGCCGGCCGTCTCCTCCTCTTCCAGCCGGCTCGGCACCCGGGCACTGCTGGGGAGGGAAACGCAGAAGGTCGGCTCCACCGGCCGCGGCGAGCTCAGCAGGCTCTCCTGCCGGGCCTGCCGGCGGATCTCCTTCGGAGAGAGGCCGGGAGCCTCCTTCGGCACGATGCCCTCCCCCGGCAGAATGCGGAAGATATCCTCCTCCGCGTGCGCCAGGATCGGCGACCAGAAGTGCCCCCCTTCCGGCGAGGAGGAGACGATCAGCAGGTTCTTCGCACGCGTTCCGGCAACATAGAGCAAGCGCACGCTTTCCGCCGCATCGCTCCTCTTTTCTGCGTCTTTTTTGTCTTCGTATTTTTTGGTGGAGATCCCGTACCCGGCATCAAAGAGGATCGTCTCCCGGCGGCCGCCGCAGCACTCCGTCCGGGACCGGGGCGTATGTGCCCGCTCCGGCTTCGGCTCCGCCAGGATCACGACCGGCGCCTCCAGCCCCTTCACCTTGTGGAGGTTGGCAAAGTGGACGCAGTCGGGCTCGCCCGTCAGGTTGAGGCTGCGCTCCAGATCCGTCTGATCTTCCATGAGGTTCGAGAGATACTGCGCGGCTTCCGCCGTTCCGCTGATGCTGCCGTCCCGTTCACCCCGGCGGAGAAGCTCCTGCGCAAAGGGGACATATTCCAGATGTTCCGTCCCCATCCGGGCAAAGATGTCCAGCTCGTCCAGGATCTCCGCCAGCAGAGCCGCAGGCGGCTCCCGATGCGCCGTGCCCAGAAGGGTCTGCAGGCTTTTCAGCGCCTGCCGAACGACCGGGAAGCGTTCCAGCCGCTCCTCTTCCGCAGAAAAGAGCGTGATCTTTTTTTCGCCCCGGCAGCATTCGGAGAGCATCGCGTCGTTCACGTCAAAGAGCCCGGAGCGCAGCGCGCCGTAAACGGCGAGCGGATTCCCTGGGGCACTCAGGGCCTTCATCACGGCCGCGGCCGCCTTCAGCGCCTTGCACTCGGAAAAGATCGTCATTCCCTCCACGAATGCCGGGATCCCCTGCTCGGCGCATGTGCTCAGGTAGGCATCCAGATGCTTCTTCGTGCGGGTAATGACCATGATGTCATGCCAGCCGATGCTGCGGAGCGTCTCCCCGTCGCGGATGCGAACCGAAGGATCGCCCACCAGCCGGCGGATCAGCCGGGCAACAAACTCGGCATCGAGCTCGGCATTTTTGTTCGAGGAATAGGAATAGATGCCGCACAGCCCTTCCTCTTCCCCGTCTCCCGTTTCCGGCAGGGGGATGGGAGAAAAGCGACTCTGCTCCTCCCGCTCCTCCGGCAGCAGGCCGGAATAGAGCGCATTGAAGCTCCGGCAGAGGCCGGGCCGGGAGCGGAAGTTCCGCGTCAGCCCCACCGTCTCTCCGAAGGGCGGGCAGAAGAGCTTTTTCACGGCCAGATAGGAGCTCACATCGGCGCTGCGGAAGCGGTAGATGCTCTGCTTGGGATCGCCTACGATAAAGAGCGCTCCGCGTCTCGTCCGGCAGAGGCGCCAGTCTTCTTCCGGCTGCTCTGCCGCCAGGAGGAAAAAGAGCTCCGCCTGCAGCGGGCTGGTGTCCTGAAATTCATCGATGAGAAAATAGCTGTGCCGCTGCGTGATGTGGCGAAAGAGCGCCCCAGAGCCGGCCGCGTCCCGCCGCAGCATCTCCAGCAGGCAGAGCTGGGCGTCATAAAAGCTCAGTTCGCCCTTTTTCCGGATCTCACGGGCCGCGACGTCGGCGAAGGGCACCATGAAGCTCAAAAATGCTCCGTAGCGCATTTCGCGGATCTCTTCCAGGATCCGGCCGGGCTCGGCGACCGTGCAGTCGTACCACTCGCATTTATCGTTATGTGCCCGGAAGAGCCCCGTTTCCCCCAGGCCGATCTTCTCCGGCGCGCAGGCCAGGCGAAGCTTCTTCAGCGGAGCCAGAGCCGCTGCGATCCGGCTCAGATTCCGGTTCCAGGGCCGCCGTGCCGCATCGTACGCCGCCGGAACGGCCTCCTTGCCCTCCACGGCCGTCCGGGTCGCTTTGAACTCCCCGGTCTTTTTTACGATCTTTCCGGTATAGCAATACTCCGGATGCTCGGCAAGCACTTTCAGCGCCGTGCGGATCTCCCGGATCTCGGAGGCATGGGCCTGCTCAAAGTCGTCGCACGCCGGCTCTTCATAGATATGTTTGGCGTCCCGCAGCTCCATAAAATGCGTCAGCTGCTCCAGGATCAGCCCGTCCGCATTCGGGATCAGAGCCGCAAGGCGCGCATAGCGCTCCCGCAGCTGCGGCCCGTAGGCTCCGTTGGCCGCCCGTGAAAGCTCCGCTCTTCCGGCAGTGAGGAGGCCGTCCGGCATTGCAGGCGTCCACCCGCTCGGAATGCCGGCCTCCATAGGGTGCTCCTGCAGCACGCGCTGGCAGAAGGAGTCGATCGTGCCCATAAAGCAGAGGTCGATATTCTGAAGAGCATAGAGAAAGCGCTCCCGCTTCTCCTCCGGCAGCGCCGGATCATAGCTCTTCCGGCTCAGCTCGGTGCGAAAGCGGCTGTAAAACTCGCTGGCCGCGTTGCGCGTAAAGGTAATGGCGCAGATCCGCCGGATGTCCGCCCCGTGCTCGACCATCGCCAGCATGCGGGAGACGAGCAGCGTCGTCTTTCCGGAGCCGGCGGAGGCCTCCACAAAAAAGTTCTCTTCCGTCTCCCGGACGATCCGTTCCCTTGTCCGGCGGTCTTTTTCCAGGAGCTCCTGCATCGTGCTCATTCTTCTCCCTCCGTCTCTTCCTCTTCTCCCCTGCAGATGCCGCGGAAGCCGCAATAGTCGTCGCATACCGGCCCCGGCCGGCACTCTCCCGCCTGCAGGTCGGCCGCAAACCGCGCCAGAAGCGCCGAGAGCTTTTGTTTCATCTCCGCGTTCCAGCCACAGGAGACGACGGCATTCACGGCCGGATAGCGAAACTCCACATGATCTACCTGCCCGATCGCGTCGAGCTCCTTCTCCTCTCCGCTCCCCTTTTCCCGCGCTTCGAGCACGAAGGCGTAGAGCAGGGCCTGCAGGCAGGAGTCGAAATCGTTTGGCACGTGCTTCACGCTGCGGCCCGTCTTATAATCGACGACAATGATCTTCCCGTCCGGCGTGCGCTCGATGCGGTCCGGCCGGCCATAGATCTTCACGCCGGAGGGGTGCTCCGCTTGCAGCTCGTGTTCGGCGGCAAGCGGGAGATTGCGCGGATCGGCATCATAGGCGTTCTCCATCATCTGCATAAAATCCTCCCGCGCATGGTCCGCCGCCTCGGCGTTGACCGGCGGGCGCCGGAGAAGAAACGCGTCAAAGGCCTCCTCCGCCCGGCGCAGGAAAGGCTCCCGCTCCGTTTCCGGAGCAAGCGTCTCCAGAAGGTCATGCGCCAGGTTGCCCCGCGCCGCGGGGTCGATCACCCGGTAAGGATCGTCCTCCTCCGGCTCCGGCAGCTGCAGGGCATAGCGGAGGAAAAAGCGCCGGGGGCAGGTCCTCCAGGCGTCGATCGCCGTCGGTGACCACGCTCTCTCCAAATCATAGGCTGCCGCAGCCGCTTTCGCTTCCTGCACGCTTCCGCCGGACCGGCCGCCTGCCTTATATTCCCGCCCGTAAGCATCTCCGAGCGTGAAGATCCGCTCGTAATATCCTGCAGAATTGAGATCCTCCGGCTGCGCGTCCCTTCCGAACTGGCGCCGGAAGGTATTCAGGACGAGAGAGGAGACATTGCGCTGCTTCAGCTCTGCCGGGTCATAATCCGGGAAGGACAGATGGACGCTGCACCCAAGCGCCGCGCAAAGGCGCAGCAGCCGGTCATATTCCTCCATTTTCTGCCGGACCTTCCGCTCCGAGGTCGGCGCGTCCCCGGTCGCCAGGCGCTCCCAGTCGCTGTCCGCGAGCAGATAGTCTTCTTCCGCCGCCCCGGGGAAGACGTCCGCCGAAAGCCCGACAAGAAAGCAGTTCTCCCGCATGGAGCTCATTGCCCCCTGCAGGGAGGTGAGATGCAGCGCTCCGGGGGCGCTTCCCTGCCCGCCGACGCTGCCGGAGAGCAGCGTCGGGATCAGGCGCTCTTCCGCGCCTCCGCCGGGCAGATCCTTCAGCGCGTCGAGCTCTGCGCAGAGCGAGCGCAGGGCCGCCCGGTCCGCGCCTCCATCCGGTCCCTTTCGGATCCGGCCGAAGGTCCGCAGGACGGAAGCATAGCCCTTCTCCCAGACGGCGGCAAGCCGTCCTGCCGCTTCCGCCAGCTTCCGCTCCCCGCTCTCCTGCGGCAGCCGGATCCGATAAGCCTCCAGCCTCCGCCGGTTCTCGGCTCCGTCTCTGCCCAGGCGCAGAGATCCGCACAGCTCCAAAAGCTGCCCGCGGCTTGCCTTCTCTCCCTCCGGGAGAAACTCATCCAATTTTGCACGGCCAAAGGCAGGGTCGGCCGCCAGCGCCTTCCAGGCGTCTGCGCCGCAGCAGCCTTCCCGCTCCCAGCGGTCCAGCGCCTTGAGCAGGCGGGCCGGGAACGTGTTGAGCATCGGAATGCCGCATCCGAACGTCACAGGGATCCGGTAGAGCTGAGAGAGGTCATACCAGAGCTGCGAGGCCGCCCCCGGGTCGGCCGCCGCGATCACGCAGGCGTCGAACGGGAGGCCCTCTTCATAGATCCTCCCCAGAACGGCCGCCGCTTCGTTGCCCGCCCCGTAGGCGGCGGTATAGCTCTTCACGTCCGGCTTTTCCGGCACTTCCGTGCCGAAAAGCTCCGGCAGCGTGCCGCTCCTAAGATCGCCTCCGGAGGCCGCAAGCCCCAAAGCCCGCTCCAGCGGGGAAAGCGGATATTCCTCCAGGCAGAGGATCTCCTCCGCGATCGGCTCCCCCTCGGCAATGGCGCGGCGCATGCAGGAGACCGTGTCTTCTCTCCCCCGCGCTTCCCGTATGCTCTGATAGCGGCGGAAGATCTCCAGCAAGGCGGCATTCTTCTCCGGAAATTCTCCTCCGCCGAGCACGAGCTCCATCCCATCGCTTTCTTCTCCCGGGATCCAGGAGCGGAGGAGATCCAACGCCGCGGCAATATTTTTTGCGTCCAGATAAGAGGCAGCGCGGAAATATTCCACATCGCTCTCGCACAGGATCTCCCACACGATCGCCGCCTCCTCGGCAGAAGCAAGGCAGTTTTTCGCTCCGGGCTTCCCCGCGCACATCAGGACCCGCTCCGCCAGCGCGAAGCCGCCGAGGACGCGGACGCCGATGGTATTTTTCCCCCGCAGCGCCAGAGCCTGCAGCAGTTCCTTTTCGTTGGCGCCGGGCGCAAGAAGGATGGTCTCTTTCATAATCTCCTCCGATTATTTTTTCGTAAGCTCTTCTATTTTCGTTCTTCCGTCTCCCGGATCACCCGCAGGAATCTTTCTCCGTACTTCTCATATTTGTTTTCGCCGACACCGGAGACCTTCAGCATCTCTCTTCGGGTCGTCGGCATTTTTGCGGCCATATCGATCAGAGTCTTGTCGCTGAAAACGATATAGGGAGGCATGGCCTCTTCCCGCGCGATCTCGAGCCGAAGCGCACGGAGCTCGTCGAAGAGCCGGAATCCGGCAGCCGTGAGGGCGTCCCGCCCCTGCGGCTTTTTCGTTTCCTTCTGCTTTTTTTCCGGGAGCTTGTCCTCCTCGGTGATCTTCACGAGGACGGACGCATCGCTTTTCTTCAGCGCGCGGATGTCTCCCAAACGGATGACCTGATGCTCGCCGACGCTCAGATATCCCTCCAGGATCAGCTGCTCCATCAGCCGCTTCAGAAGATGCTTGTTGACGGAGGCCAGCGCCCCGTAGGAGCGGTAATTCATCGCGCCCACCTCTTCCAGGCGGGCCGTCTTTGCGCCGGAGAGCGCATCGATAAGGATCGTCCGGCCGTATCGGCCGCCGGCTTCGTATACACAGTTGATCATTTTTTTGGCGGCGTCCGTCATATCGACGGTCTCGAATTCCCGCAGGCAGTTTCCGCAGTCTCCGCAGGGCTTTTCCGGCGCCTCGCCGAAATATTTCAGGATCACATTGCGCAGGCACTCCGTGGTATAGCAGTAACGCTCCATCGCCTTCAGACGCTGCGCGTCCCGATCCATCACCGTCTCCCGGTCGTCCGGGTCCAGCTCCGCCATTTCCTTGTGCTCCAGCAGGAAGCGGTTGATCATCGTGTCCTGCGGCGAAAAAAGCAGGATGCACTTTGCGTCCAGCCCGTCTCTCCCGGCGCGCCCGGCTTCCTGATAGTAGTTCTCCATGCTCTGCGGCATGTTGTAGTGGATGACGAAGCGGACGTTCGATTTGTCGATCCCCATTCCGAACGCATTGGTCGCGACAACGATGCTCCTGTAATCGAAGACGAAATCGTTCTGCATCCGCTTTCTTTCCTCGGCATCCATGCCCGCATGGTATCTCGCCGCAGAGATTCCTTTGCGGACCAGAAGCTCATACAGAGCATCCACATTCTTCCGCGTCGCGCAATAAATAATGCCGCTGTCGCCGGGATGAGAGGAAATATAATCCAGGATGTAGGCATCCTTGTTTTTCGGCCGGTCGATCTGAAAGAAGAGGTTCTCCCGGTCAAAGCCCGTGACCAAAGTGAACGGGTCCTGCAGCCCCAGCGAGCAGACGATATCTTCCCGCACAAGCTCCGTCGCCGTTGCCGTAAAGGCGCCGATCACCGGGCGCTCCTTCAGGGTATTTACGAACTCCGTGATCTTCCGATAGCTCGGGCGGAAATCCTGCCCCCACTGCGAGATGCAGTGCGCCTCGTCCACCGTTACCATAGAGATCCGGATCCGGTCGGCAAGCTCCAGAAAGCTCTGCACCAGCAGACGCTCCGGCGCGGCGTAGAGGATCTTGTAGCACCCTGCTTCCGCATTCCGGAGCGTCTCAAAATATTCCCGCTCGGAGAGCGAGCTGTTGATAAACGCGGCCGCAATGCCGGCCTCATTCAGTGCCTTGACCTGATCCTGCATCAGCGAGATCAGCGGAGAGATCACGATCGTGACCCCCGGCAGCAGCACGGCCGGGATCTGATAGCACACGGATTTTCCGGCCCCGGTCGGCATGACCGCAAGCGTGTCTCTTCCGGAGAGGATGCTGTCGATCACGGGCCGCTGGCCGCTGCGGAAGGAATCATAACCGAAATAAGCCTTCAGCGCATCCTCCGGATGAGACAAGGGACGATTCGCAGATAAGCGTGTATTCATATCGTTCTCAATTATTGCCCTTCCCCGGTCAGGCCGATCTCATCGAGCCAGGCGAGGATCTCCTCTTCCTCCGCTCCGATGGGAAACCGCCGGCTCTCGAGCCACACGGCATCCCCGGAAGCCGCCTTCTGCAGGTTCTCTGCGCTGGTGCCGAGCCCGCTCGAGGCGGAAGTGCAGAAGGTCGTGACGGTCTTTCCCGCGAGATCATAGGTCTCCACGAAGGTATAGATCAGCTTCGGCACCTGCCCCCACCAGATCGGATGGCCGATAAGGACCGTGTCATATTCCGAGAGGTCGAGCTCGCTTTCCGCGAGCTCCGGCCGGCAATCCGCCGTTCTCTGCTCCACCGTTGCGCGGGTGGTCGAATCGTTGTAGTTCAGATCCTCTTCTGTATATTCCTCCGCCGGAACGATCTCATAGAGATCTGCCCCCAGCGCCTCCGCGATCGTTTCCGCGATCGGCTCGGTGTGCCCGGTCGCCGAAAAGTACGCGACCAGGATCTTCCCGCTCTCCCCGTCCGCCGCCTCTTCCGCGCTTCCGGCAAAGGCAAAGCAACTGCCCAACGCCATGAGGGCAAGCAGCAATGACAGTGCTTTCTTTCTCATTTTCATCCTCTCCCCCTTCGTTTTCCCTTTATTTATCCGTTCCTTCTCCGTCTCCGCGCCTTTGCTCCCGCGATCGCGTTTCCGATGCCGATGCCGGCGGCGGCGAGGAGCATCAGGATCCCGAGCCCGCCGGCGGCGAAGAAGACGAGGTTCGGGATGCCGAAGGTCGTTCCGGTCAGCGGGTCGGTCTTTTCAGTCGCTCGCGTGGTCTGATAGCCGCAGACGGTGCAGGTGCCGGTCTCTTCGCCCTCCTCGGTCCAGGTGGCGGGAGCGGTCTCCGTCCAGGTATAGGTGTGGCTGCCTACGTCGGCAGTGTCCGTGTTCTCCGGGAGGGCACTTGCGTGCCAGTGGGAGTCCTCGTCCGTGCTCCAGGCATCCTCCCATGCCTCCGTGACCACTTCGATCTCCGGCTCCGGAGTCGTAACGATCTCGGGTGCCGGCGTTTCAATGATCTGCGGGGTCGGCGTGACGACGATCTCCGGTGTCGGCTCCGGGGTGGCGAGCACTTCGGCCGCATTCTTCACGATGATGGAGGCTTTGTTCGTGCTTGTCTGTCCGGCCGTGCTGATGAACGTGCAGTAGACCTGCCAGCCGTCGAGCCCGGCGTCCACATTGTGCAGGTTGCAGCGCACATAGTCTCCGGCATCCGTGATCACGGCCTCCGCCGTCGGCGAGACATTGCGGATCTCCTCCGCCTTCGTCACCTGCATTCCGCTCGGCGAGCAGACATACCACTGAAAGCTGTCATAGAGCTTGGAGGCAGACGCCGTATAGGAGAAGGTCTCTCCCGCGTTGTGGCTCTCGTCGGTCGGGTGGTGGTAGATCGTCGGAGCGATGAACAGCGGATAGATGGACCGGGAGATCGTTGCGCTCAGTCCGTCCGCCGCGACGGTTATAGAGGCGCTCTCGTTGTTGATCGATGCTCCCGTCCCTGCATTGAAGAGATAATTCACAGCCTGGGAGGAGACATAGATATTGAGCGTATAGCTCCGGTTCTCCACCTTTCCGGAGCAGGCGTTCCCGTTTCCGTCAATGAGCGACCACCCGGTCACGACGACGCCCGCCGTCGTCGTCGCGCAGTAAAAGTCCGAGTAGTTCTGCCCGACGAACGGAAGCGTGTTGCCATTTGTGGAATTGGGATAGCTCTGGCAGTTGACGTGGCTGATGGCATAGGTCTCCGTTGCCGAGGCACTCCCCGCAAAAAGAGCCAGACACAGGCACAGCGCCAGTACGGCGGCGCACAGTTTTTTCAGCTTCATCGTTTTTCTTCCTTCTCTTTCCCGCAAGATTTAGTTTTATTTCTATCATTATATAATCTTGATTTCCCGCGGTCAAGAACTTATAATCTCATTCATGTTGAAATATAATGCCGGAAAATGTGATATTGCCGTCATCGGAGCGGGGCATGCGGGCATCGAGGCCGCGCTTGCCGCCGCCCGTCTCGGTCTTGATACGATCTGCTTCACTGTCAACCTGGACAGTGTCGGGAACATGCCCTGCAACCCCGCCATCGGCGGGACGGGAAAGGGGCACCTTGTCCGCGAGCTGGACGCCCTGGGAGGAGAAATGGCCCGGGCCGCAGACAAGGCCTGCATTCAGTACCGCATGCTGAACCTCGGCAAGGGGCCCGCCGTACACTCGCTGCGCGCCCAGGCGGACCGCCGCAAATATCAGGAGCTCATGAAGCATACGCTCGAGCTGCAGGAGAACCTCCGCGTCAAGCAGGCGGAGGTCGTTTCCGTGGAGACGGAGGACGGGCATGTCGTCTCTGTCACCGCCCACACCGGGGCTGTCTGGTCCTGCCGGGCCTGCATTCTCGCCACAGGAACCTATCTCGACGGGAGGACGATCATCGGCGAGCTCATCCGCTCCTCGGGGCCGGACGGGCTTGCTCCCGCCGTCGGCCTGGCGCTCTGCCTCCGCTCTCTCGGCCTGGAGATGCGCCGCTTCAAAACCGGCACGCCTCCCCGCGTCAACCGGCGGACGGTGGATTTTTCCAAAATGGAGCTTCAGCCGGGGGATGCCGACGTCGAGCCCTTCTCCTTTTCGACCGTCGATCCTCCGGAGAACGACGCCGTCTGTTATCTTACCTATACGAACGAGGCCACGCACGCCGTCATCCGCGCCAACCTGGACCGCAGCCCCATCTATTCCGGTGTCATTGAAGGCGTCGGCCCGCGCTACTGCCCCAGCATCGAGACCAAGGTGATGACCTTCCGGGACAAGCCGCGCCACCAGCTCTTCATCGAGCCGATGGGCAAAAACACGGAGGAGCTCTATATCCAGGGCTTTTCCTCCTCGCTCCCGGAGGAGATCCAGGTGCAGATGCTCCATACCGTTCCCGGCCTGGAGCACGCGGAGATGACCCGCCCCGCCTACGCCATCGAATATGACTGCATTGACCCCACGGAGCTTTACCCCACGCTGGAGACGAAGAAGATCGCCGGCCTTTACGGCGCCGGCCAGTTCAACGGCTCCTCCGGCTATGAGGAGGCGGCCGCCCAGGGGCTTGTCGCCGGCATCAATGCCGCTCTCAAACTCAAGGGCGAGCCCCCAATGATCCTCCGCCGGAGCGACGGCTATATCGGCACGCTGATTGACGACCTTGTCACCAAGGGCACCAACGAGCCTTACCGCATGATGACCTCCCGCAGCGAGTATCGCCTTCTCCACCGGCAGGACAATGCCGACGAACGCCTCTGCGGCATCGGCCTCCGCGTCGGTCTCGTCTCGCAGGAGCGGTACGATGCCGTGCAGAAAAAATACGCCTCCGTCGCCGGGGAGCTTCAGCGCCTTGAGCATACGCATACTCCCCCCACCCCTGCGCTCAACGCCCTCCTCGAGAGCCGCGGCACGGCTCCGCTCACGACCGGCTCCTCCCTGGCCGATATCATCCGCCGCCCGCAGCTGCATTATGCCGATCTTGCCCCCTTTGACCCCGACCGTCCCGCTCTCCCGCGCGCAGTTGCCGATCAGGTAGAGATCCGGCTCAAGTATGACGGCTATATCCGCCGCCAGCTCAAGCAGGTGGAGGAATTCTCCCGTCTGGAGGACCGCGCGATCCCCGCGGATATCGACTATGACGCCGTCCCCGGCCTCCGCCTGGAGGCGCGGGAAAAGCTGAAGAAGATCCGCCCGGAGAATTTCGGCCGCGCCGGCCGGATCTCGGGCGTCTCTCCGGCGGATATCGGCGTCCTGATGATCGCTCTGGAGGCGCGCCGATGAAAAAAGTCGTTCTCGGATTCTCGGGCGGCGTGGATTCCGCCGTCTGCTCCGTTCTTCTCAAGAAAGCCGGCTATGCCGTGCATGGCCTTTATCTGGACAATGCCGATGCCGCGGCACGGGAATGCGCCGAACAGGCCGCCGCCTTTGTCGGCATTCCTCTGGATGTCGTCGATGTAAAGGCCGAGCTGGAGGAACATGTCTGCCTCCCGTTTCAGCGTTCCTATCTCCGCGGCGAAACGCCGAATCCCTGCATCATCTGCAATCCCTCCGTCAAGTTCAAAAATCTTCTCTCCTTTGCCGACCGCCTCGGCGCCGAATACATTGCGACCGGGCATTATGCCCGCGCAGAGAACGGCTGTCTCTATAAGGGGCACCCGGAAAACGACCAGAGCTATATGCTCTGCCGCATCCGCCGGGAACAGCTGCAGCGCCTGATCCTTCCGCTCGGCACCTTCCCGAAGCGGGAGGTCCGCGCCATGGCAGAGGAATTTGAGCTTCCGGTTGCCCACAAGCCGGACAGCATGGAGATCTGCTTTATTCCGGACAAGGATTATATCGGCTGGCTCTCCCGCCGCACGCCGCTCCCGCCTCCCGGCCCTCTCGTCTTCCACGGCGAGGTCATCGGGGAGCACAAGGGCATCCACTGCTACACCGTCGGCCAGCGCTATCCCGGCCTCATCAACGAGCGCAAGGTCTATATCTCCTCGATCGACGCCAAAGAAAACCGCATCGAGCTCGCCCTCTGGGAGGAGCTGTTCCGCACAGAACTTCTCGCACGTGACTTCAGCTGGCTCTGCGATCCGCCGCAGGAACCGATCCGCGCAGCCGTCCGCGTCCGCCACACCAAGTGGGAGTCGCCTCCCTGCACGGCCCGCATCCGGGAGGACGGGCTCGTCTCCGTTTCCTGTGATGAGCCGGTGCGCGCCCCCGCCGCCGGACAGAGCGCCGTTCTCTATTCCGGTGACCGCGTTCTGGGCGGCGGCTTCCTCATCTGAGCATTATTGACGATTTGTTCATCATTCACCTATTGCCTCCGCGGGAGAATTATGGTAAACTCTAACTATAAAGCATCGCTTTCTTCCCTGAATATAACATGTAGAAAAGAGGATTGATTCCCATGGTTAAAGTAATTTTGGGCGAAAAGGGTTCCGGTAAGACGAAAAAGCTGGTCGATCTCGTCGTTGCTGCCGTTGCAGCAGAGAACGGTGACGTTGTTGTTCTGGAGAAGGACCGCAAGCTGACGTATGACATTCCCTATACCGCCCGCCTGGTCGATGCCGGTGTCTACTCTGCCGGTTCCTACGATTTCCTGAAGGGCATGCTCTACGGCCTGCACTCCGGCAACTATGACATTACGCATATCTTTATTGACAATTTCTTCAAGCTCGTCAACGACAAGAGCACGGATGCTCTGATCGATTTCATGTCCTGGCTCAAGAACTTCTCCGAGAAGGAGAACATTGAGTTCATCATGAGTGTCTCCGCTCCGGCAGAGTCTCTGCCTCAGGTCGTCACGGAGCTCGCCATCTGAGCTCCCGGCTTGATCCAAATAGATCAGAAATACATTTAAGTTTTTCTTCCCGCCGGGATTTGGCATAACAAAACCTCCTTATATTTCCATCAATTTGCAGGTTTTCTGCTTTGGAAATGTAAGGAGGTCTTGTTTTTCTTAATATCGTGCTTAATTTTCTAAAAACGCCGTATTCCGCAGTTCTGTGCTCACTCCCACTCCACCGTTGCGGGCGGCTTGGAGGTGATGTCGTAGACGACTCTCGAGATCATGCGCACCTCGTTGGTGATGCGGCTGGAGGCACGTTCGAGGACCTCGAAGGGGATGCGCGTCCAGTCGGCGGTCATAAAATCGTCCGTCGTGACGGAACGCAGGGCAATGGTGTAGCCGTAGGTCCGGGCATCGCCCATAACACCCACGCTGCGGGCGTTGGTGAGGACGGCGAAATACTGGCTGGCGATCCCTTCGAGCCCGGCACGGAGGACCTCCTCGCGGAAGATCGCGTCGGCATCGCGGAGAAGGTCGAGCTTTTCCTTCTCAAGGGCGCCGAGGCAGCGGATCGCGAGGCCGGGGCCCGGGAAGGGCTGGCGCATAACGAGATATTCCGGCAGGCCGAGCTCGCGGCCGAGCTGGCGGACCTCGTCCTTAAAGAGCAGACGGAGCGGCTCGATGATCTCCTTGAAGTCGACAAAATCAGGCAGACCGCCGACGTTGTGGTGGCTCTTGATGGTGGCGGAAGCTCCGAGGCCGGATTCGACGACGTCGGGATAGATCGTGCCCTGGGCAAGATAGTCCACGCGGCCGATCTTTTTGCTCTCCTCCTCAAAGACGCGGATGAATTCCTCGCCGATGATCTTGCGCTTGCGCTCGGGCTCTTCCACGCCGGCAAGCCGGGAGAGGAAGCGCTCCTCCGCATTGACGCGGATGAAGTTGATGTCCCATTTGGCGAAGGCCGCTTCGACCTCGTCTCCCTCATACTTGCGCATGAGACCATGGTCCACAAAGAAACAATTCAGCTGGCTGCCGACGGCTTCCGCAAGAAGCGCGGCACATACGGAGGAATCCACGCCGCCGGAGAGAGCCAGGAGGACCTTTCCGTCCCCCACCTTCTCGCGCACCCGGGCGATGGCCGTTTTGCAGTAATCCCCCATGTTCCACTCGGCGCTGCAACCGCAGATCTCAAAGAGGAAGTTATGCAGAAGCTGCTTTCCGTACTCCGTGTGGGTCACTTCCGGATGGAACTGGACGCCGTAGAGCTTTTTCTCCTCACAGCACATGGCCGCACAGGGGCAGCTGTCCGTCGTGGCGATGACGGAAAAGCCGGAGGGAACGGAACGCACATAGTCCGTATGGCTCATCCAGCAGACGCTCTCGGCCGGGATGCCTTTGAAAAGCGGGCTGTGAAGCGTGTGGAGGATGACCTTGCCGTATTCGCTGATGCTGCCGGCCGAGCAGATCTCGCCGCCCGCCATCCAGGCCATCAGCTGATGGCCGTAGCAGATGCCGAGCACGGGGATGCCAAGGGAAAGGACGGCAGGATCAAAATGCGGGGAGGATCCGTCATAGACGCTGTTGGGTCCGCCCGTGAAGATGATGCCGGTATAACCGGAGGAGCGGATCTCCTCCGCGGTGATCTGGTTATAGCCGCGGATCTCCGCGAAAACGTTCTGCTCGCGGACGCGGCGGGCGATCAGCTGGTTGTACTGGCCGCCGAAATCGAGAACAAGGATCTTGTCCGCCATCGGCTCAGCCTCTGTAGATATAGGCATCCCGCTCGGCGCCGACGGAGACATAGGTGATGCGGCAGCCGATGGCCTTCTCGATCATCTCCACATACTTCCGTGCGTTCTCCGGGAGCTCTTCCCAGGTGCGGATGCCGGAAATGTCCGACTGCCAGCCGGGAACCGTCTCAATGACGGGCTTGGCATCGGCCAGGGCGGCCGGGAAGGGGAAGATGTCCGTCTCCTCGCCGTTCACGATGTACTTCGTGCAGACTGGGATCTCCTCCATATAGCTCAGAATGTCCATCTTCGTGAGGGCGATGTCCGTCGCGCCCTGCACCTCGACGCCGTAGCGCGTGGCAACGAGGTCGATGGGGCCGACGCGGCGCGGGCGGCCGGTCTTGGCGCCGTATTCTCCGCCGGCTTCCCGAAGCTTTTCGGCTTCCTCGCCGAACCACTCACAGGTGAAGGGGCCTTCGCCGACGCAGGTGGAATAGGCCTTGACAACGCCGATGATCTGATCGAGCTTCGCGCTCGGGAGGCCGCTGCCGACGGGAGCGTAGGCGGCAATGGCGTTGGAGGATGTGGTATAGGGCACGATGCCGTAGTCCAGATCGCGCAGGGAGCCGAGCTGGGCCTCAAAGAGGATGCTCTTGCCCTCCTTCTGGGCATTGCGGAGATAGGTGCCCGTGTCGCAGATATAGGGCTTGAGCTTGCTGCCGAAGTCATCGAGCCAGGAAAGGATCTGCTCCAGCGTGAAGGGCTCGGCGCCGTAGACGCCCTGCAGCGTCAGGTTCTTCCACTCGAGGATGCCGGCAATGTGCTGCCTGAGGTATTCCGGGTAGAAGAGCTCGCCGGCCTGAATGGTCTTCTTCTGGAACTTGTCCGAATAGAAGGGGGCGATGCCCTGCTTGGTGGAGCCGTAGGCCTTGTCCTTCAGGCGGGCTTCCTCCAGCCCGTCCAGCTCGCGGTGCCAGGGAAGAAGCAGGCAGGCACGGTCGCTGATCTTCAGATTTTCCGGCGTGATGGGGACGCCCTGCGCCGTCACGGCCTGCATCTCCGTCCAAAGGCTCTCAAGATCGAGCGCGACGCCGTTGCCCAGAATGTTCACGACGCCCTTGCGGAAAATGCCGGAGGGAAGCAGATGCAGCGCAAACTTGCCGTACTCGTTGATGACCGTATGGCCGGCATTGCCGCCGCCCTGATAGCGGATGACGATGTCATAGTTCTCCGTCAGGAGGTCGACCATGCGGCCCTTACCCTCGTCTCCCCAGTTGATGCCAACAATTGCACAATTGGACATAGTTCAGATCCTCTTATCTTCATAAAAATAGGGTCCTCCCCCGTTGCAGGCGGAGGACCCCCGAAAAACAGGATTGAATATTTAAATAACCCCGAACAGCAGGTCGCTGTACGTCGGATAGGGCCAGTAGCTCTTTGCAGTGATGCTCTCCGCCTCATCGCATACCGCGCGAAGATTTGCCATCTTCGGAAGCACTTCATCACGGATCTCGCAGGCTTCTGCCGTTACATTCTCGGCAGAGCGGAGCGCGAGCATCTCATTTTCCAGCTCCTCCGTCTTCTCGGCGATGGAATCGGCGAGAGAGGAGAGGCGCGTCACGAGATTGACCTCGTAGCTGCACTTCAGGCCGGGAATCAGATCCATCTTGCCGGCGGCCATCTGCGCGACATCGGCCGCATATTCCTCGACGGCGGGAAGGATGCCCTTGCGGACCATATCCGTCATCGTGTTGGCCTCGATGCTGACGCACTTGCTGTAGTTCTCCATCATGATCTCATAACGGGAGGAGAGCTCGACTTCCGTGAATACCCGCTGAGAGATTAGCATATCCATATTCTTTTTGTCAAGAAGAACAGGCATGCAGTCCGGCGTTGTGCGGAGATTGAGAAGGCCGCGCTCCTCGGTCGCCTCGCGGATCCAGGCGTCGTCGTAACCGTTGCCGTTAAAGATGATGCGCTTGTGCTCGGAGATCGTGCGCTTGATGAGATCATGCAGGGCGCTTTCAAAGTCTTCCGCGCCCTCCAGCTCGTCGGCGAACTCCTGGAAGACCTGGGCGACGGAGGCATTGAGCATGATGTTGGCGCAGGAGATAGAGTTGGAGGAGCCGAGCATGCGGAACTCGAACTTGTTGCCGGTGAAGGCAAAGGGAGAGGTGCGGTTGCGGTCCGTCGCGTCGCGCTGGAACTTCGGGAGCGTGTGCACGCCGAGGCGCATGAGCGTCTTTTCCGTGCCGGCATAGGGCTCGTCCTTCTCGATGGCCTCGAGGATGGCGGTGAGCTCATCGCCGAGGAAGATGGAGATCACGGCGGGAGGCGCCTCGTTGGCGCCGAGGCGGTGGTCGTTGCCGGCCGTAGCGACGCTGGCGCGGAGCAGATCCTGATATTCGTCCACGGCCTTGATGATGGCCGTGAGGACGAGGAGGAACTGGGCATTTTCATAGGGCGTCTCGCCCGGGGAGAGGAGGTTGACGCCGGTATCCGTGGAGATGGACCAGTTGTTGTGCTTGCCGGAGCCGTTGACGCCGGCGAAGGGCTTTTCATGCAGGAGGCAGACGAGGCCGTGCCGTGCGGCGACCTTCTGCATGATCTCCATGGTCAGCTGGTTGTGGTCCGTGGCGACGTTCGTGGTGGAGTAGATGGGGGCGAGCTCGTGCTGGGCCGGGGCGACCTCGTTGTGCTCCGTCTTGGCGAGGATGCCGAGCTTCCAGAGCTCTTCGTTCAGGTCGTTCATATAGGCCTGGACGCGCGGCTTGATGACGCCGAAGTAATGATCGTCCAGCTCCTGGCCCTTGGGAGGCTTGGCGCCGAAGAGCGTGCGGCCGGTAAAGATCAGGTCCGGGCGCTGCTCGTACATCTCCTTGTCCACGAGGAAGTATTCCTGCTCGGGGCCGACGGAGGTGACGATGCGCTTGACGTCGTCATTGCCGAAGAGCTTCACGATGCGCATGCCCTGGCGGTTGATGGCCTCCATGGAGCGCAGGAGCGGCGTCTTTTTGTCGAGCGCTTCGCCGCCGTAGGAGCAGAAGGCCGTCGGGATGCAAAGGGTCTTGTCCTTGATGAAGGCATAGGAGGTGGCATCCCAGGCGGTATAGCCGCGGGCTTCAAACGTGGAGCGGATGCCGCCGGAGGGGAAGCTGGAGGCGTCCGGCTCGCCCTGGATGAGCTCCTTGCCGGAGAATTCCATGATGACGCCGCCGTCCGGGGCGGGAGAGATAAAGCTGTCGTGCTTCTCGGCCGTGACGCCCGTGAGCGGCTGGAACCAGTGCGTAAAATGGGTGGCGCCCTTTTCAATGGCCCAGTCGCGCATGGCACCGGCGACGACATTGGCAATGGCGGGATCGAGCGAGCGGCCCTGCTTGATCGTGCGCTCGAGCGAGGCATAGACCTTGCCCGGAAGGCGCGCCTTCATCACGCGGTCATCGAATACAAGGGAACCGAACATTTCAGGAACAGCAGACATTTTATTATCTCCCTTACTATAATAATTTACGCAGAAAAAGAAAAAGAGGACATGCGCACTCGGGGCCTTTCAGCCTCCGGAGACCACGCTGTCTCTCGATGCCGACACTATAAACTTGCCAAAAAGGAAAGTCAAGCGGAAACTTTGCGTTGACAGGCAATCGGGCTTTGTAGTATTTTCTTAAAATATGGAAACGATTCGCAAATCCTATTTCTTGCGTCCGGAGAGGATTTTTCATGGTTTTTTCTGACACGACCTACAGCGTGCTGATCGTCTCGGGCTCCGAAAAATTCAGCGAGGCCGTCTCGGCGCTGCTGCCTCCTTCCGCCTGCCACCCGGTGCACACGGCGAGAACGGCCGCCGAGGCCCGGCTGTGCACCCGCTCGCTTGCCTATGACCTTGTCTTCATCAGCTGCCCGCTGGAGGATGAATTCGGCAACCGCTTCGCCGCGGAGCTCTGCCGGGGGCAGAGCGCAAGCGTCCTCCTGCTGGTGCGCGGAGAGAGCTACGGTGAGATCTGCGCCTCCGCGACCGGGAAGGGCATCATGGTGCTGCCGAAGCCGCTCGCCCCGCAGGCTTTTTCGCAGGCGCTGCAGATGATGTGCGCCGCCCGGGAACGGCTGCGGAAGGCAGAAGAAAAACAAAGCACGGTGGACGATCAGATCCGCGAGCTGAAGCTCATCAGCCATGCGAAGAGCCTGCTCATCGAGTGCCTCAGCATGACGGAAAACGACGCGCACAAATACATTGAACAGCAGGCCATGGACCTCCGCCTGACCCGGCGGGAGGTGGCCGAGAACATCATCAAGACTTACCGGTAATCTTTTTATCTTTTCTCATCCGGAGGGATCTTCTTATGGCAGTCGTAACTGCAATGTGCAAGCTGCTGCTGGCTATGGCCATCGGCTTTGTTCTGTTCCGCAAGGGGGTATTCAACCCCGAGATCAACAAAAAGCTCTCGTACCTCGTCGTCACCATTACGAGCCCGCTTCTGACGCTCTACAGCATTTCCACCGTGGGAGACGGGGCAAAGAGCGTCGTGCTGAAGCTCTTTTTCTCCGGCATCGCCTGCTATGCGATCTTCGTCGTCGCGGGCTGGCTGTTCACAAAGGTCTTCCGCGTGCCGAAGGCGCTCTGCGGGATCTATATGTGCTTCATGATCTTCTCGAACAACGCCTTCATGGGCTACCCCGTCGTCCAAAGCCTGTACGGCGACAGCGCGATCTTCTATATCACGATCTTCAACATGCCGTACAACATGCTCTTCTACTCGCTTGCGCTCTATATGCTCCAGCGCGACGCCGCCCTCGAGGAGCCGAGCCTGCAGCGGCAGAAATTCTCCCCGAAGAAGCTCGTCAACCCCGGCATTCTCGCGGCACTTGGCGCTCTGCTGATCTATTTTGCCGGGATCCGGATGCCGGACATCTTCTACTCCTGCTGCGGCTTCATCGGGAATCTGACTCCCCCGCTCTCCATGCTGCTCATCGGCTCCTCGCTGGCCGCCTCCTCGCTGGCCGACGTGAAGTCGGAAAAGCGCCTGCTCCCGCTCGCGATGGCGATGCGCCTCGCCGTGATCCCTGTGATCGTGTGGGTCTTCCTGCATCTTGTGCTGGAGGACACCACGCTCATCAACATCTGCACGATCGGAGCCGCTATGCCCGTTGGCTCTCTCGTTGCCATGGGGGCTGCCCCCTATGCAAGGCAGAGCAAGGTCGCCAATATCGGCGTTGCGCTCTCGACGGTCCTCTCGATATTGACGATCCCCATCGCCGCGCTGCTTCTCGGCGCCTGAGGACTGTTCTCCGCAGCAAAAAGAGCCTGCCGGCCGGCAGGCTCTTTTTGTTTTTTCTTTTCTAAAAGACGAACTGCGTGAGCAGCATGCAGCAGAGCGTGCCTCCGGCAATGGAGAGCATGGTATTCCGGCATCCGAGATGCAGGAGCACCGTTACCGCGCATGCGACCAGCTGCGGCGCCGCAGAGGAGGCAGAGGCAAGGTCGATATTGCGCAGGCAGTAGATGATGAGCGTAGTGATAATGGCCATCGGGAGGACCTTGCCGAGATAGGTGACCGGCTCCGGCACCTTTTTCCCGCGAAACACCAGGAACGGGAACGCCCGCTCGAAGACCGTGCACGCCGTGCAGACGGCGATGACGGAAATGCACCAGGCCGTGGAGCTCATGGCTGCACCTCCTCCGGCTCAGCTTTTGCCTCGATCCGGCCGCGCAGCAGAAACAGCACGCCGACCGTCAGCAGGAGCGACGGCAGGATGAAGCCGGACGGGCCAAAGATCAGCAGGCAGGCGGCCGAGCTGCATACGGCCGCAACGGCCGGAAGGGCACCGAAGCGGGAGCTCTTGAGCTGGTCGAGCAGGATGACGATGAAGAGCGCCGTCATCGCAAAGTCGATCCCCGAGCTGTCAAAGGGGATCAGGGAGCCGATGAGCGCGCCGAGGACCGTAAAGACGACCCAGTAGGAGTAGACCAGGACGGCCTCAAAAATGAACGAGAACATCCGGTGGCGCTCGTTCCCGTCGTCAAAATCATTGGAGCAGTGGAGAGAGAAGGTCTCGTCCGGGAGAAGGAGGATCAGCAGGAACTTCCACGCTCCGTACTTCCGGAACTGTTCGATGAACGGAATGCCGTAAAAAATGTGCCGGCTGTTGAGGAGAAGCGCCATGGCCGCCACCGTCAGCAGGGAGATGCCGCCCGTGAACATGCTCACCATCAGAAACTGCAGGGAGCCTGCGAAGACGAAGATGCTCGTGGCACCCGTCCAGATCCAGTTGAAGCCGGAGGTCTGCATCAAAAGGCCCCAGGCAATGCCGAGGGGAAAGAAGCTCACCATCACGGGGATGCTGTGCTTCAGAGAATAGAGAAATGCTTTTTTCATATTGAAACGGTCTTTTCTTTCTTTTGATCTTATGCTCTGCGGATGCGGGAGCGGATCCGGCGCAGATAAAAGACGCGGAAGCCGGGAAGCGTGCGGTCATAGATCATCATGATCGCGACCAGCATGGCCATAAACAGGAGATTGACCCAAAGGGTGGCGGAAAACGTCTCGATAATATCGCCGATCGTAAAAACGAAGAAAATGAGCGCGTACATGACGCCGATGGCCAATGAGAAGACGGCCAGCTTGCAGAGCGTGCGCAGGCCCTTTGCGCGAATGCGCTCCAGCGCCGGGCGGATGACCGGATACCAGCCGAGGAAGACATAAAAGAAGGAGGCTTCCTTGTCCACGCCGATCATCATCGAGAGCGCCCCGGTCACGGCCCAGACCATCCAGGCGTAGGGCGTGCCGTATTCCTCCAGCACGGGGATCAGGAGGATCGAGGCGAGAAGCGGCGAGCAGTACGTCAGCACGGGGATCAGCCCGCCCGTCAGCATCAATACCGTCCCCAAGGCGGCCATCATCGCGCAGAAGGCGACCGGGCGGCTCAGGGGTTCCTTTTTTTCCCGGCTCATGTCCGATCCTCTGTCTCCGGGAGACCATGGAATCGGCCGCGCAGGAATTCGCGGACGGCCTTGCTCCAGGCTTCTCCGTCCTGCAGGTATGCCTTTGCGTGCCCGGCCCCGGGCACCGTGAGCATTTTCTTTTCCGAGGCGCAGGCCTCATAGAGCTCGCCGCACATGGGGAAGGGGACAAAATCGTCGTCCTCGCCGTGAATAAACAGGATGGGCACCTTCGTCTTCCGCACGGCATCGATGGGGGACGCCGCTTCGATGTCAAAGCCGCCGAGCACGCGGGCGGACGCACGGCAGAGCGGATACATCAGATCGACCGGGAAGCCGTTCTTCTCCGCGACGCTCCGGATGACTGCCCGGGGCGAGGTATAGCCGCAGTCTTCCACCACGGCCTTCACGTTCTCCGGCAGATCCTCGAGGCCCAGCATCATCATGACCGTGGCCGCGCCCATGGAAACGCCGAAGAGGCAGATCTCGGTCTCCTCGCCGAAGCGGCAGAGGATATAGTTGATCCAGGAGAGCCCGTCCTTCCGCTCGCGGATGCCAAAGGAGATCACGCGCCCGTCGCTGTCGCCGCAGGCGCGCTCGTCGATCAGGAGGATATTGAAGCCGAGCGAACGCACGACATCGAAGCGGCCGCAGAAATCCCCGAAGGCGTGGCCGCGGTAGCCATGCATCAAAAGGGCGACCGGCGCGCCGGGCTTCTGCTCGTAATACCGCCCGTGCAGGCGGCGCCCTTCCTCGGAGAGGATCTCGACGTCCTCGCAGGGCAGCGTCTTCAGCGCATCGATCCCCGCCGTGATCTGCTCCAGGTGGTCCTGATAGAAGGGGTCGGATCTATAGCTGTCCGGATCCCGGCGCTTTTTCGGAGAATTATAAAATGTGAAATTGAAAATATAAATGCCGACCGCCAGGATCAGGAGCACGGCGGCAAGCACGATCGCGAGCAGGATTTTCATAACGGTCCCCCTCAAGGCTGCGAAACGATTCTTTCTTTATATCTTACCCTTTTCCCGGCAGAAAAGCAAGATTCTTTGCCTCCGATTGACATTCGATTCCGGAATCGTTACAATCGGAGGCATGGATATTTTATATAAAGACAATGAAATTCTGATCTGTGTCAAGCCCTGCGGCGTTCTCTCGACGGACGAGCCGGGCGGAATGCCGGAACTGCTGCGCCATGCGCTCGAAGATGCGTCCGCGACCGTGCTCGCCGTGCACCGGCTCGACCGCGTCGTCGGCGGACTGATGGTCTATGCCCGCACGCAGAGCGCCGCCGCCGCGCTTTCCCGCCAGATCAACGACCGCAGCTTTCTCAAGGAATATATGGCCGTCGTGCACGGCGAACCGGAAAAGGACGAAGGGCGCATGGAGGACCTTCTCTTCCGGGATTCTTCCGAAAACAAGACCTATGTCGTCAAGCGCATGCGCAAGGGCGTGCGGGAGGCCGCGCTGGATTACCGCGTGCTCGGAAAGACAGACGGGCTCTCTCTCGTCCGCATCCGCCTCCTCACCGGGCGGACGCACCAGATCCGCGCCCAGTTCTCCTCCCGCGCCATGCCCCTCGTCGGCGACCGGAAGTACGGCGCCGCCGGCGACAGCGGCGAGATCGCGCTCTGGTCCTGCCATCTGCATTTTGCCCACCCCCGCACGGGAAAGCCGATGGACTTTGCCCTCGACCCGCCGGGCGGCATGCCCTGGGAGAGATTCGGCTTTCAGGGAAAGGGCGTGCCGTCCGTCCGCGAGGTGCCGGAGAGCGTTCCCTCCCCCACTCCCGCCGCTTCCGCGCCGGGCCGGCCCTCCTGCCCCTATGCGAAAAAATGCGGCGGCTGCCAGATGCTGCATCTCCCCTACGAGCGCGAGCTTCAGATCAAGCAGAACCGTCTCAACGAGCTTCTGCGTCCTTTCGGGCGCCCCGAGGAGATCCTCGGCATGGAAGAGCCGTATCATTACCGCAACAAGGTGCACGCCGCCTTCGGGCTCGACGCGAAAGGCGCCGTCATCTCCGGCATCTATCAGCCTGCCAGCCACCGCATCGTTCCTGCGGAGCACTGCCTGATCGAGGACGAGACTGCCGGGAAGATCATCGCCGACATCCGCTCTCTGATGCCGGAATTCAAAATGACAGCCTACGACGAGCGCCGCGGGACCGGATTTCTGCGCCATGTGCTCGTCCGGCGCGGCTTCGCGACCGGGGAGGTCATGGTCGTGCTCGTGGTGACGGACCCGATCTTCAAGCTGCAGAAGCCCTTCCTGGAAAAGCTGCTCGCTCTTCACCCGGAGATCACGACGGTGGTGCAGAACGTCAACGCCGAGTTCGGGCCCGTCGTCCTCGGGCGGCAGGAAAAGGTGCTTTACGGGCCGGGATATATCGAAGACCTGCTCTCCGGCTGCCGCTTCCGGATCTCCGCAAAGTCCTTTTATCAGGTCAACCCGGTGCAGACGGAAAAGCTCTATTCTCTCGCCGTCTCCCTCGCCGGCCTCACCGGAAAGGAGACCGTGCTCGACGCCTACTGCGGCACCGGTACCATCGGCATCACGGCCGCGAAGTCCTGCCGCCGCGTGCTCGGCGTGGAAGTCAACAAGGACGCCGTAAAGGACGCCGTCGTCAACGCGAAGATCAACGGCATCTCCAACATCTGGTTCACCTGCGCCGATGCCGGAGACTATATGGCGGAGATGGCCGAGCAGAAGCAGAGCTGCGACGTTGTCTTTCTGGATCCGCCCCGCTCCGGGAGCGACCGGAAGTTTCTCTCGTCGCTTATCAAAATGCGGCCGAAAAAGATCGTCTACATCTCCTGCGGCCCGGACACGCTCGCACGCGACCTGAAGATCCTCGTGCAGGGCGGCTACCGGGTGCAGAGGATCCGGCCGGTGGACATGTTCCCGCATACGGAGCATGTGGAGACGGTAGTTTTGCTGCGAAGGGAAAAATAAATCGAGATATCCACTTCATAGACGTTTCCTTGGATGTGCCGCATTTTCTGTAAGACCTAGGGCATGTTTATTAGCGCACCGTAAATGCAACGATAAATTTTGCGTTGCATTTACGGCGCTTACAGACGATATGCTGCGCACTTTTGGATTTTATACAGAAGAAAAAAAGTTTAATGTTGCTGCGGCGCTTTTTGCGGATGCCAATTCTTATTGCGGCATTGATGCAGCAAGATTCGGAAAGAGCATCAGCGAAATTCTGGACCGCGAAACATTTTCGGGAGAATCTATTCTAAAGCAGTATGATGAGATAATTTCACTTTTTAAGAGATATTATCAGTATGAAAAAATAGAAGGATTTGAACGCATAACGGTAGACCTGATTCCGGAAGAAGCTTTTCGTGAAGCGATTGCAAACGCGCTTGTTCACAGAACATGGAATGTTAATGTGCATATCAGAGTTGAGATGTTTAGGGACAGAATTCAGATCGTCTCTCCCGGAGGTCTGCCGAGAGGGTTATCAACTGAAGAATATCTTTCCGGAAACATTTCATGTCTGCGAAATCCCATTATAGGCAGTATGTTATTCCGCATGCGTTATATAGAAATGTTTGGTACCGGCATTCGCAGAATAAAGGAAAGCTATTCTGACAGCACTGTAAAACCTTCATTCGAGGTTTTTGATAATTCGATTAAGATTACGCTTCCTGTTTTTTCGCAGCAGCGTAATATCACCACAGACGGACAAAAGGTTATTGATCTTTTGCAGAACGGGATGCAGCTTTCCAGCAGGGAAATCGCAGAAAACCTGTGCTGGAGCAAAGACAAGGCTGTTCGGATTATAAATGTACTGAAAGCTTCGGGATATCTGCTGTCTGTCGGAAACGGACGCGGAACTAAATATCGTCTTTCATAAAAAGCTAAATTCACGGAACTGACGATATGTTTCCGAGTACGAGAGCAGGTTTAGACGTACTTGCTGTCGAGAAAATGAATAAAACCAAGAAAAGTCTGCGTCAGAAAGTGGAAAACTGAAATGAATCACAAACAAAAAAGATGTTTCTGGTGCAACCTGAAAAATCCTGTATACGTAGCCTACCACGACAGCGAGTGGGGCGTATTTCCGGAGAACGAACAGAAGCTGTATGAACTGTTCCTGCTGGAAACCTTTCAGGCCGGGCTTTCCTGGGAGTGTATTCTGAACAAGCGGGAGAACTTCCGCAAGGCCTATGACGGCTTTGATCCGGATAAGATCTGTGCTTACGGCGAGGAAAAGATCGAGGAGCTGATGCAGGACCCCGGCATTATCCGTAACCGCGCAAAGATAAAAGCCAGCATCGGCAACACCCGCGTTTATCGATCCATCGCTGAGGAGTTCGGAAGCTTCAAGGCATATCTGCACAGCTTCACCGGCGGCAAGGCGATCCGTGAGCCGGATGTGAGCATTACCACAAGCCCTCTGTCGGATGCCATTTCCGCAGATCTGAAAAAACGCGGCATGACCTTTGTCGGCTCGACCACGATCTATGCATTCCTTCAGGCAGTCGGAATTATAAATGCACATCAGGAGGACTGCTTCTGCTGTAAAAAAGATTGATAGCTAAAAGGGAAGGCGTCAGCTATGCAAAAGACATCCATACGATTTTTTGAAGATATCCCGGTCAGAGCTGTTTGGGATGAGGAAAGTGCCAAATGGTGGTTCTGCGCTACGGATATCGCCGAGGCGCTGACAAAAAGTAAAAATCCGAGGGTCTATTGGGCAACGATGAAAAGGAGAAATACGCAGTTGATTGCAATTTGCAAACAGCTGAAGCTAAAGGCTGCCGATGGAAAATATTACCTCACGGATGTAGTCGACGAGAGCGGTCTGAACATGGTCATTGCATTGATTCCAGGGAAAAAGGGCGACGTGTTCGTGCGGTGGATGAAGAACCTGGAAACCTCTCTCGACGAAAAAAGCAAGCAGAAAGCCTATGAGCTTTTTGACAGCGGTTTTATCGATAATATTGAGATTGGAACAGTGAAGGGGCTGCAGCAGATACATGGTTATATTTTCGGTGGTCTCTATGATTTTGCCGGGCAGATCCGTACGCTGAATATCGCAAAAGGCGGTTTTGCCTTTGCGCCGGCTATTTTTTTACAGGAGAATCTCAAAAAGATTGAAAAGATGCCGGAAAATACATTAGAGAACATCATTGCGAAATATGTAGAGATGAATGTGGCACATCCGTTTATGGAAGGCAACGGCAGAAGCGCAAGAATCTGGCTGGATCTGATCCTAAAAAAAAATCTTTCGCGGTGCGTCGACTGGAGCAGGATCGACAAGAAGGAATACCTGTCTGCCATGCAGGAAAGCGTTGTCAATGCAGGTCGAATCACTGCTTTGCTCCGCTCGGCGCTGACTGCCGAAGTGAATAATCGTGAGATCATCATGAAAGGCATCGATTATTCCTATTACTATGAAGTTGAAGAATAAATTCTTGTCTTCGGAGGGAACGATGGAAGAATGCAGATTTCACGCCGGGGATATCGTCCGGCATTTTAAAAGGGAAAACGCAGACCCGGAGACGGCGGAATATCTTTACCGGATCCTGGCCTTTGCGCAGCATACGGAGAACGGAGAAAAGCTCGTGATCTATCAGGCGCTGTATCCGCCCTACAAGACCTGCGCCCGGCCGTTTGAGATGTTCTGCAGCGAGGTGGACTGGGAGAAGTATCCGAACGTAAAACAAAAATACCGCTTTGAGGTCGTGCCGGTGGAATTCTGGCCGAATTGAGGGAATTTTATGGAAGAAACGCTCGTCCACCCCTTCCCTCCCCTCTATGACCGGGACTCTCGCGTGCTGATCCTGGGCTCATTCCCGTCGGTCAGATCCCGCGAGCAGAGGTTCTTTTACGGGCATCCGCAGAACCGGTTCTGGAAGGTGATCGCGGCTGTGACCGGGAGGGAGGTTCCGGGCAGCATCGAAGAGAAGAAGGAGCTGCTCCACGCCTCCCACATTGCGCTGTGGGACAGCATCGGCTCCTGCCGGATCACAGGCTCTTCGGACGCCAGCATCCGGGACGTCGTCCCCAACGACATTCGCCCCATTCTGGAGGACAGCCGGATCCGGACGATCTTCACCAACGGGAGTAAATCTCACGAGATGTATGAAAAATACATTCTCTCTCCGGCCGGGATCGCGGACATCCGCCTGCCGTCCACGAGCCCCGCAAACGCGGCATATTCTCTCGAGAAGCTCATCGCCGAGTGGGCCGTCGTCGGAGAACGGCTGCGGGAATAAGGAGGGTATTACCCCTTTTACCCTCTTCCCCTGCAACACTTTTAATTTTATGAGGGGAAAAGGGTAAAAGGGGGAGAACCCCGGCAGGATTGAACGGAGGACTGAGGCGATGAACTCTTTTTTAAAATCTTATTTCCCGATCGCCGACGCGGCGGCCGGCGCCTTCGGAAGGCGGTGCGAGGCCGTGGTCTACGACCTGACGCAGGAAAGGGCGCCCGCCGTATACAGCACGCGGGCACGCGGCACAGAATTTCTGCCGGAGGAGCTCGCCTTGTTCCGCGCTTCCGGGCAGGAGCACGCAGAGAACTTTGTCCGCACGGAACGGGACGGAGCGCCGGTGCGCGTCTCCGCTTCCCTGCTGCGGGACGCGCAGGGAAACGCCGCCGGGATCCTGTGCCTTTATATCGACACCGCGCTTGAACAGCTGATCTTTCGGGAGGCCGGGCAGTTCTGCCCGGCGGAGGCCGCACAAGCTTCCGCCGCCCCCCAGGAAGGCGATATCCTAAGCCTCACGCGGGAGAAGATCCGGCGGATCATCGGTTATTCCGATGCGAAAACTCTCAGCCGCGCGGAGAGCATCGAGCTCGTGCGGCAGATGGAGAAGGACGGGATCTTTCTCGTGAAGGGAGCCGTCGACCTCGTCGCCGAAAAGCTCGGCATCTCCAAGGTGACCGTGTACAGCTATCTCGACTGCGTAAAGGGAAGACGCTGAGCTTTTGCCTTCCAAAAAATGATCTTTTCACAGTAGTTCTGTTTTGAATGGTTTCGCTTGACATTTCGTTTTATCTTGGCTAAAATCGAATTGAATTCGGAATTAGCCACGTTCGATTATTGGGAGGTCTTCTTGTGTATATAAAGCGTGCCATTGAATCTGTCCTGGCAGAAAATTTTTCTTGTTCTAAATCCCTCGCTGTAGCCGGTGCCCGCCAGGTAGGAAAAACCACTATGACAAAGCACCTTTACCCTGAAATTCGCCGCGTCAACATGAAAGACCGTCGTCTTCTCGCGGCTGCAATCGAAGATCCTTATCTTTTTCTTGACAGTCTTGGGCGCCCTCTCTTTATTGACGAAGTTCAAGCTGCTCCTTTTCTTCTCTCAGAAGCCAAAGTGATCCTTGATGATGTCTCTCAGAAAGGCAATTATATTTTTTCCGGCTCACAGAAATGGGAGCTTATGAAAGGGCTCAGTGAGTCGCTTGCAGGATCCGTTTCCATCCTGGAGATGACAACACTCTCTATGCGTGAACTGCACAGCATTGATTTCTCACTTCCATTCTCTCTGTCCGGCGACTATCTCTCAGCAAGAGAGCGTTGCCTCAAACGGTATGAAAACGTCTGGCATTATATACATAATGGCTTTTATCCTGAGCTTTACGATGACTCTCCTCGTAACTGGAGTGCATTCTATCGCGACTACGTCTCGACCTATATTGAAAAAGACATTTATGATATTCTCAAAATCCGAGACGCTTCCGCTTTCTATCGCTTTCTTGTCTCAGCGGCTGCCCGAACCGGAAGCGTTCTAAACTGCTCCAATATTGCAGATGACGTTGGTGTCAGCAGCGATACTGTCAAGAGCTGGATCTCGGTTTTGGAAAAGACCGGAATCGTGTATCTCCTCCAGCCATATTTCAGTTCGCATCTCAACCGTGCAATCCGCTCTCCCAAGCTGTACTTCCGTGATACCGGTCTTGCCGCCTATCTCACCAACTGGACGACCGAAGATCAGCTTCGAGACGGAGCTATGAATGGCGCTTTCTATGAAACCTTTGTAATCAACGAAATCTTAAAATCCTACATCAACGCAGGGATGGATTATTCCCGTTCCGTCTTCTATTATCGTGGAAAAGATCGAAAGAAAATCAACGGTGAAAGCGCCGAGAGCGAGATCGATCTCATCATTGAAGAGAATAACACTCTTTATCCGATTGAGATCAAAAAAAATGCCTCTGTGAAAGCCGATATGGCCGCAGCTTTTCCTGTTCTTGATAAGGATCTTAATAAAAAACGCGGTATAGGAGCAATCATCTGCTCGTCGGAATATAAGCTCTTCTTACGCGAAAACCTTGTCGCTCTTCCGTTGGATTATATCTGATCCGACGGTGCTGCTTCAGAAGGCTTGAACAGTGTCGATCATAACCGGGCTCTTGCCATGCCGAAAAACGGAGCTGCCTCACAGCGAGGCATGCTCCGTTTTATTCTATCCGCTCTACCTGTCGCTCTGCTCCGCCAGGTAAATGCTGATCTTTGACTGGATCACCGCTGCGGTCGCCGCCGAGGTCCTGCCTGCTGCGATCCCGTTTTCGATCTCATTGCTGATGATGCCGTCAACATTTTCATCTGAGATGACTGTCCGCTCAATGGCATGCAGCATGGAGAAGAACTCCTCCATATCCGCCTCCGTCAGGGGGACCGGATAATCGCTGTCCTGAATCGCTTCCTCATATTCGCGCCTCAGCTCGGGCTCATACATCTGCAGGCCATAGGACGCATAGGCCGGCATTTCTTCCGTCACCTCCGGGAAACGGTTTTGGATGATGTATTTCAAAAACTCCCAGCATTCCGCCTTATTGCTGCCCGTAGACAGAATGCCGATCGGATCCAGCAGCCATGCTTCCGCACCGCAGGTTCCCTTGGCGCTGGGCCAGCCGATAAAGCTCAGATCACAGCCCGCAAGCCTTTTTTGTTTTACGGTCTCCCAAATATTCACAATATAGGCAGAAGCGGTTTTCATTCTCCCGGACGCAACTTCCTCCGCTGCCTGAAAATATTGCGGATTTGACCCTTCCGGAGTCTCCCGGATCCTCGCGGCAGCATCTATCAGCGTGCAAAAATCTTCCGTTTCGAAATTGCACGTGCCGGTCTCCCAATCAATGGCATCCGTTGCATAATGCAGAATAATATCCTGGATGAAGACCTTTCTTGTCATATTGTAAAGCATTTGCTGCTCCGGGAGGAGCGATTTTTCCATCTCAAGATATTCCTCAACGGTCCAGCCGTAACGCGAGCCGAAGTCGCTTTTCTTTCCCATCAGCGTCCCTACATTAAAGAGATTGCTGATGTAGTAAATTCCTCCATTTTCCTCCAGTGCCTTTTCGATTACCAGATCTTCTCTGCTGATCTGATCGTCTTTATCAAAATAGGGCGCCATATCCTCTAGAAGTCCTTTTCGAATCAGGGTAAGGGGCGAGATCACGGAAAAGCAGATCATGTCCGGATATTCTCCGCTGATCATCTCCGTATTCAGCTTCAAAAGTGCCGCCTCCTGCTCCACGCCTCCTGCGCAATAATCCTTGACCGTAATGTGCCCGGTCTCACTGGACGCATTATAAGCAGCAATGCCCGCTTTTAGGGTATCCGAAATATCGTATCCCGCGAGAACTAGCTCCGCTTTCTCTACGCTTCGGGCGCTTTCCGGTTCCGCTGCCGTATGTTCTTTTCCCTTTGCACATCCGGCCAGACAAATGATCATGATTCCTGCTGCAATTATTGCGAACAGTTTCTTCATCTCTGTTGTATTTTCCTTTCCCTCAAAAATCACATGGATTGCGGTTTTTCGTTCGCGTTTTTCAGATCGGATAACAATAGAAATACCAGCAGAAGACAGCAGAAACAAATGAAATAAAGAGAAACACCGTATCGAAATCCCCATGAACGGTAAAGCCAAATATTTACCGCCGCCGAACTGCCAACAGCAAAGAAGCATAGGAGCAGATCCGCAAGTATTCTCTTTCTTCCCGTTTTGAATCGGACATGCCGGATCCGCAGCAGAGCTGCATAAGCAGCCAAAGCGGTAAGGAAGCCAATCACTATGCTCCGCAGCATATTCTTCAGGCTGCTGCCTTTCGCATTTATTGCGCCCTCATAAGTAGAAAACGACAGCGAATATTCGCCGACCTTTCTGCCCTCAACAACGGAAGAAACCTTCTGCAGGCCTTCCGCGAATTTCTCCTCCGGAAGGCGCAGCTTCCCGCTGGTTTTATTCGCCGCATGGATTTTCTGCGTTACATATTCGGTCTCGGATTCCGGAGCATATTGAAAGTCGACGCTCGGTATTACCAGCTTTTCGTCTAGATCAATCCACAGGTTGGATGTTTCAACTGCCGAGCCGGGATCCAAAAAGCCCACGACAACAAACTCAAACGGGCTGAACAGATACTCTGCGGAAAAAACATCTCCAAGTTCCGCTTTTCCGGCATAAGCGCTCCCAAGCAGGACCGGGATCTGTTTCCCCCTTGAAATCCAATAATCATCTTCTTCCAGCAATCGCCCTGCCGCTGTGCTAAGGTTAAAATCCCTTTGGACATTTTCGCTGATCTGCACACAGGAATAAAACTCGCTGGAATCCGAGCCGTACAGCGTCTCGGAATCACCATTGAGAAGCGGCTGCTGATAGATCTCATAATAATCATAGCCCAGCGCTGCCAACTGCTCATAAATTGCCCGGAATTCTTTCAAAATTTCTTCCGTATCTTCCAGATCAAACGGATTTGTTTCATGCTGCAGGTCGAGAAAAATTCCACTGTCTTGCGCTATGCTCTGCGCATCTCGCGTTTGCAGGCGGAAGATCAGTTCTCCCGCCGCAAACGATGTCAATAGTGCCGCCAGAACAATACCGCACAGGATATACCATAAAATTTTCTTCAATGCATTCATTTTCTATTTTGGGCCACGAGGGTTGCTATATCCACACCGCGCATTATTAAACAGTCGTTCCGTAGTATACCCTCTGTGTCATATATGTCACTTGACTCGTTGGGACCTTACTGCCGTATGCCCATACTTTGCCTGTCCCCCACACGCGTCCTGAATCGCCCAGATTATTTGTCACCGTTCCGAAAAAAGTGCGCGTGTAATGATACGTACTCAGCAATGTCGTCCCACTATACTCCCCAGACCATCCTACCGCCTTGCTATAATATTTGTCAACTCCGTCATAATAGACTGTACCGCCTACATCCCATGTTGTTCCTGTTTTTGCTGCCATCCCCTTCTTGCTAGCAGCTTCGTCATCCAAGACCAGCGAAAAAGTTATATCTGCCCGAGCTATGGCGGCAGGAACGTCTACGCGTTGAATAACGACCGTTTGTTTTGTCATTGATGGATACCAATTGCTGGTAAAGTCCATGTCTAAGTCATTATTCGCAGCAGAGTCTGCAAAAACAGTGACAGCGACAAGATTGAGTATCAACAGCACTGATATTATATTTTTCACTATTCTATTCACTTTATACCCTCCTTATAAGCGTGCAATAAAACTTTGAGACGTCTACTTTTTTTATCGATACAAGATTTCTGAAACGGCTTTCAGATAAGCAGAATGTACATAACCATATACTACTCCATTATAATATTGATAAATTTCGGTTCCACCGGTAGGCCAGCCGTACCGCCAGCTTCCGTTTGAACTATTACTGTAAAATAATTCACCCGTCTTTAAAACGCCCAGAATCGTTGCCGTATCATACGGGCCCGCCCGGAAATTGACATCTGTAGTTGCTCGATAATCTGTTGCATATGCTGAGATTGACAGCGCTAAGCATAAGGTTACCGCAACAATTATTGCTGTCACTTTTTTCATTTTAATAACCCCTTCATTCCATTGTAGGATCGTTAGAATCCGGAACAAATCTCTCATCCTCATCTTCCGCCACACAATTGTCTAGCGGCCGTTCCGGTTGATACATTGTACCGCAACATGTTGGCGGCCATCCGAAGGCCTCAAAGTCAATCATTTTATTGATGGCCTTTTTTACATAATTTCTCAGCATTTTCATGTTCTACTTTAATTGTTCCTCATCGCAATCATATTTTTCGGCGTTTTACGTTATTCTTCCGGTCGCTTCAGATATTTCATAATTCTTAATGTACAGATCATTAACATCATTCCATCAGTAAAACCGCAGGAAATCGATACTCTGTCACATAAAATACAAGATGTCTGACCTAACGCAATCCACGCGATCAATAGATTCTTTCGTTTAAAATTTTCTTTTTCTACGTTTGTGCCAAAGTGGAGTTGTAAAGGATACTTGGGATGATAGATTAATAACTCAAACTTCCCACACCATTATCGGCGTGAGATTCAAAAACTGAATTTTTAAGT
>R11__coassemble_198_pt1 | contig 43659 bp, 33 predicted proteins | sample R11__metabat2_low_PE_066 | metagenome-assembled genome bin R11 | reverse complement strand
CTATAAGACTATAGGTCAGATCAATTCCCTTATCTCCAAGGCATCTTCCCTGGAGGAGGCACTTCACGGCAGCATGAAGGCACTGCATGAAGCTTTCGGATTTGATGCATCGATCCTTTGGAACGCAAATGCTAAAGAGAAGAAACTTCGCCCGCTTTTCTGGTATGGATCCTATGACTTTACGTCGGTCAGCCGCAAAATTGACGAAGGGAGTGTTGGAAAGTGCATATCTTCGGGCAAGGCAGTAAGGCTGCTTTCCTATAAAAAGGGAGACGATCCCTGCACCGATGCGGATTTCGGCAGTGAGGAGATCATTTCCAACATCGCTGTGCCGGTTTACAACGGCAATGAACCGATTGGCTGCGCACAAATAGTTAAATTCGCCGGCGGAGAGCCGATCGATGAAGACGCTGCCGATGCCCTGGAGATCATGGCCGGCATTATAAGTATATCCATACTGGAAAATCCGAGTCTTGCCGGGGAGTATAAATTTAATAGAGTTCTCTTAAGTACCCGCGGAATCCGAAAGTCCTTCAAGAACGGCGAGGGCACGATCCAGGTTCTTAAAGGAGTGAATATTGATATCTATGAGGGGGAATTTCTCGCTATTCTGGGCGAAAGCGGCTGTGGCAAGTCATCCTTCCTCAACATCATTGGCGGAATGGATAATGCCGATGAAGGTTCCTTTATGTTCATGGGGAAAGAGATGGTAAATGCAGACCGAAAAGCTCTTACCGTCTACCGGCGCCATGATATCGGTTTTGTTTTCCAAAACTATAATCTTATGCCGAATTTAACGGCTAAGCAGAATCTTGATATGATAGCAGAGCTTGTTAAAGATCCGATGGATACTGAGGAGGCCCTGCGGATGGTTGGCCTTTTGGAAAAAAAGAGCAGCTATCCCGGGCAGCTTTCAGGTGGCCAGCAGCAGAGAGTATCGATCGCAAGAGCGCTTGTTAAACGGCCTAAGATCATTTTTGCCGACGAGCCTACAGCAGCCCTTGATTATGAGACAAGCATCGAAGTGCTCGAGGTGTTTGAAAAGGTCGTAAAGGCGGGGACGACTCTCGTTATGGTTACGCATAACGAGGAGATCACCCGGATGGCGGACCGAGTGCTTCGTTTCAAAAACGGCCGTACCTATGAGGTTACGATCAATATGCACCCTGCCCATGCAGGCGAACTCAGCTGGTAATAAGAGGATATAAAGTGAAAAAAACACATCTGATCGACCTGTTCATGAGTATAAAGACCACAAGGGTATCATTCATATCCATAATAATGTTTGTTACTTTGGGTATTGGAGTTTTCCTCGGTTTTTCCTGGACGGGCAGGGCATTTGATACATCCACAAATCATTTCGTAGAGAAATATAAACTTCACGACGTGGAGGTCTCTTTCCCGAACGGATTTTCGGATGAAGATATTGAAGAAATAAGAAATATCGACGGTGTAGAGGCCGCCGAGGGAAGGCATGTTGTCTACGATTATTTTAAGGTAGACGGCAGCGTATATCAGGCAAAGATAATCGAGATAACCGATGAGATCGATACGCTGTATGTAATAGAAGGCAATCTTCCGCAAAATTGCGGGGAGATCGCCGTGGACAAAGGATTTGCCGATAAGGTTGGGATAAAGCTCCATGATACCGTCAGCTTAAAGAGCGACAGAACGGACGGCGCCCTTTCGATCTCTGATATCATGGACTTTGATGCCGATCATGACGACATTTCAAAGTTCCTCGATTCTTCCGCCGATTCGGACAGCTCCGATATGCTCTATTTAAATACAGCAGATTTTGTCGTGACGGCACTCGTTATCAGTCCGGAGTACGCCTGCAATGACCAGACCGTTTACGGTGCAGCGCCTACAAACGGCATGACTGTTGATACAGGGCTTTTCGTTAATGGATCCTCATTCAACGGGGACGGATTTACGGGATATACGGATGTAGTTGTCACCGGCCGAGACCTGAGGGACATGGACTATGCCTCATCCGGATACGAGTCTGCTGCCGAAGATCTCAGTGAACGCATACTCGAGGCAGTTCGTGAAAACGCTGTTGATAAAAATTTCCGGATCGAAGCAAAAATCTCTGCCTTTGAAAAGGCGATCGACGACGAGCTTTCCAAGACGGAAGCGGAGCTTAACGCCGCGTCTTCCGAACTTGAGGCGAAGCGCAAGGAGCTGGAGGCCGCCAAAGCCGCAGGGCTGGAGCTTGAAAGCGAAGAACAGCAGCTGGAAGAGGAAAGCGAAAAACTGTCGTCTGCAAGGGAGAAATATAATACCGAGCGTGAGAATGGGGCAAAGGCAGAAGAGCGCATTGAGAGCGCTTATATTGCAGCAGAGCCTGTGAGCTCTACGAGGCTTTCCGTTGGTTTTTTGACGGTTACCAGGAGCATCAGCATTATTTTAAACAGCATCAGATACAGCCTTGCCGGCTTATTCTTTATCGTCGGTATACTGGTATGCTACAGCGCTGTGACAAGGCTTGTATTTTCGCAGATGAAACTGATCGGGGTCAAGAAGGCGCTTGGCCTTACTCAAAAGGAAGTTACCCTTTACTATTTATTTTATACAGGGATCGCTGCTTTCACAGGCTGCATATTAGGTACGGGTGTTGGCTATGCAAGTGAATGCCTTATATTAAATGCGTTCTCAATAAGCTATCCGTTTGACAGCTTTGCGCATCTTTTTGAAATAAAGCTGGTTCTTGCCTCTGCAGCTGTTCAGCTTATGATCTTGCTGGCGGTTACCTATGCATCTACGGCGGGAATACTTAAAAAGAGCGCTATTACGCTCCTCAACGGTACTTCTGCAGGCGTCGGTGGAACGAGATTTTATGAAAAACTCAGTATATATAAGCGGTTCAGTTTCCTTAACAAGATCATCATCAGCAATGCCTTCACAGATAAACGCAGAGTAATCGGAACTGTTATCGGCATTATAGGCTGCACTGCACTTATCGTTACAGCCCTTACCTATGGCAGATCCGTATCCAACAGCTTCCGGAAGCACATGACGGATTACTGTCATTTCAATCACGTCGTATATTATGACAGCAATACCGAGGGTGCGAAAGAAAATATAGAGAGCGTGCTGACCGACTGCACAGATATTGCAGCAAACTGCAGATATGAGTATGACATGGTGGAGGAACTGGGTGATTCGCTGGGTCTTCTCAATATATTCGTATATGATGACGCGGAAAAATTCAGCAAGGCTTTTACAGTCTCCGAGCGTGAAAACCTTACCGGATCCGGCCCTTATGCGGGAACCTGGATCGGCTATGGCTATATGGCAAATAATAGCGGCAAGGACTGCTCGAATGTAGAAGTTACGACCATGAACGGCGAGAAGATCAATGTGCCAATCGATGGATTTATGGGCTATTATCTCCCACTGTACACGATCGTCATGCCAAGTGATAACTACGAGGCGGCATTTGGCAAGGAAGCTGATTTCAATGCCTTTCTGATAAGCATTTCAAATGATGATATGAAAGGCCTTGAGGAGAAACTTTCAAAGATCGACGGATATATCATGACGAACGATTATTATTCCGCCAAGAAGCTGAATTTCAGCATATTTGAGGGGATCTCAGCGATTCTGGATATTATATATGTGGTACTGGCGATCGTGATGTCGGTGCTGGTGCTTCTGAACCTGCTGAGACAGTTTATTGACGAGAAGAAGAATGAACTGATCGTTATGCTCATTAACGGCTTTGACATCAAGGATGCCCGGAAGTACATATATACCGACACCATTGTACTTACCGTCGCCGGCATCATACTGGGCACCATTCTCGGCACAGTGCTTGGAATCCTTACCGTAAAGGGCTTTGAGAGCGGATCGCTTTATTTCCTTAAGCAGCCGGACCTCGTGAGCTGCCTGAGCGGTATTCTAGGCACGGCAATTTTGAGCTTTGTGATGTGCAGAATCTCACTTCGGAAGATAGACGAATTTAAGCTTACGGATATCACCCGATGATATCCGATTTCGTGGAGTAATTATTTATGCGGGTGTGCCTTTTAAATGATTCCTTCCCTCCGGCGGTAGACGGAGTGGGGAAAGTTGTAATAAGCTATGCTGAAAATTTAAAACGGCATAACTGCGATGCAGCGGTTGTTATTCCAAAGTATCCGGACGCAGATTACAGCAAATATCCGTTCAAAATAATCCCTTATGGCAGCACGGGGCTTTTCAGCAATATCGCCGGCTATCGCTGCGGCAACCCATATGACAAAGCGGCTCTCAGGGAAATCATAGATTTCAAGCCGGATATTCTGCACGCGCATTTCCCGTACGTATCGGTACTTACAGCGGTTAGAGCGAGAAAGCGCCTTCATATCCCCGTGGTGTATACGCATCATACTAAGATAGACATTGACGCAAAGCGGGTATTCAAGCTGACCCTTTTTTCCAAAATCGCCACCGCCGTCATGGTGCACAATATACGGTATTGTGACGAACTGTGGTGCGTAAATGAGGGAACAGCTGCTCATCTTAAATCGCTTGGTATCGATAAAGAGATCAAGATAATGAAAAACGGCGTAGCCTTCCCGAAGGGGAAAGCTTTGCCGCAGAAGGTCAGCGAGGAGACTGCAAAATATAATATTCCCGAGCGAGTGCCGGTTTTTCTGTTCGTTGGGAGAATGGTAAAATGCAAGGGCATTCCGATGATACTTGAAGCTGCTGATATGCTGCAAAAGCAGGGCACAGACTTTCGGTTGGTGTTCGTAGGCTCAGGTCCTGATGAAGGCAAGATAAAGCATCTGGCAAAACGTCTGGGCCTGGCCGATGATAAAGGCGCCGCCAAGTGCATTTTTACAGGCGCTATTTATGACAGCGAACGGCTGAGAGCCTGGTACACCGCAGCAGATCTTCTTCTGCTTCCGTCGGTGTATGATAATGACCCGCTGGTTGTAAAAGAAGCTGCTGCCTGCGCTACGGCAAGCATTCTTATCAAGGGAAGCTGTGCAGCCGGGGATAAGTCAGGCGGACACAATGCTATTCTTATCGACAATACCCCGAAGGCACTGTGCTCTGCACTTGCAGAGGCTGCCGCTGATCCTGAAGGTGTGAAAAAAATGGGAGAACACGCCATGAATGAGGTATATTTTTCCCAAGAGGATGCCGTTGCTGCAGCCTACAGCGAATATGAGAGAATTATAAAGAAATATTCTGCAAAATAATGCTGTTATAAAAATCGCCTCCCCACTGAAAGGCAATATCTATGTCATTGACGCTTACTGCCCGGTATCATCTCCCCGGGCTTTTTGAATTTTATGAGCTGTACAGCATCTTCCTGCCGCTGTTTTATGAGCACCGCGAGTATTTCTATCCCTGGTGCTCCATTGCCTCGGTCTACGGTGCGCCGGCAGACTGCCTGTGGGGAGGAGGACGCGCTGGTTATGGCGACGATGATGCGCGCGATGTGCTTGCGCTCATGCAGAAATACGGAATCTCTTCCCGGCTTACCTTCAGCAATTCCCTTTTGCGCCCCGAGCACCTGGCAGATAAAAAATGCAACGCGCTGTGTGCCCTCTTTGCAGCCTGGGATGAGACGCCCAACGGAGTGATCGTGCATTCCGATCTGCTGGCAGAATATCTAAGAAAGACGTATCCGCAGCTTTATCTTGTTTCGTCCACGACCAAGGTGCTCACGGCATTTTCACAGCTGCGCGACGAGCTGAATCGAGAGGAGTTTCAATTCGTTGTGCCGGATTTTCGGCTCAACAAAGCTTTGGGCAAGCTTGCCACGCTTACTCCAGAGCAGAAAGATAAAGTTGAGTTTCTATGCAACGAGTGCTGCAGCCCGGCGTGTATGGAAAGAAAGCGCTGCTATGAAGCAGTGAGCCGCAAAAATCTCGGCGAGGCAGCACAGGAGCACATCTGTACATCGCCTGAGGCTTCCCTGGGCTATCGATTCTCGAAAGCCATGGAGCAGAAAAGCTTTATCAGCACAGATGATATCGTAAATACGTATCTGCCGCTTGGCTTTTGTAACTTTAAGATCGAGGGGCGCAGCCTCGGCAGCGCAGTCGTGCTTGAAATGCTGCTTTATTATCTCACAAAGCCGGAATATCGCCTGCAGGTGAGAGAGGCAATTTATCTCGATGCGATGCTGGACTTGTTTTAAAATCGACTTGCCTAAAAACCGGTCTCATTTTCTAATGAGGCCGGTTTTTGCATATGTTCATTCTTTTGTATTTTCTCCGCTGCGGATCCCGTCTATGATCCTGCAGATGAGGCCGGTTCTTTGGAAGGGAGTCATCAGATAATACCCGTCCACAAAGGGAGTAATGCGGCGTGCGATCTCCGTTGAGATCTCGACGGCAAGGTCTTCTGCCTCTTCCCTGCTTTTCCCTTCATAGAGCTCCGTAATCTGCGGATCCACCCGGATCCCGTTGATCTCGGCATCCATAAACCGGGCATTGCGTGCGCTGACGACCGGAATGATCCCGCCGAGAAGATATCCTCCGAGCTCGCTGCGGGTCCGTTTCAGATTTTCAAAAGCCTCCGGGCTCAGCACCGGCTGCGTCAGGAAGCCGCACATGCCCTTCTCGAGCTTTTCTTTCGCAAGACCGAGCTGAACATCAAAATTTCTTGCATTGATATTGAGCGCGCCGAAAAAATACATCGGGGTCGGGAACGCAGACCGGCTCAGGCCGCTTGCGAAGGCCGCAAGCTTTCGGGAATTGAACTGGTACACACTCTTGACCTCATCCCGTTCGGCAGACGGGATCGGATCCCCGGTTACCAGAAGCACATGGCGGATCCCTTCCGCATATAGGCCCATCAGAAGCGCTTTCGTTGCGTTCAGATTTCGGTCTCGGCAGGTCATATGCGGGAGCGCCTCGAGGTTCAGCTCCCTCCTCAGCTTGCAGGCAAGGAGGCTCGAGTCCATCCGGGCGCGGGCGATTGGGCAGTCGGCAATCGTAATAACATCTGTTCCGTGCTCCTTCAGCGTCCAGGCTCCGCTCATAAATCGGCTGAGGTTCACATCGGCCGGAGGATCCAGCTCCACTGCAATCGTCTTTTTCCCACTCCGAAGCTTTTCCAGGAAGAGACTCTCGGGCAGATGCAGCGCCCCTTCGGAAGTCTGCTTGGGCGGTGCAGGGCTTTCCGGCTTTTTCTGGCCGGGCAAGACTCTTGCCGTCTCATAAATGTGGCGGGGCGTTGTGCCGCAGCAGCCGCCGAGGATCCCTGCGCCGAGCGCCGCCATTTCGGCAAGCTGGGAGGCAAAGTATGCAGGGTCTCCTTCGTAAAAGGTGCGGTGGTTGAGGACGACCGGATATCCCGCATTCGGCATCAGGGAAAGCGTACAGCCTCCGTGATCGAGCGTTTTGGCAAGCTCCAGCATATGCCGGGCACCGCAGACGCAGTTCAGCCCGACCGCATCCGCACAGCCGCGATCGCAGACTTCCCGGAAAAGTTCTTCCGCAAAACGTCCGTCTCTTGTATATCCGTCCGGCTGAACGGCAAAACTGAGAATAATATAGCTTTTCGGTTCTTTGGAACGAATGTATTCCGCCGTTTCCAGGAGGCCTTCCGTGTCGGCGTTCGTTTCAAAAAGGAAGTTCTCTGCTCCCGCCTCCAGAAACAGATCCGCAACGAACCGCAGCTCGTCTTCCGTTTTCGTGTTTCCGCTTTTCATCGTAACCGGGCCGATATCGGCAAATACCCAGGCTCCCGTATCCTCTGCCGCCTTTGCCGCCAGGCTCCATCCGGCGGAAACCACCTGCTTCACCAGCTGCTCATCGCCATGAAATGCGATCCGGTTGGCGCCGAAGGTATTCGTCTTGATCGCGCGGCAGCCGGCATCCAGGTATTCCCTGTGAATGTCCGCAATCAGTTCCGGATGGCTCAGGTTGAAAAGCTCACACGGCACGCTTCCGATGTGCGCCCTCTGGGCAATATACGTGCCCATGCCGCCGTCAAAAAGAAGGATGTTTTCTTTCAGGTATTCTCTCAGATCCATACTTTCCTCAATCGTACCTCCGGATCAGTTCTTTTTTTCTTTCCGAAACATATAGGCCCGGACGACCGAGATCGCAGCCCGTACCGGCAGCGGGCGAAGAGCCCGGTCCGCCTCCTTGAGCTTTTCTCGGATCGGCAGGCTCTGCGGGCAGTGCTTTTCGCATTTTCCGCACCCGACGCACTGCGTGGCAAAGCCCGGCTGTTTTGTGAGCCCGACCGTCTGTGCATACTGCAGCTGTCCGCTGAATTTTGACTCGCTGTACATGGCATTGTAACAGCGGAAGGCGCCCGGGATGTCAACTCCCTTCGGGCAGGGCACGCAATACCGGCAGCCGGTGCAACCGACCTTTTCCGTCTTGCGGATCTGCTCGCGGATCTGCCCAATCAAGGCGAAGTCGCTTTCCGTCAGTTCCCCTGCCCTCGCCTCCGAGGCCGTTGCAAGGTTTTCCTCGACCATGGCGAGCGAATTCATCCCGGAGAGGACCACGGTTACCTCCGGCTGGTTATAAAGCCAGCGCAGCCCCCACTGAGCAGCGGTCCAGCCTCGCTCGTTCCGGGCGATCGCTTTTTTTGCGCCGTCCGGCAGCATGTTGACGAGCTTTCCTCCGCGCAGGGGCTCCATAATAATGACAGGGATCCCCTTCTCCGCGGCTGCCCGCACGCCGGCAACGCCGGCCTGCGTCGTTTCGTCAAGATAATTATATTGGACCTGGCAGAAATCCCAGTTGTAGTCATTCAGGATCTGCAGAAACTGCTCCGTGTTCCCGTGATAGGAAAAGCCGATGTTGCGAACCGCTCCCGTCTGTTTTTTCTTCTCGATCCATTCCAGGATCCCGAGCGATTTCAGCTTTTCCCACTGGGCGAAGTCCGTCAGCTGATGCATCAGATAATAATCGATATAATCCGTCCGGAGGCGCTTGAGTTCTTCGTTAAAATAGCGGTCGATCGCGGAAGCGCTGTTTACCATATACTGGGGCAGCTTCGTGGCAATGTGGATCCTGTCGCGGATGCCGTTTCTCTCAACGATCTCCCCGAGCGCGGCTTCGCTGCCCGGATAGATATAGGCCGTGTCGAAATAATTCACGCCGCCGCGATAGGCTGCCATCAGCTCATTCTCGGTCTTCTCAAGATCGATGCCGCTCCCCTTGCGGCTGAAGCGCATGCAGCCGTAACCGAGAATGGAGAGGGGCTCCCCTTTGCGGTCTTTTCTGTACTGCACGATTCCGTCTCCTTACTTAAAAGAATAGGTCACCTTCCAGATGCAGGAATAGTCCTTGTAGACGCCGCGATCCTCCGTGACCGTGACCGTCTGGTTCATACGAAAGCCCTTCTGCAGGTTGCTCTCCGTCACGATGTGGCTCGTCTCGCGGGAACCGATGTCCGGGAACTGTTCGTCCTCGATCATCTCGGTATAGACGATCAGCTCATCTCCGGGGCAGAGCATGATCGTGTCACCGCTCTGGACCTCGTAACCATTGATCTCATAATAAGCATACCAGTCGTCTCCGACGCCGTTGGTGTCATCGCAATAGGCATCGATCGTGATCGTCATTTCCCGGGTATCTGCGCCGAACAGCTCCGAAGGCTGCATGCCTGTCACCGTCACCGTAAGCGAGCTGGACTTCCCGTTGGACGCCGTTGCCGTAATCTTGGCGCGTCCTTCCGAGATTCCCTTCACTCTCCCGTTCTTGTCCACCGAGGCAATCCCCGCATCGGAAGACTTCCAGGAGACCGCATTTTCCTGCGCCTCGGCAGGCGTGATCTCCGCTGCGAGGCGAAGCGTTTTCCCAACCTCCACAGTTTTCTCACCGCTCGGAGAATAGACTTTTATCTTTTCAACGGATGCATAGGCGGCAAATGCCGGGCAGGCAGCGGACGCCAGGATCACCAGAACCAGGATCAGGCTGAGCCAACGTTTCATTTTTTGTACCTTCCTTAATTATTTTTTCTATGATATCATACTTTCGGGGAATCGCCAAGCTCTCTCGATTTCCGATGTAACATTTTCTATCCGGATCACGTATATAGAATATGAAATTATCATGTGAGAGGTGTTTCTATGAAAAAAATATTTTTGCTCTTTCTGATCCTTGCCGTTCTGTTCGCTTTGCCCGGCTGCGGCTCCCCGGCTTCTTCCGAAACTCCTTCTTCCGCCGCGACCGAGGCTCCGGCCGTTCCTGAGACGACGGCCACACCTGCCGGCACTACCGGGCAGCAGGGCACGACCATGGCAAAGCAGCAGACATCTCCGGCGCCCACTGCCGCTGCTGCGGCCACAGCTTCGTCCTCCTCCGGTTCGATCTCGACCTCTGCCAACGGGTACACGATCGAAGCGCTTTCCGCACAGAAGACCAAGGACTATCTCGGCAATGACATTATCCTTGTAAAGTACCGCTTCACCAACAGCAATTCCTCCTCTGCCGCCTTCTGGCAGGCAACGGATCAGACCGTTACCCAGAACGGCACAAAGCTCTCCCCCGACGGGATCGTCTGCGACGATCCGGATTTTATGAACTCCTACGCCCAGATCAGCGGGGGCCAGTCCGTCATCTGCGCCTATCCCTATCCATACTATAGCTCGGACGCTCTTTCCGTAAAGGTATCGATCTATAACTACGCCTCCGGGACAACGGTCTCCAGCGCGTCCGGAACGCTGTCCGTCGGCTGAGCTGCCGGTACGCTGCCCGGAAGCACGGGAACGCCTTCCCGTGCTTCTTTTCCGCTGTAAGCCTGCTGAATAAAATTCAGCAGGCTTTGCACGGTTTCAGAGCAGTGATTATGATAGAAAAAGCCATAATCCAGCGCCTGCTGCCAGGCGATCGGGATCACGGAGACGTCAAAGAGCGTATCCGTCCAGCACAGGGGGCACAGGAGCACCTGATGGTTCGCAGAGCTCTCCCACATGACATTCGGCGCATAATCCGTCACGCATTCATACCGGATCCCCGCGTCCGTCAGAAGGCCAAAGAACGCGTCAGCATTCGGCGGAAGGACGATCTCGGAGATCAGAAACGTATAGGGAGCAAGCTCGGATAAGGTGAGAAGCTTCTTTTTCGCCAGCGGATGATGATTGCTCACTGCCGCAGCGATCGGCACTCGAAAGATCGGCAGAAACGCCATATGCGCCTGCCAGCGCTGACGGGAACGGATCCCTTCCACGATATCGGTATCCGGCGCGTTGCTCCCGTCCGCAGAGAGCACGGTGAGCTGGATATCACAGTGCTGTTTCTGAGAATACGCGGTCCAAAGCTCATAGAGAAGGCGGATCTTATAATTCACGGAAGTCCCGACGCAGATCGACCGACTGCCGGAAGCAATGGCAGTAAGCCTCCTTTGGATCTCCTTCCCCTGGCGGACATAGCCGATGGCCTCCGTTATCAGATAGGCCCCTGCCTCCGTTGGCACAACGCCTCTCCGTGAACGCTGAAAGAGAGAGACGCCCAGCTCCTGCTCCAAAGAATTGATCTGCTGGATCACGGCGCTCGGAGTAACAAAAAGGCTCTCCGCGGCAGAAGAAAAACTGCCGAGCTCCGCGACCTTCAAAAAAGTATCGAGATGCTTGTTGTACATTGCAAATCCCCCGATTCATGCCGTTTTTCTTTCTGTTATAAGGATTTCCTTATAATATTATCACAAACCCTGTCTTGCAGACAAGGGGGATCCATGTTAAAATTTTCCTGTTAAACGGGCGCTCTGCCCGAAAAATTTTACAGGAGGAAACCAACTATGGGCAAATTCCTTTCCCGCCGCGAGTTCCTGAAGAACGCTGCGGCAGCCGGTATCGGCGCAGCTTCCCTGAGCCTGTTCGGCGTTTCTGCCATGGCAGACGGCGACAAGTACACTCCGGGCACCTATTCCGACACAGAAGAAACCAGCTACTCCACCGTCACCGTCACGATGACCTTCTCCGCGGAAGCGATCACGGACTGCTCCATCGAAGCCTCCGGCGCTCAGAACCTTCTCACAGAAGACAAAGCCGCCGAGATGGCTCAGGCGATCGTTGAAGCCCAGGGGACGGACGTTGACGCCGTTTCCAGCTGCACGCTGACAGCTACCGTCGGCGCCGTCGAGACAGCCGTTGCCAAGATCATCTCAGAGGCCTCCGGCACGGCTTATGAAGAGCCCGCCGCTCCCGAAGTGACCGGCCGCGTGTCCGGCTACTGCGGCCCCGGCGACTGGCTCGGCGAAGCTCCGGCAGACCCGGCCGATTATGAAGACGCCGGCACCTACGACGTCATCGTCCTCGGCGGCGGCCACTCCGGCATTGGCGCTTCCTTCGCCGTTGTTGACGAAGGCTGCACGGTCGCCGTTGTCGAAAAGCAGGCCTGGGGCAACTTTGTTGACCTCGAAGGCACCGGCTCCAACATGGGCGGCTGGTATGGCGAAGACATCGGCCATGTCAATTCCGATCTCCTGATTTCCCGCGGCTACGGCCCGTTCGACACCGGCGCGATCGTTGCCGAATTCTGCAAGCGCGGCGGCGGCCGCGTCAACCCGGACATCGTCCGCAACTTTGTTCAGAACTCCGGCGCCATGGTCAACCGTTATCATGAGATCTACAACATGTACGAGGCCGAGCGCAAGGAGAACGACAGCAACGTTTACCTTGACAGCACTGCCGTTATCGTTCCGAAGGCAACCGGAGACGGCTCTACCGGTGACCAGTGGGTCGACGGCGAGCCCGCCGGCGGTGCAGGCTACTATGACATGAGCGACATGTTCCAGTATCCTCTCTGCAACACGCAGGCTGCCTATGGCCAGCAGAACGCTTCCTACCCCATCGAGTGCGGCGGCTACAAGACCTGGCCCTGCAACGCCCAGTTCTACGGCTACCAGGGCAACAACATTGAGTTTATCCACAAGTACATCGTCAAGTACGTTTCCGAGAGCGAAGGTTCCACCTGGGACTTCGAGCGCGAAGGCGTCAAGCTCATCCAGGATGAGACCGGCAAGGTCATCGGCCTCTACGCCAAGGATGCCGACGGCAAGTACTACCGCTACAACTGCAACAAGGGCGTTATCCTCTGCGCCGGCGACTATATCGGCAACCCCGAGATGTGCTGGGCCCTCCTCAACGAAGGCATGGAGTGGGCAGAGCGCAACGGCAAGACGGCCGACAGCTGGACCTCCGCCGGCTCCCGCAACGGTGCCGCCCACAAGATGGCATGCTGGATCGGCGCTATGATCGAGCCCTCCCCGCGCGGCTGGATGGGTCTCGGCGGCGGCGTTTCCGGGCCTTGGGGCACGGCTCCTTTCCTGATGATCAACTCCCGTGGCAAGCGTTTCTGCAACGAAGGCGCCATCGCTCAGCTTGGCCCTGTCTGCCTGCGTCAGCCCGCCGGCCTCATCAGCTGGGTCAGCGACGCCAACTGGCAGGAGACGCTGAAGGCAGCTCCGCTGGATCACGGCGCTCCGAACTTCGGCATGAAGGACTACTGGGACAAGACCGTGGAAGGCATGGAAGCGGCTGTTCCGGGCGAAGCCAACAACCCTGTCACTATTGCGAACCTTGCCGAGCGCACCCAGATGTCCGGCAGCGTCATGTGTGCCAATACGCTCGAAGAGCTGGCTGACATGATGGGTTATAAGGATCAGGCCAAGGAGAACTTCCTCGCCTCCATCGCCCACTACAACGAGCTTTGCGAAGCCGGCGTCGACAGCGACTACGGCAAGGATCTGGCCTACATGGTCCCGGTCAAGGATCCTCCCTTCTATGGCGGCACGAGCTCCACGTCTCACGCCTCCAACCCGATGATGGTCACAATGTCCGGCCTCGTCACGGATGAGACTCAGAATGTCGTTGACCACGACTGGAAGCCCATTGAAGGCCTCTATGCCGCCGGCAACTGCCTCGGCGGCCGCTACGGCATGGGCTACAGCACGCCGTTCGCCGGCAACTCCGTCGGCATGGCCATGACGCACGGCTGGGTCGCCGGCCACCAGGTCGCGTCCGACAAGACCTTCCTTGGCGACGTCTGCGAGCCGATGGAAGGCCCCGCAAGCAACGGTCCGTTCTGATCTCGCTCTTTTCAATTTCAGCAGATTCGATTATAATATGCACTCGGGGAATCTTCCCCGGGTGCATATCCCTAAAATGTAAGTTTTGTCAGGAGAAACGTTATGGCGGAGAAAAAATCTCTGATCCTGGATCTGCACATTCCCTACGGAATTACCCCCATCCGTTACATCGGCGGAATGCAGGCTCAGGGCAGCAATGAAGAAAAGAACGCCTATCTGATGGCGCTGATGAAGGAAGTCGTCTCCTACGAGGAGGAGCTGGAGGGCTATGAAATCCGTGCGATCCGCCTTGGCGGCGGAGCCGCTACGGTCATGAAGCCGGATCTGCTCGGGCAGCTGCTCGCCATCGTCCGCAAACGGCTGCCGGTGGCGGAGCATGCGGAGGTCAGCTTTGATGCTCTGCCGAATACGGTCGGAACACCTTCTCTCACCGGCATTGCCTTCGGGAACCCGAACCGGGCTGAGCTGATGATGCGTTCTTATCGGGAAGAGGATCTCCGTGCGCTCGCGTGCCCCTTCACTCTGCAAAATGTGCAGAACGCGATCCTTTTCTTCGGCAAATTTCATATGAACAACCTGGGAATGACGGTTCATTACGGAATCCCCAGCCAGACCTTGAAGGACTGGGAATTTACCGTAAAATCCTGCATAAATATGCGCCCGGCACACATTTCCGCCCTTCCTCTCGCCGTGACCGATGCCGAAGGCATGCCGTCGGAAGAGGAGCGGTTTGCGATGTTTTCCTCTGCCTGTACACTCCTGGAGGAGGCCGGGTATCTACATTATCAGGCCGGGCTTTTCTGCCTGCCTCGGCATGAATACCGCTTCGAGGCGCTTCTGCACAACGGCTGCGAGCTTCTCGGGCTCGGGGCAAACGCCGTCTCAACGCTGGACGGATTCCTGACCCGCAATACAAACAACCTGCGGCTCTACATCCACAACGCCGGCGATCTCGAAAAAACGACGGCCCAGGCGCTTCCTTTAGAAGAAGCTGCGCTGCAGAAACGCTATGCCGCGGGCCGGCTTCATATGGCGCAGGGGCTCATCAGGGAACAGTACGAAAAGCGGTTCGGCGCCGGGATCCCGGAAGAGCTCCGCAGCAGCCTCAGCCGTCTTGCGGAAGCCGGTCTTCTGGAAGAGGCAGCCGAAGCCTATGTTCCGACGCTTTCCGGTCTTTTCCACGCGGAAAAAGCAGACCGTCTCCTCCTCGCAGAATAACAGAACGCAATAAGCAGCAAGCCTTCCCTTGGGGCACTCATTGTCCCGCCCGTGAAGGCTTGCTGCTCTTTTGTTTTATAACTCTGCCCGGATCAGCGGGATCAGGCATCGGTCGGCAGGCAGCCAGTCAACGCTTTCCAGCGTATCTCCGGTCAGCCAGCGGGCCGCCTCCGCTTCCTTCAGGATCAGCTCTCCCGCCGTGATCTCCGCCCAAAAGCAGTCCATTGAGAGATGAAAGGCGGGATAGTCAAATTCGACGGTATCGATCCTCTCCCCCACCCGGATCTCTGCGGTCAGCTCCTCCCGGATCTCCCGCTTCAGGGCCTCTTCCGGGGTTTCTCCCGGCTCGATCTTTCCTCCCGGGAATTCCCATCGGCCCTTGTATTCCCCGTAGCCGCGCGCCGTGGCAAAGACCTTCTCTCCGTCCCGGATGACAGCCGCAACAACTCGAATCGTCTTCATCCTGCCGCGCCCGGCTCCGTCGCCGGTTTGTCTCCGCTGTCTCCGCAGAGAATGCAGATCCCGTTGACATATCGGTGCGCAGGCACCCAAAGAAGGTCTCCTCCCAGGGCGCGCTGCACCTCGATTGTCCAGGTCGGGTCATTGCATGGGTAAGACGCTTCCGCGGTCACGCCCGGGAATACATTGCTTCCGGAAGGGGCGCTGCCGGAAAAGAAGACCGTCCGCAGTGCCGCACAGTCCGCGGCCGCGCGCTCGCCCAGCACGCCGACCCCCGCCGGGAAGCTGAGCGTCGTCAGCTTCGGGCAGGAGGCAAAAGCATTCTCCGGGATCGACGAAAACTCACCGAGAAAACTCACTCGCGTAATCATGCTCTTTCCGCTTTCCCAGGGCAGCGGCAGATCCTGCGGCTTCCCGGAGCAGATGCCTCCGGTGCCCTCGATGACCAGCTCTCCGTCCTCAAACAGCGTAAAATATGCCTCTGTGCTATATTGCCCGTCTCCCAGATAGGCGCCGCAGGGTCCTTGAAGCGGCACGTAGACGATGGAGAAGACCGACGAGATCTCCTTTGTGCTGCCAAGCTCGTCGGTAACGCAGAGAGAGTAGGTATAGTTCCCGCACGGCAGCGCCCCAAACCGAAGCTGTTGGTTGATCGTTGTTCCAACGTCAAACGTTGACCGCCCCAGCGAGTCCTGCGCATAAAACCAGACCGTGCTTCCTGCCTCCGAGGTCACGGTCGCCCGGACGGAGGAAAGATTGCAGCCCTGCGCCGTGTAGGTTCCGGCAATGGAATAGGGTTCCCCTTCCTTCAGGTTGCCGTATGGCACCACTTCATTTTGCGCCAGGATCGGGCCGTGTGTCGGGGCAGGTGTCGGCGTGGGCACCGGGGTCGGAACCGGGGCAGCCGTTGGAGACGGCGTTACGGCTACGACCTCGATCGGAGCCGGATCCGGTTCCCACTGGGCATAGAGAACGATCGTCTCCGGATCGGCCGTCAGGCAGTTGACGAACTGCCCGCCGCGAAAGGCGATGCCGCTCCCGTCGGGCTCGGTGTTCCAGCCGGTGAAGTGCCAGCCCGCGCGGGTATAGGCGTTTTCCGAGAGGCGCTTTGCCTCCCGGTAATTCATCCCGGTGTCCTCCATAGTGCCGGCCGTGCTGCCGTTGCCGTCATAGGCGATGCTGTAGGCAACGCTCGTCCAGCAGGCGTAAAAGATCTTCTCCCCTTCCGCATCCTTGGGCAGGATATAGGAAGGCTCTCCGAAGTAGGCCGGATTTGTGTACCAGCCGGAAAAAACATAACCGGTCTTTTCCACCGCCGTCGGAAGCGGAGTCACGCGGCCCTCGGTGTACTCCGAGATGGATCCGGCCGTGATCCTGCCGTCATAGGTAATAAAGGAGACCGGGGCCGTGCTCTCCGCCCGGGCGCTTTCTCCGGCAGAGCAGAGTGCGGCAACGAGCAGGAGGATGCAGAAAAATCGGGCGAAACAGAGCCGAAAACCGGGTCTGCCGCGGTACCTGTTTTCCATTTTGTCTCAAGTCCTTGTCTCGGCATTTTGCCTGGGATATTAGTTCCTTTTATTATAGTATGCTCAGCGTTTAAAATCAAGCCGCACCCGTTTCATCGCAGAGAAAAGCTCCGCCGGTCGTCCCGGCGGAGCTTTGAGAAAGTTTGCTTTTTGAGAGATCAGGTGTTCTCTACGGCATGCTTGGCTGCGATGTAGCCGAAGGTCGTGGCATGGCCGAGGGAGAGACCGCCCTGGAAGAACGGATAGTCGCGGGCACCGAAGAACTGGCCGCCGAGGTTGCCGGCTGCGTAGAGGCCCTTGATGGGTTCGCCTGCCTCGGTAATGACCTGGGAGTTGCCGTTCGTCAGCACGCCGGCCGTAATCGAGGAGCAGCGGATGTGGCGGCGGATGCCCCAGAAGGGAGCCGTCTGGATCTTGTTCATATAGGCGCTCTTCTTGCCGAAGTCGTCGTCGTTGCCGGATTCGCACAGCTCGTTATAGCGCTCGATCGTGGCCATCGTCTCCTCGACGGGGAGGTCCAGCTTGGCGCAGAGCTCTTCAAGCGTGTCGGCGCGGAACGTGTCGATGAGCTCGGTGAACACACTGGGATGATCCACGTCTTCGTCCTTCAGATAACGCTCCATGACAAAGTCCGGAACCGGAGACTTGGCATAGCTCATGTAGTCCGCATCGTAGATCTGGCAATACCAGCCCTTGGTGGCAACGTCCTGATGGTCTGCATCGCGGTTCTCGCCGGCATAGCTCGGCTGATAGGCCAGCTGGTTGGAGATGTAAGCCATCTCGCACTCTTCGTTGATGAAGCGCTTGCCTTCCATGTTGACAAAGAGGAAGGGCTCGTCCCACATAAGGCCGGCGTCAAAGTCATGCATGACCTTGCTGTGGCAGACCGGCTCCATGCAGCCGCCGGCTGCGATGGCAAGGATGTTGCCGTCGCCGGTGCGGTGATAGACCTTCTTGTCAAACGGCTCGGCGTCCGGGCAGAAGCGGCGGACCATCGTCTTGTTGTTCTCATAGGCGCCCGTGGCAAGAATAACGGCGGAGGCGTTGATCTTAACGTAGCCCTTCGAGCTCTGACCGATGCAGCCGACGACATCGCCGGCATCGTTCTGCTTGAGCTGCACGATCGGCGTGGAATAACGCACATCCAGATTGTCATACTTGGCAACGGCATCGTTCAGAACGCCCGTGACCATCGTGCCGAAGTTCTGCGGCTTGGGGCCGAACCAGGGTGCCAGGACCTCGACCTTCTCCTCACCGAGGTCGAAGGACTGCGTGCCGTCCGTCCAGACGCCGGTATAAACGCCGGAGCCGGTCCACTGATAGACGGAAACACCGGTCGTCTCGTTGGTCTGTGCGCCGTTTTCATAATCATAGGTAAAGCCGGCACGGTCGAGATAGAACTTGAGCGCGGCCTCGGAATTGTCGATATAGGCATCGAGCAGCTCAGGGTTGCTTCTCCAGGAGTTGAATGCCATGCACTCGGTCTTCCAGCGCTTCAGGCCGATCTCCGTGGAGCCGGACTTGATGAGAGCAGAACCGCAGTTGCCCTGAGAAACGGCGATCGGCTCCTTCTGGAGGAGAACGACCTTCTTGCCCTGCTCGGCAGCATAGACGGCGGCAATAACGCCGGCTGCGCCTGCACCTGCAACCACGATGTCGCAGTCGACTTCTTCCGCGAATTCAGTGATCTCATCGAGAACGACGGCGGAGGCATTGATATCTTCGGCCGTGATGTCCGTGAGAACATAAGAACCGTCGGATTCAATGGCCGCCTTAGTCACAGCCGCCTGAACGGCCTCGCCCTTTGCCTGGGCAATGCAGGCCTCCAGAGCAGCCTTGACGGCGGAGCTCGTGATGGAAGCGCCGGAAACGCCGTCGATCTCGGCGCTCTGGGCTGCCATGATCTGCTCGATCAGCTCATCCTTGGCCAGCTGGCCGATGTTGGCAGTCTCGCCGGAGACATCGAGCTCAACATTGGTGATCGAAGAGGCGTCGAAGGTCGCCGTGACGGTAACCGTGCCCATGCCCTGGGCGCTAGCAGAGTAAGTGCCGGGCGTGTAAATGCCGTCGGCACCGGCAATCGTGCCGAAAATGCCGGAAGCGGCCAGCGTTGCGGCACCGGCTGCAGCGCCTTTGAGGAAATCGCGGCGGGAAAGATTCTTTGCCATAGTTAAGATCTCCTGTTCGAATAAAATTCAGTTTGTCAGCTGTCTGACTTCCTGTTATAATTATCATAAACCCTGTCCCTAAGACAGAGTCAATAGTTACATTAAAATTTTTTCAATCTTGAGGAAGAGCTGTTATGAAGATCAACGAGCTTGCCAAAAGAAGCGGCGTCACCACGGAGACCATCCGCAAATATCGCGACTGGGGCCTGCTGCGTCCGGTGCGGAATGAGGAAAACGGATATTTTGATTATACGCGCTCGGATTTTTTGAATCTTCTCTACATCCGCAAGCTCCGCGGCTCTCATGTGCCGATCGATTCCATTGCCTATACCTATGAGCACGGCGATGAGACGGGCATTCTCTCCCGTCTTTACGAAGAGCAGGGCCGGATCTACTCCCAGATGGCCGATCTGCAGCATCAGCTCGACATGCTTCAGCTTACGATCGACCATCTGGAGCTCTACCAGCACCGCACGGAAGAAGTTGAGCTGATCGACGCGTTTGACGCAAAATATGATCTGCTCTTTCACGGGGATGAAATTGACGATGATCTTGCAGAATGGATCTCTCAGATCGAGAGTTTTACCGTCAGCGTCCACATCCCGAAGGAGACGCTTCTCTCCTCTCCCCTTCCGGAGCTTCTTCCGGTTCAGATCGGCATCGGTTCCTATGAGCGGATCCTGCAGATGGTCGGCATCCCGATTCCGAAGCAGGCCATCTGCTGTCCGAAAGGGAAATATGCCACTTGTTATATTTCCATGGAGAATACGGACTTTCTTCCCGCCTCCGAGCTTCAGCCGCTTCTGGATTTTATCCGGGAGCAGCACCTTCGCATCGACAGCGATACTACGGCCTATCTTTTCCGTGTGGATCATTCCGGCGGGAAGGAAAAATTCATTTACCGCCTGCGCGTCAAGGTTCTTCCCGAATGAGGCGGATCTTTTGCATTTTATATGCCGGCTCTGCAGGTGCAGACAGTTCACGGAAGGTTTTATATATGACCACCGCCGCGATCACAAACGTAAGCAGATCGGACACCGGCATGGAATAGAGCACGCCGTCAAGCGCAAAGAATCTCGGAAGCAGCAGAGCAAAGCCGACACCGAAAACGATCTCGCGGATCATCGATATCATCGTGGAGGCAAAGGCTTTTCCCAAAGACTGCAGGTAAATAAACGTGCCCTTATTGACTGTAGCCAGAATCATCATGCAGAGATAGATCCGGAAGCTCTTCACCGCGAACTGGGTATAATATGCGCTTTCGTTCCCCGCGCCGAAAATAGAGATCAGCTGCTTCGGGAACAGCTCCACGATCAGCAGGGCGACGGCGCCGACGGCCGCTTCACATTTCAGCAGCAGAACAAAAAGCTCCTTCGCGCGATCCTTTCTGCCGGCCCCGATGTTGTACCCGACGATCGGAATGCATCCTGCCGCCATTCCGACGGCTATCGAGATCACGATCTGGAAAAACTTCATTACGATCCCGACGACTGCCATCGGGATCTGCGCATATTCTGCCTGCCCGAAGATCTCGTCCAGAGCGCCGTACTTCTGGAGCATGTTGTTGATCGCCGCCATAGCAAAGACGAGCGAGATCTGGGAGAGGAAGCTGGTGATTCCGAGCGGAAGAAACTGCTTCATCAGCGTGCCGTAAAAGCCAAAGCTGTTTCTGTGAAGCCTGATCGCCTTCATGTGGAACAGATACCATACAGCGAGCGCAGCCGTAAAGATCTGGCCCAGGACCGTTGCGATCGCTGCCCCCTTCATTCCCATGCGCAGAGGGAAAATGAAGATCGGGTCAAGGATGATATTGATGACCGCTCCGGAAACGGTACTGACCATGGCGAATCTGGGGCTGCCGTCGGAGCGGATGATCGGGTTCATCGCCTGGCCGAACATATAAAACGGGATCCCGAGGCTGATCCAGAAGAAGTATTCCTTCGCACAGGCAAAGGTCTCTTCATTAACGCTTCCGCCGAAGGCAATGAGGATCCGATCCATAAAGCCGAGATAGACCGCCGTCAGGACGAGACTGCTGACAAGGCACAGCAGGACGGCATTGCCTACGCTTTTGTGTGCTTCCTCCTTACGGTCTGCCCCGAGGGAGATGCTGACAAAAGCGCAGCACCCGTCTCCTATCATAACTGCAATGGCAAGTGCTACGACCGTCAGCGGAAAAACGACGGTGTTTGCCGCATTCCCGTAGGAGCCGAGGTAGCTTGCGTTGGCAATGAAGATCTGGTCTACAATGTTGTAAAGTGCCGCCACCAGAAGCGAAATAATACACGGGATCGAGTATTTTTTCATTAAGCTCCCTACCGGCAGCGTTTCCAGATATGCGTTTGATTTCTGTTCCATATGCTTCTCCTTTTTCGCGAAAAAAGTGCGCAGCTTTGAAAGTCGGATTTACGCTCTTTCAGCTACGCACTTTTTTCTTATTGATTTTTCCCGTCAAAAAAACTAGCAGCAGAAACCGGACTTACGCAGGATCTGCTACTCGTTGCCTTGAGTTATACAACTTTTTCCGAAAAAAATCAAGCGATTTTTTAGAATGGGATACAGCTCCAAAGCCAGCTGGCCGGCCAGATGAGGATCATGGCTGGGATCATGTCGGCAATGGGAAAATCCACAAGTCCCGTCATCCGGAAGCCGGTCGCCAGCATGATGAGCCCTCCGCAGGCTTTGAAGTCCGCGATCATATCCGGTGTCGTCAGCGGGAAAAGCAGCCGGGCAGAATAGAACAGGATGAGAAAGATCACCGCCTGCGGGATGCCGATACAGGCCGTTACCGAACCGAGGCTGCAGGCAAAGATCGCTGCCGTGAAAAGATCCAGGATCGCCTTGGCAAGAAGGATGCTGTGGTCTCCGCTCATGCCGGAGACGATAGAGCCGTAGATGCCGGTCCCGCTTGCGCAGAAGAGCACGATCGCCGTGATCATCAATCCGTCGTCGGCCGTTTTCCCGGATGTACTGCCGGGCAGCAGGCGTCGGATCCCGCGCTGCATTGCCATGCCACCCTGCCGGATCTTTTCCGTCAGATGCAGGGCCGCGCCCAAAATCGTCCCGATGATCAGAGAAAGGACAACGGCCGGCAGATTCTTCATCAGAACGATCGTTGAGATTCCGATTCCCATCGAGCACAGGCCAAAGATCCGGTTGAGCTTGTCCCGAAGCTCCGCCGAAAGCTTTCCTCCGAAAGTCGCTCCCAGAAGCCCTCCGATTATGACCGCTCCCGCATCACAAATTACACCGATCGGCATCCGCTGTTTCCTTCTTTCATGACAGAATGGATCCATTTCTCCAGCTCTCCGGGATAATCCGCCTGACAATGCGGCTGATCCCATACCATTGCGTCATCTACTTTTCCAACGTCTGCAGCCTGCAGGCTTAGGGAAAGAGCGGCTGAAATGCTGAAGGAGGTGTCTGCATCCGAGGCACCTACACGGATCCGGAAGAAGGAAGCTTTTTTCCCTCTCTCATCGGAAATATAATTCATCGGGTCAATGAGGTCAAGCATTTTCTTGACATCGGCATCGGGCCGGCCGGAAAAACTTTGCAAAACTTCCTGCGCTTCCCTTGGGAACTGCTCCTTAAGCTCCGCTGCAGCCGAAGGAATCGCAGAGTCAAAATGAACATAGTCCTGTTGGGCGTTTCCGAACAGTTGATTTTCGCCGGAATCACAGGGAAGCGTATCAAATGAAGTGCAGGGCTTCATTCTTCGGCGGTGATTCAGCACATAATCGTCAAGGCTTGTTATATGGGCATGTTTTCCGTCCCAGGAAAGCCAGTTGCGCTTGTCGGTGCCGGGCACCTGAGTCATTTCAGGGGATCCCGTTCCGGAGGCGGTAAAGTTTTCTCTCAGCAGCTGTTCTCCCAGGCCCATCGGGCGTTTCGACGCCTGCAGAGAGAGTTCCTGCCCGGCATGGTGCAGCTCCTTTGGCGCGTCCGGCTTGCAGGGCACCGGTCTCATGACCGGGATCTGCCCGGATATATATCGCTCGGTGTCCCCTTCCGGGAGGCGCAGCAGGTACTGCTCGGCTGCCTTTTCCAGCCGTCTCAGAATGTAATGGTAAAAGCTGCCGCTTCGTCCGCCTTCATCCAACCGAAGCATCTCTCCCGTTTCCGGATCTCTCAGATCTTGTTCATTCAGATAAGCAACATATCTTTCTTTCAGCTTCTCGCTCAAGGCGGCTTTAAACGGAGTCATCGTCTCCGCAGGCCCGGCAGGTGAATCCTCGCATTCCGGATCGGCCGCGAAGCACCATTCATATGCAAGATCCGCATGCGCAAGATCAATGATCGGGCAGTAGATCTGCGCAGCATAGACGCTGTCGCTCTCTTCCATAAACGCTCCGTTCTCATGGAGATACGGAGCATAGTCCGGATGATCTCCCGTAATGCCAAGCAGCGCGCTCATTGCTCCTCCGGCACTCCAGCCGGTGCTGACGATCCGGCTCCAGTCTCCGGGCAGTGACGCGGAATTATGCCGAAGAAATCGGATCGCCGTTTTGAAATCGATCAAGGTCGCAGGCGCTTTGCCCGCAGGTCCTCCGTCTTCCTTCCGGCTCTCTCTGCCGCGGCAGCCGCAGGTGACATAGACCATTCCCTCCCGGAGAAATTTTTCAGCCGAGCACCGAGGCCCGCCGAGCCAGGTGTGCGGCATCTGCATATAACCGGCCGCATTATTGGCAAAAATGACCGGGGCGTTTGCTGCCGTATACCTTCCGCACCTTCCCTCCGGGAGAACCTCGCCGAAGTCGTTCATATATGGGCGGGGAACATAGATTGACAGCCTCTGAAACAGAGGCACTTCTGCCTTTTGCGTATAGAGGACGTCCTCCAGGCAGCGGCAGTTGAATCGCTCATCTGCCGTCCAGACCGAGCGGCATTCTGCCAGCTCGGAGGTAGGATTAATAATGTGGCACTTCATCTCTCACTTCACCGGCTCACCAAGTTCCTTCAGCGTCCGGAAGATAAAGAAAGCAGAAATGGCAAAAGTCAGAATGTCTGCGCAGGGCATAGAATAGAGAACACCATTCAATGCGAAGAATACCGGCAAGAGAATCGGCAGTCCGCAGCCCAGAACGATCTCACGGATCAGGGAAATAACAGAGGAAAGGGCCGCTTTCCCCTCAGCCTGCAGAAAAATAAAGGTACCTTTATTGACCGTAGCCAGCGGGAGCATGCAGAGATAGGTCCGGAAGCAGCGGATCGCAAACTGCGTATAGTACTCGCTCTCGTTCGATGCGCCAAAGATCCCGATCAGCTGGTGGGGCAGAAGCTCCACGATCAGCAGAGCGATCACACCGGTGATAAATTCCGCTTTCAGCAGCATAACAAACAGCTTCTTTACACGGTCACGAAGTCCGGCGCCGATATTGAAGCCTACCACCGGAATGCATCCGGCCGAGAGACCTACGGCGATGGCGATCACGATCTGGAAGAACTTCATTACGATTCCGAGCACAGCCATCGGGATCTGCGCCAGCTCCTCCTGGCCGAAGATTGGGTCCATTGCACCGTACTTCATCGTCATGTTCTGCACGGCCGCCATAGAAGCCACAACGGAGATCTGGCTCAGAAAGCTGGTCATACCAAGCGGGAGATATTTCTTTATGAGCTGGGGATACAGGCGGAAGCTCTCTTTTTTGAGCCGGATCGCCTTCATGCGGGTCATATACCACACCGCAAGCCCGGCAGTCAGCATCTGTCCGAGGATCGTCGCCCAGGCTGCGCCGGCCATCCCCCATTTGAATCCGTAAATAAAAATGGGATCCAGAATAATGTTCATCACGCCGCCCAGCACCGTGGAAATCATGGCAAAGCGCGGGCTGCCGTCGGAGCGGATAATGGGATTCAGGCACTGCCCGAACATATAGAAGGGCACGCCTATCGAAATAATCGTGAAATACTCTTTGGACAGCTCAAACGTCCGTTCATTGACCTTGCCGCCGAAAGCAGTCAGGATCGGATCCTGAAAGACAAAGTAGGCCAGCGTCAGGACAGCACTGACGACCAGGCAGAGGACCGTCGCACTGCCGACGCTCTTATGCGCTTCATCCTGCTTACCGCTGCCAAGGCTGATGCTGACAAATGTGCACGCACCGTCTCCTATCATGACCGCCATCGACAACGCCACCATTGTCAACGGGAATACGACCGTATTGGCCGCATTTCCGTAGGATCCGAGATAAGTCGCATTGGCGATAAAGATCTGGTCAACAATATTATAAAGCGCTGCAACCAGCAGCGAGATAATGCACGGAATAGAAAACTGCTTCATCAGCTTCCCCAAAGGAAGCTCTGCCATAAATCGATTGTCATGCTGTTCCATCGGTTCAAATCTCCTTTTACTGCCGACTTCCCATTCTCCGAAGGAAGCCGGAAAAGGGAAAGCGGACTGTCCCCGATACGCTTCAAGGGCAGCCCGATTTCCGCGTTATTTTATCGGATTCTTCGCTTCTCTGTTTTTTATCCTTACAAATGATACAGCTTTTGAGCATTCGAGGAGAGGATCATCTCTTTTTCGTCCTCTGAAATGCTCAGGGCACGCACATATTCTGCCCCTTCATTTCTCCATGCTGCCTTCACAGGAGAGGAGGAGCCATATACGATATGGTCTGCGCCAAGGATCTTCACAGCGGTCTCCAAAAGTACCGCCCCCCAAGGCTGCGCGTGACTCATCTCAAAGTAAATATTGTTCTCGAGGTGCCGGCGCATGCTCTCCGGCGTTGCTGCAAAGCGCCCGTCATTTCCTGCCGGACCATGCGGCATCAGCATTTCTTTAAAGGTGAAGAAACCGCCCCCGAGCATAGAATGCACGAGCTTCACATTCGGGTACCGCTCAAACATTCCGCTGAACAGCTCTCTTCCGACCGCAATCAGCTGATCTTCGCAGCGTCCCAGACTGCGGCGAAGATTATTATAGTCCTTAATGCTCTGATATTCCACGGGAACCGGCGTATGATGCACATAAGCCGTCATGGAATATTCATTCAGCTTTGTAAACAGAGGGGCAAATGCCTCATCGTCCAGGTAGAGTTCGCCGTAGTGGGCACACAGCTGAATTCCGTGCATTCCAAGCTCATCGATGCATCGGTCCAACTCTTCCATCTGAGCTTTCTCTCCCCAGGGCGGAAGCACTGCCAAAGGCACCAGCCTCCCGCCGGAGCGCTTTGCAAAATCTGCCATGCCGTCATTAAAGAATCGGCACATTTCAAGATCCATCCACTCATGCAGACACGGAACCTTCATCACCGCACGATCAATGCCGGCTTCATCCAAAGCAGAGAGCATCGCATCGAGCGTGTAATCTCCCTGAATATAATCCACGCCCGCACAGCCGACCGGCTTTTCCACGATGATCTGCTTTTTCCCGTTGCGCTCTACCATTCTGCATGCCGTGTTGTAAGCGCGGGGCGCATTCATGAACAGCCGGCTGCGGAGAGATTCGTCTTCGAACATCTCTTCCGGGAACCAGTATACATTTGCATCAATTACCATCAGCAGATCCTCCTTAATCAAAGATGTGCCGGATATCGTAAGTAATGGAGGTTCCGGCATGCCTCATGCAGCGTTTGAATTCAATATCGGCATTGATATCCTTTGGTCCGTCCCCTGGATGCGGAATTCTGCGCTTCCAGATACGCCGACCCTGCTCGTCTATGCGCTCCTCGCCGGGAAAATGTCCGGGAGCAACCGGCTCTCCTTCATTTCCTGCAAGGATATATTCCGCGCATTCCAGCTGCTGACGGATCAGAGAAGGATCGAGATCCGGCCATCCGCCTGCGCACAGGCGGTCGATCCGGCCGCGGTAAGGCTCCAGCTTTCGGCAGCACTCCGCCCAATGCGCCACACTGCCGTGAAGGCTTTTTCCGGAAGGCATAAATTCATCGCCGGAAAAGAGGATCCTCTCCTTTTCATCCAGGAAACACAGGCTGCCTACAGCATGGTCATTCACAAGAAATACTTTCAGCTCGCGGCCCTTCAGAGGAATAATATCCCCGTCTCCTACCAGCTCCACCTTGTAATCGCGCGGAAACCGGATCCCGTCAAAACTTGGGAACGGCAGCGTTGCCAAAGGCTGCGTCTCCGCAGACATATAGGCAAGGTCAAAGTAGCTGTTGTTGGCGGTATGATCAAAATGGTCATGCGTATTGCAGATCCCGGACAAAGGTTTTTCGGTCAGGCTTTGGGCATACTCGCGGATATTGCCGGCGCCATAACCGGAGTCAATGAGGATCGCCTCGTCCTCCCCTTCCACGAGATAGGAAAAATCGCCGTCAGAGAGGATCTGCCAAGTTCCGTCTGCGATCTGCCAAGACCGGAAGAACGGCTCGTCCATACGCTGCAGGCTGCCGTCCTCATCCTCCAGCCAGATATCATGTTTACAGGAAAAATCGATCATAATCTTCTCCTTTTACGGAAGCCGCTGTTCGAACAGCCACTCTCTCAAGGCCTTGATATCGTACGCCTTGACCCAGGTGCAGATGTGGTGCATCCCGCCGTGAACCGGAAGATCATCCGGAATCACGCTGCGGCCTTCAAACCAGGTCAGGTTAAGATTGGCCCCCTTCTGCTTCTGACTCCGGATCGCAGCATCGATCCACGCTGCGTCCGAACGCGCATTCACATGACCGTAATACAGCTTCCCTCCGGCGGCTTCCATGTTGCCGAGGGCTTTCCTCATAATGGGAGAGGCCTTCTCATCCCCGCTGGATACGATGACCCAAAGATTCTCGTCCCATGCCGCAGCCATCCTTTCCGGATCCCATTGACCGGCAACCAGAAGGCAGCCGGCAAAGTAATGCGGATGCCGCAGCATCAGCTCGCAAAGCATCATCGTCCCCATGGATTGCCCGGTACCGTAGATGCGTTTCCGGTCGATCGAGTAGGCCTGACACAGGAAATCCATCAGCTCAATGGTCGCTTCCGCCTCCCAGGTCACTTCAAAATCGTCATTGGCGCACTGCCCGGTATATTGGGGGGCCACGACAAAGCAGGGCCGCCGATTGTAATAGGACTCGATTGCCCAGACGGTAGCGCCTGTGCCCTGAAGCAAAGGCGCTTTCACGTCCTCAGAGCAGGAGCCCAGATCGTGCATAAAGAGCACCGCCGGATATTCCTGGCCGGCCACCCTATGCTCGGGGATATAGAGATTGTAGTTCAGCGTTTTCCCGTTTCGGGCCGTAAAGGTAAACGCAGAGAACCGGTCAGCAATGCCGAAATCGACGGCTTCGGTATTCCCACAGAATTCGTCTGCAACGTTTCCCGACAGCATGCGGATCGGCTGTTTCTGCGTGATCTTCAGTACCGGATTCTTGATATAGATTCGAGAGTCCGGCCCTTTCCCGGTATGCCCGCATACAGCCAGCGCTTCTCTGTCTCCGTCCAGCAGGAGCTGAACAAAGCGGTCTTCCCAGACCGGCTCCCCGCGGACGCTGTCAGACACGCAGAGATTCGTGATCTCATAGCCTTCCACTTCGTACATTTCCTGCTCAATGCTGCCTCTGGAAACGGGCTCGCTGTATTCAATTGCAACGGACGCAATGCGCTGGCCGGAGCCATACGCCGCGGTGACTACCGTCATGGAAACGACGGAAGCTTTTTTCACGCTCATCCGTTCTCTCCTTTTCTATTCAATGGGAATTGCTGCTCCGGAAGCCGGATCACAATTCATTCAGTTCCTTTGCTCTGCAGCAGGAGACATAGTGATTCGGCAGAAGCTCCTGCAGATCCTGGGGCTCATGGCAGCGCTCGCAGGCATAAGGGCAGCGGGCGGCAAAACGGCAGCCGGGTTTGGGATTGACCGGAGAAGTGATCTCGCCTTTCAGGCGGATCCTTTCATGCGGATGGTCAATATCCGTTGACGGGATGGCAGAGAGCAGCGCCTTAGTGTATGGATGCAGCGGCTTTTTGAAAAGCTCTCTGGAGGGAGATGTCTCTACCAGCTGGCCGAGATACATGACGCAGATATCGTCTGAGATATGCCGGACGACAGACAGGTCGTGCGTCACAAACATATATGTGAGCCCCTGCTTTTCCTGCAGATCCTGCAGAAGATTCAGCACCTGTGCCTGAATGGATACATCCAGGGCGGACACCGGTTCATCGCAGACGATAAAATCGGGGTTCAGCGCCAGAGCGCGGGCAATGCCGACGCGCTGCCGGCGGCCGCCGTCAAGCTCATGAGGATAAGCGTGTCTCAGGCGTTCGTCGATTCCGACCAGATTCATCAGACGGTCCGTCTCTTCCAGCACCTGCTGCTGTGTATACTTCTTCGATAGAAGCAGCGGCTCGCGGATCACATCCTCTACCGTCTGACGCGGATTCAGGGAAGAATACGGATCCTGAAAGACGATCTGCAGCTTTTCGTTGATGCGGTGCATATCCTTTTTACTGACGTGAGTAATGTCCTCTCCGTTCATCAGGATCTGTCCGTCCGTGCTTTCCAGAAGATGAATGATCGTGCGGCCCAGGGTGGACTTTCCGCAGCCGGATTCCCCAACCACGCCCATGGTCTTCCCTTTTTCGATCTTAAAGCTGATATCGTCTACCGCGTGCAGCGTTCCCTTTGGGGTATCGAAATATTTCTTGAGGTGTTTTACCTCGATCATCGGTGTGCTCATTTCGCGGCCTCCTTTTTGGCAATGGCTTCCAGACGGCAGCAGCGGCACAGATGGCCGCCTCCGATATCGGTCAGGGGCAGATGCTCCTTACAGCATTCTTCCGACGCATGCGGGCAGCGGGGATGGAACGCGCAGCCCTGAGGAAGATTCGACGGATCCGGCGGAAGGCCTTCGATCGGAGAAAGTCGGTCAACATCCTTGTCCAGCTCCGGAAGCGAGCCGAACAGGCCGATCGTATAGGGGAAAAGCGGATTATGGAAGATCTGCTCCCGCGTACCGTATTCGACCACCTCGCCGGCATAGACCACAGCGACCGTATCGCAGACCTCGGCCACAATGCCCAGATCGTGCGTGATCATTATCATCGACGTACCGAGCTCCCGGCGAAGATCTTTGATCATGTCAAGGACCTGTGCCTGGATCGTTACGTCCAAAGCCGTCGTCGGCTCGTCCGCCAGCAGCAGCTCGGGGCTGCAGGCCAACGCCATTGCGATAACAACACGCTGTTTCATGCCGCCGGAGAACTGATGGGGATATTCATAATAACGATCCCCTGGGATGCCGACCATTTCGAGCATCTTCTGCGCCCGCTTGACTGCCTCGGCCTTTCCGCACTTTTCATGCAGCTCGATAACCTCGGAGATCTGCTCTCCGACGCGCATAATCGGGTTAAGAGCCGTCATCGGGTCCTGGAAGATCATGGAGATCTTTTTTCCGCGGATCTTCTGCATCTCTTTTTCGGAGAGCCTCAGCATATCCTTGCCTTCAAAGAAGATCTCTCCGCTTCTCACCTTTGCCGGAGGCTCCGGAAGGATGCGAAGAATGGAACGGGCAATCGAGGTCTTTCCTGCGCCGGTCTCGCCGACCAGGCCGATCGTCTTCCCCTTTTCGAGGTCAAAGGACACATGATTGACTGCGTGGATAACATCTCCTTCGGAGGTATATTCCACAGTCAGATCCTTTACCTGCAGCAACAAATTATTATTTTCCATGGAACAGCATCCTCTCTTAATTCTTCAGCTTCGGATCCATTGCATCGCGAAGGCCGTCGCCGAGCATATTCAGCGCCAGGACAACAATCATGATGGCAAGTCCCGGGAAAATGCACAGATGCGGATACTTGAAGATCACGCTCTTGCCGTCGCTCAGCATGGCGCCCCATTCCGGAGTGGGCGGCTGAACGCCAAGGCCGATATAGCTGAGGCCCGCTGCCTGCAGGATCGTATTGCCGATGCCCATCGTGACCGAGACGATGACGGGAGCGATCGAGTTCGGCAGGATGTGGGAGGTAATAACGCGGAAACGGGAGCAGTTGATCTTCTCTGCAGCTTCAATGTATTCCTGCTTGCGGACGGTCAGAATCGAGCCGCGCAGCAAACGGACTGTCATCGGAATGCCGCCTATTGAAAGCGCCAGGATCGTATTGCCGATGCCGGAGCCCAAAGCTGCAGAAATCGCGATGGAAAGAAGCATTCCCGGAATTGCCTGAAGGATATCCAGCAGACGCATGATCAGGTTATCGACCCAGCCGCCGAAGTAACCTACAAGAGCACCCAGCAGCACACCGATCACTGTGGAGACGGCAGTGGCGCAGAGACCCATCAGCAGGGAGGCGCGAGCACCGTACAGGATGCGGGAAAAGATGTCACGACCCATGGCATCGCAGCCGAACCAGTGCGCTGCACTCGGCAGAGCGTAACGATCCGCCTTGTTGGTCTGGCTGTAGCTATACGGGCTAATCCACGGAGAAAGGATCGCAATGACGATAATAAAAATGAGCACATACAGGCCGGCCATCGCGACCTTGTTCTTGCGAAGGCGATGCATGACCTGGCCAAACTGGCCCTGCCGCCGGTCGCGAAGGATCTCACCCTGAGGCTCCGAGCTCTTTTTAGCCATTCTTCTTCGCTCCTTTCTTTCCTTCGTACTGTGCTTTGATGCGCGGATCTACAAAAGCATAAACGATATCGACCAGCAGCATGATCAGGCTGAAGATCAACCCGAGGATCAAAACACCGCCCATAACGACAGGATAGTCGCGTGCAGAGATCGCATCCGTCATATAGCGGCCGACGCCGGGGATTGCGAAAACGTTTTCAATGATCACCGTTCCGCCCAGCATCATGCCCATGCCGTTGCCTACGATCGTGATGATGGGGATAAGTGCATTCGGAAGCGCATGCTTGAAAAGGATCGTCTTGGAAGAAAGCCCCTTCGCCTTTGCCGTGACGACATAGTCCGAGCGAATGACTTCAAGCATAGAGGATCGGGTATGGCGTGCCTGCGAAGCAATGCCGGCAAAGGAGTTGGCAATGCAGGGCAGAATATAGCAGGAAAGCCCCTGATCAACGCCCTGCACCGGCAGCCAGCCCAAATTGACGGAAAATACCAGAACCATCATGAGTGCGAGCCAGAAAGCCGGAATGCTGACGCCGCCGAGTGCCAGGAACATGCAGACGCGGTCGGCAACGCCGTTATGATGCGTTGCAGCCACAATGCCGAGGGGGGTACCGATAAATACCTGAAGGGCCATGCAAAGCAGTGCCACGATCAGCGTATACTGCATACGCTCCATCAGGCCGGACAGGACGGACGTGCCGTATTTATAAGAGGTGCCGAGGTCAAAGCGGATAAAGGTATCATAAAGATAACGGCCGAGCCGAACGAGATAAGGGTCATTCAAGCCAAGCTCCTCGCGTTTGGCTGCCAGCTCTACAGCAGTCGCACTGGGGCCGAGGATGCTCTGGGCCGGGTCGCCGGGGCAGATATACATGATGGTGAAGATCAGTATGGCGATCCCCAGCATGACCGGGATCATCCACAGCAACCGCTTCACAATATAGCGGATCATGTCGCATTCTCCTTTTACTGTTTTGATATGCGGATATTTCGGGCAGTCGCCCGGTGAAATAAGAAGGGCGCTGCGGCCTACGACAAGCCGCAGCGCCCCAATTGAAACCGCCAGGGATGCTCTGAACCGTTCAGAGCCTTTGTTTATTTTTTCAGATCAGAACTCGCAGGCGCCGGGCAGGATCTGACCGCGGAAGCAGCGGGCAGCCGTCTTGATGTTGTTCGTGTGGATCAGGTAGGTGACAGGAACTACAAGTCCGTACTCGTAGCACTCTTCCTTCAGATACTGATGGAAGGCATCCATATTCTCTGCGCTGTTGTCTTCCATGGCAGCTTCCAGGAGAGCCTGGAGCTCGTCATCGGAAACATAACCGATGGTCTTGCCATGCGTCTGGTCGTTGCGGTCCATCGTCAGCTTCCAAACGTTGACGAGCAGGCCGGAGGAGCCGCCTTCATCGAGCATCAGATCCCACTCGTGAGCATCTTCTGCATACTTGTACTGGTTGAAGAGGTTGGTGTCATAAGCCTTGAGTTCAACATGGATGCCGAACATTTCGAGGTCAGCCTGAATCGTTTCGGCAAGGTTCTTGTTGACATCGCTGACAGAATACATCAGCGTGTAGGTCTGTCCGGCAAGGCCGGCAGCTTCGATCAGTTCGGAAGCCATGGCATCGTCATACTCATAGTAGTCTTCCTCGTCCCAGGAAGTGAGATAATCCGGATAATTGCTGTTGCCGACGGTGTGGGCAGAGCGAGCGCCGGTTCCGTTGTATGCGAAGGTGATCAGGTCTTCCGTGTCAATGGCGTAGGCAATTGCCTGGCGTGCTTCCGCCGTGCTGAAAATGTTGTTGTTGAAGATCAGGTACTTGGTGATGTTGTCCTGGAAGTCAACTGCCGTGTAGCCGTCCTTGTCGAGGTAGTCGCCGACATAAACGGCATCCAGAGCGGCGGAAATGTCGATCTCGCCCGTGGCAAGAGCGTTGTTCAGAGTAACAGCCTCCGGGATGACCTTGAAGGTGATCGTGTCGGCATTGTGCTGAGAGGTATAGGCAACGAGGTCTTCGTTGGTCTGCCAATACTTGCCGGTGTTCTCATAGGTGATGCTGGAGCCGGTCTTGAAGTCTACCACTCTGTAAGCGGAGGTAGACACAGGGTCGGTCGCCATCTGGTCGGCGGATGCTTCATAAGCAGCCTGAGTAACGATCGGGCATTCCATCATGAGAGATTCCAGATCGCCGGCGGACAGTGCGGAGAAGGTAAAGCGGACGACATAGTCGCTCAGAACTTCGACGGAGTCGATCGCGCTAAGCTTGGGAAGGTTGCCCGTGCCCTGAGCCGTCTCATAGCAGAACTTGATATCGGAAGCGGTGAGGTGGTTGCCGTCCTGGTCATAAATGTAGTCATAGATCTCTACATCGTAAGTGAGGTCGTCGACTGCCGTCATTTCCTTCATCAGGACAGGTACATACTCTCCGTCCGCATCCTTCGCCATCAGCATTTCATAGGTGGTGAACAGGATTCCGATACGGCCAAGGCCCATGCCCTGGAAGGGACCGATATTGCCCGGATCGCCGGCAAGGCCGACGGTGATCGATGCGCCCTGGTCGGCGGATGCGCAGCAAACGCAGCCCAGAAGCATAGTCAGTGCGAGAAGCAGGGAAAGGATCTTCTTCATAATGGGTTCCTCCTTGTAAAATATATGATCGATGCCCTTTGGCATTCAACCCTGAGTCATTTCTGCAGGCTCTTTCCGTCCTGCCTTTTCTGAAAATATAGTATCATGCTTTTTATGCGGAATCAAACCGCATTTTGCATTGATTGTTGCGCTTTCTGCGATAAACGTGGAAGAGATCCGGAAAGCAAGTCCTTCCGGTTATTCTGCAGCACCCAGGCGCACAAGAGCCTCAACCGCTTCTTCCTGAAGGGCGGCCATATCTTCGTCATTGCCTGCTGCGTCTACAAGATCCAGATTCTCCTGCGCATAATCCCGTGCCAGAGTATAGTACTGGACCGCCGTTTCCGCATTTGCCTCTACTCCGGTCCCGTTTTCATAGCAGCGGCCAAGAACAAGCGCGGCCTTGGGGATGCCAAGCATGGTGCCGTGGACGTTCTTGTCGGAAAGGGCCATCTCATAATAGGTCACAGCCTTCTCCATATCCTGCTCGACGCCTTCGCGTCCTTCTTCATAATACTGGCCAAGGTAAACACAGGCCGTGCCGTCAAAGGTGCGGCCGTTGCCGGCAGCTGCGATCAGGAAATATTCCTCTGCCTTTGCGTAATCCGGAGCCACTTCCGTGCCGTCATCCTTCGTATAGCCGGTGTCAAGCAGAACGCCCGCATAGCGGGGTCCCTTGAAATCGTTTTCGGTATTGCTCTCGGCCTGGAAAGACTTGAGATAATAATCCATCGCCGTTTCATCGGAATGCACAATGCCGTCGTAGGTTCCGTCCTCTGCACCGTAGAGCAGGCCGAGAGAAGTATATCCGTTGCCCTTGCCGAGCGTGACAGCATTGAACTCATAGATCGCGATTGCCTTGTCCAGATCCTTCTCTACACCCTTGCCGTCACGGAGGAGATCGCCCAGACCGCCGATGCCGCGGTAAAGGCTCTCTTCGAAGAAGAAGGAATCGTCATAGTAAACACAGTAGGCCGTATCATAATCGCCGCCCTGCCCTGCTACCATGCCGGTGCGGTAGAAGTCAAAAACTTCCCCCTGCATGTCGGGGCTGTTGTCCAGAACGCTCTGGCGATAGGCTTCCAGGGCTTCCAGCGCCTCCGCAGCTTCGGAGCTTCCGGCAGCCTCTGCCGCGGTATAGTATTCCTTGGCCATGGCGTACCACTGTGTCACGCCGTCGCCGGTTTCGTACGCCTGGCCGAGCGCATAGAGCTCATCCGCCGTTTTGCCTTCCGTTTCCACAGAGAGGGCAAACATTTCTTTCAGGTCTTCCATTGTCATTTCCGCCGATGCCGTCACGCAGAGAGACAGCACAAGGGAAATCGCCAGGAGCAGAGCAAGTGCTTTTTTCATAGGGGGGTCCTCCTTAAAAATTTTTATATGCTCACCGGATGTATGTGCAGTGCCGGTTGGCTTCCTTAAATCAGCTTCCGGGCCGTTTCGGCCAGAAGTTCCGCAGCTCCCTTCATAAAGGAAGAATTTTGAGACTCATAGGTGATCCGCTCGCAGGACGCTGCGTCCGCCATATATTTCGCCCCGCCGTTCCAAAGGGTAACGACTTTTACATTTTCGTCTCCTTTACAGATCTGCAATGCCGTAACACAGTTCAGCTCCGGTTTTACTCCGATGAGCTTCCATTCACCGATCTGAAACAGATCGACCGTCTGCAGCGTTTCGCCGTCCGGTTCATATGGCGGGGTCCGAGTCGGGCGGAGCTTGTGCAGATCGCGCTCGATCTTCTTTGCCGGAACGGTTACTTCCGCCTGTCTCCAAATAAGTTTTTCGCAGGAAACATCCTTCGCATCGGCCAGCGCTTTAAGTGCGGCTTCCGCCATCTCAACGGCAAGCTCTCTGCACACCGGGATCGCTTCGTCTGCCCGATCCGTTGGCAGGACAGCACCATCCGGGCCGATCGTAAAACCGACGGCCTTTTCTCTTGGAGCCTGATCACCGGCTGCCCCGATCAGGAAGAAGACCGGGCACCCAAGCTCTTTTTCCACGCGCTCTGCCATAATGCCGGCCAGATCTCCGGAAACAGCTTTCCCGCCCGCGGACAGCCGGCTGCCGTCCAACACGGATGACTGCACCGGGTAATGGATCAGCACTGCCGCATCACGGCCGGATTCTGCCTTCAGGCAGACCGCCGTCATTGTGTGGTCGACCGGTCCCGGGCCGTTATTCCCGATCCACCAGCCTCCCGGTGTCTCTACATCGCGGGGAGAATTGACCATGCATTCCCCTGCTCCGATTGCCATTTTGACCGGCTGCAGCTGCGCCGCCGCCTCTCTCGCCGCTTCTCTTACTGCTCCATAGACAGCCGAACGAAGCTGCTGCTTTTTCTGCCGCTCTTCTTCCGTTTTCAGCATATGATCCGGCATAAAGTGCGGCGCAGAAAATGTATGCGTAACAAGCGAAAAGCAATGCTGAGCTCCGGTTTCTTCTTTCAGAATCGCATTCAGCGCATCAATTTCATCCGGAGGAAGCGACGTCATTTCCAGTACCAGCATGGCATATCGGGCATCCTTCTCCAGAACAAGCACTCTTGCATGAAGCTCATCGATCTGCTTTGAAAAACCTTCTACAGGGAAAAATTTCTCAGGAAACCGCAGGGGGCTTCCGGCTGCTCCAGCTTTCATGACCGTCTCTCCGTTCCTAATTTTAAATTTCTGATGTTATTCTAACGCTTTCATTATTGACAATCAAACCGCATTGTTTTATCTTTTATGCAAGATCTGCAATAATATTTTAAAATTTCTCTGATGAGGTAATATAATGGAGATCGCCTATATCTGTGAATTTGTGACGCTGGCAGAGACCTGCAATTATATGGAAGCGGCAGACCAGCTTTTTATCTCGCAGTCCGCGCTTTCAAGGCATATCAAAACTTTGGAGGAAGAGCTCGGCGCACAGCTTTTTGACCGTTCCACGCGAAGAGTGTTTCTTTCCCGGTTTGGCACGCTCTTTCTGCCTTATGCCCGTCAGATCACTGCAGTGAAATACGAATATGAAGCCGCAATCGCGGCTGCGCAGAAGGCGGAACACGGGAACATCCGTGTCGGCACGATTCCCGCCATGTCTCAGTATCGTATTACCGACCTTCTTGTCAGCTTTCAGAAGAGCAACAGCGGATTTTCCCTGGATGTGGTCGAAGCGGATACGCTCGATCTGACCCGAATGCTCCGCTCCGGGCAGTGCGATCTTGCTTTTATTCGGGAAGGCGAGGTCGATACGCAGGAATTCAACATCATCCACTATGACACAGATCAGCTGACCGCCTTTGTGCGCAAGGATCATCCTTTTGCAGAGCAGCCCTTTATTCGCATTGAGCAGCTCAACGGAGAGCCTTTGATGCTGCTCTCCAAAAATACCTTCATGTACTCCCTGTGTCTTGATTCCTGCAAGAAGGCCGGCTTCAATCCCAATGTCGTTCTGACGACCCGGCGGGCGACCAATATGCTCGACTTAGTCCGAAAAGGCATGGGCGTGGCTCTGCTCTCCCGCCGGCCGACGCGTCCCCTTATGACGGACGACATCGTCGCTGTCGACATTGAGCCCAGAATCATTACAAACATCAATCTCGCCTATCCGAAAAACCAACAGCTGAGCGCCGGAGCAAAACGCTTCATCGAGCTCGTCAGTATATCAAGAAAATAAAAGGTAAAAAAGATCTTCGCCTGCAGCCTCCCGGTTCCGCTGCAGGCGAAGATCTTTTATTTCTTATATTTTTTTACTTTTTCTCCGGAGGCTCTCCCCCGCCGGGACCGCCCATGCCGCCGCCCGGGCCGCCGGGCTGCATTCCCTGTCCGCCGCCCGGTTCATTTCCTCCGGGCATCTCGCCGTCCGGCGGGGTCATGTCTTCCATGCTGCCCCCCTGCGGCTGCATTCCGGAGTCTCCGCCGGGTGCGTTTCCTTCGGGCATTCCGGCAGGAGCTTCTCCGCCCTGCATGCCGTCCGGAGGCGTCATTCCGCCCATGTCAAAGCCAGCGGAGGCATAGCCGCTGTTGACCTGCGCATCCTCAAAGGCCGTGACGGCGGAGGCGCCCGCGCAGTCCGTTTCCGTGCTGTAGGTGTCTACCGTAATGGTATAGCTGCTCTCGCCGGAAACATAGACGGTACCGTCCGCGCCGACGACGGTCACGCTCTTCCCTTCCCCGTCGCGGATCGTTCCGGCGTTGGAGAGAGAGGTAAGGCGGCTGTCTCCGGTCACGATCCAGGCGGAGCCATTTTCGATCTGAAGTGCGGCAGAGCCGTTTCCGCCGGCTCCGGCATTGCTTTCATCCTGCCGGATCGCGCCGGTCAGAGTGCTGCCGGAGGTCAGATAAAGATCCAGCGTGCTGATGGAGTCCCAGACGACGTCCCCGGTCATTTCCTGGCAGATGGCCGTGAAGGTGCAGTCCGCTCCGTTGTTTCCGCTGCTTCCCCAGCCGCGGGCGTTGCTGTTTCCGGTCACCTTCAGGAGAAACTCCGCATCTTCTGCCGGAACCAGCGTCACATTTTCAAGAATAAAGGTCGACTCGGTATTGGTCGTATAGAACATGCCGCCGTTTTCTGCCGTCAGCGTTCCTCCAACCATTTGGAAAGTGCTGTTGCCCTCCTGCGAATCCCCCGACATGGACTGATAAAGGATCACATTCCAGGTGCAGTCGTTCTGCTCATTGTCTTTCATTGCTCCGCTGAGATCGCAGTCATAAAGATAGAGGCTGTTCAGCCCTTCGATGCAGACTGCTTCCGAGCCGTTCGCACGAAGTACCGCATCTTCCGCGGCGATCGTTGCCGTGCAGTAGACAGCCGGAGAGCCGATCCCGTTGGAGGTATATTCCCCGCCGGAAATCACCATCAATCCGCCGCCCCGGTCGGAACGGATGGCCGCAGAGGATTCGCCCTGCGTCGTCGCCGTGACGTTGTTGGCATAAAGCGTTCCGCCGCCGGCCGCATGAATGCCTCCGGAGGTGTTCTGCTCCGTGGCGATCACCGTATTCTCAACCGTCACGGTGCTGTCGCCATAGGCGAATATGCCCGCACCGCCGGCGGAATCCGTGGAGATCGTACTGTCGCTGACTGTAAGCATTCCGTCCGTGGCAAGCACGGCTGCGCCGACTCCGTAAAAACTGGAATTGTCTCCCCCGGTCGAATCGCTCGAGCTGCGCTCGACCGTGACACCGCTCAGCGTTACATTCCCGCCCGTCACCAGAACGGCATTCTCGTCCTTTCCGGACGAGGTATAGTCCCAGCCGCTCTCGGAGGCATCTTCGCTGTAGGTCACGACGGCTGAATATTCGCCCGAAAAGCTTTGGCCGCCGGGCATTCCCTGGGCGCTGTTTGCCATCCCCGGTCCGCCGCCCGGCATCTACGGGGGCTCAATTCCCTCTGCCAGTGCCGATCCCGTAAAGAGGCCGGCTGCCAGAGAGAGGCCGAGAACTCCGGCAAGAAAGGTCCGCATTCCTTGTTTCATCTTTCTGTTCCCTTCCGTCCGCCCCGCTGCATAGGCAGGGCAGGCTTTGTTGAATTCGGGCGACAGTATAGCGGGGAAAAGTGAATTTTTGCTGAAGAGAATAAGAATGAATTGTAAACTGTGTCGCGGCAAGCACTATTTTTTCAACGTAAAGCAGCCGTCCCCGGCCGTTTGGATCAAGGTAGCATAAAATTCTCTCAGGAGGCGGACCAGATGGAGCGTATCCCCGGTGCCGGCCGTTTCATAGCTCGAATGCATCGCCAGCTGCGGAAGGCCGACGTCCACGCAGGGGATCGATACATGCGCCGCCGCAATGTTGCCGAGCGTGCTTCCTCCGGCCTTGTCCGAGCGGTTGGCAAAATACTGAAGCGGAACCTCCGCCCGGTGCGCCAACTCCCGCAGGATCGCAATGCTCGCCCCGTCGCTGGTGTATTTCTGCCCCGCATGGCTCTTGACGACAACGCCTTCGTTGATATAGGTGCAGTTGTTCGCGTCCGTGTGCTCCGGATGATTCGGGTGTACGGCATGCGCATTGTCCGCGCTGATCATATATCCCGAAGCCAGCGCCCGCAGATATTCGCTCTCCGAAAGGCCGAGCGCAAAGCTGATGCGGCGAAGAACGTCCGGCAGCAGCGTGGAATCCGCTCCCTGTTTCGTCCCGGAGCCGACCTCCTCGTTGTCGAAGAAGGCCGCGACATTGACGCCGTCCGCTCTCTCCCCTTCCGCGATCGCCGCAAGGATCGCGTAGGCACACTGAAGGTCGTCGAGATGCGGCGCGGAAAGGTATTCCCCTCCGATGCCCCAAATGGCCGGAGTCTCGCGGTTATAGAGGAACAGATCGCTTCCCAGAATGTCCTCCGGCCGAACGGACAGCTCTTCCGCGATCAGCCGGACAAGCGCCCCCTCTTGCGTGCTTCCGCCAAGCAGAGGCAGCATGTCGACCTGCTTGTTCAGCTCGACACCCTCGTTGACCTTCCGGTTCATGTGGATGGCGACGTTCGGGATCAGCAGGAGGTCCCGGTCGATCTTCAAAAGGCGGCTGCGGATGCTCCCGTCTGCTTCCCGCGTCATCACCCGGCCCGCGATCGAAAGCGGCCGGTCCAGCCAGGACGAGCAGATCATGCCGCCGTATCCTTCGGTATTGAGGCGGGTATACTTCCCCGCCGTGCTCAGTTCGGCCCTCTCCTTGAGCTTGAAGGCCGGGGAATCCGTATGTGCGGCGGCAATCTGAAAATTCCGGCAGGGATGCTTCGGTCCAATGGTGAAGGCGATGAGGCTTGATCCGTTTCTCGTCACATAATAGCGCCCGCCCGGCTGCACTTCCCAGTTCTCCCCTTCGGCTAGCTCACGGAAGCCGCGGGAGGAAAGAAATTTTTTCATTTCCGCTACAGCGTGAAATGCCGTTGGACTCGCCTTCAGAAAGGCAATGAGGCCTTCATTCAGTTCTTCTTTTGTCTGCATGCTCAGCCAATGTTGACGACGTCCTCGTCGTAGGAATCACACTCCAGCGGCACGAAGCAGAACCGGTTGCAGTCCACAAGGCCGCGGTCGGTCAGCCGGAGATCCGGCAGGCAGGCCAGCGGGATCAGCGCCATCGTCATAAACGGAGAAACGATATTGCATCCGATATCCTTCCAGGCTCCCTCCAGCTGCTCAACGCGGGACGCCATGATCTCATTCGGCAGCGGATTCATCAGCCCTGCCAGCGGCAGCTCGACCAGGCCGAGCACTTTACCTTCCTTCACGATGCACATGCCGCCTCCGCAAGCAATGAGCGTGTTGGCGGCAAGCGCCATATCCTCGTCATTTGTGCCGACGACGAGCAGATTGTGCGCATCATGCGCCACCGTCGACGCCATGGCGCCGCTTTCGATGTGGAAGCCCTTGACAAAGCCGATCCCGTGCTTTCCGGTCTGGTGATGCCGCTCGAAGACGAAGGTCTTCAGCACATCCTGGCTGAGGTCCGACTCCAGGCATCCGTCCACGACCGGGATCTCGAGCTGTCTTGCAATATCGCTGACACGGGCGGGAATGATCTCGATAACGTTGATCTTGGCCTTCTCCTTTGCCTGCGTCGGCACACGGAAGGTCTCCGGCGTGATCACCTCACCTACATGCATCGTTGCCATGGCCTCCTTCGGATATTCAAAGGGGGCGGGTTCGGAGAGCATTTTCCCCTCGGCCGCGATCTCCTCGCCGTCGATGAGTACGCGCTGAACGTCAAATTTGGCAAGGTCATTGACAAAGACGATGTCGGCGCACTTGCCCGGCGTCAGAGAGCCGAGCTCGTGATCCATCCGGAAGCAGGTGGCGGTATTGATCGTTACCATCTGCACGGCCGTAATAGGATCGATGCCACAGCTGACGGCTACGCGGATCAGATAATCGAGATGTCCGTCCCGCAGGAGCGTATACGGATGCGTATCGTCCGAGATCAAGCAGAGGAAGCGCGTGTCGATGTGCTGCTCCGTCATTGCCTTGCAGATAATGGGCAGGTCGTGCCAGGCCGAGCCCATGCGCATCTGGGCGTACATGCCGAGACGAACCTTGGCCAGCACATCCTCCGCGCGGGTCGACTCATGGCAGCAGCGGATGCCGCTCGCCACATAGGCATTGAGCCCGCGATCCGTCTCCGGGATGGAATAGTGTCCGGTAACGACCTTGTCGGCCCGGAGCGTATTTCCCGTGATGGCGTGGGTCTCTTCCACGCTGCCCAGGATGCCGGGGAAGTTCATCATTTCCCCGAGCCCGACGACCTCGCTGCGCTTCATCTGCTCCTCGATGTCCTTGGAAGTAACGACCGAGCCGGAATCCTCAAACCCCGGAACTGCCGGCACACAGGAGGGATACGTCAGCATAGCCTTCAGCGGCGTGCGTTTGGCATCGTTGATCATCAGATCCACGCCCGGCGTGCCCATGACGTTGCAGATCTCATGCGGATCGTAATATACGCCGACGGTCCCGTGCGGTATGACGGCGCGGGCGTACTCTCCCGCGGAGAGCATGGAGGACTCAATGTGCATGTGCCCGTCGAGGAGGCCCGGCGTCACATACTGGCCGTTTGCCTCGATGACCTTTGTTTCGGGTCCGATGCAGTGCTCCGCATTGCCGATATATGCGATGCGGCCGGAGTGGATGGCAATGTCCGTGTGGCTCTGGATCTCATGCGTGCATACGTTGACGAGCTTTGCGTCCTTGATGACGGTCTCGGCGCTCTTGACTCCCTGGGCGACCTCCGCCAGATCGCGGGAGCATTCCCAGAGCGGCTTTTTGCAGAAGGAGCTGATCATTCCCTTTTCTCCTTACTTTTCAAGCCTTGCTACCCGCGCTTCGAGCTCGCTGACCTTATGGTCAAGCTTTTTGAGCTTCTTGTCCTGCTTTTTTTCCTTCACGGTGCGGATCACTTTTGCCGTGATCTTGATGAGGATCAGGGCGCCGGCAGCTCCTGCCGCGATCTTGAGACAGGTCTCGGCATCCTTTATCTCGGGTACCCGGATCTCAATATCTACGTTTTTGTCTTTTTTCATGGTCTGTTCTCCTTTAATTTTAATTTGTTTTATTATACCACACTTCCTGCTCATTGCAAACAAAATATTTATGATTATAAACATGTTTATATTTACTTTTATAAATATAAATCGGTTTATATTTGTGTTTATGATTATGCGGATAAATATAT